>ERZ827528.1-NODE-1-length-415160-cov-20.744383_pt1 | contig 415160 bp, 381 predicted proteins | sample MGYA00519768_ERZ827528 | MGnify/ENA primary metagenome ERZ827528 (study PRJEB31778, sample SAMEA3449343) | human gut metagenome | biome: human gut; feature: human-associated habitat; material: faeces | place: United Kingdom | collected 2010/2012 ...
TGCAGTAAAAGGTATTACAAGTGCTTGCCTCGAAAAAGTAATTGCTTAATAAAAAGCAAAAAAAGAGCTAACTGACTATAAAAATCAGTTAGCTCTTTACTTTTACAATAATTCAAATAATGTTGCCATTTTGTTGCCACAAGGGACACTCAAATGGCTAAATCCGCATAACTACGGGCTTTTTAAACGGTAAGAAATTATTCCCACTCTACTGTTCCGGGGGGTTTACTTGTTATATCATAGACTACTCTGTTGACATGTTCTACTTCGTTGATGATGCGGTTGGAGACTCTGCCTAGGATTTCGTAGGGGATTTTTGCCCAGTCGGCTGTCATAAAATCATCGGTTGTAACGGCACGGAGAGCGATGAGTTCATCATATGTTCTTGCGTCACCCATAACGCCAACGGTTTTAACACCCGGGAGAACTGCGAAAAACTGGCTCATCTTATCTGCGTAACCGCACTTATCCATTTCATCACGAAGAATTGCATCGGCTTCCTGAAGAATACGAACCTTTTCGGCTGTAACTTCACCGATTACACGCACACCGAGTCCCGGACCCGGGAACGGCTGACGCCATACGAGGTCGTGCGGAAGTCCAAGCTTCTCACCTACTACTCTTACCTCATCTTTGAAGAGGTCTTTAAGCGGTTCAATTACACCTGCAAAGTCAATATCTTCCGGGATACCAACCTGATTGTGATGTGTTTTGATTTTTGCGGCATCGCCTTTACCGCTTTCGATACGGTCGGGATAAATTGTACCCTGTGCAAAATAACCCTCGCCGTAGCTTTCACGGATTTTGTTCCAGAACACCTTATAAAATTCTGTACCGATGATGTGGCGCTTTTCTTCGGGTTCTTCAACACCTTTAAGCTTTGCAAGAAACTCTTCCTGACAATTGATGCGGACAAAGTTCATATCAAAAAGCTTTGTAAAGGTCTGCTCTACAAAGTCGCCCTCGTCTTTTCTCATAAGTCCCTGATCAACGAAAACGCAGGTAAGTTGTTTACCGACTGCCTTACTGAGAAGTGCTGCGGCAACAGATGAATCTACACCGCCCGAAAGTCCGAGAACTACACCCTTGTCACCAATCTGCTCTTTAAGCTGTGCAACAGTTGTGTCGATAAAGCTTTCCATTTTCCACTCACCCTTACATTCGCAAACATCATAAAGGAATGAACGGAGCATATCTTTACCGTTTTCTGTATGGTTAACTTCGGGATGGAACTGAACACCGTAAAACTTCTTTTCAGGACATGACATTGCGGCTACGGGACATACATCCGTTGTAGCTGTAATGCTGAATCCTTCGGGAGCTTCATTGATATAGTCACGGTGACTCATCCATGAAATTCCTTCACTCTTTACTGATTTAAAGAGTATATCATTGTTATTATATCTTGTAACTGTCTTGCCGTACTCACTTGATGAATTGTCTGTAGCCGAAACAACATTGCCTCCGAGCGTGTATGCCATAAGCTGACAACCGTAGCAAATGCCGAGAATCGGGATTCCGAGTTCAAAAATTTCAGGGGTATAGTGCGGTGACGACTCGTCATAAACGCTGTTAGGACCGCCTGTGAAGATAATGCCTTTTGGGTTAATGTCTTTGATTTTCTGAATATCAACGGTATAAGGAAGAATTTCGCAATACACATTGCACTCACGAACTCTTCTTGCAATCAGCTGATTGTACTGACCGCCGAAATCAAGAACAATGACAGTTTCTTTTGTAGCATTGCTCATAGTAAAATTCCTTTCAAATTTAAAGAATACCGCACAGAGTTTGTGCGGTATTCAATTAATATTTTAATTATCTGTAAATAATATCGTTTCTGGAAGGACCGTTTGAAACCATTGTAATCGGCACACCGATAGCCTTTTCGGCAAATTCAATGTATTCACGGCATTCCTTAGGAAGCTTGTCATATTCTGTAATACCTGAAATTGAACACTTCCAGCCCTTGAGCTTTTTGAGGATAGGTTTGCATCTTTTAAGCTTTGTTGTTGACGGGAAGTAGTCAATTTCCTTGCCGTCAAGCTCATAACCTACACAAACAGGGATTTCATCAAGATATCCGAGAACATCAAGAACCGTAAACGCAACCTGTGTTGCACCCTGAACCATACAACCGTAGCGTGTTGCAACGAGGTCAAGCCAACCCATTCTTCTCGGTCTGCCTGTTGTTGCACCGAATTCTCCGCCGTCACCGCCTCTTCTGCGAAGTTCGTCAGCCTCATCGCCGAAAATCTCAGAAACAAATTCACCTGCGCCTACCGCACTTGAATAAGCCTTGACAACTGTGATAATTTCTTTGATTTCATACGGTGGAATACCTGCACCTACAGCACCGTAACCTGCGATTGTATTGGATGAAGTAACCATAGGATAAATACCGAAGTCAGTGTCCTTGAGTGAACCGAGCTGTCCCTCAAGAAGAATATTCTTTCCGTCTTTGAGCGCATTATGAACAAAAGTGAATGCATCACCGACATAAGGAGCAAGAAGTTCCTTATATTCCATTAGCTTGTCAAAAACTTCCTGTTCTGTGATTTCGGGCTTGTTGTAGAGGTTTTTCAGAGTTGCATTCTTAATTTCAAGAGCATGTCTGATTTTTTCTCTGAGTGAATCGGGATCATCATAAAGTTCATTGATCTGGAAACCGATTTTTGAATACTTATCCGAATAGAACGGAGCGATACCGCTCTTAGTTGAACCGAAAGAATTTTTGCCGAGGCGCTCTTCCTCGTAGCAGTCAAATGCTACATGGTAAGGCATAACAATTTGTGCTCTGTCAGAAATAATAATGTTTGGCTCGGGAACTCCACGGTCTTTGAGGTGAGCCATTTCCTTAACGAAGTTTTCAACGCTGAAAGCAACACCGTTGCCGATTATATTGGTGATATTCTGATGAAAAACACCCGAAGGAAGCTGGTGAAGAGCAAATTTTCCGTAATCGTTGACTATTGTATGTCCTGCGTTTGCACCGCCTTGAAAACGAATTACGATGTCGCTGTCGTTTGCGAGAACATCGGTAATTTTACCCTTGCCCTCGTCGCCCCAGTTGGCACCTACAATTGCTTTTACCATTTTACAAAACTCCTTTTTGCAGACGCATGGTCTGCTATAAATAAAATATATACTTGAACCAAAGGTTCGATTAAATCAGTTTAATTAAACATTGATTTCAGGCTTGTCAGACTCAACATCTGCGTACTTTTCAAGAACAGGCTTGATGCACTCGTTGAGGAAGTCCTCTGTCTGCTCTTTTGCTCTGCCTGTGTAGTTTTCAGGCTTGAGAATTTTTTCAAGCTCTTCAAGAGTAACGCCGAATGCCTCATCTGCGGCAATTCTTTCGAGAAGGTCATTCTCGCCGCCTTCAACCTTGACCACCCTTGACGCAGCCATTGAATGCTCACGGATTTTCTCGTGAAGCTGCTGTCTGTCGGCACCGCGCTTTTTAACTGCATCCATCATAATATTCTCTGTTGCCATGAACGGAAGTTCTTTTCTGAGTCTTTGTTCAATTACCTTTGGATAAACAACAAGACCGTCTGCAACATTTGCATAGAGAGAAAGGATACCGTCAACTGCGAGGAATGCCTCCGGAACGCTGAGGCGCTTGTTGGCAGAGTCATCAAGTGTTCTTTCAAACCACTGTGTGGCAGTTGTAAAGTAGCCGTTGAGAACATCAACCATAACATATCTTGAAAGTGAACCGATACGCTCACTTCTCATTGGGTTACGCTTGTAAGCCATAGCCGATGAACCGATCTGATTCTTTTCAAACGGCTCTTCAACCTCTTTGAGGTGCTGAAGAAGTCTGATATCATTTGAGAATTTAGCAGCTGACTGAGCAATTCCTGCAAGAACATTGAGGAACTGTGAATCAAGCTTTCTTGAATATGTCTGACCTGATACAGGGAAACAAGCCTTGTAGCCCATTTTTTCTGCAATCTTACGGTCAAGCATTTTGCACTTTTCGTGATCTCCGTCAAAGAGTTCAAGGAAACTTGCCTGTGTTCCTGTTGTACCCTTTGAACCGAGAAGCTTAGCCTTAGAAAGCTGATACTCAACATCTTCAAGATCCATAAGGAGCTCCTGAAGCCAGAGAGTAGCTCTCTTACCTACTGTTGTAGGCTGTGCAGGCTGAAAATGAGTGAATGCAAGGGTTGGAAGAGCCTTGTATTTATCGGCAAACTTTGAAAGGTTGCGGATAACGGTGATAAGCTTATTTCTGATAAGCTTGAGTCCTTCTGTCATAATGATGATATCTGTGTTATCACCGACATAGCAGGAGGTTGCTCCGAGATGAATAATGCCCTTTGCGTTCGGACACTGAACACCGTAAGCATATACATGTGACATTACATCGTGACGAACAATTTTCTCTCTTTCCTGTGCAACTTCATAGTTGATATCTTCGGCATGAGCCTTGAGTTCGTCAATCTGCTCCTGTGTAATTGGGAGTCCGAGTTCCTTTTCCGATTCTGCAAGAGCAATCCAGAGTTTTCTCCATGTTCTGAATTTTTTATCCGGCGAGAAAATGTATTTCATTTCCTTGCTTGCATAACGGGCTGACAAGGGTGATTCATAAGTATCTTTTACCATTATTTACATCCTTTCAATTAGTTGTCCTTTTTATCGTTTTCATCAAAGTTCATTCCGCCACGCTCTTTGCCCTTAAAGGTTTCTTTGGTGATAGGTGCAGGGTAATTACCCGTAAAGCAACCGTCACAAAAGCCTACTGGAGCGTTGTGAATCATCTCACGAAGTGACTCAACAGGGAGATATCCGAGGGAATCAGCCTTGCTGAGCTTTGTGATTTCTTCGATTGTATGGTTGCAGGCAATAAGTTCTCCTCTTGACGGAATGTCTGTACCGTAATAACACGGCCACATAAACGGAGGTGAACTGATACGCATATGTACCTCTTTTGCGCCTGCCTCTTTGAGCATTGTAACAATTCGGTCAACAGTTGTACCACGCACAATGCTGTCATCAATAATAACAACTCTCTTGCCTTTGATTTTGTCGGCAATCGGGTTGAGTTTAATTTTTACGCTTTTCATTCGTTCCTTCTGACTTGGCTTTATGAAGGTTCTGCCGATATAGCTGTTCTTCACAATAGCCTTTTCATAAGGAATTCCGGATTCTTCGCTGTAACCGATTGCGGCATCAATTCCCGATTCGGGAACACCGACAACCATATCAGCCTCAACAGGGTATTTTCTTGCAAGGATTCGTCCTGCCTGCTTTCTTGCCTCATAAACGCTTACTCCGTCAATAAAGGAGTCTGAACGGGCAAAGTAAATATACTCAAAAATGCAGAGTGCCTTTTTCTTATCGCCAAAGTCGGGTTTCATACTGCGGACACCGTTCTGGTCTACAATTACGATTTCACCCGGTTCAACATCACGGACAAATTCTGCACCGCAGGCATCAAGAGCCGCACTTTCACTTGCAAAAACATAGGAATCGTTGTACTTGCCCATACAAAGCGGTCTGAATCCGTGAGGATCACGAGCCGCAATAAGCTTTCTCGGGCTCATAACAAGGAGCGAATAAGCGCCCTCAATTACCTGCATTGTTCTTGCAACGGCATCTTCAACAGAATGACATTTAAGTCTTTCACGGGCAATTACATAGCAGATAACCTCGCTGTCGATTGTTGTCTGAAAGATTGCGCCGCGCTGTTCAAGACTTCTGCGGATTTCAAGCGCATTGGTAAGGTTGCCGTTATGGGCAATTGAAAGCGTACCCTTTACATAACGCATAACAAGCGGTTGTGCATTTTCCAGCACAGAACCGCCTGCAGTCGAGTAACGGACATGCGAAACTGCCATTTGTCCGTTAAGAGAATCAAGAATTTTGTTGTTAAAGACCTCGGTAACAAGGCCCATATCTTTGTGATAATCAATTACACCTTCGTCAGATACAGCGATGCCGCAGCTTTCCTGTCCTCTGTGCTGGAGAGCAAGCAAGCCGTTATAACAAGCGTATGCAGGGTTAATTGTGCCGTCGCTGAATATGCCGAATACTCCGCACTCTTCGTGCAGACCTTCTTTTGCAAAATTATCGAAAGAAAATTCCAAGGTGCCACCATCCGATTAATCAAAATAACTATCCAAAGTTTAATTCACATATCTTAATTCAAAATTCACAATGTAGTTATTATGCAAGACCTACACGCTTCATCATTTCGGCATAAGCCTCTTCAACACCGCCCATATCACGACGGAAACGGTCTTTGTCGAGTTTCTCCTGAGTATCCATATCCCAGAAACGGCATGTATCGGGAGAAATTTCGTCAGCAAGGAGAATCTTGCCCTTGTATCTGCCGAACTCAATCTTGAAGTCGATAAGATCAACATTGCACTGCTTGAAAAATTCAATCATAAGCTCGTTAATCTTGAAGGCCATTTCTGTGATTGTGTCGATTTCTTCCTTTGTAGCAAAGCCTGCTGCGAGGATGTGATATTCATTTACCATAGGATCGCCGAGTTCATCGTTCTTATAGCAGAACTCAAGAACAGGAGTCTTCATCGGTGTGCCTTCGGGAAGTCCGAGACGCTTTGAAAGACTGCCGGCAGCTTTATTTCTTAAAATTACCTCAAGAGGAACAATTTCAACCTTCTTGAGGACTGTATCTCTGTCGTTAAGCTCTTCAACAAAGTCTGTTGCAATGCCGTGCTTTTCAAGAAGCTTGAACATAAAGTTTGACATACGGTTGTTTACAACACCCTTGCCAACGATTGTGCCTTTTTTCTCACCGTTGAATGCAGTTGCGTCATCCTTGTAGGAAACGATGCAGAGATCGGGATCTTCCGTAGAAAATACCTTTTTAGCTTTTCCTTCGTAAAGTAATTCTTTCTTTTCCATAATCAAATCCTCCATAAAGATGCGGCTTTGAGCCGTAATTAAAAAACAATACGAGATACATTATAATATATAAATCAAAAATAAGCAACCGTATGAGAATTAAAAATAAAAAAATTGACGAATTTTTTTAAAAATTGCCTGTATCAAATAATTATGAAACAAAAATAATCTTAAACAGGGCATTTTTTGCAAAAGGAAAAGGAACAATACGGCGTGTATCGCTCCTTTGAAATTATAACCTGACTGTATTCTGCTTATTTCTGAATACGAAAAGTATTATCGGTCTAAAAAGTCCGAAGGTAAGGACATTTACCACTGTGAGAACATCCGAATATCTGACATTAAGATTTTTGAATATTTTATCGGCGATAATTACATCTATCACAAATGATGCAATGACACAAGCTAACAGGGCAATCAAGCCGATGATACCGATTTCCAGTTCAAAACAGAAAAACAGAACGGCAACGGTTGCGATTGAAAGGTTCAGCACACCTTCAATTATGCCTAAAGCCTTATTCCCTGCAATTTTACCGAGCAGATATTTATTATAAAACGGAATCCAAGCTGTACCGCTGTGCTTATAGTACAAGTTCTTGCACATACTCATTGCCGCAATGCTCTCAAAAACATAGTTTACTGCAAAATAAATAATCAGCACGGCAATTACCGCTATAAAGAACACATACATAGCCGAAAGCATTCCTATTAAAAGCATAACGCTTATTCCGCCCATAATTATCGCCCTCCGAAATATACTAAAAAAGGACACTAACCCTATGAGCTAATGTCCTTTTGGTGCCGGTGACCGGACTTGAACCGGTACGGTATCGCTACCGGCGGATTTTGAGTCCGCTACGTCTGCCAATTCCATCACACCGGCAAATGCAATTTGTATTATACAATACAAATCGTAAAAAATCAAGTTAAATTTTTAAAATTTTTCATCTGATAGAATTAAAGTTACTTTGAAAATTAACGCTGATAAAACTAATACCGGAATCGGCAAAATTGTTTTATTCTTTATTCCCATTTTTCTTTTAAGTATATATAAACACAGAAAATTTTGATAAAATAGAAAAAATTGCAGAAAGCTGTGTTATTTATGTTTGACAAAAATTTGATTGATTTATCGGTTATGTCTACCGAGCAGATTGACAAAATTATCAGAAAAGCTAAAAAGATTATGCAGAGTCCCGCCGACTACCGACACGCCTGTGACGGCAAGATTCTTGCTACTTTATTTTATGAACCGAGTACAAGAACACAGATGTCATTCCAGACAGCCATGCTCAAACTCGGCGGAAGAACAATCGGTTTTGACAACCCGATGAATTCTTCTGTTTCAAAGGGTGAAAGCCTTAAAGATACAATTACAATTGTGGGCGAATATGCCGACATTATCGCAATTCGCCACCCTGTTGAAGGTACTGCCGCTGCGGCATCTCTCTATGCAGGTGTTCCCGTTATCAACTGCGGTGACGGCGGTCACCTGCATCCCACTCAGACACTTGCTGACATTATCACTCTCAGCTGTGAAAAAGGCAGACTTGATAACCTCAGAGTAGGTGTATGCGGTGACCTTCTCAACGGAAGAACAGTTCATTCGCTTATCAAGACACTTGCAAAATATCCGAACAACAGCTTTGTACTTATCTCAACAAAGGAACTCAGTGTTCCGCTTTATGTTATTGACATTCTTGAAAAGAACGGCTGTAAGTATGAAATTTCTCATAGCCTTGCAGATGCAATCACAGACCTTGATGTTCTGTATATGACAAGAATTCAGCGTGAGAGATTTGCAAGCGAAGAAGATTATCAGGCACAGAAAAATGTTTTTGTTCTCGACAAAGAAAAGCTTGACAAAGCAAGAGAAGATATGATTATTCTTCATCCGTTGCCGAGAGTAAACGAAATTACGGTTGACATTGATGATGACCCGAGAGCGTTGTATTTCAAACAGGCTCAGTACGGTATGTACGGCAGAATGGCACTTATTCTTCTGCTTTTGCAGGATGATGAGTTTTTTGTTGAAAACAGACCGTTTGTCGTGTCGAACCATCACTGCAACAATCCGAAATGTATCACACAGCAGGAGCCTTATCTTCCAAATCTCAGCTACGAAAAGCTCGGTATGGTGATGTGCGGTTACTGCGACAAGAGAATGGACTGAGGAGTATTAAATGAGTGAACATAAGAAAAAGAAAAATCCAGCGGCTACTATGATGATGACCTCTCTCGCCTATATCGTACTCGGCATTGTGACCGTTGTCTTTCCGCAAAAGGTGCTTGATGTTCTGTGCTATGCGCTGGGCGGTGCAATGACTGTTTACGGACTGTTCAACATAATTTCTTTCTTTGTTGACAGAGATGGCGGAATGTACTTTGAACTTGTAATAGGCGTTATTTCAACCGGATTCGGTATATTTGCTTTGTTTTCACCCACTTCAATTGCGGCAATAATCAATATTCCGATTGGCATTATCATTATTGTTGACAGCATTATGGATATGAAACATTCGCTCACGCTGAGATCTCTCGGTATGAAAAAATGGTGGATTCCGTTTATTATAGCAATTGTAATGATTATGTTCAGTCTTACAACAATTTTCTTTACAAACATTTTTGGTGCATTGCTTATGATTGCACTTGGAATTGCGCTTATTTATGAAGGTGTTTCGGGATTTTCACTTATTATTCTGCTCAGCCGTTATCACAAAGAATATGACCGCAATCAAAGAATGATTGATGCAGAAGCAACCGATATAAACTGAATATGATTAAACCGTCCGCAGATTTTACGGACGGTTTTCTTTTTTGTTATAAGGTAATATATGAGCCGAGGTGAATACTGCAAAGAATACATTCTTTGACGGTAAGTTCTTCGGACTGTTCCATCGCCGACTTGTACAAATCAAGTTGCTTCTTGTAAAGTCCTGCAAGTTTTGTTATATCTTTTACCCTGTCGGTTTTGTAATCGACAATAACAAGCTTTCCGTCCTCAACAAACGCAAGGTCAACCGCGCCCTGAATTATTACTGTTGCATCGGTTTTTACACCTTTATATTCATCAAATACTTCCGAGGGCTTAAGCCTTGCTGTAAAGCGTTTTTCACGCATTACAAACTGTGATGCAATTATACGGTCAATTAGTTTGGTTGACAGAAATTCAGTAAGCGTTTTTCTGTCAATCATTTCAGCCTGTTCCTGTGTAAGTTTTCCGTCATTTAAAAGACGGTCAATTTCAGTATCAAGACTTGCTCTTGCCTGTTCAAAATTGCAGTATTGCAAAAACTTATGATGAGCGGTACCTCTTGCAACGGGAGCGGAATTTTTTTCGGCAATAAATAACGGTTTTGAAAGAATCTTTTCAAAGTAATCGCTGTTCTGACTGTGTGCAATATCGGACGCGCTGACCTTTTGCGGAAGCGAAAGAATATCCCTGTTTCTGTATTTGAAATCAAGATTCTTTTTCAAAAGCTTTGCATAATCAAAAGATTCATCGCTCACGCCGACAGCCTGAAGCAATCCGACAGAGGTTATGTCATCCTCAAAAACATTCTCGTTGTCAGAAGACTGTTCCCGTTTTACAATCTGCAATTTCCAATCTGATTCTCCGTTGTACGGAATAATCTTTGCTCCCGACATAATATCGTTACGCAAATTGTTAAGTGACGGATGAACCAATGCACAAAGGCAAATCCAGTCGCAGTAGCTTTGACAGCTTGTAATGGCATAGGGTTCAATTATGCTTTCAAAAACAAGCTTTGAATACAGCCTTTCAAGGTAATCGTAACACTTCTTAACCGCACCGACACAAATCAGTTTTTCCTTTGCCCGTGTGAGAGCAACATAAAGCACACGCATTTCCTCGGCAATAAGGTTTTCTTCGATTTTAAGCCCTGTTGCAAGACGCGGAAAAGTATTATAAACAACACCGTTGCGCTGAACCTTGATTCCTATTCCTGCCTTACTGTCAAGAAGAATATCGTTTTTGAGATCGTTCTTATTGAATTGGTGTGTTATATCTGCTAAAAAGCATACCGGAAATTCAAGTCCTTTTGAAGCATGAATACTGAGAACTCTTACAGCGTTTGTTGTGTCACCGTCATTTTGTGAAAAAGCGTCAAGATTTGTCTTGTTGGCAATCAGCTTGTCAGTATATGAAATAAAATCCGAAAGCGTTTTGTAGCCGTTTTTCTCAAAGCTTCTTGCGTATTCTCGCAACAGCTCAAGGTTTCTAAGCGCCGAGTCGTTACCGCTGACGGCAAGTGAAATTGACATAAAGCCGGTAATTTCACACGCTTTGGAGATGAGGCTGTCAACGGAATTTGTGCAGGCACAGTCACGCAGAATTTTAAGTTCATCAACAAATTTTTTTGCTTTGTCGTTTGTATCGGCATACTTGCAAACAGAAGCATACAGCGAAATTTTTCTGCTGTCACAACGCATTTCTGCAAGTTCGTCGGGTGTGAATGCATACATAGGACTGCAGAGAACCGACAGAAGCGGAATATCAATTCCCGGATTGTCGATTACACGCAAAAAATTGAGCATAATTTTGATTTCAACAGCCTCAAAAAAATTTGATTTTTTCTCGCTGTAGGCAGGAATACCGCTGTTAATGAGCGTATTGACATAAGTTGTGGCCTTTCCGCTCGGACTGCGAAGAATTATCGCAAAATCGCCGTAGCGTGCCTCTCGCATTACATCTCCGTCTTTAACCCTGAATCCCGAGTTTATCATTTTGTGGATTTTGTCAGCTATGTACTTCGCCTCAATTTCTTCTTTATCGGAATCGGAATTTTCGGCTTCAAGCAATGAAATTTCAAAATTGCAATTATTCGAATCAGGAAATTCAGCGCCGTTTACAAGCCTTTCGTCGGAATTGTATTCCATTTTGGCGGTTTCTTTAGTCATTATTCTTTCAAAAATGAAGTTGACTGCGTCACATACTTCAAAACGGCTGCGAAAATTCCTGTCAAGAATTATAGTTGCGGGATATTCGGTGTTATTCTCATTAAATCGCCTATATTCATTTTTCCGTTCAATAAAGATTTCAGGCTTTGCCTGACGGAACCCGTAGATGCTCTGCTTTACATCGCCGACCACAAAGAGATTGCTTTCATCCTTACTGACAGATTTAAATATAAGATCCTGAACATCGTTTACATCCTGAAATTCATCAACCATAACGGCGTCAAACCTGTTGGAAATTTCCTGAGCCTGAACGGTTTTTGCGTAGCCGTTTTCATCATCAGGCTTTGCAAGAAGTTTTACGGTAAGCGATTCAATATCGGCAAATGAGAGGATATTTTTCTTTACTTTGAGTTCGGACAGCTTTTTGTCATACTCACGAGTAAGAACAAACAATGCCGTTATAAATTTATGAAGCTGAGATAATTCTTTTCTTATACTTTCCTCTTTCATTGCAAATACCGCTTGAAGTTTTTTTACGGTATTTTTTACTTCATCTCTGTTTGATGAAACGAAAACCTTGATAGGATTATCCTTGTAGCCTTTTGGAGCTGTCATTCTGCCGACTTCAAAAGAACTTACCGCCCGAACAATTTCGTCCCATGACGATTTGGCAAACTTTTTCTGAACAAGCGTAAAATATGCTTTGTCACCCTCAAACAACGGCGAGAGCTTCTCATAAAGCTTTGCGTCCTCGCTGAGTCTTTTTAATGAATTTTCCGTCAGATTGATTGCGTGGAGTACAGCATTTCGGGCATAATCAATTATAATGTTTCCCCACACGGATTTTGAAATTTGTGTTTCGGAATATTTTTCCGACATATCATCAAGCCATTTATCGGGAAACGGCTGAGTGGTGAGGAACTCGGAAATTTTAAGGACTGTTTCACGCAATTTTTGATCGCCCTGTTTTCCCGCAAAAGCATCGAGCAAGCAAAGAAATCCTTTATCCTCAATATCATAAAAATGCTCAAAAACAATGTTGAGTGCCTCCTGTCGGAGAATTTCAAGCTCTCCATCATCGGCAATACGAAAATCTCTTGCAACATCGAGCGTATGAAAATATTCACGGACAATATCTCCGCAAAAGCTGTCTATTGTAGATATGTTCGCACTGTACAAAAGCTGTCGCTGCGCAAGCAAATGAGCGTTATACGGATCATCTTCAAGAAGTTTGTTGACTGCCGCCTGTATTCTTTCACGCATTTCGGCAGCCGCCGCTCTTGTGAAGGTTACGATAAGGAGGCGGTCAACATCAAGGGGATTTTTCTCCCGTGTAATAAGCTGAATTACCCGTTCTACAAGCACAGCAGTTTTGCCTGAACCTGCGGCAGCCGATACAAGCACTGAGCCGTCTGTCGCATAGATTGCATTTTTCTGTTGCAAAGTCCAATTTCTTGACATTACTCTTCCTCCTTTCCGTTAATTTCGTTTGTAATTTCTTCGATAACGGTCTTGTTATCAACTGAAAAGCAGTTTATCGGATTACTTCGTCTGTAGGCACATACGCTGTCGTAAGGGCAGTATTCACACGAATCGTGACCGCCCTTCAGCGGTCTTGCCTCAATATTGCCGTTATAGATATTTTTGCCCATTTCAGCAATAAGCATATCAACCTTTTGGAAAATTTTTCCAAACTCTTCAAGTGTTGCAAGGCTTGTTGACGAAACCGGTTCACCGGCTTTTATTTTTACAGGAATATATGTTGCTGCGTCGGTCTTATCCATTCCGTGAATTATTTCTGTGTCCTTGAGCAAAAGTCCGTTCATCTTGAGCTTTTTATTAAGCTCGTCAGGAAGCTTGTCAATTGATTTCAGACCGTCTGACGAAATATACGGAACGGTTGCAGGCATATACAAAATCCCGGCAGGAATAATATCCCCGTATCTGTCACTGCCCGACACCTCAATTGAATGAAGATACAAGAGCATCTGAAGATTGATTCCGTAAAGAACATCCGAGAGCTTAAACTCCTTTGATCCTGTTTTATAGTCAATCACACGCAAGTAAGTTGTGCCGTTTTTCTGCATAATATCCACTCGGTCAACACTTCCGCAGACTGCGATTTTGTGGCCGTCGGGAAGTACAACCGTGTAGGACGGAACATCCTCGCCGATTTTAAGTTCGCAATCGGTAACAAAAAATTCGCTTTGAGTGAGCTCATCAATTGTGTGCTTCACAAGGCGGAGCACATTTTCGAGAATTAGTTTTATACGGTACATAAATGAATTTTGTTTTGTTTGCACCTCTCCAAAATGTGCAGCAGCGTATTCAGAAATATATGTACTGAAAATTTTTGAAAGCTCATCCTTATCCATCACGGAATACTGTTCCTTAGAATACTCTCTGAAAAAGCGTTCAAGTATATAATGAACGATCGTTCCGTACTGCATCGGGTTAATCTCTGCCTTTAGTCTTTCCCGAACATTCAAGCCGTAGTTACAGAAATATGAAAACCTGCAAAGATTAAATTTTTCAAGCTGTGACGCTGAAATACTAAGATTGCCGCCAAAAAGCCTTTCGGCATTTTGACTCTCATTTATTTTAAAAGGGACCTTATCCCTTGCATTTTTAAGTGAATCCATTTTTGCCGAATATTCCGTAATTTGAGAAAAGACTTCTAGCAAAGATTCGGGAACTTTTTCGCCCCTGCCAAGCATCTCGGCAACAGCGTCAAAAGCAGGACGAAGTGCGTACATACTCTCTTTTTTGGCGTCAAAGTCGAACCTGTCGTATGCAACGATGTTTTTGAATACCTTTTTGCACTGAAGTACGATTTCGGACGGCTGGTAGCTTGCACCCGATATATCCGTCAAATAAAAGGATACCGACAAATACTCGCTCGCAGAAGTCATACAGGAATATGCCATAAATGTTTCAAGGTTGTTGAGTGCGGCAAAATCGTCACCGATTTCAACCTTGTTCATTGCAAGCATTTTCAGTTCAAAAGGCGAAAATATTCCGGCGGTGTGCGGTATTGCAGGGAAAATGCCGTCAACACAGCCTATGAGGAATGACGCTTTCTGCTTAGAAATTCTTACTCTTTGTGCAGTTGTTACCGTTACGCAGTCAACTGTTCTGGGAATATCCGACAACTGCATTGCTGAAATTTGCAGGCTCAAAAGCTCATAATAACGCTTTACAGTCATTGCTTTTGTGCCGATTACTGCGGCGGTTTTATCGAGAACAGACATAAGCATATTCCAGATTCTTATCTGTTCCGCACCGACTGCTTTATCGTCGGAGCTCTCAAAATCGGCATACATTCTTCGTAATGCATCGGGAACTTTAAGTTCTTCAAGGAGTGCATAGAACAGTTTTGAAATTTCAAGTCCGTTTTTATCCTTTGCATTTTCTTTGAATAGAAGTAACGGTTCAATAACTGATTCACGCAGATTTTCAACCTTTACAAGAACCTCTCTGTCATAATCCGAAAACCTGTCAGAATAGCCCTTTGGATTCTGAACAAATTTATTTTTAAAAGCCGAACCCGAAACATTCCATACAAAAAGGTAGTTTTCAAAAAGACTTATTTCTTCAACAGAAAATTCGGTTAAACCCGACTTCAAAAGAGCAAGCACATCTTCTCTCTCAAAATCAAAAACAATACATCTGAAAATTGAGTTTACAAGCCTTATTACCGGTTTTACATCAATATCGGCGTGTTCATCGCTGAAATAAGGAATTTCATATTTTTCAAGAATTTCTGATAAAATACCCTTGTACGGGTCGATATCGTGGCAGATAACGGAAATATCCGAATAAAGATAACCCTTTTCAATAACAAGGCCCTTGATTTTTCTTGCGACATACTCACATTCATCATACATATCAACAGCATTGTAAACGCAGATATTTTCGGGAGAAATCTCAAGCGGTTCAAGGTGTGTCCTGAAAATGTTTTGTTCAAGCAAAGTCAATTCGTTATTTTTAAACCGATGTAAATCAGTCAGTTTTATCGGAGCTTTAATATCAACTCCGTCACGCTTTGCATATTCCTTGAGAATTTTATATGTCTGCTGTGAGGTTGCAAAAACCTCTTCCGAACCGTCTGTCAGAGGGTCAAGCGTGAGCGTAAAATATGTAGCGGTACAGTCACGAATAAGGCTTCGTACCACCTTGAGCTGTTGCATTGTAAAGCCTGAAAATCCGTCAAAGATTATCGTATAATTCCTGAGAATATTATTCTTTTGAAGAATATCATCGAGTCTTGTCAGGTCATCCATAGGGTCAATATAGCTTTGGCTGACAAGAGCATCGAATGTATCGCTTATGAGAGCTGTTTCGTTAAGCTTTGTCTTTAAGGTTTCATCGCAAACTAGCCTTGACACACTTCTGAGCTCATCGCTTGTAACCGAGCTTTTCTTCAAATCGGAAACAGTCTGCAGCATAACATCAACAAGGCTTTTGCTGCCTTTTGAAGAAAGCAGACGGAGTTTTTCGGTAAGTTCTTCAAGCGCAAGGCTCATTACAACGGCTCTTGTACCCTCGTCAATAACATTATCGGCTGAGTTTCCCGTCAACTCAAAAACATATTTGCAAAGTCTTGAAAAACCGAATACAAGGACTTTTTCGGCTTTTTTTGCACCGAACACATCGAGCAGAGTTTTTTCACATTCAAATGTGCTCTGGTCAGGCACAATCAGCATTACGGGAAGATTGCTGTCGGCAAGTTCGCCTGCAATCTTCAAAGTCTCGGTACTTTTTCCGCTGCCGCTTTTTCCGAGAATAAATCTCAACATTTCATCACTTCCATAAATTTAATTTACAACAAAGTAATTTTATTTTAAACATCTGTACAAATAATAACATATTCTGTGGGTTATTAAAAGGACTTTGCCGATATCAACCAAAAATTCTCTGAAAAAGTTCTACTATAAAAAATTTGTATTCCACCTTTTCATCCGTTACAACGCTGTATTCATCGTCAGAAAGAGCGTTCTTCGCCCTGCTTTTTCCCTCGTCAACCGTTGAAATGCAGATTGACGGATACATAACGCACCACCAATTATGCCCTTCTGCATTGCCGATTGTTATGCGAAGTGCGTCGTACATTCCGGCAGGCAGAGTATAGCTTTCGTAATGGCGGGTATCAAAGTGCATATTGACAACTTCAGCTTTTACGGGATAGTTATAGCCGTTTTTGTACACCTCATTCTGTGCGATTTCTTCTATAGCATCAAGGTTTGCTTTTACATATTCTTCGGCATCCGATTTTGAATTTGCCGTATCAAAAAGTATTTTCGTCTTTTCAAGAACCTTGTCACGCACCTTGAGTTTCAGAGTCTGATCTTCTTCCGTGTCTGAATTTGCAAGTATGTGAAAACGGAAAACATCGTTCGGAATTTCAGTGCATACAGCCTGAAACGGAATTACCGAATAGAGTGTTGTAAGTATGAATGCGATTACAGCGGATTTGATTAAAAGTATTGATTTGTTTGTTTTCATAAAAATAACCCGTCCTCTCTTAAAATGAGTATGGACAGGTTACTGTAATTTTAATCAGAATTATTAAATTTTATCAAAGCACCTTACAGCCGTCTGAAACAGGCTTGCAAAGAAAGACTTCTTTGTAGCTTTCACAAAGCTTGTCATAGCACTTCTTGGCTCTGCGTGATGAAGTGAACACACCGAACACGGCTGAACCCGAACCGCTCATACCTGCTCCCCTTGCCTTTGATTTGAGCATAATACCCTTGATTTCATTAACTTCGGGAATCTGCAAAGCAAGTTCAAAGTCATTGAAGATTGTTGTTGAAATCATAAACATATCTCTGCTGAACAGAGCCTTTACCATTTCATCCGTGTAGCAGGCGTGAGGATTGAGTGCGTCAACCTTTTTGTATGCATCGGCAGTAGACACGCTGACTGAGTCGGGTTTGCAGATTACAATGCTGTCGCAACGAAAAGAGGCAACTTTTTTGATTGCAGTACCTATTCCCGTGCAAAGCTTTGTTCCGCCCTCAAGGCAGAAAGGCACATCCGCACCTACTTTTTCACCGATTTCTCTCATCTCTGCCGGCTTGAGCATTGTTCCGAACATATTGTTCAAGCCTAAAATAACAGCCGCACCGTCACTGCTTCCGCCGGCAAGACCTGCCTGTGTGGGAATCTTCTTGTCAATGTCGATATGAACGCCCTTAACATCCGTTTTGCAATAGTCAAAAAACTTGTAAGCCGCCTTTGCACAGATGTTTGAATCATCGCAGGGCACACCGTCATAATTACAGGAAATTGTCACCGTGCCGCTTTCATTGTCTGTGATTGTGATTGTATCATACAAATCAACGGCTTGCATAACGGTTGAAATATTATGATAACCGTCTGCTCTCTTTGAAAGAACATCGAGAGAAAGATTTATTTTTGCAGGAGCAAGAACTTTTACTTCCATATTTTAACCCTTTTTCAGTTCATCAAGAAATTCTTTGATTCTTTCAAGCGCAATTTTAAGATGCTTGATAGAATATGAATATGACACACGGACAAAGCCTTCGCCCGATTCACCGAACGCAGTACCCGGAACAACGGCAACATGCTTGTCCACAATAAGTCTTGTGCAAAATTCCTCACTTGTAAGACCTGTGCTTTTGATGCACGGGAACACATAGAATGCACCCAAGGGTTCAAAGCAGGTGAGTCCCATTGCGTTAAAGCTGTCCACAACAAGCCTTCTCCTCATATCATACTCGCCGCGCATCATCTCTACATCCCTATCACCGTTGCGCAGAGCCTCAATAGCAGCATACTGTGCGGTTGTAGGAGCAGACATAATTCCGTACTGGTGGAGCTTTGTCATCTGAGCAATAACAGGAACAGGACCGAGTGCATAACCAAGCCTCCAGCCTGTCATGGCATATGATTTTGAAAAGCCGTTTACAACAATGGTGCGCTCGTACATACCGTCAATTTCAGCGATTGAAACATGGTTCTTATTGCCGTATGTAAGCTCGCAATAGATTTCGTCGGAAAGTACAAACAGATTGTGTTCCCTGATAACCTCTGCAATTTCTTCAAGGTCTTTTCTCTCCATAATTGCACCCGTCGGATTGTTCGGGAACGGAAGTACAAGAAGCTTTGTCTTTGGAGTAATTGCGGCACGAAGGTCTGACGCTTTAAGTCTAAAATTATCTTCGTTTTTTGTGTTGATAATAACAGGCACGCCGTCTGCCATCACTGTAAGCGGTTCGTAACAAACAAATGAAGGTTCGGGAATGATAACCTCATCACCCGGATCAAGCAATGTTCTGAAAACAAGGTCAATTGCTTCACTGCCGCCGACAGTTACAAGAGTCTGCTTTTTGGCGTCGTACTCAATACCGAATCTTCTCTTGTAGTAGGCGGCAATTTCCTCACGAAGCTCGGCAAAGCCTCTGTTCGGAGAATACCATGTCTTACCTTTTTTCAGGCTGTTAATGCCCTCTTCACGGATATGCCACGGCGTCTGGAAATCGGGTTCGCCGATACTCAGAGAGATGACATCGTCCATTTCGTTAGCTATATCAAAAAACTTACGGATACCCGAAGGTTTTACCGTTGAAATCTTTTTGTTAATAAAATTATTGTAATCTATCACAGAATCAAATGCCTCCCGTCACGCTTCTCTTCATCGCTGAAAAGGCATGCCCCTCTGTCCTTGTAGCGGCGCATAATAAAGTGTGTACCCGTTGAAAGCACACCGTCAATTGTAGAAAGCTTTTTGGCAACAAACATTGCGATGTCCTGCATTGACTCGCCTCTTACAATGAGAGCAAAGTCATATGTGCCTGCCATAAGATAGAGAGATTCAACCTCTTCAAAGCCCATGCAGAGTTCTGCCATTTCGTCAAAGCCTGTTTCTTTTTTGGGAGTTACCTGAAGTTCAATTAAAGCCTCAACATAGCTGTCGTCAACCATATCCCAGTTTACAACTGCCTGATAACCCTTGATTACCCCCGAATTTTCGTATTCCTTAATCTGCGCCTTAATGTAATCCTCAGGCTCGCCGAGCATTGCCGCTATTTCCGCTGTTGTAAAACCGGAATTTTCACTTAAAAGCTTTAATAATTTGTCCATATTTATTCCTCCCTGAGAATATATTAAACGCAAAATTTTGCGTTGCAGGCTGAATTTGCAAAAAGCGACATCAAAGGATGTCGCTTTGACAATTTCAATTTTTAATATTTATCTGCGCTGTTTGCACTGCTATTTGCTTGCTCTGTGACAGTTCACATAGCTTTAGCGGTGGGAACTGTCTGCACATAGATTATACAACCTGTACCTCTCGCTTGTCAACTGTATTTATCATATTGACGCATAAGGCGGTCATTAAACATATCAATTCGTTTTGCGCATCGGCAATTTCAAGTTCGCACCCTAAAGGGCGCTTGATGTGGTTGCATATCTGTGCGTTGTCAACATCAACAATGCTGAAATTTTTTGAAATTACATCACCGAGAATTCTCCAATTATTGCCGTAGAATCTGCATTGAACCATATTGTTGGTCATAAGCACCACGAGGGTTGCCGCTGTTTTGTCTGTTTTTAGAGTAAATGAATTTACCCCTGCAACGGGCAACTGTCGAAGTCTTGCAACAAGGTTTTTATTCTCATCAAGAATATTAAGCCTTACAATGTTGTTGACAACACCACGCATACTTCTCTTTCTGCGTTTCATAACAGCAGTATATTTATCCCTGCCCAATTCATCACGAATCAAAAAACAAACATCGGACGGAGATACATCTCGTGTAATAAACAATTTCATAAAATCACCGTCAAAATTTTATTTCTTAATCTTCTTCAAGATTTTCAAGCCAAAGATTTACACACGCATCACTCGGCATTCTCCAGTCTGAACGAGGCGAAAGTGTTACAGAACCAACCTTCGGTCCGTCTGGCAGACATGAACGCTTGAACTGCTGAGTAAAAAATCTTCTGACAAAGGTTGTGAGCCACTTTTTGATTGTGGCATTGTCGTATTTTCCTGCAAATGATCTCTTTGCAAGGTAGTATATTTTATTCGGTTCGAAACCAAATCTTACCAAATAATATAAGAAAAAGTCGTGGAGTTCATAAGGACCAACCACATCCTCTGTTTTCTGTGCAATTTCGCCGTTTTTATCTGGCGGAAGAAGTTCGGGACTAACAGGTGTGTCGAGAACATCAAGTAGAACAGTTTTGAGAACTCCCTCGCTGTGCTGTGCCTCATAGGCTGTTAGATAGCGAACAAGGGTTTTCGGAATTGACACATTTACGGCATACATACTCATATGGTCACCGTTGTAGGTTGCCCAGCCGAGAGCAAGCTCAGATAGGTCGCCTGTGCCGATAACAAGACCGTTATATTTGTTTGAAAGGTCCATAAGAATCTGTGTTCTCTCTCTCGCCTGTGAGTTTTCGTAGGTTATATTTGTAACGCTTTCATCGTGGTTGATATCTGCAAAATGCTGACGAACAGCTTTTGTAATGTTAATATCTTCAAAAGACACTCCGTAAGCCTCAGCCAGAAGCTGAGCATTTGATTTTGTACGCTTTGTTGTGCCGAAACACGGCATTGTTACAGTATGAATATTCTTTCTGTCAATACCGAGCATATCAAAAGCATGAACGCAGACAATGAGCGCAAGTGTGCTGTCAAGACCGCCCGAAAGTCCTAAAACCGCATTTTGAATTCCCGTGTGAGCAAGTCTTGTTGCAAGACCTGTTGCCTGCATTGTTATAATCTCCTCACAACGGGCATCAAGGTCTGATTTGTTTGACGGAATGAACGGAGTCTGAGAGAACTCTCTTGTAAGCTTTGTCTGTTTTATAGGCATATCAAAATATACCGAAGTAAAGTTATTGTCATCACTTTTTGTGAAAGTATTTGTCTTTCTGCGTTCTGCCGAAAGCTTTTGAACATCAATGTCTGCATAGATAATGCCTGTTGTAAAACGCTTGCTTTCTGCAAGCAGAGATGCGTTTTCGGAGATTATGTTCTGTCCCGAAAACACCATATCCGTTGTGCTTTCACCAAAGCCCGAATCGCTGTAAATGTATGCACAGCAAAGCTTACCGCTCTGCATTTTTACAAGGTCACGGCGATACTGTGCCTTGCCTATTACATCATCGGAGGTTGACGGATTGCAGATTATAGTTGCACCGTGTTTTGCGTGTTCAACAGACGGAGATGCGGCAACCCACAAATCCTCGCAGACTTCAACACCAAAGCTGAAATCACGCATTTTGTCACAACAGAAAACAAGGTTATCCGAAATTACGGTTTCTGCGCCTGCATATGAAATTTCATCGTAAAGGTTTTTTCCGCTTGTGTAATGACGAACCTCGTAAAATTCGCTGTAGTTCGGAATGTTGACCTTAGGTACAATGCCAAGGATATCTCCCTTATAAATTACTGCGGCACAATTATAGAGTGCCGATTCAATTGCAACCGGAACACCAACAATTGAGATTATGTCAAGGTCTGCTGTTTTTTTGAGAACTTCTTCAACTGATTTTTCAGCCGCATTAAGCAAAACACGCTGATAAAACAAATCCGAACAGGTGTAGCCTGTTACGCAAAGCTCGGGAAACACAACCAGTGACGCACCGTTTTTGTGTGCCTCTTTAATCTGTTCAATAATATTTATTGTGTTGGTTTTACAGTCTGCAACCCTGATTTTCGGTGTTGCGGATGCAACCTTGATAAAACCGTATTTCATAAAATTATACCTCACAAAATAATAACCGCAGAAGCAAAACGCTCCTACGGTTATTATACATCAAATTTTCCGATTATACAAGCATCAGAGCATTGTTCTCGTAATGCGTTTGAGCCTTTTTCCGTGAAAAAGGCACTGACTTTCAAGCGTCGGTTCAAACTTTGTGATGTAGCAACTCATATAGCCCATAATCAGCCAGAACCATATCACCATAAATGATATATCATAGAGCAATGCCTTTTCAAAACAGGCAAAAAACAAATATGCGAAAAGAAAAGCAAACAGACAGGGGTAAACATCGTCACGGTATGTTTTTTTCTGCAAAAACAGGTGCTGTGCGGAGTGTTTTGCAAACCGAAAGCCGAAAATTCCGAAAAGAACAAAACCGATTATGCCTGTTGAAACCAAAATTGTAAGGAAACCGTTGTGCAAATCACTTTTGTGATAGGAATACTCCAAAGCACCGTTTGAATATTCGGCACTGTAGAGAACGATATTTCCGTTTGAGATTCCGACAATCGGCGACAGCTTAAAAAGATTGATTGATTCAAGCCAAAGCTTCTTTCTTCCGCTGTCAATGTTTTTGTTTTCGTGTGAAAAGGTTATTTTATCCTTTTCAAGCTGTTCTCTCTGTTCGGGAGTCAGTTCTTCCTGCACAAGTTCGCTTTCGGTTTTGCCTAAAAGCAAATCAACAACAGAGGTCGTTTTTGAAACAACAACAGAAAAACCCTCTTGGCAAATTGTTCTGAACATTAAAGCTGAACCTGTAAGGAAAACTCCCACAAGAAACAGCGCTGTAATTTTCAAAATAATTTTTGACGGTGAAAGTCCCGCCTTGTCGGCAAAGAACATATAAACTATATAAACAATTGCATATCCGAGAGCAAGCACAAGTGAGGCGTTTGAATCGCACAAAATAAGTGAAAAAATATTTGTTGCAAGACAGGCTACTATCCAGATTTTGCTGACACCCGGTTCGGGAATTTTTTCGGCAATTCTGCGCATAAAATGCCCTTTTGAAAGTATATGGCAACAGAAAATCGACACCACTGCTATGAAACCGAGCAGATTCGGATTGACATAACAACCCGTGAATCTGTTTTCGTAAACGGTGAACTTAATCCAGTACCACTCAAATTTTATGCCGAACATAAGGCAGCTTATGCCGATTATGTTCATTACCGTTGTGATGTAAGTGATAAATTTAGCAATGTGATACAGCTCAATTCTGTAATCAAAATCAGGCTCTGTGTGCATTCCGTAAAAAAGGAAGAAACACATTACTGAATGCAGCAGCATAACAAGGCTGTAAAGAATTGTCTGTGAAAAGTTGAGAAGTATTGAAAATACAGTCACGGCAAGGAATGCGCCTATCCATATTCCGAAACGCAGTTTAAAGAATGTGTTGTTCCGCCTTTGGTTGTACACCACAAGGCAGACGCCCCATATAAAGAGAAAAACAAGAAGCACATAAGCAGGAATCTGGAGAAACGCAATGTTGGTAAAAAACAAATCTATAATATAGATTCTCCTGAAAAGCGATGAATCGGAAAAAAATCTTCTTAGCTTTTGTTTAAAATCGGTCATCTGAATACTCCAATCAAAACGAATCAGCTGAAAACCTCTCTAATGGTTTTGAACATCAGCTTAATGTCAGATCCAAAGCTGAAATTTTTGACATATGAAAGGTTAAACTTCATCTTTTCGGGAAGAATTTTCTCAACATAAACTCTGTCAACATTCATCTCCCCTTTTAACAGCTTTTCCTCATCCTTATACATAATTGATGCAAGAGAGGTTATTCCTGCAGGCATAAGCAGAGTTGCAAAATATTTCGGCTCATACATATCAACATAATGCTGAACCTCAGGTCGGGTTCCGACAATTGACATACTGCCTGAAAGAACATTAAAAATCTGAGGAAGCTCATCAAGACGATACTTGCGGAGAAACCTGCCTATATCGGTGACTCTTGAATCGCAGTCGGTTGTGACAAGTGAGCCGAGTTTGTCAGCTCCTGTTATCATAGTACGAAACTTAAGAATCTTAAATTTCTTTCCATATGTTGTAACTCGTTGCTGCTTATAAAACACGGAACCCTTTGAATCAATTTTAATAATAACGGCAATTACTGCTATTGGTATAATCAGAAACACAAGCAAAATGACAGACGCAAAAATATCAAGGACACGCTTTAAAATAAGACTGCCTTGCTTTTTGCAAAGAATGTCATAGTATTCTTTTACCTCAGCACACTGAAACTGCGGCGGAAGCTTTTGAAATGATTTCATTAAATAAAAAACTCCATTCTGTGTGTTTGTTGAGCATATGGAAAACAGACCTATGCGAGAATCGGAGATTATACCGCATTTTTACGCACTAATCCATTATCAAATATCAAAAGCATTATATATCTTTTAAAATCAATTTTCAAGGCTATTTCTCTTACAAAAAGTTTACAATTTGATAAAAGCATTTTAACACAACGTAAAAACCGACGGTATGCAGCCGTCGGTTTTTAGGTAATTTTATGGAGTAATCAAGCACATAGAAAGGAAGTTGTTAGTAATTTAAAGACAATATATTATTTATCTTGTTTATACTATATCATGCTTTTTGGTGATTGTCAACACTTTTTTTAAAACTTTTTTATTTTTTTAATATCTTTTATTTTTAACCAAAAGTCTTAAATGCCTTGACTAAACGGTCAAAAAAATGTAAAATGGATATGAAAGAAAGCAAAACAAAATTTATAATAAACGGAGGCTATAAGATGGCTAACGAATATACACCGGATCTCATTACCCTTATCGGCGATAACGGTGAAGAGATTGAGTTTGAAATTCTTGACATAATTGAAAATGACGAGGGCAAATTTTATGTGCTCTATCCTTTCTTTGAAAATCCGGAGGACGCGGTAAATGATCCCGGTGAGTATTATATTTTTGAAGTTAGTGAAATTGACGGCGAAGAAGAGCTTGCCGAAATTGAAGATGATGAAAAGCTCGACAGAATTGCCGCTGTTTTTGAAAAGCGTTATAATGAAGAATTTTATGACGAAGACGACTGATAATAGCTTTTTCTGCATATAATAGTATTGCAGGTAAGTGAGTTTAAATTCCTGCCCGATACGCGAATGATTTTAAAATAACCCTACAACATTTAAATCGGGAGCTTCGCTCCTTTGAACCGTGTGCAGACCTCCCGTTTTCTCGGAAGAAGGGAGCCTGAAGTTCAAGGGCTGGCACCCACCTGTCACTCAAGTAGGCAGGTTATTCCAAAAATCATACGGTCGGGCGGGTTTTTTATTGTTATTAAAGCTATATAAAATATCAATAATATATAAACAGGAGAAGTAATAATATGAATATTTCCGTTTTAGGTTGCGGTCGCTGGGGCAGCTGCATTGCCTGGTATCTCGACAAAATCGGTCATAATGTTTTGAGCTGCGGGCTTGCCGACGCTCCCGAGTTCATACAGCTTAAAGAAACATATAAAAACGATTACCTCACATTTCCAAAATCTATAGAGGTATCATCAAACCTTGAGCATGCAATTGAAAGAGCCGAGGTTATTATAATTTCGATTTCATCTCAGTATCTGCGTTCGTATTTTGCAGATATTTCAAAATATAATCTTGACGGCAAGACAATTGTCCTCTGCATGAAGGGTGTTGAGGCAACTACGGGCAAAAGGCTCAGCGAGGTTGTCGGTGAGTTTGTTGATGAAAGCAAAACTCCTGTTGCAGTGTGGGTCGGTCCCGGACATCCGCAGGATTATGTAAGGGGAATTCCAAACTGTATGGTTATCGACAGCAATAATCACGAGGTTAAGGAAAAGCTCGTAAATGAATTTACAAGCGACCTTATCAGATTCTACCTTGGAACAGACCTTATCGGCAGTGAAATCGGCGCCGCTGCAAAGAATGTTATCGGCATTGCGGCAGGTATGCTTGACGGTCTTAACTACACCTCTCTTAAAGGTGCGTTAATGGCAAGAGGCACACGAGAGATTGCAAGACTCATTAAGGCACTCGGAGGCAATGAGATGAGTGCTTACGGTCTTTGTCATCTCGGCGACTATGAGGCTACCCTGTTTTCAAAATGGAGTCACAACAGGATGTACGGTGAAAGCTTTGCAAAGGGAGACAGATTTACAAAGCTTGCCGAGGGTGTTATGACATCAAAAGCGTTATACAAGCTCGGTCAGGAATATGGTGTTGACCTTCCGATTGTTGAGTCTGTATACAATGTTTTATTTGACGGTACAGATATTAAAGAGGCGCTCGGTACTCTGTTTATGCGTTCTGTCAAGAAAGAATTTTAATTGGGCAGGTACATAATATGAGTAATACTAAAGCTAAAAACAATTCAAAAAATTCAAAAAAATCTAAGCAGACTGCAAAAACGGTTACATCCGTACAAAAGCAGAGTATGATTGAATATGTAGCGGTGAACATTCTTTGCCTTTTCGTGTTCATAGCATTTGCATACATCGCAATTATGAGCTTTGTGCAGACAAGCGTATTTGATTCGGCAAATTACGGCAGTGAAGTAATTTTGTATCAAACGGATAATATTGCACTTAACATTCTGTTCACTGTTCTGTTTACTGTTTTCATATTTAAAATGAAAAAGCACTATGACTTTTTTACAAAGGTAAATCTGAAATATATGCAAATCTGTCTTGCGGCTTTTGTTATGATTGTGGGACTTGTGTGGATATTCTCGGTAACCTCTGTCCCTGCGGCTGACAGCTACAACATCTATGAAACAGCGTCGCAGGCGGCAAAGGGCAACTATTCGTCATTTCAAAACAACAGCGGTTTTTACAACAGCGACTTTTACAGCGGATATGCCTACTACAACTTTTATCCGTTTCAGCTTGGCTTTGTGTTTATAAGTGAAATTTTTTACAGAATTTTCGGCACAGAAAGCACAATGTCCATTCAGGTGTTCAATGTAATGTGTACGGCGGCGGCTTATCTGGGAATTGCAAACATTACAAAACTGCTTTTCAAAAAGCGTTCGATTGAATTTATTTCAATTCTTTTGCTTGCCGGATGCTTCCAGCCTGTTCTCTTCTGTACCTTCGTTTATGGTAATATTATAGGAATGTGTTTTGCAATTTGGGCATCATACTTCCTCATCAAGTATTTTCAGACAAACAAGTACCTGCTCCTCATTCCGTGTGCTGTACTTCTCGTTATTTCAACACTTGCAAAATACAACAATCTGATTTATCTTGTTGCGTTTGTTATTATGCTGATTATTCACACAATTAAGGCTAAAAAGTGGCAGAGCATTGCGTTTGCACTTGCAATCTGCATTGCTGTTGTCGGAACAAGCAACCTTGTTATTATGAGCTATGAGAACCGTTCGGGCGTTAAGCTTTCAAACGGTGTTACACAGGTTATGTATCTTGATATGGGTATCAACGACTCCTATATGGCTCCCGGTTGGTACAACGGTATTGCACTTGACGATTACAGAAATGCGGGGCTTGATGCCAAAGCAGGAAATGCACAGGCTTGGAGCAATATCAAATCAAGAATGAATTATTTCGGCAAGAACAGTAATTATATGATTGACTTCTTCTCGAAGAAAATCACCAGCCAATGGAACGAAACAACCTACGAAAGCATCTGGGTAAGCAAGGTTAAAAATCATACAAACGAGCTTAATTGGATCGGCAAAGGAATGTACGACGGCAGTATCGGACAGTTCTTTGAACTGTATTTTAACTTATATATGCAAATTCTTTTCATAGCATTTGCGGCGGGAATTTACTTCCTGTTCCTCAACAAAAAGACAAACATCGAAACAGTACTGCTTCCCCTTGTTCTGTTGGGTGCATTCGGTTATCATCTGCTGTTTGAGGGCAAATCACAATATGTGCTTACTTACATAATTCTTATGATTCCTACAGCGTCGTTCGCATTTGAGTGTATTCTCAACGGCAAATATACAAAAATCAAAGAATTTGTCGGAAAGCTTAAAGAAATTCCCGAAAAGAAAGAAAACGAAAAAGCCTGATAAAATGATTGAAGCGGACAGTTAATTATGTCCGCTTTTTCTTTACTCTTTTTTGACAAATGCAATACCCGTGCTGCCCTCTCCTATATGACTGCCGACAACACAACCAACGCTGACGATACCGCCCTCATCAAATACAACTCCTTTTGAAATTATCAGCTTTGAAAAATACAATGCAAGGTTTCTTGAATTGGTGTGCATTATATAAAGCGGATAATTTGAGTCTATTTCGTATTTTTTCAATGACATCAGCATATGATTCATACCGTGGCGCATTCCGATTGTCTTCGCCTCAAAAGCTACACTGCCCGACTCGGCAATACTGATTACAGGCTTTATTCTCCCTGTTGAGCCGAGTAATGCGGCGGCATTTGTATGTCTACCGCCGCCATACAGATACTTCATATCATCTATACAGGCATAAACTATAATTCTTTTTCTGAATTTTAAAAGAGAATCCGCAATTTCTTCAGCCGTAAACCCATTGTCACGAAGCCGCAGAGCTTCTTTCACAACAAGTTTTTGTCCGGCTGAGGCAGATTTGCTGTCAACAACATAACAATTTTCATATCCGAACAAATCTCTTGCAAGAACTGCACTCTGATATGAACCGCTTAATGCAGAGGAAACAGTTATAATAACAACCGAGTCACCGTTATCTCTCGCCTTTTTTAAGACACATTCGTAAACATACGGTGACGGTTGAGAGGTTTTCGGCAAAGTTTTCGACAGCTTTGCAAGCCTGTAAAAGCGTTCCTTTGAATGAAGAAAATCATCCTTATATTCCTTTTCGTCAATAAACACAGCCAGAGGTACCGTTGAAATGCCGAGTCTTTCGCTTTCGGAATGTTCAAAATCAGCGGCTGAATCGGTAATAATTCTGATCATATATAGGTATCACCTCAAAATAATATCTTGTAATATTATTTTCAAATTTACCTTAATTATGCAAAAAAACCGACAGCAAAAACTGTCGGGAGGTTGATTTGCATATTCAATTTCCGAAATTATTTATTCCAATACCGTCAAAACCCATTTCATCCAAAAGGGACTTGTACAATTTTATATCTTCATCCGTGTATGACATACGGTTTTTGATACCCGATTTAAAATTGATATCTCTGTCTACAAAAAGCCTTTTTCCCCACATATGACACCATGAAATCGGTAAAAGGAACGGTGTTTTTTTTACATATGGATACTTATACTGCATTTCGGATTTTGGTGGAAATATAGAGGACACAAGATATGAGAACTTTGATTTGTTATTCTCGGTAATTGTCTTGTGGGAATTTATCATCGTGCCAACATCTACCCTGCCGAGTGTACCGCTGAGCAGAATATATTCTTCGATATCATCAAATTTAAGTTCAGCCTGTGGCTTTGCAAACCAGTTGAACGCAATCTCACGAACACGCTTTTCATACTTTGCAATACCGATTTTTTCAAGCATCACATTAAGATAGTCATAATCAAGCTCAGATTGATGATTTTTCAAGAAAACATAGCTGTCAAGCACCATTCTTGCTCCCATTCCGCCGATTCTGAAATGATTCGAGTTATGAACAAGCATATAGATATAAAAGTCCTCATGGCTCATTTCATATGAATAGCTGTAGCCGTCACGCTTTATTGAACGGTCAAGCTGATTAACAAGCAACGGATAGGATTCCTCATTTTCGTGGACAAGAGTTGCATGCATTTCAATGTTCATCATCGGTTTTTTTTCAAAATGATACTGGTTGTCATCTTCATTCAGAAAAGTGTATCCGAGTTTGGAAAATACTTTTTTAACCGAATCAGCCTGTTTTCTGTCAAAAAGGATATCTACATCAGACACGGAACGGAAATCGGAACGAGGATATTCCTTTTTCATAAAATAGCCCTTTAAGGGAATATTCTTGATTTTGTTTTCATCAAAAGCCTTGAGAATCTTTTCGGTTTCATATGAGAGATTTCCGTCAATCAGCATTTCAGCCGATAACTCCTGCTTGAATTTTGCATATACTTCGGGGGAAACATATTTTTTGTCAAGCGTCAAAACCGCATTGGCAACAAGAGCTTCCACACTGCAATACTTTGCAAGCATCTTTATCGACTGCCATTTTATCCCCTCGTAAGGAATCGGAGGTGCTGTGCCGTTTACAGACGAAGAAACAAGTTCAAGCAGATATTTAAATTCAATTTTTTCATTATCATTAAGATGTTTCTTCATTTTTATTTCCTTTTTTCGGTTTTAATTTACCAAATGTATTTTTGGTTCTTACAACAATTGAAACTATAACCCGTCTTATGGGCTTTGAATAGAACATAAATTCAAGATAGGCTCTGTACTTCAGCGAATTAACTTTATAAGGCTTGCCTTTTCTGTAAAAAGCCGTTACGACCCCTACTATGTCCTCATCGGTAATGCCCTTTTCAACCTCAAACTGATTATCGCCGCACATCGTGTAACTGCCGTCACCACCAAAGTTTACAACTCTGTGAAGCACATATGAGCCGTCTTTTCTCCTGTATAAGGGCAAATCAAAAAGATGGAGCCTTCCCTTCGGTTTTGATAAAACTACCGTGTCGTCACCGTCACGGAGCATCGGAAGCATACTTGTCCCCCTTGGATTGAATGTGACCGTGCCGCCCGCGTCAAGCTTTTCGGCAATAATCTGCATCACATCATCAAGATTTACATCTTTATTCAAGGACATCAGCCTCTTCCAGCTTTTTGATAAAGGAATCAATATCGGCACTCGCTTTTTGTTCGCTCACTTCATACTCATCAAGCATTGCACTGAGTAAATCAGCCTTTTCGCAATCGTTTTGGAGCTTTTCAAAAAGGAATGCACCTGTTTCGTTAAGGTTAATAATTCCGTTAAAATCAAGCGTCAGCTTATTTACGGGAACTACAACATACGAATCTGCAACCTTTCGCAGAACAAAATCTTCTTTTATCTTCATAAAATCACCTGTTTTCCGTGTGAACTTTTTTCGTTCATATTTAAATTATAATATACCTTTCGACAAAAAGCAAGAAAAAGGATTTGAGCATAAAATTACCGCAGACCTTTTGAGTCTGCGGTAAAATTTATCTATAATATTATAAGCTTACGGGATTAGTACATTCCGCCCATATCAGGTGCTGCGGGAGCTGCCGGAGCTGCAGGCTCTTTGATGTCTGTAACAAGTGATTCTGTTGTAAGAACCATTGCTGCAACAGAGCTTGCGTTCTGAAGAGCTGAACGCGTAACCTTTGTCGGGTCAACGATACCTGCCGAAACCATATCTGTGTATTCCTCTGTAAGAGCGTTGAAGCCATAGCCAACCTTGTTAGCCTTCTTAACATTCTCGCAGATTACGCTGCCCTCAAGACCTGCGTTAGCAACAATCTGACGGAGCGGTTCTTCAAGTGCTTTAAGCACAATCTTAGCACCTGTCTTAGCGTCACCCTCGAGAGTGTCAACGAACTCAGCAACAGCAGGAATAGCGTTCATGCAAGCGATACCGCCGCCTGCTACGATACCCTCTTCAACAGCAGCCTTTGTAGCGGCAAGAGCATCCTCAATACGGAGCTTCTTTTCTTTCATTTCAACCTCTGTTGCGGCACCAACCTTGATAACTGCTACGCCGCCTGCGAGCTTTGCAAGACGCTCCTGAAGTTTTTCACGGTCAAAGTCAGATGTTGTTGTTTCAATCTGCTGTCTGATCTGAGCAACTCTGCCCTTGATAGCTTCTTTATCGCCTGCACCGTCAACAATGATTGTGTTTTCCTTTTCAATCTTAACCTGACGAGCAGTACCGAGCTGGTCAACTGTTGTATCCTTGAGTTCAAGACCGAGGTCGGATGTGATTACAGTACCGCCTGTGAGTGTTGCAATATCCTGAAGCATTTCTTTTCTTCTGTCGCCAAAGCCCGGAGCCTTTACTGCAACACAAGTGAATGTGCCTCTGAGTTTGTTAAGTACGAGAGTTGTAAGAGCCTCGCCCTCAACATCTTCGGCAATGATAAGGAGCTTCTTACCCATCTGAACAATCTGCTCAAGAAGCGGTAAAATTTCCTGTGTAGTAGAAATCTTCTTATCTGTGATAAGAATAAGCGGATTGTCAAGCTCTGCAACCATCTTATCTGTATCAGTAACCATATAAGGAGCGATGTAACCTCTGTCGAACATCATACCCTCAACAACCTCACTGTATGTTTCGGCTGTCTTTGACTCCTCAACTGTGATAACACCGTCAGTTGTAACCTTTTCCATAGCCTCTGCAATGAGCTTACCGATAAATTCATCCTGTGATGAAACTGTGGCAACTCTTGCGATATCGTCTGTACCCGATACCTGCTTGCTGTTCTTCTTTACAGCCTCAACTGCAACATTAACGGCATCTGCAATACCCTTTTTGAGTACCATAGGGTTAGCGCCTGCAGTTACATTCTTCATACCCTCTCTGATAAGAGCCTGAGCAAGGAGTGTAGCTGTTGTAGTACCGTCGCCTGCTATATCGTTAGTCTTGATAGAAACTTCCTTAACAAGCTGAGCGCCCATATTCTCAAAAGGATCTTCAAGCTCAATTTCCTTTGCAATTGTTACACCGTCATTTGTGATGAGCGGAGCACCGAACTTTTTGTCAAGAACAACATTTCTGCCCTTAGGACCGAGTGTGATTTTTACGGTATCTGCGAGCTGGTCGATACCTTTCATTAAAGCCTTTCTTGCCTCTTCGCCGTATGCGATTTGTTTAGCCATTGTAAATTACCTCCGTATATTTAACAGTTAATTATTCAAGAGTTGCGAGTATGTCTGACTGGTTCACGATTGTGTACTCTTCGCCGTCAATCTTTACCTGTGTGCCTGCATATTTGCTTGCGATTACCTTATCGCCAACGCTGACATACATTTTTACTTCCTTGCCGTCAACGACACCGCCGGGGCCAACAGCAACAACGGATGCGAACTGTGGCTTTTCCTGAGCAGCAGATGAAAGAATGATGCCGCTCTTTGTTTTCTCCTCAGCTTCTTCAACTTTTAAAACGACTCTGTCGAGTAATGGTTTGATTGTCATAAATACAGCCTCCTGTAAAAATTTATAAATTGCATTTCAATTGGTTAGCACTCCTGTTTCCTGAGTGCTAATTATATTTTATACCATTTTCAAAAAATGTCAAGAGAAATTTGACTATTTTTGACCTTTATTTTGTGACAGTTTTCTGAAAATTTTTATAATGTGATTTTTATCGGGTATATTACGATATTTAATAATAATTCTCGCTTTATCAAAAAAATAAGACGAACCGAAAAAGTCCGTCTTAAAAGCTATGTTGTTTAGTTAATCAGTTTGATGATTTTGATGATTGCGTATTTGTCTGTTCTTTGCCTTTGCTGACAATGAGAATTACAGTTGAACCGTATTCAAGAGTATCACCCTCAACATGTTCCTTATAGCGGATAACTCTGCCCTCGGCAACCTTGTCACTGTACTCATACTCTGCAGTTGCAAGAAGTCCCTGAGCGGCAATGTCCGACGCTACGGAATCAAGCTTTTCGCCCTCAACCTTTGGGAGAGTTCTCATCTGTGAACCCTTGCTTACGCAGATACTTACTACAACCGAATCTTCCTGCGTAATTTTTGAGCCTGCGGCAGGTGACTGCGACATAATCTTGCCCTCCGCATAGTCATCGCTGTATTCGTCGTTAAGCGTTCTGTAAATTGTGATATTACTGTTGCCTTCGGCACTCTTTACGGCATCTTCATATGTCATTCCCACATAGTTTGGAATTGTTGCACCTGTCCACTCGGTACTCTGAGTAGAGCTTACGCTTGCATCGGTATTGTTAGCAAACATTCCGGCAAGAGGGTTCTGCATCAGCCAAAATACGCCTGCGATACCGAGAACAAGAACTGTTACAGCGGCAGCAATAATAATTATTGACGCGTGCGACATACCGTTAGAGGTTTTGCGCTTACGCTCGTTCTTTGAGAGATTCATACTTGCGGTTCTTGAAATTTCATCCTGAATTGCCTTTGCTGTATGGGCAACGGAAAGCTGAGAACGAAGCTCGTCAAAATCTGTGATACGGTTTTCTCTTTCAACCTGCAAGCCGTTTGCAAGAGCCGAAACAACATGCGGTGGGAGCCGCTTTACGGTTGTTGTGCTCATAAGAAGTCTGCTGTCCTTACGGCGCTCAACGGCACTCTTTGGCATATGACCTGTAAGCGCATAGAAAAGCGTTGCACAAAAGCCGTAAATATCTGTAATATCGTCAAGTGGAAAATTGTCATCGTACTGTTCGGGAGCAGCACTTCCCGAGAAAAGCTGTGATTTAAGAGGCGTACCTCTTTTGCGTTCATTTTCAGATGCAAATCCGGAAATCTTAACCTTACCCGTTGCCGTTATATACATATTTTTAGGCGCGATTGCATAGTGACCGACGCCTCTCTTATGAAGAGCTTCAAGAGCGGAAATTACAGGCATAAAAAGCGGTCGTGCAATATCCCACTCAAGATGACCGTTACTGCGTTCAACATACTCTTCAAAAGGAATGAGATCCTCGTTTTCCTCAACAACATAAACCGTGTTGTTCTCTTCAAAAATGTTGTGAACATTCATAAGAGCAGACAATTCACGAAGCTCGGAAAGAATTTTATAATAGTTGAGAAAATCATCTTTGAGCTTATTATAAACCAGACGATTTTCATAGTTAATTTTAACCTCTGCAGTTCCCTCGTCACGGGAAAAAAGTCCGATGGGAAGAAATTCACAGATGATTACGATGTCACCTGTCTGTTTGTCGTGGCTAATATAGCGCGTGCTTTCACCGTTGGTATCAATTCCTGCACCGACAATATAGCGGTTTTGAAGAATAGTTCCGTACGGTAAAAAAGGAGCCTGCTGTTTTTCTGTTGTATCAAATCCGCAGGACGGGCAAATCTTATTGTCACCTATTTCCTGCATGCATCCCATACACAATGACATATTATTACTCAACTCCAAATAAGTTTCAATTTCAAATTTTGTCTAAAAAGAATTATACCATAAAAACATATTTCTTTTCAAGTCTTCAAAGTGTTAATATAATTACAATTTTGTTATTGCAAATCCGAAAAATAATAATTCTTTGCAAATATTGTTATGACATAAATTGGTGGAGATAACGGGGCTCGAACCCGTGACCTTCTGACTGCCAGTCAGACACTCTCCCAGCTGAGCTATACCCCCATATAATGTTGACATTACACACGGTATGTACAAGATACATTTTAATGCAATATCAAATAGCAAAATCAACATTCTTTCAAATTGATTATAAGTATTGCATTTCCGTCATATATATCAATTGTTGCCATATCAGAAGTAAATATATTGGAAACACCCAAAGTAACGCTGCTTGAAATATAGTATTTATCAAGCGGATATTTTGTATCGGAGTAGCTGACGCAAACGCTTGGACAGCCGAAAGGAAACAATGAAAAAGTTTTTCCTTTCATATTTTTACATTCATAATGACCGACAGAAAGAAATTCAATTTTCTCGTTTTCAGAGAGAAGAACACCCCTCCTGCCGTGTTCGTGAATATAAGAAAGAACTGCCACATTTGCAAAGCTATGGTCAAATCTTCCTCCCAATGCACCGAGAATCACTATCGTATCAAAATTCTTTTCAAGCGCCAAGCCGACAGAATGCATAGTGTCGGTGTCATCCTTTTCGGGAATAAGACGAACAGTTTTGGTATTCGGAAACAAGACATTTGGCTCTGAATCAAAATCGCCCACAACAAGATTCGGAGTAATCCCTGCCTGTTTTGCAAAATCGCAGCCCCTGTCGGCACATATCACATAATCATCAGGTTTTATGACCTCGGACAAAAAATCCGAATTTGTGTCAGGCGAGCCTGAAATAATCACACAACGCATAATTACTCCTTTATCTGCCATAATTTGATATCTTTAACCTCGTTGTACATCTGGGTATAACTGCGGTGACGGGTTTCTTCAATTTCACCGTCAGAAAGTGCTTCAAGTATTCTGCAACCCTTTTCGCAGGTGTGAGAACATGAAGTAAACATACACTCACCGATGTATTTTTCAAACTCAGGAAAGCAATACTGCAGCTGAGTTTTGTCAATCATTTCGTATCTTTGAAGGTCGACCGTTGAAAATCCGGGTGTATCGGCTACAAAACAGCCGTCCAGCTCAAACAGCTCAACAACTCTTGTTGTGTGTCTGCCTCTGCCAAGCTTTTTACTTGTCTGTCCCGTTTCGAGTGAAAGCGATGGAAACAGCCTGTTGAGCAAAGTAGACTTGCCCACACCGCTGTTGCCGATAAATGCCGAAACCTTACCGTGAAGATAGCTTTTAAGCTCTTCCGTTTGAGAAGAAGAATCATCGGAACAAAGAAAAACACGAAAACCTGCGTGTCTGTAAATATCGGCAATCCTGTCACCGTTTTCAAGGTCGTTTTTTGTAACGACAATCACGGGTTCCATATTGTTATTTACTGCCGCCGCAGTCATTTTGTCTATAACAGTAAAATTCGGCAGCGGCTCAACAGTTGAACACACAAGAACGAGAATATCAAGGTTTGCAAGGGCAGGTCTGCGGAGCTTGTTTTTGCGTGGGAGAATTTCTTCTATCGCACAAAAACCGTCATTCGGAACGGAAATCTTCACCTTATCGCCTGCCATGGGAGAGTTTCCGTTTTTGCGAAAACTCCCCCTTGCCTTACATTCGTAATCTGCGTCATCGGCACGAACATAATAGAACCCGCCGATTGACTTCATTAAAATTCCGCTTTTAGTATCCATACTTCACCGATTAAAGTTCAGGATCATCCGTAACCGGCTGAACGGTTGTGTCAGGCTCAACATACGGATCTGTGTAATACTGTGTCGTCGGTTCTGTTTCAGGCGGAGCGGTTGTCGGAACAACATAATCATGTGACGCAGTTGTTGTAACCGTTGTCGTTGCAAAATCTACAGAATACTCTCTGTAAGCCTGACCGTCAAGCTGAATTACCACACTTGAGGTGCCTGAACCCTTAAGCTCAAGAGTATAGGTCTTATTATACTTTGGCACAAGCGTTTTTGAATTTTGTGAATCAACAGCACCGTCAACAATTACCGTCATATCAACCGAATCCTCAACATCCGACGGCAGATCGACAAAGATGTTCACCGTGTTTATATCGCCAAGACCTGAGCTTACCGTAAGCGTTATAACAGAGCCTGCGTCTACCTTGCCGTACTGGAGAGGTGTCATACCGAGAACTGTATCCTTTGGTTCTTTACTGTCATCATCGGTTACAGTTTCAACCGTAAGTCCAAGATCAACAAGTGTCTTTTTGGCTTCTGAAAGTGTAAGTCCGTCTACCGAAGGAAGTGTAACCTTATCTGTTCTCTTACCGCCGGCTACATACACATAAACGGTAGAACCGATTGTAGTCTTAACTCCTGCCTTTGGGAAGCTTTCAATCGTGTAACCCTTGGGAGTTTTGGTGTTTTCAACATATATAATTTCCGGAATCAGGTTTTTATCCTTAAGAGCCTGAGTCGCTTCACTTTCGCTGTAGTTTGTTATGAAAGGAACAGAAACCTCTGTATCCTTACCGTTTACAGTGACCGTGATAGTCGAGCCGGACTTTACTTTCATGGAACCGCCTTTTGGCTCCTGATCGAGAATAACACCCATTTCTTTGGATTCATCGTATTCGCTTTTTACCTCGAACTGGAAATCATTCGGATTATTTTCTTTTACAGAAACAAAGGCTTTGCCGACATAGTCCGGAACTTCAACATCCTTTGCCTGAGAGGTTGAACAGCCTCTCAGCATTGCAAGTGCAAAGAAAATTGCGCAAACCGCTACAGCGGCAATTACAATGCCTTTAATTGCGTAGTATGACGGCTTGTGTTCCTTAACAAAATCCTCATCAGCAAACTTATCTTCCTTAACAACAACATTATCTTCCGGCATATCAACAACCTTTGTTGCATCACCTGCAACCTTTTTGTCTACACCGCTGTCACGCAATGAATGAACAAACTTTGTAGGCTGGTCATCAACGAATGATTTATTACCGTAGTCAAACACAATTGAGGGATTAAGTCTGAATCTTTCAATATCTGAAAGCATCTCGGCGGCAGAGGTGTAACGATTTGACGGAAGCTTTTCCATGGCCTTCATTGTAATCTGTTCAAGACCGATTGGAATACCCGGGTTAATCTCACGGGGACGCTTTGGTGTTGACTGCAACTGCATAAGTGCAATTGTTACGGCACTGTCGCCATCAAACGGAAGCTTGCCTGTGAGCATCTCATAGAGCATTACACCGACAGAATAAATATCCGTCTTGCCGTCTGTTGCATTTCCTCTTGCCTGTTCGGGTGCAATGTAATGAACAGAACCGATTGCCTGCTCGGTCATTGTGCGTGTTGATTTATCTGAAAATCTCGCAATGCCAAAGTCCGTAACCTTGATTGTACCGTCCTGCAAAAGCATAATATTCTGCGGCTTGATGTCACGGTGCACAATTCCGCACTCATGAGCATGCTGCAAAGCCTTTAAAATCTGTGTTGTAAGGTGAATTACATCCTTCCACTCAATTATACCCTGCTGATCAATATATTCCTTGAGTGTAATGCCGTCGATGTATTCCATTACAATATACTGAATCATATCGCCAAAGCTTACATCATACACCTTTACAATATTCGGATGTGAAAGCATCGCAATGGCCTTTGATTCGTTTTTAAAGCGGCGGATAAACTCCTCGTTATTAAGATATTCGTCCTTAAGAATCTTTACGGCAACTTCACGGTCATCTACAGTATCGGTACAACGGTAAACATTTGCCATACCGCCGACACCGATAAGCTCATGGATTTCATATCTTCCGTCAAGTCTTTTGCCCAAATATTTATCCAAAACAGTCAACTCCTATCCTTAGTAAATCACGGTAACTGTAATGTTATCAGAACCGCCACCGTCTTTGGCCTTGTCAACAAGCTTTGTGATAAGACCCTCACCACGGTTTTCATGACATATTTTTACCATATCTCCTGTTGTGACGCAATTGGAAAGTCCGTCGGTACAAATGAGAAGGACATCACCGTAAATAAAGTTGGCTTCAATATAGTCAAGACGCACCGACGGCTTGATGCCGAGCGCTCTTGTTATAAAGTTCTTGTTAGGATGATTTTGTGCCTGCTCATATGTAAGCTCGCCTCTGCGAACCATTTCCTGAACAACGGAATGATCCTCTGTAAGCTGCTTGATTTTACCGCCTCTGATAGCGTATGTGCGACTATCACCGACATGAACAACATGAACGGTCGTATCCTTTACAAAGACAAATTCGCAGGTTGTTCCCATACCCGTGAGCTCCGGGTCTTTCATTGACATTTCAAAAACCTTCATATTGGCATTGACAACAATTTCTGCCATAAGCTCGCCAATCTGCTCTTTGGTCATATCGTCTTTGTACAAATCGGTAATTTTGGTGCTGATATACTCAACGGCTGTTGCACTGGCAATATTACCGCCGTTTGCACCGCCCATTCCGTCGCACACAACTGCCCAGACACAGCTGGGAGAAATAACTCCGAAGCGACAGTCATCCTGATTCTGATTACGAACAAGTCCTATATCACTTTTGCTGAATACTTCCAAGTTATTTACCTCCTTCTTCAATATGCTTTCTTTTGAGCTGACCGCACGATGCGTTTATGTCGCTTCCGAGTGTTCTGCGCACGGTTGCTCCGATATTTTTGGCAGCAAGAATCTTTATGAATGCCTGCTGTCTTTTAATATTGCTTTTTAAGTAGCCTGTTCCCTCAACTGTGTTGACGGGAATCAAATTAACATGGCTTTGTGTACCCTCAAGTCGTTTTGCAAGCTCTCTTGCGTTTTCATCACTGTCATTAACTCCGCTTATCATAGAGTATTCAAATGTAACTCGGCGGCCCGTTGTTTTGAAATAATCCGAACAAGCCTTTAATAATTCTTCAATAGAATATTTTCTTGCAATGGGCATTGTTCGCTGTCTTATCTCATCATTCGGGGCGTGCAGCGAAACCGAAAGCGTTATTCCGAGATGAAGTTTTGCAAGTTCATAAATTTTCGGAACTATACCGCAGGTTGAGAGCGTTATATGCCGCATTCCTATGTTAAGACCGTTTTCGGACGAAACCAGTCGAAGAAATTTTACAACATTGTCAAAATTATCAAGCGGCTCACCCATTCCCATAAGAACAATGTTAGAAATTCTTATGTTAAGATCACGCTGTGCCGTTTCAATCTGTCCGAGCATTTCTGACGGTGCAAGGCTTCGTGAAAAACCGCTTTTGCCTGTTGCACAAAATGTGCAGCCCATTTTGCACCCAACCTGTGTTGAGATACAAATTGAATATCCGTGCTTGTAACTCATTACAACAGACTCTACACATTCGCCGTCATTAAACGAAAAAAGGTACTTGACTGTTTTATCATACCTTGAAACAAGTTTTTTTTCAATATTTGCAACAGAAATGTAACAACTTGATTTTAAAAAAGTCTTTAAATCAGCGGAAATGTTACGCATATCGTCAAAATCGGTCACATTTTTGTACAACCAATCATAAATCTGCTTTGCTCTGAACTTTGGAAATCCGTTTTCTGTAACAAAATCAGTCAGCTCATCAAGCGTCATTGACTTGATATCCGTTAAATTATTCAATTTGACGCCTTCTTTCCGAATAAGCTGATGTAAAATCCGTCTGTTCCGCAGGTGTGCGGCATAAGTGTTATTTCATAAGGTTCTTCATTAAATGCACGGGTAATACCGTTTGGAAGCTTTAACGGTATTCCGTAAAAATCGGGATGTTCCTCAAGAAAACGCTTTGTGTTTTTATTGTTTTCTTCAGGATTCAATGTACAGGTAGAATAGATAAGCTTACCGCCTACTGCAAGATTTTTCGCACTTGCACAGAGAATCCCGTACTGCAAATCGGGCAAATCGTTGGATATAAGGTCGTCCTTGTATCTGATTTCAGGCTTTCTTGACATAATTCCAAGACCGCTGCAAGGAACATCGCAGAGGATTCTGTCCGCCACAGGAAGTGCCGTGTCATTTGTTGACGCGTTGCGCAGAAGCGTTGAAATGCAAGTGATGCCGAGTCTTTTAGCACCTGCTGAAATCAGTTTCAGTTTATGGTCGAACATATCACAGGAGAAAATTCTGCCGCGGTTGTTCATATACTGAGCCGCCGAAAACGACTTTCCGCCCGGTGCGGAACATACATCAAGCATAATATTGCGAGGCTTTGCGTCAAGAAAATTCACACAAAGCTGGCTTGACGCATCCTGAATATGAAAAAGTCCGGACTTGTACGCTCTGAGTCTTTCGACCGAGCCTGTATTTTCAAGATAGAGTGCGTTGTCGATAAACGGGATTTTTTCCGCAACAACGCCCTCATCGGATAATTTCTTAATTAATGTGTCTGCATCTGTTCTGAGGGTATTAACACGACAACAGATTTTGGCTCTGCCGTTAAGAGATGCCAAAAGCTGTTCGGCATTATTTTCTCCGTAAGAATTAACCCACAATTTAACGATACTTTCGGGAACGGAATATTTTACCGAAAGATATCGAACCCTGTCCTTTTCATCGGGTAATGTATATTTAACCTCTGCCCTTGTGATATTGCGAAGAATTCCGTTTATGAAACCCGAAGACTTTTGAAGCTTGTGCTTTTTGGCAAGATTAACGCTTTCGTTGACTGCCGCACTGTCGGGAACTTTGTCCATAAACAAAAGCTGAAGTATTCCAAGGCGGAGAATATTTTTCGTTTTTGTTTCAATTTTCCTTAACGGAATTTTAGAATAAGCTCTGATAATATAATCAAGCGTGATTCTTCTTTCCAGAACACCGTAAACGAGTGCTGAAACAAAAGAGCTGTCAACACTCGAAAGACGGTTTTCCTTTATGGCATTATTCAAAGCAATATTTGAATATGCTCCCTCATTTTCAATTTTAAGCAACACATTCAGTGCAATATTGCGTGTATTTGCCATTTTAATCTCCAAAATAAAATTATCTTCTGCGGTTGTTCGCAATTACAATCAATCTTAAAAGCTGCATAATTGCAGTAAGTGCCGCTGCAACATATGTCATTGCGGCTGCCTGAAGCACTCTCTTTGCGCCTGTGTATTCTTCACCGTAAAGAAGATCGCCGTTTCTGATTGTTTCAAGCGCTCTTTTTGATGCATTAAACTCTACGGGAAGTGTTGCGATTGTAAAGAGTACGGAAAGTGCAAACAGGATTATACCTATATAAAGAAATACAAAACCTACTCTCTGTGTAAAACAAAAACCGATTATAATAAAAATCCAACTGAGGCTTGAACCGAGTCTTGCAACAGGAAGAATAAACGAACGGATTCTGTTAGGCAGATAATTTTCTGCGTGCTGAACTGCATGACCTGCCTCATGACAGGCAACGCCTACAGCCGCAACGGAGGTGCTGTTAAAAACCGTGTCGGAAAGTCTGATTACATTTGTTCTCGGGTCAAAATGGTCTGTCATACTGCCTGCAACATGCTCAATTCTGACGCCTGTTACACCGTGCTGACGAAGAACATATTCAGCCGCCTGAGCGCCTGTCATATTTCTTGAATTTCTTATCTGTGAATATTTTGAAAAAGTTGTTTTAACTTTGACCTGACAAATCAATGTTATTATGATACAAGGAACAATAAACACAAGATAGGTCATATCAAATCCGTAAAAGAAGCCCATAAATCAAACACCTTTCTGTCTGCATATTGCAGACGGGAATTTTTAACCGATTACATCACCGACAGAAAGCCTGTGGCCGGCAAGGAATGCCTCGGCGGTCATTTTCTTTTTGCCCTCAGGCTGAATTTCACAAAGCTCAACCGACTTTTCACCGCAGGCAACAATCAGCGGTTTTGTGCTGATTACAGTTCCCGCTTTTCCGCTCTTTTCACAGAGCAGGGAAGAATGCACTTTTATCTTTTTACCGTTAATTTCGGTTGTAGCAATCGGCCACGGATTAAGTCCTCTGATTTTATTATGCACCTCAAATGCCGGTTTTGTAAAATCAATAGGACAAAGTGATTTGTCAATTTTTGAAGTGTGAGTTGCAAGGCTTTCGTCCTGCTTAATCGGAGTGATTTCGCCCTTTTCAAGAGCAGAAAGCGTGTCAAGAATAAGCTCTCCGCCCATAAGAGAAAGACGGTCAAAAAGCTCTCCCGAGGTTTCATTCACACCGATTTCCGTTTTAACGACCTTCAGAATATCGCCCGTGTCAAGTCCGACATCCATTTGCATAGCCGTTACACCGGTTTCCCTGTCACCGTTCAATACGCTCTGCTGAATAGGAGATGCGCCTCTGTATTTAGGCAAAAGCGAGCCGTGAAGATTGATACAGCCGTACTTTGCAGAGTCAAGCACCGACTTGGGAAGAATTTTTCCGTAAGCCGCAACAACAATGACATCGGGATTATATTTATTGATAATTTCAAGAGGTTTGCCGTCCTTAAAGGTTTCGGGCTGATACACGGGAATGTTCAGCTTTTCTGCGCACACCTTGACATCGGGAGGAGTCATTATCATCTTTCTTCCCCTCGGCTTGTCGGGCTGTGTAAAAACGGCACAAACCTCATGTTCCGAATTTGCAAGAGCCTTGAGTGCAGGTACGGCAAAATCCGGAGTACCCATATAAATTATTTTCATATCTTCACCTGTTTATCAGCTATTCATTTCTTCAATTTCGGCAGGAGTCAGCATTCTTGTTGCAACCTGAGTAAAGAGAATTCCCTCAAGATGGTCGAGTTCGTGACAAAAAGCCTTTGCAAGCAAATCCTTGCCGTCAATAACAAATTCGTCGCCGTGTCTGTCCTGAGCCTTAACCTTTACATAATCGGGTCTTACTGTGTAACCCCACTTGCCGGGGATTGAAAGACAGCCTTCAAGAGTTTCCTGCTTGCCGCTGTAAGCGATGATTTTCGGGTTTACAAGCTCAATCGGACCTTCGCCGACATCAATAACCACAACTCTTCTTAAAATTCCGACCTGAGGAGCGGCAAGTCCCACTCCCTCAGCCTTGTGCAAGGTTTCGATCATATCGTCAATCAGTTCCGCAAGGCGGTCATCAAACTTTACGACAGGTCTGCATTTTTTGGTGAGAACGCTGTCGCCCTCTTTTACAATTTGTCTTAAAGCCATAAATTATATTCCTTTCACTAACAGGTCAGAGCGTTCATATCCGCATATGTGCTGACCCTTCCAAATTCCTTGTTCTTTGCAAATTCTATCATAACCGCTGAGAGAAGTGTTCTGAAATCACGGTTATTCTTACATTTTATTATAAGTTTATATCTGAATTTATTGCTCACCTTAACAACGCTTGCAGGTGACGGACCGAGTATTCTCAAAGGAATGGCAGGATATTCGCTTTTTGCGTGACTGACAAAGCATTGCAAAAAGCTGTTGGCGGCTTTCATTGTAAGCTGCTGTTTTTCCCCCGAAAAGCCGATTACGCAAATATCTGCAAAAGGCGGATAAAGCATTGCTTTTCTGACCTGAATTTCGGTGTTATAAAAGGCAAGATAATCCTGCCTTGCCGCCATAGAGATTATGAGGTTGTCGGGAGTGTAGGACTGAATAACAGCCATACCCTTTGACGCCCCTCTGCCGCTTCTGCCGACTACCTGAGTTAAAAGGGAAAATGTTCTTTCGTAGCTTCTGTAATCATCGGCATACAACATATAGTCAGTGTTGAGAACACCCACAAGCGTCACATTGGGAAAATTGAGTCCCTTTGCAACCATTTGTGTTCCCACAAGAATATCGTACTTACCGTCTGCAAATGCCGTTATCATCTTTTCATAGGATGATTTTGAAGACGTTGCGTCGGTATCCATACGCAATATTCTTGCATCGGGAAAAAGCTCTGAAATTTCACTTTCAGCCTTTTGAGTGCCGGTTCCGCCAAATCTTAAAGATTTGCTGTGACAGGACGGACATTCATCCGTGTAAGGTGCGGAATACCCGCAGTAGTGACACATCAATCTGCGGTTTGCGCTGTGATATGTGAGCGATATTGAACAGTTGGGACACACAACAGGTTCGCCGCACATTCGGCAGGTTACAAATGTATTGTGCCCTCTTCTGTTTAAAAGCAGAATAGACTGCTTGTTATTTTCAAGATTATAGTGCAGATTTTCAAGCAAGGTTTCGGAAAATCCCGTTACATTGCCGTTTTGCTGTTCAACATTCATGTCTGCGACAACAACCTTCGGCAAAACCGCATCGCCGTATCTCTCGGTGAGCGTGTTAAGCGAATATCTTCCGTTTTCTGCGTAGTAATATGATTCAACCGACGGGGTTGCCGAACTTAAAACAAGCAAGGCATTATCGTAGCTGCATCTGAATTTTGCGATTTCTCTTGCATGATATCTGGGGGAGCTTTCCGACTTATAGCTGTACTCCTGTTCCTCGTCCATTATGATAAGACCGACTTTTTCAAACGGAGCAAACACGGCACTTCGTGTTCCTATAACGATTTTTGCAAGACCTTTTTTAACGCGTTTATATTCGTCAAGCCTTTCACCGAGTGAAAGCGCGCTGTGAAATACGGCAATCTGCTCGCCGAAACGCTTTGAAAAGGTTGAAACAAACTGCGGTGTAAGCGAAATTTCAGGTACCATAACTATAATACCTTTGTTATCGTTTATTACACGCTCAATCAGTTTCATAAAAACGCTTGTTTTTCCCGAACCTGTAACGCCGAACAAAAGACTTGTGTGCGGTTTTGAATCGGCATATTCTGCATAGAGATTATCGCAGGCTGTCTGCTGTTGTTCTGACAATGCAACAGGGGCAAGGCTTTCATCCTTTGTTCTGTCCTCAATGCGGAACACTTCTTCGTCATAATAGTAGATAAGACCCTTTTTATAAAGTGCATCCGTAACGCCCGTTGTGACACCCGTGAAGTAACAAACCTCTTTAACGGAAGTTCCGCCTGTCATTTTGATAAGGTCGAGCACGGCTTTCTGCTTTTCGGTCAGCTTAATATTGTCGCTGTCGGCAAGTTCCGTAGGCGCAGCCATTTTCATAACCGCATCCGAAACCCTTCTGAAAGCCTCATCGGATTTGTAAAGATAACCCGACTTTACCATATCTTCAAGAACAGCCGTGTTATCTAATCCGAAATCGTCAAGAATTTTATCGGACTTTACAGCTTTTCTTTTTGAATGAAGGTAAGCAAAAATTCTTTGCTGTTCCTCGGAAAGCTCTTCTTCATCTACACCCTCACGAACACCGTAAAGCGTTGTGATTTTGTAATTTATACCCGCAGGAAGCATCGTTTTTACCGCATCGTAATAGGTACAGAAATAATGCTCTTTCATAAACTCGGCAAGCTTCAAAAGCTCCTCTGACAAGACAGGCTCGTCATCAAGAACAGAACAAACGCTTTTGAGCTTTTCAACCGAAATGTCATTACTCACGGGAGAAAGCTCAAAAATTATACCCTGTTTCTTTTTGTTGCCTCTGCCGAACGGAACGAGAACCCTTTTGCCGACCTGAACCAAATCGGCAAAGGCAGACGGTACAAAGTAGTCAAATAATTTGTCGAAAACATATGTTGTGTTTTCAACGGCAACTTTGACTGTTAAATCAGAGTTCATCTTCGTCAGGCTCAAGAATGTTGATTTCATGACCTTCGATTTCCTTGATTGCGATAAGAACAGGCTTATCCTCTGTTACAATCTGTTCCTCTTCAAAAGTCTGAGTAATTTCTCTTGCTCTTTTTGCAACGCCTACAACAAGTGCGTACTTACTCTGCTTACCCTGTAATAATGAATCCACATCAACTTTATGCATAATAATTCTCCTCTTAAAATATTTTATGTTAATTTTCTTTGTATATTATTTAATGAGGTTTTCATCCTCTTTATGAAGAATATCGAGAACCTCATTTATTGCTGTTTCAAGGTCGCCGTTTACCACATTGTACTTATATCTGTCCTTGTAGCTGATTTCCTCGGCAGCCTGTGCAAGCCTTTTCCGAATAGTTTCTTCATCCTCTGTACCTCTTCTGCGAAGCCGTCTTTCAAGAGACTCCATTGAAGGCGGAAGAATGAATATACTGAGAATGTCGGGATATTTATCAAGAATCTGAAGTCCGCCCTTGACCTCAATCTCAAGCAGAACATCATAACCCTGATTGAGCATATCTTCAACCTGCTTTTTAGGAGTGCCGTAGAGATTACCGCAAAACTCTGCGTGTTCAAGATAGCCGTCTTTTTTCAGGACATCGTTGAACTGTTCTCTTGTCAAAAAGTTATAATGAACTCCGTCAATCTCTCCCTCTCTCGGTTCTCTTGTTGTGTTTGAAACCGAAAGGCGGATATTTTTATCACGGTCAAGAAGTTCCTTGATTATTGTACCCTTGCCTACACCCGATGAACCGGTAAACAAAATAAGGTTTCCTTTTCTGTTAATGCTCATCCTTGTTTTCCTCACTTTCGTCCGTTCTGTTCTGAATTGCCTCACATGAAATTGCCGAGAGAATAACATGATTATTCTCGGCAACAATCACCGATTTGCATTTTCGTCCGCAGGTTGCATCAATAAGCAGACTGTTCTGTTTTGCATCCTGAACAATTCGCTTTACGGGAGCAGAGTCCGGAGCAACTACTGCAACAATCTTGTCGGAGCTGACAAGATTACCAAAACCGATATTAATAAGCTTCATCTGTTCACCTTATTCGATATTCTGAACCTGTTCACGGATTTTTTCAATCTCACTCTTGATGTCAACAACCTTATGTGCAAGAATTGCATCCTGAACCTTTGAACCGATTGTATTTGATTCACGGTTCATTTCCTGAATGATAAAGTCAATTTTTCTGCCGACAGGCTCGTCATATTCAAGGAACTTTGAAAGCTGGTCAAAGTGGCTGCGAAGTCTTACGGTTTCCTCCGCAACGGCTACCTTATCCGCAAACACGGCAACCTCTGTGAGAACCCTCTGCTCGTCAACCTTGACATCATTTTCAGCAAGCGTCTGCTTGATGCGTTCCATAAGTCTTTGTTCATACTCGGCAACAGTCTGCGGAGAACGCTCCTCAATTTCACCTACAACAGAAAGAATTGTGTTGGCTCTTGAAAGAATGTCCTCTTTCATCTTCTCGCCCTCAGTTTCACGCATTGCAACAAAAGCGTCAACAGCAATCTTTGCGGCTGAAAGAACATCGGCAGTAATCTGATCCTCGTCCTCAGGTGCTTTGTGAACCGTGAAAACATCCGGGAAGCGTGAGAGCGAAACTGCGGAAACATCATTTGGAATACCATACTTTTTGCTGATTTCATCAAAAGCATTGATATATCCGGAAACAAGCTGATGATTAACCGTTACATCACAGGGTTCTTCATCGGAAGCACCGATTGATACAAGCATATCAATCTTGCCTCGTGAAACCCTTGAATTTACATAGTTTTTAAGTTTGTCATCAAGGAATCCGTAACTTCTTGGGGTTCTGCAGGAAAATTCAAAATAGCGGTGGTTCACACTTTTAATTTCAACGGTAATCTCCCGACCGTTGATAACGGTTTCACATCTTCCGAAACCGGTCATTGATCTGATCATTTCAAAAACTCCCTTCGTAAAATTATATTTCAAAGCATAAGCTGTATTTTTACATATTTGCAATCTATGCAGAAGAGCGTTAGCCGCTCAAATTTCAACCGTCTTAAAGACATCCTTTTTCTACAACATAGATTATAACACCACAGGCTGTATTTGACAATGGAGTTATTACAAAACTGTAATAACTTTTTTTGTTTACATCACAAAGGTGTGTGTGATATACTTAATAGGATAATTATACTTTATTGACAAAGGAATGATATTTATGTCAGGACATAACAAATGGAGTACAATCAAGCAGAAAAAGGGCAAAAACGATGCAGCAAGAGCTAAGGTATTTACAAAAATCGGCAGAGAGCTTATTGTTGCCATCAAAGAGGGCGGCAGTGCCGATCCTTCCGTTAACTCAAAGCTCAAGGATTGTATTGCAAAAGCAAAGGCTGCAAATGTACCTAATGACAACATTGAAAGAATCATCAAGAAAGCGTCAAGCGATGCCGACGCTACAAACTATGAGGCTGTTACATATGAGGGCTATGGTCCAAGCGGCGTTGCCGTAATTGTTGAGGCACTTACAGACAACAGAAACAGAACAGCAGGCGAGGTAAGACATTACTTTGATAAGTTTGGCGGCAATATGGGTACACAGGGTTGTGTAAGCTTTATGTTCTCGAAGAAGGGTGTTCTCGTTATTGAGCGTGAAGACCTTGAAAAGGATGAAGACACCGTAATGAGCGACGCTCTTGAGTGCGGTGCAACAGACTTTGAGGCTGACGATGATGTATTTACAATTTACACAGAAACAGATGATTTCGGCGCTGTAAGAGATGAGCTTGAAAAGCTCGGCTACACATTCGTTTCTGCTGAAATTGAAATGGTTCCAAGCACATACACAAAGCTTGAGGACGAAGAAGCTGCAACAAAGATGCAGAAGATGCTTGATATGTTCGAGGATAACGACGATATCCAGAATGTATGGCACAACTGGGAAATGGACTGATAAAGTTTATTTCTGACAAAATGAATTAAACCGCTCCGATTGGGGCGGTTTTTGTTTTGTCAATTCTTTTGCCTTGAAATTAAAACAAGGTCACGGTTATCTACTTCGCCGTCAAGGTTAAAATCGGCGGCTTTGAGATATGCACCGTCTAATTCTGCATTATCACAGAGGTGTTTTTGCAAAAGCGTTACATCCCTTGAGTTGACATTGCCCTCACCGGTCACATCACCGCAAACCGTTATGACATAAGTCTTTGAATCTATAACGGCAGTAAATCCTGTTTTCAGCTTTCCGCTCTTTGCAATCGTACCGTCCGCCTTATATACATTTTTGACAGAAGTTTTTCTTTTAAAATCGGCAACGGTTTCTCCGCTGTAAATTCCGTAAATCATACCGTCTGAAATTATATAATCGGAATTTACCGCCTGATTATCTGTTTTGGAGGAATCGTGGCGATTATTATTATTATTATTGTTGTTGCTGTTATTGTTGCTGTTACTGTTGTTGTTATTGTTGTTGATAATTTTCTTTTCCTGAAAATCAGACGGTTCGTATACACAAACAGTTCCGTTATCAAGCAAAACACCGCAACGATTTTTATAAGCTACAACCGCTTTTGCAGCTTTCGGAATTGACACGCTTTGGGTTTTATCGGAAGCTTTGCGGCTGAGGCGATAATTCACCGCAATAAACACTTTGCCGTCAGATGCAGAAACCTTGCCAAATTCCGCATTCGACACATATTCTCTTGAATTGTCTGATAAAGAAACAATAAACCCGTCTTGATTGATAACCTTATTTATTCCTGCGTTAGCAATATTTCTAAATTCACCCGTATTTGCAACACAGGCAGAGGATGCTTGTGAAAGTCTGCAAACTGAGCCGTCATACAGCCTCACATAAGATTTTCCGTTATTATTAAATATTTCGTTTGCATTCTGACTGAAGTTTATTTTTGTTTTCCTGCCGGTTGATAAATCAACACACGCAACATAAGCATATGTGCTGTCGGTTTTTATGTAGTACACACAGTTATCGCTTACAGAAAAAGAATCGGTTCTGAAATTTTCATCGTTAAAAGAAGTTTTACGGACATTGCCATTGTCGGTATCAAGAGAATAAACAGAATATTTATTAGTAAATGCGTCATCAAACACAAGTGCATTTGTATATTTGCCGCTCTGCGACACTCCCCTTATGTGACCGCTTACAGTAAAATTGTAAGCAGAAAAATCGGGTACAAGCCTTGCCGAAAACACAGTATCCCCTGAAAAAGCACACACATATCCGCCCTTGCTGTTACTGTCGCTCTTTATGTCAGAACAGCCGATAATACCCGACAGATTGTATTCTTCATAGGCACGGCTCTTGCTGACGCTGACGCAAGCAATCATAATTACAGCCGATAAAAGTGAAATCAGTCTTTTCATAAGCTTATACCCGATTTATTTTTTAACAAAAGGGCACCCTTTCGGGTGCCCGCAAAAGCTCTGATTATTCAGCAGCTTCTTCATTAGACTCTGCAGGAGCCTGCTCATTTTCAGGAAGAAGTGCACGCATTGAAAGGCTTACACGCTTCTTGTCAAAGTCGATTGCAGTAATCTTGGCTTCAACAACATCACCAACCTTAAGTACATCAGCGGGCTTCTCAATTCTCTTGTTAGCAATCTGAGAAATGTGGATAAGACCATCAATACCCGGGATGATGTTTGCAAAAGCACCGAATGTTGTAAGACCGACGATTGTAGCCTTAACAACTGTTCCCTCGGGATAGTTGTTCTTGAGGATTTCCCACGGATTGTCTTCAGCATTCTTGAAGCCGAGAGAAATCTTCTTTGTTTCTTCGTTGATGTCCTTTATGTAAACATCAACTGTATCGCCTACATTAACAACCTCGCTCGGATGCTTAATGTGCGTCCATGAAAGCTCTGAAATGTGAATCATACCAAATGCACCGCCAAGGTCAACAAATGCGCCGTAGCTTGTAAGTGACTTAACAACACCCTTGTAACGCTTGCCAACCTCGCAAGTCTTCCAGAACTCTTCACGCTGAGCGGCTCTCTGCTCCTTAAGCACGCTGCGAATTGAGCCGATAGCTCTTCTGCGTCTGCCGTTCTGTGAAACTTCGATAAGTCTGAAATCAACATTCTGACCAACGAGGTCTTCAAGACTCTCTTCACGGGTTGCTGTTGCCTGTGATGCAGGGATAAAGATTCTTGAGCCGTTGTAGAGAACGATTACGCCGCCCTTAACAGCCTCAGTAACCTTGCCGGAGAGAACCTCCTGTGACTCTGCCTTTTCTTTGAGCTCTTCCCAACCCTTCTGTGCATCTACTCTGCGCTTTGAAAGCATGATAGTGCCTTCCTGATCATTGGTCTTCATAATAAGAAGCTCAATAACATCGCCGACTTTAACTACATCCTCGGGTCTTGCGTTGGGATCGTTTGAAAGCTCGGAAGCAGGAATAAAGCCTGTCTGCTTTCTGCCGACATCAACCTGAACTTCGTTGGGAGCTATGCTCAGAACTGTGCCCATTACCCTCTCGTTTGTATTAAAGTTTTTGAGGGACTCCTCAAGCATCTCCTCAAAAGATGGTTCCAAATTTGTTTCACCGGATTTTACTTCACTCATTGTATCCAGTACCTCCTTTATTATCCTTGCAGGCGTTGAAGCACCCGCAGTTACGCCGATTGTTTCGGCATCCGAAACCTTGTTCAAATCAAGCTCGGCAGCTGTTTCAATAAGAACTGTGTTCTCACACTGCCTTTTGCATATATCAAAAAGCTTTCCTGTATTAGAGCTGTGCCTGTCGCCGATTACAACCATAAAGTCGGACTCGGCAGCAATTTGAGAAGCTTCGGTTTGCCTAACTTGCGTAGCATTACATATTGTATCAAATATTTTCGCATTTGTACATAGCTTTTTTATCTTTTTTACACATTTTTTCCATTCTTGTGTGTCAAATGTTGTCTGTGCGACAATTTTAACCTGTTTATTATTCTTTTTCGGAATATTTGGCAATAAATCATCAAGCTCTGCTTCATTGTTAAAGGTGTAACAGTCGCTTGCACAATGACCGATTATGCCGCAAACCTCAGGATGATTTTTATTTCCTGCAATCAAAACAACATCATTATCGGGACTTGTGCTTGATACAATCTTGTGGATTTTTTTAACAAAGGGACAGGTTGCGTCCTCATAGTTAATACCTCTTTCTTCAAGGGCATCAATCACACTCTTTCCAACTCCGTGCGAACGGATTACAAGCGTTGTATCATTTGAAAGCTCGTCAACGGACTCAACGGGAGTGCATCCCTTTTCTTCAAGCTCATGAACCATTTCCATATTGTGAATAATCGGTCCGAGAGTTGCAACCTTTATTCCTTTTTTGAGCAGTTCGTTTACAATATTGATTGCACGGTTGACACCGAAGCAAAAACCTGCCGAATCAGCCTTTTTTATACTCAATTAAATCCTGCTCCCTCATTCTTTTGATTTCGTCCATAATCATGGTTGTTGCACCTTTAAGTTCCCGTCTTCCGCTGTCCGGAGTAAGTCCGAGCTTTTCGGGTGTAAGAGGTTTGCCGAAGTGGATAACTCTCTTTGCAAATGTATGCTTTTTGTTGCCTACGATTGTAATGCAGGCAGGAACAACAGGCACCTGCATTTGCTGTGCAACAAGAGCGCATCCGCTGCGGGGACGCATAAGTTCGCCTGTTTTGGAACGACCGCCCTCAATAAAAATTGTCATAATCTCGCCGTCACGGATAAGGTCTTCGCCTGTCTTGATAGCCTTGCCGTCACCTGCACCCCTTTCAACGGGGAATGCACCGAGCGCACGGATTAACGCACCGAAGAATTTATTTTTAAAAAGTTCAATTTTTGCCATAAAGAACAGTCTGCGCTTTTTCTGCGACAAACCGAGAAGAACCGGATCTGAGTTTGAAATATGGTTGCTTGCAATAATCAAGCCTCCCTCAAGCGGAAGCGGCTGTTCAATTACGGTTATATATCTGTACAAAAGTTTGAAAATAGGCTTGCAGACAACTTTGCCGACTGCGTAAAGTGCCTTTGACTGTCCCATCAGATATTCTCCTTTATAACGGAAATTATTTTTTCGACCGACTGCTCAAAATCAAGCTCTGTTGTATCTATCATAACACAGCCCTCGGCAGGCTTGAGCGGAGCAGTTTTGCGGTGAGTATCGTTGTAATCACGGGTTATTACATCGTTTAAAATGTCGTCATACTTTACATCCATACCCTTTTCAACAAGCTCCTTATATCTTCTTTCGGCTCTTGCCTCGGGAGAAGCTGTGAGGAAAATTTTAACCTGAGCGTCAGGCAGAACAACTGTGCCGATATCTCTGCCGTCCATAATCACATTATGAGTTTTTGCCATATTTCTCTGCAAATCAAGAAGATATGCTCTTACAATCGGTACGGCAGAAATTTTTGACGCCATCATTGAAGCCTCGGGAGTTCTGATGAGTCCGGACACATCTTCGCTGTCAAGCAGAACAATCTGCTCGCCCTTTTCATTGAATGTTAGGTCAACTGTGATTTTTGAAAGCAAATTCTTTACCGCATTTTCATCTTCGGGAGCAACGGAGTTTCTTGTTGCCGAAAGTCCGATTGTACGGTAAAGCGCTCCTGTATCAACATAAATATAGTCAAGTGCCTTTGCAACTCTTTTTGCAATTGAGGATTTTCCTGCGCCTGCAGGACCGTCCAAAGCGATTGCTATTGACATAAATTACATCCTTTCAATCAAAATTATTATGTATAATCAAATCAGATATATGCACTGTTTTCTCCTGCAAGCCGTCCGGTACTCCATGCAATTTGGAGGTTAAAACCGCCTGTGTAGGCATCGCAGTCAATTACTTCGCCTGCAAAATACAGACCGCTTACAAGCTTGCTTTCCATTGTTTTCGGGTTAATTTCGGAGGTTTTTACACCGCCTGAGGTTATGATTGCCTCCTCAATCGGTCTGAATCCGCTGATGTCAACCGTAAAGCATTTAATAATTTTACAAAGAGCGTGCCGCTCCTCCTTTGTAATTGAATTGCACTTTTTATCAAAGGGAACTTCCCAGCGTTTGAGAACGGGAACTATGATTTTTCTCGGCAAAAGCTTTGAAAATGCATTTGAAACATCACGGTTTGAATTTTCTTTAAAATCATTTTGAATACGCCTGTCGAGATGTTCAAAATCAAGTGCCGGCTTGAGGTCGATTTCTGCAATGTAGCGGTCGGGCTGAATAACGCGAAGGTGTGAGCTTGCCGACAAAATCATCGGACCGCTCATTCCGAAATGTGTAAACAGCATTTCTCCAAAGTCGCTGTAAACAGTTTTTTTACTGTTCTTATCAACTATTCTGAGCGCAACATTTTTAAGTGCAAGCCCCTGCATATCCTTGCATTGTTTATCTTTGGAAGTAAACGGTACAAGGGACGGTTTTAACGGAACAATTGTGTGTCCTGCCTGCTTTGCAAGGGTATATCCGTCACCTGTCGAGCCTGTGAGCGGATAACTTTTTCCGCCGCAGCAGATAATTACGCTGTCGGCATAGTAGGTGTTTTCTTCGCATTTAACGCCTATAACTGCACCGTCCTCAAGGATAAGGGAATTTGCTGTGTCGCACACTATTTTACAGCCGGATTCAACGGCATAATTATGCATTGTATCAACAACATCTACAGATCTGTCGGATGCCGGAAACACACGGTTTCCTCTTTCGGTTTTTGTTTTAAGTCCTTTGGATTCAAAAAATTCGATTGTATCCTCGGGAGTAAATGCGTTGATTGCCGAGTAGAGAAATCTTCCGTTTACGGGAACATTATTGATAAAAGTCTGCACATCGCAGTTGTTGGCAAGGTTACATCTTCCCTTGCCCGTTATCATAATTTTTCTGCCGACACGCTTGTTCTTTTCAATTATTGTAACTGACGCACCGTAGAGTGCCGCAGTTGCACCGGCCATAAGACCTGCCGCACCTGCCCCGATTACCACAACTTTTTTACTTGTCATCATCTTCTATATTACCCACTATCTCCATTTCACGGTTGGTATAAACTCCGTCACGGTTCCACACAAGCTCAAGTCTGCGGAATGTGTCGGAAACCTCATCCTTCTTTTTAAGCACGGTTGCAACGATGAGAGCGTTGATAAGACTTAACGGCGCAACGAGTGAATCGACAATTGAAGCCATATCGCTTCTTGCAATAAGTACTGAATCGGCACTTTGAACAAGCGGAGAAACCATACTGTCGGTAATTGCAATTGCGTGAGCACCTCTTGAACGGGCAAAATCCATTGCCTCAACCGACATTGAACTGTAACGGGGAAATGAAATACCAATCATAACATCTTTGTCGGTGATTCTGAAAATCTGTTCAAAGGTTTCGGTTTGACTGCCGCTCGTTATAACACGCACATTGTCAAAAATCATTTCAAAATAATATGCAAGGAAATTTGCGATTGCGGCTGTTGAACGCACACCGAATATGTAAATACGCTCTGCCTTGCAAATTTCATCAACTGCACGGGCAAAATCCTCATGAGATGTTTCTTCAATTGTTCTGCGAATTTTGTCGATATCCTGATTAAGAACACTGTCAAGCACATTGTCATTGCCGATACGGTTTGAAGTAACTTCGATTCGCTGAACAGATGTGAGCTTGTTGCGAATCATCTCCTGCATTGCTTTTTGAAGCTTAGGGTAGCCGTCATAGCCGAGCTCAGTGGCAAACCGTACAACAGTACTCTCGCTGACTCCGACAGTTTCGCCGAGCTTTGATGCGGTCATAAATGCCGCCTTATCGTAATGCTCTTCGATAAAAAGAGCAATTCGTTTTTGTCCCTTTGAGAGGGAATTCATCATTAAATCTATTCTTGTAAGCAAATGAGTAATCATTTTTCTCAATATCTCCCATTTTAAATAGTGAAAACAGATACACTGTCTCAACCAATTCATTTTAGCACAAGAACTTGCAATTTACAATAAGATATAAATTAAATTATTGTAAATTTTACGGAATTATGAAATATGCGTCGGTTTATGTTGCAATAATAAAGGTTGTATGGTAAAATTGTTTAACAGAAAGCAAATGACGGAGTTGATAAAAATGATAGCAGTTATTGATTACGGCGCAGGCAACATTCGCAGTGTTTACAAGGCGTTAAAGCACATCGGCTGCGACTGCGTGATTACAAGAGATAAAAACGAAATTTTAAATGCAGACGGTGCTGTTTTGCCGGGTGTCGGTTCGTTTGGCGATACAATGGATACAATGAAGTCCTATGGCATCAAAGACACTGTTATTGAGTACATAAACAGCGGAAAACCGTTTTTAGGCATTTGTCTTGGACTTCAGCTCCTCTTTCCTGAAAGTGAAGAGAGTCCGAATGTAAAAGGTCTTTCGGTTTTTGACGGCACAATCACAAAGATTCCGTCAGGTGAAGGCTTAAAGATTCCGCACATCGGTTGGAACAGCCTTAAAATCAATGAAAAGAGCAGACTTTTTAAAGGAGTTGAACAAAACGCATATGTTTATTTTGTTCACTCATATTTTCTGAATGCAAGCGACAGGAGCATTGTTGCGGCTCAGACGGAATACGGTGTTACGATTGACGCCGCTGTTGAAAAAGGCAATGTTTTTGCAACTCAGTTTCATCCGGAAAAAAGCGGCAAAACGGGACTTAAAATTCTCAGAAATTTTGCTGACATTGTAAAAGGCAGGGAGGAATAAATATGTACGCAAAAAGAATAATTCCATGTCTTGATGTAAAAAACGGCAGAGTTGTAAAAGGTATGAGTTTTGTAAATCTTGTTGACGCAGGCGATCCCGTTGAATCTGCAATGCAGTATGACAAACAGGGTGCTGACGAGCTTGTATTTCTCGACATTACCGCGTCAAGCGATTCAAGAAACATCACCATTGATATGGTTGAAAAGGTTGCAAATTCAATCTTCATTCCGTTCACGGTCGGCGGCGGTATCAGAAGCGTTGAAGATTTCAATGTTCTGCTCAGAGCCGGCGCAGACAAGGTGTCCGTAAATTCAGCCGCTGTTCATCGTCCCGAGCTCATCAGCGAGGCAGCATATAAATTCGGCAGTCAGTGCGTTGTTGCCGCTATAGATGCCAAGAGAAGCGGAAACAGCTGGGAAGTTTATGTGAACGGCGGAAGAACTCCTGTGGGTATGGATGCAATCGAATGGGCTGCTAAGTGTGAAGAACTCGGTGCAGGCGAAATTTTGCTCACAAGTATGGACGAGGACGGTCAGAAAAAAGGCTATGACATTGCACTTACAAGGGCAGTTTCAGAAAAGGTGAACATTCCTGTTATTGCAAGCGGCGGTGCGGGCGCTCTTGAGCATTTTTATGATGCGTTTACCGAGGGCAAGGCTGACGCAGTTCTTGCGGCATCTCTCTTCCACTTTGGCGAAATTCCGATCCCCAAGCTAAAAAAATATCTCAACGAAAAAGGAATTTCGGTCAGACTTTAATAAAGCAAACAAAGTTTATGGTTGTGCGAATGCACAGCCATTTTTGTTGCATAAAAAGGCGGTCATACCGCTAAGTACAACCGCCAAATGTTAATTAGATTGTTTAATTATTAAACAAGAAGTCCGGAAACTATTTTCTGAATCAAAGTTGAATCAACAACATTAGCCTCTCCGTCACCGTTTATATCAGCAACCTTAAGTGTTTCGCTGTCAAATTCTACAAGGCTTACAACATACTTCTGTACAAGTGTTGCGTCAACAACAGTTACTCTGCCGTCACGGTTAACATCGCCCTTGAGAGTTTCATCGGGCGAAGAAGAACCTACAACAAATGTTTTTGTTGACTCTGCTTTGTTGCCGTTTGCGTCAACTGCAACAACACCGATTGAATATGTGCCGTCAGCCGACGGAGTCCATACACATGAATCTGCTGTTGAGCTTTGAACGGTTTCGCCGTTCACCGTAAATGTGTAAGTAACATCTCCTGTTGCATGATAGCTTTCTGCGGAAAGTGTGATAGGTGTGCCTGCATTCTGTCCAGAATTGAGGTTTGCGCCAAAGTTCACTTCAAGCGGAGCTTCGTTTATTTCTGTGTCGGGAAGAAGTGCGCCGATTCTTGCAAGCGGAACTGTGATGTTGTCGATATCCTCTTTCTCGTGTGAGGTTGAAGGATCGTAGCTGTACTCAAGATTTGCCTGATCAAGCATTGACGGATCATGCGGAAGTGTGTCCATGCCCGATGTGCCGTATGTGAGAATCTGCATTGCACCGATACCCTGTGTTTCAATGTAGCTGCGGTCAATACCTAAGGTATTGAGCGGAACTGCAATTTCGTAAACATAGCCGTATGAGTTCTTGTAACCTTCATCGAAGAAGTCAACCCAGTTTGAGTTCATATCGAGGTTATCGCCCATTACTCTTGAACCCTTTGGAGCGTTGATACCGAAGATTGAAGTGCTTTTTGTGCCGTTAGCGTATTTGATTTTAAATCCGTTTTTATTATCCTGAGCCTGAAAACTTGTTACACCGATCGGTATTCTTGTGTCATAATTGAACATATATGTTCCGTCTGTGTCCTGAGTATCCGCCTTGAAGATTGAAGCGCCGCCGTTTGAGTTGTTGGAGTCAAAGGCAACAAGTGTGTCTATATGAGTTGTAAAGCCTGTGCCTCCGTCTTTTGCAGTGCCGTTTGTGCAACCCCATGCGAACGGATTGGTATACACAGAACCGTCCTTGTTTGTACCTACTGCCTTGCCTGTTGCCTGCTTTGCAGGGTCAATTGACAGAGCAAGATACATAGGAATACTGTTTCTCCACGGGCGAGCCTCATTTGATGCGGCAAAGTTGTCCTCGGGAGAAGTTATGTATGTTGTGTTAGCCATTTCAAGCAGGAAATAAAGATTATCGTCATCCCATGCACTGTAGAGAGCATAAGCATCCCACGGCTGTTCATGCATTGAAGAAGGCATATAAACTCGGGGATCATCGTTTGCAACACCCTGAGCAATAATCATTGAGCTGTCCCAGTCGCTTAAATCACCGTCAACAGAGATTGTCTTATGCTTGCCGAGCTGCATTTCAGGGTTTGTGCCGTAATAGCCGCCCTCAGGCTCTGTTGTGTGGCCGTCTGATTTAGCGGAGAAAGTTGTCTTTGACGCTGTAAAAGTCTTTTTGAAGGTATATGTCTGCTCCGTTTCAACCCCGTCTGCACCTGTTGCATAGAGTGTAAGCGAAATTCTTGAGTTACCGATTTTACCCTCGCCGACTTTTACCGAATCACCGTTTACAAATTCCTTCTTAGCTGAACCGTCAACTGAGTAATAGCCCTTGTCGGCATTCTTTAACGCAAGCTTTACATCAAGAGATTCTGTTGAAAAAGCCGTATTATTGGCTGTAAGAATGTAGCCGTAAGCGTGACCGTCGGGTTTGCCGTAGTCAATCCACTGCTTTTCGGCTGTGAGCATTTTGCATTCGCCGGCTTTGAGTGAAAGACCCGCTGCCTCAGGATACTGCTCCTTACCCTTGCCTTTTTCAAGACCGTTGTTGAAGATGATTTTTTCCGATTTAAAAGAAGACGCAAAGCTTGCCTTATAAAGACCGCTGTCCTCTTTTGTCATAAGCTCTCCCGGCCATTCGGCATTTTCCTTTGTGCCGTATGCGTAAACATAAACATCCTTCCATCCGAACTTTGAGTTGTCAAAGTACACCTCTGAGCCTGACGATGTTGCTGCCGAAACGCCACCTGCCGACACAATAAGTGTTGAAAGCACCATAAGTGCGGCAAGAACAATGCTCGTGAATTTTCTTGTCCTTTTCATTTTATTGATTCCTCCTTATTTTTAATCATTGGCAATATGATTGCTTTTATTATAGCATTTTGCACTTGTTTTTTCAATTCATTATCACATTTTTGTTTCTTTGTACAAGTTATTGTGCAAAGTTTTGTAGGCTTAATTAAACAAAGTTTATTTTGACTATATCACAACATATTTTGACCATAAAAATCCGCTGACAGTTTATGTCAGCGGATTTAATGTTTTTCAAAAACAATATTTGAATAATCAGTTTTCTTTCCTGTAGAAAGGTTCAACACCCTTTACTGCATTTTTTGCAAAATCCATTGAATACGGCATCATTGAAAGCTGGATTTCATCGTCAAGGAACGGATTTGCAACCTTGCTGATTGCATCGAATGTGCTTTCCATATCACCGAAGAAATCAACCACAATGAAATAGCTCTTCTGACCGTTCTGCTCAATCAAGCGAAGATATGCAGCATTTACGGTCGGCTCTGTGCTGAAGTGATTTATCAGGGCAGCCATAAGATCAATAGGATATTCTTTTGGCTCTCCGAGGCTTATCGGCGCACCGGGTTCAATAGTCTGCTTTTTAAGATTCATATAATCCTTCTGCTGTTTAAAGGAATGAACCATCTGTTTAGGGAATGTTACGCTTTTGCCGAAAGGATTGATTACAAAGCCTACTACATCAGCCTGCGGGTCCATTACCATCTGTGCTATACTGTCAAAGTCAGTAACAACCTTCTGTGACTCCTGGGTGTCCTTCCACTTGAAAAGCTCATCGGTATCTGTGAATACGCCAAAGAATTTTTCTTTGTTGCCGTTTTCAAGAAGTCTGAACTGAACCTGAGTTGACTGCTGCATAACAGTCTGACCGTTGGTTGTTTTAGCCTCTGTCTTTGGTGTTACCTTTGCGGGGAGAATGAATTTTGCTTTCATAACCTCATCAATCATCTTATTGATATTTTCGGTTGTGTTGTCCTCCTGCATCTTTTCAATTGCGGCAACGAGATCGGGATTCTTAATCTGCTCTGCCGGCACTTTGCTTCCTTCCATTTTTGCGCCTTTAAGTTTGCTCATGCTTTGTTACCTCCGTTATTCTTATGTATAATTTTTGTCCGGCACCACGGCAATGGTCTGATTCCGATAACATTGCCGGATGTCGGATGCGTCACCGTCACTGAAAATATTATACGGTGAAGTAAAATTTTTATTGTGATGAAAAACTGTAAATTTCATCCTTTATATATAGGTAAATTCAAGTCTTTCGTAAGTTTTGACGCCTTCGGCATTTTCTGCACGAAGCTCAAGCTTTGAAACATCGCTGTCACCGTGCTTGATTGTTACTTTGTCACCGTCTTTGTACGAAACAGCCTTTCCGCCGTCAAGGGAATATGTTGCGTTGTCGGTGTTTGAACAGGTGAGAGTTACCTCGTATGTGTCATCACTGTAGGTAAATTCTGTTTTTGAGTCAACACCCACGCTTGCAGGTCTTGCATATTCGGTGTAGCCCTCATTGTAGAGAACTACAACTGAATTTTCAGGAATATCGGTATCACAGGTAATTTTACCGTTTTTAACCTTATATTCGGTCTTACGGTCAACGCGGTCAACATATGTTCCGTCAGCAAGATTTGTTTCAAAATCAACCTTGAGAGCATCATTTGTGTTGACGATGACAGCTCCCTTTGTACCTCTTTCAATCATAAGTGCGGTTGAGTCAAGGTTAGGATTGACAAGGTTTTCTTCTTCGCCCTTCATTGCAGTTCTGAAGAAGTTCACCGCAGAAACACGGTTGTCCTTGTACATATCGTCGCCCTGTGTGCCGATTCGGTTCATACCCCATGAATTGTCAATTGAGCTGTTGTACGGACGGTCAAAGAAGAGCGGTGTTCCGTCTTTTCTTGCCGTGATTATTGCCCAGCCGAGGATAACCTGTTCGCTGTCGATATTATTGTATGTACAGTCGTTGATGTAGTTATCGTGGGATTCAACCCATGTTACGATATTCGGGTCTGCATTGCCAATCCAATAATCAGACACAACTGCCGTGTCGATATTTCCGCTTGCAATTCCCGAACGGATTTTACCGCCGTAGGTGCTTGATGTGGTTCTGCCGATTTCTTTGATATAATCTGCAAGCCTGTCATTGTCGCCCTGAAGCACTTCACCGTAGATAAAAAGATTTTCTGCATTATCAACTTCTTTGGTTGCTTTTTCCCAGAAGTTGTTTTTAAAGCCGTCATCTTCCTTTGGGTCATCGGAAAGTCCGATATGCTTTGCGGTGTCATATCTAAAACCGTCAGCACCGCAGGCAATACAATCGTTAATGTAATTAAAGAAATACTTTTGGAACGAAGGTCTTTCCGTGTTGATGTCAGGAAGTCCTCCCATCTCATGCGTGGTGCAGGCAAGTCTGTCGCCGAAATCATTAAGGGGCGTTCTGCCCTCCTTGTGATAAAGGGTTTCAAGACTTCCGCCACCTGCCTTGATAAGGTCTTCACTGACCTCATCGGTTGATGGCGTAGTATGGTTTGCGATTACATCGACAATTACCTTTATGCCGTACTTGTGAGCTTCATCGCACATGGCCTTAAATTCATCACGAGTACCGAGCTGATAGTTGCCAATTTTGAAATCAGTAGGTTGATAGTGGTAATACCATTTTCCGTCACCGTAAAGATCCATACCGCCGTTTTCGCCCTCAAGACACTCGTTAATCGGAGATGTCTGCACAGCCGAATAGCCTGCTGCGGCAATATCCCCCATTGACTCCTTTATTGTATTGAAGTTCCAGCAAAAAGCTTGAAGAATTGCACCGTCAGCCACCTTGTCAGCTGTTTTGTAGTCAATTGACGCCGGTTGAGATTGCGAGCAGCCGGTACCGGATACTGCAACGGCAGTAACCATAAGAGCCGAAAGAATCCCTGCTGATAATTTTTTAAACATAATTCACCGTCTTTCTGTTTTTTAATCTGCTCAAAACAGTATAACATAAATGATATGATTTTTAAATAGTTTTTGGCATTTTTGCCATATTTTTTTATTAAAACGCCAATAATGACACAAACTATATTTTTGAACAAAAAATCGTTACGATGTTTACAATAGAAAAAAATTGAATATTGTCACAAAAGAAAAATTGTTGTATACTAAAAGCATAAAAAAGAAAGGAACAACCGTATGAGTCACGCAGTAATTATTCCTATTTATTGTGAAAATAAGAATACAATCCACCTTTGCAATGAGCTTCAGGAGCTTGGTGCCGAACATATTGTTGTTGTCAATGACGGTCTTGACTCTAACTCGGAATATTTTAACGAACTGACAAGCATCGGCTGTCATCTTGTTCACCTAAAAAATAATAACGGCAAGGGTGCAAGCCTTAAAGCAGGAATACGGTATGCCCACGACAACCTTTATAACATTACAGGTTATATTACCTGTGACGCCGACGGTCAGCACACTGCAAATGATGTTATGAAAATCAGCCGTATGCTTGACCTTAGAAACGGCTGTCTTATTCTTGGAAAAAGAGATTATAAAAAATCCAAAATGCCGCTTAACATACGGATAGGCAACCGCCTTTCTTCTGCATATTTTAAGGTTATAACAGGCAAAAGCTGCAGCGATACTCAAACAGGACTGCGAGGCATTCCCGCATTTTTGTACGACACGGTTATGAAAACAAAAGGAAACCGCTTTGACTTTGAGATGAATTTCCTCACAAAATGTGCGGATATGAGAGTTCCGTTTTACTTTGTAACCATAGTTGCCGATTGCACAAACTGCAGCAGCAATTTTCGGCTTGTTAAGGACACCTATCTTATATACAGAACTCCGCTGAGATTTGCGACGGCGTCAATCGGCTGTACGATAATCGACCTTGTTTTGTTCACGGTTTTTGCGTATATTCTGCCGTCACATATGTTCTTTAACATTATGCTGGCAACTCTTATGGCACGAGTCGTTTCGGGCGGAATTAATTTTCTCATCAACAGAAAAGTCATCTTCGGCAATACGGATAACGGAGCAAAACAGGCACTCAGGTTTTTCATTTTGTTTTTCTGCATAATGTGTGCGAGTTCGCTTATTGTATCTGCACTTTGGTTCTTACCTGTCCCTGTAACTCTTACAAAAGCTATTGTTGACCTGTTGCTTTGGACAGTCAACTACAAAATGCAGAGAATATGGGTTTTTAAAGATGATAAAAGACTTAAGAGAGTGCAGTAAAGAAAACAAAATAATTGATATTACCAATAGGGGCTGTAGAAAAACAGCCTAACAAAAACAAGTCAGGCTGTGAAGAACGAAGTATTAAGCTTCATTTCTTCACAGCCTCATTATTTCATATTAAGTTTATTTATCCTTGCTTAAAAGCATACGGTCGTTTTCAAGCTTTGAACCGCTTGCCTTCTCAAACATTTCGAGGAGGTGTTCAACCGTAAGATTTTTCTTTTCTTCACCTGAGATATCGAGGATAATTTTGCCGTCACTCATCATAATAAGACGGTTGCCGTGAGTAATTGCGTCATGCATATTATGAGTTACCATAAGTGCCGTAAGGTTGTTTTCGGCAATGATTTTGTCAGAAAGCTCAAGCACCTTAGCGGCTGTTTTCGGGTCAAGAGCGGCTGTATGTTCGTCAAGCAGGAGAAGCTTCGGCTTTTTGATCGTTGCCATAAGAAGTGTTATTGCCTGACGCTGACCGCCCGAGAGAAGTCCTACTTTTGAGGACATTCTGTCCTCAAGTCCGAGATTGAACTCTGCAAGCATCTGACGGTAACGGAATCTTTCGTCAGCCTTTACGCCCCACGAAAGTCCTCTTTTTTTGCCTCGTCTTGCGGCAATTGCGAGGTTTTCTATAATTTCCATATCGGCTACCGTGCCTGTCATCGGGTCCTGAAATACTCTGCCGAGGTAGGGTGCTCTTTTATGCTCGGGCAATGCCGAAATATCCTTGCCGTCAATAAGAATCTGACCGCAGTCAACAGGCCACACGCCTGCAATTGCGTTGAGTGTTGTTGACTTGCCTGCGCCGTTGCCGCCGATTACCGTACAAAAATCGCCGTCATTGAGGGTGAGATTAACTCCGCAGAGTGCCTGTTTTTCGTTTACTGTGCCTTTATTAAAGGTTTTCCATACATTCTTGATTTCAAGCATTCTTAACCCTCCTTCTGTGCGTTTTTAGCATTCATTTTTGCAACCTTTTTAAATGAAGTCTTTCTCTTTTTCTGGAGATACGGAACTGCAAGGAAGATTGCAACGATAATTGCCGTAAATAGCTTTGTATCGTCTGTCGGCATCTTGAGCCAGAGTACGATGCCCATTGCGATATAATAGAGAATACCGCCGACAATTACAAAGAGCATTCTTATGATGAAATTCATGTGCTTGCGGAAAATTGCCTCACCGAGAACTTCGCCGATGATTACAGCCGCAAGACCGATTACGATTGCACCTCTGCCCATATTGATATCAGCAAAGCCCTGATACTGAGCAAAAAGTGAACCCGAAAGTGCAACAAGTCCGTTTGAAAGTGCAAGGGCAATTACCTTTGTAAAATTGATGTTAATGCCCTGCGCCTTGCTCATTGCAGGGTTTGAGCCTGTTGAGCGGATTGTTGAGCCTTGTTCCGTGCCGAAATACCAATACATTGCGGCAACTACAACGGCACAAATTCCAAGACCTACGAGAATTGCCATATTTATATTACTTGCAGAAACAACAAGCGTGTAGTTTCTGTAGCTGATTGGGAGGTTTGATTTTCCCATAATATTCAGGTTAATTGAATAAAGAGCAATCTGTGTGAGGATACCTGCGAGAATATCAGGGATTCCGAGAAGCGTGTGAAGAAGTCCCGTTACAAGACCTGCCGCAAGACCTGCAAGGATTGCTACGATGATTGTTGCCCAAACTGGACAGCCTTTGATGAGCATAACTGCGGTTACTGCACCGCCTGTTGCAAATGAACCGTCAACGCTGAGGTCGGCAAAGTTCAACAGCTTAAAGGTGAGAAATACACCGAGTCCCATAAGTCCCCAGATTATACCCTGAGCGATATTACCCGGAAGTGCGGATAAAAAGCTCATAGGATTAAGAGAACTGAAGTAGTTTGCTAAAAAATCCATAAAAACCACCTATACATAAAATATCGGGGTGTCGCTTTCACGGCACCCCTGCCAATATTATTTTTCCGAATATGAATTATTCTGCTTTGATTTCAGTGTAACCGTCGGGAACCTTGATTCCGTATGTGTCACAACGGTCTTTGATATATTCTTTTGTTACATTCGGAGCGGCCTCAACCTTCATCTTTGTGATATCCTCGCCCTTTACAAGAATGTTGTAAGCCATTTCGCCTGTTTTTCTACCGAGTTCGTCATAACTGATTGAAAGTGTTGCAACACCGCAGCCCTTACAGATGCCCTCTTCGCCGGCAACAATAGGAGTTTTTGCAGCTGTGGCTACATTGTCGATGATGCCTGTGTTAGATGCTGCTGTGTTATCTGTCGGGATGTAAAGAACATCGCTCTCGTCACAGGCAGTCTTTGCAACTGCGGCAACATCGTTTGAATCTGCAAATGAATATGATTTTACAGTATAGCCTGCATCCTTGAAATAAGGAGTGATTGTATCGCTCTGATACTTTGAGTTAGCCTCAGCCGAGCAGTAGAGAATTCCGACATTCTTTGCGTTGGGGAAAAGCTCCTTGAGCATTGCCGCCTGCTGGTCAAGCGGAGCAAGGTCTGTTGTACCCGAAACATTCATACCCGAAACGCCGTTCCAATCAGACTTGTCGAGCGCTGTGCCGTAGTCTGTGATTGAAGTACCGAGAATCGGAATATTCGGTGTTGCTGTGTATGCTGCCTGAAGTGCGGCAGTACCGTTGCCGAGAATAAGGTCATAATTTGAAGAAACAAACTGGTTGCAGATTGTAGCACAGGTTGCGGAATCGCCCTGAGCGTTCTGCTCGTCAAACTTTACATTATCTGCACCGAGCTTCTCTGTGAGATAATCCTTAAAGCCTTTTGTTGCGGCGTCAAGAGCTTCGTGCTGAACAAGCTGACAGATACCGATGTTGTAAACCTTACCGTCCGTGCTTGAATTATCTGCCTTTGAGCTTTCTGCAGAACCGCCGCATCCTGCAAATGCGAGTGACATAGAAGCCGCCGCAAGAGCAACTGCGGCAATCTTTTTAGCTTTTTTCATTTTAATTTCCTCCTAAGCTTTCAGCACTTTTGTGCTGTAAAGCATCATATACTTCTGCACTTCTATGCAATAAAGTGCTTTGACAACATAAATTATAATACATAAAAACGATTTTTTCAATAGCATTTACTGATTTTTATTACAAATCACAGAATTAGAAGTTAGTTTTTATTCATTTTGCTACCACATTCTCATCACCAAGCTGGTATTTTAGTTCTTTAATCATAACAGGGTTAATATCTACCCACATTGATGAGGGGGCTTTCACCTTTCTTTTGGTGTCTGTAAGATAAAAAATAACAGGTGTTCTGCCGTCAAAAATATCAAGCACGCGCTTTGCACGGTTGTATTTATCGGTATTGAGGTCATCAATACGCAGATAGAGCGTCATCGGCTTTTGTGTATTATTATTTTTGTTTCTGATTTGCGGCTGATAATTCTGCTGATTATCAGCATTCATATTATTGATTGCAACAGGGTTATTTTTGCAATCCTCGTTTGTACGGGCAAGCGCTACGGAATCACAGATGATTTTCGGTTCTTCGTTTTCCTTGAGATTAACAGCTCCGCGGAACAGCAACGCACCGCCTGTGCCGAGAAGGGCAGAATATTTTTCATAAACATTCGGAAAAATCACAATTTCAAGCATACCGTTTCTGTCCTCTGCATTCACAAAAGCCATAAGCTTGTTATTCTTTGTAAGCTGGGTTTTAAGTTTGGACACTATGCACACAAGGCTGACTTTTTTTCCGTCAAAATACATACCGCTGTCATTATTGATTATATCGCCCGTTTTGTCGGCATGGATTGCTTTTGAAAAAGTTGTGTATTCATCGAGCGGATGACCGCTGAGATACATTCCCGCAATTTCGTTTTCCATATGCAAAAGTTCGGAAGCAGAAAATTCAGGTAAATCGGGAATCTTCGGTCTTGTTGATTCTTCTGCCGCTTCAGAATCACTAAAAAACGACATCTGACCATTCATATTGCGCCTGCTCTCATATTCAACATTGTCAAGCGCAGTTTTATAAATTGCAAGAAGCTGTCGGCGATTTGCTCCTAAACCGTCAAATGCTCCGCATTTTATCAGACTTTCAATTGCCCTGCTGTTCATATTGCGGCCGTAAAGCCTTTTACAAAAATCAAAAAAGTCTTTGTAGGGCGAATTTATCCGTTCGGCAATTATTTCATCAATAAAATTCCTGCCGAGATTTTTAACGGCAAGAAGTCCGTAACGGATATCGTTGCCGCTTACAGTAAAATGGAGATTGCTTTCGTTCACATTAGGCGGTAATACACGGATTCCGAGCCGTTTACATTCGGTGATATATGACGCAAGCTTGTTTTGATTGTCAAGCACGCTTGAAAGCAGAGCCGCCATATATTCACGGGGGTAGTGACATTTCAGCCATGCAGTTTTGTAGGAAATGTTGGCATAAGCCGCCGCATGGGATTTGTTGAAAGCGTAGTGAGCAAAGCTTTCCATTTCATCATAAACGGAAATTGCTGTTTTTTCGTCAACTCCACGGCGAATGCATCCTTCAACTATGATATTCCCGTCATTATCCGTAAGACCGTGAATGAATATTTCACGCTCCGACTCCATTACGGCAAGCTTTTTTTTGCTCATTGCTCGGCGAACTATATCTGCTCGTCCTAGGCTATAGCCTGCAAGCGTTCTGAAAATCTGCATAACCTGTTCCTGATAGATTATACAACCGCTTGTAACGCCGAGAATATCCTTTAGAAGCGGATGCTTGTAGCGGATATGTGACGGATTGTGGCGGCAGTCGATATAGGTCGGAATACTGTCCATAGGTCCGGGGCGGTACAGCGCCGTAACTGCTATGAGGTCCTCAATTCGCTCCGGCTTTAGTTGAGTAAGAACATTTTTCATACCCTGACTTTCAAACTGAAACACACCCTCTGTGTGACCTTTTGAAAACATTTCAAAGACTTTTTTATCGTTTTCATCAACCGTATCGGGATTGTATTCGGGATTATTATGCTTTATCTGCTTTTCGGCGTCATTGATTACGGTTAAGTTTCTGAGTCCGAGAAAGTCCATTTTTAAAAGACCGAGTTCTTCAAGTGCAGTCATTGTGAACTGTGTCACAACATTATCGTCATTTTTTGACAGCGGAACATAGTCGCTGACGGGCTTGTCGGTAATTACAACACCTGCGGCGTGCATTGTTGCGTGACGGGGCATTCCTTCAATGCTCATTGCAGCATCGAGCAGTTTTTTTGTCTGCGGTTCATTTTTATAGCGACTTCTCAGGTCGGAATTAAGCCTTAGAGCATCCTCAATTGTCATATCGTGTTCCATTGGAACGAGTTTAGCAATCGAATCAACTGCCGCATACGGAATTTCAAGCACCCTTCCTACATCTCGGATTGCACCTCTTGCCGCCATTGTGCCGAACGAAATTATCTGTGCAACATGATCTTCGCCGTATTTACGCACAACATAGTCGATAACCTCTCCCCTGCGTTTCTTACAAAAATCGACATCAAAATCCGGCATACTTACTCTTTCGGGGTTTAAAAATCGCTCAAAAAGAAGATTGTACTTTATAGGGTCAATTGCGGTTATACCTATGCAGTAGGCACAAAGCGAACCTGCGCCCGAGCCTCTTCCCGGACCGACGGGAATTCCGCAGGATTTTGCGTAGCTTACAAAGTCATTTACGATAAGGTAGTAATCTACAAAGCCCATTTGCGACACGGTGCTGATTTCATATTCGAGTCGGTCAATCAGAGCCTTGTCGGGATTTTCACCGTAATGCCTGTAGAGTCCTTCGTAGCATTTTCTTCTGAAATAATGCAGATGGTCTTCATTATTGGGAACATCAAATCTCGGAAGCTTGCGCACGCCAAATTCAAAATCTACATTGCACATATCGGCAATTTTCTGTGTATTGTCGATTGCTTCGGGGTAATTTGCAAATACCTCACGCATTTCATCTTCTGTTTTAAGATAAAATTCGGATGTTTTGAACTCCATTCTGTCGCTGTCATTGACTGTTCTGTTGGTCTGAATACAGAGAAGAATACTGTGAACTGTGCTGTCCTGCTTTTCAATATAGTGGCAATCGTTTGTTGCAACAATATCAACACCGATTTCACGGGCTATTTTTACAAGGCTTGGAATTATTCTCTTCTGTTCCTCAATTCCGTGGTCTTGAAGCTCTATAAAAAAGTTCTCTTTTCCGAACATATCACGGTAAAATTCAGCCTTTGACTTTGCACCTGCGTAATCGCCGTCAAGGAGCTTTTGCGGAATTTCACCTGCCAGACAGGCAGAGAGACAGACTAAGCCCTCGTGATACTCGGCAAGGAGTTCATCATCAATTCTCGGTTTTGTGTAGAATCCCTCGGTAAAGCCTTTTGACACAAGCTTGATAAGGTTCTGATAGCCTGTATGATTTTTGCAGAGCAAAACCATATGATAGTATTTTCCGTAGGATGAAGTCTTGTCAAAGCGGCTATGCGGTGCAACATACACTTCACAGCCGATTATCGGCTTTATACCCTGTTTTTTGCACTCCTTATAAAAATCGACCGCACCGTACATTACACCGTGGTCGGTGATTGCGAGTGCAGTCATTCCTTTTTCTTTTGCGGCTTTTGCAAGTCTGCTCAGGCGGCACGCACCGTCGAGAAGACTGTATTCTGTATGAAGATGTAAATGTGTAAATGCCATTTTACTCACCTGTTGCTTTTGCCTTGATTTCACCGTCTGAAAAACGGAGAGTAAATTCATCGCCGCTTTTAAGTGTTTTGGCGGAATTTACCACCCTGCCGTCTTTTTCGGCAATCGAATAACCTCTTGAAAGAATTTTAACGGGGTTGAGTCCTTCAAGTTTTGCGGCTGTCTTTGTGATGTCGGCAGCCTTTTTATTTATTGTTTCCTGAACAAAATGCTGTATTTTCGTTTTGCAAAGTTCGAGAGATTTTTCATATTCAAAAATTCTCTGTTGTGGTGATACAACGGACAGTCTTGTTTTTAATTCTGTAAGAGCATTATATTCCTGCCTTAATTTCAATGTTGCCATTGACGAAACATACTGCTTTTGCGATTTATAGTAATCAACAAGCTCCGCAGTATCGGGAACTGCAAGCTCTGCCGCCGCAGACGGAGTCGGCGCTCTGAGATCGGATACAAAGTCACAGATTGTAAAATCGGTTTCATGACCGACAGCGGAAATTACCGGAATTTTACAGTTGTAGATTGCATAAGCAAGGTTTTCATCATTAAATGCCCACAAATCTTCAATTGAACCGCCGCCCCTGCCGATTATGATAACATCACAGGCGTTGTATTTATCAAGTTTCTGTACGGCGTCAATAAGTTGTGCGGGAGCATTCTCTCCCTGAACAAGTACGGGACACATAATTATGTCGGCAGACGGAAATCTTCTTGAAAGAATGTTGCGGATATCCTGAACTGCCGCACCTGTGGGAGAAGTTATTACACCGATTGAATTCGGAAACGGCGGAATTTTCTTCTTATGTTCGGGAGCAAAAAGTCCTTTTTCGGCAAGTGACTTTTTAAGCTGTTCATAAGCGAGAGAAAGCGCACCTATTCCGTCGGGCTGCATATCTTCAATATAAAGCTGATACTGACCTGTGGGTTCATAAACTGCAACTCTGCCACGGCAGATTACTTTCATTCCGTCGGCAGGCTTGAACCTCAGATTACGGGCATTGCCGGCAAACATTACGGCTCTTATAACGGATTTTTCGTCTTTGATTGAAAGGTAGATGTGTCCGCTTCTGTAATGGTCGGTAAGGTTTGAAATTTCACCCGTAACAAAGACAAAATTCAGCCTTGCGTCATTTTCAATAATTGACTTTATATAGAAATTCAGTTGTGAAACACTTAAAACTCGTGGTTTGCTAAACTCGGGTGTGTACATCGTTATACTTCCTGTATCCTAAATATGCAATTCCTGCCGAGTTATCTGCCGAGAACTGCGGCGGTGCAAATATTGCATTGTATTTTTCTTCAAAAGAATTTTTGATTATCCGATTTGACATTACTCCGCCTGCAAAGAGTAATGGATATTTTCCGTATTTTTCAAGCAACCGTTTTGTCATTTCGGACAAGGTCTGCTCAATATATTTAAGGCAAAATGCCGAAACATATTCGGGGGATTTGCCCTCGTTAATCAGCTTTTTGGAAAGATTTTCAACTCCGCTCAGGCAACAATCACAACCTTTGAGGGTTGGTTTTACCTTGATTTTTTCTGTATTTTTAAGGGCAAGCTGTTCAAGCTGTGGACCGCACGGAAATTTTAAACCGAGCATAAGTCCTGTGCGGTCAATCGCCTGCCCTGCATTGAGGTCAAGAGTGTGTGCCGCAAGTTCAACGGAAAAGCCCGTGCCGAAGCCCTTGGCAAATACTGCCTCGGTTGTTCCTCCGCTGACATGGAAAGCGATAAACTGCTTATCAAACAGATCTGTCCTCTGCGAGCCGAACAATGCCGCCGAGATGTGTCCCTCCTGATGCGAAAATGTGTAAAGAGGGATTTTCATTGCGGAAGATAAAATTTTTGCCGTGTTCTCTCCAACGGTAAAACACGGCATATATGAGCCGTCAACAGGTCTTGGACGGCTTGACGCCGCAATTGCGGCTATTTTGCTTGTGTCAACATCCTTTAAAAGCTCTTCTATAAGCGTGTGAAGCTGTGCTGTGTGGTGAAACACAGCATCGCTCTGACGGAGTCCGAGCTGTCCTTCTTTTACGGGCAGAAGTTTTTTCTGCTGAACCATTTCGCCGATTTCGCTGTCATAAAGAGCGGTTGATGTTGTGTAATTTGAAGTGTCAATTCCGAGAAAAAAGCTCATATCACTTCTCCGACTTTCCCGAAATTTCACGGGAATATGTTCCGAGAATACCGTTTACAAACTTGCTCTCGTCAATTGTGTATTTCTTTGCAAGTTCAACAGCCTCGTTGATTGAAACGCTCTGCGGAACATTGTCAAGATACTTCATTTCATAGACTGCAAGGCGAAGAATTGCAAGTGACGGCTTTGAAATTCTCGAAAGAGTCCAGCCTTTTTTCAGGTGACTTGCAATGATTTCGTCAATCTCTTCGTGCTTGTCCTCAATGCCTGAAACTACTGCCTGAGCATAAGCACAAACACCGCCTACAAACATTTCCGAATTATCGTCTATTGTTTCTTCAAGAGGTTCGTCGTCAAAAGACTTTGAAAACAAAAGCATAAAAGCCTGCTCTCTTGACTCACTTCTTGTGAGATTAACCTCTTCTTCAAAAATGTCACTTGTTTCAGCGTCATTTACTTCAATTTCATTTATTTCGTTGTTCATTTCGTTATTCATAATAAGCCCAACTTTTCGTTAAATTATAATATCACTAAATATAAAATCGGAACAGATTCCGCCCTGCTTGCAGGAAAAGCAAGTAACTCCATAGAATTTTACGGAAGCTTTATATCACGGTGTACTTCTAAAAAGCACATCAGTCATTCCTAGAAAAAACACTATCAATAGGATTATACCATAACCGAAAATGGATGTAAACAATAATTGATAAAGATGTCCGCAACAAATCTTCGCATCATAAATAGCTGCTGTGAGATTTATATAATCGGTTTATGCCATTTTAACGCACGCATTTCAAAATTTTACAAAGTGTCTTTGTAAATATAACCGGCATATTCACCTAGGTCAATCTGTTTGATATCATGACTTACATGTCTTTCGCTGACAGGAATCATCTCCATATAATCACCGTAAAGGTATTTCAGGTACTTATCGTATTCTTTAGGAATGGGCAGTTTTGCATTTTCAAAATCGACCCATATAGCTTCATCAAGCCATTCGGCAGGAAAAGCTCCTCTTGAAACATTTCTTCCCATACTGTCAAAAAGATATTTAGGATTTTTCATATTCTTATGAAGTGAAATAAGCTTGTTCTGAACCTTTTGCAAAAAGCCGAGCGGGAATATCTTTCTCAGAATATTCGCACACAAAGAAGAAAATCTGCTGTTTGCGTTTACCGAGGTGCCTCTCCACTTATCAAGCACAAGCCACCTTGAGCTTGCAGTTGCTTTCATATGAATTTTGCGTAGGAAAGCATTGTTTGAGGTATAATCCTGTGCAAGCACATCAAGAAAAATTCCATTATGGATATTCGGAAATCTTGAAGTAAATTCAGTTGAAAGCAGAGTATTGTTTATTCTCAGCTTTGTAAACGGAAAGTGGCTGTCTTTTTCATTTTCCTGAGTCTGTGCAAAAAGATAATTCGGGAGTTCACTCGGCAATACCGAAAGGAATCTGTCGTAATCTTTTCTCAGCATCATAACATCCGCATCATCGTCCCATGGAATAAAGCCTTTGTGTCGTACAGCACCCAAAAGACTTCCGCCACCGAGAAAATACTTTATATTATGTTTTTTGCATATTCTGTCAACCTCAAGCAAAAAACCGAGAAGAATTTGCTGAATGTCATTTAGCTTGCCGTCATATGAATCGGAAAACATAAACACACTGTTGTCATTCATAATCTCGTGTCCCGAAATAAGAAGTGCGTCTTTGTAATTGACCGCTGATGACCAGCCGAGTTTTTTCAATCTTGTACAGTCAACTGCACAACCGTCTGCGGAACATCCTTCGGAGGTTATGTTTACCTCGCAGTTTTCAAACGCATCAGAAAGTGCAAGTGCAAATTCAGCCGAATTGACTGTCGAATCATCCGAACAAGCGTTGTACGCCTGACACTCTGCCCCATTACAAGCAACAAACAGAACAGCAGAAATCAAGTCGTTGGCACTTATATACGATACCTTGGATGATTTATTTTTAATATTCAGAATTTTGCCGCCAACAGCCGATTTGAGCGTGTTTACAACAAATTCAGAATTTGAATTTGCAGATATAATCTTACCGCATCTTATGACTTTAATTGAAAAGCCGTACATATGAGCGGCTGAAAAATAAAGATTTTCAACCGATTGAATCAACATTGATTTCAGTGAGTCAGAGGAAAAATCAGAATGTGTTTTTTCTTTTTCAGAAATAACAAGTTCTTTTTCAAGTTTTCCGTAAGCCGAAGCATCGGATAAAACAACAAATTCTTTTATTTTCAATACCTTGATAACTGAAATAATATTTTCGGCTCTGCTGATATTACTTTTAAATACATCCGTGCTTTCAACCTTATCAGAAAGCAAGAATCCTGTTTCGATGAGTATATCTCCGCTTTTATTTATTGAATCAGGCGAGGAGTATTTTACAATTGCGAAATCCGATGAATTGATAAAATCAAACCGTCTGTCATATCTTTCGTTATCCGAAACAAGCAAAAAAACAGCTATGTCTGCTTGCTTTTTTGAATTAACCGTAAGAAGGGACGATACAAGTGAAAAAGCCAATTCTCCGCCTCCTGCTATAAAAACAGATTTTCCGAATAATTTACGGATATTCAGATTTTTATAACGCAAAGCTGCAAGGGCTCTGTCCTGTTCAAATTGGTTAAGTAACAACTCAGACATAACTGTATTCCTAATTTCTATTGTTAAATTTTAATCTTCTTCAAGAATGCCGACAGCCCTTCTTATTCCTTCTTTAAGGTCAACAAGAGGCTTCCAGCCGAGGGCACGAAGTCTTGAACTGTCAAGAATTTCGGGAGTTTTTGCAAGAGCGGAAGCGTCAATCTCAGGCTCTTTTGCATCCTCGGGATTGGCAAAAGCCAAAGTCATATTTCTCTCAGGAAAAACCTCACAAGCTGTCTTTGCAAAATTTCTTATTGTTGTATCTGATTTTTCATAAGAAATGTTATACGGTGTAACATTTTCTCCGTTGAGCATAATGTATATGAGAGCGGAAACCGTGTCTGTAACATAGCAGAACGAACGGTTAGCCGCACCGTTGCTCTTGAGAAGAATGTTTTCGTGACGGACAACATTTGCAATGAACTGCGCCCAAACACGGTCGTCTGTAAGACTGCTGGCACCGTAAATATAGCTCGGTCTTGCAATCTTTATATCAAGTCCGAACTGCTTGCAATAGCTTGCGGCAAGAGTTTCAGACGCTCTCTTACCCACTGCATAACAATTTTTATAGGAAGTAAAATCAATATAACCGATATCATCCTCGGAAATACTGTTTTTACCATTGTGCAAAGCACCGTAAACTTTAAGGCTTGAAACAACAAGTACAGACTCACTTTTGCTTTCAAGAGCAAAATCAAGAATGTTTGATGTACCGCTGAGATTTGCGTTAATTGTGCCGACCGGGTCGGTTTCAAACTGGATATTACTTGCCTGACTTGCAGCATGAATGACAAAATCCGCTCTTTCACATTCAAGTCTGTTTGTAACATCGGCAACAACAAGCTCAATGTCATCTCTTTCAAGAAGAACGCCGAACTTTTTCTCTGCTCTCTCTCTGTTTCTTACTAATGCAAGAACTTTGATATTATTGCTGTAAAGGTCATTCCTCGCAAGAAATGTGAGAACAAGATAATAACCGATAAATCCGCCTGCGCCTGTTATAAGAACAGTTTTGCCGTCAAATCTGTTCCAGTCAACATTTGTATTTGTAATTTCTTTAACATCAGAAAAAACTGTCTTTTTTATATTACTCTGAACATTATAATCCATATTTAAGTTCTTCCTTTGCAAACTGCTTGTAGTTTTCATAATAGAACTGTGAACGCAATGTTGTAAGATCTTCAGGTGTAGTTACTTTAATATTGAATCTCTCACCGAGGAAAAGGTGAACCTTTTCGCCGAGTTCAATAAAAAGTTCACTTGAAGAAACAGGGTTTGTAATGCCCCTTTTATATGCTTCTTCGTGCGCCCAAAGAATTTTTTCCATTGTGTAACCCTGCGGAGCCTGAGTGATGTACATTGTGCTTCTCTGATAGCTCTTACCGCAGGTTTCTCCGTCCTCGCTATAAAGAAGTGAATCTATACTCGGGGTAACAGGAACAGCAGTTTTGTATTTCTTTGTATCTTTAATACAGTTAGTGATGAGTTCCTCGCTGAGCATAGGACGAACGCCGTCACAGATAAGAATGATATCCTCAGGATCTTTTGAAAATTCGGCAGTAGCCATCACACCGTTGTGAATAGAATCAAAACCGCTTGCACCGCCCGGAACAACGGTCTTTACCTTAGGAACATTGAAAGCGGCAATAAGCTCATTGAGATAACCGATCCAGTCAGCCTTGCATGCAACAACGATTGCGTCAACCTTTGGATGACGGGCAAAATGCTCCATTGTATGAATAATAATCGGCTTTCCGCCAACCTCGAGAAACTGTTTAGGCATATCGGAATACTTCATTCTTGCACCGATACCGCCGGCGAATAACATAGCTGTAACCATAGTAAGACAATCCTTTCAAAACATAAATAAGATTTTACTTTACAAGCTGTAATAAATATAATATTTTACCGACAGCACAAATACGCAACAAAAAAACGCGTCTGCACCTTGATATAACTACTTGTATGATACCACATTGATGTATTTTTTGTCAATAATAATACTTTATGCGGAGGTTTACTCCCTTGAAAATAATATATCTCTATGTTAGAATAGCTTTAAGGGTGTGATAATTTGATAAACAATCAGTTTTCGGGTAATAATATGCCGTTTTACGGCGATAATCTTAATTATAACCGTAATTTCAAAAAAGATATGCAGTATGATAATCTCAAGCAAAAGTCAAGCGGATTGGGCTTCTTCGTATTTGCGTATTCGCTGACAATGACAGCCTGTGCTGTGATTATCGCCGAAGTTTTCAAGAATCTCGGCTCGGCAGGTTTTATTTTATCAAACAACTACGCATTATTAAATTACTTTATTGATATATTCATTTCTGTATTTGCCGTTGTTGTTCCTGCATTTTTCTATATAAAGCTTTCAAGAAACAGTTTGAATGATATTATCAGCACAAAATATGTAAAACAAAAAAGTATGATACCCATTCTGTTCCTCGGAATGGGAGGCGCTATGATTGCAAATGTTGCAACGAGCATTGTAGTTGACAATTTCTCGCTTTTCGGAATTGAAAACACATCTTCGGGACTGTCAAGCGGAGATTCGAGTATTTTGAGTATTGTTTTGAATATTGTTTCAACCGCAATTGTTCCTGCGTTTGCAGAGGAATTTGCATTCAGAGGAATTGTTATGGGTTCTCTGAGAAAATACGGTGACACTGTTGCAATTATCGGTTCTTCTGTTTTATTCGGAGCAATGCATCAGAATATATCACAAATTCCGTTTGCATTCATTTTAGGCCTTATTTTTGCATACATTGACTGCAAGTTCAATTCGATTTTTCCGTCAATTTCAATCCATTTTCTTAATAATCTGTATGCTGTTACCATGAGCATTTTAAGAGATGCAAACATTGTTTCCGATTATGCGGCAACAATAATCAGTTACAGCCTGATCATTTTCTTCTGTATTGCAGGATTCGTTTCATACATTGTTCTTGCAAAAAGGAATGAAAATATTTTTAAAATGTCTGATAAGAAAAACGAAATTGTGAGCGAACTTAACTTAAAAGAGAAAATGACTGCATTTCTTGTGAATCCCGGCATTATACTTTCACTTGTACTTTTTCTATTGACTACAATTACAAATTTAGGTTTGATAAGCAATGGATAAAAACTTATATTATATGCAAAAAGCAATTGAACAGGCTGAAATTGCCGCTGCGGAAAACGAAGTTCCCGTCGGTGCGGTAATTGTCAGAAATGATGAAATTGTTGCCACAGGAAGAAATCGCCGTGAACAAGGCAAGAACGCTCTTCTTCATGCCGAAACAGATGCAATCTACAATGCCTGTCAAAAGCTTGGCGGTTGGAGATTGTGGAACTGTGAAATTTATGTAACGCTTGAGCCTTGCCCTATGTGTGCAGGTGCAATAATCAATGCTCATATTCCAAAGGTATATTTCGGTGCATACGACTTAAAAAACGGCGCTTGCGGTACAATTACGAATCTGTTTCAAATGCCGTTCAATTTCAAGCCTGAATCAGTCGGCGGCATTATGCAAGAGGAGTGTTCAAAACTTCTCACCGACTTTTTTAAAAACTTACGCAATAAAAAATCATAGGAAAAAATCCCGCTTATAAAAGCGGGATTTTTTATTTGCTGTTATAATTGAAGAAACAGGATTATATTATTTTTCATCTCTTAAAATCTTACTTGCCGCAAGCATTACACCGAGCTTACCGCTGTGGAAGTTAAGACTTCCCTGCATCCATACTGCATACGGTTCACGCAACGGTGCGTCTGCAGAAAGTTCAATAGATGAACCGAGAGTAAATGCACCTGCCGCCATAACTACCTGACTTTCGTAGCCAGGCATATCAGATGGAATCGGAGAAACAAAGCTGTCAACAGCCGAACCACTCTGAACCCCCTCGCAAAAGCGGCATACCTTTTCGGCATTACCGAGCATGATAAGCTGAATGATATCTCCTCTTGCATCATTGTACTTAGGACTGGTTTCATAACCGAGAATTTCAAAAAGTGCCGATGCAAATACTGCAGTTTTAAGTGCTTCACCTGTAACATGCGGAGCATGATATGCACCCATAAAAAGTTCACGGTTAGCGTTAAGAGTGGCACCGATTTCTTTGCCTGTACCCGGAGTGGTAAGTCTGTAGGCACACATCTCTACAAGTTCTTTCTTACCTGCAATATATCCGCCTGTAGGAGCAATACCGCCGCCGGGGTTCTTGATAAGAGAGCCTGCCATCATATCTACACCAACCGACAAAGGTTCAACCTTGTCAATAAATTCACCGTAACAGTTATCGAGCATAATAATACTTTCGGGCGAATTGGCTTTTGAAATTTCACAAAGCTTTTTGATTTCTCTCCATGTGAGCGTAGGTCTTGTGCTGTAACCTCTTGAACGCTGTATGTAAACCATTTTAGGCTTTTTCTCTGCAATGTCACTTGCGATTTTGTCATAATCAAGCGTTCCGTCAGGTTTAAGCTCGGTCATTTCAAATTTTATTGAAAAGTCTTTGAGTGAACCGGGATAGTCACCCTCAATGCCTATGGCAGAACGTATTGTATCATACGGCATTCCTGTTACGGAAAGCATTGTGTCCCCCGGCCTTAAAACGCCGAAAAGTGCAACTGTGAGGGCATGTGTACCGCTGACAAAATTATGACGAACAAGTGCGTCTTCTGCATCAAAAACATAGGCATAGACCTTGTCAAGAGCCTCTCTGCCTGCATCATCATATCCGTAGCCTGTAGAACCCCAAAGGTGACTTTCACGAACATCTGCAAGCTGAAAAGCCTTTATCATCTTCTGCTGGTTGTATTCCTGAATATCGTCAATCTCCGCAAGCTTGTCCTTGCAAAGCTCCATTGCCTTTTCGGATGCTTTTATAACTCTTTCATCTATATCAAAAAAACTCAAATATATCACCTTTCAAAATAGTATTCGCACCATATTCCGCACTGTTCAAAACCGAGATTATTATAAAACGACTGATTTGCATTCTTGGCTCTGTGAAGATATACGGTCTTGTTCTCGGCAACCAGTCTGTTGGATATGTACTTTACAACAGTTGAACCGTAGCCGTGCTTTCTGTAGTCGGGATGACACGACACCGCACCCAACACGGCACCGTTACTGCTTTCGGCAACGGTCATAGCCATTGCAACAAGTTTTGTACCGTCATAAACTCCGTACATTCTAGTTGCATTATGACGAAGCTTGTGATTCACATCAACATAAAAATCATCAAACGGCGGCGGAACAAAATTTTCATCGGCACAGCTTACGATGAGATTATAAACCTCTTTAATATCGGGAACATCAAAATTTATACTTTCGTCAACATTTTCAAACGGTTCTGATTTTTTCAGAATAACGCCCGAAACGGATTTACTGCCGTATAAATTAAGGTTGAAATCTCCGCTGCATATTGCACTTGAAGCACCTGCAACACGCATAAATGACGAAACCTCTTCAAGATTTGTTTTATCTGTAAGAAATAAAATAAAGCTTGTTCCGCATCGGGAAATTGCACCTGTGCACTCATCTGTTTTATCGTCAATTATTGTCCAGTAGTCAACGAAAGCAAGCGATGAATCGTAACTGTTGTACTGAGAAATTATTCTGCACGCAAACGGATCTTCCGCTGACAGATTCATAATTACATTTATATAATTTTCATTGGCGGTTACAATCATTCAGACCGTCTTTCCTTTCGCTAAATTTCCGCCCGCAATATAATCGGACAATACTTTTGCAAGTTTTAAAACGCTTTCGCAATCATCGAGATTTGCCGCAGTTGAAGGAGCATGAATATACCTTGACGGAAGTGATACCGCCAGAGTTCTCACTCCGCCTCTGCTCTGATGAATTGCACCCGAATCATTACCGCCTGCAACTGCTCTCTTATACTGAACATTTATGTTATTCTTCTCGGCAAGTTCAAAAGCGGCACTTATCATTTCTTTATCATAAACTGTCGCCCTATCCATTACGGTAACCGTTGCGCCTTTTGTCAAATTGCATACCTGATGAGATGCATCAACCTCTGCAACATCAGCGGCAGTTGTGCTTTCGATAACAAGAGCAAAATCAGGATTGACCGTAAAAGCCGCTGGTCTTGCACCGCGGAGTCCCACCTCTTCCTGAACAACAAATGTGAAATACATATCATACTCGGGTTCGGATTTTATAAGGTTGATAAGCACATAGCAGCCGAAACGGTCATCAAGTGCCTTTGTAACAACAGTTCTTCCGTTAATCTTAAAATCACCCTCAAAATTAACACTGTCACCGTAGCTTACATATTTAAGCGCATCTTCCCTGCTTTCGGCGCCGATATCAATGTACATATCACTCATTTTCGGAACAGCAGTTTTTTCATCACCGTTTGTAAGATGAATCGGCTTTACACCGATAACACCGTTAAGACCGTTTCTGCCAACACATACACGCTTGCCCGGAAGAACCCTTCTGTCAATTCCGCCGACCTCGTCAAATTTAAGATAGCCTTCAGATGTTATATCCGTTACCATAAGACCTACTTCGTCCATATGTGCCGACACCATAAGCTTGCTTTTTGCAGACTTTTTTCCCTTTTTAAACACAATAAGGTTGCCGAGATTATCTATTTTAATATCATCGGCACAGTCTTTAATCTCGTTAATTATCAGATTGCGAACATTAACCTCATCACCCGAAATACCGTTGCAAAGGCAAAGCTGTTCAAGCAATTTTATGTCAATCATTGAAAGCACCTCCGCATTTAATGTATTCGGCAATAAGCTTTGCCGTATTGTCAACATCAGCTACAGAAATAACTTCATTCTGTGTATGCATATATCGCTGTGGGATTGATACAACAGCAGTTTTTACACCTTTTCCGCTGATTGTAATATGGTCGGCATTCGTACCGGTTCTGCCTGCTATCGGTTCAAGCTGATACGGTATATTTTTATTCTTTGCAACGCTTTCAAGCGATTTGCTCATTTCTTTGTTGAGAATTGAAGAAATGCAAATCATAGGACCTTTGTCAAGCTCAATTGAAGAATAAAATCCCAAAACATCCGGCTGAGATGCAAAGCTTACATCAACAACAATTGACTCGTCTGCTTCAACTGTAAAAGCACCTGTTTTAGCACCTGTGCCAAATGTTTCTTCCTGAGAGCTTAAAAGGATAATTACTTTATAATCTGTTTCATTGTCTTTCAATAACTCTGCACACTTAACAAGTGACGCAACACCACATCTGTTATCAAGGCAAGGCGCAACAATTCTGCCGTCCAAAAGATTTGCCGGCTTTGAGGCAAATGTCAGCATATCACCGAATGAAATGAGTTTATTAACTTCATCATACGGCAGACCGAAATCAACCCAGATTTTGTCGGTTGGCATAGCCTTGTCCTCTTTTCCGTCGGAAAGATGAGGAGGCATACAGCATACAACACCTGTTACATCAGGATTGTTTTGCAGACAAATCAGAGTATCGGCAAGAGTTCTTGCGTCAATTCCTCCGCACGGAGAAGCTTTTACAAATCCGTTTTCATTTATTTCGGTAACCATAAATCCTATGCGGTCAATGTGAGCGTCCAGTAATATGGTTTTATCTGAATTTTTGTTACCGCAAACAGCCATAAGACTGCCGTTTGATATCTTTATGTCATCCGTGTAATCCGATAAAAACTTTTCGGCAACAGACAAAGCGGGTTCTTCCCTGCCCGACACACCCATTGCACAACAGAGTTCAAAAATAAGTTCTTTTGTGTTCATTGTATATCTTACTTCAAAGCGTTGACAATTGACTTGAAGTGATTACCTCTTTCTTCAAAATTCTTGTAAAGTCCGAAGCTTGCACTTGCGGGTGAAAGCGAAACAATATCTCCCTTTGTTGAACGCTCACGGGCAACAGCTACAGCCTCTTCCATATTTGTTACATTGACGATTTCAATTTCATCTGCGTCATAGTTTGGAGCCTCTTTAACGGCTTTTTCAATTTTCGGGGCAGTATCACCGAGAAGAATAAGGAGTTTTACTTTATCGTTGATTACGGGGCCGAGCGGCTCATACGGAATATGCTTATCATATCCGCCTGCAATAATGCAGATTTTCCGGCTGTAAAGCGAAAGTGTGCCGAGTGCGGTTCTTGTAGGACTTGACGCAATTGAATCGTTGTAATACTTAACACCGTCAACCTCTCTTACAAACTCTGCACGGTGAGCAACACCGCCAAAAGTCTTTGCAACAGCTGTCATTGTTTCAACATCTACAAGTCCCCATACGGCAGAAATAGCGGCAAGATAATTTTCTACATTATGCATACCGGGAATTTTGATGTCATGAATGTTCATAATGCGGGTAATTTTTCCGTAGTCATTATAGCAGATTGTATCGCCGTCAAGGAAAGCACCGTTTGAAACATTTTCCTTTACGGAGAACTTTGCAAGCTGACCTCTTACGCTGTCAGAGAAACCGTTTGTGATTTCATTGTCAAGATTAAGGACAGCCTTTGAAAAAGCATTCTGATGAAGAATGATATTTTTCTTTGAATCAATATACTCCTGCATATCCTTATGTATGTCAAGGTGATTTGGAGCAAGGTTTGTTACCACAGCGATGTCCGGACTTTTTCTCATAGAGATAAGCTGAAAGCTCGACAGCTCAACTACCGCAAAATCATCATCATTCACACTTTCAATATCCGGAAGAAGCGGCTTGCCGATATTGCCTCCAAGGTGAACATTAAGACCTGACGCCTTTAAAAATTCCGAAATAATTGTAGTTGTGGTTGTTTTGCCGTCAGAACCTGTCACAGCAATAATTTTGCACGGGCAAAGGTCAAAAAACACTTCCATTTCAGATGTAAGAACAACACCCTTACTACGAAGTGCGACAAGCTCATTCTTATAAAAAGGAGTACCGGGACTTCTGAAAACGATGTCGGCGTCAATCTCGGAAAGATAATTTTCACCGAGTAAAAGTTCTGCACCGTACTCCTTTGCCTTAATGCCGTTCTGTCCCAAATCTTCAAAATTTTTCTTATCGCAAGCCGTTACTTTTGCACCTTTTTCGATAAAAAGCTTTATAAGCGGAAGATTGCTTGTACCGATTCCGATAAAAGTAACTTTTTTTCCTTTTATGCTGTCAAAAAATTTATCAGCCATAGCGTTCATTGTAAAATCCCCTCTACAATTAGTATTTTATGCCATTTTAGTATTTTATACCGTATCGGCAGGATTATGCCATACCTTTTAATTATACATTTTTAAAGTTACAATTTCAACCGTATACACCAATATTGCAATAATATTTTTAAAATGTTAAAATATAAGAGGTGATGTTATGCTGTACGATTTTATAATTATCAATAAAAAAGATAAAACTCCGCTTTACAGGCAGATTTATATGTCTGTCAGAAAGTCAATTGAAACGGGCAGTCTTAAAAAAGGAACAAAGCTTCCGTCAATAAGGCGATTGAGTGCCGACCTTGATGTTTCAAAAACTACTGTCAACGGTGCATATGAACAGCTTTGCGCCGAGGGATATATTTCAAACAAGCCCCAGAGCGGCTACTATGTTGAGGCGCAGTTCAGCGATACACCCTCAAAAGCAGATAAAGCTTCATCTGCCGCAAACAAGTCAAAAAAGTATTATGAATATGATTTCAGCAGTAAAAGTATTGATGACGGTATAATCAATATAAACGAATGGAAAAAGTATGTAAAAGAAGTTTTAAATCAAAATTATCTGCTCACCTCATACGGTGAAGAACAGGGTGAAGAAATTTTGAGAAATGCGTTGCAAAAATACAGCTTAGGCACACGAAGCGTAAACACCTCCTACGAAAATATTATAGTCGGTGCAGGTACTCAGACTCTTTTGCACATACTCTGTTCACTTCTCGGTAATAATAAAAAAATCGCACTTGCGGATTACAGCTACATTCAGAGTGAATATGTGTTCAACAGTCACGGTTATGACATCAAATATTTTCGATGCGATAAATACGGAGCCTGTATTGATTCACTTGAAGAAATCAATCCCGATATAATTCTTTTAAATCCTAATTTTACCGTAAACAGCAACATTACAATGCCTGTTACACGCAGACTTGAGATAATTAAATGGGCAAAAGAAAACAATGCTTTGATTATTGAGGACGATTACAACGGTGAGCTTAGATACAGCACGCATCCTATGCCGTGCGTGCAGAATTATGATACCGAAAACACGGTTTATCTCGGCTCTTTTTCAAAGATACTTCTTCCCTCTGTCAGAATCAGTTATATGGTTCTTCCGCAAAAATTAACCGATGAATACAACAAAATCAAAAAATACACCAATCAGACAGCGTCAAAAACGGAACAAATTGCCCTTGCAAAGTACATTAACAACGGCAAGCTTGATGTTCATCTGAGAAAAGCAAGAAGAATTTATCTTGAAAAAAGTAAGCTTATGCTTTCAAGCATAAAAAAATATTTCGGGACCTCCGTTAAAATTGTGTTCAACGAAACCTCTCTTTATGTTTCTCTGTTTTTCAAGGATAAAATAATCGGCGAAGCTGTTACAAAAAAAATTGATGACGCATCAATTAAAATTATGCAGTTCAACAAAGCCGAAAATATGATTGTGCTAAGTTTTTCGGGAATTAAGGACAAAAAAATTGAAAGCGGAATTAAATTACTTTATGAAACAATTGCAAATTAACATAACAAAACGGGACTGAACTCAGCCCCGTTTTCTCTGTGCAATCAGTTTTCACAACCGCATTTGTAAGAAGATGTATGAGAGGAGTCACAATCACCCTGATGTATTGTGCTCGGCGGAAAGAATGAATCTGTCGGGAAATCAATTTTACTGAAAACTTCACATGGGTCATCAGGTGTTGACGGACATTCCTTGCGGGGAACACAAAAATCATAGGACGGAATCATAATCTGAACATCTCTTTCAAGCCTTGTGATTGTAAAAATACCGATTGTGGCAAGCACTCGCTGTGTTTCAGGCTGTGCAGGCTCTCCGTCAAGATAATCAATAACGCAATTTGGAAATGTTCTGCAAACAGCAGACGGATTTGCGTTGTTGTAATCCTGAAGCTTTGCGGACAATGCCATTGGGTTTGAAACCTGAACCGTTGCTCTCGGCAGACAGCAGGGATATTTGCACGGACAATCCGAATCCGATGTATCGCAAACAACATCTTCGTCGCTGGAGAATGACTTTACGCAGCCCTCTCCGCCGTAAAGCACAACCCTTTTGCCGTACATTGCAATACCTGTAACGGTTTCGGGAATTGCACCTGCGGCTGTGTAGGCTTCTACGGTGACAGCGAAATAGTACATTATATCAACCGAATAAAAGCCACGATGGAACGCAACAGGCTCAACCTCAACGGTAGATGTAATTATGCGCACATTGCTTATCTTTACGGAACAAGCCCCATCAATAATTTTCTGGTTTGCTTCGGTAAACATAACAGGCAGATTTGAAAGGCAGTCTTTTGCTCCGCAACTGTCATAGATTCGTGAAACATTGATACAAACAGGTTCGCAGCCGTTGGTTTGCCCATTACCTTCGGCACATACATTTTCCGAGGAACAGAAAGGTACATCTGACATAAAAATAACCTCCGTAAAAGTATTGACAGTTCAATAAATGCACTGTAACAATACATTTTATGGAGGTTTTTGTTTTTGGTGATTAACAGCCGAAATTTATCCGTAAAACGGAGCAAGCGTTTTCTGAATGTTATTAAACAGAGCAATCGGACTGCTGTTTGAATAGTTTGAAAGTGCTATATAAATTTGATTTCCGTCTTTGGTGAAAACAAGAGCGGCATTATATTTGTCGATTTTTCCTGTGTGAGAAACCGCATTACTTTCTTCTGATACAACAAAACCGTAACCGTAATTGTCCTTGTAAGGTGTTGTCATTTCTTTAAAAGTTTCTTCCGAAACAAGCTTGTTTGTACAAAGAGCGTCAACCCATTTGAGTAAATCGGGAACATTGGAAATTAAACCAGTTGCAGAATATCCTACACCGGGATATAAAGTCCACGCGTTATCGTATATATCCTGATATCCGACTGCAAGTTTATCTGTGCTCTCAAAGCCTGTGTTCATCATTCCCGACGGTTTGAGAATTTTCTCTTCAACATATTTTTCGTATGAAGTCTTGCTGACCTGTTCAATAATATCACCGAGAAGAAAATATGCGCTGTTTGAATACATATATTTTTCATCAGGTTCAAAATTGAGTTTCTGATTAAAAATCCAGTCCATTACAGCCTTTTTATTTTCTTTTGCAGAATTTTTGGCTGAAACCTTATATTCAAGCTGAGATTCGTTATATGCATAAGTATTTGTATCGCCGTCTTTGTTGATGTAATCCTTTATGCCCGCTGTCATTGTAAGCAGGTTTTTAATGGTGATTTTTTTGCCGTATTTGTATGACGGAAAATATTTGTCGATTGTAGCATCAAGCGAAAGCTTTCCGTCCTCAACAAGCTGCATAACCGCAACTGCGGTAAACTGCTTTGTGAGCGAAGCTATTCTAAAGCATGTATCCGTAGAATTTTTTGTGTGCCTGTCCTTATCGGAAAATCCGTTAGTGCCGATATATTCAAGGGCATTTCCGATTTTCACATAAACCGTTCCGCGATACTTGTTGCTTGTAATTATATCATCAAGGGTGTTGCTGATATCAGCAGATTTTCTTTTAAGTTCGGAATAATTCCATGTTGGTTCTTGCTTCTGTTCATCGGAAGTTGCCGCCTTTGTTACAGGCTGTGAAGCAGCAACGGCGGTTGTTTTCTCGGTAGCGGATACAGAAGACTGCGTGTCTTTTCCGCAGCCTGTAAAGCACACAGAAAAAGCTGTCAACGCAGAAATTGCAAGGCACAGAATTTTTTTTGATGATATAAGCACTTTAATCACCTCAGATTTTTTTCATATTACTGCAATAGTTTGCCATAAGAGCTTTTGTGCCGGCTTTGTCAAAGGCAATTTCAAGCATAGTATCATTGCCCATTTTCTCGGCATTCATTACCATACCCTTGCCAAACACCTTGTGCTGAACACAATCTCCGACATTGAACACTGCACCGCTCTTAACAGGAGGTTTTGTAAATCCAAATGATTTATTCTGCTTTCTTCCGCCGCTGTATTCAAGAAGATTATCGGGAATCTCGTTTAAGAATCTTGAACCCTTGTTGTAGCTTGTTGAACCGAAGAGCATTCTCGAATTTGTTTTTGTGAAATAGAGAATTTCCTTTGCTCTTGTAATTCCGACATAAGCAAGTCGTCTTTCCTCGTTGAGTTCATCGGGATTCATCATCGTCGCAACAGACGGAAACATTCCTTCTTCCATACCTGCAATGAATACAACAGGAAATTCAAGTCCCTTTGCCGAATGTAATGTCATCATTACGCAGGTATCTGCGTCTGCGTCGTAGTTATCAATATCGGTTTGGAGAGAAATTTCTTCGAGAAATGCCGAGAGGTCTGCCTCATCGCCGTAGTCCTCTTCAAACTTCACGATATTTGAAGAAAGCTCTTCGATATTTTCAATACGAACTTCAGGGTTGTCCTTTTCGGTTTTAAGATACTGTTCGTATGATGTGTGTTCAATCACAAGGTTATATAATTCTGCAAGAGAATATTCGCCGCTCTGCTCGGCTTCAATAAGTCCGTCAATAAGTGCAACAAAGCCCTTGAGCTTTGCAGAGGCACGGGAAAGCTGTGGATAGTTTTCCGCCTCCTTGATTACATCGTAAATGCTTTCGCCGAGTCCTGCGGCAATGTCTGCGGCATGGGAAACGGTTGTCGCACCTATTCCCCTCTTCGGAACATTGATAATTCTTGAAAGTCTGACATCATCATGAGGATTATTTATAACCTGAAGATAAGCAACCATATCACGGATTTCTTCACGGTCATAGAATCTGTGACCGCCGATTACACGGTGCGGTACACCGCTTCGTGACAAAGCCTGCTCAATTGCGTTTGACTGAGCATTCATTCTGTAAAGAATTGCATAGTCGGAATATTTTCTTCCGTCGGCTACACCGTCAAGAATAGTCTGAGCAATAAAATTCGCCTCGTCACGCTCATTTTCGGCTGTATGCACCTTAATTTTCTCACCCTGACCGTTTTCGGTCCACAAGGTTTTACCCTTACGCATTGTGTTATTTGAGATAACCTCGTTAGCGGCATTGAGGATATTCTGTGTACTTCTGTAATTCTGTTCAAGGCGAATCATCTTTGCGTTCTTGAATGTATTTTCAAAAGAAAGAATATTTTCTATTGTAGCGCCGCGGAATTTGTAGATACTCTGGTCATCATCACCTACAACGCAGATGTTGCCATATTTGCTTGCAAGCAGGCTTACAAACTTATACTGTACCTTGTTTGTGTCCTGATACTCATCGACCATAATGTACTTAAACTGATTTCTGTAATAATCAAGAATATCGGGTGCTGTTTCAAAAAGCTTTACGGTATTGCAAAGCATATCGTCAAAATCCATTGCATCGGCTGTTTTAAGCTTTGTCTGATAGATTTCATAAACCTTTGCAATCTGTGCCTTACGGCTGTCAAATTCAGCCTCTTTACGCATTTCTTCGGGGGTGAGCATTTTATCCTTAGCCTTTGAAATTTCGGAGAGGATTGATTTTACAGGCAAAGTTTTTTCGGCGATATTGAGTTGCTTTAAAATATCCTTAACAAGCTTTTTCTGATCGTCTGTTCCGTAAACGGTGAAATGACTTGTATAACCGATTCTGTCACCGTATCTGCGCAGGATTCTTGCACAGGTTGAATGGAAGGTAGCCGCCCAGATATCGGCACCGCCCTCGGGAACTGCCGCACAGATTCGTTCTTTAAGCTCTCCTGCCGCTTTATTGGTAAAGGTAATGGCAAGTATCTGCCACGGCTTGCAAAGCTCACACTGTAAAATATAGGCTATTCTGTTGACAAGAACTGTGGTCTTGCCCGAACCGGCTCCCGCAAGAATGAGCAACGGACCTTCCGTGCAGAAAACTGCCTGTTTCTGCATATCGTTCATATGTGAAAAGTTTTTCTGAATTTCAGTCTGTAACATTATTATCCTGCCTTAAATTATTCTGCAAAAGAAATGGGCGAACGATGTTCGCCCTATGTTTTGTTTAACCCGATTATTTAATGCTGTCATTAAACATTGTAAGCATATCGGATGCCTTTTCACCGATAATCATTGTAACAAAGTTACCGTCTTTTGTAACCTTACAATTTTTCACCATATCAAGCTCTTCAGCTGAATAGGAAGCATTCTGCTGGAAGATTGAATTATAGCGGTTTGTAAGAGCAGTTTCAACTCTTGAAGCGGCATCCGAATCAGTTGCCTCAACAAGAACTACCTCTGTATTTTTGCTGTCTGTATCAGACTTGCCGACCTCAGCGGCAAACTGCTTGATGTCATCGGCATTTATGTTATAGTACTTGTACATATCTTCTTTTGTTTCATACTTGGTAGCATCTACACTGTATTCGGTATTCATCTTATCCAAAACATCGCCGAGATTAACATCCTTTGCACCGCAACCGGCAAAGATTGAAAGACAAAGAATAAGAACAGCCGCAAATGAGATTACTTTTTTCATAAACCTACCTCCAAAATATTAAAAAAACAGCACCGAACTCCTAAGAGCTCGGTGCTGAATGGTCGAGGTGACAAGATTCGAACTTGCGACCCCATCGTCCCGAACGATGTGCGCTACCAAACTGCGCTACACCTCGTAGTAAAAAAGCCCCGAAAACTTTCGGGGCTATGGCTGTGGAATAGGGATTCGAACCCCAACAAACAGAGTCAGAGTCTGTCGTGCTACCGTTACACTATTCCACAAGATGTAATTGCTACCGAACTTGCAACGATATGAATTATAAGACATATCGGGTTAAAAGTCAATACCTTTTTGAAAATTTTTTCAAAAAATTTCCGAACCTGTTCTGCGGCTTTTAAAAAGTGCGGCAGCAATGGGATTTTTTACAAATAACAAGCTTAAAATTATCTTCGTATAGCTCGTATATCTTTTCCCTTAAAATTAAGTTGTTGAGCATTTCCGCAGATTCTTGAAACGAATCTTTGAGAATAATTATTTTCCAACTCCTTAACCGAGAGATTTGTATTTATGATTATAGGCTTGTTTGATAACATTCTTGAATTAAAAATATTGTAAAACTGTGACACGCCAAACTGAGAATGAAATTCCGTTCCGAGGTCGTCTATAATGAGAAGGTCGCAATCAACAAGTATACTAAATGCGGAGTCATCATCATTGTTTGAAAAATAATTTTTTTCAAGTTTAGAAACAAGCGACGGAGCAGAAGCGTAAATTACACCGTATCCCTTCTTAATTACTTCATTGGCAATTGCAAGAGACAGATGAGTTTTACCGAGTCCGGTTGCCCCCTTCATAAGTATGCTTTTTGAATGCTCATTAAATTTTTCGGCATAATTTTGACAGAAATTAAAAACTCGACTCATAAGGTCATAGTTAGACAGTTTAAGTTCAGGATCTACTGTTTTATCATAATAGTCAAGATTAAAGCTTTCAAATGTAGAAAGCGACAAGGGTGCATATCTGTTAAGTTCTGCACACGCACAAGAAATAAGTGCCGATTTCATACACGAACATCTTACAGTCTTGCCGTTAATATCATAGTAACCCTTATCTTCACACTTTTTACAAAAATATTTTGGTTCAAAATAATTAGCAGGATATCCGTTATCTGTAAGAATCCTCTTGACTTCCGCCTGCATTGCAAGATCTTTGTCACGAAGTTTCTCTACCTCAACTTTTACATCTCCGCCTGCAAGAACTGCACGGGCGGTTTTGATTCCGCTCATGGAAATCTGCTTTTCAAGCTCTTTCACACGGGGAAACCTTTCATACACCTCTTCTTTTCTTCTTTCTGCTGCCTTTTCGGCATTAAGCCTGCGTTCATGTAATATATCCGAAGCGGCCTTATAAACACTGTTGCTGTATCCCATACTAACCTCTTATTTAAAATCTTCCAGTAAATTAATTTTTTCAAATTCACTAATATCGTAAGACGACGCCTGCTTTTGCGACGGCTTATTTACTGACTTTTCATATTTATTAAGTTCATCAATTGTATGAACATTGCCTGCGTGCCAACGCTTTAAGATTCCGTCAATGTAGCGAAGATTCATTGTTCCCTTTGTATCAACGCATCTTTCATACGCCTCTCTGAGCATTTCCGGAGAAAACTTCCATTCGCTTATCCACTTGTCACCGTATTCAAGCTGTTTTTTTGTTGGCGATCCGACATTTTTGAGTCCGAACGCCTTTGAAACAATTGAAAAGTTTGCCGTTGTTTTTTGAATCTGCTCAATCTTGTTTTCGGCTGCCTCAAGCGAATAAACACCGTCATTTGCCCATTGAATACCGATATTTTCAATCGTTCTGATATTGCCCTTGTCAATGCTTACGCAATAATGAATGAGCATAAAGATTACATCCAGCGGCAGTCCGCAGGTATCCTTGAGCATAAGCAGAGTTGCGATATCGGAATTTGAAAGAACTTTTCCGAGTGTTGTCTGTGTTTCGTCAACGAGCATTTTTAATTCTTCATCAACTGCAAGTCTTTGTGCCGTAAATACAAAATCAGGCTTTTGCGGTCTTGTAGCCGTAAAATGTTTTTGCGGTTCTTCTGCGTTTTCCTTTGGTGACTGTTCTGTTTCCTGTTTTACAGGCTCTTGAACCGCTTGAACAGGCTGTGGCACTGTCTGTTGTGGCTGTAAAACAGTCTGAACAGGTTGCGGTGTCTGTTCCGTTTGAACAGAAGTCTGCGGTGTAGGAACAAATTCCTCGTTATTTTTTGCAGGAGTAAAGGTATTTTCAATTCGATTAAACACACCCATACTTACCCAATAGTCAAGCGCCTCGGGAATATCGGTTACATTGACACCTGTTGCCTTTGAAATTTCTGTGTCGTCAACGGAACGACCGGCATTACGAAGGACAAACAAAAGGACTTTAAGCTTTACGCCGTCAGAAAATTTTAATCCTTCATCGACTACTTTGGAGGGAACTGCAAAAATTGAGTTCCATACTCCCAAATCTATATTTATTGACATTATATCCTACTTTCTGTGATTTGCTTTTTGTAAATGTCTGTTACAATATTTATAACAGTTCCATTCTCTCAGAACTGTGGAACATCTGCACTTGGATTTTAATCAGAACAACGCTCTGCTTTCATAACATGGAGCAAGGTTTGTAACAAAGTGCAACCTGTATTTAAATTATAACATAGATTTTCAATTTTAAAAACAAAAAAATAAAATTATCTGGATTTTTTTCTGTTTCTGTGATAATATGATTTCAAATTATGAAAAGAGGTATTACAATGAAATATTCATATTTTCCTACGGGAGTTTGCTCCAGACAGATCAATCTTGAACTTGATGACAACGGTAAAATCACAAGCTGTGAGTTTATTGGTGGCTGTTCAGGCAACACTCAGGGCATTTGTATGCTTGTTAAAGGTATGGACGCAAAAGACGCTGTTGACAGATTAAAAGGCATTGACTGCCGTGGCAGAGGCACATCTTGCCCCGATCAGCTTTCAAAGGCACTTGTTGAAGCATTAAAACTTATCTAAATCGTTTTTGTGTATAAGTTTAATTATTATTCCGATAAAGAATTTTACTACATAAGAAAACGCAATTACAAACAAAGTAATCACACTCATTATTATTATGATAATGAACAAACACAACATAAAAACATCCTTGCAGATTTTTAATTTCATTATATCTGCAAGGATGTTATTTTTTTGGTTAATTATGTAGTATAGAGCAAAAAATTATTTTGAAAGGAAATAGTTCATCATTGTGAAGCCTTTTTCAATATAGTTGCCTGTCTTTTTAGCCTCTTCTTCACAGAATTTGCTTACGCCGCTGTCAACTTCGTTCTTGCTGTCATAGATAAGATAAGGAACAGGATTTGAAGTATGTGTGCGGATAGAAAGAGGTGTGGGATGATCGGGACATACGAGTACGGCAAAATCATCAAATGTTCTGAGAAAATCGGTTACAGGCTTGAGAATATGCTCATCAATGAGTTCAATAGCCTTTACTTTATTCTCAATCTCTCCTCTGTGACCGCATTCATCGGGAGCTTCAACATGGATATATACAAAGTCCGCACCGTTTTTGAATTCATCAATTGCGGCTTTGCACTTTCCGTCAAAGTTTGTATCAATGTAACCTGTTGCACCTTCAACATCAACGCTCTTCATGCCGGCACAAATTGCAATGCCTTTGAGAAGGTCAACAGCAGAAATCATACTGCCCTTTTTGCCGAACTTGCCGAAGAAGCTGTCAAGAGCGGGTTTTGTACCCTCGCCCCAGAGCCAAATTGAATTGGCAGGACGAAGTCCTTTTTCAACTCTTGCCTTGTTTACAGGATGATTCTTGAGCAAATCATAACTTTTCTTCATCAAATCATAGAGAGCGGCAGTATCGTCACCCTTTGGAATGTATTCTTTAATCACACGACCTGAGATATCGTGAGGAGGTGTGAGTTCACCCGGATGCGGATTGCCGTTTTTCCATACAAGGCAATGACGGTATGCAACACCCGAATAGAACTTAAAAATATCGTTGCCAAGCTTTTCATCAACATAGTTGATAAGCTCTCTTGCCTCTTCTGTTGAAATGTCGCCCGCACAGTAGTCAACCATAGACTTGTCCTCGTAGTTTTCTTCATCGGACAGAGTTACAAGGTTACATCTTAATGTTACATCGGCGTCTTTAAGGTCAATACCGATACTTGCCGCCTCAAGCGGAGAGCGACCGCTGTAATAAACAGCAGGTTCGTAACCGAGAACAGAGAGGTTTGCAACATCGCTGCCGGGCTTAAGTCCTTCGGCAACGGTTTTAACCATTCCGACCTCGCCCTTTGAGGCAAGGTAATCCATACAAGGCTTAACAGCCTTTGCCATAGGAGTTGAATTATCAAGCTGTGCGTTTGGCTCATCAGCCATACCGTCACAGAGCATTACTAAATACTTCATACCGATTCATAGCCTTTCCGTATAATATGAATTTTATTTCTGAAGTGTGCCAAGACTTGCACACTTTAAATATGCGTTGATAAAGCCGTCAAGATCGCCGTCCATAACAGCCTGAATGTTACCTGTTTCAAAGCCTGTTCTGTGGTCTTTTACCATTGTATACGGCATAAACACATAGCTTCGGATCTGTGAACCCCAGGTTATTTCCTTTTGAACACCCTTGATGTCCTCGATTTTTTCAAGATGCTCACGCTCTTTGATTTCAACGAGCTTTGAGATAAGCATATTCATAGCGACATCACGGTTCTGGTACTGGCTTCGCTCAACCTGACTGGCAACAACGATACCGGTAGGAATATGAGTAAGACGAACAGCTGATGATGTCTTATTTACTTTCTGACCACCTGCACCGCTGGCACGGTAAACATCCATTTTAATGTCTTCAGGCGGAATGTGAACTTCTGTATCCTTTGCAATTTCAGGCATAACTTCAAGAGAAGAGAAGCTTGTGTGTCTTCTGCCTGCCGAGTCAAACGGAGATACACGGACAAGACGGTGAACGCCTGCCTCACTCTTTAAGTAGCCGTAAGCATTTTCACCTTCAACAAGAAGCACAGCACTTTTAAGTCCTGCCTCATCGCCGTCAAGGTAGTCAACTTCTTTAACCTTAAAGCCGTGAGCCTCTGCCCAACGGGTGTACATTCTGTAAAGCATTTCAGCCCAATCCTGAGCCTCAGTTCCGCCCGAACCTGCGTGAAATGTAAGGATTGCGTTATTTTTATCATATTCGCCTGTTAGCAAGGTCTGCAAACGCTGTTTTTCAAGATTTTCCTTGACAGCCTCAACTTCGCTTTCCGCCTCTTCAAGAAGAGATTCGTCCTCTTCCTCATTTGCAAGCTCAATCAAAGCGTGTGTATCTTCATATTTGGCAACAAGGTTTTCATAAGCTTCAACCTTGCCCTTTAAAGAACCTGTACGCTGTAATACTTTTTGTGATTTTTCTACATCGTCCCAAAATCCCGGTTCGGTTGCCTTGAGTTCAAGCTGCTGAATCTCCGAGAGCATACCCTTCATACCGAGTGCGTCGGACAAATCGTCTATTTCAGGCTTGAGGGCCTGAAGCTTTAAAAGTAATTCCTCAAACTGTACCATAAACATGTACCTTTCTGAATCTAGTTTATTCTTTCACAATTAAACATTATAACAAAATTATCTTTAAAAGTAAAGAAAAACAGATATTTTGTTTGCAAGTGAACTTATATACAAAAACAAGTTGCATTTGTCGATACTATTTGTTATAATTATGTTGTGTAGGTACACCATATGATGTACCCCTTGGAGGTTAATAATGGAATTTACAGAATACAAATGTCCGGTATGCGGTGAGCAATTTAAAAAGGGCGACGATATTGTTGTTTGTCCCGAATGCGGAGCACCGCATCACAGAGAATGTTACGAAAAAGAAGGCCGCTGTCATTTTGCAGACAAACACGGCGACGGCTTCTCTTTTGAAAAGGAACAATCCGGAGCTGCCGATGATCAGGCTGAACAGAATGATGAAAGCGGTACAGTGGTCTGCAAGCGCTGCGGTACGGATAATCCTAAAGAAATGTTCTATTGCAGTAACTGCGGAGCGCCGCTTTACGATAATAAAGAGGAAACACAAAATCCTCGGCAAAATCAAAATAACGGTCAGCCTAATCCTAATTTCGAACAAAATCAAGGAATGCCGCCGTTTGGCTTTCCTTTCGGTCAGACAAATCCGCAGATGGCTGCCGCTTTTGACCCTATGGCAGGCATGAAGAGCGATGAACCGCTTATTGATGACATTACGGCAGGTGAGGCCGCCAAGTTTATCGGCAAGAATACTCCTTACCATTTGAGAGTTTTCAGCTTTATCAAAAAGTTCAAAAAGAGCAGATTTAACTTTGCGGCATTTATTCTGTCGGGTATATATTTCCTTTACAGAAAAATGTATGCTTTGGGAATACTTTTCTCAGTGCTGACATTCGGTTCTACAATTGCTTCGGGTTATATAAAAACTCTTCCTGCTTGGCAAAATATATACAATAACATACTTCAGGCACAGGGTTCGGGTCAGGTTGTTTCGCTCTCAAATAATTTTGGACTTTCAGCCGAAGATTTTTGGCTGTTTTTATCACCCTTGATTGCAAATATAATTTCCATGGCGGTGATGTTGATATGCGGCTTAACAGCAAACAAATGCTTTTTTAACCATTCAGTTAAAAAGATTAAAAAAATCAAAAGCACAACAGATAAAGAACATCTTACAGAAGTTCTTGAAACCAAAGGCGGCGTCAACCTTCCGCTTGCAATCTCAGTTGCAGCCGCACTGATTGTTGCAAATTATCTACCGATATTTTTTATTTAAATAAAACTCTAAAACAAAGCAGAAAGAAGGAACACTATGCACATTACAAAAGCAGTTATTCCGGCGGCAGGTCTTGGAACACGAGTTCTTCCCGCCACAAAAAATATGCCAAAGGAAATGTACCCTATTGTTGACAAGCCTACTATACAGTTTATTGTTGAAGAGGCTGTTGCGGCAGGAATTACAGATATTCTCATTATCACAAACCGTGGTAAAGGACTTATGGAGGATCATTTTGATGCTTCTCCCGAACTTGAAAGTCTGCTTGAAAAGAGCGGCAAAACAGAATTTCTTGAAACAGTCAGAAATATTTCAAACCTTGCAAACATTTCTTTTATCAGACAGAAAGAAATGAAAGGTCTTGGACATGCCGTTCTCAAGGCAAAATCCTTTGTCGGCAACGAACCGTTTGCCGTTATGTACGGTGACGGCGTTATTACAGGCAAGGTTCCTGCAATCAAACAGCTCATTGATCATTACGGTGAATACGGTGAAGGCGTTGTAGGCGTTAAAAAGGTTGACGCCAAAGACATTCATAAGTATGGCTCGCTCAAAGTTGAGCATATGCACGACAATGTTTTTGCCTGCACCGATATGAAGGAAAAACCGCAGACTCCCGAAGAAGTTCTTTCTCTTTATTCAATTCTTGACAGATGCGTTCTTCCGGCAGAGATTTTCGAAATTCTCGAAAATACAAAGCCCGGAATCGGCGGAGAAATTCAGCTTACAGACGCAATGAGAGAGATTGCAATAACAAAAGGAATGACAGCCGTTGAGTTTGAGGGCAAGAGATACGATATGGGCAATAAGTTTGGAATCTTGCAGGCTCAGATAGAAATTGGGCTTGAACACCCTGAAACAAAAGATTTATTGAAAGATTACATAAAAAATCTTGCAAAAACTTTGTAAAAAGGTATTGCAATTTTCAGAAAAGTGCAGTATAATGTGCTGCAGTTAAATATTGGATTCAAAAAAACAAGGAGGATTTCACATCATATCAGTGCGAAATCCTCTTTTTGCTTTTAAGAACTATTTTAATTCTTTGTTATTCAATTGTTATTTCGTAAGGGCAACAGTTTTCATATATATAGTATGATTTGAATCCGGCTTTAAAAGCAAGCTCTATCCCCTTTTCAATATCTCTGCCGACATCATTTATATTGTGTGCGTCACTTCCAACGGTAATATATTTTCCGCCGAGATCGTGATAGCGTTTAATCTCATCAAATGCAGGAAGAGTTTCACCGAGTCCTTTGAACAGCCCCGAAACATTAATTTCAAGTGCCTTGTCATTTTTAATAAGCGTTTCATAGATAAGATCAATCTTATCCCGATACGGCGAAAGACTTGGAACAGTACCGATGTCACGCTTTATATATCTCAAAGGATATGTAAGATGGGCAAGCGTACAGAAATCGGCAAATGACGCGGTTTCGAGAAGCTCGTCAAAGTACATATTCAGTATTGCCTTAACATCTTCTTTTTTAAAATCCATATAATAAAAATCAGGTCTGTTTCTCAGGTTATGCACCGATGCGATTATTATGTCAAAATCACCAAAACAAAGTGCTTTTTTTGTACATTCGGCATTGTGCATCGGCTCACCGAGTTCAATGCCTTTAAGGATTTTGATTTTTCCCTTAAATCTATCCTGCATAACCGAAGTTTCATAATTCGATTTTGGAATTAACTTACTGAAATCTCCGTACTCACTTTCAGAGCCGAGCGGAATTTCGGGAGCTTCGCAGTGGTCGGTGATTGCAAGTGCAAAAAGTCCCTTGTCAACGGCACTTTTACACATTTCTTCAACTGTATTTTCAGCGTCAAAAGAGTTGCTTGAATGGGTATGAATATCACATATTTTCATTAGTAAAACACCTCACGAAAAAGATGATAACATATGAAAAAAATTTTTTCAATATTGCACTTTACTTTATTAAAAAATCGTTATATAATATGCACAAATAAAGAAAAGCAGTTTTATGCAGAATTCCAACGAAAATCTGCATAAGCAGGAGGTAAAAAATGAAGGCAGTTATCACAGTAATCGGTAAAGACAGCGTTGGAATCCTTGCAAAAGTTTCGGAAGCCTGCTCAAAGGCTGATGTAAACATCGTTGAAGTAACACAGAGTGTTCTTCAGGATATGTTTGCAATGATTATGCTTGTTGAAATTGACAAATCCAACATTGGATTTGAACAGCTTCAGACAAATCTTAAGGCTGTCGGCAAATCAACAAACACAAAGGTTCATGTTATGCACGAGGACATCTTTAACAGCATGCACAGAATTTAAATCTGAGCTACCGAATTGAAAGGATATACATAATATGTTGGAGACAAGAGATATACTTGAAACTATAAATATGATAGATAATGAAAACCTTGATGTAAGAACAATTACAATGGGTATTTCATTGCTCGACTGCATTGACGAGGACATTGACAAAGCTTGTACAAAGGTTTACGACAAAATTTGCCGCAGCGCCAAAGACCTTGTTAAAACAGGTGAAGACATCCAGAAGGAATTTGGTATTCCTATTATTCATAAAAGAATTTCAGTTACCCCTATCGGTATGGTAGCCGCTCCGTGCCAGAGCAAAAATGTTGTCAAGTTTGCCCACACTCTTGACAAAGCCGCAAAGGAACTCGGCGTAAACTTCATCGGCGGTTATTCCGCTCTTGTTCAGAAGGGTTTTGCAAGCGGTGACTACGCTCTTATTGAGAGTATCCCACAGGCCTTGAGCGAAACCGATTTCGTTTGTTCATCCGTAAATATCGGTTCTACAAAAGCCGGCATCAATATGGATGCTGTTAAGATGATGGGTAAAGTCGTTAAGCAGGCTGCGGAAGTTACAGCCGACAGAAACTGCATCGGTGCCGCAAAGCTCGTTGTATTCTGTAATGCTCCCGAAGACAACCCGTTTATGGCGGGTGCTTTCCACGGTGTCGGTGAAGCCGATACCGTTATCAATGTCGGTGTATCGGGTCCCGGCGTTGTAAGAGCCGCTCTTGCAAAGGACGGTGCCGGAAAAGACATCACGGAAATTGCAGATATGGTTAAGAAAACTGCATTCAAAATCACCCGTATGGGACAGCTTGTTGCAAGAGAAGCAAGCAAGCGACTTTGTGTTCCCTTTGGTATTGTTGACCTTTCACTTGCCCCGACACCTGCTGTCGGTGACAGTGTTGCATATATTCTTGAGGAGATGGGACTTGAAGTGTGCGGATGTCACGGCACAACCGCTGCTCTCGCACTTCTTAATGACGCTGTTAAAAAAGGCGGCGTTATGGCTTCTTCCCATGTCGGCGGTCTGAGCGGTGCTTTCATCCCCGTTTCCGAGGATGCAGGTATGATTCATGCCGCTACTGAAGGTTACCTTGATATTACAAAACTTGAATCAATGACAGCCGTATGTTCGGTTGGTCTTGACATGATTGTAGTGCCGGGGGACATTACTCCTGAGGTTATCTCGGCAATCATTGCCGACGAGGCTGCAATCGGTATGGTAAATACCAAAACAACGGCGGTAAGACTTATTCCGGCTATCGGAAAAAGTGCAGGCGAAGAACTTAATTTTGGCGGACTGCTCGGCAGAGGTCCCGTTATGCCTGTAAGGAAAGGTTCTCCGGAGGTATTCATTAAGCGCGGCGGAAGGATTCCGGCTCCGCTTCAGGCGCTTAAAAACTAATTTTTCACGGGGGTGGTATTGTGGAAAATATGATTAAAAAAATCGTTGATGCCGACAACGAAGCCAAAGCCATGGAAAAGGATACTCTTGAAGAAAAAGAGCAGCTTTCCAAATCTATAGAAATCGAGACAAAGAAAATCTACGATGACTATATGGCAAAAGCTGAAGAGGTTGTGAAACGCAACGATATTCAGGAAGCAAAGAAAGCCGAACAGCAATGGGAAGAAATTCAGGGCAAGCACAATTCAGTGCATATCAAGCTTGACTCTGATTTTAAGCTTAACTGCGACAAGTGGGTTGACGAAATCGTCAAAAGAACAGTTGCACAGTAACATTCCATTTACTGTTTACAAGGAGGTGTATGCGGATAATGTCAAAAACTTCATTCGCCGTTCTGACGAAAGCAAGATCCAAGTTTGGTAAAAGACTGACAGAAAAGGACTACCAGAGTTTGCTTGTGTGCCAGAGTGTCGGAGAAATTATGTCGTATCTCAAAAACAATACGCACTACTCCAAGGCTCTGACGGATGTCAGCGAGCGTGAAATTCACAGAGGAAGGCTTGAGGCTCTTTTGAGGCAAAACCTTTTCTATGAATTTGACTCTTTGTGCAGATACGATTCGAGTGTAAGCTCGGGGTTGTCATCGTACATTATCTCGACATTAGAGGTTGAGCAGATTGTAAGATTTCTTATCCTGCTCAGTTCAAACTCAACGGACAAGTTTATTTACCAGTTTCCGGGTTATATTTCAAAGCATACGGAAATTGATGTCAACAAGCTTGCCAATGCAAAAAATTATGAAGAGTTTCTGAACGCCACACAGTCCTCCCAATTCTACGATATTCTCAAGCAATTTTCTCCCGATGAGAAAAATCGACTTCCGATATCGGACATTGAGAACAAGCTGTATGACTTAGTGTTCGGAAAGCTGACCAAACTGATTAAAGCAACAACCAAAGGACAGGAAAAGCGTGAGTTAATCAACTTTTTCTTCACGATTAACGACTATAATATTTTCTCAAGAATTTTGAGATTGAAAAAATATTATAAGCTTTCTCCCGATGACATCAAATCAAATCTTCTGCTTAATTACACTAATCTCAACGAAAGAACCATTGATATGATGTGTAAGGCAGAATCTTCCGGAGAGATATTTTCTATTATGCAGAACACTCACAACGGAAGACTGATTGATAAAATCGGATATGTCTATGCAAGCGATATTTCGCCAAGAGTAAAATACAGGCTTGCAAAGAAAAATATGCACTTTTCCAACAACCCTTCGGTTGTAATGATTTCATATATGTTTGTTGCCGAAACAGAGCTGATGAATATTATCACTTTGATTGAAGGCACAAGATATGAACTTGACAATAAACTTACGCAGTCATTGCTTATTAAATAAAAAATGTGATGACTGTTAAGAAGAGGTGATTAAAATTTGGCTGTTTCAACCATGCAGGCCGTAAGCATTATCGGGCTTACAAATGATATTGATAATGTAATATCGGTACTTGGTGAATCAGGTGTGTTCCATCCCGATGATGTTTCATCCTTTTACAGCAACACAAAGGATTTTACGCATCTGCAATCAAAAAACATCTATGCTGAACCTCTTAACACTCTTAAGGCAACATTAGGTCTTACAAAACGCAAGTTTAATCTTGTTGATGTAAGTGACTTTAATCCGACCTTTAAAGAAATTGAACTGTTTACAAATCAAATAAACAGCGACATTGAAGTTCTTGCAGATGACAGGCTGTTTGTTGAAGAACAGCTGATGCAGGCAAAGGAAAATCTTGTTGAAACCACTCACTTTGTCGGACTTGGGGTTGAAATTGAAAAGGTTTTAACCTTAAAGTATATCAGTTCACGCTTTGGCAGACTGCCTAAGGAAAGCTTTGAAAAGCTTTCAGCCTATAAAGATAATCCTTATGTAGATTTTATTGTCTGTACCGAAGACAAATCACACTATTGGGGTGTTTATTTTGCTCCGATTGATAAAACCGAGGAAATTGACAGAATCTTTTCGGGATTATATTTTGAAAAATGCGATGTTCTCGGAGTTAATGACACACCGAGAATTCATCTGAAAAAACTTGAGAGTCTTATCCCCCACCTTGAGGAAAAGCTTAAAGAAGCTCAAAAACGGGTTGACGATTATGTTGACAAATATGAGGTTAGAATCTGTAAATACCTTTCTAAGCTTGAAGAGCTTAATCTTTACGCTAAAATCCGCACCAAAGCATTGCAGTACAGCAAAAGCTTTATCATTGTAGGTTGGGTTCCTACAGAGGATGCTAAGCCTCTCAGACGCAGACTCAAAAAAATTGCCAGCGTCAATGTAGATTTTTCAGACGGCAAGACGGAGATTGCAAAATCACCGCCTGTCAAACTCAAAAACTGTTTCCTTGCAAAACCGTTTGAATTTTACACGGAGATGTACGGTGTTCCGAAATATAACGAAATTGACCCGTCGCTCTTTATCGCCATCACTTATGTCATTATATTCGGCATAATGTTTGCTGACCTCGGTCAGGGCATCTGTGTATCAATTGTCGGTGCGCTTATGTGGAAACTCAAGAAAATGAAAATCGGTAAAATTCTTATGCCGTGCGGAATTTCTTCTGCGATATTCGGCTGTGTGTTCGGAAGTGTGTTCGGATTTGAGCATGTACTCGATCCTCTTTACAAGGCACTTTTCGGACTTGATGAAAAACCGATTGAAGTAATGTCATCAAACTCAATTGTTATGATTCTTCTTGCGGCGGTTTCAATAGGTATTACGCTTGTTGTGGTTGCTATGGGACTTAATATTTACAGTTCCTTCAAGCAGGGAGATGTGGGAAAAGCTTTGTTCGGATCAAGCGGTTGTGCAGGTCTTGTATTCTACTGCTCAATTATTTTCGGTGTTGCAGGACAGCTTGTGCTCGGTCTTCAGGTATTTTCCCTTGCATACATTCTTTGCCTTATCGTTCTCCCCTATCTGCTTATCTTCTTTGGCGAGCCTCTCGGACTTCTTATCGCAGGAGAAAAAGACTGGCAGCCCGAAAGCTGGGGCGGATATATTCTTGAACATGCCATCGAGTCAATCGAATTTTTGCTTGAATATGTTACAAATACGGTAAGCTTTTTGAGAGTCGGTGCATTCGTTCTTGTACACGCAGGTATGATGACAGTTGTTTTCGTGCTTGCCCAAACAGCTCCCGCCGTTGCATACTGGCCTGTAGTTGTTTTAGGTAATGTTTTTGTAATGGTTCTTGAGGCACTTCTTGTTGCAATTCAGGTTTTAAGACTTGAATATTACGAGATGTTCAGCCGTTTCTATTCCGGTGAAGGCAGACCTTATGAACCTGTTAAATTAAATATTGATTGATAATTTTTTGGAGGTATTATTATGTTATTCAATTTAATTATGTTAGCTGTTCCGGTAGTATTCCTTTGTGCGTCTGCAATTCTTGCAGTAAAGGCTTTTGAACACGGCAAGAGCAGAAAGAAAACAGTTCTTACTCAGATTTGCTCATTCGCTGCTGTATTTGCATTCTGCATGGTATGCCCTATCGTAGCAAGCGCTGCTACAGGTGACGCCGCTGCCGCTACATCTGGTATGGCTGACGGTCTTGCATATATCGGTGCCGCTCTTGCAACAGGTCTTTCATGTATCGGCGGCGGTATTGCCGTTGGTAACGCTGCTCCTGCCGCTATCGGTGCTACAAGTGAAGATCCTAAGGCATTCGGTAAAGCAATCATCTTCGTTGTACTTGGTGAAGGTATCGCTATTTACGGTATGCTCGTTTCAATTCTTCTTATCTTTGCAAGATAATTTAAGCGATTTAAATTTCGTTAAGGATTGATTATTATGAAATTTTTTCTTATAAGTGATAATGTCGATACCAAAATGGGTATGAGATTTGCAGGTATTGAAGGCGTAGTTGTTCATCAGGAGGATGAGGTACGCAGTGAGCTTGAAAAGGCTATGAACAGGGATGATATTGCAGTTATTCTTATTACGGAAACACTTGTTTCGCTCTGTCCCGACCTTATTTATGACCTTAAGCTTAACCGCAAGCAGCCGCTTATTGTTGAAATTCCCGACCGTCACGGCAACGGAAGAACCAAGGACAGTATTACAAAATATGTTCAGGACGCAATCGGCGTAAAGCTGTAATTATCACATATCTGAATCTATTCAGGGAGGTTATTTTTAATGGAAAACTCCAAAAACAAAACAGATAACTTTCTGAAAGCCATTAAAAAATATGCTGATGAACAAAGAAGTGCCATGCAGACAGAGGTTGCTCAGCTTAAAGAAGAAAAGCTGAAAGAGGCAACCGAAAAAGGCAGACATGACAGCGAAAAATATATCAAGGACAAACTTGAAGAATCAAGAAACAGACAGACGGGTATTCTTGCAAAGAAAATTCAGGAAGGTCAGAAAAAACTGTTTCTCGAGAGAGCTGAAATGACGAAAAGCGTATTTAAAAAGGCTGAGGAAAAACTTGTTGAATACACAAAAACATCAGAATATACAAACAGCCTTGTAAAAAGTGCAAAGGAAGTTGCAAAGCTTTTTGCAGACAACGACTGTGTTGTTTATGTCAACGAAAGAGATATGAAGAACTCAGACAAAATCAAGGCAGTTTTTGCAGGAAGCACCGAGGTTGTTGCCGACAAGTCAATCAAAATCGGCGGAATCAAAGGCTTTTGCAAGGCAATGAATATTGTTGCCGATGAAACTCTTGACAGCAAGCTCTATGCTCAGAAAGAATGGTTTATTGAAAATTCCGGACTGAGTGTGCTTTAATCTTGCTGACTGTTAATTTCTTTTGAAAGAGATGGTAATAATATGGAAAACAACAATGTTATATATGGAATAAACGGACCTGTTGTTACCGTAAAAAATACCGACAGCTTTGAGATGATGGAAATGGTTCATGTAGGCAAGCAAAAGCTTGTCGGTGAAATCATCGGTATTACAGACGACATCACAACTATTCAGGTTTATGAGGAAACAACAGGACTTAAACCGGGCGATCCCGTTGAGGGTACCGGTGCTCCTATGAATGTTCTTCTCGGCCCCGGTATTATTGATAACATCTTTGACGGTATCGAAAGACCGCTGAAGGCTATTGAAGAAGAAGCAGGTGCGTTTATTAACCGTGGTTCTTCGGTTTCTGCTCTTGATGACAAGAAGCTGTGGAATGTTACAATGAAGGTCAAAGTCGGTGACAAGCTTGAGGGCGGTCAGATTTACGCTACTCTCCCCGAAACTCCTATCATTGAACACAGACTTATGGTTCCGCCTGAGCTTTCGGGTGAAGTAGTAAAGGTTAATCCCAACGGCGACTACAAGCTCTTTGATACAGTTGTTGTAATCAAGGATGACGAAGGCGTTGAACACAACCTTACCCTTTGTCAGCAGTGGCCAATCAGAACTTCCCGTCCTGTTAAGGAAAGACTTACATCATCTGTTCCGCTTATCACGGGTCAGAGAGTTATTGATACTCTCTTCCCTATCGCAAAGGGCGGTACAGCAGCTATTCCGGGCGGTTTCGGTACAGGTAAAACAATGACTCAGCACCAGCTTGCAAAATGGTGCGACGCTGATATCATCATCTATGTCGGTTGCGGTGAGCGTGGTAACGAGATGAGCCAGGTTCTTGAGGAATTTTCAGAGCTTATTGACCCAAAGTCACAGCGTCCTATGACCGACAGAACCGTACTTATCGCCAACACATCAAATATGCCTGTTGCGGCTCGTGAGGCTTCAATTTACACAGGTATTACTCTTGGCGAATATTACAGAGATATGGGTTACCATGTTGCCATGATGGCTGACTCAACATCCCGTTGGGCTGAGGCTCTCCGTGAGATTTCAGGCCGACTTGAAGAGATGCCTGCAGAAGAAGGTTTCCCTGCATATCTTCCTTCAAGACTTGCCGAGTTCTATGAGCGTGGCGGTCGTGCCGAGGTTCTCAGCGGCGGCGAAGGTTCTGTAACACTTATCGGTGCGGTTTCTCCGCAGGGTTCAGACTTCTCTGAGCCTGTAACACAGAACACAAAGCGTTTTACAAGATGTTTCTGGGCTCTTGATAAGGCTCTTGCTTATTCAAGACATTATCCTGCCATTAACTGGATGGACAGCTACAGCGAATATTTCAATGACCTTGACCCATGGTTTAAGGAAAATCTCGGTGAGGATTTCATCGAATACAGAAACAGAATAAGCGCACTTTTACAGGAAGAAAGTTCACTTATGGAAATCGTAAAGCTTATCGGTTCGGATGTACTCCCCGATGACCAAAAGCTTGTAATTGAAACAGCAAGAGTAATTCGTGTAGGTTTCTTACAGCAGAACGCTTTCCATGCCGATGATACTTATGTTCCGCTTGAAAAGCAAAAGCTTATGATGAAAACCATTCTTCATCTTCATGCCAAAGCTAAGGATATAGTTGCTCAGAATATTCCGCTTTCCAAGATTCTTAACCTTGGTCTGTTTGATAAGCTTACAAAGATGAAGTATGATATTCCTAACAGCAAGCCTGAAATGTTTGACGATTACATTAAGGAAATTGACGAAAAGCTTGCTGCAATTTCTTAATAAGGAGGGAACGCAATAATGATTATAGATTATGTAGGCGTTAAAGAAATTAACGGCTCTCTTATAGTTATGGACGGTGTTAAGGGCGTTTCCAACGAGGAAATTGTTGACATTCGTCTTGATAACGGTACAATGCGTCAGGGTCGTGTCGTTCAGATTGAGGGCGAAAGAATAGTTGTTCAGGTTTTTGAGGGTACAAGAAGAATCAGCCTTAAAAACACAAGAACAAGACTTACAGGTCATCCTATGGAGATGCCTCTTTCCCCTGAAATTATCGGCCGTGTACTTGACGGTGCGGGCAAACCTATTGACGGACTCGGAGATATTTTCCCTGTTAAAAAGGCTAATATCAACGGTACTCCTATCAACCCTGTTTCCCGTGTTTATCCTAAAAACTACATCAACACAGGTATTTCAACCATTGATACGCTTATGACTCTTATCAGAGGTCAGAAGCTGCCTATCTTCTCCGGCTCAGGTATGAAGCATAATGACCTTGCCGTTCAGATTGTAAGACAGGCTAAAATCAGCGGTGCAAACAGCTCTAACTTCGGTGTTGTATTTGCCGCAATGGGTGTTCAGAAGGATGTTGCCGAATACTTCAAGAAAAGCTTTGAAGAAAGCGGCGTACTTTCAAGAGTTGTAATGCTTTTGAACCTTTCAAACGATCCTATCATTGAAAGAACTCTCACACCGAGATGTGCTCTTACAATTGCTGAATATCTTGCATTTGAGCTTGATATGCACATTCTCGTTATTATGACCGATATGACATCTTATGCCGAGGCTCTTCGTGAGTTCTCGTCATCAAAGGGTGAAATTCCGGGCAGAAAGGGTTACCCTGGCTATCTTTATTCTGACCTTGCATCACTTTATGAGCGTGCAGGTATGATTAAAGGTCACAACGGTTCTGTTACACAGATTCCGATTTTGACAATGCCTAACGACGATATTACTCATCCTATCCCCGACCTTACAGGTTACATTACAGAGGGACAGATTGTTCTTGACCGTTCACTTCAGGGACAGGGATTGTATCCGCCTGTTAATGTTCTTCCTTCCCTTTCCCGTCTTATGAAGGACGGTATCGGTGAGGGTTATACAAGAGCCGATCACCAGCCTCTTGCAAACCAGCTTTTTGCTTCTTATGCAAAGGTAATTGACGCAAGATCGCTTGCATCTGTTATCGGTGAAGAGGAGCTTTCTCCTACTGATAAGAAGTACATTGAGTTTGGCAGATTGTTTGAATCAAAATTCGTTAATCAGGGCTTTAATGAAAACAGAAGTATTGAACAGAGTCTTGACCTTGGTTGGGAATTGCTTTCAACATTGCCGAGAGCAGAACTTGACCGTGTTGACGATGCTTTACTTGATCAGTACTATAAGGGTGACAAATAATCGTTTGAAGAAAGGAGTGTGAGCATTTATGGCAGTACAGACAGTACCTACCAAGGGTAATCTTATGAATACTAAGAAATCCCTTGCACTCGCCAAAAACGGCTATGAACTGTTGGACAGAAAGCGTAACATTCTCATCAGAGAAATGATGACGCTTATCGACCATGCAAACGCAATCCAGCAGAAAATTGATGACGCTTATGCAGAGGCTTACACAGCACTTCAGACGGCAAATGTTACCAACGGCTTTTGTGAAGATATTTCTAACGCTATTCCCTATGAGAACGGCTTAAAGCTTGATTCAAGAAGTGTTATGGGTGTTGAAATTCCGATTCTTACTATTGAGGAACGAGAGGACCATAACTACCTACACTACGGTCTGCGCACAACAAATTCGGCAATTGATAAGGTTTATACGAAATTTACCGAAGTTAAAAATCTTACAGTTGAGCTTGCCGAGATTGAGAACAGCGTTTACCGCCTTGCCGATTCAATCAAGAAAACTCAGAAGAGAGCAAACGCTCTCAAGAACATTATGATTCCCCGTTTTGAGGAAACAGTTAAGTTCATTTCCGACGCACTTGACGAAAAGGATCGTGAGGAATTCAGCCGACTCAAGGTAATCAAAAAGAAAAAGCAAAAAGATGCTGCTTTGAAAAAAGCTAAAGAATTAAGTGCTGAAAGCGCATAAATTATCAGCCCGACCGTAATTTGGCCGGGCTGTTTTAATGTGTCAACATAATAAAACGGATTGGCATTTTTATTGAGCCAATCCGTTTTGTTTTAGATGTTGTGAATAAGCTGTTGTTTCTTTTTTGTTCGGTGTTTTATAAATACCGAAACAATACATTCTGCAAAAACAACTATTGCAATCCCTGAAATAAGGTAGGCAAACATACCAAATGATGCCTTTGCCATAACAATTCCAAGTATGTCCGTTCCCTGTTTTATTGGTACGCTTATGCTGTTAATTGATTGATACGCCCAACACCATGCGATAATACCGTTGATAATGTTGGATACAGCAAGCACAGTAATAACAGTACCGTATATTTTCATTTTCTTTATGTTGTGATGAAATATAAATACAAACAAAAGCTGTGCTAACAAGAGAATAAAAAATACAATCGAATTTCTTATAACAGGTATTTGGGTCAGTAAAGACGAAAGTGCCGAAAAAATAAAAAGAACAGTTAAAAATATTTCACTTATTTTCATATTCCACTTCACTTTCTGTCAAGTTTTCTTCTGTGCATTTTCTCTTTTGTCTTTGTACCCTTTGCTTTGAAAATAATCAAATATCCTGCAAGAAGTGCGAGGAATGTTGTCTGAGTATAAAACAATGCGTAATCCTCGCTTGAAAAGCCCTTGCCGTGCTTTACGGGCTTGTCCTCGGGCTTTTCTGTGGGAATAGGCTCAATGCCGTCATAATTACCCGAAATCACCGCCTCATCGGGCGAAGATGCCGCAGATACACTTACACAAAAGGCTGATGAAAAAGTCATCAGAACAGCCATTAACAAGATGATTATAAATTTAGTCTTTCTCATAATATTTCCCTTTGTAAAAATTAAGATTTAAAATAACTACAGTTAATTGTAACACAAGAGAAATATATATGCAACTGCTCTTTATTCTTCTGTCCAAACCTCTTTTGCCATATTGAAAGCTGCCCAAGCTTTTGACCATCCTGCATAGAATGCGGAATGAGTGATGATTTCTGCAATTTCTTCCTTTGTAATGCCGTTGTTTTTGGCTGACATAAGATGATACTTAAAAGAAGAATCTACAAGTCCCTGTGACATAAGTGCAACAACTGTAACAAGTGAACGGTCACGAAGTGAAAGTTTGTCTTCCCTACTCCACACTTCACCAAAAAGCACATCGTCATTAATTTCTGCAAATTTCGGTGCAAACTCACCGAGTTTATCTCTTCCTGCTGTCTGTTTTACCATTGATATCAACTCCTAAAATTCGTTTATAATAGTTATTTTTAAATTATTTAAATCAAAGCGACTGCATCTTCTGCAATCTGTTCGGGTGTGAGGCGGTTTTCTTTGAGGATATCGGCAGGATTATATCTGTCAAGGAATTCCTTTTTAAGACCGAAATTGATAACCTTAACATCTGACGGACCGTAGAAACGGGCAATCTTCTCACCAAATCCGCCGTCAAGCACTCCGTCTTCAAGTGTTACAACAACATCATGGTCTTTCTTGAGGCTTTCAAGAAGTTCTGTGTCAACGCCTGTAATGTAGTAAGGATTGATAAGAGTAGGTGCTGTGCCTGTTTTTTCTTCAATAAGCTTTGCAGCCTGTTCGCCCATTCCATAGAATGAACCGAGTGCGATTACGGCAATCTTACCGCCCTGCTGAGCAACTTCATATTTATTAAGTTCTGCAAAATTCTTTGTGCAAGGCTTGCCTGTTGAAACAAGTTCTGCAACAGGCACACGAATTGCAACAGGGTAATCTGTCTGCTCAATGCTCCAGTCGAGGACTGCAAGGTAATCTTCCTTAGTTGTCGGAGCGATATAAACAAGGTTAGGAATGTTTGAAATCATGGGAATATCAAAAATTCCGAGGTGTGTAACATCTGTCATACCGTTTACCGACGCAGTTTGCACGAGGATTGTTGCAGGGTTTGAATCAATGCACAAGTCCTGTGAAAGCTGATCGTAGGTCCTCTGAATGAATGAGCTGTAAACATTGAATACGGGCTTGCCACCATTCTTTGCGATAGCAGATGCCATTGCAACGGCTGTCTGTTCTGCGATGCCTACATCAAGAAACTGTCTGCCGAATGCTTTTCTCTCATCAGGAGTAAAGTCGTAAAGTGCCGGAGTGCCGGCTGTAATCGCCACAACTGACTTGTCAGACTTCATCTTATTTCTAAGATAATCTGTTGTAATTGAGCTGTAGTCCTCCTCATCAGGAAAATTAACAGTAGTTTTGCCTGTTTCAATATCAAACGGCATACACCAATGCCAGCTTTCTTTGTCGGTTTCAGCAGGCTTATAACCTTTACCTTTAAGAGTGTTAATATGAACAACAACAGGATGATCAATGTCTTTTACAGACTTAAAAGCCTTGATAAGCTCTTCAATATTGTTGCCGTCCTTGACATATACATAATCAAGCCCCATTGACTTGAAAATGTTACATTCAGCCTTGCCGTCTGTGTCACGAAGAAGTTTGAGATTTTTATAGAGTCCGCCGTGATTTTCTGCAATTGACATTTGGTTATCATTTGCTATAATAATCAGGTTAGAATCCATTTCACCGGCAACATTAAAACCTTCAAGAGCCTCACCGCCGCTGATTGAGCCGTCACCGATGAGTGCAATAACATTACCTTTGCCGTTTGTTACATCTCTGCCCCTTGCAAGTCCGCAGGCAAGGCTGACAGAGGTTGATGTATGACCGACAGTAAATATATCGTGTTCGCTCTCTATGGGGCTTGTATAGCCTGTTACATCATCGTAATGCTCCTGTGCAATATATGCCTCTTTTCTGCCTGTGAGGATTTTATGCGGATATGACTGGTGTGAAACATCAAATACAAACTTGTCCTGTGGTGAATCAAATACATAATGAAGGGCAATTGTTGCCTCTACAATACCGAAATTCGGGCCGAAGTGACCGCCGTGGACACTTGCACGGTGAAGTAAAGCGTCACGCATCTCCGATGCAAGAGCGTTAAGCTCATCAAGACTGAGCTTCTTAACATCCTGCGGTCCGTTTATTTTTTCAATATACATTGTAATCAGAGCTCCTTATCGCATAAATTTTAAATATAAATCAGAGAAGTTTCTCTTTGGCTTTATTATACAGCCTAAAGCTAACTTTAGGTCAAGAGTTTTTTTAACATCTTTTGCAAATTAGTGTCTGCCATTGATGCTTACAAAACCTGTCCGAAAAATGTAACCCACCGAAAGACTGATACAACGGAAAAAGGCACTTACAAGATTATGCAAGCACCTTTTTGTGGCTGAGCCGGCGGGATTCGAACCCACGGGTGACGGAGTCAAAGTCCGTTGCCTTACCGCTTGGCGACGGCTCAGTATATATTAAATTCTTCCGTTGTTAAAAAAACAAGCCGCCAAAGAATTTCTTCAGCGGCCATTGGTGACCCATCGGAGATTCGAACTCCGGACACCTTGATTAAAAGTCAAGTGCTCTGCCAACTGAGCTAATGAGTCAAATGGGGTGGAATGCCGGATTCGAACCGGCGGTCTCCAGTGCCACAAACTGGCGCGTTAACCAACTACGCTAATCCCACCATAAGTGGCGCGCCAAAAGGGACTCGAACCCCTGACCTACTGCTTAGAAGGCAGTTGCTCTATCCAGCTGAGCTATTGGCGCATTAAGTTGCTGACCTCATCAGTCAGCCTTTATATTATACCCATATTACGCTAATTTGTCAACACTTTTTTCAAAATTTTTCAAATTTATTTCACAAACTTATATGCCGAAAAAATTAAGGCTTTCCGTATTTCTGAGCAAGTGCAAGATTCCTGTAATTCGGCTCTGAGGTAACTTCTCTGACAAGCTTAACAAATGAAGGAAGCTGATACGGCTGATTTTCGCTGAGCAATTCAATTTCAATTGTAGCCCTGTCACTCCAGAACGGATAAACATCAAGTTCATAGTATGTGTTGTTATCGACAATGCAATATCTGTCTTTACTGATAATGCCCGTAACATACTGTCTTTGCGCAAGGTATGAGTCGTATTGTTCTTTTGAAATATAATTTTCAATTTCGATCCGCTTAATATCCGATATCTTGATTTTTACGGTTTTGATATATACAGCCTTGTCACCCTCTCCCCTTCTGCGGATTCTGAAATATCCTTCATCGGGAGTGGTGAGGTACGCCTGTGTAATAGAAATTCTGCGACAGGTTTTTATGCTGTTCAAAAATTCAATATCAGGATATTCAATCAAAAATTTTCTTTCAATTTCAAGTGGTTTCGGAATTCCGAGAAAAGCGACAACCTCCTTGAGAAGTCTTTTCAGCTTTGTATCAAAGTCGGTTGAGTTGTCGATAACACGCAAATGCGGTGTGCCTGTCCACACAGCCATAACATCTGTGTCAACTTCTCTTGCTTTTTCAAGACTTTCTTCCCTGCGAAAAATATTAGTTTCTTTTCCGTAATACTCTTCTGCACCGTCTGCGGAAGTCACAAGATGAAATACTGCGTCATAAGAATTTCGTATTACATCTTCATTCAAATTGTGAATACCTGCATACTTTGCAAACTCATCTTCCGTAACATATGCTCTGCTGTCAAGCAAGCCTCTGTCAAAAAGCAACACCGCTTTTTCACAATTCATTTCCTTTGCAAGCTGCGTTTTTTCATTCTCTTCGGCAAGCTGCATTTCAAACAGCTCTCTGTGAAATTCGTATGAACCCATATTTTCGGGAGTTTTGCCTGCGCTTAAAAGCCTGCTTGCAGACTCGCTGATTGTAATTGTCGGAATATTAAGCTTTTTAAGTTCTACGCTGATATATTCCAATGCCGCAGTCTTGCCGCCGCAAGGTCCGCCGGTCAAAACAATTTTTACAACCTCAGCCATAATATCACCCCGATAAATTATTGAGTTTAGTATATATCCGCAAAGCGGGTTTTTTGTTCCAAAAAAGAATATAATATTATGTTTTTAATTTTCTGCATATAATATCCGCTAAATGAAAGTTGCGTATGCGTCAAAATTCATATTATGCTTTAAAAACAGCCTAAATAATAATAAAAACGGTGAAATATGCTGTTATAACATTGACAAGTTGCGTGTTAAAGTGCTAAAATATGTACATAACCAATGAGGTTTTTCTTAAATTGAAAGGAAGTATTTATGATGGAAAAGCAGAATATTGACTGGGCAAACATCGGCTTCGGTTATATGCCCATCGGTGAAAGATTCGTAGCTAATTATAAAGACGGTAAGTGGGACAACGGCAGTATGACAGCCGACACCACAATTACTATCAGCGAATGTGCAGGCGTTTTGCAGTACGCTCAGACTTGCTTTGAGGGTATGAAAGCGTACACTACCTGTGACGGCAGAATTGTTGTGTTCAGACCTGATCTTAACGGACAGAGAATGGAGGACAGCTGTAAGCGTCTTGAGATGCCTGTATTTCCAAAAGAAAAGTTTGTTGAGGCTGTTTGCAATGTTGTTAAGGCAAATGCCGATTATGTTCCTCCGTACGGCACAGGCGCAACACTTTATATTCGCCCGTATATGTTCGGCAGCGGTCCTGTAATTGGTGTTAAGCCGTCGGCAGAATATCAGTTCAGAGTATTTACCACTCCTGTAGGTCCTTACTTCAAGGGCGGTGCAAAGCCTATTACAATTAAGGTTTCAGACTTTGACAGAGCCGCTCCTCACGGCACAGGTCACATCAAGGCAGGACTTAACTATGCAATGAGCCTTCACGCTATTGTTACCGCTCATGCAGAAGGCTTTGACGAGAATATGTATCTTGACGCAGCTACAAGAACTAAGGTTGAAGAAACAGGCGGCGCTAACTTTATTTTTGTAACAAAGGACAACAAGGTTGTTACTCCAAAATCTAACAGCATTCTCCCCTCAATTACCCGCCGTTCACTTATGTATGTTGCTGAGCATTATCTTGGTCTTGAGGTTGAAGAAAGAGAAGTTTACTTTGATGAAGTTAAGGACTTTGCAGAATGCGGTCTTTGCGGTACAGCTGCCGTAATCTCACCTGTCGGCAAAATTAACGACCACGGCAAGGAAATTTGTTTCCCGAGCGGTATGGATGAAATGGGTCCGATTACAAAGAAGCTTTACGATACACTTACAGGTATTCAGATGGGCAGAATCGAAGCTCCCGAAGGCTGGATTAAGGAAATCAAGTAATCAATTTTATACATATAACAAGACGGTCTGCGAGAACAGACCGTCTTTTATTTGCAGTTTTTAATTATATTGTTATAGGCAACATCAACGGCAGAATCATCTGTATTGCAATGCAGTACATAAAATTTTGTATGCCGAATAAGATTATCGAGATTTGAGAGCAAAGAGATTCCGTCTGACTTATTCACAAATTTGACAGTCGATTTGTAGAGCCTTTGTACAATCTCCTTTGTGTCGGGAATTGTAACAAAATTAGTATCTGAGCGTTCAATGAATATTATAGCGCCTATGGGAACGGTTTCGTTGTCAGCAATTCCGCTTCCACCGTCAAACGGAGTTCCGCAGCATAGCGGGACTTCGTTTTTAATTTTCACAACAGGCTTATCGTCATTGAGAATATGAGCTTTTGAGCCGAATCTTTTCAGCCACATCTTTGTATGAGTAGATTTGCCGACGCCTGAATCGGCGGAAAACAAATACGCTTTTCCGTCAAAAACGAGTGCCGAGGAATGCACAAGCATAGCGCCACGGTGAATTATTTTGCGGTTAAAAATTGACGCCGTTGCAAATTCTTCGGCTTCATCAATGGTTGAACCTTCAACCATACGGCTCAACAGGGAATTTAAGTATGAGGCTGACGGTATGGCAGAAAAATCTGCACTTCTCTCCCCTTCATACAAAAACGGTTCGCACAATTTTTTTAAGTAATCAAATTTTGGTTCAATTTCAACGATAAAATCAGCTATTAAGTATTTTGGCAAAGCGTCCTCCGAAATAAAACAGACTCACAAAAAGTGAGCCTGTTTTTTATTGGTTAGTTTAAATGAACGATAAACTTCTGAATTTGGGTTGCATCAACTACTGTGATGTTGCTGTCACTGTTATAATCGGCAAGATGTTTTTGCTCAGCCGAAAGTTCAACAATACCGACAACATACTTCTGCACAAGGGTTGCGTCAGAAATATCAATCTTGCCATCCATATTTACATCGCCAATTTTATAGTTAGAAATGCCGTTAAACGGAATATTGTTAGCCTTTGCGTATTCTTCTGCATAAGAACCGTAACTGCCCTTGATTGTTACATTCGGAGAGTTTCTGAAAGCGTTAGAAGCAATAGAAGTCACGGATGTAGGAATATACACCTCTGACAGTGATGCACATTCAGCAAAAGCACTCTTACCAATCGCACTTGTACCGGCAGGTAAATATACCTTGTCTAAAGAAGTACAATTGTAGAACATCTGATCGGTAATTTTACTCGGCACACAGTTAAAGGTAACAGATTTTAAACTTGTGCAATTCTGAAATACGGCAGCACCAAAATCTCTCACCCAGATAGGAATTGAAATTGATTCAAGCGAAGTACAACCGTAAAAAGAATCAGTACCGATTCTTCTAAGATATCTTGCTTCGTTAAGCCTGACCGATGTTATTGCGGTCTTTCCCACAAAGGCAAAATCAGAAATTTCCGATACAGACCAGCTTTGAAGCTTAAGCGGAAGAACAATATCGGTCTTATCACCTTTATATCCGGTTACGCTTGCATTACCGTCGGAAACAGAATATACAAAGCCGTCGGTTTCATATGAAGCCGCAGAAATTTGAAATGTAGAAATAATAATCAAAAATACAGATAATAACAATCCGGAAAAGCGTTTTAGGGATTTTAAACAATATGTTTTTTTCATATCGTTACCCCCAATCGTCACCATCACTCTTAGTAGCCTCAGGAGTATCATCAAGACTACCGGTCAAAATTATATCCTCGAATTTAAATTTTACTAATTCAAATTCAGGAGAAGAATACTCTTTTTTCATAAATAACTCCTTCCTAAATTTTATGTGTGCAACAGTATTGTCTGTTGCACACAATAAATTTAAAATTAAACTGTTGCGTTCGCAATATCATAGAGTGTAAAGTAGATAGGATTACCAAGTTCAACAACAGTTTCATTTGATTCATTAACATACTTAATATAAGTGTAAACTCTATAAACACAATTTGCATTAGTTTCGGTATTATTGAAACGAGCATAATACTGAAGTCTGTTCTTGTTATCAAGTCTGTTATTATCGATCTGTTTTGTGAGCGACTCGATACTTGAATTACCTGTCAAAATTTTACTTTTAGCTTCTTCAGCTGCCGCGGAAAGGTCAGCAGTGTACTTATTAGCGTAGTACTTCATATCAGTATTGTAACCTACACCAATGGAATCTTTTTCTAACTCTAACTTCTGCATCACAATACCCGTCTGAACCTTACTGCTGTTAGGATCAAATACATTGAGCTGTTTGCCATTATAGAAGAAGTTAAGTACAAAGTCAGCGTAAAGCTTGTCTTCACCGTTACCCTTAATGAAATCTTCAGCTGCATCAAGTGTAGTCATATCATCAGCGTTAAATCCGGCAAAACTGGAATCTGTATCAGCTGTCCACTGGTTTCTTGTTACTTCCATAAACTGAGTTGAAGTAGAAACTTCCTTAACAGATGCAACCGGAGTTGAGCTTTCGCCATAAACAGGAACTATCCAACAGTTATCATACGCTACATAGCTGAAAGCTCCTTCACTGTTGTATGCATTAATAACAAGATTCTTACATTCCGGATCGGAGTAGATTGCCCAATACATAAACTGAAGTTCTTTACCACTATCTTTATATGTTTTCGGAGCAGTGATATCATACTTATAAGTTCCGTCATCTTTTTTTGTATAGAATACTGAACCGTAAGGTAATTCAGGTGAACCATCTTTTTCGTAAAGCTTAAATTGACCAGCATCATTTATAAGCGGAGTAGGTTTACCGTTATTGTCACGGAAAACATTAAGGTGGATTGTTCTGTCTGACTGAGTTGAATTAACAACAGCAGAAGCTATTGAGTTAGTAACTGATGAATCAAAAGGCTTAGAATCTGTAGGATTATCCCAAGTAAGATTCTTTGTAAAGTTTGACTCATACGGTGCAAGAGAAAGGATAAAGCTATCTGTAAGAGTTACCTTTACAGAATGTGATTCTACACCTTCAACATTAGTAGCATTCTCATCAAATGTGTATGATGAAGTGTTTTCGGGATCAACATAACCAGCCTTGTTGTAATACTTTTTATCACCCATTCTGTCAGTATAAGAGAACTGAACCTTATACGGTACTTTAATAGAAGTAATGTCAGAATAGAAATTATAATATACTGTTCCCGCATCAGCAGCAGTAAGAGTGCTTGCATACTTATTATAGTATTCATTAAACGAGAACGTATATTCTGATGTAGTTACAAGACCTTCTGTTCTGTCTCCGCTAACATTTGTTGTAAAACCAGTAGTAGGAGCAAAAGCAGTTATATCTGTTGTGTTTTCAGCAGAATAGTAACCATTGAAATTATAAAGGTTCTTTGTTGTTGTGTAAAGAGTAACAGTTACAGTAAGACCTGTTTGCGCTGCTAATTCAGCAATCTTAGTCTTATCGATTGAAGCTGTGCCGGCAATCCTGCCTGAATCATAAAGAGATTTACCCTCGTTGTTTTTAACAACAACCTGAATTTCGGGAGTGGCTTTACCGCCGCCTGCATTTGTTCCGTTGTACAATGAATGGTGGAAGGTCATTGAACCGCCCGGGGTTTTGATATAACGAGCAACAAGCGTTACATCTGAATTTCGTGTAACTGCACCTGTCAAACTGCTCATATCTGAAGGATTGATTGCTTTGTAATCACCATCAATAAGACGGTACCAACCAACAAATGTGTATGCTGCAGTTGAAGTTGCATTAACTTCAAACTTATAATCCTGAGTATTATCAGCTTCAGTTTCAAGTTTTCTTACTCTATCCGCTGGATCGGTAAAGTATGCACTTGCTCCTGTTGTCGTACCGACAATTGATGAAGCATCTTCATCAGCAAATGTATCTTCATGGAAACCGCCTACTTTGTAGTCATCAAGTGTATTTGCATACTGAATCTTGATTTCACCGGTGATTTTCTGTTTACTCTGAGAATAGTACCAACGACCGTCAAGACGATTGCCATAATCGTCACCGCCTTTGATAGCTGCATCAAAGTTAATCTGAGCATAAACACCTTTATAATCATTATATAAGGTTTTAAATGTTGCCCAATGTTTATCTCTATTATCCTTACCCGGGAGGAAGTCAGTAGGAGTTGATTCAGAACCAATGGCAGTTTCCATTTGCGCATCGGTCTTGCCAAGGGCATACAAGAGAGCTGATGAAGGAATAGTAGCCACTCTATCGCCAGCCTTGTTATAAATGCTCCAAGCAGTTGCATATTTACCGATGTAGTTATTCTGGTAACCGTCCGAAATAATTGAAAGATAATTATCCTTACTGGTTACACTCTGAGTGTCCTTATAGTCAAGCTTCTCTGTACCAATTTTATTGCCAAAAATATCTGTCGGATAATTCTGGTAGTCAAGGAATACTTCCCAACCATCAGCATCAGTATCAGAAGTATCTAATGTATCTTCTGGTACATTATCGTGTGTATTATACTTAAAACGATAAATAATGTTATCAGCAGCAGCACCGCTCTCAGCTATCTTAACAAAATCATCGTAGTCGTATGTCTGTGCATTATCACTTTTTTGATTTTTACCGTTATAATCTCTATGAACATCGTCCCAAACATAGTTATTAAGCGTCATACCTGTAATTTTTTCTGTGGTATCACCATTGACTATAGATTTAGGAATCTGAGTAAAGATAGAACCGTTGTAGTCAACCATTGGTTGTCCGGGGTAATAGCCTAATGCTTCTAATGTTGTAGTACCACTACCATAATATACATAACATGAAGGAGTATTGCCCCAAATTTGTTTTGCAGAATCGTAGTTCTCAATGTAGAAATATACGCAGTTAGCTTCATCTTTAAGGAAATACACAGGAGTGATTTCAAGCTTTGAACCATAAATCTCTTGATTTACTTCAAAAGTATAAGTATATACATCACTACTATGATTTTTACCTTCAGTCTGTGAAAGAACTCCGCCAAAGATACCGTTTACGCTGAATCCCTTAACATAGTAATCACTGCCATTGTGACCTGCAAAGGTTGCCGTAGGGTCAATTGTGGTTGTAACGGTTACTGTTGAGCCATTAGGAACTCTTTTAGCAGTAACAGCACGATTTTTACCATCAATCTCGTATGAATCAGATACAGTAATTTCTTTAGCATCAGGAGTTTTTATTGAAAGAGTTGTATCACCTAAAACAGCGGTTGTTTTACTGGCATCAGTATCAGTATAGCCCGCACGAATTGTACCGTCTTTCGCCGTGATTTCAACAGTATCAGCAGGTGCTACATCAAAAATAGGCTCAGCAGAGTATGTGATTTTCTTATTAGTTAAATCAAGATTGGTTATTTTAATGGTAAAGCCGGTAACTTCATCTTTGTTAATGTAAACTTTTGCAAATTTTACATTATTTGTACCACCACTTGGATTTTGAACATTCTCGTTATAGTCACTAAAAGAGAATCCATTTTTATTAACCGCATTAACTGTAACATTATTACTATCAACAATTATGCCGGAAGTATCTTCTTTTGTAGAAAAAATGATAAAATAATCTTTACTTTTAGGAATGGAATCTTTGGCTACATCAAAGTCTGCGTAGAATACACCATCTTCATTTGTATAAAGAGGAACATGCGTATACGAATCCGCTTTGAATGTTGCGCCTGTGCCACAGAGAAGATAATATTTTGACAGAGTGCCGGTTACTTCTTTAAAGTTAGCGACTACAGTTGTATCACTATCGATTGTAATTGCATACTGTTTAGTTGTTGAAGAAACTGATGCATCGTTTACAGTCCAACCGGAAAGAGCGTAGCCATCCTTTGGTTTTGCAGTGAATGTTACTGTATCGCCCTCGGTTACTGTTGCAGGGGAAGTGAGTGGAGTTGTTCCGTTCGTTGCAGAAACAGTACCGAATGTATTGTCACTTGAACTGAATGTTACTGTGTATTTATTTGCCTCACGGAATGTTACACCTGTTACGGTAACATTCTGATCAGGCATTGTAAATGTTGCGGTGTTACCACTTACGGTGGTTTCAATTGGAGTACTACCGTCTTCACCCACAACAGTTACTTTGTCAAGAACTTTGCCATTTTCAGGAATTGCAGTAACAGTAACCTTTTCGCCGGTTGTAGCTGTTGCCTTATCAACAGTTGCCGATACACCCTCTGCCACATTAACTATATGAGAAAGTGCTGTTGTATACCAAAGCTTATATTCGTTATTTCTAGTATCAAGCCAAATGGTAACCGGAGTTGTAGAAGTGTCCTTATCATCGTTAAAACGAACAAGGTACTTCTCATCTGTACCAGTTTTATTACTAAGCGCAAGTGGTCTATCAACAGTATTGTTCTGGAAATTGTGCCCGGCATTATCACTTGTGGTAAGATAATTAGTTGATTCATTCGTCGCTGTTTTGTATATATAAAAATACTTTGGAGTATCGCCGTAAGTTTCTGATATCGTACCTGACAAATCAGCTATAGTTTTACCGGTTTCATAGTAGAAAAGACCAGGATTGCTTTCATCTTCTACAAACTGCGGATCATCAACTGACGGGTCATGCCATGTAGTATTAAATCTACCGCAAATATAATATTTAACAGAATCAGTTGCTGTAAAACTAATCTCGTTGCTTGTAACAGGCGAATAACCGTCTGCTGAAACTGTGACCGTATACTTATAAGTGCCGGCTACAGTCGGGGTTACAGTAAGAGAATTGTCAGCATTCTTTTCTTCAGTTGCTGTGCCATCAGATGTCTTTTTATAAGTATAAGTAAGATTATCCGATTTTGCACCACTTACTGTAGGTGTAAGAGTAACGGAATTTCCGACTTTTACAGATGTAGGATTAGCTGTGAGAGCTACACTATCAGCAACTTTTTTTACTGTCTTTTGTACAGTAAGATCAGTATTATTATCAGAACCGTCTTTAACGGAGATTCTGTAATCACCAATTTCAGACTCAGATATAGTATAGTTGTCACCACCAGAAGCACCGAAACTAATATCCCAACCATTATTGACACGAGCTTTAAATTCACTCGACTGTGTAATGGTAATGTCTAAATACCAATAACCTGTTGTTTCATCAAAAGTAAAAGGATACTCAGTTGAATCCCATTTAGTGTTACCGTTAATATTACCAACAAGATTTACGGCTTCAAAAGTCTTAGTGACAGCATTAACTGTTGAAACAGTACCGATAAGCATTGTTGACAGGAGCATCATTACCGCAAGGACGACGGAAACAGTGCTTCTGCCTAAATGAGAAATTTTTGTTTTCATAATTATTACCTCCATAACCGAATATTTTGGTTTTGGTTAGGTTCTGGTTCGACCTTTACCGCCTGACCAACGGTGAAACATAATCGGCAAAGCCACGGAATTTTGCAATTAATTTACAAAAAAACAACGAGAATTCAGCCGAAAATTGTATCCTTAACCTGTTTCAGTCAAAATGCGAACACTAACCCATATTCTTTATAGTTGATTATACCATTTGACAGAGATTTTTTCAATAAAATCACGAGATTTTTTTGTATTTGTTTAATGTGATAGTTTTATATTTATTTTTACATTCAGTTTTGCCGTTTTCACAACAGGGTTTTATGTTATGCACAAGTTACGGTGTGTTTTTTGTAGATTTTGTCAATATATCGTGCATTTTCATTATTCTTAAAAAGCAATTATTTTGCGGTATATTTCAGGTATGCTGATGCTTTTTTGTTAAAAAATAAAACCCATATGGGTTTTGGATTAAGAAATAATTCAGCAACAATAAGGATAAATAAACCGCAAAAAGGCACATAACCGTCACTGTTTTCGGTTATGTGCCTTTTTGTTTTTGCAGGGCTGTTTTTACAGCCCATTGAGGTTTGCAAGAGTTTTACCGCTCATAAGGTTTTCAATAGCAAGCCAGTACTCGCTGCCACTTGTAATTCTCATATATTCTGTTTTTTCGGGTTACCCCAACTATTGACATTGAGCCTTTTTCAGTTGTTATCTATTTTGACAAAGCCTCTGCCCTTTATTGCACCTGCTGTTGTTACAATAATAAAGGCATTTGGGTCAACATTTTTGATTCCCGAAGTGATTTTGTAAACTTCCTGCGGACGGACTGCACACATAATAACCTTTTTTTCTTTTCCGCTGTATGCGCCCTCGCCGTCAAGATATGTGACACCTCGCTTGAGGTTCTTCATAATGTCCATACTGACCTCTTTGTAGTTGTCTGTTACAACAAACATCAATTTGCCGTTGCCTCGTGAAGTACCGTAGCTCACCGCATCAATTACCTTTATGCTGATAAAAATTACAAGCAAAGCATAAAGCACATTTTCAATGCTGTGATATACAAAGAATACCATTAAAAGAACGAGAATATCGGACACAAGAATTATTGTACCCGTTGAAATGAACGGAAAATGCTTGTGAAGATTGAGGGCGATGATGTCTGTTCCGCCCGTTGAACCGCCTCGGTAAAAGATAAGACCGAGTCCGAGACCGTTCAGAACTCCGCCAAAGCCTGCCGCAAGGATTGTGTCACCTGTGTATGCGGGCAAAATCGGTGTAAGAACATCAATCATAACAGACACAAGTGCCGTTGCAACAAGGGTTCTTGTCAGAAAGCCTTTTCCGTTTTCGATAAATCCCCAGATAAAAAGAGGAATGTTCATTACAAAAATCATAATACCGATTGGCAACGAGAACATATAGTTGAGCATTGTTGCCACACCGGTAAGTCCGCCCGGGGCAACATTGTTAGGTGATGTAAACATTGCTACCGATATGCCGTAAAGAACTGCTCCGGCGAAAATTACAAGATAATCAAAAAATAGTGTTCCTGCCTTTGCAAGACAGGAATTCGGTTTCAAATTCGTTTGCATAAAATCACTCCCCGAAACGAGTATGTATAATTATTTCAAAAAGCTGATTTATTCTGTCAAATTCTTTATTAATCTGCAAGTATCCGAAAAGTGCTTCAAGTCCCGTTGCACTGTGATAATCGGCAACAGAACCGTTTTTTGGAGTACATTTCGGTGCGGCATTTCTGCCTCGCTTATAAACAGCAAGCTCCTTTTCGGTTAGAGTCGGCATAAGAATTTTTGCAAATTCAGCCTGACTTTTGCAGTTTACAAGCGAAACCTTTATTTTATTGAGTTCTCCGACACTGCGGTTAGCCTTGCGAACAAGGTATTCACGCACAAGCAGGTCATAGACGCCGTCACCCACAAAGGCAAGTGTAAGCGGAGAAATTTCATCGGCTAATGAATGAACAGATGTATTTTCCATATTAACTCCGTATCACGCAATATTAATCCATAAAGTCAAATTCAAGCTCATAAATTGAAACAGTGTCGCCGTCGGAACAGCCCTTTTTGCGGAGTGCGTCAATTACACCGCCGTTTATGAGAACCTTTTGGAAGTAGTTAAGGCTTTCGTAATCATCAAAATTGATGTCCTTCATAACCTGCAACAGCCAGTCAGCCTCAACGGTATAGATTCCGTTCACATTCTTGATTATAACAGAATGGTCATCAAAATCATCAACGGTCACAATCGGGGCAGGCTCTGCCTCGTAGTGAGTGATTGGCGGAAGCTTTGAAAGCATTTCCTGAATTTTCTTGAGAAGCGGATCAACATCATAACGGATTGCCGCCATAATCGGGAAGAAATCGTAACCCTGATCTTCAACAAACTTTTTAAAATCCGCAATCTGCTCATCGGTTGCCATATCGCACTTGTTGCCTGCAACAACCATAGGACGCTCTGCAAGCTCGGGATTAAATTTTGCAAGCTCATTGTTGATTGTTATGAAATCTTCCTTGGGATCTCTGCCCTCACTGCCCGAAACATCGACAATGTGAACGAGCATACGGCAACGCTCAACATGGCGGAGGAACTGATGTCCAAGACCTGTACCCTGCCATGCGCCTTCGATAAGTCCGGGAATGTCAGCCATAACAAATGACGAACCCTCGCCCATTGACACAACTCCGAGAACGGGAGTGATTGTTGTGAAGTGATAGTTTGCGATTTCAGGCTTTGCCTGTGAAACCACGGAAACAAGGGTACTTTTTCCGACATTTGGGAAACCTACAAGACCCACATCGGCGAGAAGCTTGAGTTCAAGAACAACATCAAACTCTTCACCCGGAAGTCCGGGTTTTGCAAAACGGGGAACCTGACGGACAGGGGTTGCAAAATGTGGATTACCCCAACCGCCTTTACCGCCTCTTGCAACAATGTAGGGTTCATCACCCGAAACATCGGCAAGGATTCTTCCGCTGTTCTCCTCTTTTACAACAGTTCCGACAGGAACACGGATAACAAGGTCTTCGGCATTTTTACCACGGCATCTGCCGCCCCTGCCGTTTTCACCCTTTTTTGCGGCATATTTTCTTTTGTAGCGGAAATCGGCAAGTGTTGAAAGGTTGGAATCGGCAACAAAAACAATGTTGCCGCCTCTGCCGCCGTCACCGCCGTCGGGACCACCTGCAGCCACATATTTTTCACGGTGAAACGAAACGGCACCGTCACCGCCGTCACCGGCTTTTATTTTAATTTTCGCTGTATCTACAAACATATTTTTCTCCGTAACAGTTTTGCTGTTCAAAATTATCAGTACAAATGTAAAGATTTTCAGACTTGTTTGTTATTAGTATAAACAAAAATGTAAAAAATAAGGGCGGATTTAAAATCCACCCTCATAAATTTTGAGATTACTGCTCAACAGGATAAACGCTTGCACGCTTTCTGTCTTTGCCGACACGCTCAAATCTTACAACACCGTCAATCTTTGCGAACAGTGTATCGTCAGAGCCTTTGCCTACATTTTCACCAGGGTGAATATGTGTGCCTCTCTGCTTTACAAGGATGTTGCCTGCGAGAACCTTCTGACCGTCTGCACGCTTAACGCCAAGACGCTTTGATTCACTGTCACGGCCGTTCTTTGTAGAACCCATACCTTTTTTATGAGCGAATAACTGAATGTTTATTTTAAGCATTACCTTACACCTCCGAAAATTTAACTTTAATATGATTTTTGTACTGCTCGGAAAGAGCAGTTAAGTGAAGCTTTAAGCCTGAGAGTATGTCACAAGCCTTTAAAGCATCATTCGGTGACATTCTTACTTTCATAAGTCCGTCATCCTCGGTAACCTGCGCATTGATATGCAAAACCTCGGTGATTGTGTTTGCAGTCATATATGCGGCAGAACTGATTGCCGCACATACAATATCGCTGCCCTCTTCGGCATAGTCGGAGTGACCCGATATTTCAAAACCGCAAATTATATCATCTGATTTAAAAAATGTTACCGTAGTCATTTTCAGGCTTCGATTGAAGTAATCTTAACCTGTGTGTAAGGCTGTCTGTGACCCTTTGCTCTCTTTTCGCCCTTCTTAGGCTTGTAAGTGCAAACTCTGATTTTTTTGCCTTTACCGTTCTTTACAACTTCACCTGTAACCTTAGCACCCTCAACGAGCGGTGTGCCAACCTTGATGCCGTTGTCTGTGCCGACTGCTACAACATCAAATGTTACTGTGTCGTTTGCTTCTGCGTCAAGCTTTTCGATGAAGATAACCTCATCGTTAGTTACCTTGTACTGCTTGCCGCCTGTCTGAATAACTGCGTACATTTTAGTACCATCCTTTACATTGGGCTCGCTATGTGCAGGTGGAACGAATCACTTAAAACCCACAATATGCGGCTTATATACTATATCACAAAGGAAACTCGATGTCAACAATTTTCCCGATATTTTTTGAGTATATCAAATATTATTCTGTATTCTGCACGCCTTGAGAGTGTTTTTCATAAGAGTTGAAATTGTCATAGGACCTACACCGCCCGGTACGGGAGTGATAAACGAGCATTTATCCTTGACATTTTCAAAATCAACATCACCGCAGAGTTTGCCGTTTTCATCCCTGTCCATACCGACATCAATTACAACCGCACCCTCTTTTACCATATCGGCAGTTACAAACTTCGGTCTGCCGACTGCGGCTACGAGTATATCTGCCTGTGAACAGATTTCAGCAAGATTCTTTGTTCTGCTGTGACAGATTGTTACCGTGCCGTTTTCGTGGAGCAAAAGCATTGCCATAGGCTTGCCGACTATGTTACTTCTGCCGATTACAACGCAGTTTTTACCGCTTACTTCAATGTTGTAGGAGTGGAGCATCTCCATTACGCCTGCAGGCGTGCATGGAAGAAAATCATACTCGCCGAGCATAATTTTGCCGACATTTACGGCATGGAATGCGTCAACATCTTTAAGCGGACTGATTGCCTCAATAACAGCCTTGTCATCAAGGTGTTTCGGCAACGGAAGCTGAACAAGAATACCGTTGATATCCTTCTTATTGTTGAGAGTTTCAACAAGGTTTAAAAGTTCTTCCTGTGTTGTTTCGGCAGGGAGTGCATACTCCTCAGACTTAAAGCCTACAAATTCACAAGCCTTTTTCTTGTTGTTTACATATACTCTTGACGCCGGATCGTCGCCTACGATTACTACCGCAAGACCCGGTGTTATTCCGTGGGTTTCTTTTAACTCAAGCGTCTGCTTTTTTACTTCTTCCTTTACCTGTGCCGATACCTTTTTTCCGTCGATAATCTGCATAGAAAGAATCCTCCTTTTTTCTGTTGATAATTAAGAATACAATACCTGTTATAAAAATTACTGCCGAAAGAACCTGTGACACCCTTATGTCTGCTCCGAAAACTTGGAACGGAAGATAAAGGCTGTCTGTTCTGAGTCCTTCAACAATGGTTCTTTCAAATCCGTACCACACAAGGTACATAAAGAAAATCTGTCCCGAATACTTTTGCTTGTATTTTCCGTAGAAATGAAGAAGTACAAATCCGAGCAGACACCACATTGATTCATAGAAGAAGCATGGGTGAACTCCTATGTTGTCTGTTCCTTCGCTCAGCATTCTCCACGGCAAATCCGTTGGAGCGCCGTATGCCTCCTGATTCATAAAGTTGCCCCATCTGCCTATTCCCTGTCCGATAAGAAAACCGACCATTGCAATGTCAAGAACAGGCATAATCTCCATTTTTTGTATTTTGGCAACGGTCAAGCCGCCGAGCAACGCACCGATAATTCCGCCGTAAATGGCAAGTCCGCCGTTATTGATGTAGAGAATTTCAATCGGATTCTGTCCGTAATAGTCCCATTTGAAGAAACAAAAATAGAGTCTTGCACCGATAATTCCCGTTATTATTCCTGCGAAAATGCAGTTGATAAGCTTTGAACCGTCAACCTTGTAACGGGGAGCACTTTTCCACGCATACAGTACGGCAAGCAGAAGTCCGCAGGCGATGATTATTCCGTACCAATAGACCTTGTAATCACCGATTGAAAATGCAATCGGGTTAATATCAAATTCCCAGCCAAATCCGGGAAACTGTACATGATAAGGCATAATCACACCTCTTCGGGCTGTTTTACAACAGACAAAGTACAGTTATTGACATCGAGCATCTCGGCAAGTCTTGCGTTGATATCCTCAAGCCTTGCGTTTGCAACCGCGTCAATATAAGTGAAAATTTCATTACCCTGCATTTCATAGTCGATGATTGAATTTGAAATTGCACTTACTGAGTTGAGCGATGAAACCGAATCGCCATAAACAGACTTTCTTGCAATTTCAAAGTCCTCTTTGTCAATACCGGTTTTCTTAATATCCGAGATATACTGCTTAATCATTTCAGCCGCCTGCTTCGGCGCTCTTGATTCACCGCCGAAGATTACCGAGCAGTAACCGGGACCTTCAAAAAGCTCGTAAGAAAAGCTTGAATTGATAAGATTTGAATCCATAAGCTTTCTGTAGAGTGTGCTTGTATTTGACGCAAGCGCAGAAAGCAGAATATCCGTGCAGGCAAGCTGCTTTTCGTTAAGAGGCTTGTCCGCCTTTTCTTTGAAGCCGAGATTGAACAAAGGCATAGAAACAGGAAAAGTCTGCTCAATATAAGGCTCTTTGATTTCATAAGGCTCTGTTTCAAAATAGTTTTTGATTTCCTTCTTCTCACAAGGCTTGAGCATTTTGTCGGCAACCTTAAGAACGCCGTCAACCGTTACATTACCTGCAACGCAGAGAACCATATTATTAAGGTTGTAGAAAACATTATAAACTTCATAAAGCTTTTCGGCTGTAATTTCCGCAATTGTTTCAACCGTACCTGCAATATCAATTTTTACAGGGTGATTGTGGTACATACCCTCAAGCATATTGAACATTACGCGCCAATCGGGAGAGTCGTCATACATTTTGATTTCCTGACCGATAATGCCCTGTTCCTTTGCAACTGTCTGAGCCGTAAAGTAGGGATCCTGAACAAAATCGAGAAGAATTTCAAGACTTTCGTCAAACTTGTCCGTGCATGAGAAAAGATAGCAGGTTTTTTCAAAGCTTGTATATGCGTTTGCATTTGCGCCTGTTTTTGCGTATCTTACAAACGCGTCACCCTCTTCACTCTCAAAAAGCTTGTGTTCAAGGTAATGGGCAATACCGTCGGGAACTGTGATTATGTCGCCGCCGTTTACGGAAAATTTTGTGTTAATACTTCCGTAGCGTGTGCCGAAAATTGCATATGAAGAAGTGTAACCCTCTTTTGGATAAACAAAAATTGTAAGACCCGACGGGTGTTCAACTTTATAATAGCTGTCGCCTGCAATTTCCGATTTAATTTCTGTAATATTCATTCTGTCCGCCTCCCTTACTTATTTTTGAGAACATAAACCGTATCAAGCAAGAGCTTGTTTGCGGCATTTACAATCTGTTCCTTGGTAACGGCATTTACCTCTGCGGAAACTTCTTCAACAGTTTCAAGGTCGCCGTTAAAGATCCTTCCTGTGTACCAGTTTTCAATACCGCTTACGCTGTCACTGCTTGACTTGAATGAATTAACAACAGCAAGCTTTGTTGCCTCAATTTCAAAATCCGTAATTTCGCCGTTCTTCATATCCTCAATTTCTTTGAGAATAGCTTTTTCGGCTTTTTCAAGATTTTCGCCCTCAACGCCGCTGTTGATGTACATTATGCCCTTAATTGAATCGTAGGCAGATGAGCAGTAGTAGCAAAGGCTCTGTTTTTCACGAACATTGTTAAAGAGTTTTGAGCTTGCAGTACCGCCGAGAACAGCGCACATAAGTCTTTCGGCAACCGCCTCGTCATCTCCTGCGGAAATCTGTGTTCTGAATCCCATAACAAGCTTTGACTGTGAAAGCTCCATTTCCTCTGTAATATGTTTTTCTTTGGAAACATTCTTGACAACATCGGTAGATGAAGCCGCAACATTTCTTTCGATATTTGCAAATGCCTTTGTAAAAACTTCCTTTGCCTTGTCGGCAGGGCTGTCGCCTATATAGAGAATCTCAAATTTTGCGGTTTTGAGAAGATTCTGCCACGCCCTGTAGAGTGATTCGGCAGTTGCGGCCTTGATTTTTTCGGCAGTACCGTAACGCTTGGTTCCGAAAACCTCATCCTTGCACATATGTTTTATAAGCTGTTCCATTGCATAGATTCGCTTTTCGTTAAATTCAGAATCAATCACATCAAGAAGCTGTCTGCGTTCCTGTTCAAGTTCACTTTCGATAAAAGCGTTGTCCTTGACATTCGGCTCAAAAATCACACTGCACAAAAGCTCCGAAAGCTCTTTTGCAATGCTGACATCATCAAGAGAATATCTGTCATCAAGACCCGAAACGGAAATTTTAAGCACCTGACTTTCACCCAGTTTTGAAAGCGATGAAGTGAGATCCGCACCGTAAAGTGAACTGAGTTTTTTGCTGAGAACAGTAAAATCGGGATATTTTTTGCATGAACGAACAAGCAATCCGCCCACAAGCGCATTTTCCGACGCTGTTTCGATAGAAAGCGGAACAACAATGTTCACGCTGATTTTCATTGTTTTAAAACGGCTGTCTTTTATATTAGTAAAGAATACACCGTCTGCAATTTCATTTCTGTTGATGAAATTCATTTAATCAACTCCGTTTTCAGATTATCAGTCATATTGTATCACATTTTGATTTATTATAAAAGGGATATAAGAAAAAATAGCGAATATATTCATTTTATTCAAAAAGTATTTCCTCCGTGGTTTAAAATATTAAATCACGAGGCGCCCCTGCTATTGGCACAGAGCCTTAACAAAGCCTTATTTAAATACTTTTATCTTATAAAGCAGAGTCGGGAAAACAATGTTTTTGCATCAAACAAACTGTCTTCCCGACCGAAATTTCAATTTTAAATTTTTAATTTGTCAATCACACTTCCCTGTTCGGATCGGTGTTTTTCTGCTTAACAGGAGCTTTTGTAGCATCTTTGTCGGTAAATCTTGCAAAGATTGAAAGCGTTGTGAGAAAGCAGATGAGAATGTACAAAAGAAGTGCAATTACAGAAGCAAGGCTGATTGTATAGCTTACCATTGTGAGAATTGAAAGCACACCGAGCAGACAGCAGATGATTGAAACGATATTCTTCATATTGCGTTCTTTGTCAAGAGCGCAGAAGAAAAATCCTGCAATCGGGATAATGAAGAAAATCGGCATAAAGAGCGAATACTTAAAAACCGCATCATTTGAACCGCTGAGTCCCCACACAGACATAATATCGAATACCGAATATGAATGAAGTACATTTTTTTCGTCAATGTACTGGAAATACGGCAACGCACAGAGTACGATTTCGACGAGATAAAGCACACAAAGTGTGATTCTTAATTTTTTTCTTGTTTTGTTTTCGGGCATTTTAAGCATTTTGTTCCTCCGAGATTTTTTAAAATCATTTTTAAATCATCAATATGTTACATTGTAACACAAATTATTCAGTTGCACAATAGAAATTTTAGTGTTATAATTATGACTAATGTACACAAAACACTGTATTCGTACATTGCTTTATTCTGTGCAAAAAGGAGATAATATAATGGGATACATAAATGAATCCGTAATTTACAATATTTATCCGCTCGGTTTTTGCGGAGCACCAAAGGAGAATGATTTTAAGCAGGAATACAGACTTGACAAAATTTACGGCTGGATTGACCATATGAAGTCAATGTCGGTAAATGCACTTGTTTTCAACCCTGTTTTTGAAAGTTCAAAACACGGCTATGATACTATTGATTATAAAAAAATCGACTGTCGGCTCGGTGACAACGAATCTTTCAAAAAAATTTGCAAAACACTTCACGATAACGGTATCAGAATTATGCTTGACGGCGTTTTTAATCATGTGGGAAGAGATTTCTTTGCTTTCAAAGATGTTCGGCAGAACCGTGAAAATTCAAGATATGCGTCTTGGTTTGAAAATTTAAACTTCCGGAACAACAGCCCGTATAATGACGGTTTCAGCTATGAGGGCTGGGCAGGTTACTACGACCTTGTAAAGCTTAATCTCCACAATGACGAAGTAGTAAACTATCTTCTTGACTGTGCAAGATTTTGGATTGATGAGTTTGATATTGACGGACTTCGCCTTGATGCGGCTGACTGCATTGACATTGAATTTTTCAAAAAATTAAAAAATGTTTGCAAAGAGAAAAAGTCCGATTTCTGGCTCTACGGTGAGATTACCCACGGCGATTACAATCATTGGGCAAATCCCGATGTGCTTGACTCGGTTACAAACTACGAATGCTACAAAGGCATTTATTCAAGCCATAATGACCACAACTATTTTGAAATTGCTCATTCTCTTAACAGACAGTTTGCTAACGGCGGTATTTACAGAAATATCTACACATATAATTTCGTTGATAACCACGATGTAAACCGTGTTGCAAGTATGCTTAAAGACAAAAATCATCTCAACAATGTTTACACAATGATGTATACAATGCCCGGAGTACCGTCAATTTACTACGGAAGTGAATTCGGCATTGAGGGTATGAGAACTGCCTACAGCGATTATGAGCTTCGTCCATGTCTTGACCTTGATTCCATTCCGAATCCGAACTATGAACTTCTTGAGCATATCAAAAAACTCGGTGTAGTAAGACTTGCACTCGAAGCTCTCAAGTACGGCGATTTTGAAAACATAAATATTCAGAATGAAAAGCTTGTATACAGAAGAAAAACCGACAATCAGACTGTTTTTGTTGCATTCAACCTTACAGACCGTGTTGAAAGAATCGGTTTTGACACAGGCTGTAACGCAAAGCTTACCGATGTTCTCAACGGCAACGAAGTTATAGATGTAAACGGCTACTATGAAATTGAAATGCAGCCGTATCAGTCGAGAATTCTTGTTGTGAATGACGGCAGTTTCAAGGTTGATTTCAATGCAGACAACAAAGAATGTAAGGCGGTTGAAGCTCCTGCAAATGAAGAAACTCCTGCCGAAACAGAAAACTGTTGTGAAAACAGCTCGGACAATGCCGAAAATACGACAAAAGAAATCAAGCCGGGGATTTACCTACATTTCAAGGGTGGCGAATATGAGGTTATCAACTTTGCGACCCACAGCGAAACAGGCGAAAAGCTTGTAATTTACAGAAATCTCCACAACACAAGTGAAGTGTGGGCAAGACCTGTCGAAATGTTTGCCGAAAAAGTTGATGTTGACGGCAAAGAAACAGACCGCTTTACCTTTATCGGTTGACAATAATAGTAAACAAATGACCAAAAAGACCGAATATGATTTTCGTTTCGGTCTTTTTTTGTGTAAAAATGCTGCTTCTTAATCGACGATGACAAGATTTGACTATATTTTTGCAAATAGTGTGTTGATTAAATCACATAATATGATAAAATAGACATATAGACATATGTTGTGTTATGATTGAATTTTTGTTTTTTGAGAGGAACTTAGGGGGATTAAATGTTATGTTGAGGGATTTAAAGCCAACCGATAATGTAGGTGGTTTCGATGTCAGACCCGGAAACTTCCTTTTAAACGGTGCAACAACCGTTTCCGGCGGTGTAAACTTTACTATTCATTCGGTTTATGCCATTGAGTGTACATTGCTTTTATTCAGACCTTATGCAAAATTTCCGTATGCAAGGCTCAGATTTCCGGATTCTTACAAAATCGGCAACACCTATTCAATGCTCGTGTTCGGTCTTGATGAGGTTGATTTTGAGTATGCATATTCCTTTGACGGTCCGTATGTACCCGAAAAAGGCATTATTTTTGATAAAAAGAAATACATTCTTGACCCATACGCAAAGGCTGTAATCGGTCAGAGCGGCTGGGGTAAAAAACAGGAGCATGAGGGTGTTTATAAGGCAAGAGTTGTAAACAGCGACTATGACTGGGGCAACTGCACTCAGCCGAAGCTTCCGTTTGAAGAGCTTATTATTTATGAATTACATGTAAGAGGCTTTACTCAGGACGGCTCCTCAGGCGTTAAAAACAAAGGCACATTCGCAGGTATCCGTGAAAAAATCCCCTATCTTAAAGGGCTGGGCATCAATGCCGTTGAAATGATGCCTATTTTTGAGTTTGACGAAATGGGCTCATATCGTAATTATGACGGTCGTCAGCTCTACGATTACTGGGGCTATAACACCGTATGCTTTTTTGCTCCGAACACAAGCTATGAGAGCGACCACAAGCATCATCACGAAGGCAGAGAACTTAAACAGCTTGTTCGTGAGCTTCACGAAAACGGAATTGAAGTTATCCTTGATGTTGTGTTCAACCACACGGCAGAGGGCAACGAAATGGGACCGTATTTCTCGTTCAAGGGCATTGACAACAACATTTACTATATGCTCACTCCGGACGGAAAGTATTACAATTTCAGTGGCTGCGGCAATGTTCTCAACTGTAATCAGCCGATTGTGCAGCAGTTTATACTTGACTGTCTGCGTTATTGGGTAACAGAATACCGCATTGACGGTTTCCGTTTTGACCTTGCGTCGATTTTGGGAAGAAACGAGGACGGTACTCCTATGGATAAGCCTCCGCTTCTCAAAAGCCTTGCGTTTGATCCGATTCTCGGCGGAGTAAAGCTTATTGCAGAGGCGTGGGACGCAGGCGGACTTTATCAGGTCGGCAGTTTCCCGTCATGGAACAGATGGGCTGAATGGAACGGAAGATACCGTGACGACCTCAGAAAATTTCTTAAAGGCGACAGCCATCTTGCATGGGATGCGGCTCAGAGAATTACCGGCTCAAGAGATTTGTATGACCCTACCTACAGAGGCTACAATGCGTCGGTAAACTTTCTTACCTGTCATGACGGATTTACGCTTTACGATATGTATTCATACAACGAAAAGCACAATCTCGAAAACGGCTGGAACAATACTGACGGCGCTAATGACAACAACAGCTGGAACTGCGGCGCCGAGGGTGATACAAACGATTACAATATCAACAAACTGCGTATCAAAATGGTAAAAAATGCTTTTGCAACCCTTATGTGCAGTCAGGGACCTGCTCTTTTCCTTGCAGGTGATGAATTTTGCAACACTCAGTTCGGCAACAACAATGCTTACTGTCAGGACAACATTATCTCATGGCTTGACTGGACAAGAAAAGAAAAGCATAAAGATGTATTTGAATTTTTCAAATATATGATTGCTTTCAGAAAGAGATTCCACATTATTACAGACAGCAGAGGCAAGGCAACATGCAGTTATCCGCCTGTCAGCATCCATTCAAATGTTGCGTGGAGTGCCAAGTATTACGATGATACAAGAATGATTGGCGTTATGTACGCCGGTGCAAGTCTTAAACAACAGGGACTTGACGAGTTTGTTTACTTTGGCGTCAATGCTTATTGGGATTATGTAAATGTTGAGCTTCCCGACCTTCCCGAAGGATACCACTGGAAACTTTATGTCAACACAGGCAACGAGCCTCAGGATGTAATCCTTGAGGACAGAAATGTTATTCTCTATGACAAACGAATTAATATGGCAGGCAGAAGTGTCATTGTTGCTGTCGGAGAAAGATATTAAAAAGAACAATTTCTTTGTTTAAGAAAACCGCCCCTACACGAAAATGTGTGGGGGCTTTATGTTTTTATAGGTTTCGGATTGTTAATGTACTGCTGTGTTGTCAGCATAAATTTAAGTTCGTAACGCTTGAATATATTTTTAACGCCCATTGTAAGACCTCCCTGTCTTTACCTTTTCTTTACTGTGGCTATATAATAATTTACAAACTTTAAATGAAATTTAAAAAAAGCAGAAATCCCGAATTTTTTCAGAATTTCTGCTTTAAATAATAATATGGAGTTTTATTTCCGTTATAAAATTATCTTTCTCTAAGCAATACACTTAAATCCGTTTTTTCAGAACGTTTTACCGCCCAAATGCTGACGATTGCAAGTACAATCAAATAAATCACGAGGAACAGCAGTATATAAACAGCCGAAACATTCACGGTCATTTCCATCATTGTATTGCCCACAAGATTCATAAGATACGGATTTATAAGTAATATATCGAGTAATACAGTCAAAATTGTACCGACTGCAATTGATATTATTCCGATAAGGAAATATTCCGCAAATATTATATAGAAAAGTTGATTAGACTTGTAACCGAGTGAGCGATACAAAGCAAGTTCTTCGGTTCGTCTGCTTATGTTGCTCTTGACGAACATATACTGTCCTGCAATTACGAACAATGCAAAAAATACAATTGAACCTATAATGATTATAAGTGCGATATTGTATGACTGAGAATCAAAGTTCAAGTCCATTGTATACGGTTCGCAATATGAGGAAACCTCGGATTGTACACTTTCAAGATTTTTTGCATCATCAACGAGAATTTTATAAGCCTTATCGGAAGTTATTGAAGCCATACCTTTGGCATTTGCAATAACTTCATTATTGAACTCAATCAAACTGTTGCGTGGAATAAGAATTTGATTGCCTGTAAAAATCGGGTCAGATGTGTTATACACTCCGACAATTTTAAGCTTATGTTCCTTGCCCGATTCATCAGCGAAAACAAGATTTTTGCCCACAAGCGTTTTGCCGTCAATTTTATTGATTCGTTGACTTTCGCTGTTAAAATCCTTTAAAGCTTCGGGAACAACTGCAACATTCTCTTCATTCTCTTTGAAAGCTCTTCCGCTTGTTATTTTAAGGTTATACCCCTCGTGAACATAACTGAGAGTATAATCAGAAAACAGCACTCCCGAAGTTTCCTTCACATCAAGTTCGGCAGGCACATTATAAACATTCGTTATGTGTTCAATACTTTTTATGCTTAAAATTGTATCGTCAATTTCATTTTGAGGAGTATTTTCGTTTATCTCAAAATTCAACTCTCTGTTAAGAATATGATTATTTATGTTTTGGTCAATATTATTTTTCAGCGGCATAACCGCTCCTGCCGACACAAGAACGAGAATGGTTGCAATAACCATAAAGCAACCAAAAAATATTGTTGCACCTTTTCGTGAAAGAATTGAGGCTTTAACAAGCATACCGAGTTTTTTATTTTTCATTTTAATTTTCCTCTAAAACGCCGTCTTTCATAACGCAAATTCTGTCTGCAAAATCGGTTACGGCATCATTATGGCTGACAACAAGAACGCCCTTGCCAAGCTCTGTAAGTTTTTTCAACTCTTCAAAAATCATACGTTCGTTTTTGCTGTCAAGGTTGCCTGTAGGTTCATCGGCAAGGATAAAGTCGGGATTATTGGCAAGTGCTCTTGCAATGGCGGTTCTCTGCTGTTCACCGCCTGAAAGTTCCCTCGGATAGTGATCAATGCGGTGTGTAAGACCGACTTTCTGCACAAGCAATTCGGCAGTTTCTTTCATTTCGGCTCTGTTTTTGAAATGGTCGTTTATGAGCATTGGAACCATTATATTTTCAAAAACTTTGAGATGCGGATTAAGATGAAATGCCTGAAAGACAAATCCGAGTGAATTCATTCTTGTGTCGGCAAGTTCGTTTTTGCCGAGTGACGACACATCTTTGCCGTTAATCAAAATCTGACCTGAGGTGCAGTTGTCAAGCAAACCTGCCATTTGGAGCAGAGTGCTTTTTCCGCTGCCCGACTGTCCCATAACAGCCACAAATTCACCCTCTGACAATGTAAACGATACATTATCCACAGCGGTTACTTTGTTATTGTATATTTTAGAAACATTTTTTAATTCTATTGATTTCATTATTTCACCCTCAAAAATTATTCATTCATTGCGTCTTTGGGCTGAATTTTATTCAGCTTGCGTAATGCTATGAACTGACATATCAGCGGAACTATTGTTACTATCAAAAACGAAATTGCAAGCAAAATTCCGAAATTTCCCCAATTAATAATGTACAGACGGTCGATGAAATTTCTGTTTGCAAAGAAAAGATTTGAAACAGCCGTAACTATAATCGAAATAATTGTTCCAACCGCAAATCCGGTAAATGTAACCCTAAGCTGTTCGCAGTAAAGGCAGGCAAATATCTGACTGTTTTTATAACCTATCGCTTTGAGCAAGCCTATATCGGATTTACGAAGTGAAAGTGCGTTTGCTGTTGATTGTATAATCATAATCACAGAAAGCAACACTGTTGAAATAATAAGAAATACGCTTGCAAAGCTGAATATATTTGAAGCGTTTACTATGCTGTCCTGTATTCCGAGTTCGGAGTCATCGGCACAGCATACATTCATATCGGTGAGTGCATTATATACCGATTCAATATTTTCAAAATCATCAACAACAACATAGTGAGTCCTCAGCGATAAATCATTCCACCACTTGCCGACAGTGGTTTCGTTATCTTTTGAATATCCGCCTTTTGTAAGTGCGTCATCTAATATTTTCGTAGCTGTTTCCTCTGAAATATAAATCGAATCATAATAGCCTGTTTCGGTCGGTGACAGATAATAAGTACCCACTACCTTTAATTTATATTCAATTGCAGGAAGATCAAGAGTAGAAGTACTGCCAAAATCTCCAACCATATTATAATCTTGCATTAAGTCATCGTTGCATGCTTTTACTGTTATGGTTTCTCCTATTAAACCTTCACCGTCAATATAATCAGGCTTTTTATTTTCATCCTCAACCTCAAAAGGATAAAAATCACTCGGAACAACACAGCTTAACACAGGGGATTCATCAAGAGTTTTTCCTGCAATAACACTGCGTTTTTCATCTCCCAATAATGACCATATATCAATATGGGCATCTCCTTTATCATCAATTCTGTCCTGAAATTCTTGATTTGAAGTTTGTGTTACACTGAACGAATCATTTCTGATTCCTTTAAGCGGAAAGATACTTTCAACATGTTCTATATTTCTTATTTTATTAACTGTATTCTCATCAAGCGGACCAAAAATAGGATCAACTTGCAAAGTTCTTGCACGATAATCCTCTTTATACTCATTTACAGCTTTTGTGACGGTAATTGAAAATGCCGAAATCAAGGATATTGATATTACAAGCAATGCGGAAACAATTTTTATTCCCTTTTCATTTTTATTTATCTTGGCATTTGCTTTTGCAAGAAAATTCACATTCGTTAATTTCATTACCAAACTCCTGTTGTATGTTTTATGTTATATTTTAATTATAATTTCTATCAATTAAAATTCAATATCAAGATGTCATTTATTACACTTTTATTACATTTTATAGCGGAACTTTGTTATTCCGGAGAATTTTGTCACAAAAAAGAACACAAAGTACCGTTAAAATACTTTGTGTTCTTAAATATTATTTTAAAGAATCAAAATACAACCGTTATTTCTAACCTTAAACAAGACTTAAATGTTTCTGTCAATAAAAGTATACAAAGCTTTTTAATCCCTGTCAAATTGCATAAATAAAAAGTTTATTCCTTGAAATATCGGTGAAAAGTTTGTATAATTAAAGTGATAGTATTTTTAAGGAGAATATTTATGCAAAGAGAAAATTTTAAGTCGAGAACAGGTTTTCTCCTTGTAAGTGCAGGCTGTGCGATTGGCATAGGCAATGTCTGGCGCTTTCCGTATGTTACGGGCGAAAACGGCGGCGGATTGTTCGTGCTTTTTTATCTTGCATTTCTTGTGCTTATGGGAATTCCCGTTCTGACAATGGAGCTTGCAGTTGGCAGAGCAAGCAGAAAAAGTGCCGTATTAAGCTATAAAACACTTGAAAAGCCAAAGAGCAAATGGCACATTCACGGTTGGCTGTGCATGATAGGCTGTTACCTTTTGATGATGTTCTACACGCCTGTTTCGGCTTGGATGTTAGATTACTTCTATAAATTTGCAACGGGAACATTTAAAAGCGGAATGAACTCAGAACAGGTTTCGGGAGTGTTTAACGACCTTATGGCATCGCCTGTTGAGATGATTATATGGCTTGCGATAATCGTTGTATTCGGATTTTTTGTATGCAGTCGAGGACTTCAAAAAGGCATTGAAAAGGTCAGCAAGGTTATGATGGTTGCGTTGCTTGCGCTGATTATCATTCTTGCAATCAACAGTATGATGCTTTCAAATGCGGGAGAGGGCCTGAGCTTTTATCTTGTTCCCGATTTCGGAAAGGTTAAAAATGTAGGACTCGGCAAGGTAATCACCTCTGCAATGAGTCAGGCGTTTTTCACACTCGGACTCGGAATCGCATCAATGGAAATTTTCGGCAGTTATATGAACAAAGACCGCACACTTTACGGTGAGGCTGTTCAGATTTGTGCATTGGACACTTTTGTTGCAATTGTTGCCGGACTTATCATCTTCCCTGCTTGCTTTTCATTTGGCGTTCAGCCCGACCAAGGACCTGCCCTTATTTTTGTGACGCTTCCGAATGTTTTCGTAAATATGACGGGCGGTCGGATTTGGGGTACGCTTTTCTTTCTGTTTATGACATTTGCAAGCTTTTCAACGGTTATTGCCGTGTTTGAAAACCTTGTTGCTTTTCTTACCGACACATTCGGCATGAGCAGAACAAAGGCGTCAATTATCAATGGAATTATTATGTTCTTTGCGTGTCTGCCGTGTATTTTTGGATTCAACATTTGGAGTGACTTCAACATTCTCGGCAAAGGTGTGCTTGACCTTGAGGACTTCGTTGTCAGCAACCTTCTTCTTCCGATTGGCGCAATGGTTTATCTCCTGTTCTGCACAACAAAATTCGGCTGGGGCTTTGACAATTACTTTGAAGAATGTAACACGGGTAAAGGTCTTAAACTTTCAAGAGTGCTGAAGCCGTACCTTAAATACGCACTCCCCGTGCTGATTGTTATTGTGTTCGTTCAAGGCTTTATCGGGTAGGATTAGCAATCCCCTACGGCTCAAATTGTGCAAATTTGTACAATGTTACATTCCTATAAAATAACATATAAAACTAAAAACTGTACAACCATATTCGGCTGTACAGTTTTTTGTTATCTTGTGTTACCTTTTAGACGTGGATTTGTTTTTGTAACATAACCGTCAAACCAGTTGCTACACTTACGCTCGGGCATAGTATGCTTTTGATATTGCAAACTATCTGCACGAATCGGGAAAGCCGACAACCAACTCGGCTATTTACGGTTACAAGAAAGACCCGAACAACAAAAATCATTGGCTGATTGATGAGGAAGCGGCTACAGTCGTCCGCAGAATTTTCCATTTCACAATAGAAGGCTGCGGACCTTATGACATAGCCCGCACGCTGTTTGATGACAAGGTTGAAACCCCGGCTGTTTACTTTACAAAAAAGGAATTGGAATAAGGAAAAACAAAAAGGAGTTTACCCACCCGTTCAGTTGGAGCGGATATGTTGTCCGCAGTATTCTTGCAAAACAGGAATACTGCGGAGACACCGTAAATTTCCGTACGCACAAGGAATCATATAAGGACAAAAGCTCAGTGAAAAATCCGCAGGAGAACTGGCTGATATTCAATGACACGCACGAAGCAATCATTGACCGAGAAACTTGGGAGCTTGCTCAGAAACTGACAAAAACGCCGAGACGTGTTGACACCACCGGAGTGGCGAACCCGCTGACGGGTCTTGTTTATTGTGCCGATTGCGGTGCAAAGATGTATAACCACCGATTTTTCCGAGCTTACTACGCCGATGATAAATGAGTTTATCGACAAAATTTTAGTTCACGCTCCGTATTATATTGACGGAGAACGTATGCAGGAGGTTGAAATCTATCTCAATTTCATCGGCAAGTTTGAAATTCCTCAACCTCAGCTGAGCGAGGAAGAAATTAAGCGGCAGAAGCAGCTGAAACAGCCCGTCTAAAAAGCAGGGAATGCTATCAGTTGATAAAGGCGAGAAAACACAAGGTTGGCGAGCCGTTTTCACTTAGCTGCAAGGGCTGTGACAAGGTATTTGAATCCAAGCACAGCAATGCTTTGCTAAGATTGTGCAGGCTCAGTCAACAGATCACCACCAACCCTGCGTGAAAGGCTGATAATCATCAACTATCATATTCGACACACTCAAACCGGCAAGTGGAGCATAACGGATTATTCAAAGTCTGTAAAGGAAACTTTGGCGCGGTATAAAGCCGCCGTAAAGCAGATAAACGAAAAGAAAAATGAACGGAAGGGACTTCAAAATGAAAAGAAATCCACTTCCGTTTTTAATATCGCCGCACAGTGAGATTGACGGCAAACTGAATGATGAAATCAATGTGCAAGCTGCCCGTGAATATGCCCGCCGCCGTTGCAACCAAACTCAGACGAGAAATACAATGCAGCACGAACACAAGAGAAAAAACAATAGTTTACCGTTAAAAGGAAATTTAAATATTTTTTCAAGCTTGAACAAGAAACGGATTACGACACCTTGCTGTATTGCAGTTTTGCGTTAATCAGATTTTCGTCATGATTATACAACGAGGCAACTTTTCAATGTCCAAGTAATTCAGCACTAATTATGCTAAACCAACATTGTTATTTATTTGACCAATTTAAATATCTTGAATTTAATTAAATTTGACTTCTGACATTATTTTTTGAGGATATAAAGATGATACCAAATAATACGTTCTGTTTCTAATATCGGTGGAATCATAATTGAGAAATTGTTCAGAAGAGATAGGAACGGGTGCAATAAACGTTTTTTGTTCACCTTTTGAAAGTTTAATATACATTCCACAATCATTGTAATACATAACGAGCGGGTAATAAAATTGTAATGAAAAAGCACCTGATTCAATATGAAAAGCTGTTAAATCAACAGTTATTTCATCATCTGTTGTATTGGAAATTATAATTTTTATTAAGCCAAGATTCAAATCTTCATTTTTCAAATAGTCAGAATTTTCTTCCAAATATTCTGATAAATCATCATCATTCATAATGTCCATACGCTTAAGCATGTATGTATCTGTTATAGTGAATTTTGCATTTTGACAAACAAATGAATCGCCCATTTTATATACAACTTTTTCGTTTTGCGGATATTTTGAATTGATACTAAAAAACCTAATGACACCACATATACATAATACTGTTACAATAAGGAGCGTTACAATAACTTTTAAATTATTTTTCTTTCTCATAAAGACTATCTCTCCTGATGATTTTACCCTGCGCTAATTCTATAGTTTCGTCGCAAAGAGCGTTAATCTGATTTTTGTCATGACATGACAGCAACACAACTCTATCGGGAACTTTTGCGGACAAAATCATTTTTTTGACATTTTCACATGAAGCTTCATCCAACGCATTAAAAGGTTCATCTAAAACAAGTATTTGAGGGTCTTCCATCATCGCTGCTGCTATTCCAAGTTTTTGTTTCATACCAAGTGAATATTTTCGGAAACTCTTCTTTTCGTTTGGGTCAAGCCCTACCATTCTCATAGTATCCACTATTTTTTTATCGTCTATTTTCTTTTGTATTTGAGCGAGAATCTTCAAATTTTGAAAACCGGAGTACTCAGAAATGAACCCCGGATTTTCAATTAAAGCCCCAACACTATCAGGAAACGATATGTCTTTTCCTATGATTTTGTTATTTATTTTTACAAAACCACTGGTAGGTAAAATCAGTCCGCAAATTGCACGCATAAGCATAGTTTTCCCCGAACCGTTCTTACCTACAAAACCGTAAATTTTTCCTCCGGAAAGTGATAAATTTATATTTTCCAGTACAAGATTTTTTGATAACTTTTTTGTATAATTACAAATTTCTATATTCATAAATCTCTCCTACTTTAAATAATGTTTTTTCTTTTGATAATTGGCAAGCCTAAAAATAAACATATAACGATTATTAAAAAGGCAACCTCCAGTTCTGTATATATTGATATATTATTTATGGCGCAAAAATCAGTTCTTATCAACATTGAAAAGTTAAACGGCAAAAATTCGCTGCAATAAAACACAGATGTGGTCATAAGGCAGACTATCATCAAAAACGCGACAACAGGTCCAAATGTAATACTGATAATTGCATCAAATGTCATGTGACAAGTTGTAATCATCCAAGGTAACAGTACTGAGGAAATGAAAATTTCTGTCATACTTTTTCCATAAGTGCTTAGCTCCAAAAATTCTTCAGTTATTAAACTGTTTTGAGTTAATGAAAAATTACCGGAAAACAATGTAAAAGCTGTCGAAATTACAAAAAACAGTAAATAGTACAAAGTTGAAGAAACAACACACCAAACTATTTTACTCAACCACCATAAATATCGGGATTTTACCCGCAAAATAAAGGTATCGGCACTTGTCTGCAAATCGTTTGTAATGTATAATCCCACAAACAAATAAGGAAGTACATTAAAAGAAAACCACGTTATGGGAATATCTACACCCTTATTTGCCTCCGGATCAAAAGGGTCACATCCGGCAAAAACATTCATAAAAAAATCCAGAACACCGCAGTCTACAACCGAATTATAATCACTAAAATATAAGCTAATATTATGCCAATACACGAAATCAATAAATATGAACAGCAACGCAGCAAAAATAAAAAATTTACGATTATGTATGATTCCCTCTGTTATATCATGCGAAAGCAAACGAAAAAAAAGACGAACTTTCAATTTAAAAAATCCTTTCTTTTCATGAACAATAAATTTAGTACGAATACTATAATTGTCCCAAAAATCAAGAGCCAAAAGTCAATATTCCAATCACCATCAAATGAAACTGCAATACATGTTGTGACCGTCACTAAGAACGGAAATACTTTGTTTATTATACAGCCAAAAGCACATATTAATTCAGAAAAAAATATTGTAGGAATTAAAAGACATACAAAAGTTTTCATCACTACTTTTGCAAAGCCTACATTGCTTATGCATCCTTCACACAGATAATAATAGCTTTCATATGAATTCCAATTAATTACTGTTCGTGAAAAAAATCTCGACATACCAAGAACTGCGACGAGGAATAAAATGCAAAAAGCCACAGAAAAAGCAAGAACTTTCAAACTATTTCTGACAACCAATGTATTTCTAAATCTAAAGCGAATATAGGCATTTGTAAAGTTACTGTTTTTTTCGGAAAATATCGTTGAAAGTAATGCGGCGGTTGGTACAAAAAAGATAGTTGTCGTGTGACCCCCGGCGGCTTCCACAAAATCTGCCATACATATGTTGTCTGTTATATCCATCATATTTTTTTTTAAAAAAGCAAAAAAGTAAAACAATACAAAACTGCAGAGTAAACAGAAAACAACCAAATATTTAAAATATGTCATTGCAACAAAAGTTTTTCTACACGCTTTAAAAAACATCTTTTTTCGCTCCAATAAAATAATACGGAAAAAATGAAAGGCAAAAGAAAATCAAAAATAAAATTGTTACAGAAAAGGTAGTCCCACTTTCACTTGTAGTCGTGACAAGATTTCTGATACTGTAGGCATCAAATCCCAACATTTCAAGACAAAATGATGAAAAAATGTAAATGAAAAAAGGAAAAACAAAAGTCACAAATTTTCTGTTTAAAAAGAATGTAATAAACAATGACAAACTTGCTGTTACTCCCGAAAACAAAAATGTGATAAAAATATATATCGATGTATATAATAACGGTTGCACATAAAATAAATCAGCCCACTTATACGCAGGATATATGTTAGTAAATGTATAAGATGCTTCAGGAAGCATTGTCGGTAAAAATATTGAAGAAATGAGAAAACTAAGAACCATTGGAATAGCAACCACGCAACCACCACTTACGAAAACAGCTATGTATTTTGCCACAAGATAATATTTTTTCTTGGCACGAACGCACACATTCCTTGCATATCCCCTGTTTATATCATCATAAAAGGAACTACCAAATGGCAAAGTGGCGAGAATTGGAATAGCCATATAAAAAATGTTTTGCTGAAGATAGATATTATGACTGCCAATCCAGTTTGTATATGAAATTTCAAAAAAACCCATTAAATTTTCATCATTTAAAAATTCAGAATTCAACTGCACACAGTATGGTATTCTTTCAATCGAATACCATGTTACCAATGCTAATGAAATTAGCAAAGAAATTAAAAACAGCCTGTTTTTAAAACTTCTTTTCAGTTCGAATTTAATCATTCTTTGCATTTTATCATTCTCCATTTATTATTTTTCGGATTTGATGACTTGCATAGTTCCTTCTCCTAAAGGATTGCCTGAGAGCACTGTCATCAAATAAAGTTGGTCTTTGTACTCATTAAGTTGTTTGTCCTCAGCAACATATGCTACATTAACATTCAATTTTTTACCGGGTTCAAGTTTTTCTACAAAATAATTTTTTGAAGTCTTTTTCTCACTTGAATTAAAACTTCGTGCTTCGTTATATCCACCGTCTGTACCAAAATGCAAAAGTAAGCTGTTCAATGATACCTCCACATTTTCATTTCCTTTATTCATCATTGTAATGTTAAGCACTACATATGAATATTCATTTGTAATATTTCCTTGGCTATCTTTAATTTCATCCCAGTCCTCAAATGTGTCAAATTCGGGAAGTTCTGCTTTGTTTTTTGAAATGCTTATATCATTTAATTTAACATAAATGCTTGTTCTATCGTCGTACATAGTATCGTATTCAGCACCTTCCTCAAGCAGAACACAACTTTTCGATTCAACTGCTGAATTTTCTGTGGAAGAAATAGAACTTTCATTTGCGACCTGTGTGTTTTTTGCATCAGCATTAGTGTATATATCGTTGATGTCAATAATATCATTTTTTATCAAGTATAAGATGGAAACTATTATAGATGAAGTACAGATGATAATCAAAATAATTACGGTTGTTATTTTTTTATTCAATATATAAACACCTCTATAAGCAACTCCCTACCGCAGTCTAAAAGTCATGCTCTGCGCGCATATATAAAGTCAAAACTTCATTAAAAGGCACAGAGCATAACTTACAAAGCCACAAATATTTTATATGCTGTCAGGACTCCATGCTATGTGGTAACTCACAGCTTCCTTATTCATAATGTAGCCCAAAGTAGCATATTTATAGCCGTCTTCTTTAACATAGTTAGGCAAATAATAATATGTACCCTTTGGTAAATTTTTCATATTCTTAGTTGCCCCATTATAGCTCCATGAACCGTAATATCTGTCTACAGTTTTTACGGAGGAAGTATTCTTATTATTTGTACGCTGAACCCAAGCACTCAGAGAACCTCCTGATGTGCTCTTGTTTTCGCACCAAACAGATGTATAATCTTTCTTCTCACGCCAAATAGATCTGCACGGAGTACCTCCGTTGTTACTTCTCGCACTAATGTTGATAATTGTATCTGAAACATTACCGGCAGAGAATACTGAAAAAGTAAGAGCAGACATCAAAGAAAGAACGACCATACCCAACACAATCATCTTTTTTAGTTTCTTCATCTTTTATCTCCTGTTAATAAAAAATTAAAAGTTTTCAAGATTTGAAATATTAAAACACCGGACTCACTTCATCTCCATTATAGAATATAGTGGTTCAGTTGTCAAGACAAAAAATCCAATCATTTTATAATGAACTGAACCGATATAGTAGAAGTGGTCTTTCATAATATTTATTATCCTGTTTGATAGGTTTTGGAACAACTACAACCTGTTTACCTGTGATTGTTTCCACCACTTCAATAAAGCTATAACCTTTAACCTCAATTAGATAATTGAGAGCTGTTGTACCTCCAATCCCACGAGAAAGCCACATCCATTTTCCGTTTGAAATTTTCAAGCTATCGTGTGTTCGTGTGGTGTAATTGTTCTTATCAAGTCTTACAAGTTCATGTGGCTCAAAGTTTTTAAGAATGGTTAGCAAGTTCATTTTCTTTGCTTCAAGCACTACTTTAGGGTCTATATATGGCACTTATTCATACCTCCATTTCTGTTATTTTATCGCAAAAAGAAAAGCCAAGAAATTTTTATTTCTTGACTTAACTCTTTTGCGTATTATTAAATTGCTTTGTTATTGCGAATATCATTGATTATCTTTGCAATGTTACAAGTTACCTGTCCTGAGCATTGGTGGATATCTTCATTAATTTTGCATTCTCCAACGATTGCAAAATCAACTTGCTTAACCAGTTCTCCTATAGATTTATTTTTCTTTGGATTAATACCAAACACCTGAGTAAACAAATTTCTTATATATCTTTGATTTCCTACCTTTTCGTTAGAAATTATCTCCTTTTCATTTGGTTTAATATATTTCTCATAAGCATCTTTATAATGCAAAAGTAAAAACAATTCAAATGCAGGATTAGATATACCAAGTATATTATTATTTTCTCCAAATGCTACAACTTCATCAAAATCCTTAACTTTTTCTTCGAAAATATCTGCATCAAAAACGATAATCATCCTATCCATTTCAGCATCAAAAGATATATCTGAGTTAAGTTTTTGCTCCTCGGCAAACTCTATAAGTCTTCTGGGGAAAGATATATTCTTATCTTGTTGAGTCTTTTCGAGAAAGCGAATATCAATATTAGGATTAATTCCCAATTCTTTTTTATAGTCAACCAGCTTTTCGAAATACCACGTTTCAGTATTTGCACTTTCACAAATAAAGAAATACTTTCTATAAGGCTCTATAGCCTCATTTGTGTCGCTCTTTCTTTGATTCCAATTATAATAACTTCTTACCGGTGCCATATATTTATTCCTCCGTCAAATCAAAATTAGAAAACACAGGAATTGCACCATAACGCCCCTCAAGATAAGCTTTGCTCAATGTTTTATCATATCTTTCTTTGAACTTATCCAACGAATAAACATTACTTGTGTTATTTCCATCTCTTTCAACAAACCATATTTCATCACGTCTAAAAAGCTTTTGCTCCATAATAGATGCTTCGTGGGTTGTAAACAACAACTGAGTTTTATGGCCTTTATGGAAATTCATAAAAAGCTCAAGAAAATGTTCTGTAAGTTTTGGATGAAGACTTCTTTCTAATTCATCAACAACATAAATAATGTCATCGTTTTTGTTAAGTAACATATCGAGTAAATCGAAAATTCTTCTTGTACCATCTGATTCTTCATCGAAATTAAAATCATAAAATGATTTTCCATGATAGAGTTTCAAAGTAGATACAATCGGTTCATCGTCATCCAAAGTAACAGTAAAAAAGCTTTTGTCAGTTCTCATGGTCATTCGTGCCGAAGAATATAATGACTTGTGAGCCATCTTGTTTCGTATGTCCTTCATAACTAAATCAAAAACCTTAGCCGGTAAAGCTTTTCTAAATTCCTCAAAATCAGTTTTTTCAACTCTAACTTTATCAATACCAGTATCAAAGGTTTTTATTAATTTATTGATTAACTCTAAGGATGTTTCATCATTATAATATTGAAAGTTATCAAAAGAAGTATTAGGCTTAACGATAATTATGTTTTGTGATAACCAACTATAAACCTCCTTGAAGAAAACCAGCTTGGAGTCTTCAGAATATTTTTTGTTTCTATTCATTTCCGTAAGAAACAAAATTGATTCATTACCATCAAAATCATCAGTATATGTTTTGAATTTTGCTTCATCAATTTTGTTTAATTTTACATCTTCGCCCAAGTGTGGAAATTTTTCTTCTTCATTTCTTTCAAATAAACATTTTGCATTACCATTTTGATAAAGCTCATATAACCACTCAGATGTGATTCTTCGTTGATTTAATAAAGCCGTAAAACCATAAGCATAGAATTTATCACCAATCGTGAACTGAATTTCAAACGAGCTATTCTTATTTATATTTTCTTCCTTACATTTACAAAACCATTTTGTAGCTACCATAGGAATTGTATCATTAAGCGTACTTTTCAAAAACCAAAAAAAATCAATAAGATTAGATTTACCTGCCGCATTAGCACCATAGATTACTGCGTATTTAAGTATATTCGTACTTTTAATTTTAACCCTATGATCAGTGCCTTTTTGAATTTTTGTAGAAGAAATCATAGTCATCTCTGTTGGTTCAAAAAACGATTTAAAATTCTCAACTGTCACTTTAATAAGCATTATCAATCTCTCCTTCTTATTTAAGATTGTAAAGGAGAATTACAAAAAAGTCAATATGTATCCGTTTATTTGGAGAAATTTTCTCTAAATGACCTATTTATCTCGACAAACTTAACCATAGAGCGATTGTTTTTGATGAATTTTACATTTCATCTTGTTCGCTTTCTTTTCTTGTATCTTGTTTTCGATTCACCCTCATCAGGCTCACCTGTAACAATCTCATTTTCTTTTTACAACTATCACCTCTTCTTAATTTTTACTAAAAATTGTTTTTATCACCTCACTTTGGTTATACGGTGAATATGTTATTGGTTTAGCATATATTTTTTGCATAGTGTTATTATATATCACATTATGCAAAGTTGTAAATATAATTTTGAACGTTGTTTTATTTTTGTAAAATCTGGCAATATAAAATACTTATATTTATACAAATTACCTGTTAATAGACTTTTACGACCTAAATTTGGGTATAAAAAAAGAGCCTACTGGCTCGTAACATAACTATTTATAATTCGACATACTTCTTTATGTATAATTTGTTTTGACTCATACGATGGTACACTTTTAGTGAACTACTCACCTGTTTCGGGTTGGATGTTAGATTACTTCTATAAATTTGCAACGGGAACATTTAAAAGCGGAATGAACTCAGAACAGGTTTCGGGAGTGTTTAACGACCTTATGGCATCGCCTGTTGAGATGATTATATGGCTTGCGATAATCGTTGTATTCGGATTTTTTGTATGCAGTCGAGGACTTCAAAAAGGCATTGAAAAGGTCAGCAAGGTTATGATGGTTGCGTTGCTTGCGCTGATTATCATTCTTGCAATCAACAGTATGATGCTTTCAAATGCGGGAGAGGGCCTGAGCTTTTATCTTGTTCCCGATTTCGGAAAGGTTAAAAATGTAGGACTCGGCAAGGTAATCACCTCTGCAATGAGTCAGGCGTTTTTCACACTCGGACTCGGAATCGCATCAATGGAAATTTTCGGCAGTTATATGAACAAAGACCGCACACTTTACGGTGAGGCTGTTCAGATTTGTGCATTGGACACTTTTGTTGCAATTGTTGCCGGACTTATCATCTTCCCTGCTTGCTTTTCATTTGGCGTTCAGCCCGACCAAGGACCTGCCCTTATTTTTGTGACGCTTCCGAATGTTTTCGTAAATATGACGGGCGGTCGGATTTGGGGTACGCTTTTCTTTCTGTTTATGACATTTGCAAGCTTTTCAACGGTTATTGCCGTGTTTGAAAACCTTGTTGCTTTTCTTACCGACACATTCGGCATGAGCAGAACAAAGGCGTCAATTATCAATGGAATTATTATGTTCTTTGCGTGTCTGCCGTGTATTTTTGGATTCAACATTTGGAGTGACTTCAACATTCTCGGCAAAGGTGTGCTTGACCTTGAGGACTTCGTTGTCAGCAACCTTCTTCTTCCGATTGGCGCAATGGTTTATCTCCTGTTCTGCACAACAAAATTCGGCTGGGGCTTTGACAATTACTTTGAAGAATGTAACACGGGTAAAGGTCTTAAACTTTCAAGAGTGCTGAAGCCGTACCTTAAATACGCACTCCCCGTGCTGATTGTTATTGTGTTCGTTCAAGGCTTTATCGGGTAAGATTAACAATCCCCTACAGCTCAAATTGTGCAAATTTGTACAATGTTACATTCCGACAAAATAACATATAAAACAAAAACTGTACAACCATAATCGGCTGTACAGTTTTTTTATATCTTGTATTACTTTTTAGACTTAGGATTTGTTTTTATAACTTCATTCAAGCCTATAAAGTGCATACCTTTTCTTTTTGTTTTTTCAAGATGAATTTTTTCGGAATCAGCAAGCAAATCAGTATAGGGACTGTTTTCAGATTCGACAAAACAGAATATTCTGAATTTTCCGAAAGTTACGGTTTTGTCGGCTTTATGTGCAGAATCGGAATATGCAAGAATATTCGTTTCTCTATTCGGAACTGCTGCGAAAAGAACCTGTTCACCTGTTTTCTTGTCTTTTACTTTGCAAGTTCTGATAAAGGTATATTCACCTGAACAAGTATCGTCCGAAAGTTCAATGTGTTCAAATGCAGTATATTCGGCATTTCGGTTAATCATAGAAATTCTGTTGTTTTGCTTTGTATAAACTGCAGGAGAAACTAAATTAGTTCCTTTGTCAAGCACAAGTACAAAACTACTACTTGGCAAATCCATTAAAGAATCATAAACAAAATGTTTAATTCTGTTTTGTCTTTTATTTGTAAAAGAAGTTTCCACCTCAACAGAATCAAATTGTCGATTATCTAATATATGTGAAACAATCAATTTTGATAATTGAAACAGAATCAATAATATTAGAAAAACTATGCCAAACGGATTACCCTCTGAATAAAAATAAGCTACAGTGTAATTCAACATCATCCACCCATTCAAATTGTTGTTCATGTAATTATCAATCTGTTCGCCAATCGTATTTATCAGTTAAAACATTAAGTTCAACATCATTTATTACCACAACCTCATCAGATTTCCAGTATAAAGAAACATCTTCCTGATGATATTTCCAATAAATATTACGGCATTTACTTGTTTCGGAATCCACTACCTCACATCTTACCGAAAAATCCGTAGTCGCATTTCCTGAACAAAGATAAGCATTAACCGTATATTTTCCATTTGGAGATACTGAGGAATCAATCAATTCGACTTGAGGCAAATTATCTAAGCCACACCCTGAAAGGAAAGCACATAGCATAATCATCAAAACGGCAAGAAAGTTTGTAATAATGCGTTTACTTTGCATTTTAATGTCCCTTAAAGCACCAACCTTTAATCGTATTATACACAATGCAACAAGTTATAGCAATACTCATATAACAAATTATTTGCTCAATATACAAAAACTGTACAACCGAAAAAGGCTGTACAGTTTTTTTATTTTTGCGGTAGAACCGCATTACAGAAAGGCTTATTTAATTGAATCAATCCATTTTTGAATTTCAGACTTTGATGTACGCAGAACTGATTCGTCAAAACGGATATTCATTCCCTGCTTTACATCGGCTGTACCGCAGGCATTTGAAAAATCTTTGAATGTGTGACCAATCCAACCGCCGTTGGTTGCAAACGGATAAACCGTCTTGCCCGAAAGGTCATTTTCCTTGAGAAATGTGTGCATTGCAGGGGCAAAAGTGTACCACCAAACAGGTGTTCCGAGAATTACCTCGTCATACTTGCTAAGGTCAATATTAAGCGGTTTTATTTTGGGACAATAGCCGCTGTTCACTTCATCTTGACCTTGATTTACAACCGAGTTGTAGTCGCCGTCATACGAAACTACTGTTTCGATTCTTGCAATGTCATCACCCGTGCTTTTCTGAATCATCTCGGCAATGCTTTTTGTGTTGCCACGATAGGAATAATAAACGATAACTTTATTCATATTCAGAAACCACCTTTCGATTAACCGAGTTTATTATATTCTTCATCGGTTACGGGTTCGCACCACTCGTTTGAACATTCTTCGCCCGGCATTTCGGTTGCGATGTGTGAGAACCAGCTGTCCTTTTTAGCACCGTGCCAATGTTTAACCTCGGCTGGAATTACGATTACCTTACCCGGTGTAAGGCTTACAGGCTCTTTGCCCTCTTCCTGATACCAACCCTCACCTGCCGTGCAGATGAGGAGCTGACCGCCGCCGCTCTTTGCATGGTGAATGTGCCAGTTGTTACGGCAACCAGGTTCAAATGTTACATTTAAAAGGTGAAGTCCGTCCTCGGGCTTTGTGAGTGAATTTAGGTATGACTCTCCGATAAAATACTTTGCATAGGCTGTGTTTGGAGTGCCTGTGCCGAATACATTCTGCTTTTCAAATTCATCCTTGTCTGCAATTTTCATAATATTATCTCCTTGTGTAATTAAATTTTTTTAATCCAATCATTAACAATGCCTTCTGCCTTATCGGCATCACTTCCGAACAAGGGAAGTCCGTTTGTTACGGTTGCACCTTTGGCAGTATTTTTAATATCATTGACTGTGTTTGAAAGTCCGCTTCCCTCGTGAGTGCAGAACGGATGAATTGTTTTGCCCGTAAAATCAAATGCTTCAAGGAAAGTATAAACCGCCATAGGCATTGTTCCGCAGTAGTTTGGATAGCCGAGATAAATTTCATCGTAATCGTCAAGATTCGGCAATGAAACAAGTTCGGGTCTTGCCTTTGATTTAAGGTCTTTAACCGACTGAGCAACACATTCCTTGTAGTTTGCGGAATACGGAACTTTCTGCTCAATTTTAAACATATCGGCTCCTGTGAGGTCTGAAATCATTTTTGCAACCTTTTCGGTGTTGCCGACTTTTACATAGCGGTACTGACCGCCGAAATAATTTTCATCTGCTCGTGAATAAAATGCAATTAACTTTGCCATTGTAAATCTCCTTTGTTTCAGAATTTTTACTATTTTTCAGTTTGTTTTTTACTTTACAGGAATATATTACACCCTGAAGTTGACTTTAAGTCAAGAGGCATTTTTGATTTATTCGTATAATTTTTAATTAACTGCTTAGGTTGCTTTCCGTACAACACTCTTAGCTTAAATATTCTGCTGTTACTTGTGGGCATCCGATGAACTCCTCTATTTAAAATTGCAAAAGCAATCGCTATACTTACGCTCGGGCATAGTATGTTTTTGATATTGCAAACTATCTGCACGAACAGAGAGTTGCGGTACATCGCAAAAAAATACTGTACAACCGAGAAAGGCTGTACAGTATCGGAATTATTCTTTATAAGAAACTATTTCTTTTCAGTAAGAAGCTTATTGAGTTCGTCCATAAAGGTGTTAATGTCCTTGAACTGGCGATAAACAGACGCAAAACGTACATATGAAACCTCGTCAATATTCTTGAGCTGATCCATTGCAAGCTCACCGATTTGCTTTGAAGTGATTTCACGGTCAAGGCTTGACTGAAGCTGAGCCTCAATATCATTGACCATATTTTCAATCTGTTCAATTGAAACGGGACGCTTCTCGCAGGCACGGAGAATTCCGCCTGTAAGCTTGTTGCGGTCAAAAACCTCACGGGATTTGTCACGCTTAACAACAATTATCGGAACAGTTTCAATCACCTCATGTGTGGTAAAGCGTTTGCCGCATCTCAGGCACTCTCTTCTTCTGCGGATTCTTTCGCCGTCATCGGCAGAACGGGAGTCGATAACCTTGCTTTCTTCATAACTGCAATATGGACACTTCATATGAAAACCTCCGAATAATTATTCCCTAAAATAATTATAACATACCGTTTTCAAATTTCAAGTATAGAAAATTTACAATTTAATTACACTTTTATTGCATCAGAGATTGCGGTAATGCTTGACATTTCTCTTCTTCTTTTTGCGTTTCGAGCTGATTTTTGAAATAATAAGGTAAATAATCAGGATAAGAACAATGAGTGCGATAACCACAATGAACCAGTATGATTGGAACACTGTGCCGATAACATTGAACACATAAAGGATTCCGCTGAGTTCTATTTTTTCGCCTGCAACAACATTAACCTCGGCAAGCTTTTGCTTTTTGCTGTTTTCGTCTGCCTTATAGTAAATTGTAGCCTTGCCGACTACCGTGCCTTTGTCGATTGGAGCGTCAATACTTTCGGGAACGTCCTGTTCAATAATTATATTCTCATCAGTGCAGTCTTTAGGAACAATTGCGCTGAGGTCGGTTTCGGGATAAAGCAATGTACTGTTTTTGCCCCAAGCAAGGTTGACCTTTACTTCGCAAAGCGGCTTTGACGATGTTGCTACCGTGTTCATTTCAAGACTTGTCAATGCCCAGCGGAAAAGGTCAGCGGCATCTGTCATTGTTGCGTAATCCTCGGTCACACCCTCTTCATAAGGAGCGTGAAGAAGAATTGCCATATATGAATAGCCGTCAGCCGACGCTGTTGTTACAAGGCATCTGCCTGCCTCGTTGGTTGTACCCGTTTTGATGCCCTTTGCATACATATAATAATACTCGCCGCCTCGGTTAGCGTCAATGAGGTAGTTAGTGGTAACAAGGGGTGTATCGTCACCGTCACAAGTGTATGTGCAGGTGTTTGTGATTTCTTCAAAACGAGGGAGCGTGAGCGCATATGTAGTGATTTTGTACATATCACGGGCAGTTGTATAGTGGTTAGGGTCGTGAAGTCCGTCAGGATTTGCAAAATGGGTATTTTTGCAGCCAAGCTCCTTTGCCTTTTCGTTCATCATCTCAACAAAATTATCAACATTTCCGTCGCCGATATAATCGGCAAGAACCATTGCGGCATCGTTACCCGAGGGAACCATCATGCTGTAGAGCAGGTCGATTGCAGTCATACTCTTGCCGACATGATTTTCAACATTCGCAAGTGAACTGCCTGTATTTTTGAGAACATCAAGAACCGACTGCTTAATCGGAATTTTTGTGTTGTCAAGGTCGGCAATGTTTTCAACCGCAATTATGTAGGTCATAATCTTTGTTGTGGATGCAGGATAACGCTTTGAATCTGCGTCTTTTTCATACACGGTCTGACCTGAATCCATATTCACAAGCAATATTGAATCCGACTGTGTTTTTACATCATTGGGGTAGGACGCAGCGCCCGCTGTTGTAAAGGCGGAACAGATAATGACGCAAAGCATACAGAGAAGTGAAAGTGTTTTGATTGCTGTTTTTCTCATTTACTTATTCTCCCATTTATAGTTTGTCAGTTTAAAGCATTTTGTCCGCCGCGATCAAACAGGCGGTCAATCTCTGCTTTTAAAAGTCGTATTTCATCGTTTCGGATATCACCGTAACGGTTCATTATATAATCTGCAATTTTTTGCGAAAGCTCAAGGCTTTTTGTGTCGGCAAAATCGGCAATTGACATCTGCGGCAGGCCGTGCTGTCTGTGACCGAAAAAGTCGCCCGGACCTCTCATTTTCAAATCCTCATCGGCAATGACAAAGCCATTGTTCGTTGAACACATAACCTCAAGTCGTTCTCTTGTTGTTCTGCTGCCTTTGTCGCTGATGAGAATACAATAGGACTGCGAACTGCCTCTGCCTACTCTTCCCCTCAGCTGATGAAGCTGTGAAAGTCCGAATCTTTCGGCGTTTTCAATCACAATAACCGTAGCATTCGGAACATCAACGCCGACTTCTATTACCGTTGTGGCAACGAGAACGGAATATTCATTCTCGGCAAACTTACGCATAACCTCGTCTTTTTCATCGGGCTTCATCTGTCCGTGAACAATGCCGACTGCTATGTCAGGAAATTCCCTCAGCATCAAATCTGCGGCATATTCTTCGGCTGACGCAACATCGTCAAGCTCGCCTTCTTCAACAAGGGGACAGACTATGTACGCCTGTCTGCCGTGTTTTACCTCACTGCGGATAAAATCATACACTCCGCCGCGCATTGCAGAAGTTCGCAACACGGTTTTCACAGGTTTTCTTGACGGCGGAAGCTCATCAATTATTGAAATGTCGAGGTCGCCGAAAATAATAAGTCCGAGGGTTCTCGGAATCGGGGTGGCACTCATTACAAGAAGATGCGGATTGTTGCCCTTGCCGAGAAGCTTTGCTCTTTGCGCAACACCGAATCTGTGCTGTTCATCGGTTACTGCAAGTGCAAGATTTTTAAACTCGGTTTTATCGGTAATGAGAGCGTGTGTTCCGATTACCATATCAATTGAACCGTCTGCAAGCGATTTTCTGATTTGTTTTTTTTCGGACTCCTTGAGTGCGCCTGTCAGCAGACCAACCTTGATATCCGTATTTTCAAAAAGCCTTTGAAATGTTTTGTAATGCTGTCGGGCAAGGATTTCCGTAGGTGCCATAAACGCGGTCTGAAATCCGTTTTTGGCAACCGTGTAGCAGACCGAAGCGGCAACCGCCGTTTTGCCCGAACCTACATCGCCCTGAACAAGTCGGTTCATTGGGGATGATTTGTTGATTATATCGTTTATGCAGTCCGACACCGCCCGTTTTTGGGCATTTGTCATTGTGAACGGCAAAAGCGATTCAAATTCTTCTGAATAATCCTTTGTGATTTCAAGAGAGGTTACTCCCCTGCTGCGGTCACGCAGATTTCTCATTCCGAGGTTCAGCACAACAAGCTCTTCGGTAACAAGCCTTTTTCGGGCTGCTTCAAGCTGTTGGCAATTCTTTGGAAAGTGAATGTCAAACAATGCCTGTCTGAGCGGGCAAAGGTCAAATCTTTCTCTTACGGCATCCGGCAAAGGGTCATTGATTTTTGACGGCAGCATTGAAAGTGCCTGTCGCACGGCCGATTCAACCGATTTGCTCGGAAGTCCTGCTGTCTGCCTGTAAATCGGGCGAATTTGCGTTCCTTTAATTGCAGGCGCAAAGGTCGGAGACAGCATCTGCATTCCGTAGCTGTCGGATGAAGTTTTTCCGTAAAAAAAATATTCTCCGCCCTGTCTGAGCATTGAGCTTATGTATTTATTGTTAAAAAACACAAGCTGGATCGAACCCGTGTCATCATAGACTGCGGTTTTTGAAATAATTCTTCCGCCGCTTATGCGCGTGTCATTTACCGAGGTTGCAACAATCGCCTTTATACAGGCGGTTTCACCGTATTCAAGTTCATTAATATGCTTGATATTGCTCCAGTCCTCGTATGTTCGAGGATAGAAATTTATCAAATCTCCAACGCTTTTTATTCCGAGTCTTGCAAAAAGTGCGGCACGCTTTTCACCTATTCCGTTCAGGCTTGAAACAGGAGTTTTATAAAGTGATGTCATTACCGCACCTCCGTTTTTATTTATTTCAGAACAGCCTATCCGTATTCGCAGGACAGCCCGTCATTACAAAATCGGGAGCATAACCGAAAAAATTATGCTCCCTGAAAAAACTGATTTAATGCTTATTCTACGCTTAAAATGAAATAGTAAACAGGCTGGTCGCCCTTGACAAGTGTAATATCGGTTTTTGAACCGAATTTTTCACGAAGCTCTTCATAAGCCTTTTCCGCCTCTTCTTCGGTAACATCCTCGCCGTATATGAGAGTGATAAATGAAGTGTCGCGGCTGACCATATTCTTTGCAAGCTTAACAAGAGCCTTAACGGTGCTCTTTTCCGTAATTGTCAGCTTGCCGTTTTCAAGAGCGATAATGTCGCCCTCTTTGATTTTCTTACCGCCAAATTCACTGCTTCTTGCGGCAAAGGTTACAAGACCTGTTCCCACCGATGCAAGTGCGTCAGTCATAAGCTGTGCGTTGCTTTCGGCAGAAATCTCGGGATCAAAGTTGAGCATAGCCGTCATACCCTGCGGAATTGTTCTTGTCGGAACAATAATAACATTTCTGTCTTTTACCATCGGGATTGTCTGCTCTGCGGCAAGAATTATATTTTTGTTATTTGGAAGAACAAGGACATTCTTGGCAGGCGTTGCCATAATTGCCTCATATATATCATCTGTACTGGGGTTCATACTTTGACCGCCCGAAACAACATTGTCACAACCGAGGTCTTTAAAGAGGTCTTTAAGACCGTTTCCTGCGGCAACTGCAACAAAGCCGAAATCGTTTTCTGGTTCTGCGGGAACAAACTTTTCCTTTTCAGCCTTTTTCTTTGTTGACTTGACATTCTTGTGCTGTTCCTTCATATTCTCAACCTTAACGGTAAGAAGCTGACCGAACTCAAGTCCTTTTGAAAGAGCATTGCCCGGCTGTTCAGTATGAACATGAACCTTGATAATCTCATCATCATTTACAACAACTACGCAATCACCGATTGATTCAAGATAACTGCGAAGCTCGCCGATTTCGGTTTCAATCTCGGCATTTCTGCCAACGATGAACTCTGTACAATATGTGAATCTGATATCATCGTCAAATTCAGCGGCGGCACTTTCAAATGTGCTGACGGTTGCAGGAGCTGTGTCATCGTCAGCTTCAATCATAATGCCGTTCTTAATTACAGAGAGCATACCCTCAAAGATTACGCAAAGGCCCTTACCGCCTGCGTCAACAACGCCTGCCTTTTTAAGCACAGGCAAAAGCTGAGGAGTGATTGCAAGCGCCTCGTTAGCCTTGTCAACGATTGTCTGCCATACAGACACAACATCTCTGTCATACTTAGCGGCTTCGATACCTGCCTCATAAGCCATTCTTGCAACCGTAAGAATTGTTCCCTCTGTCGGTTTCATAACAGCCTTGTAAGCGGCGTCAACACCGATTCCGAGTGCTGCGGCAAGATTTTTGCCGTCAACTTCTTCAATGTCTTTAAGTCCCTGGGCAAAGCCACGGAATATCAATGAAGTGATAACACCCGAGTTGCCTCTTGCTCCACGGAGCATTGCAGACGCTGTGATACCTGCGGCATCACCTGCACAGGTACCGTCAAAATCTTCAAGCGCTGCAACAGCCGCATTGACTGTCATTGACATATTTGTACCCGTGTCACCGTCGGGTACAGGGAAAATATTAAGATCATTTATACTGTTTTTTTGGTTTGAAATATTATTCGCACCGGAAATAACAGCCTGTTTGAGAATTTGTCCGTTTATCATTTAGGCACATCCTTTTAATGTACATTTCTTAATCAACTGCATAAGCCGATTTTGCACCGACAAACGCAGTTTTACAATAATTCACATTATAACATTATACATTATCAGCTTGTTTTTTGCAATAGTATAATACACTAATTATCTGCAAAAAAAGCCGACTTAATCGGGATTGTTTCATATTTTTTAACAATTGGAAACAATTTACTTTATGCTGATTTGTGTTATTCAATACGCATTGACTCGGCTGAAACGCACTTTCCGCTTTTGTCATCAACATCAAAAAGCGTACATTCCATTTTGCATTCTCCGCTTGCAAGGTCAAAACGCTGCGGAAGCTTATTTTTCAGCTTTGCAATTATAATTTCGCTCTTTACACCGAGAACGGAATGGATTGTACCCGTCATTCCCGTGTCGGTTATGTAGCCGGTTCCCTTCGGGAGAACCTGTGCGTCCGAGGTCTGAACATGGGTGTGTGTTCCGAACATTGCGGAAACTCTGCCGTCAAGGTAATAACCCATTGCCCTTTTTTCACCCGTTGCCTCTGCGTGAAAATCAACAATTATGATTTTGCTTTCAGCCTGTTTAATCATTTTATCTACACATTCAAAAGCGCAATTCAGGTTGTTATCCATATAGGAATTACCCATAATATTTATAATCGACACAATTCTTCGCCCTGTGTCAACATTAATTATACCTTTGCCGGGTGTTGAATTTTCGGGAAAATTGGCAGGTCTGACAATGAAGGGATTTGAGTCGAGGCAGTCATAGACTTCTTTTCTGCGAAACGAATGGTTTCCAAGAGTAATTGCGTCAACTCCGCTGTCAAAAAGATGCTTTGCAGACACGGGAGTCAGTCCGTTGCCGTCAGCGGAATTTTCACCGTTGCAGATTACAAAATCAACGCCTTTCACCTTTTTGAGCGTGGGAAGATTACTGCGAAGAAATTCACATCCGATACTGCCTACAACATCACCTATACATAAAATTCTCAAACTTATCCCTCCGTTTGTGTCCGACTGCAAAATTTCAGCCGTTCAAAGCAAAACATACAAATTGATTATATCACAAAATTTCTATTCTGTCACATCAAAATCAACCTGATCTGCAATATTTTCGTTAAAAATATAATCTGTTGTCAGTCTGTAGCCGTCTTTATTTTCTTTAACGGAAATTTGTTTTGAAATAACCTTGCTTTTATTCTTTGTAAAAATCTCATAGAGAATACAATCAGCCTTTGCAATCTCCTCAGCCTTGTTTTTACTTACAGAGTTTTCGGTTATTACAAGTTCACGGTCGGTTCTGATTTTGACCCCGACAGGAAGCACAACATCATTTATAAACAGATTTTCTCCGTGAACTGTGCTTACAAAATTGTCGTAGTTTTCAAAGGCAAGGTTACAGGGAAAATCAAGCCATAAAAATCTGAAATTTTTCCTGTCAACATAATTATCGGTAACGGTACTGTAAGTTATTTTTTTAGGAAGTGAAAGCGTCCTCTTCTCTGAAACATCGGCAAAGACTTTTGCGTCTGCTCTTAAATAACGCATATCGCCCTGCTTGGTTTCGTCAAGACCGCTGACAAGAATCTGACCGTTCACAACTCCGCTGCCCTTTGTAACAACAGGTCTGCCGTTATATGCCTGAATCTGTGTTATGACTCCGTCCTTAACGGCTTTTACATTGCAAGGATTTTTTGAGGTATCAAGCTTCGGCTTTTTGTAGGTTTCCTTAATTTCAACCGTGACAAGACTGCCCGTTATGTTTATGCTCATCCAACGGATATCACCACATTTTCTCTGAATATTGCGTTCTATCTGGTCAACATCGGAATTGTTTTTCCACATACCTACAGAAATTCCGTTATCTTCAAGCAACGATTCAAGATATGTATTGCTGATTTCCTCTGTTCCTGAAATTTTGACCGACCAGATAAAATTTGAAAGAAAAATGCAGAGAATAATTCCACATACCGCACCTGCAAAAAGTCCTGTCCTTGCCTTATAGCGGTTAATAATAAACGGCAGTCCGTGTTTGGCTGTTATTCTTGTTTTAACCCTTGATTTGCGCGCAAGAATTCTGATTTTTTTGTAGTCGGAAAGGTACATTGAGGCTGATATTGCGTTCTTTTTCGGAACGGGATTCCAGAGATTCACACCGTTTTTTGCGGTTATGTTCATAAACCTTTCGGGAAATTTTCCGCTTGCGGTAAAGTCAACATTTCCTCTTAAAAAGCGTATTATTTTAAGGAGCATAGTTTCACCTCACGAGAGAAAGTTGATGTCGGTTACAAAGCCTTCAATTTCAACACAGGAGCTTGAAATACATCTCAATTTCATTCCTCTTCCGCAAAATGAAATTACGGTTTTGCAGGTGTTTATTTTTATATTTTCGCTGTCATAGAGCAGAACTCCGGTTGAACCCTCAACTGTTATCCTGCGGTTTCCTAGCATTTCTATGTACGGCATTGTTCCCATATCGAACATCGGAGAAGGCAATCTTTCGTTTTTATCGGCAGTTCGTTTGTTCTTTGACAAAAAAATCACCCCTATTTTTGTTTCTTATTTATTTTTATGCAATACAGCTCATATATATAATTGGTGATTGTTTTGTTTATGAGTAAAAATGCCGCAAGGACGGTGAATATTTTTAAGGCAACAGGGATTTTTCTGTTGTGCGTTGTCTCCTTGCGTTTTTCGGAGGAATGTTCAAAGGGAGCTGAAAACGGCATAGGCTTGTGTCTTTCAACGCTTGTACCGTCACTGTTTCCGTTTATGGTGCTTGCCTCATACATCACCGAAAGCGGTCTTGCAGAAAAAATCGGCAGACATCTTTCATGGCTGACAAAACCGATTTTCGGACTTGACGGTTGTTTTGCCTCGGCAATAATTCTCTCCCTTGTCGGAGGTTATCCCGTTGGTGCAAAGACGGTAAATTCGCTTTATAAAAAAGGTGCGGCAAGTGAAAGTGAGTGTAAACGGGCAGGTCTGTTTTTGGTGTGTTCGGGTCCCGGATTTCTTGTGAATTTTATCGGTGTACAGCTTTATTCGAGCATTGAAGTCGGGCTTATTATATTTGCCGCCCAATGCATCTCGGTTTTTATACTTGGATTTGCTTTAAAATTCGTTTACAGAAATAAGCTTGACGATAATTCCAATTCGGAAACATTAATAAGCACTCCGCAAAAAGGCGACGCACTTGTAAAGTCTGTTCTTGAAGGTGCAAGGGGAATGTTTGCAATCTGCGCATTTGTGGTGCTGTTTTCGGCATTTACTGAGATTTTCTGCTCACACATTACGGATGAAAATATTCAAAAACCGTTTTTGATACTCACGGAAGTTTGCAATGCGGTTACTGCGGTATCGAAAGATTTGCCGATTGAACTTGTTGCGTTTTCGGCAGGATTCGGCGGACTTTGCGTACATTTTCAGATTTTCTCGGCACTTGGAGATATTAAGGTGAATAAACTGTTATTTTTCTTTTGCAGAATTTTGCAAGGATTTATCACCGCATTGCTCACGCATTTAGGAATAAAACTTTTCTCCGTCACAACCGATGTTTTTTCAACATCAACGGTTGAAAACTCCGGCTTTTTCGGAGGAACTGTCCTTTCGGGAGCGGCTTTGCTTTTTACCGCTTTATGCTTTTTATATTCACTCAAAAATTACAAACAAAATTGACGGAGGTTACTTTATGTGCGGAATAGCAGGATGGATTGACCACTCACAGGATATGAGCGAAAGAATTGATTTGCTCAACAGAATGTCTGAAACGCTTGACAGGCGAGGTCCTGACGAAAACGGCTTGTACATTAACCGAGGGGCGGCGCTTATGCACAGGCGGCTTGTTGTAATTGACCGTGAAAACGGCAAACAACCGATGTCGGTTCGTCACAAGGACACGACCTATGTCATTGTCTATAACGGCGAACTCTATAACACAGCCGAGCTTCGTGAGGAACTGAAAGCATCGGGTTTTCATTTCAGAGGTCACAGCGACACGGAGGTTGTGCTGAAATCGTACATTAAATACGGTGCGGACTGCTGCAAAAAGCTGAACGGAATTTTTGCCTTTGCAATCTACAACACAAGCGACAAATCGCTGTTTTTGTGCAGGGACAGAATCGGCGTTAAGCCTCTGTTTTACTACGAATACAACGGTGGCTTGCTGTTTGCGTCAGAAATAAAAGCGTTGCTTGCAAGCAAGGTTGTGAAGCCTCAAATTGACGAACAGGGACTCAATGAAATTTTCTTTTTAGGACCTGCAAGAACGCCTTCGTTCGGAGTTTTCAAGGGAGTATTTGAGCTTAATCCGGGCGAATGTGCAATGTATAGGCACTCAAAGCTTCGACGAAAAAAATACTACACCGTTGAGGCAAAAGAGCATACAGACAATGAAGTAACTACCATTGAAAAGACGAGATATCTGCTGACCGATGCAATTCAGCGACAGCTTGTGAGTGATGTTCCGCTGTGCTTTTTCCTTTCGGGAGGGCTTGACAGCAGTATAATTGTCAAGACCGCATCAATGTACAACAAGGAGCATAAACTCGGCAAAATCAACACCTACTCGGTTGAATACCGTGACAACGAAAAATATTTTCAAAAGAGCAATTTTCAGCCTACTCCCGACTACGAATTTATTTCGATGATGTCAAAAAATGCCGACACAAAGCACAGGGAAATTGTCCTTGACAACACGCTTGTGTGCGACGCACTTTATGAAAGTGTTCAGGCAAGGGATTTGCCGGGGTATGTTGATGTTGACTCGTCACTTTTGCTCTTCTGCAAAGAAATTAAGCAAAACTACACCGTTGCACTTTCGGGAGAATGTGCAGATGAACTTTTCGGCGGATATCCGTGGTATCACAACCATGAAATACTTTTTGAGGATTGTTTTCCTTGGTCAAAAAGTCAGGATATTCGCAGGAGCATTCTCAAGGACGGTGTGCTGAAAAACGGCGAAGAGTATGTCAGACAAAGGTATCTTGACACAATAAGCCTTGCCCCAAAGCTTAAAAGCGACACCGACCTTGACAGGCGAATGCGAGAGATGTTCTACCTGAATTTTTACTGGTTTATGCAATGTCTGCTTGAGCGAAAAGACAGATGCTCAATGTTCAGCGGACTTGAGGTAAGAGTGCCGTTCTGCGATTACAGACTTGTTGAATATGCGTACAATATGCCGTGGGAATTAAAGGCATGGGGCAACCGTGAAAAGGGAATTGTGCGAAAGGCTTTTGAGGATATTCTGCCCGAAGAAATTTGCTGGCGAAAGAAAAGCCCGTACCCGAAAACGCACAATCCGATTTACTTCAACGAGTGTGTAAAAAGGGTTAGAAAAATTCTTAAAAAGCGTTCAATTCTAAACGAACTGCTTGACAGTAAAGGGATTGAAGATATCATTGAAAATCCCGATAAAATCACAAATCCGTGGTACGGTCAGCTGATGAAAGCACCGCAGATTCTTGCGTATATAATCGAACTTGACTACTGGTTTGATAAATATAATGTTGAAATAGTGTAACGGTTATGTTAAAATCTGAGTGTAAAAAGCTCCGGGAGATGTAGAAAATTAGCCGTAAACAATATATTAAACTGATCGATTTCTTCAAGAATAACAAATCCGCAAAAAATGTGTTGAAATTCGTATATAAAATTTTTCCGCTGTTTGTATTTGCAAGCTATCCGATTTTGCTTGTATATACATTTTTATGGCAAAAAGATTTGTTTTTAAAGTCGCTGACTGTGCCTGCGGGGGTGTTTTTGGGAATAACACTTCTGCGAATTATCATAAAAGAAGAACGCCCGTATGTGCGGTACGGAGTTGCGCCTGTTTTTGCAAAGAACAGCAAGCCCGACAGTATGCCGAGCCGCCACACCGCAAGCGCATTCATCATTGCAATGGCAATTTTGCGGTTCAATGTGTGGGCAGGAATTGCATACCTCTTCATTGCGGTTATAATTTCCGTGTCAAGAGTGTGTGCAGGAGTGCATTATGTGCGTGATGTCATAGTCGGTGCAGCAATAGCAATCCTCTGCGGAATTGTATTTTTGTTTTTGTTATTGTAATATAAAATTGTGCAGACGGTAACAATGTTACGCTCAATCATAATTTTCAATTTAAAAAGCCACAGTAGATTTTAACTTTCTACTGTGGCTTTTTTGTTGGTTGTTAAGTTGTGTAATATCTGTTTATGTAACAGCGATATTATTTTTTGTCGTCTGTTTTTTCTGTAAGATCGATGATATCGCCTGTGCAATGGGGACATTTTGTGGCTTTGATATCAATATCACTGAAACAGAACGGACACTTTTTTGTTGTGGGAGCTTCTTCGGGTTCAGTTTTTTGGCCGAGTGACATAACCTTGTTGACAAGCTTTACGATAAGGAAGATTACGAAGGCCATAATCAGGAAGTTGATTACCGCTGTGATAAACTTACCGTACATAATTGTTGCGCCGTTGATTGTAACCTGAAACTGGTCAAAGTTGACACCGCCGAAAATACCGAGAATCGGCGAAATGATGTCGCTTGTGAGAGAAGTTACGATTGCCTGAAAAGCCGCACCGATGATAACGCCGACTGCGAGATCAAGCACATTTCCACGCATTATGAATTCCTTAAACTCCGAAAAAAACTTTTTCATTTTGCCCTAATCCCCTTTATTTAATTTTCAAAATCAGCCAAGAATTGCCTTATGGTAAACCTTTTTACCCTTTTTGATTACAACATAGCCTTTTTCAAAATCAGACTTTGCAACCTTTGCGTAAACATCTGTTACCTTTTCATCGTCAACAGAAACACCGCCCTGCTGAATAAGTCTTCTGCCCTCACCGTTTGAAGGGATGAGTCCGCACTTCTTCATGAGGTCAAGAATTCCGATTTCGCCGTCTGCAAAATCAGCCTCTGTAAGAGTTGTTGAAGGCATATTGTCAGCATTTGTCTTGTTGCTGAAGATTGCTCTTGCGGCCTCCTGAGCCTTATCAGCCTCCTCTTTGCCGTGAACAAGCTCTGTAAGCTCATGAGCAAGAATTTCTTTTGCTTTGTTGATTTCACTGCCCTCAAGCTTTGCAAGCTCATCAATTTCTTCAAGCGAAAGGAATGTGAGCATTTTAAGGCACTTGATTACATCGCCGTCATCAACATTTCTCCAATACTGGTAGAAATCGTAGGGGCTTGTCTTTTCGGCTGAAAGCCATACTGCACCCGACTGGGTTTTACCCATTTTCTTACCCTCGGAGTTGAGGAGAAGGTTGATTGTCATTGCATATGCGTTTTTGCCGAGCTTTCTTCTGATAAGCTCTGTACCGCCGAGCATATTGCTCCACTGGTCATCGCCGCCGAATTGCATATTACAGCCGTACTTCTGATAGAGGGCATAGAAGTCGTATGACTGCATAATCATATAGTTAAATTCAAGGAAGCTGAGTCCCTTTTCCATTCTCTGCTTGTAGCACTCTGCACGAAGCATATTATTAACGCTGAAACAAGCGCCTACATCACGGAGAAGTTCAACATAGTTAAGGTCAAGAAGCCAGTCTGCGTTGTTTACAAGAAGAGCCTTGCCATCAGAAAAGTCGATAAAACGGCTCATCTGCTTTTTGAAGCAATCAACATTGTGCTGAATTGTTTCCTTTGTCATCATCTGACGCATATCTGTTCTGCCTGACGGATCACCGATCATACCTGTTCCGCCGCCTACGAGTGCAATTGGCTTGTTGCCTGCCATCTGAAGTCTTTTCATAAGGCTAAGAGCCATAAAGTGACCTACATGGAGGCTGTCAGCTGTCGGGTCAAAGCCGATATAGAATGTAGCTTTACCGCTGTTTACAAGCTCTCTGATTTCTTCTTCGTCCGTAACCTGAGCGATAAGTCCTCTGGCTACGAGTTCTTCATATACTCCCATATTTAAAAATTCCTTTCGATTTTTGTCAGTTAAACAATAATATTATAACATTATTTAATTTATAGTCAACCTTTCAGGCATGAGTTTTGGTGCAAATCTCACCGTTTTCGACTGTTATCATAACGGTTTTATCGCTGTCTGTCCGATAAACATTTTTGCACACGCTGTTAAGCAAGGCTGTTATATAGTAATCGGGAAGTGCCGTATCGTCAGCCGAAACGCTTATTACAGCAGTTTCGGGGCTTGCCTTTGCAAGAAAATCCTCACTTGAAGAATACTTACTGCCGTGGTGTGCAACCTTGAGAACATCACATTTTAATTCTTTGTCGGAATTAACCATTGATTCTTCCCTTTTTGACGAAATGTCGCCTGTAAAAAGAAATCGCTTTTCGTCATATTCAAGCATTGTAACAAGCGAATTATCGTTTGTGTTGCCGAAGTTCTTTTCGGGTTGATAAAATTTAAAGGTCATATTTCCGATTTCAACGGGTTTGTCTGAAACCGGAATTACGGTTTTTATATTATTTTCTTTTATAGAATTAACAAGCTTTTCGTATTCGGGTGTTTTGTGGTTGTCGGAATATTTTCCGAAATAAACAACATCCGTACCAAATTCATCTATGATATCGGGCAACGAACCGATGTGGTCGCTGTCGGGGTGTGACACGATTACGGCATCAAGATGGGTTACCGAACTGCGTTTGAGATAGGCAGTAATTTTATCGGTCACAAGATTTGTTCCTCCGTCAATCAGCACACTTTTATCTCCGCATTTAATCAGCGTACAATCAGCCGAACCGACATTGATAAACGAAACAGAAAAGTCGGATTCCATATCGGCTGAAATTCCGAAAAATGTATAGACATCGTTCCAATCGGGGATTCCGAGAGGTTTTCCGAATGAAACAAGCAGTACACAGGCAATGAAAAGTACGCATACCGATATTTTGAGTATGGAAAAGATTTTATTTCTTTTTGTTTTTTCGTCTGTACTTTGCGAACTTATCTTTGCCGTTTTTGCCTCTTCCCTTCTGATTCTGCGAATTGCGGTTGTTGTTCTGCTTTGAGTAACCGCCCTGCGTTTGTCCCGCCATCGGAGTTACAAGACATTTTTTATCGTTACCGATCAAATCCCGTCTGCCGGCTTTGATGAGTGCTTTGATTACAAGCGGTTTGTTTTCGGGAATGAAATACTGTAGCAACGCCCTTTGCATTGCCTTTTCATTTTCAGACTTCGGAACATAAACCTCTTTGAGAGTGTACGGATCAAGCTCCGTATAGAACATACTCGTTGAAATTGTACCCGGAGTCGGATAGAAGTCCTGAACCTGTTTTGGGTGAATGTTTTCACGCTTGCAGAAAAGTGCAAGTTCTACGGCATCCGAAAGTGTTGAACCGGGGTGTGAGCTCATCAGATACGGCACTACATACTGGTCTTTATTTTCCTTGCCCGTAAAATTGTAGAACATCTTACAAAAACGCTTGTAGCTTTCAATATGCGGCTTGCCCATTTTATCAAGAACCGCCGCCGAACAATGCTCGGGGGCAACTCTCAGCTGACCGCTGATGTGATACTTTACGAGTTCACGGAAAAATTCGTCATTTTCATCTTCAATAAGGTAATCAAAACGGATTCCGCTGCGGATAAACACCTTTTTAATTCCCTTGAGATTTCTCAGCTTTCGCAGAATATCAAGGTATTCCGTGTGTGACACCTGCATATTCGGACAGGGTGTCGGTGCAAGACATCTTCTGTTTTTACAAAGCCCGAGCTTTTTCTGCTTTTCGCATGACGGAAGTCTGAAGTTTGCGGTAGGTCCTCCGACATCACTTATGTAACCCTTGAATCGTGGATTATCAAGAAAACTTTCAGCCTCCTCAATAATACTCTTTTCACTTCTGACGGTTACCGCTCTGCCCTGATGAAAAGCAAGTGAGCAGAAATTACAAGCACCGAAACAACCACGGTTGTGTGTGATTGAAAACAGTACTTCGTTGATACCGGGTACGCCGCCGAGACTTTCATAACACTTTGGATACCAACGCTCATACGGCAGAGAATAGACATAATCAAGCTGTTTTGTGTCAAGCGGCTGCATCGGAGGATTCTGCACAAGAATATACTTTCCGTGCCTTTGAATGAGGGTTTTGCCCCTTACTGCATCAGCCTCCTCAAGCTCCCTGCGTGATGCAATTGCATAGTCACGCTTGTCCTCTTTTACACGCTCGTAGCTTGGAAGTTCGACAACCGACTTTGGCACATAATCGTCTGTACGAATTTTATAGCAAACACCTCTGATGTCGTAAAGCGATTCAACAGGATAACCCTCGGAAAGTCTTTTTGCAATTTCAATTGTCTGCAACTCGCCCATTCCGTACACAAGCAAATCTGCCTTGCTGTCGAAAATAATTGAGGGCATTACCTCGTTTTTCCAATAATCATAATGAGCAAATCTTCTGAGTGATGCCTCAAGACCTCCGATTATAATGGGAGAATCGGGATATAGCTTTCTGATTATGTTGCAGTAAACTGTGACGGCTCTGTCGGGACGCCTGCCGTTTTTACCGCCTGCCGTATAGGCATCATCATGTCTTTTACGCTTTGCAACCGTGTAGTGGGCAACCATACTGTCAATGTTGCCTGCCGACACCATAAAACCGAGCCTTGGTTTTCCGAACTGTGTAAAATCATCATCGTTTTTCCAATTAGGTTGTGCAAGGAATGCCGTCTTGTAACCGCAATCCTCAAGAACTCTCGTGATTATTGCCGCACCAAATGACGGATGGTCAACATAGCTGTCACCGCAAACATATACAAAATCGACTTCGTTCCAACCTCGATCACGCATTTCTTTTGCGTTCATCGGTAAAAAAGCCATATTAAACCCCCTTTTGTTTTCAATGTTTATCAATCGGCTCTGTTTTCAAGTGCATTTCTGCGTTCGAGCCATTCGTTGTAGGTCATAAGAACATCTCTCGGTTTTGAACCCTGATGAGGGCCTACAACTCCCATTTGTTCCATATCGTCAATCATTCTGCCTGCTCTTGCGTAGCCGACCTTGAGTCTTCTCTGCAAGAGTGAGGTTGATGCCTGTCCTGCTTCAATTACGCACTTGATTGCCTCTTCCATTTTGCTGTCAACATCAAGACCTTCGTCAGATGCTGAATCGGAGTCACCCGATTTTTTGCCCTGAGCAATTTCTTCTGCGGCAATTCTCTTGATTTTTTCTTCGATTTCAGAATTATACTGAGCCGAATATGCTTTCTTTATGTAGTGAGTTACGCCCTCGATTTCTTCATCGGAAGCGTAGCAGCCCTGAACACGAATAGGCTTTGGAGCGCCTACAGGCAAAAACAGCATATCGCCTCGGCCGATAAGCTTTTCACCGCCGCCTGTATCAAGAATTGTACGGGAGTCTGTGTTTGAACTTACCTTGAGTGAAATACGACTCGGTACATTCGCCTTGATAAGACCTGTGATTACATTAACGGTAGGTCTTTGGGTTGCAAGGATAAGGTGCATACCTGCGGCACGAGCCATCTGAGCAAGTCGGCAGATTGAGTCCTCAACCTCGCTCGGAGCCGCCATCATCAAATCGGCAAGCTCGTCAATTGCAATTACAACACGACTCATTTTTTCTTTGGCAACGGGAAGTCCGTTCACTTCAAGAACAGGCTGAACCTCTTCTCCCTCTTCATTAACAACAGGTGGATTTTTCTCCATATAATTCATATTTTTTTCGATAAGAGAATTATATGAATCAATATCCTTACAATCGTATTCGGAGAAAATTTTATATCTCTGGAGCATTTCGTTTACCGCCCACGCAAGCGCACCAGCCGCCTTTTTTGCGTCGGATACTACGGGAATGAGCAAATGCGGAATACCCTTGTATTTTGAAAATTCAACCATTTTCGGGTCAATAAGCAAAAGCTTTACTTCATCGGGAGTTGCCTTGTAGAGAATACTCATAAGAATTGAGTTTACACATACGGATTTACCTGAACCCGTAGTACCTGCAATGAGCAAGTGCGGCATTTTTGCAAGGTCGGTAACTACGATTTCACCCGAAATATCTTTGCCGAGAACGGTTGTGAGCTTGCTCTTGCTGTTTTTGAACTTGTCCGAATCAATCAATTCACGCATTGTTACCATGCTTACAACCTTGTTCGGAACTTCAATTCCGACTGCGGCCTTGCCAGGAATAGGTGCTTCAATACGGACACCGTTTGCGGCAAGGTTGAGTGCGATATCATCGGAAAGATTTGTAATTTTGCTGATTTTAACACCGGGGGCAGGCTGTAACTCATAGCGTGTTACGGACGGACCTCGGCAGATATTTACAATGCTTGCCTTAACTCCAAAGCTTGTGAGGGTATCAATAAGCTTTTTGGCATTATTCTGCATTTCTTCCATTGCGTCGCCGTCATCGGAATTTAGCTTCGGCTTGAGCAGCTGAATCGGTGGGAACTGATACTTCTTTTCTTCTTTTTGAGAATTATCGGAACGAACAGCTCTGTCAAGCTGTTCCGCAATTTCATCGCCGGCCTCCTCGCTGTTGTCTTTTTTGCTTTTGAGAAGTGCTTTTTTAGCGATGCTTTCAGTTTTGGAATCAGACTCATTCTGTAGATATTCGGCATCGGAAGCTGACTTTTCATTTGAAATATCCTCTGCAAGTGCCGAAACGGTGTTATCGGCGCTCTTGCCCATAGGCTTGCTTGCACGGTTGATTATGTTGATGAGATCCTGTGACAGATCCTTGTCTGCGGCATTTTCTTCCTTTGAATCGGCAATATCCGTGTCAATTCCGTTTACTGCCGACTTTGCTTTCTTGACCTTTGTCTTTTTGTCATCAAGCGGAATGTCAATAAAACTTCCCGAGGACTTTCTGTTTTCACCTTCAAGCGCAATGTCGATATCGCCTCTTTCGGCAAGCTTTCTCTCACGGTTTTCTTCTCTGCGCTCTCTGCGTGCTCTTGCCATCTCTTCACTCGCTTCACGGATATGTACGGCTGTCCTTGACGCCGCCGCTGTCATATCCTTAATTGAAATGTTCGCAACAATAAGAACAAGTGCGGCTGTTACAACAAAGCTTGTAAAAAGTGCGGCTGTACTGCCGAACAGGACAACAAGCGGATAGCCGAGCAGTCCGCCGATTATTCCGCAATCGAAAGTCATATACCTTGAGGTGTCGGAGGCGTCCTTGAACAGATTGCCAAGACACGCAAAAAAGTTCATATCCGAATATTTTGCGCCGCTGCCTGCATAAATCAACGCCCCGATAAACAGAATTATGACGACACAAAGAAAAAGCTTCAGCTTATAGCGTGCAACCTGCTTTTCCTTTTCGGTCATAACACATAAATAGAAAAGCGTTACGGGAACAAGAAAAATTCCGAATCCGAGAACTCCGAAAAAGAAACTGCGTATCATTGTCCAGACATTTGAGCCTTTAATGAAAATTATACAGACAAAAACAGCCGCAACGGCGGCATAGAGAATTGCCCTTACACGCGGCGAAAGTCCGCTGCTACTTTTCGGAACAGCGGATGCTTTGGTTCTGCTTGCAGTTTTTGCACCTTTTGATGAGGTTTTTGAAGAAGTCTTTTTTCTTCCCGACGCAGTATTTTTAGTTTTGTCAGCTTTATTTTTGTTAGCTGCCAATAAAATCACTCCATTTAAAATTTATGCAATTGGCGCACCTGTGAAAAGGTTTACGCCCGTGTTCATTTCGATGATTGAAATTACAATAAATGCAACACCGACAATCGCTGTGTAGATTACGAAAATTTCCATTTTGTCGGATTTCAGGAACCACTTGAAAATTACGATTGCAAGATAGCCTACAACTGCGGAAACTGCCATTCCGATAATCAGCGGAAGAAATTCAATATTGCTTAAACCCTCCGGTGACTTGATTGCATCCACACCCTCAAGAAGTGCCGCCGCAAGGATTGACGGAATACCGAGTACAAATGTGTAGTCAAGAGCCTTCTGCTTTGAGATTCCTCTCATCTCACCGACCGAAAGTGTTGAGCCTGAACGGGAAAGTCCCGGAAGGAGTGCGGCACAAACCTGTGTTACACCGACAAGGATTGCGTCAACAACATTAAAATTATCTCTTGTTGCCTTGGCATTGCTCTTTGTTGCAAGGTGCTTGTGAGTTGAGGCAACACTCTTGCGGTTACGGATAATACCGATTGTTAAAAGTACGCTTGTAAGAATGAGCGAACAGGCAGTTACTATGAGAACAGGACTTGCGGAAAGCCGGTCTGCAAGGTCCTTAAGTTTCATATCCGTTCCGGGGATCGGCAGAAAAAGCAAGAACAGCGGTATAAGACCGATGATGAGCATTACAACGAGATTACGGTTGTAATTCATTTTGCTCCATTTGAACTTGCCCGTAAAAATATCCTTGAGCATAAGGAAAAATTCTTTGATAAGATCCCACACAAGTTTGTGGTAGAATGCAACAACGGCAACAAGTGTGCCGACATGGAGCATTACATTAAAGAAAAGATTGCTTTCACCTGTGCCTGCACCGAGAATGTGCTGTGTGATTGCGAGGTGTCCGCTGCTTGATACGGGCAAAAATTCGGTAAGTCCCTGAACAACACCCTGAATAATAGCATCTAAAATTGACATGGTTATGTATTCCCTCCAAAAAAATAAGTTTTAAAAATCTTCTTTATTATTTGTACGCTGAAATGCCGTGTGGGTTGGCATTTCGGATTTCATAAAAATCATAAGCGTCACGGTATATATGTATTCGGGCAAAATGCCCGAAATTATTTTTCCTGCTTTTTTGAGCGGGATTTTTTAGGCTTTGACCTGCTCTTGTTTTCTTTTATCAAACCGTAGAGAGCGTCGATGGCGTCGGAAACTGTTCCGACCTCGTCAATCAAGCCTTCTTCAACAGCCTCTTCTCCCTCAAGAATAGTCCCGATATCCATTACAAGCTCGCCTGTGTTGAGTACAAGCCGGTTGTAACGGTCCTTTGTAATATTGGAATTTTCGGCAACAAATGTTGTGATTCTGTCCTGCATACGCTGAAAATATTCAAAGGTCTGCGGAACTCCTAGTGTAAGCCCTGTTGACCTGACCGGATGAACCGTCATTGAAGCACTTTTGGCAATAAAACTCTTGTCAGCCGCTACAGCAAGCGGAATACCTATTGAATGACCTCCGCCGAGAACAATTGAAACAGTGGGCTTTTTCATTCCCGAAATCACCTCGGCAATTGCAAGTCCTGCTTCAACATCTCCCCCGACCGTGTTAATCAGCACAAGAAGACCGTCAATTCTTTCGTCCTCCTCAACCGAAACAAGCAGGGGGATAACATGCTCATATTTCGTTGTTTTGTTCTGCTGTGAAAGAATGTAATGACCTTCAATTTGCCCTATAATTGTCAGACAATGAAAAACGCAGTCCTTGTGAGTTGTCAGAACAGAACCTGTTTCGTCAATTTGGTCAGTGTGTTCTTCACTTATGGGGCTGTCGTTTGCAAGCCTTTGCGGTTCATCTTCCAAAGCGGGATTTTTAACAAAGTTTCCTTTTTTTAAAGAGGTTTTAGAAGATTTTGATTTTTGTGGCATTGTATGCACCTCCGAGAATAGTTTCTCCGAAATTGCGCATAAAATGTATACCGCACATCAAATTAGGACATTCACGGCACATTACCGTTTCATTATATCATTTTAGCAAAGTTATTTCAATAATTTTATTTCTTTATTTCTAATAAGCAATAATTATTTTAAAGAATTATAGTAGTATAAAAGAAATATTATCCCGACAGAACCTGTCGGAAGTTGTTATGGAGTGATATTCAGTTGACATCTGACATAATTATGGGTGTTGTCATTTTAGTTCTTATTGCGTTTTCTGCATTTTTTTCTGCGATTGAAACGGCATTTTCCTTTGTAAACAAGGTGCGTGTTCAGCGTTACAAGGATGACGGCAACAAAAAAGCGGCAGCAGCGCTCTACATAATCGAGCATTTCGACAACGCCCTTACAACAATTCTCATCTGCAACAATGTTGTAAACCTGAGTTGTTCTTCAATTGCGACTGTACTATGTATGAATCTTTTCGGTGACGCAGGCTCGGCAATTGCAACCGGTGCAACAACCTTTCTTGTGCTGACCTTCGGTGAGATTGTACCGAAATGCCTTGCAAAGGAGCATTGCGACGCCTTTTCGCTCAAAACAGCCGGATTGCTCAGGGGACTTATGGCAATCCTTACACCGCTGGTGTGGATTTTCACACGGTTCAAAATGATTGCCTTAAAGATTGCAGGCAGCAGCGGCGACGCTCCGTCAGTTACCGAAAACGAGCTTAAATACATTGTTGAGAGCATCGAGGAAGAAGGTGTTCTTGAAGAGAGCGAAAGCGAAATGGTTCGCTCCGCACTTGACTTTGACGAAACTACTGCGGAGGAAATTCTCACACCGAGAGTTGATATTACATTCATAAGCATTGATGATTCACCTGAAAAAATCAAGGATATCATCATTGAAAACCGCTATTCAAGAATCCCCGTGTATGAAGGCACGGTTGACCATGTTGTCGGTATTCTTCACACAAGAGATTATCTTGAACGACTTGCAGACGGCAAAGCTCCCGATGTTAAGGAGCTTATGCAGCCGCCTTACTTTGTGTTCAAAACACAACAGCTTTCAAAAATTCTGAGTGCATTCAAACGCACAAAAATTCATCTTGCGGTTGTTACGGATGAATACGGCGGCACACTCGGAATTGTTACAATGGAAGATTTGCTTGAGGAAATTGTCGGTGAAATATGGGACGAGGACGAGGAAATTGAGCATAACTACTACAAAATCGGCAAGGGCGAGTTCCTTGTAAACGGTGATATGGAGCTTGAAGATATGCTCGGTCTGTTTGATATGGACGAGGACAGTCTTGAATGTGACAGCGTAACGGTCGGAGGATATATTCTTGAACACGCAGGAACAATCCCCCACAAGCGTGACAACATTGAGGCCGACGGCTTTAAGTTTACCGTTATGGAGGTTAAGGATCAGCGTATTTTACGGGTTGTTGTCAAGAAAAACGATACCGCCGAAGAAAACGAATCCGATGAAAAAAGCGAGAACAAAAAGTCTGAATAAATAAAACATAACAGGAGCAGTATTTCTACTTACCGCTCCTGTTTTTTTACTGTATTTTTTTGCAGAGAGAAGTGCATAATGCGCTGACAGGAATACAAAGAAAAGCCCACAAGGTGCTGTAAAACGGACAAATCTGCCCTTTAAAATTAAGTCGGCAATTGGAATAATCCCACACATTAAGCTTGAATTTCAGATTGACAACACAGCCGCAGCAGTATTCAAGTGCGGTAATTATCGCACTGCCCGATATGCATTTTTGCAGCATATTCATTTTTGAAAAATGCTTGTAAAATCTGAAAAGCGACACAAACGCAGTTCCGCCCGTGACCGCCATTGACCAGTGAGTTTTTCTCCGCCACAAAATTTCAAGCAGAGCGTAGCCTGCCCCGCCTATTGAAAAAAGAATGCAATCGTTACGCAGTCTTAAACTTTTTTTCATAAAAAATCACCTGTTTTAGTTTTCACGGAAACAGGTGATTTATTTAGCTTATGTAATTTTTATTTTATCACAGCATACTTTTTAGTTCTTCAAGAGAATAAAGGCAGTTGATTGCGGTCAAAAATGCGTTTGTTGAAAGATATGACGGCAGACCGAGTTTTTTAAGAATTTTTTTGCGGTTTATTTCTGAATTTTCAGTTCCCGTAAGTCCGAGGACAAAGAGGTCGGCTTTAGTAATTTTCCTTTCGGGAATATTATTTTCTTCGCCGATTATTTCGGCACCGCTTTTGCGGATTGCATTTATTATGACCTCATCACTGACGCCTTCAACGCCCAAAAGCCCCTCTTTACCGCCTTTTATCTTGCGTTTTTCCTTGCCCTTGATTTGCGGAATATAGCAATTTTTAATTTTTGAATTATCGACCGAGCCTTTGAGAAAATTTCTTATTACAAAGCCTGCACCGTCGCTGTCTGTCATTATGAGTATTCCCCTTGTTTCGGCAATTTTGCGGATAAGCGACTGTTTTTCTTTGTCGGAAAAAACACGGAAACCGTTGGTTTCAATTATGGGAGCGTCAACAATTGATGAAAGCTTTATTTTGTCATATCTGCCCTCAACTATGACCGCCTCACGGATTTTGAGCATCAGACTCTGCCCTCCTTTGCAATCAGAAGCAAACGGGAAATAAGCTGTTCAATCAAAAACCTTTGGTTGACAGAAACGGATTTCAGCTTTTCATCGGTTTCAACAAGCACATCAAGGCTTTTCCGAAGTGCCTCGGTTGAGGTTCTTGAAACGGAGGTTCTCGCCCTGTTTAACACAAACGCACGGTTTTTGTAGGCAAAATCCTTTGCCACGGTTTCTTTTCTTATTCCGCACTCATCAGCAACACGCATACGATACGCGTCAACATAGGCGGACGAAAGTGCATATAGAATGTTAATCGGCTCTTCACGCTGACAGAAAAGTATATCGAGCTTTTTAAAAGCTCTGTCACCTCTGCCGTTGATAACATCGTCAGCCATATCATAGGTTCTCGTTTCAAGGTTTACGGTTGACAAAAGGTCGATGTCACGGTCGGTAATTTCCTCACCCTTTGCATATGCGGCAATTTTGTTGACCTCGTTTTTCAGAAGATTTAAATCCTCGCCTACATTGGAAATTATCCTTGTGGCATTCAGGTGTGAAATCAGCTTGCCGTTTTCATTTGCCCACTTTGCAACATATTTCTCAACAATCTGCGAATTGATTTTTTCAAAGCAGCATACGCTTCCGATTTTTTCAATACGCTTTACAAGTGCATTAAACGAGTTTTTATTCTTTGAGGGAATATAAGTCGGCATTGAAACAATGAAAACAGTACCGTCCCAAGCCCTGCCTGCCAGCTCCCTAAATGTGTCAAGGTCATCCTTTAACATATTATCAAAGTATATGTCACTTGCAACAACGCAGTTTCTCTCTGCCATAAACGGTGTTTTTTGAAGTGCTGTTGCCAACTCCGAAAGGTTAATGTCACCGCTGAAGGTTTGACAGTTAAAATTATTGGGATTTTTGCCTGCAACAGCTTCCCGAAGCTTTTGGGTATAGCTTTTTACAAACATCTGCTCAGTGCCGTAAATAAGATAAACAGGCGAAAAACTTTTGTTCTTGATTTGTTTTTTCAGGTCTGCTTCTGTAATGCGTGGCATTTTATCCTCCGTTCAAATTTACCGTTATACTGCCGTCGGCGGTTGAAATAACTGTCGGGCTGATTTCTTTTATAGAATCATAACGCTTTTGAAGCTGCTTTTCAGTTCCCGAAAATATCACGGCTTTGCATGATATCAATTCGGAATTTTCGGGTACGGAATCAATCAGCAAATAGTCGGGATTGCGATATTTTTCAGGCAGCTTTGAAACATCTCCGTGTGACGGAACAAACAAAGCTGTCGCACTCTTCCCTTTTATATACTGGAACATTGTGTTATCTTCGCAGATTACCTCATCCGTCACCGTATCGGAAAGATTCAGCGTAAAACGCCGGTTTCCGCCGAAAGTCTGTCGGCTGTTGCCGTCAAAAGCGTTCAAAAGGTTTTGTTTTTCAATGTCACTATCATATACCAAAATATTATTCAAGTCAAATTTTGTGACTGCAAAGCGTTCAAAAGAAGAGTATTTATTATTCTGATTTGGAATTATCATATATTCAATATCGGAATAGCTTTCGCCGATATCGGCTGTCACATCATCTGCGCTTGCTCTGTTGCCTCCGCATGAAATCACAGAACAGCTGTCAGGACAATTTACGGTTGCAAAAACACCGTTGCCGACACTGTAAATTTTCATTTCACCGTTATCGGCTGTTAAAAGCACATTGAGTGAAGCACCGATTATAAGGACAGAAGCTGATAACAAAACGGAAATTTTAACATAGAATTTTCGATTATTTATGGCAAACCATCCGCCGATTGCAAGAAAAATGCTGACGCCTATCCACACAAACCAATAGAGCGAATGGGTTTTGACTGTGCTGAACGGGAGTTGTGAAAAAGTTGAAACCAACCACAAAATTGCCTTTGAACATAATCCCGAAACGAGCGCAAACGGGTATGCGAGGAATGATATAAACGGACAGATAAACAGTACCGAAGACAGCAGAGAACATACAAGAAGTGCCGAAACAAACGGTTCACATAACAAAGAAACAAGTATGACTGTCGGAGAAATTCTGTTGAATGCAACGGCGGTTATCGGCAAAATCCACAGAAATGCAGATACTGAAACCGACAGCATATTTACGCAGATTTTAAACAGCCTTTTGATATAATAGACAACCGTTCCGACAAAACCGTCCTTACGCTCGTTTTTGTAGTGAAAAAATCTAAGCACGGAGCGTTCAATCGGTTTTGACCACAGAATTATGCCTGCTGTTGCCCCAAATGAGAGCAACATTCCGATATCTGCTACCGCATATGGGTTGAAGACTGTCAGAACAATTGCGGCAAAGCCGAGATTATTCAGCGAGTCGGCTATTCTGAGATTTGACGATGCAAGCGACACAATTATCATCATAACGCCTGCACGGACAACCGAATGTGCAAAGCCCGTTACAGCCATAAAAGCAATAACCGTAAATGTGGTAAAGCCTGTTATTATGAATCTGTTTCTTGTGATTTTTCTTACCAAGAACAATACAAACGAAGCGATTATAACAAGGTGCATTCCCGAAACCACTATTAAAAACGAAGTGCCTGTCAATGAAAAATCATCTTTAACGCTTGAATCAAGAGCGGTTTTCTCGCCCAAAAGAACGGCGTGGCAGAGCGTTGAATAATCCTCCGGCAACAGCATATCAAGGGAATTTTTCATTGCCCGTCTTATTGAAACCGCAAGTGAATAGAAGGTTGTTGTTTTCTCCCCTGTCGCATCAATTTTGAAGCCGTCATAGGAATATGCTTTCAGAAAAATTCCGTGACTGATCTGAGAGTTTACATTATTCTTGTATGTATGAGCCGTGAAGTTGACCTTTTCAAAAGGCTCTGCGTCAACATTTGTATATGAAATAATTTGAATTTTCGCATCTGACGGCTGACCGTTGATTTTGTCGGTTTTGATTACGAAGCTGCATGATGAATCGGTGGTAATGATTTCATCACAGATATATCCGCTTGCTGTAATTTCTTTATCAGAATAATTATTTATGACCGTGTTGTTAATATATTCGGAATAGCCGATCATATTGCCCGCAGAATATATTACGGCAAAAGCAAATACGCACAGCGACTTGCCGAATGATTTATTTTTCTTTGAAATAATTAAAAATATACCGACAGCAACGGATAACACTCCTAACGAGCCGATTATTGCAAAGACAATTTCATTAAAATCCGAATAAAAAACGGCTGAAAGGACAAACAGGAAAGTAAATCCTATAAGTCCAAACAGCCGTTTCATAAAAATCAATCCTTATTCAGTAATCATTTTTTTAATATAATTATACACTCGGTTACCATTCAATCCTTTTTTGCAATAAAAAGAATATTTATAATTGTTATCATTATATTCTCCTACTACAGTTTCACCTTTTTCATTTACAAAATTCGCACCCTTAATTTCAAAAGTCGCCATTGTGGGAGAAAGTCCGTTTGTATTGACTCCGCTGAGATTTTCACTGTTTTTTACAGCATAGCTGACAGCCTTGCGCAAGGTCACAGTATTGTCAGAGGCAGATTTATCTAACGAACAAACCACTTCGATCGCCGTGTATGGAATAGCTCTTACACTTACAATATTTTTCAAACTTTCGCCAAACTTAATTCCGGAAATTTCTTCCGCTTTATCAATACTCGCTCCGCAATCTTCCCACTTTTTCAAAGTAACATCTACGGAAGGATTCACGGTTTCAGAGGTACTTGGTGCAGGTAAATCAGAGCAGGAACATAGAATACATACCGCTGCCAACACAAAAGCAAGGCATAAACATACTTTTTTCATAATGGCATCTCCTTTTATTATTTATTTGGTTATTTTTATCTACAAAAAAACAATTAGTCCATTTTTATTACTTCAAGTATATCATTTTTTGGTATTTTTATAATATCATATAGAATTTCATTTGTCAATATAAATATTATTTTTTAAAAATATTTATATTTTTGTTAATTTTGCTGCTATCTCTTCTCATTAAATTATCTATTCACCACTGTTTCTATTCAATTATTTATAAGTTGAACAATTTCTACACTTTAATTTTTACACTTTATATCTATGGTATAAAAAAGGAAAACAGCCGTCAAAATATGCGGACGGTATAATCTGCACACTTCAACAGCTGTTTAAATTTGATTTTATAATTACTCAGTATTACTTAAAGAAAAGCGGAAGTTCGCCGAGGAAGATGATATCATCTCTGTCTTTGGCATCACCTTCGGCAAGGACTGATGCCCTGCCAACGATATTTGCGCCTGTTTTTTCAACGAGCGTTTCAAGAGCGTGAAGACTTTCGCCTGTTGAAATTACATCATCAACAAGAAGAACTCTCTTGCCGTTGAGAAGATTTACATCATCTTCGCCGAGGTAGAGTTTCTGTTCGTTTTTTGTTGTGATTGAATTAACGGTCACTCCGATAGGATTGCCCATATAAACCTTAACGCTTTTTCTTGCGACAACATAGTTTCTGCAGCCCTGACGAGCCATTTCATAGCAAAGCGGAATACCCTTTGCTTCGGCAGTCACAACAACATCGTGTTCGGGAACACGCTTGAGGAGTTCTCTTGCGGCAACCTCTGTCATCTCAATGTCACCAAACATAATAAATGCGGCAATATCAAGCTTATCGTTTACAGGGAATTTTCTGAGTTCTCTGTCAAGTCCTTCAATGTTAATCTTATATGTATCCATTATTGCAGTCCCTTCTTATGCCATTGTGCCGTTGAGCTTTTTGCCGCCGAGGATGTGGAAATGCATATGCTTTACGCTCTGACAGCCGTCCTCACCGCAGTTATTTACAATACGGTAACCGTTTGTAAGTCCGAGTGATTTTGTAATTTCGGGAATTTTAGTGAAAATGTGAGCAATATTGCCGACATTTTCTTCATTAACTGCGTCTGCACAGCAGATGTGTTCCTTTGGAATTACAAGCACATGAACGGGAGCCTGTGGTTCAAGATCATAGAAAGCGAGAATTTTTTCGTCTTCATAAACTTTTTTTGACGGAATTGAGCCGTCAACGATTTTGCAGAAAATACAATCTGACATTTTAATTCAACCTCTCAATATAATTTATTTTCCGTATCAGAAATATTCAAAATATAACAAATATCATACCAAAGTTATTGTACAACCAAATCACTTTTCGGTCAATACTGCCGTCATTTTTTGGCTGTAATTTTCTTTTCTTCACCTTTAAGAAGTCTTTTGATGTTTTCTTTGTGCTTTACAAGAACGAAAACGCCGATTAAAAGAGCCGCCGCAGTTGAGAAGATTACATATGTAAGAGAATAATCCTTGTAAATTATGAAGTCAAAGATAAATGTCATTGCAAAGGTGTAAGGCGCATAGAGAATCGCACAGAGAACACTTGCAAGTGATATAATTTTTGAGCAGAGGAAGATAATAAGAAAGGTTACAATAATTGCGATGAATACACGCCAATCCTCTGTCAGCATAAGAGCGGCGGCGGTTACAACACCCTTGCCGCCCTTAAAGTGAAAATACACGGGGTATGAATGTCCGAGAATACAGAAAATACCTGCAACATATTTTCCGCAGTTGATAAGCTCGTTTATAAAAACAGGGCTTTCACCCTGAAATGCAACCGATGCAAACGAGAAGATGAAACCTCCGATAAGCACGGCGATAATACACTTCAGTGCGTCACACACAATTGTGATGATTGCCGGTACTTTACCCACGCTGCGCAGTACATTTGTAAAGCCTGCATTGCCGCTGCCCATTTGACGGATATCCTTTTTACCCTTTGTCACAATGCCTGTGACAAGAACAGCCGTGTTGATACTGCCGAGAAGATACGCAATCAATGCCGAAAGCAGAATCATCCACCAACAGTTTGCTAAAATTGCCGAAATATGCTCCATTACTTTTCTCCTCTCTCTCTTACCACAATTTTGATCGGCGTACCCTCAAGAGCAAAAGCCTCACGGATTCTGTTTTCAAGATAACGCTGATATGAGAAGTGGAAAAGCTGTGCATTGTTGCAGAAGAAAACGAATGTCGGCGGTTTTACGGAAGCCTGAGTCATATAGAAAATTTTAAGTCGCTTACCCTTGTCCGACGGCGGCTGAACTCTTGTTGTAGCCTGTGCAAGAAGTTCGTTGAGCATACCTGTTCTGATTCTGCGGTTTGCGCTGTCATTACAGCTTATGATATATTCAAACAGCCTGTCGATACGCATACCTGTTTTTGCGGAAATAAATACCTTTGGCGCATATGACATAAACGCAAAATCTGCGTCAAGCTTTTTGCGGAACTCCTGCATTGTCTTATCGTTTTTTTCGACAGCGTCCCACTTGTTTACGGCAATTATACACGCTCTGCCTGCCTCATGCGCAAGACCTGCAACCTTGGTATCCTGTTCTGTAACGCCCTCTGTCGCATCAATCATAATAACGCACACATCACTGCGTTCAATAGCCATTTTTGCACGGATAATACTGTATTTTTCGATATTATCATAGATTTTGCTCTGACGGCGAAGTCCTGCGGTATCGGTAAAGTTGAATTTTCCGTACTTGTTTTCAACAAGCGTGTCGATTGTGTCACGGGTTGTGCCTGCTATATCAGACACAATACAGCGTTCCTCGTTTGTAATTTTGTTTACAAGAGATGACTTGCCTGCGTTCGGCTTGCCGATTACCGCAACATTGATAATTGTGCCGTCATCTTCCGCATTTTCATCATAATCAAAGCTTGAAAAAGCCTTGTCTAAAAGGTCGCCCGTACCGTAACCGTGAACGGCTGAAACCTCGATAGGATCGCCTAAACCGAGATTGTAAAACTCATAGAATTCAGGTGACGGTTCGCCGAGTGTGTCACACTTGTTTACACAAAGCACAACAGGCTTGCCCGACTTCTGGAGCATCTGTGCAACATCCATATCCGTTGCCACCATGCCCGACTTGCAGTCTGTTACAAGAATAATAACATTAGCCGTGTCGATTGCAAGCTGAGCCTGACGGCGCATCTGCACAAGAATAATATCATCTGATTTCGGTTCAATACCGCCTGTGTCAACAATAAAGGCAGTTTTTCCGCACCATTCCACCTCACCGTATATTCTGTCACGGGTAACACCGGGAGTATCGTCAACAATTGACAATCTCTGACCGATGAGTTTATTGAAAAGCGTTGACTTTCCCACATTTGGTCTGCCGACAACGGCAATTACGGGTTTGTTCATCTTATCAGTCCTTTCCTGCAATTACAGCCTCTACAAGGTCGTTTCCGTTGTTATTGACGGGAACAAGAGTTACACCGAGTTCCCGTTCAACATCATCTGTTGAAACATCATCAAGAAACAAATCGTTTTCAAAACGGAGCATTGATGACGTGATAATAAGCCTGTCACCAAGGTCATCGTCACGGAGCTGATCAATAAGATCACCGCCCGTGACAAGTCCCGACACATTTACTCCGCCGCCGAAAAAGTTGTTCTTAATCGCCCTTGTATTTATAGTTATATTCGGGAATTTTTCGTTAATCATCGACATAATCCGCTTCATGTACGGAAACACACCCTCGCCGCAGGCAATTGTTACCTTATGGCAAAGGCTTTCGTCTGCATCAAGCTCTTCAAGCTTCCAGCCGACATCATCGGTCAGATACGCAATCATACCGATTCCGTCCTCAAGAGCGGAAAAGTCCTCATAAAATTCAGGTGACGGGATTTCTCTTTCGGCAAGGAGGTAAAATTCATCACCCGGAAAGAAAATTCGTCTGCCGTGCTTTTTGACGCACTCATCACCCATTTTTTCAATTATATCAATTGTCTGTCCTGCCGTTTCCTTATTATAAGGAACAAGCGGATAAAGGTTTTCACGGTAGCGTGTAAGTCCGACAGGAACAATCGCAGTCATATTAACACCGAGGTTTTCAAGATCGGTCAATGTTCTGACAAGCTCGTCACCGTCATTAATTCCTGGACAGGAAACAATTTGACAGTTAAGCGTTATTCCTGCGTCTGCAAAGCGTTTGAGATATTTCAATGTATCGCCTGCAAAACGGTTATTCATCATCTTACAACGAAGCTCGGGGTTTGTTGTGTGAACCGACACATTAATCGGGCTTATGTGCATTTTTATAATCCGGTCAATTTCGTGCTCTGTAATATTTGTCAGCGTGATATAGTTGCCGAACAAAAACGAAAGTCGGCTGTCGTCATCCTTAAAATAGAGCGACTCACGCATTCCCTTCGGAAGCTGGTCAATAAAGCAGAAAATGCACTTATTACGGCACGAATGCTGTTTGTCCATAAGATAGGTTTCAAACTCAAGACCGATTTCCTCATATTCTCCCTTGGTCATTTCTATGGTACGAACATTTTTGTCCTCATCCGCAACCTCAAGAGTCAGCTTGCGGTTTACCTGATAGAATCGGTAATCAAGAACATCGACAATCTCGTTTGAATTGATTGAAAGGAGGGTTTCCCCTTTTTTTATCCCTGCTTTGTCGGCATGACTGCCGGTTGTGACATCAAAAATTTTAACAGCCACACCTTCACCTCGCAAAACATTTTTACATACACTTTTATTCTACACAAAATACCGTTTTTAATCAACAGGTTTGCAAATTGTTTTTGTATATACGGTAAAATTTGCAAAACAAAAGGGCGAACAGATAACTGCCGCCCGTAATGTTTGTAATAAAAATTACTGTTCGTCTTTCTTTACAACAACCTGTCTGCCGTTGTACATACCACAGTTTGTGCAAGCCTTATGAGCTGCTGTTAATTCACCGCAGTTAGGACAAGCAGTAAGTTCAGGAGCATTAATCTTCCATACTGTTGAACGTCTTGAGCTCTTTCTTGCGTGTGATGTTTTGTTCTTGGGTACTGCCATTACAAAAACCTCCTTACAAAATTTATCTTAGTCAATCAACTGTTTAAGTATCTCAAGTCTTGGATCCGTTTGACGCTTATCACAGGAACATTCACCGTTGTTGAGGTTTTGTCCGCAAATCTGACACAGACCTTTGCAATCGTCCCTACAAAGATTCTTTGACGGGAGCGAAAGAAAAATGTCAGAAATTACAACATCATCAAGCTCGAGTGTAAAATCAGGTGTTTCAATATAGTCATCATTTTCCTCATCGGCAAGAGTCTGAATAAGCCTGTGTTCAAAGCTCATATTCATCTCTCTTGTATAGGGCTCACCGCAACGGTCACAGTCACGGCTGTAATCAAAGTGTGCATTGATTACAAGAGTAATCAAACTTGCTCTGTTTGTTGCTTTGGCAGTCACGACAACGGGAGTTTTGAATGGATAAACTCCGTCAACATCAAGACCAGACAAGTCAAGGTTATATTCAACTTGTTTTTCTTCACCGTCATTCTGAAAGACGGATTTAAGCTCAAAAAGCATATCTGCACCTCTTGACAGCATAGACACATATTAAAACGCTGTTTATTATTATACAAAAGGTTTGTCCCTTTGTCAACTAAAAAATACAAGAAAATAGGCTGTTTTTTTCGGGAATTTATGACAATATTCGCTAATTTTCCCATATGGAATTTTGAGCCTGCAAAGTCACTCAGAAAGTTACTTTGCACTTGATTTTTTCTTTTCATTATACCTCTTAAACATATATAATGCAATAATAAATTACAGTTGACATAAAATGGAATTTGTGATAGCATACTGTGTGGCAGTTCGTAACCATCCTGCCGGAAGGACGCTGATAGGCTGCTCCTTCTATCAAAACTAAGGAGAAAGGCACAGGGCTTTTTACGCCCTTTTTGCACCCTCTTTTGTGTGGGTGCTTTTTTTGTGCCGGAAAGAGAGTATGGAGAGATACAGTATTATTAATGAAAAGAACAATCGTGAGATTGTTCTTCTGCGTGGAAGCGGTTGCGTTTACAGAAAATGCATCTTCTGCGACTACTACACCGACAGGTGCAGTGATGAGGACGAAAACTTTCGTCTTAACAAAGCCGTGCTTGAAAAAGTTACGGGAATTTTCGGTGACCTTGAGGTCATTAACTCAGGCTCGGTTTTTGAGCTTGACAAAAAAACACTTGATTTTATCAAACAGGTGTGCAAAGAAAAAAAGATAAGTACCATTCACTTTGAGGCACATTACCTTTATCGTAACAAAATCAGTCAGCTCAGAAAAGATTTTGCGGATTTTGATTTGAAAATGAAGCTCGGTCTTGAAACCTTTGACTGCGATTTCAGAGAAAATGTCCTGAAAAAAGGAATCAAAGAGAGCAGTCCCGCTGTTATTGCAGAGAATTTCGACGAAGCTAATTTCCTTTTTGGAATTAAAGGACAGACAGCCGAAACAATGCAAAATGACATTGAACTGGGATTAAAGTATTTTGAACGAATCTGCGTCAACATTATGTGTGACAACACCACGGGAGTCAAATCCGATAAGGCTGTCATAAAAGAGTTTATGCAGAAGGTCTATCCTATATATAAGGATAACAAGAGGACGGATATTTTAATTAACAACACGGATTTTGGGGTTGGTGACTGATATGATAAATGAACTTTTGCTTATATTCTCGGTGGTATTCATATACGGTATGGCAGTTTTAGGCTATGCTCTTTTCGGCAAAGCCGGGCTTTACTGCATTTCAGCCGTTGCGACAATTCTTGCAAACATTGAGGCTTTAATCCTTGTAAACGCTTTTTCAATGGAACAGACTCTCGGAAATGTGCTTTTTGCGGTAACATTTTTGATTACGGACATTCTCTCGGAATGTGAGGGCAAAAAAGCCGCCAACAAGGCGGTTCTTACGGGAATACTCTCATCGGTATTTTTTCTTGTGCTTTCACAAAGCTGGATGCTTTACAATCCGAGTCCGAACGACACGATTATTCCGTCAATCAAGGCGGTTTTCTCAAACACTCCCCGAATGATTTTTGCATCACTTATTGTATATGCGATAAGTCAGCTGTTTGATGTATGGCTCTATCACAAGTGGTGGAAGTTCACGGAAAAGAAATTCGGTGACAAGAGAAGATTTTTATGGCTGAGAAACAACGGTTCAACGCTTATCAGTCAAATTCTTAACACAGCCCTTTTCACCGCATTTGCATTCTGGGGAACTTATGATTTCGGAACACTCGTTTCAATCTTTTTGTCAAGCTATGTAATCTACATTTTCACAAGTCTGCTCGACACGCCTGCGGTTTATCTTGCAAGACTTATTCACGATAAAAAGGAACAGAAAAAGATTTCGGAATAAAAACAGCTTAATTGAATATTTTCAATAAAAAGACAAGTCGTCGCAATATTTTTTGCGGTGACTTGTTGTGCTTTTTCATGATTTTGTGAATAAACCATAATATTATGCTTTTTATAATATGTAATATTCCGCTCTTTTATAGTCATTTTTTAACAACATGTGCAAAATCGGCTGTTTTTGTCCTGAATCACATAATTTTTTAAGATTTTTATTGACTTTTTCTGTACCAAATAGTATAATGAAGGCAAGTTGAATGCTTAATATTATTTATAAACTTAATTTTTGGAGGTAAATATCATGCTTACTAAAAGTGAAGAAGAAATTATGTACTTATTGTGGGACCTCGATGAGCCGCTCACAAGCTCAGAAATTGTTAAGAAGGCTGTAAACAAAACATGGAAAAAGAGTTACATTAACCTTCTTATCAATTCTCTTCTCAAGAAGGACATGATTAAGGTTGTCGGTGTTAAGCAGATGACTAAGAACTATGCCCGTACTTTTGTTCCTACAATGACAAAGGACGCTTATGCAATCAAGCAGATTTCGGACAGACCGAATTTTGCCGACAGCGATATTCCGACTCTCTTCTCCGAGCTTATTGAGAAAACCGAAAGCTCAGAAATTTTCGATAAGCTTGAGGCTCTTCTTAAAAAGCGTCGCGAAGAACTCGGCAAATAATTTATGCAAATAAGTTTTTATTCATTCTTGTTTTCTATTGTAATAAGCAGCATTTTTATAGTGCTGCTTTACTTTTTCAGAAAAAAGATTGCTTTTTGTAATTACTACGGTCTTTATACAATTTTGGGATTGTATGCTGTAACATTTGCAAGAATGGCTCTGCCGTTTGAATTCAAATTTACATATACATTTTCCGATCAAAATGTATATGCCTCTATAATGAATGTCTTGACCCCCGACAAGGGAGCTGTGTTTGTTCCTGAATTCACATTGCTCAATCTGCTTGTGTCAGTATGGATTGTCGGAAGTGTGATATACATTTTATGGGTGATGATTAAGTATTACAAAGCAGTCAAAGCTCTGAAAGCAAATGTTATTGACGGCACACCCGAAATGCAGGCAAAGCTTGACCTCATTTCGCAAAAGTGCGGAATCAGAAGAAAAGTTAAGCTAAAAATCACCGATTGCGTTATCTCCCCTGTTACATACGGATTTTTCAATCATGTTATTCTTATTCCGAATCGTGAATTTGACGACAGGGATTTTGGATATATCGCAATGCACGAATGCTGTCATATAAAGAACAAGGATATTTGGATTAAATTGCTGACGGAATTTTATTGCGGAATCTTTTGGTGGAATCCGTTTGTCCACCTTTTGAAAAAAGATTTAACCTACTGTCTTGAGCTAAGGTGTGACAAGCGTGTTACAAGCGAGCTTAGCGAGAACAGATGTACTGTTTATTACGAAGTTCTTGTAACGCAAATGAAAGCCTATAAAGAACAACAAGAAAGTGAAGAGAGCGACAGGGAAACTGCACTGAAAAGTGCGCTTGTCGGAATGAGTTTTGTAACCAACGAAAAGGGCGAAAAAATTGTAAGCAGAATGGAAATGATTCTGTACCCGAAGAAAAAGCAGACAATTATAAACAATATTGTTACAGCTTTTATGGCATTGCTTATTGTCGGTATATTCTTTGCTTCATACTGCTTTTTGATTGTCCCCGGTTGGGACACGACATACGAGGATTGTGTAGCCGATCTCATTGAATCGGGTGAATACAACGATAGTGTCAAAGTGTATGACGAAACAAATATGTATGTGTATGTTGAAGAAGACAAAACCACTCACCTTATTTTTGAGCCTTACGATGAAAAGAAAGGCATTGTCTATACAAAAGATGATTCTATTATTATTCCATACTCCGATGTAGAAAACGGCTACTATAATTATTGTCTTATATTAAGGGAGTAATAACAGATGAAAAAGAAAGCCGCAAAAATTTTCACAGCATTTATTATGGCAGCAATTATCGCACAGGGAACCGTTATGGTTGCAAGTGCAGCAGAAACAGATTCAACCCCCGACAGCGTTATAGTTATTGAAACCGCAACTTCTGACAGTTCATCTTTGGAGAGCGGTGCCGATTCAACTTCTATCCAGCCGAGAGCGGATAAAATAGTTATAAAATGGCGTCGTGGAAGTCGTGGTCAGCTCCAGTACAGAAGATGGAACGAAACAAGACAAAAATGGGTTGATGACGAATGGATTGACTACAAAGGTTAATCAACAGTAACAACAAAGGCGAAACAGATTTGTGTCTGTTTCGCCTTAATTTTTTGTTTATTCAAAAAGATTCTGTTCCGACAGGTTGACGGATTCAACATCTTTAAGCTGACGCTGAATTTGACGGGTACGAACACCTACAAGCTTATCGAGTTCCTTGTTTGCCTGATCGAGTCTTTGCTGTGTCATTACAAGCACATCATTGAACTTGTCAAACTCGGTCTTTACACCGCCGAGTATTTTCCAAACCTCTGCACTTCTCTTTTGCACGGCAAGGGTTTTGAATCCCATTTGCAACGAATTGAGCAGAGCCGCCATTGTACTCGGACCTGCAATATTCACCTTGTACTCACGCTGAAGAACTTCAACAAGTCCCATATTGACAACCTCGCTGTAAAGCCCCTCAAACGGAAGAAACATAATTGCAAATTCCGTTGTGTTCGGCGGATCAATGTACTTATCGTGAATATCCTTTGCCTCGCCCTTTATACGCTGAACAAGTGCTTTTTTTGCCGATTCAATGCTTTGCCTGTCACCGCTTTCAACAGCCTCACGGAGGGCAGAATATGTATCGCCCGGAAATTTTGAGTCAATCGGCAGATACACTGTGCCGGCACCGTCAGCCGGCAGTTTGATTGCAAACTCAACAACATTTTTTGAGCCTTTTTTTGTTGCAATATTTTCCTCGTACTGTTCCTTTGAAAGAATTTCAGAGAGAATTGCGCCAAGCTGAATTTCGCCGAGTATGCCCCTTGTTTTGACATTTGAAAGAACCTTTTTCAAATCGCCCACGCCTACCGCAAGCGTTTGCATTTCGCCGAGTCCCTTATAAACCTGTTCAAGTCTTTCGTTGACAAGAGAAAATGATTTATTCATTTTTTCCTCAAGTGTTTTTTGAAGCTTTTCATCAACTGTCTGTCGCATTTCATCAAGCTGACGGAGATTTTCCCGTCTTATACTTTCAAGCTTTTCATCAACCGAGCGTCTGATATTTTCAAGGCTCTGAGCGTTACCCGACGAAAAGCTGTGAAGTCTTTGTTCAAGCTGAACCGCTCTGTCATTTTGTGACTGTGCAAAGCTCTGCTGATTGAGCAATATTTTTTGAAGCTCATCTTCCGCCCTATTGTTACTGTTCTTTTTGAAAACTGTTATCAATGTAATGATGCTGACTGTAAGCGTTATTAAACACAGTAAAAGCAAAATTATTTCAGCTGTTGTAAATTGCATTTTTAACCTCCCGAACAATAATTCGATTTACAGTTAAATAATATCATTCGGGAGTTTTTCTGTCAACTCACGGTTTAAATAATGTTTCAACACGCTTTTTACAGTTTTCGGGTGAGTAAACAAAGCGGTCAATATGGTCACTGCTGCAGTAGTATTCAGGAGATGTGGGATTGTATTTATAATCAAAAACATCTATTATTATCAGTTTTATTTTCATCTTTTCGGGAATGATGCTTTTTATGTAAACGCTTACCTGATCTCCCACACAAACGCCCTCTTTTGTTTCTGCAAGACCTGCAAGGTTTGGTGAAAGCTCAACAAAAGCACCGTAATTTTCAACGCTGCGAACAATTCCGGACACGGTTTCTCCGGCACAAAACTTTTCGGCATTTTCCTCCCATGTTCCGAGAAGCTCTTTATGACTCAAGCTGATTCTGCCGTTTTCAATTGATTTTATTACAGCCTTAATATCCATCCCAACAGTAAACCGCTCACGGGGATGCTCAATTCTTGAAACCGAAATTGTATCAATCGGCATCAATGCAATAATTCCGCAGCCGATGTCGGCAAATGCGCCGAAACTTTCAAGATGAGTTATACGGGCAGGCACAATATCTCCGCAGCGCAAGCCTGAAATATACGCGTCAAGGCACTTGCGTTGAGCCTTTTCCCTTGAAAGCATAACAACAGGTTCTCCGTTCGGGGCTTCGGTTATGTCGGTAACCACAAAACAAATGGGACGGTTTACTCTTGAAATTACGGCAATGTCACGAACCGAGCCGTCTTTTATTCCGATTACCCCCTCTTCCCTCGGAATTATGCCCTTGATGCCCCCAAGGTCAACAATAAGATTGTGACTGCTGTCACAAACAATTGCCTTTGCCTCAAGTATTTTTTCACTGTTTTTTGCCTCTTCAAGCAATTTCAGAGAATGAATTATATTTATGTTTTCCTGTTCGGATATAAGTTTTCCTTCGGGTAAATATTCTGACATTTTAAAGCCTCCGTTATATTTAGGTTTACAAAAAATCATATGAAGTTTTTTTGCATCTTATTACACGGATAAAATTTTTCACCTGAGAATTTTATTTGCATTTGCAACGCTTTCCTTCATAAAATGCGGTAAACTTGCATTTTTATTTCATTTATGGTATAATAGGCACGAAAAGTGTGATGAAATCTAAGCTTTTGTTGAGTGCTTTTATATCCCCTCAAATTTTGCTCCGCAAAATTTTCGATGGGTAATTTTACCGTAATTCAAATTGTGACTGCGGTAAAATAATGTGTGTTTTAGATCCAGATTAGAAGAGCCGAGGTTATGTATCATAGCTATATGGCTTGACAGGAAGGAAACAAACCTATGAATACTTACAGTCTTAAAAAAATATGTGCCGTATCGGTTGCGTCAATTATGTGTGCTTCTGCGTTGGCATTTTCGGGTTGCGGTGATAAAAAGATTGAAAACTCGCAGACACCGGATGAAACGGTTCCCGCAACTACTGCGGCTGTCAGCACTGCCGATGAGCCTACCGCACAGAATTATCTTGAAAGCATCGGCATAGATACCGCTACTCTCGGCATCAACCCGAACATTATTCACGATTCAAACCCTGTAGGCTTCCAGCTTGATATGCCGAAGGACGGCGATACAATCGCAGTTGTTCACACCTCATACGGTGACATTACAATGCGGCTTTTTCCCGAGCAGGCTCCAAAAACTGTTACTAATTTTGTAAATCTTGCAAAGGCAGGAAAGTACAATAATTCACTTTTCAGCAAGGTAACAAAGGACTTTATGATTAACGGCGGTTACTGCGGCACAAGCTCATACGGCGATGTTTTTGAAGATGAATTTTGCGACAGGCTTTTCAATATCAGAGGTGCTGTTGCAATGTCAAACACAGGTGCGGATACAAACGAAAGCGCGTTTTTTATAAATCAGAAAACTGCCGAAGCATATAAGAATGAAGGCGGCTGGGAACATCTTGCAAGTCAATGGGATTCTATCAAAACCCAGCTTGCAAACTACAAGGATTCAAACCTTCTGACTGCATTTATTGACAAAAACGGCACAAACTGTTACGACACGGACAGCGTTCCCGACAGCGTTAAAAAGCTGTATGAAGAAAACGGCGGCAACGCCTACCTTGACGGTGCATACAATGCAGTTGACAGAGGCTACACGGTATTTGCACAGGTAATTGACGGAATGGATGTTGTTGACAAAATTGCGTCTGCAAAAGTTGACAAGGACGGTATTCCTGTCAAAAACATTGTTATAAAAAGCGTTAAGATTACACAGTACAAGGAGAAATCGACAACTCAGGCAGCTTCAACATCTGCCGAGGGCGTTACGCAGCCGACTACAGTCGGATAAGGAGAAATTATGGAGAAAATGCCTGTTGTAGCAATTATGTACGACTTTGACCGTACCCTTTGCACAAAGGATATGCAGGATTACAGCTTTATTCCTCGTCTTCATATGACCGAGGATGAGTTCTGGAGGTTTTCAAACGAACTCGGTCAAAACGAGCATATGGACTCAATTCTTGCGTATATGTATGCCATGGTGAGAATGTCCCGAGAAAAGGATATTCCGCTTCTGCGAAATGACCTTGTTGAAATGGGTGCGAATGTTGAATTTTTTGAGGGCGTAAAGGATTGGTTCAAGAGGATTTCCGACTTCGGCAAAAATCTTGGAATGCAGGTTGAACATTATGTTATTTCATCCGGTATGAAAGAAATTATTGAGGGAACGGAAATCAGCAAAAACTTCAAAAGTATTTTTGCGTGTGAGTTTCTTTACGATGAGAGCGGCAACGCCGTATGGCCTAAAACAGATGTAAATTACACCAATAAAACGCAGTTTGTTTACAGAATAAACAAGGGTGTTCTTGATGTTGCGAATGATATCGACCTCAACCGTTCAATGCCTGAGGACAGCAAACGGGTTCCATTCTGCAATATGATTTACATAGGCGACGGTCTTTCGGATGTTCCGTGTATGAAAATGATGAAGGCCTATGGCGGATATTCAATTGCAGTTTATCAGAAAAAAGACAGCAAGGTTGAAGATTTGCTGATGAAAGACAGGGTTGATTTTATCTATCCTGCCGACTATTCGGAAAACACAGGCCTTGACCTCACCGTTAAAAATATCATCAGAAAAATGGCTGTCTGCGGTCTTTTGTACGATGAAAACCATGAGCAGAAAAAAGAAATTCTCGGAAGATAATTTTGGTTGAATAAAAAAGTCAAGTATCAAAACGATGTTTGACTTTTTTATTTATTTATTTGGTATTATAATTATAGAAAAGGAGATACCTGCGATAAGCGGATTCTCCACTTGTTGGTTAGAAGCTAACCGCCGGAGCTTCGAAATTCGGGCGGTTGTTTCTTTTTTTATTTAAATGTACATATATGTACGAAGAAACAAAATTACTTTTTGTTGCCAAATATTTGGTAATAAAGGAAATGTCAGGTACCCGAAAGGTACTTGACATTTTTCTTTATTTGGTTTAATATAATTATAGAAAAGGAGATACCTGCGATAAGCGGGTTCTCCACTGTATTGGTTAGAAGCTAACCGCCGTTGGGAGAATTTTGGGCGGTTAGTTTCTTTTTTATTTAAGTGTACATATTGCTATGTACTAAAAAGAAGTCATTTTTTGTTACCGAAAACTTGGTAACAAAGAGCGATAACGCTTTAATTCTTATTTGTCAATTTAATTTTTAGGCGGCAGTTCTTTACGGACTGCCGTTTTTTTGCATATATTCTGCATAACCTAAAAACATATTTTCACATCTGAAGTTCGTCTGTATTTTACGAAAAAGACTTGCAATAAAAAAGCAAATCAAATATAATTTAAAGAGAGCGTTGTTCAGGCTCAATTATTGTATAAAAAATATAACAACAACTTTTAACACAAAGGGACAAATAATGAATAAATTTCAACTTATAACCAATGAGGTAAAAAAGGTAATAAACGGTAAAGACAGGGCGATTGTCACCACTCTGCTTGCGTTGCTCACAGGAGGTAACATTCTTATTGAGGATATTCCGGGTGTGGGAAAAACAACAATGGCAGTTGCGTTTTCAAAGGCACTCGGTCTTGAATACGGCAGAGTACAGTTCACTCCAGACACCTTGCCGTCAGATATCACGGGCTTTGCGGTCTATAACAAGGATACAGGAAAATTCACTTTCAACAAGGGCGCTGTATTCTGTAATCTTTTTCTTGCAGACGAATTAAACAGAACTTCAAGCAGAACTCAGGCGGCTTTGCTTGAGGCAATGGAAGAACGGCAGGTAACGGTTGAGGGCAGCACTTTTAAGCTTGAAAAGCCTTTTTCTGTTATTGCAACACAAAACCCGACAGGAGCGTCGGGAACACAGCTTTTGCCTGATTCACAGATTGACCGATTCACGGTAAGGCTTTCAATGGGATATCCCGACAGCAACGCCGAATGTAAAATGCTGCTTAACAGAAGCGGTAAAAATCCCTTTGACTCCGTAAACTACATTGTGTCCAAGAATGAATTTCTTGAAATGCAGTCGGAGGTTCAGAATGTTTTTGTCAGCGACGATATGGCAGGATATATTGTGTCACTCATTTCGGCAACAAGAAAGCATCCGCTGATTTCGAGAGGTGCAAGCCCCAGAGCAACTCTGTCGCTCAGCGATATGGCAAAGGCTGTTGCATTTGCCGAGGGCAGAGATTACATTGTGCCGAGAGATGTTCAGAATATTTTTGTCTGCACCGTAAATCACAGGATAATTCTAAATGCAAAAGCCTCTGCATCAAAAAAGAACGGCGAAGAAATTCTGCACGAAATTCTCAGAAAAACTCCAAAGCCGAGGACTTGAAAATGATAAGGAACATAATAATTTATCTTTGTCTGCTGACGGGAACATTTTTGTTCAGCATTTTTTATTATGCTTGGTTTTCGTGGTTTTTGTTCCTGACGGTTGTTTCAATTCCGATAATCTCGCTTTTGCTGAGTCTGCCTTTTATGATACGGAGTGCTTGTTCGGGCATTGAAATTTTTGCAAAAAACAATGTTTATGTGAAAGACGATTTTTACATTGCAATATCAGGCAAGAAAAAGAAACCGCTCTTCTGCCCTATGCTCACGCTGAACATAAAATCCACCAACCTTACAACTAATCTTTGTAAGAACATAAAAATCAGATTTTCGGGTACATTTACAAAGCCGTTAATCAGACAATGCAACAGTCTTACACAGCATTGCGGACAGCTTGACATTGTATGCAAAAACGGTAAAATTTACGATATGCTCGGTATATTTTTTATTCCGATTAGAATAAAAAAGCATAGCTTTGTTCGTGTTCTTCCAAAGTCGCAAAAGCCGGAAATCATCCCCGACAGCAGTAATTTCACGGTTACGGGGTACAAGCCTAAGCCTGTCGGCAACAGCGAAATTTATGAGCTTCGTGAATACCGTCACGGTGACAGTCTGCGCAATGTTCATTGGAAGCTTTCGTCAAAAAGCGATGGGCTGATTGTAAAAGAACCGAATGTTCCGATAATCAAGAACTGTCTTATAATGCCTTTTTTCGGAGATAATGCAGACGAAAATGATGTTGTTTTTGCAAAGCTGATGTATGTCTGCCGATATATGATTAAGAGCATAGGCATTTGCTTTGCCTGCGACAGGAATGGCAATCCTTTTGAGATAAGATGCGAAAACGATATATTAAACTATTTTTCCGCACTCTATCTAAACACGGAAAGCAACTTTGTTGCCGACACAAATGATTTTCAGCATTATAGTATATTTGCCGATCGTGAGGAGGTTGACTTGTTGTGAAAAACAAAACAAGCTTTACGATTGACATTCTTCTCTGCGTAACATTGATTTCAAGCCTGTTTTACTGTCTTGTCACCTCTTTTGATATAAAAACAGAATGGTACATCATAGTAGTTCCTACGGCAATTTTCTGCACAATTTACGGATTGCTTGCCTCCCTTGTCAAAAAGTCGGGCGTGCTGTTTATCAGCGTAGCAATCACTATGATTGTTTTTGTATTTACTCTGCTGTTTTCACTTGAAAGCATACTTGAACAATTGAGTTATGTTATTACTCAGGTTTTAAAACCGCTTTCGCAGTATCTTCCCGTACAGAACAAAATTATTTTGGGAGATACCCTCGGTACAAGCGCAACAGGACTTTTTGTGTTTATTTCGGCAATACTAAGTGCTGTTTTTACAATCAGCCTGATACGATACAAGCGCATTTTGATTCCGTCATTGCTGTCAATGGTACTGCTCGTCCCCTGCTTCATTCTTGTAAACACTCTGCCGTCACTTGTTTGTCTTTTTATTGCAATTGCAAGTCTTATTGCCTTGTACATTTCAAAGAACACACGCAAATTCAGACCGTCACAGGGCGGTGTGATTGCGGCAATTTCATTCGGAATAATGCTTGTTGTGATGACAATTCTGCTTGCGTTCAATCCGATTGAAAAATATGAGCGATTTGACTGGCAGGAAAACCTTTTGCAGAGCATTGAAAACGGCTTTAATATTGATGACGGACGAAAAACTTCCACAGAAAAAAAACTTAATGAAATCAAAGGTTCACTTGAAGAAAAAGAAAATCTCAACGATATTTCTCCGCTGACGCAGACGCATACACCTGTTATGACGGTAACTTCGGCAGTCGGCGGTAATATTTATCTCAAAGGCACAGCATATGCCGACTACAGGGACAATATATGGAGTATCATTTCCGACAATGATGCCGCAAGATATCCGCAGGATTTCGTACCGTTTACGGCAACAATCGGAAACAATGCTTTAACCGATACAAGGGTTCATATGCTGAATGAAAGTAAGATTGCCTATGTTCCCTACTTTTTGGAAAGTCTACCCGACAATCTCAATTCGGTTGCCGATGTGTGCGTAAAAAACGATACTGATAAAAACGAATTTTATTATTCGCACTATCCGTTTTATGCCGAGAACACATACAGATACAATAATTCAGCCGAAGCGGAAGATTACAAAGCATTTGTGTATGACACCTATCTTGAAATTCCGAGAAAAACACAAATTGAATTGCGTAGAATTGCAGAACAAGAGGGCTTTCTCGACTCGGAGCTTACCGTTTCCGAAAAGATTGAAATGGTAAAAAATTATATTTCAAGCAGTAAACCCTATTCACTCAAAACTCCGAAAATGCCTTCGGGCAAAGATTTTGCAACTTGGTTTCTCAACGAGAGCGACATGGGATATTGTGTCCATTTTGCCACGGCAGGCACGCTTATGCTGAGAGCACTCGGGATTCCGGCACGATATGTTACAGGCTACTATGCAACCGCATACGCAAATCAAACCGTTACCGTAACAACCGACAACGCTCACGCATGGATTGAGTATTACAGCGATACGGCGGGTTGGATTCCGCTTGAATGTACACCGTCATCGTTTCAGCCGGCAAGGTATGTCGGCTCTCAAAGAGCAAACGGCGGCAGTACTGACACAACTCAGCCAACAACCGTTGAACCGACAACAGCTCCGACTGCTCCGACAAACGGCACGGTTTCTCACAGCACAAAACCGAAGAATGACATTAAATCTTCATTTGAATTTAACGGATTTACAATCGCTATGATGTCATTGGGAATTGTTGCCCTTGCTTTAATCGCAATTTTCTCAAGAAGAATTATCATTATCAAAAAGAGAAAACAAAGATTTGAAACAGGAAGAAACAATAAACGGGCAATCTGCATTTATAAAGAACTTAAAAATCTCACGAAAATTTCGCATCTTCTGATTACAGATGAAGTGAAATCCGTGTATGAAAAGGCAAGGTTCAGCAATCACACGATAAGCGATGATGAACTGAAAATTATTGAAAACGCTTACTATAATTCCATTGAAGAAATTTACAATAATCTCCCTCGCATCAAAAAGCCGTATTACAAGTTTATAAAAGCGATAAAATAAGAAATGCTCCCGTACAATACGGGAGCGTTTTTCGTTCTTAATATCACAACAAAAGGCTCTTGAAAACAACTCAAGAGCCTTAGATTTTGCTTTATATTATTTAAAAAGATTCTTTTTGTCATAATAATCCTTATCGACAAACTCGTCCTTTTCGTCAAGATTGCTGTCACTGCTCTTGAAAAGTCCCGAGCCAAAACGATAATCGTGATTTGCCATTCTGCGAATTCCGTAAGCAAGAATTGCAACACACACCAAAAACCAGAAAACTAACCAAAACATAAACAACACCTCTCAAAAGCAATACAATGTTAGTATTTTTGTTTAGCTGATTATATCATTGCAATATTATATTGTCAATATATTTTTATTAATATTCATTAATAAATGCAAGAACTTTTCTTACTGTTTCAACACTCAATTTATCAGTGTTGCCGTATTTGAGAAAAGAATTGACATTACCTGCATTAAGGTTCAATTCCTTATAAATGCGGTAGTTTGTAATACACTTTTGCTGTTTAACTTCACAGATTTTTTTATACATCAAATTTTTAATTTTTGTTTCATTATTGTGTTTGTCTAATCTGTAAAGGTAGTTATCATAGATTGTTTTGTACTCGCTTAATTCTTTTTCGGAAACATATTTTTCAACATTATTGTCCGTAATTCCCGAAAGTTTTTCGCAACCGTCATTAAGATAGTCGTACTTTTTAAGAAGTTTATTCTTTAAATTTTTATCGGTAAACATCATAAGATAAAGGCATAAAGCATCTTTAAGACGAAAATTATTTTCGGCAAGTTTTGAAAACGAGTACAACGATGTTCCGCCCACTCCCGACAATTCCTGTAGTTGTGAAAGAAGATATCCTTTAAAGGTCAACGCTCTCATTTAAACCTCTCCTTGTAATCTTTATAATGTTCTAAAAGAATATTTTTATCAAAATCAGTCAACATTCCATAACAAACATCATCAACAAGTCTATCAAGCAAATCCCAATCTAAGGAATTGTAAACTAACTCATTTTCGATATCCTCTATATCTTTTCCTCGCATTGCACACAATTTTGACACTACCAAATCTTCAAGTGACAGAGTGTAAAAATTAACTTTCTTTGTTGGTATATTAACCTTTACAATTCGTTCAAGATAGTTTTCAGGAAAATTTATTCTATAAGCATTTACATTCATATTTATATTGTACAGTTCTAAAAGCTGTTTTATTTCATCACTTGCATCAATTGAATCAATATCGTGTGTTGATCTGTAAATTTTCTTCATTAATACAAGAGCACTTCCGCCTGCAATAACACAGGTGTAGACATCATCAGAGGTATCAATCAACGCCATATCTCTATCAACCTGTAAAAGTCTTTCAATAATTTCTTTTTCGTATAAATTCATTGCTACACCTCTTTATATATTTTGTTTTCAATAATAGTATTATTCAATTTCTATTATATTTAAAAAAATTTTTTTGTCAACAAAAAATTGTAATTTACCGACATAATTTTGCAAGTTAGGGTTCGGTACTGTTAATTTTCTTTTTGATATGGTAAAATGGTTGATGAACGGAGGGAATGCGATGTTTAATGTTACAATCCGTCAGGTTGGAATTGAGGAACGGGAAGAAATTATAATTTGCTGTCATGAAATCAGCGACGAGGTTATGTCGCTTGCAAACAGCATTAAGGGGCAGAAAAGTTTTCTTCTTGCATCGAAAGACGGCGAGATGTTCAAGCTTGACACAAAGGAAATTTTCTACATAGAATCGGTTGACAACAAAACCTTTATATACTGCAAAAACAATATTTATGAAACCAAACAAAAGCTGTATGAGCTTGAAGAAATTTTAAAAGGAACAAAATTTTTCAGATGTTCAAAGTCGATGATACTGAATATCGGTAAAATCCGTTCCGTGTCACCGTCTGTCAACAGCCGTTTTGAGGCAAAGCTTGTAAACGGTGAAACGGCAATTATTTCAAGGCAGTATGTACCGACCTTGAAGAAAAAGCTTGGAATGTGAGGTATTGTTATGAATGATTCTTTAAAAGAAATTATAAAGGAAGTCATAAAGGACTTTTTCATAATCACGGTTGCAATGCTTTTTGTTGTAAGCCTTGCAAATTCAATTGCGTTAATCGAATACTATCCCCCCTATTTTCCGTGGGTTGTAATGGGAACAGGTGCGGTAACTTCAATTCCGACTCTGCTTTTTTACTTTAAAGAAGAACCCACCAAACTACAGGCTCGCATACGAATTGTCATTCATTTCTGCCTTATTCAGGCAATTGTTATGACCGAGGGATTTTTGCTTGGTTGGTACAAGAATTTTCCTATGGCGCTTTTGGTTTTTGCAATGGTTACCGCCGTGTATCTGCTGACATTTCTTTTCAGCTACATTACACGGACAAGCACGGCAAAGTCAATTAATGAATCGCTCAAAAAATTTAACGCAGACGAGGATTATCAGGACGAATAACTGCATTTTGACATACAAAATTGCAACTTACTCCCCTCTTTTTGCAACACAGCTAAAATTGCTTTTCTTTTGAATTGCAAGGTGCTACTATGTTGACAGAAGGAGGGGATTTTTAATGAGTAACATAATCGAAGTTAAAAATCTTGTAAAGAATTATAAAGATGTTCACGCAGTAAATGATATATCATTCACGGTTGAAGAAGGTTCGTTTTTCGCATTTCTCGGAATTAACGGTGCAGGCAAATCAACCACAATCAACATTCTTTGTACGGTGCTTGAAAAAACATCGGGCAATGTTAAAATCGGCGGATATGACCTTGACAAAGAAAAGAACAAAATCAAGGAGCTTATCGGAATTGTTTTTCAGGGTTCTGTACTTGACAAACAGCTCACCGTTAAAGAAAATCTTGAATCGAGAGCGTCATATTACGGACTCAACAAAAAAGAAATCGCCAAAAGAATTGAGAGCCTTACACAAACCTTTGACCTTTCGGAAATTCTCAAAAGAAAATACGGCACATTGAGCGGTGGCCAGCGCAGACGGGTTGACATTGCAAGGGCGCTTATTAACCGACCTAAGCTCCTGTTCCTTGACGAACCGACAACGGGACTTGACCCGAAAACAAGGCTGCAGGTGTGGGAAATCATCCACAATCTTCGCAAAGAAACAGGACTTACGGTATTCCTCACAACCCACTATATGGAAGAAACAGTTGACTGCGACAATGTGGTGATTATTGATTCGGGCAAAATTGTTGCCAACGATTCTCCGCATAATCTCAAAAAAGATTATTCGTCAAACAGCCTTGTTTGGTACACGGAAGAAAATTCTGAAAACGATAATCTTCTCAAGGCCGATAATCTCGAATTTGAAAGAGTCGGAGATGCGTATAAAATCAAAATCAAAAACAGCAGACAGGCTCTTGAAATCACAAACAAACATACTGAAATTGTCGATTTTGAGATTATCAAAGGCAATATGGACGATGTGTTTCTGACCGTAACGGGTAAAAGGCTGGGTGACTGATATGAAATTTCAAAGAACACTTTGCTCATACAAGGGTATGACAAAACGAAATATAAAGGTATATTTAAAGGACAAAACCGCAATTATCTTCTCAATGATGACGCAGATTATCATACTCGGATTGTATCTTTTATTTCTCAAACAGAATTATGTAGATTCAATGACTTCAATGCTTGACGGCTTCAACATCAAAACAGAGGACAATTTGATTAACGCACTTGTAAATTCATGGCTTGTATCGGGCGTTATCGGAACATCTGTTGTTACGGTTGCAATGAACTCGCTTTCGGTAATGATTTCCGACAAGCAGAACAAGATTGACTACGACTACAACGCTTCTTCCGTAAAGGGCAGTACGGTTGTTCTCTCCTACTTTTCGGGTGCGGTTGTAAACACAATTGTAATCAGCGCAATTTTGCTGACGGCAGGCATCGCATTTTCGTGCATATCGGGTTCAAGCTTTCCCGAATTTACAGAGCTTTTAAAATTATACGGACTTGTGATTTTAGGCTCTGTTTCGGCTGTACTTATTCTTATGTTTGTTGCGTCATTCTTCAAAAAGAATTCAACCTATGCCGCATTCAACACACTTATTTCGGTTGCAATCGGTTTTGTAATCGGCGCATACATTCCCGTCAGCCAGTTTTCTGACGGAGTTCAGACATTTGTAAATCTTATCCCCGGCTCACACATTGCGGCTATGATAAGAAATGTGCTTGTCAGTCCGTGCATTAACGATATTTCGACCTCACTCGCAGGAGCAGACCACGGAATGTTTGCCACAGAGGCAGAAAAAGCGTTTGCAACCAACCTCAACCTTTTCGGAAACGAAGTGGATTTCACATTTATGATGATGTACTCAATCGGTGCAATCTTAATTTTCCTTGTCCTCAACCTTATATCATACAAATTCAGTTCAAAACGCAAAGACTGATTTATGGCAGATAAAAAGCCGACACTCCGAAAAGTGTCGGCTTTTTTATATATAGTTACTTCCAAACTTCTTCTGCAATTTCTTTTACAAGAGCAAGCTTTGCCCACTGCTCTTCCTCGGTAAGCTTATTACCGATTTCGCATGATGCAAAACCGCACTGCGGACTGAGATACAATCTGTCAAGCGGAATATACTTTGCCGCCTCATGAATACGATTGATTACAGTCTGCTTATCCTCAAGAACAGGTGACTTTGTTGTGATAAGACCGAGAACAACCTTTTTGTCACCGCTCACATATTTTAACGGTTCAAAACCGCCTGAACGCTCATCGTCAAACTCAAGATAATAAGCGTTGACATTTTCTTCACCGAAAAGTTTCTCTGCAACAGGATCATATGCACCGCTGCTGAAGTATGCAGAATGATAGTTACCTCTGCAAACATGAGTATTGATTACGAGGTCATCGGGCTTACCCTCAATTGCAAGGTTGTTTACCTTGAGAAGTTTCTCACTGATACTCTTTAAATCTGCATCCTCGCCATAGCGGATTACGCTACCCTCCGCAACAAGAACGCCCCATGTGCAGTCGTCAAACTGAATATTTCTGCAACCTGCATCGTAAAGATCTTTGATTACCTTTTTGTATCCGTTTGCAATATCGTTGATAAGTTCTTCATCTGTCGAATAGAACTTCCTTGTCGTTTCAATATTTGCAGGAATGATGAACTGCTGGAAAAACTGTGCGGGAGCAGGAATTGTCTGCTTAGCTACTGTGTTTTCATCCTCAAGAGCCTTTACAAATTTGTAATGTTCAACAAACGGATGACTGTCAACCGAGATTTCGCCGGAAAGCCATGTATCGTCAATCAAAGCCTGTTCGCCGTGGAATGCAACACCGTTTTCGGTTTTTTTGTGTTCAACTCCGTTAAATCCCCACATGAAGTCAAGATGCCATGTTGCTCTGCGGAATTCACCGTCGGTAATCGCTTTTATACCGGCTTTTTTCTGTTTTGCAACAAGGTCAAGAATAGCCTTGTCCTCAACTGCAGTAAGCTCTTCTTTTGTGATTTTACCGTTTTCAAAATCAAGTCTTGCTTTTTTAAGATAATCGGGTCTTAAAAAGCTGCCTACTGTTTCAAATCTAAATGGTGTGTGCTGTTTACTCATCTTAAATACCTCCGTGGAAATTTGATGAGTTAATTATATTATGAATTCACAGACTTGTAAAATACTTGTTATCAGCCGTTTGCTATTAGTTTTTCTTATATCAAATATGTTTCTTTAAAGCCTCAATATATGCCTCGGCAAGGTTACTGTGCAGAATCTTTTTATTTTCGATATAACCGATTTTCATATTGCCCTCTTCATCAAGGGGGATTGCGGTTATATTATCACCGTTAAGCTCATTGTCGATTACACCGCTGCAAACTGTGTAGCCGTTGAGTCCGATTAAAAGGTTGAACAGGGTTGCTCTGTCTGTCACTCTGATATTTTTTGTACGCCCGACCGTGCTGAAAATTTCTTCCGAATAATAGAAAGAATTATGCTCCCCCTGTTCAAACGAGAGATACGGATAATCGGCAAGCTCCTCCATTGTAACGGATTTTTTGTCTGCAAGCGGATGGTCGGTTGATACAAACACATGAGGCTTTGCCGTAAAAAGCTCGGTGAATGTCAGCGACTTTGATTTTATAATTTTCATCAGAGCATCTTTGTTAAAGCTGTTGAGATAAAGAATTCCGATTTCGCTTTTCATCTTTGCAACATCGTCAATAATTTCGTAGGTTTCGGTTTCACGAAGTGAAAAATCGTACTCCTCGCCTGCAAACCGTCGGATAAGATCAACAAATGCATTGACTGCAAACGAGTAGTGCTGGGTTGAAACGCAGAACTGTTGCTTTATCTTTGTTCCCGACTTATACACTCCCTCAAGCAGGCTCGCCTGTTCAAGAACCTGTCGTGCATAACCGAGAAATCTTTCACCCTCGTTTGAAGTTACAACGCCCTTGTTTGTGCGTGTAAAAATCTTTATGCCCATTTCCGTTTCCAACTCACGGATTGATGTTGTAAGTCCCGGTTGGGAAATAAAAAGTTCTTTTGACGCTTCACTCATTGAGCCTGTGCGGGCAACGGTGACAACATATTTCAACTGTTGCAAAGTCAACCTTGTTCAATCCTTTCAAAAAACAAATTTCCTCATTCAACATAGAAAACACGGTTTTCTCTTCTCGGTGAAGTTTTTGGATATTCACCGTTCACATAACCGATAACGCAGTGACCGATACCCTCATAGTCACCCTCAATGCCGAGTGATTCGAGAATTTCTTTGCCCTCTTTGCTTTCAAATTCTTCCTTTGCACGGTGAATCCAACAGCTTCCGAGTCCCTCATCATGGGCGGCAAGCATAAGATTTTCCATCACAAGAGTACCGTCATACAAATATGTAGGAGCTGCTTTATCGGCAAGCACAATCAGCACAACGGGAGCGTTATAGAACGGATCAACATCTTTTCCCATAATTTCGGCATTCATTCTTGAAAGCCTGTCACGCATTTCTTTGTTTGTTACGGCAACGATAATAACCGGCTGTCTGTTCATTCCTGACGGTGCATACAGACCTGCGGAAATGATTTCGTCAATAACTTCCTTTGGCGGCATTTCAGACTTAAAGCTGCGAACGCTTCTTCTTGATTTCAGTTTTTCGATAAATTCACTCATTATGTAAACCTCTCAGTCCTCATAAAATTTTGCAAAATCCTCAACGGATTTTCTCTTCGGTCTTACGATTTCGGAATCCGTGTAACCAACTGCGATAACGCTGACAACAGCCTCTGTTTCGGGAATGTCAAATTCTTTTCTGAGTTTTTCACCGTAACGGATACCCATAACAAGGGTTGAAAGTCCCAGCTCGGTTGCCTTTAGCAAAAGTGCCATATTGTTAAGACCGAGATCGTAATATCCCCAGCCGTTGCCGATTTCAGTCACGGCAGTACCGTCTTTGTCAAAACCCGAACGGTTGAGAACAACTGTTGTCACGATATATGCAGACGCATTTTCTGAATTTTTTCTGTTAAATTCAGGGAGTGCCTCTCTTACGGCATTCTTACTTTTCTCGCCTGTTGCAACATAAAAGCGCGGCGTCTGAGAGTTTTTCCACGAAGGAGCAAGATTTGCCGCTGAAAGCATTTCATCGAGCAGGCTTTTTTCAACCTTTTTATCTATATAATGTCTTGTGCTTTTTCTGTTATTTAAAGCTTCGGATAATTCCATAATCAAACCTCCAACATTTTTATACCTATATTGTACCAACGGAGTGGGAATTATTCAAGAGTTAAATCAGAATATAGAACAAAATCGGTATAGTGAAAACTGCCGTCAGTTGTGACACAAGCGCCATACTTGCCCCCTCATCGGGACTTTTTCCGTAGGCTGACGGAATGATTACCGTGTTAAGCCCGAGCGGCATTGCGTTTGCACAAAGCGTTGCAACAACTGCCTCCTGAGGTGCGTTAAAAAGCTTTAACACAAGCACCGAAACCGTTGGCAGAAACACAAGGCGGATTCCTGCAACAACATAGGTCTGCCATTTGCCGAAAAGATTTGCAAGACTGTAGCCGCCTATTACAAAGCCTGTCAGAATCATTGCAATGGGCGACATACAGGCGGCGGTTGAATTGATTATTGTTGTAACAAGTCTGAATTTCGGAATCGGCAATAAACCGAGAATTGCTCCGATAAAAATTGAAACAAAAATCGGATTAACAAAATTTTTCATTGAAAATTTGCCGTGTCCGTTCGGCACAAGCCACGCAATTCCTATTGAATAAGTAAACAAATTGAGCGGTAAAGTAAACATAAGATAGTCGAAAAGCTCCATACTTTCGGTGCCGTATATTCCCGACACCATTGCAGTTCCGACAAATCCGAAATTTGAAACGGAAATTGAATAGCGGTACACCTTTTTCAGATATTCCGTTTTGCCGAGATACCTTGAAACGGCAAATCCCACTGCAATGCAAAACAGCAGAACTCCCGTGCTGTAGGCAATGAACACCCATTTTTCGCTTATGTTTTTTACCGTACAATTGGTGCGGAAGGTGTTGATTACAACGGCAGGCATAAGAATTCTGTTCTCAAGCTTTGAAAAAATTTCGGCTGAATTTTCCGGCAAAAATCCGCCCTGTCGGATTATAAAACCGATAAATATAAACGAAAACAAAACCGCAATTTGAAAAATCACCGATGAAAAAATCCCCACAAATCCGCCCCCCTTTTAAAGCCAAAACACCCCCAGTCCGAGCGGCTGAGGGTGTAAGCTTCAAATCAAATTACTTGCAGCTGCACTTTGCTTCAAAGCTCTGGCAGTCCGTACACTGACAAACAGTCGGATTTGCCTCATGAGTGCCGACCTTGATTGCTTCAAGCGAACAGTAGTCCTTTGTGCTGTTGTGATGCTTACAGTTTGTTACCGAGCACATAATGCTCTGATTACAATATGCATTGTTTTCCATAGTATTCATTCTCCTCATTTATTTTTGCGGATTAGCCGCTTTTTATATTGTTTCTGCATTTTGCGGATTTATACCGCACACTTTGAAGCATCTGCAATAAAATGTACTGAGGTGAATTACATGAATGTTGTATCGGCTGTTTTTCTTATTGTTTTTGCCGTAATCGGAATTTGTGCATTTGTCCGTGAATTTACAATTTTTCTCTTTCGCAGCAGAAAAAATAATACCGTTATGTTTGTTGCTCCCATCAGCGGAAAATGTGAAAATGCCGAATATATTTTGCGAAGTGCTGCCGCAAGGGTAAAATGGATAAGCAGAGGAAGAAACGACTGTGTAATTTGCCTTGACTGCGGTATGGACGGTGAAACAAAAAGGATTTGCCAAAAAATATGCAGTGACTACGGCTTTGCAAAGCTTTTGACAAAACAGGAATTTTTTGAAATGATAAAGTGAAAATTCAAACGAAATTCAAACAAAAAAGCTGCCGCGGAAAACTCTGTGGCAGCTTTGATTTGTTATAATATTTCAGAAAAATTTCGTTGTCTGCAGGCTCTCCTCGGTAATTTCAGCGGGCTTACAGTCGCCGTTATAATTTTCAAAAAGTTCAACGGTGGTTTTGTATAAATTTGCACTGCATCTTAGTTAGGTTTTAAAACATCCGAGTCATCTCTCACCCATTTTATCCATTTTACAAGGTAAAAAACAAATCTAAATAAATATGCACCAAACAACAAACTGCTGAAAAATATATTAAATTTGTGACCATGCCTTGCGTACACAATACTGACAGATTCAGGATCTGTTATATACTGTACATCCAAGCACATCTCCGAAACAGCAAAATCGATATTTATAGCATACTTTGTCAGCAACAAAAGCAACTGAACAAGGTAATATCTTATCTTCTGTTTTCTGCTTACAAAATCATAACTTTCAACCGCAACACTTTTCACATGAGCATTTTTAGTAATATGAATATCTTTCACAACTTCTTTAGCATCAAAGAAGTTGTATCTGATATAATTTCCTACAGAAAAACTTATTTTACTATTTGACCTTATATCAATTTCAATTTTCTTAATAAAAAAGTTTGTTTTATTATTCCAACTGAGTATATGATTTAGAATGCCTCTGTTTTTATACCCTTGAAACAATGTAGGTCTAAAACTGAATGACATTGATTTTAAAGTGCTTTCAAGATTATAATCTTTCATTTTAGTTCCGATTACAACCATTGTATGCTTACCCTGCGGCAGTTCAATATTAAAGCTCGGATTATCTTTACTAAGGCAATACGACTTATTATTTATATAAATATGTAAATACCAACGAAGATTTTCTCCGACTATTTCTAAATTTACCATTTGGTCATCCATAAAAATTCACCTGCGATTATAAATCAATCGTCTTCACTAATCTGATACAAAAACACAAATTCTGTCTTGTTGCCGTTTTGGTCGGTATATGACAATTCTTTGCTGAGACAATCAGGTTTATTTTCAAGCTTGTCATAGTTATCCTTCATAACCACTTCATAATTAACCTTAGCGTCAGAAAATTCGATATAATTATCAAGTTCAATCTTGCTTTGCGGATTTTTTCTGCTCTGACAGTTGAGTAATGCAGTATCTCCAAGGTCGTAGTATTTGTTATCTTCAACTGACATTCCCTCAATAACAATTGTGTCTTCATTGCTATCATCAGTATATACAAGCCAAATTGCAGATTTTTTTGTTATGTCAACCGTAGCAATTTCTTCTTTTACATCAAAGCTTGCATCTGCGTGATTATACGCTTCGAGGGGCGTATCATAATAATTTCCGTTGATAACAGTGTTTCCAATCTGCTGTGTGCCGAACGGTGCAAACAAAAACACACCAATTGCAGCAGCTGCTGTTACCGCTATTAAAATAATCTTTTTATTTTTCGGCTGCATATAAATCCACCTTTACATTTAAAATAAAAATACAAACAGACCTGACAAAAGGTATGCAATTAACGATATCCCTTCACATTTTACATATTTTGAAATTATTTCGACTTTTTCTGTTCTTTCATCAAAGAAATCGTATTTTGACAAAAGTTTTCTGTAATCCGAAAAGGAAGTGACAAAATATGAAACTGCAATTATCAAGCCGATTGCGTAGAGAATTACTACCCACAGCAAGCCCACTATATCGTAATACTTTGTGAACAGGCTGATATAAAAGAAACCTGCCTGAAAAACTAAGGCTATTTTTACATTTTTCAAAACACGGTTGCACTCGTACCCGTGATTTTTAAAGTCTTTATCAGATTGATAGTAGCTGTCGGGAATCAACTTTGTGTTCACATAAACCCTTCTGCCAAAAACTTTTGCAGTTCCCGACCAAATAACCAACAACAGCATAAGAAAGATTATAATAAAATTAAAAAAGAAAAATTTCGGCATCAACATTATCATATCGGTTTCAATAAACAAATCTGACAAATAAACGACTCCGTTTAAAACAAAAATCCATTCTGTCATTGTACTTTCATCTTTTAAAAGCGCATATGCCGTAATCGTTGTTAATGCAATCAAAAAAATCAGCAAAATCAAAAACACGACAAGGTCATATTGATTTCCTGTTTTAAAATAGTTTGCAAATGAGCCGAATACCGAATTGTATATTGTGGTAAAAAACATTTTCATCTGCAAAGTACACAGGCAATAACCTATATTAACAAGCATAAGCACAATAAAAATGCTCTGCAAGGCTACGGTTATAATCCCCGCTGTGTTTTTTGACTTCATTTTATTCACTCCTACACAAAATTGTCTGTCCTTAATTGTCTGCCCTTATTGTATTAAACAATTATACGGCTGTCAAGATTTTACCGTTACCGAGATCATAAAAATAATTTTAAGAATATATATTCAAAGAAATAAAATTGTGGTATAATGATGAAGAGTATATACAAGGTATGTACAGGCAACACAGGTTGTCTTTGATTAAGGAAGTGGCAAAATGAAAAAACTATTTACTATTATTGTGTGCAAGGTTCTGAAATTTGTCGGAGGATTGCTCGGCAAGGGCAGCAGTCTGCCGGGACAGATTGCGCTTAAACTCTGCCCCGATATTCTCGGACGAATTGAACTGCCGAAATATATTGTTGCCGTAACAGGCAGTAACGGCAAGACATCTACCGTTGAGATGATTGCACATATTCTTTGTGAAAGCGGCAAAAAAGTTGCCTGGAACAAAGAGGGTTCTAACCAGATTGAGGGCGTTACAACTCTTATTCTCGGCAGTTGTACTCTTTCGGGCAAGGTTAAGTCGGACATTCTTCTTATTGAAAGTGACGAACGCTTTGCAAAATATACATTCAAATACATCACACCTACTCACTATGTTATCACAAACCTTTACCGTGACCAGCTCACACGAAACGGTCATCCGGAATGGGTTTACAATGCCGTAAAGGAGAGTATTCATCCCGAAACTCAGCTTATTCTTAATGCCGACGATCCGCTTGTTTCGTGCTTTGGCTACGGCAGGGATAATGTTGTGTGGTTCGGTGCAGGCAATCTTCCAACCGATACAAAGGCGTTTGTCGGTGTTTACAATGACGGTGCATATTGCCCTCACTGCAAATCTCCGATGACATATTCAAGCTATCACTACGACCACATAGGCAACTATGAATGCCCTAACTGCGGTCTTAAAAGGCAGGATACAAGTTACACAGTTACATCTGCCGATCTTGAAAAAGGCGAAATTACAATCAACAATAAGTACAAGATTGAACTTACACTCAAATCGCTTTATAATGTTTACAATTTGCTTGCGGCATTTACCGTTGCTTCAATCACAGGTGTTGACGGCAACACAATTGCAAAGAGCCTGAGCAATTATGTTCTTAAAAACTTCCGTGTTGTAACATTCACGCTCGGAAACAGAAAGGGTACGCTTGTTACATCAAAACATGAAAACAGCATTTCGTACAATCAGTCACTCAAGCTTGCCGCATCCGACAAGGATAAGTGCGATGTTTTGATTATTGTTGACGCAGTCAGCAGAAAGTATTTTACAAGCGATGTTTCATGGCTTTGGGACATCAACTTTGACATTCTCAAAAGCGACAATGTAAAGAACATTGTGCTTGCAGGAACATATTGCAACGACCTTGCAACAAGATTTTCTTTCTCAAAAGTTGACAGAAATAAAATCAAGGTTATCAAAGACATTGAAGAAGCCGTTGATTATCTTGACAATGACCGCAAAGAAAAGATTTATGTAATTACCTGTTTCTCGGACAAGGGTAAATTTCTTGAAAAGGTAAAGGTGGACTGATTATGAAAATTCTTCATTTGTATCACGATATAATGAACCTGTACGGAGAATATGCCAATGTTTCTGCACTTGAAAGAATGCTTGAAAAGAGCGGTGTAAAATTTACAACCGACAGGCTTACCCTGTTTGACAATGCCGACCTCGGCGATTACGATTTTATCTACATCGGTTCGGGTACAGAAAAAAATCAGAAGCTTGTTTTGCAGGATTTTAAAAAGTACAAGGATTTTCTTGTTGAATACATCAACAGCGGCAAGGTAATTCTTATGACGGGCAACTCGTTTGAAATGCTCGGAAAAACAATTACAGACTCTGACGGCAAGGTTTATGACGGACTCGGAATTTATGATTTTACAGTTACCGAGCAGAACAAACGCAGAATTACAGGCGATATTGTTTATACATCTGACATTCTCACAAAACCGATTGTCGGCTTTGTAAACAAGTGCAGTGAAATTAAAGGTATTGAAAATCATCTTTTCACTGTTAAACACGGACTCGGTGACTACGAAAATGCAAAAGCAGAGGGCTTGAAGGTCAAGAACCTTTTTGCTACTCATGTTACAGGGCCTATTATGATTAAAAATCCGCATTTTCTTGAATACATTGCTTTGCAGATTTCAAAAAATACGGATGGCTTCAAGCCGTGTACGGATTACCTTGACTACGAAAGAGCGGGCTACGAAATTACTCTCGGCGAACTCACAAAAAGATTTGAGGAGTAAGTTTTAATGAACAACGACAATCTTCTTCAGCTTGAGGGAGCAATTGAAAGCGTGGTTTTCCGAAACGATGAAAACGGCTACACGGTAATTGAGCTTGCTGACGGTGACGATTATCTGACCGCTGTCGGAATTATGCCACAGGTGTCGTCGGGTGATGTTGTAAAGCTTACCGGCAAATATACAAATCATCCGAGCTACGGCAGACAGTTTGCCGTGCAGATTTGCGAAATCAGCAGACCTACCGAGGCGGCTGACATTCTGCGTTATCTGTCATCGGGAGCAATCAAGGGAATCGGCACTCAGACCGCACAAAGGCTCGTAAAGGAATTTGGCGAGGCAACACTTGATGTGCTTGAAAATCAGCCCGAAAGAGTTGCATTGCTAAAGGGAATTTCTCCTCAAAAAGCCGAGGATTTTTCACAGCAGTTAAAACAGAACACGGGTGTAAGAACACTTATGCTTTTTCTCGGCGAGTACGGAATTTCAAACACCGCATCGGTCAAAATTTTCAACGCTTACGGTCCGAGCTGTGTCGATTTAATCAAGAAAAATCCCTATATTCTCTGTCAGGGTGATTTTGGGGTATCGTTTGAGAGTGCGGATTTTATTGCGAAAAAAGAAAATTTAGAACCCGATTCAAATGTCCGTTTGCGTGCGGGAATTGCGTATATTTTACATCACAACGAGCGAAACGGTCACACCTGTCTGCCAAAGGAAAAGGTGCTGAAGATTTCAGCAGATTTTCTCGAAGTTGACGGCGGAAAAGTTTCGCAGTGTATGGAAGAAATGCTGTTTGACCGTTCACTTATCGAAGATGAAATTGACGGCAAAAAGTTCGTGTTTTCCCCAAATGTTCACCTGTGTGAAATGTACATAGCGTCAAGAATAAAAATGCTGCTTAAATTTCCTTCAGAGAAAATTAAAGACATTGACAAGGCGATTGAAAAGTGTGAAAAAGAGGACGGAATCGAATATGCCGATTTGCAAAAGCAGGCAATCACAATGGCACTCACTGAGGGTATGCTCGTACTGACCGGCGGCCCCGGTACAGGAAAAACGACAACCCTCAATGCTATAATAAAGATAATGAAGGCAAAGGGCAAAACCGTTTTGCTTTCTGCCCCCACAGGAAGAGCGGCTCAGCGTATGAGCGAACTCACGGGCGATGAGGCGAAAACCCTGCACAGACTGCTTGAGGTCAGCTGGGATAAACACGACAACCCCATTTTTAACAAAAACGAACGCAATCAGCTGAAATGTGACGCGTTGATTGTTGACGAGGTTTCAATGGTTGACACATTTATTATGGAAAGCGTTATGAGAGCGCTTGCAATCGGATGCAGACTTATTCTTGTCGGCGACTCCGACCAGCTTCCCTCTGTGGGGCCGGGCAATGTACTCAGCGACCTTATCGAAAGCGGACTTATCCCCGTTGTACGGTTGAATGAAATTTTCCGTCAGGCACAGCAGAGCCTTATCGTCACAAACGCACATAAGATTGTGAACGGTGAAATGCCTGTGCTTAACTCCGCCGATAAGGATTTTTTCTTTCTTCAGAGGAATAATAAATCAGAGGTTTCAACGGTAATAACAGACCTCTGTGCCAACCGGCTGCCAAAGGCATACGGCTACTCTCCTTTCGAGAATATTCAGGTGCTTGCACCGTCCAAAAAAGGCGAACTCGGAACTGCCGAGCTTAACCACAAATTGCAGGCGGCGCTCAATCCGAAGGATGATGAAAAACCTGAAATCACAATCGGCTCAAAAACCTTTCGCACAGGCGACAAGGTTATGCAGATAAAGAACAACTACGATATTCGCTGGTTTAGAGAAAACGGCGAAACCGGCGAGGGAATTTTCAACGGCGACATAGGAATCATCACAAAAATTGACAAAAAGATAAAATCGCTTACCGTTAAATTTTTTGATAAAACTGCACGGTACACCTTTGAATCTGCAAGCGATCTCGACTTTGCCTATGCAATTACGGTACACAAAAGTCAGGGCAACGAGTTTGAAGCAGTTATAATTCCGATGTTTTCGGGGCCGCCTCAGCTTTACTACAGGAATCTGCTCTACACCGCTGTTACAAGGGCAAAAAAAACGCTTGTGCTTGTCGGAAATCCGTCAACCGTTGAATATATGGTAAACAATAACCGCCGTACAAAACGGTACAGCGGTCTTAAAGAATTTTTGCTGAGAGATGACACACTTTATTGATAAAATTTACAGCCGAATAAAGAACTTTCTCTTTACGGTTCGTTGTCCGTACTGCGGAAAGGTTATTGAACCGAACAAAAAATGTTGCAACAAATGCAAAAAAGAATTTCCGAAATTTCCGTTTGTACGGTATGCAACGGGAGGTTACATCTGTACCTCTCCCTTTCCCTATGACGGAATTTTTCGCAAGGCGGTTCTCAACTTTAAATTTCGCAACTGCGGTGCATATGCCGAATTACTTTCATACGAAATGGTTCGGGCAATAAAAGATGTTTACAGTAACAAAGAATTTGACATTGTAACCTGCGTACCGATGCACAAGGATACCCTAAAAGAGCGTGGCTTCAATCAGGCGGAGCTGCTTGCACGGGAATGTGCGGCACTTCTCGGTATGGAATACGGCAACTTGCTCGTAAAAACAAAGAAGAACAAAACTCAGCACAGCATAAAAGCGGCTGAAAGAGCAAAAAATGTTATAGGTGTCTACTCACCGATTGACAAAAATTTAATCAAGGGCAAGCGAATACTGATTATTGACGACATCATCACAACAGGCAGTACGCTTGGCGAATGTGCAAGAATACTTAACAAGTGCAAATGCGGTGAGATTTGCTGCTGTACGCTTTGCACATCATTGCTTTTATAAATTTAAACATTGCTAAACGGCATTGGAGTGATTAAAATGAATATAGCTATAGACCTCGGTTCTGACAGAACAAGAGTTTTTATTGAAAACAAAGGAATAGTGCTTGACGAAGCAAGCGTTGTTGCGTTTGATGTTGACACCTACGACATTATCGGCGTCGGCAACGAGGCTTATAAAATGATTGGCAAAACACCGGCAGGCATAAGAGCAATGCATCCGATTGACGACGGCGTTATTTCACGCTCCGAGCTTGTTGAAGATATGGTTTCAATTCTCATCAAGGAGGTTGTTCCATCAAAGGTAACTATGCCGAAGGTTGTTGCGTCAATACCGAGTGAGGTTACAGAGGTTGAAAAAAGAGCGGTTGTAAACGCAGTAAGCTCAATCGGCGTCCGCAAGGTGTATCTTATTGAGGCACCAAAGGCGGCGGCAATTGGCTGTTCACTCGACATAACAAGTCCGCATGGTGTGTTGATTGCAGATATAGGCAGCGGTACGGCTGACATTGCGGTGCTTTCACTCGGCGGAATTTCGGTTTCAAAGTGCATTAAGTCGGCAGGCTGTGCAATGGATGAAGAAATTGTTAAATACATCAGAAAAGAACATAACCTGATTATCGGTACAAATATGGCTGAGGAGTGCAAAATTTCAGTCGGCTGTGTAAAAATTCCGAAAGAACCTAAGCTTTTCAGAGTTAAAGGCAGAGATGCCGTAAGCGGTCTGCCCAGATTTATTGATGTGGGATATGCCGAAATCAAGCCGGTAATAGAGGACATAGCGCTAAACATTATAAGAGCAATCAAGGATGTGCTTGAACAGACTCCGCCTGAGCTTGTCGGCGACATTTACTCCGACGGCATAATCCTTACGGGCGGTCTTGCCAAGCTGACGGGATTTGCAAGGCTTCTCAGCGAATCCACAAGGCTGAAGGTAAGAGTTCACAAAGCCGCCGCAGACTGCGTTATCAACGGTTGCGGCAAGGCAATCGAGTACATTGACCATCCCGAAAAAATTCAGCCGGGTGCAGTCAATCCGCTTATAGAGGCATTTTAAAAAAATTTAATTTTAAACATTTTATCCGCAGATTTTACCGTCTGCGGATTTTTTGCAACATAATATTGACAAATTCTAAAATATGATTTAACAATTGTCTTTATCCCATTTTAGTGCCGTATTTTTTCTTTCTTCTTTTTTACATAAAAATCTCCCCTCAGAGCATTCCTTGATAACTGTTTTTCAAGAATCTGCTTTAAGGGGATTATATCAGTAAAGCGTTGTTTTCAGCTTTTGTTTTATCGTTTATTATTCTTTCAAGGAAAATTTGTACCTTTTCTTCTGCCATTTTGCCGCTGTTTTTCAACTCATCATTGCCAAGATAAAACTTTTTTTCAGAAGATTTTTTCATTATGTTAAGAATCCTCTCCTGTTCATTAGGCTTTGAATAAAAAACAGGGACAGCGCAATCACACGCTATTGAAAACTCCGGAAGATTGTGCGATAAAAGCGCGTCGTAAAATTTTTCCTTAACAAGTTCAAACTTATTATCGGAATCAACAGGCAAAAGCTTTACAAGTATTTTCCATGTGTTCCATGCAAGATAGCTGTTCTTACTGTCAAGACCTTTTGCAATGTATTCAAAAAACGGGTACAAAAGTTTTGGATTTTCCCCGCTTATACATTCAAGAAGCTGTTCCGCCCACAAAGAATTGGCATAATCATCGTCAAGAAAAACTTCGATGAGAAGGGGAACAGTCATAACCTCTTTTTTTGCAAGTTCCATATAATATTCATTTTCTAAGGCTCGTTCAAATTCACGAAAAATTTGTTCCATCTTCATAAGCGTCAATCCAAAACTTCTTTGATTTTTCTGTGTTTTTTCGACAATATATCTCTAAAAAGTATGATACTGTATTTCCGACACTTTTTCAAGAAAAAACTGTTCTAAAATAACATTCCCCCCGACTTTTCATCGAGGGGAATGTTTCAGTTCAATAAGCTTTATCCGAACAGATTATTCTGAATAACTTACCCAGACACCGCCGGACTTTGAACCCGGATTTGCACGGAAACAGTTCTTACCGTCAGCAACTGTCAAGTCGTTTGTCTGTGTTTCCCAGGTTGATTCTGTGTCCTTAAAGAGGAAACAGTTTGCACCGGGGCTGAGCGGTGTGTCAAAATCGTAGTACCAGATATCTGTACCTGCAATCTTATTCATATGAACGGCTGTTTCATTAAGGCCGCTTTCTGCCCAACCGTAGATATAAACATCAGTATAGTGTGCCTTTGAGTTATCAAAGTAAACTCTTGAAAGTGTGAATGCAGGCTTCTGCTCGGGAGCATACGGAGCTGTTGAAACAGCTTCGTCATTGCTGAGTGTGATGCAGTTGTTTGTTTTTGAAACTGTTGCATCCCAGCAATTGTAAACATTACCGTCGTCGCCGCCTACAGGTTTTTCGTCAACCTCTGAGAGATTACGATAAACGCTGACATTTGTTACTGTTGCGGGAACTTCGGCTGTGTAAACATTCGGGTAAGCGTCTGTATCCTGCTCAAGCTGATAGCTTACACCTGTGTTAAGGTCATAAGCAAAGAGCGAAACACCGTCCGATGTCATCCAGCCAAGCTTAGTCTTGAAGTAAAGAGTGTATGTGTCAGCAGGCTTTGTTGTAGGTTCTGCCGTTGCAGGAGCTTCGGTCGGCTTTGCAGTTGTTGGCTCTGCGGTTGTTGGTTCAACCGTTGTATAAGCCTCACCTGTACGGCCGCTGCCTTCAGAATGCACAATATACTTCTGAATTGCAGTAGCATCAACAACCGAAACAACATTGTCGCCGTTTACATCAGCAATAATCTGCTGTTCTGTTGTGAGCGACTCATTATGAACAATAAACTTCTGTACAAGTGTAGAGTCAACTACAGAGATAATTCCGTCATTGTTTACATCACCGTAAACAGCACTGCCTGACGGCTGTGAGGGCTTTGTGTTCGGCTGAGTCGGATCGGTTGCAGGAACAGGAGCGGTTGTCTGAGCCTCTGTTGTCGGCTCTGTTGCCGTACCCTTTGTAACATCTGTAGCCTCAATCTCAACCTTTGTCGGGGTAAGTGTTGTATCCTCCCAAGTACCTGCCTTTGAAAGTGAGTATGCCTTTGAAGAACCGTTAAGGCTGATAGCAGCATCTGTTCTGCCGGGATACTGCTCGCCGCCTTTTTCGGAAATAATTACTCTTGTGTTGGCTGAAGACGAAAGGTCAAAGTTTGATGCAGCCTGATTCTGATCATCTTCATCAGCTGAAATACATGATGACTTCGGAACTTCGTAGTAATAGTAGCCTGTAGCAGGATCAAGAGTCATTGCTTCGCCAGGCCAGTTTGCATTCTTGTAAACCATACCCTTGTCTGTGTTTTCATCATAGATGTAAACCTGATAAGGAGCTGACCAGTTCTTCTTTGTAGCAGGGTTGAAGAATACATAAACGCCCGATTCCTCAGCAGTACTCTTTGTGTACTTATAAACCGTTGAAGTAGTTTTTACACCGTCGGTTGCCGTAACTGTGAGGTTGATTGTTTCACCCGGCTTGTAGTCTGAACCGATGCGGATTGATGTTGTGTCAGTAAACTTAACAGGAGTTGAATCATCAAGGCAGTATGTGCCTGATGCTGCGTTTTCAAGACCGAGTGTAAGTGTCATTGTGTCGCCCTTGAATGTACCGCTTTCAACAGAGTTTGTTACCTTTGGAGTTGTTGTACCGTTGTAAACAACAGCAACGCCTGTCTTGCCGATTGAGCCTGTGAGGACACCGTTTACAACCTTAAACTCTGCACCTGAAACTGTATCTGTGTACTTGCCGTCTGCAAGACCTGTGCCTGAAATGCTTACGCTTGCGTTTGTGCCTTTACAATTTGAAAGAACAATACCGCTTGTGCCTCTTGCAACATAAGCAATGTCGCCTGAAGAACCGAGCTTTTCCGACTGACCTACAAAAAGGTTGTGGAACTTGTTGATTTCAGAAACAGCTGTACTCTTGTAGGTTGAATCTGTTGAAACATTGCCCATAAGAGCTGTTCCCGGACGAGCAAAGAAAAGTGCTGTTGAATCTTTTCTTGAAGCAACGATTGCCCATGCCTTTACAACATTTTCATCCGAAACACTTGAAGTATTTGAGTAGCCCCATGAACCTGAGTTGCCCTCATATGTGTCATGGCTTTCTGCCCAAATAACCGCATTTGATGCTGCCACGCCCGACTGGTATGTTGCATTTGCGGCTGAACTTGCCTTACCCTTTGCAACATTGTAAAGCACAGCGTCACCTGTTCTGTTGTCGGTAACATTGATATACTTTGTGTATGAGTTGTAGCTTCTGCCTGCACCGCAGTTATTGAGGATTTCACCGTAGATATAGAGGTCGTTGCCTGTTTTCTGTGTGTAGTAAGAAGAAGCCGAGGTTGTTACATTCTTCCAGTAGTCTGACGCATATTCACCGTCATCCTCTGTTTCAATGTGTTTTGCTGCATCAAAACGGAAGCCGTCAACACCGCAGTCGATACATTCCTTGAGAAGGTTGATAATATAGTTCTGGATAACAGTATCATTTGTTACAAGGTCAGGACACCTTGAAACATGACCTTGAACAACAGCCTGAACCGAACTGTCGCTTGCATCGCCTTTGTATGAATAACGGGTAAGAGTTTTTCTTTTCTTATAGAAATCAGGCTCATACTGTTTAACCTGACTGCTGACAGCGTTTGGCTTGTCGTCATCAGCGTTTGCAACATGGTTTGAAACGATATCGCAGATGATTTTGATGCCGTACTTGTCAGCCTCATCACAAAGCGATTTAAGATCGTCCTTTGTGCCGAGCCAAGACTTCTCTGCAATGTGGAAGCTGATTGGCTGATAGAGCTTCCACCACTGACCGACTACATCACCCGAGGTTGAATAGTCCTTCGGCTGCTGAACGGGAGAGGTCTGAACTGTTGTGTATCCTGCCGCTGCAATTGCGGGAAGATTTTCCTTGATTGTATTGTAAGACCAGTTGAATGCATGAAGCATAACACCATCGCCGACCTTATCACGAAGGGTATTGTCGGCAGACGCAACCTGTGCGGAATCAATCTCGGCAGCATTTACGGAGGTAATTGCCGCAAAAGAAGATGTCAAGAGTGCAGACGCAACAACAAGACTTGCAATTTTTTTTGCTTTCTTCATTGTGAAAACATCCTTTCATAAAATTTTCATTTCAATTATAGCAAATTTGTCCAAAAAAGTACATACCCTATGTTACAAATTAAAGCAGACTTTTTTGTGCAGATTTTACTGCTGATACTGCAAAGGAACAATCGGTGACAATAAATTTGCATTAAATAACATTATATTCAATTCTCATAGCTTTGCTTCTCGGTATGTTTCTCTAAAAGAATTTTATTTTTCAAAAAAATACATTTTGTTTTTACGCAATATTGATTGACATTTTTATGCATTTAGAATATAATTCAAATTGTATTGCGACTATTGCTTTTTAAGCAATAATAAGGATTTATGTGAAAGAAAGGACGGAGCAACACAGCCGTCTTATTTTTCTGCACAAAACACCGAGCATCATGGTTATGTCTTTGCAAAAACGGCAAGGCGGACTGTGTTCGCCTGCACTTTATGCAAGTTGACACATTCCGCCTTTATTTCATTTACTTACAGACTTCTACTATATCATCGGAACAGGGGTGCATAAATGGAACAGACATCAAAGAAAACAATAGTTTCACTCAAGGATATTTTCATCAAATTTGACGGTGAGGTAATTCTTAACCACATCAACCTTGATATAAATGAAAAGGAATTTGTTACAATTCTCGGTCCGTCAGGCTGTGGCAAAACCACAACGCTGCGTATTATCGGCGGTTTTGTTGAGCCCGACAGCGGTGATGTCATTTTTGACGGCAAAAGAATTAACGGTACTCCGCCTAACAAAAGAAATGTAAACACGGTGTTCCAGAAATATTCTTTGTTTCCTCACCTCAATGTTTTTGATAATGTGGCTTTCGGACTTAAGCTCAAAAAAATGCCGAAAAATGAAATAAAAAAGCGTGTAACCGATATGCTTGCAACCGTTGACCTTAAGGGCTATGAAAAGCGTTCAATTACAAAGCTTTCGGGCGGTCAGCAGCAGCGTGTCGCAATTGCAAGAGCGCTTGTGTGCGACCCCGAAATCATTCTGCTTGACGAGCCTCTCGGTGCGCTTGACCTCAAGCTTCGCAAGAGTATGCAGCTTGAGCTTAAGGAAATTCAGCAGAAAACTCAGAAAACATTTATATATGTAACTCACGATCAGGAAGAGGCTCTGACAATGAGCGACCGTGTTGTTGTTATGAACAACGGTGTTATTGAACAAATCGGCTCTCCCGAGGATATATACAACGAGCCTGTGAACGCATTTGTTGCCGACTTTATCGGTGAGGCAAATATTCTCAACGGAATTATGCTTGACGACTGCAGAATCCAGATTCTCGGCAAAGAGCTTGAATGTGTTGACAAGGGATTCGGCAAAAACACGCCTGTCGATGTTGTCATCCGTCCCGAGGATATTGAAGTTACCTCTCCCGAGGACGGTCAGCTTGTCGGAATTGTTGAGAACACAACCTTCAAGGGTGTTCACTATGAGATGAGCGTAAGATGCGGAAAGTGTGAAATTCTTATCCACTCCACCAAATCAGCTGAAATCGGAAGCAAAATCGGTATGAGGGTTATCCCGTTCAACATTCAGATTATGAACAAGCTTCTTCCGTTTTATGATAATGTTATTGAGGCAACCGTTACATACGCAAATCAGAACGACAATTCCTTTGAATTTGAGCTTGAGGGCGAAACCGTTACCGTTCCCGATAAATACTATGAAGAAGGTACAAAGCTAAAAATCACTCTGCCGCCCGACGCTCTTTCGCTTGCAGGCGACGGCGTGGGCGATTTAAAGGATTTGTACATCGAATCGGTAGTTTACAAGGGTGAACAAAACGAAATCATTCTTGAATCGGATGAAAGAAAGTGGCTTATGCTCAGCGATACAGATGAGCAGGTTGCAACCTATGTTCCGCTTTCATTTGACTTTTCAAAGGCTCGGTTTGAGGTAATCTCAGAGTTTTCGGAAAAGGAGGGTTGATAAATGAAATCACGCAAGCCCTCTATTCCCTACATAATCTGGATGGTTGTTTTCACAATGATTCCGATTATTATGATCGGTTTTACCGCTTTTACCGACAAGAACGGTAATTTTTCTCTTCAGGCATTCACAAATGCGTTTTACTACACAAACATTTTTGTAAAATCACTTTGGATTGCGCTTATTTCAACGGCAATCTGTCTTGTACTTGCATATCCGCTTGCATACCTTCTCACGAGAATGAAGGAATCAACCCAGAACACGCTCATTATGCTGCTTATGATTCCTATGTGGATGAACTTTCTGCTCAGAATCTACGCATGGGTAACGCTTTTGCAGGATAACGGTCCGATTGATATGATGCTCTCGCTTTTGGGTATTCATTCAACCTACATCGGCAACACAGGTGCGGTAATTCTCGGAATGGTGTATGAATATCTTCCGTTTATGGTTCTGCCGATTTACACCGTTATGAGCAAGATTGACAACGGTCTTATTGAGGCGGCACATGATCTCGGTTCAAACAACTTTACCGTATTCAGGAAGGTTGTCGCACCGCTCAGCGTTCCCGGAATTATTTCGGGTGTGACAATGGTATTTGTTCCGAGTGCAAGCACCTTCCTTGTTGCACAGTACCTCGGCGGTCCGGACGACATTATGATTGGTGATGTCATTGAAAAAATATTCTGGACAGACCAAAACACGGGTTCCGCAATTTCATTGATACTAATGATTTTTATTTTCGTGTTCCTGATAATCATGAACTTGTTCGGTGATGAGGAGGCGATTGCATAATGAAAAAGAAAACAGGTATTCTTTCAAAAATTTACATTGCAATCCTGCTTATTTTCCTTTATTCGCCCATTGCCGTACTTATCTTCTATTCCTTCAACAACGGCAAAACTACCGTCTGGAAAGGATTTACATTCAAATGGTATGTACAGCTTTTTCGTGACGACAATATTATGAACGCATTGTGGAACACTGTTATTATTGCCGTTCTTGCATCTGTTTTTGCAACAATCCTCGGAACTGCCGCCGCAATCGGCATCAGTAATTTTAAAGGCAAAAAGAGAATGCTTATTCAGAATGCGTCAAACATTCCGATTATCAGCCCTGACATTGTAATGGGTGTTTCGCTTATGCTTTTGTTTACGACTCTCGGGGTTATCTTTAACTTTGAAATGGGATTTTTCACCGTTTTGATTTCGCACATATGCTTTTGTGTTCCGTTTGTTGTGCTTAATGTTATGCCGAGAATCAAACGAATGGATCAGAGCATTTATGACGCCGCCCTTGACCTTGGCTGTAACCAATGGCAGGCATTTTACAAGGTAATTATTCATGAGCTTATGCCGGGCATTGTTTCGGGCCTGCTCATGAGCTTTACATATTCTCTTGACGATTTCATCATCACCTATTTCACAAGAGGCGCAAAGTTTCAAAACCTCTCAATTGAAATTTACTCGATGACTCACAGGAGAATTTCACCGAAAATCAACGCTCTTTCCGCACTGCTTTTCCTTGCTGTACTCATTGTCATGGTTGTAATCAACCTGCGTGACAGACACGAAGAAAAGATGCAGAAAAAGAGAACTTGATTTTTAAAATTTTATTTAAGGGAGATTGAGAAATGAAAAGAATCATCAGCATTGTCCTTGCATCTGCAATGACGGCAACATGTGCGGCTTGCCTTTCAGGCTGCGGCGGAGGCGCTTCGGCTGACTCAGCTGACGCAGGAGAAGTTAATGTTTACAACTGGGGCGAGTACATTTCAAACGGCGAAGATGACTCGCTCGACATTATCGAGGAGTTTGAAAAACGCACCAACATCAAGGTAAACTACACAACCTATGAAACCAACGAAGAACTTTACAATATGCTGAAAAACAGTAATGTAAGCTATGATGTTGTCATTCCGTCCGAATATATGATCAGCAGAATGATTGATGAGGATATGCTGTTGGAGCTTAACTTTGACAATATTCCTAACTACGACAATCTTATGGATCGTTTCAAAAAGCTTGCCTGCGATCCCGAAGGTAAATATACCGTATGCTACAGCTGGGGCGTAACAGGTATGGTTTATGACAAAACAAAGGTTAAGACAAAGCCCGATTCATGGGACGCACTTTGGAACAAAGACCTTTCGGGTCAGATTCTTATGTTCAACAACAGCCGTGACGCAATGGCGATTGCAATGCAGCTTGAGGGCATTAATCCTGCTAACTGCACCAAGGCAGATGTTGACAAAGCCGCCGCTAAACTTAAAGAGCAGAAGCCTCTCCTTAAAAAATATGTCATGGATCAGGTATTTACTGAAATGGAAAACAGCCAGTCGGCAATTGCTCCGTACTACGCAGGCGACATTATGACAATGATTGATAACAACGAGGATCTTGACTACGCAATGCCAAAGGACGGCTCAAACCTTTTCTATGACGCAATGTGTATTCCGAAATGCAGTAAAAACAAGGAAAATGCAGAGAAGTTCATCAACTTTATGCAGGATCCGGAAATTGCCGCCGCAAACTTTGAATATCTCAACTATGCAACACCTAATCAGGTTGCGTATGACGATTACATTGATGAAGACGCAAAGAAAAACGAATTTATCTTCCCGAGTGACGAGTATCTTGACAAGTGCTATGTATTTTCAAATGTTTCCGATGAGGTTTATTCATATATGCAGGAACAGTTTGTAAAAATCCAGGCAGACTGATAAAAAACAAATTCAGCCCGGGCAAAGCATTTTATGCTCTGCTCGGGCTTTTGTTTCGTTAAGATTTTTATTAAACCGCCGTATCGCCTTTTAAAAAACACAAAACATTTATGTACTGCCCTTTTATTCTTATCGGAATATTATTCCTTATTTCAAACAGTTTCCGTGACAGGTTGTCATATCCGCCTCCCGAACGCCTAAAATACACAGAATTAACGGGACTTCGGACAATCTTACAAATAGATTTCAATTGCCCTGTTTTGATTGACAAATTAGGAAAAAGTAATATAATATATACTGTTAAAGAGTGCATAATACATTTTTCGATTTTATTCACTTGCAGGCGGGCGCCTGTGCATCACAAAAGAGATAGGATGGTATAGTAATTGTTTACAATTTTAAAAGAACATCGTGGCTTCGGAAAGCAGATTTTGCTCCTTGCCAAAAACGAACTTATTAAAACTTACAAAGGCGCCGTAATCGGTCCTCTTTGGGCTGTTGTTAAGCCTGCGTTTACAATTTTTGTTTACTGGTTCGCTTTTTCCTGCGGTATCAAACAGCTTAAAACACTTAACCTTGACATCGGCGGAGCACAGCCTTTTTCCGTTGACTTCTTTACTTTTATGTTCATCGGTATCATTCCGTGGTTCTTTATTCAGGACAGCATAACGCAGGGTGCAAAGGAACTGAGAATCAACCGTCAATTTATTACAAAGGTTAAGTTCCCCGTTTCAACAATCCTTACTTATACTGAGGTTTCAAGGCTTTTTGTTCACCTGATTCTTATGGCATTTATGTACGCATATGTACTTTTCACAATCGGACCGAGCTGGTACAATCTGCAATTTTTCCTGTACTGTCCGTTGATGTTTATCTTCTTCCTTGCGCTCACATGGTCAACAGCCCCGATGTCTGCGTTCAGTAAGGACTTTGAAAGCCTTATTGTTTCCGTTATGTCAGGTATTTTCTGGTTATCGGGTATTATGTACAACTCCTACGGCTTTGATTCGCCGTTCCTCAACAAGCTTATGCTTATCAATCCGATTAACTTTTTCGTAAACGGCTACCGCAACTGTTTCCTCTACAACAGACCGTTCTATGCAAACAAAACGGAATGTCTTGTGTTTGCAATTGAATTTGTTGTAATTTTCGCCCTTGGTATTTTCAACTACAACAGACTCAGGAAAAAACTTCCTGATGTACTTTAAGGAGGTAATATTATGGCTGAAACAAAAGTATCCGATCCGATTATTACCTTTAAAAATGTCAGCAAAACCTACACTCTCTACAAAGATGACAAGGCAAGATTCAAGGCTCTTTTCTTTAAGCCGAGAAATGCAAAAACGAACAAGGCACTTAACAATGTTTCAATGGTAATCAATCGTGGCGAATCGGTTGGTATTGTCGGCGATAACGGTGCAGGCAAGTCAACTCTGCTCAAGATGATTACGGGCGTTGCATTTCCCGACGAAGGCGAAATCACCGTTGACGGCAAGGTTGCCGCATTGCTTGAGCTCACTGCAGGCTTTTCCATGGAAATGACAGGCAGAGAAAACATTTATCTGAAGGGTTATGTTCTCGGTCTTGAGGACAGCTACATTAAGCAGATTGAGGAGAAAATCATCGACTTTGCAGAGCTTGGAGATTACATTGACCAGCCTGTAAGAACATACTCAAGCGGTATGAAAATGCGTCTTGGTTTTGCTATCAATGTCAACATTGAACCCGATATTCTTGTTGTTGATGAGGCGCTCTCGGTCGGTGACGCAACCTTCAAAAAGAAGTGTAAAAGTAAAATTAAAGAGATTATCGAAAGCGGTGTAACCGTACTTTATGTAAGTCACAATGCCGCTTCGGTTAAAGAAATCTGCGCGCGTTCAATCTTCCTGAAAAAAGGAACTGTTATGTTTGACGGACCGACAGATGAAACCCTCAGAGTCTATGAGGAATCAAAAAAGAAAAAATAATTCCGTTTCGGAATAAAGCAAAAGCTCCACAATTGCGGAGCTTTTCTGATTTATCTGAGAGGTAAACCCATATGGACTGTACCGTAAAAGGCAATCTGCCCTCCGAAATTTTTGAGGACATTAAAAAAATTGCAGACAACAGGATAAATTTTCAACAGTTAAAAAACAAGACTGTTTTCGTGTCGGACTGTCACGGACTTATTGCATATTACATTATATGCACATTGCTTGAGGGCAATGATTTTTTTGAAAACAACACAAGGGTAATCACCCTTGCAAAAAGCCGTGAAGATGCCGAAAAGCAGTTCGGCAGCCTTACTCTCCGCAAAGATTTTGTTGTTGAAATCGGAGAGTCAAAGAACTTTCCGGAGATTGAAAGAACCGACTTTGTAATATACTGCAACTGCCCGTGTGAGGTTGCGGAGGAAGATTGCAGTAATCCCAAGATTGCGGATACAATCACTTCGGGCTTTGCAAATGTGCTTGAATATGCAAAAGAGTCAAATGCCGAATCGGTTCTGCTCGTATCTTCATATATGGTTTACGGGGAGGTTTTTAGCGGTAAAAATAACATTTGCGAAAACGACCTCGGCTATCTTGATCCGACCGATGCAGACAGTGCATACGCACAAAGTATGCGTTCAGCCGAAACACTTGCTGTTTGCTATGCTGAAAAGTTCGGTATGAATGTCAAAATCGCCCGTCCCTGCCCCACACTCGGAGGTGTCAGAATGAGCGATGAAAGAAAATGGGCAAAGCTGATTGTCAGTGCGGCAAAAAATCAGAGCATTATGCTTACAGATAACGGTGGCGAAAAGTTCAGCTTTTGCTATGTGACGGACACGGTTTCGGCATTGATTGATATTTTGCTTAACGGAAAAAGCGGTGAGGCATACAACATTTCAAACGATAACGCAAATGTGACAATGCGGGAATTTGCACAGCTTGTAAAATCGGCAAATCCCGAAAAGAATCTCTCAGTAGCGTTCGTTCACAGAAAAGACGAAGAAGAACCCGAATTTTCTCCGTCATCCCCCACACCGTATGTTTTGTGCAACGATAAAATAAAATCACTCGGCTTTAGTCCGAAAACCACGCTTAAAGACGGAATAAAACGCAGTATAAGAGCAACAGAACTGCGTGCAGAATTGCGAAGGATAAAGTAATGCGTATTAAAGATTTTTTTAACGAATTTGAGGCCGACAGGGCGGCATTGCCCGGAGTTGAAAAAGAAACTCTTGCAAAGCTCAGGAACAAAACAATTGTCATCTCGGGCGGTGAACTTGCAAGGTGTCTTTGCTATGCCTTTCTGTACAATAACGAGGCTAAAAGGCTCGGAATAAAAGTTATCCTTCTCGGCAAATCACGCAACGCAATGGCATCATACCACAGCGAACTCTTGTTAAGAGATGATTTTGATTTTGTCGATTATAATTCTGCATCAGAAATTTCAAGTGCCGACTATGTAATTACAACAGGAATCTGCGGTGAACATACAGACAACAACCCACAGATTATGATTGACGGCATTGCAGAGATAAATGCCTGTGCCAAAATTGCAAAAGCCACAGGCGCAAGATTTGTTGTTGTGAACGACAGCAGAATTTACGGCAAAGCCAAACCGCACAGAGTTTATTCCGAAAACGAGTACGCAGAACTTGACACAACCTCTCCCTCATCGCTTGCAGGTCAGCTTATGAGAACGAGAGAAACCGCCTTGCACTCGGTTTTGAAGAACAGCGAATCAACCGTTACAACGCTCAGAACGGGCATAATTTTAGGAGCGTCAAGCAACTTTACAAGCGTGCTTGATCCTGTTTTTGACGATATAGCCAACCGCCGTGACACAGTTGTTCCGGCAACAAGGGATCGCTGCACCTTTGTTTATATCAACGATGTTTTAAAGGCGATTGTTTTCGCAATGACAAATCTTGAAGAAAACGCAGTTTATAATGTCGGCGGCAAAAACTGCAACGCATCACTGATTATGATTGCAGCTGTTCTCAACGATATTTACGGCAGTCGCTGTACAATTGAGTCGGGCGATTTTACGGAGCTTGACGGCTGTGCAATAAATTCAAACAAGATTTCCGTAAACGGATGCACTCCCGACATTGACCTTGAAACCATGCTGAAAATCTGCATAATGGACAAGATGAAGTCCGAAAAAGTTCTGCGTATCCCCCACTCACATGAGCGCAGACTTGATTCAATTCACGAAATTCAGCTTGCATTTCTGCTTGAAACCGACAGAATTTGTCGAAAACATAACATAAAATATTTTCTCGGCGGCGGAACACTTCTCGGTGCAATCCGTCACAAAGGGTTCATTCCGTGGGATGATGATGCCGATATTATGATGCTGCGTGAAGATTTTGACCGCTTTTGCGAGATTGCGCCAAAGGAACTTCCGAGCAATATGACTTTTCAATCGTACCATACGGACAAGGCTTGTTTCTATGAATTTGCCAAGGTCAGACTTGACGACACTTTCTTTGCAACCGACTTTGCAAAAGACCATCACGCAATGCACAACGGAATTGCGTTTGATATTTTCTGTCACGACAAAACAGCAAATTCTGCAATCGGACGAAAAATTCATATGGCAATGACCCTGTTCACAAGAGCGCTGGTGTTCAATAAATGGAATAATCGCAAGGCTGAAAACGGCAGTAGAATCCAGAGCATTGTAACAAATTTCTGCAAGAAAATATTTCCGCTCAGATTCAGTATGTGGCTTGAAGTCCGCACTTTAAAATTCTTTAAAGACAAAAAGAATGCAAAATATCTCTATGACGGAATGGGCAGAAATATTTATAACGGTGCTTTTCCAAAGGAATATCTTGACGATGTTGCTTATGCCGACTTTGAGGGTTACAAGTTCCCCGTGCCAAAGGAATATGACAAGTACCTTACTTTCCTCTACGGCGACTATATGGAGCTTGCACCGCTGTCAACAAGAATGGGCTGCCACGAAATTGCCCTCTGCGACATTGGAAAATATGACGGTTTCAAAATCCGCAAACCCGATTCCGATAAATAATCAGCGTAAAACAGACCGATAAAGTAAATGTCACTTGACACTTACCTGTCGGTCTGCTATAATAATATAGCACATTTTGGGTGTTGCACAAATAATGGATGCTAAGAGTGACCAACTGCCTTCTAAACAGTAGGTCAGGGGTAGCGTTGTGGCTATATCTCAGGTTGGCAGATATGTGATTAACTCACAACTAATTTGTACAAAAAAATTAAATAAGCAGGTATGGCGGAATTGGCAGACGCGCATGGTTCAGGTCCATGTGAAAGCAATTTCATGCAGGTTCAAGTCCTGTTACCTGCACCAGTAAAGGTGGTTTTTTAACCACCTTTTATTTTTTGCCAAAATTACTTAAAATGCCTTAAAAGTGGCTTAAACACTGGTTTTTTGAGATTTCAGAAATTCAGTTGAGTAATTTTGAATTAAGTTAAAACAAGATAAAATGCAGTCAAACTTACTGTCAAACTTACTGTCATTTTAGTTTGCCTGCCGATTTTCAAGGAAACAAGATAATATATTTTTAAAATTTATTACACCGTAACACAAAAGATTTTTCTATTATTAAAACAATAAAGAGGTTAAGCAATTTTTTCTAATGCTTAACCTCTTTTGTAATTATTTATCATTGTGTTAATTTAAAATATTGTGTATAATATTTTATAATCTAAAGTAACACAGGAGGGTAAGTAATGAACACAGTAGATGAAATTAGAGCTTTTATATCGCAAAGAGAAAATAATGGTGCTCTTCTATTAACAGGAAAATGGGGTTGCGGAAAAACTTTCTTAGTCAATCAAGTAATTGAGGAACTTAATCAAGGAAACGATTTTATCGCTGTTTCCATTTCATTATTTGGTGTTGATTCAATTGAGTTACTGCATAAAGAAATAAAAAACAAAGTGTTTTTTAGCAGAGGGTTTGAAAAAGCACAAAAAAAATCGAAAAAAATATTTTCTCGTATAAAAAATTTTTCATTAGACACAACATATATTTTAGGAGAAACTTTTCCAATAGCTAAAAGTATTAACAAAGCTCTTACTATTCGTTGGCAAGATTATTTTAACGTTGAAAAAAGCATATACTGTTATAAAACTAATACAGAAATAATAGAATATGAAATAAAAACAGTTTGTTATAATGAGTATTATAACGAAGATATATTTATTGAAAAAGAAAAACATGTTATTAAGAAAAATTTAGTTTTATTTTTTGATGATTTTGAACGCTCTAAACTTGATAGAATTGAGTTAATGGGTGTAATCAATGAATATTCTGAAAACAGAGGAATAAAAGTAATTATTATTGCAGACGAAGAGAAAATAGCAAGTAATAAAGCTGATAAAAATAATTCCGATACCAACCATCAAATAGATAACACTAACAATACAAACCTCAGTACAACCGATAGCAATTTTAACTATTCTGATTTTAAAGAAAAACTTATATCTCGAACATTAAAAATTGAACCCGATTATACAACCGTAATAGATTCTATCATAAATTCTTATAAAGAAACAGTTAAAGGCTACAAAGATTTTCTTATAGACAACAAGGACATTGTTTATCAGATATTTATTGAAAGTGATTCAGATAATTTCCGTTCAGTAAAAGCCTTTATTATGGATTATGAACGATTACATGAAGCTTGGCAAAATTCAAACGTTTCCAGTGAAAATGAACCAAATATGTTTTACAATTTCGGTGCTATGACATTTGGAGTTAAAATGGGCTTTTATAAGGAAGAAGAATACGGGTTGCTATTCTCATCCAGTGAATTATTAAATATATTTCCAAATTTTAATTATATATATAATTTAAAGGCTTGTCAGGATTGGATTTTAAATAATGTATGGAGTAAAGAAAATTTTATATCTGAAATTAATGAAATATTCAAAGTACAATCATATACAACAGATGAAAAATTTATGTATTTTAATCTTTGGGATTTGGAACAAATTGATATAGAGAACGGTTTACCAAAAGTAATAGAAAATGCTTATAAGGGTAAATTAACAAGAGATCAACTTATTAATTTATTACAAAAAATTCATTATTTGAAAATATCCTCAGTTTCTTTACCTTGTGATGTTGACTATTCAAAAATTGAAAGTGGTTTTGAAATCAGAAAAAAAGAAATACTTGACTTTGGAACAATTGAGCCTGAAAGGCAAAGTTTTTCTGAAAAATCTCAAATTGACAAAGAAGCATATTCTTTGTATGATAACATCGAAAAATTTGATTCAATGATGTATGCTTTAGAACCTAGAAAGGAATTTAAAAAATATCTTGAATCAACTGATAGTAAAAGCACCTACGATTTTAAACACAAACTAATAGGATGTTTTGATAAAAATCTCATGGAAATGTTTTATCAAAAATATTTACAATCAAACAATGCTAGTAAAAGAGAAATGTGTTTTACTTTTCTAGATATAGATTTTCGTGATAACGAATATCCAGATTATGATGTAAAAGAAACAATAGCGAATCTGAGAGAATTACAAAACAGACTAAACAACTCTGAACAAAACAAAAAAGACTGCATTACTTCTGTAATCAATAAATCGTTTTGCGATAAAATTGATTCTAAAATTTCAGAAATCGAACAGTTTTATCATTCTATTAAAAACAGCTAATATAAAAAGAGGACTCGGTTTTTGAGCAGTCGAAGCAAGATGTTATTACTGATTATTACTGATTTTTTTAGTGTTATTTAACATATCATATTTGCTTTATAGAACAATAATTTGTACAAAATAACATTAAATAACACATAGTAACACTAACCGAAAGAAGAAATTTCGGATAATTTTTAGAAAATTTTTAGAAAGATTTTAGAGAACGCAACATCTATCAACTTATTGCTTGTACCATAAACCTACACTACATCTTAATACATCAGAAGTGTCTTTATCAATACAGTAAACACTTCTATGTTCAAGTCTTGCCTTTTTAATATCTCTGATTTTCATTAAAATACCTCCTTTAAGTCCTGTATAATTTTTCTTCTTAGGGTTGAGGTCATTGCTATACCTATCAGGTGAGATTCTACTGTCGTTATAGAAATTTCTTCATCCTTAATTGCTTTTGATAATACCCTTATGTATTTATTATAGTCAGGGTGCTTTACCGCTTCCTCGGCTGATAGGTGAAAAATATTCTTTAAATCCTCATCACCTACAAAACTACATATTGTCATCTTAATACCTCTTTTCTATTTTAAATATGATTACTTTTCTATTAAAAAGTGTACCACATATAAATCACAACCAGTAAACCTACTACTACTGAACAGATAAATAGTAGTACTCCAATATCCATATACTCTACAACCTTTCTATTTTTAAATAAGTAATTTTTTACACTATTAATACCCTTGGTTTTCCATAAAGGCATATCAAATAAACACGAACCTTGATTTCTACCCTGTTTAGTGATACTATATAACTAAACACCCCAAAGGAGTACAAATCTATGAACATTAAAGATATGCCCTATAAAGAGTATTATTACATCTTTGAGATTGATTGCGTTAAGCAGGCTTGCTCTATTATAAATAGTTTAGAACATATTATTAACGAAAAGGAAATTATCTGTGATAAGGATAAGAATCTTCTAATAACCTATATAAAGGATTTTAAAGAAATTAGTAACCACTTAAAAACAAGAGAACACATAAATAGCTACCACGATTATGAAAATAGTATGAAAGCCTTAGCTATAATTAATGTTAAAATACAAGCTATCTTGTATAACTATAATCTTCCGAATACTAACTTTCATATAGATAATTATTGTAAACGAATAAACTCTTTATTAACTTTCACACATACTGCCAAAGACATCTTTATGCAAAATCATAGTACAGTAATTATATTAATAATATCGGTAACAATACTATTAATATTAACTATGTTTTTTAAAAGTAACACTAATCTTTTAGTCATTATTATTCTTCTTTGGTTTTTATTTACACTCATTACCCTTTTAATTAATAAAATACTTCAAAAGCGTTTTAAAGCAAATCAATTAAACAAAATATTAAATACAAATACCTATATAAATTCTCAAAAGATTAAAACATATCGAAAAAAGCTAACTTCTCTAATCAAAAGTGTACCCCATATAAATTAATACCGATACAAGTAATATTCCACCCACAATCATAAATATACAAAAAGCTACACTATGTTTACCTCTCTTGTACCATGAAACTAAATCCATTGCATATGAAAATTCTATCACTACGAAATAGATGAATAATAACAACAAGCAATTAATATAATCCATATACTCTACAACCTTTCCTTTTATTTTATTATATTATACCATATATTATAATTAAATTGAATACTTTCTTTAATATAATATTTATTTTTAGCATAGAAAAAGAGGGTTCATAAAGAACCCTCTCTTCCCAATAATTTTCTTTAAGGATTTATACTTGCTATTAAATTAATACCCTCTCACTTAGTTGATAGGAACTTTCTTATCCCAGTGATCATTTTCAGATACTTCCTCGTCGTAAGCTGGAGTGATTGTTTCGGTCCAGGCTGGAGTAATAACTTCTGTGTATGCTTCTTTCCAATGACCGTCTTCTACTGTCTTTGTGCCTGTCTGTACATATTCTTCTTCATAATGATAAGAACCTCTGCCACCATTTTCTCTTACTTCCCAAGTAAGATGCTCTCTTCTTGAGTTATCATCTGTTAACTTCATACCGCAGTCATTGCATACATTGTAGCCTACCCAACCATATACTGGTTCCTCGTGAGTACCAGTTACAATCCACTCTCTGTCATGCTTTTTTGTCACTGCAGGGTGATATTTTGTCACAGCATCGTGATGCTTGTAGTACTTATATTTCTTAGCTGTCGTTTCAGCCTTTGATGACTCACTTGGCTTAGCTGGCTTCTGATTATTACTTGAAGAGTTGCTTGGCTTAGACGCTGGCTTCTTGTCGTTATCAGATGTATTTGTCTTTGAAGTGTTGTCTTTCTTAGTATCTTCTTTCTTTTCGGTGTTACCCTTGTTGCCGTCGTTTTTGTTAGATACTGTAGTTTTTACATCGTCAACCTTAACTGTAACTGTCTTACCGTCATCGGTTTTTACTTCTACCTTACCGTCTTTTACTTCGACTTTCTTACCGTTCTTATCAGTGATGTTGCCGTCTTTGTCGACCTTGATTTCACCCTTGTCTACCAAATCTTTAACTGCCTTTGGTACTGTAGTTTTAGGTACAGTTGTTGGAACAGTTGATGTCTGTACGGTTGAAGATATTACTGACGGTTCTGTCGGTTCTTTCTCAGCGTTACAGCCTGCAAGAATGCTTATGCCGACTGCTGATATGCCTGCAAGTATTGTAGCACCGCAGACAACGGCAATTACCTTTGTTTTTACTGTCGCAGTTGCTGTTGCCTTTACGATAGATGAAACTGTTGACTTTGCACCTGTTGCAATGCCTTTTGTTGCAGAGGTTGCAAGTGTCTGTCCGTTCGGGAGCTTGATTGTAATGTTCGGTACTGCAAGGCTCTTTGCTTCTTCCTTGAAAATAGTTGTAAAGAAAGGTACAACAACAACGCCGTGAAGCTTGTCACCGCTCTTTTTTTCATAATCTTCAATTGCGGTTTTCATCTTTGCCCTTGATGAATTTAGGCGAGATTTTACTGTTCCCTCTGAAATTTCAAGTGCCTGAGCAATTTCGGCAATTGACAGCTCGTTGAAATAGAACATCAAAACAACCTGATACTGATTGAATGAAAGTGTGTCTTCTATAATCTGTAAAAGCACCTTTCTTTTTTCGGCTTTGTTTATGTACTCTTCGGGGAGCATTAACTCGTCTGTTTCTGCTTCTGTAATCAGAACTTCATCATCTATCTGATATTCCACCTTTCCTTTCAATTTATTTTTGCTTTTGTTTGTTGCTATTGCCGTGAGCCAACCGCAAAATTTTTCTTCATCTTTGAGTGTATCAAGTTTTAAGAATGCGGTGATGTAGGTTTCCTGCATTATGTCTTTTGCGTTTTCTTCGTCTTTGAGCAAAGAAACGCAAGTGAACCATACATCATTGCTTGTAAGTTTATACAGCTTATCAAATGCTTTTTTATTGCCGTTTTTAGCACTCAATACAAGCTCTTTGATTGTTTTCATGATATTTCCTCCTTTATAATTTTTTTGCGTTTCTATATATTAGACAATTGAAATGTCAAAAAGGTTCATTTTTTGCGAGAAAAAATTAAATTTTATTAAAACTTTTTATTTCTCATTAAAAAAGGGTACATAGACAAGCTACGCACCCGAAAAACACATAGCCCTTTTGTCGCCAAACAAAAATTTCAATAGTCACCTTAAGTGTATCAAAATAAGAGCCTGTATTTTTACCGAAATAAAAATACACACTTAGGTGAACTTGAAATTAAATTTTTGTTTGGCATTTTTATTTTAGCATACAATATGTGAAAATTCAATATTTTTGTAAAATAACTTTCAAAAATTATATGAATGAAACTGTAAAATTTGAAGTAATTTCAATTTTAGGGGGAACAACTTTTCAGCTGTTCCCCTTTTTGTCAGCTGTGTAATGTTGGAGTTTGTTTTCGCTTTGATTATACTTTTCAGAACCGAACATATCACGGATTTCATCAAGCGTTAATTCTCGTTTGCCTTTCTTGCGGTACGGCTCTGTGTGGTAATACCAAGCCTGTTTTTTGTGAGCGTATCGGAATTTTAATTCTTTCAACACTTCTTTGTGTGCTTTGGTGTTTCCCGATACCCACAACCAAGTACCGCAAATTTCAACCTCAATGTCCGAAAGGCTTGTAAGCACATTGATTATATTTATAAATTCCTGCGGTGTTTCCGTTGTTTCTTTGGTGTAGGTTTCGCCCTCTGAATTTGTATGTATATTTTTCAGGCGTTCCCACAAAATCTCATATTCGTTTTGCATTACCTTAAATTCTTCTGTATCACCGCCTAAATCGGGGTGAAGCTGTTTAGCTAATCTTCTGTATTCCTTTTTGAGGTCTTCTGCTATGTTACAGTTTGTAAAGTATTTCATAATGGTTTCTCCTTTGAAAGTTAATTTCAATTAAAATTTATATTCGGTAATTCTGAATTGGTGGGCTTTTAATAAGTCCGATTTAGATATTCACGCTGTATTTTTCACTCCTTTCTGATTTTTATATTCGTTTAAATCGTCATCGTATGGGCTTTATGAGCATTAAAAGCGTAGCGAAATTTCATAAGTCAAGAAGCAAGTTTACGATACGCCGTAGGGCAATTCTTTACTTATAAAATAAGCGTAGCAAAATGTGAAATTAAAGCCTACGGTGACGATTTGAATATAGAAAACAGTTAAGGCTTGTGAGCGTGAATATCGGCAAAAATCGGACAAAAAAATAACGCTATGGCAAAATAGCCATAGCGAACCTTATAAAAATAAACCGCAGAAAATATAAAATTTCCTGCGGTTTCGTTATGATTAGTTACAAATATCCCAAAATTTGCAACTCCTATATGTAGAATAAAAATGTACCCAAAAGGGTGCTAATAAATAACTTAAAGGAGGAGATTTTTTATGAATAAAAAATCTTTTAGGGTGGTACTGCTCACCTATTTTGCAGTAGCTTTTTTCGTAATTATGGCTTTCGGCACTGAATATCTCTCAGAGTGCAACAAACTCGGAATACCGTTTTCTTTGTCAGGAGCAGTAAGTTATTTGCTGACAGGGTTTATCTGCCTAATTGCAATGACTGTTTTGGTTGTTGTTTTCTTGTTGGTATTGGAATTGAGCGACAGAAAATCTATCAAATCCGCTCTTCGCTTAACAGCTAATTTTGCTTCAAACAAAGCAAGAATGAAAGTTGTAAATAGCGTTTATCCGAGCTTACTTTACTTTTTGTATGATGTATTACAGAGCAATAACGAGTTTTTAAAACTTCCGCTTGGTAAAGATTGCAGTTCTCTCTTAAAAGAGGGGTACAATCCACTATGTGTTGACAACTGTATTTTTTACACCTTTCAGATTATTATGCCAAAAAAATCATATGACTTTGATGACGATACATTAAAGCAAATTATCCAATCGTATATTGAAGCTCAATTGCTTAATTACGGCATGGTTAATTTACCCTCATTCTACAACAGCAAATCCTACGGTATGATACCGAGCGTATATATTGAAAAGGTTGTATATAACGAAGAACAGCATATGTTAAGATTTTCTGTATTGTATATCAGCTGTGAAGATGATGTAAGGCATTATATCAAATCCAAAAAGAGAGATGAACAGCTGAATATAACAACAGATAAGGTGTATGACGATGAGGTTTGATAGCAGTAAATTAACTGTTGGTGTAGATTTATCTATTCTTTCACAGGGTGTAAAAGTGCCTGTTACGGTGGACTTTTCCTCTGTACCTCATATGCTGATAGTAGCACCAAGCGGAAGCGGTAAAACTTATCTTCTAACATACATATTAGGTCAAATAGCAAAGAAGTCTGTCAAATTGATTTTGGCAGACTTTAAAGGCATTGATTTTATTGAATTTAATGACTGTCGGAATTACTATAAGCATAATTCTGTCGGTGAAGCTGTTGATTGTGTTTTTGATGAATTACAAAACAGAATGGCAAATGCAAGTGTAAATTCAGAATATGAACCGATTTATTTATGTATTGATGAGTGGTCGGGTTTCCTCAGTTCTTTAGCCGTAAAGAAAGAGCAGGATAACTACAAGCAAAAACTTGCCAACATTCTTATGTTAGGTCGAGGTGCAAATATTTTTATCATTATGTCACTACAAAGAGCCGATTCAACATATATTACAGGACGAGATAACTTTGGCAATGTGGTAGGTCTTGGTACGCTCAGCAAAGAGAGTATAGCAATGGTATTTAATGATAATAAGGAGATGATAGAACCAAAATCAAGGGGCAAAGGATATCTGCAAACTGACGGAAAGCCTTTGAGAGAAATAGTTGTGCCTATGTTACGAAACATAAACGATACAAAAGCCGTTATAAAAACAGCTTTATCCCGATAATTATTTATACAGCAAATTGAATATTTATGCACAAGAATAGCTCAATCATTACTCTGATTGGGCTATTTTTTATGCCTTAAAATAAATTGTCGTTTCTTGTGGTTTATGGCAATGTTTTATGGTCGATAAAATAGCGTTTTTTACTATTAGCCAAAATTGCACTATACACTATAACACATTTCTTTGTACCCTAACACTTTCAAAATCTAAAACCATACCTTTTTTGTCGTGGTTGATACATCTGAACCTTGGTTGAGTATCAATTCTTCCCTGCGTTTCTAACATAAGCACTTATAGAGTGTGTCCTACACTCTGTGTAAATTTATGGCACAAGAAAGTTGTCAATAATTATGCAAAGAAATGCATACAAGAAGGCTATTGGAGAAAGAATACAGCAGTTGAGAAAGGGGCTTAGAAAAGAAGGCTTTAACGGTCAGCCTAAGACTGTAAATGAGTTTCTTGAGTTTTTAAACCCGAAAATTGATGATGATTATGATAATTACGGTGACTATTCGCTTACTGACATTAAATTTATCTATAAAAAGGATTATGTCAGTAAGGTTGAACACGGAATCATTTTTCCGTCCACTGATTTTTTATTTCTCATTCATCTGCGTTTTAATGTTTCTTTAGATTATTTGGTTTTCGGTCATAATTTACCCGAAATTGAAGAATTAAGGAAAATTTGTAAACATTCAGGTAAAAGCAAAATTACCGATTTTTGCTTTAATTTATTAGAGGATAATTCAAAATATGCCGAAGATTTTGATGATGAAGATGAAGATTTTTTTGTTGATTATAGAGCTCGATTAGATGAGGTACGCAAATATTTTTGTACTCATCAACAAATGAAATTGACACAAAAACAGTTCAGTGAATTGTTAGGTGTATCTAAAAATACAATGGACAAGTATCATTCAAAGAAAAATGATGTTCAGAGCAAAAAGTATGCAGACATAAGAAATACTGCTCTTGAGTATCTGATTAGATTTTCGCTCACTACAAAATGTTCGTTAGATTACTTATTGTATGGTACATATCTCTTAGAGGGCTTTCCCAGTGAACTTATGGAATTGCTTCGTAATTATGACTATGCAAAGCAAACGCAAATCTTGAAGTTGTGGCTTGAAGAAACAAAAAAATTTTTTAAAAATTTTTAAAAAGGGGTATTTCATATCCAAAGTATCCCAAAATTCGCAACTCCATGTGTTTTTATATAATCAAGAACTTCAAATGAAGTTCAAAATAAACAGAAAGGAGATAGCTATGGATATTAAAAATGCAAAAATTGATGTACTGGGTTCTGTTGGCAGTAAGTTATTGTTGATAGATGTTATACCGTCATATGCCTATGTGGATGGACGCCGAACAAGCACGGTTACAGGATATAAGTATATCGTTATTCTTGAGGAAAATAAGTTTGATAGGCTTAGCGTTCGTATTGACGGTGATAAACAGATTGACAATCCTATTGACGGCAACAGCCGTATTTATGTACGCTTTGATAATCTTGAATTATCGCTGTATTGGACAAGTGCAGGACATCAGATTGCGGCAAAGGCAAGTGCTATTCATTTAGTTAATGAGAGTCTTAAACCGCAAAAGTAATTGCTTTGCCGTGGGCGGTAGCACCGTCAAGGTGCGAACCGCCTGACGGCAAGTCAATCCCCTCACTTTAATGAAGGGGATAATATAATTTTATCGAATATGCGTTCGATATTATAGGAGTGATTATATGAATGGATAAAGAAGTAACAGTCGGTGTAGATGAATTTTCTTTAGTTTTCTTTTATCCGATTGACGATGTTTGTAACGATTGGCAAAGTACAGCTTATTCAATGATACAGGAATTTATCTATAAGGCGGACATAGAAATGTTGCTCGGTAAAGTGGTAGAAATGCATGATAAAAAGCCGCAGGCATATTCACAAGCATTTACTATTGAGAACGCTCCATATTACTTCACTATAGCGTTACACGAAACTTTTGTGCATATGGGAATATTAGTTCGTTTCTCTGCTCACTCTTGGGCAGTATATCAAAAGCGGTATTTTGATTTCTACGGTGAGAATATAAATATCGGAAAATTTTTAAGCAACATTGAAAGTCCGTTATACAGATACAGATTGAGCAGAATTGATTTAACCGCTGACTACAAAAATTATGATTTATCACCGCATAGCATATACAGCAGGTTAAAGGACGAAAGTTTACAGGTGCTTGACTGTAATTATAGACACAGTAAAAGAAAGATTTCTTCTGTCGAAAGAGATTTGGTTACTGAGTCATTCTATATCGGTTCAAGGGCTGAAAACTCACAGTCACTACTTCGGGTTTATGATAAAAAATCGGAACAAATTAGCAACAACGGTTTTCGCCTTGATGAAGCATTGCAGTGCGACAGTTGGGTTAGATTTGAGGCTTCATACAGAGGAAACTATGCTCATCAAATAACCGAGCAATTGGAACATATAACAGATGATGTTTCTGTATCGCAGTTCATTGCAAGCAAAATATGTGACAGATACCGTTTTTATGACCCTCTTAACAGCTGTTTTACTGATTTTACAAACGACCTGCTTAAAATAATTGAATGCAGTAATTTTCACGCTTTGCGTTGTGAAAGTCCTGCTAACAATAGTTTGAATAAAAGCATTCAGCATATTATTTACGGTAGCGGTTTGTTCCCTTTGATATACAAAATCAGCGTTATATGGGGTGAAAAAGCTGTTGCTGAATTTTGGAGTATTCTGTATGAAATATACAAGAAATACCATAAGAAAAAACTTGAAATTAACCCTCAGATAAGGGCTTGGCTTAGAAAGAATTTTCTTAGCTTATCACAGCAAAGTTTATCAGATTGCTTTGTCAGTGTTGACCTTACAAAGATTGATGTTGCCGAGATTGTAAATAAGATCTCCGAAAGTGACAATCCGTTTACACTAACGGCAATAAACACAAGCAGTAACACAGGTAATCAGGTAGTATCTGATGAAGAATTTGAACGCACTTTTTATTCAAAGGATATGGAGTGAGATATTGAACCCGAAATACATAAATACCGAGAAACTTAATTTCTTATAAACACACAAATAAAAACCGAAAAACCTAAAAACTGATTACCATAGAAATATGATTATCTTACTTCATATTTTTATATTATAATTTTCTATAAGGAGAATGATTATGAGTGATAATTATATGCTTAATGAAGTAGTAAAGTATTGGAAGCTAACAAATGACCTTTTAGTAGCTTTTGAGGACTTTAACGGTCAAATACAAAAGCATACGGTTCATTTGCCAAAAGAGGACATTGACACAATTCTTAATATCGGAATCACAACAGGTATTAAAAATTGGTGCGACAGAGTTGATATTTTAGAGGACAAACCGCTTGGGACTTATTATAGTGAACAAGTGTCAAGAGGCGGTTCTCTGATATTTCATGACAAAATTTTTGATAGAGTCGGAGTTATGACTCTTTCGAATTTTCTCCAGTCATATAGCTGTATATACAGTGCGGCAACCTCATACGGTCTTAGTGAGCATTGTATTGACGGTTACTTTTACAATTCACCTCGCATATGTGATTACATCATTCAGTTCGCTTTGTTTGAAGATATACCCTATTTTCACGCAGAAGAAACGGAAGGTGGTAGCATATGAATGATGAGAAAAAGAATATGTGTGATGAAGATGATTCCGATGAAATTCTCGAATATACAGGCGGTAGCGAGCTTAGCGATTTAACCTTTATCACGACATATGATTATTATTCCAGTTGGCGTATTAAGGAAGTGTTTCGAGAAGCTGGGTATGAATTAAAGCCGGTGTTCTTGGGTTATAAGGCATTACGGTACAGAGCGTGTCAGAGATATTGGATAATCGACATGAGTAACGGTCAAAAAATGGGTACATCTTATAACGGCTACAGTTTTGAAGACTTGCGATACTTTTTAGGTAAATTAGGAATACCTCTTCACGGAGATAACTACCGCTCTAAAAGACCTTCAAAAGATGAAAACGGCAGGCGTTATGCTTGTGAAGAGTTTCTAAAACTTGCAGAAAGTCTTCCCGATAAAAAGGAGGACTTAATATGAGTGTAGAGATTAAATTCATCGGTACTAAAGAGGTTGCCGAAGCACTTGGTTGTTCCTTGCCTACTGCACGCAATATTATGTTGAGAGCAGATTTCCCTTTAATACGGGTAGGTAAAAATCTTAAAGTTGAGCTAAATGCTTTTCTTAACTGGTCGCAGAAAAGAAGGGTATGAGCATTTAAAGCATTTACATAATATTTAAGCAACCGTATTGACACAAAAGATTTAAGGCTATACAATACTGATATAGTAAAAATCTTTTGTGCTTTACGGTTTGGAAAGGAACGATTTTTATCAGCACTAAAAGCACAAAACCTAAGTCTAAATGTAATAAACTTGATTACGGTGACGGTTCTGTATACTATGTTAAAAGCAGAAAATGCTTTGCAGGTCAGATAACGCTTGAAATTAACGGTGAGAAAAAACGCAAGACGGCTTACGGTAAAACCGAACGCATTGTAAAAAACAAATTGCTTGAGTACCGTATTCAAGCAAAAGCAGGATTTTTTGACGAACCCGATAACACAACTGTCTATGAGCTTGCCGAAAAGATGATTGAAGAACAATTCTCTCTTAATGAGATTAAGCAAACTTCATATGACCGCAAGAATGAAACCTTAAAGTCAATGAGTCCTATTTATGATTTAGCAATGCGTGAGATTACGGAAGATGTAATAAAGCATTTTTTCATTTCTAAAATCTCTTATTCGCAGTCATACTTGGATAAAGCATATCAGCTTTTAAAGTCAGTTTTCAATGAAGCTGTAAGGAAGAAAATTGTTACAGAAAACATTATGCTGAACATCAGAAAGCCAAAGTCAAAGCAGGAGCTTGTAAAAGTAAGAGCATTGACTGTTGATGAACAGAAAAAGCTGATAGATGTTCTCAAAAGCGAGGATATACGCTATTCGGAACAAATGCTTTTGTCAATGTTTACAGGCATGCGTATGGGCGAAATTAACGCCTTAGAGGTAGGAGATATAAACTTTAATGACCGTACAATTAGAGTTTGTAAAACTGTCAGCAGAGGTCTTAACGGTAAAACATATATAAGTAATTCCACAAAGACTAAAGCAGGTATGCGTACAATCTATTTTAATGATGATATGGCTGATTTTTTAAAACAGTGTATCGGAGATAAAAAAGACGGTCTTATATTTGCTTCAAGTGTGGATAAACTTGTCACAACTAATCAGGTAAATTATCAATACGCAAACACGCTGAAAAAGTATGATATACTTGATAAGAGTGTTTACGGAAAGGTTGATTTACATTCACTTCGTCACACATATGCAACAAGATGTATTGAATCAGGTATGCCTGCAAAGGTACTGCAAAATCTTCTCGGTCATACTGATATAAGAATTACGCTTGATACATACTGTGATGTTTTCCAAAAATACAGTATGGAAAATCTTGCTGTAGCTGACAGCTATATGAAGAGCAATAACATTGCAATAGTATGACTGTCCGAAATTGCACTGTCAACTTTACTGTCACACCATAAAAAGCCGATAAATAAGCCACTTGTCAGGGTTACCTGCACCACCAGAAAACCTCGAAAAATCGCTTGTTTATGCGCTTTTTCGAGGTTTGTTTTTTCTTATATTTTGATTTTGTGCGCTATTGAGTATATTTAAGCCTGTTTAGTCTTGTTAAAGCTATTGCTGTCAAGTACATCTGCAACTGCTCCCAGAGCCTTTGCCTCCGCCTCTTTAAAAGCGTGAGCATAAATATTTAGGGTTGTACTGCATAACCGAGGCAGTCTTCGCCTATGAGATAGGCTTTTTTGTAGTAATAGAGGTCTGTGAAAAAGTCAAGCATTTGGTTATTCTCCTTTCGCATAATGAAAAGACCCCGTGGATATTTTCACGAGGTCTTTTTGAATTTATGTCACGGCTTTTGTCAGCCATGTTTGTTACGGGTTTTTAATCGACATACCAACCTTCACGCTGTACGCGTTCACCGACTTTGATGAATACGCTTTGGCTGTAGTAACCGCTCGGTACACCTTCGTCAACATGTTTGTCACAATGAGTGATGTGTACATCCTCAGATGTAATATTTATCTATGTATATTAGATGTACCGCTCATTGATTTTCCTTTCCAATCAATTTGTTTTAGATCCCAGTCATCGTCAGCTGATACTTTTTCATAATAATCATGTGAAACCGTTTCTACCCACTCTTCTGTCCAATGACCACCTTCTACTATTTTAGTACCAACCTGTTTTGTAACTTTTACTGCGTGATAAGAACCCCAGCCATCATTTTCTCTTACTTCCCAAAGCATATGCTCTTTTAATTGGTGAGAATCTGCTAATTCTTGCCCACAATTATTACATACATCTATGTAGCCAGAACTAAATACCGGCTCTTCTCGGGTAGTTGAAACCCACTCACTGTAGTGGTGGATTGTTACCTCGTCATGTTTTTTATAGTACCTAATTCCGGTTACCACTCCCCGATTTTCGTAATTGTCACCAATCTTAATATCTTGAGTTGGCTTTGCAGGGGTTGTTACGGTGACACCCTTTGAATCATATCCGCTTGTGAACTTGTTAGCTGATGAATTGATACATCTTACTGTGTAGGTATATGTTTTTTTGGCACTTACATTCTTATCATTGAATGTGGTTGAGGTTGTGTCTGCAAGCTTTTTCCAGCTTTTACCGTTCTTTACATACACACGGTATTTTTCAGCACCGTTCACCTTGCCCCAGCTGATTTTTACGCTGTTATAGGTTGCCTCAGTTTTTGAAATTTTAGGAGCGGCTACATATTTAATTGACTTGCCTTTGCCGTTATAACCGCTTGTGAATCTCTTTGCATCTGCACTAATGCATCTTACGGTATATGTATAATTCTTGCCCGATGAAACGGCTTTATCTGTGTATGCAGTTGAGGTTGTGTCGGCAAGCCTTGTCCAGCCCTTACTGCCCTTGTAGTAAACTCTGTACTTTTCAGCACCTTTTACCTTGCTCCAAGTCAGATTTACACCGCCGTTTACGCTCTCGGCTTTGGTAATCTTCGGAGCTGAAATATATTTTACAGTTTTGCCCTTTGAATCGTATCCGCTTGTGAACTTAGTTGCAGATGAGTTGATACATCTTACGGTATATGTATAATTTTTGCCCGATGAAACGGCTTTGTCTGTGTATGCAGTTGAGGTTGTGTCTGTAAGCCTTGTCCAACCCTTACTGCCTTTGTAGTAAACTCTGTACTTTTCAGCACCGTTTGGCTTGTTCCAGCTTATCTTTACACCGCCGTTTACACTTTCAAGCTTTGAAATTTCAGGAGCGGCTATATATTTAATTGACTTGCCTTTGCCGTTATAACCGCTTGTGAATCTCTTTGCATCTGCACTAATGCATCTTACGGTATATGTATAATTCTTGCCCGATGAAACGGCTTTGTCTGTGTATGCAGTTGAGATTGTGTCTGCAAGCCTTGTCCAGCCTTTACTGCCCTTGTAGTAAACTCTGTATTTTACCGCACCTTTTACCTTGCCCCAGCTTATTTTTACACCGCCGTTTATACTTTCAGCCTTTGAGATTTTCGGGGTTGCAAGACTTGTCTTTGCTGACTGTGCCAAAACAACAGGGGCATTCGTTTCAACAGCACTTGCCGTAAACGGAACTGCCGTTGCCGTGCCTACCGTCATTATTGCAGAAAGCAATAACGGCATTATTCTTTTTGCTTTCATTATTATGCCTCCTAAAAAGTATGTTTTGATGATACTTGCATCTGTAACTAAATTTTATATCTTTAATTATGATTAGTCAACAATATGTAGGTAATTTTTTCTCATTTGTGATGATTTTTTGTTGAAAACAAGCGACAGCTTAATTCGCTGCCGCTTGTAATTCTCATATATTCTGTTTTTTCGGGTTACCCCAACTATTGACATTGAGCCAGCAGATAAAAGGCAAAAAAAGAACCGCACTAAAAAGCTCAAAAATGGCTTTCTAATGCGGTTTTTCTATGGTCGAGGTGACAGGACTTGAACCTGCGGCATCTTGGTCCCAAACCAAGCACTCTACCAAACTGAGCTACACCTCGAAATGTTGTTTACTAACAACAGCTTGCTTATTATACACCGTATTTTTCGATTTGTCAACACTATTTTTGATTTTTATTCAAAAAAATAAAATAACTGACACAATGAATTAACTGACACATAGTGCCGTTGTTCTCTTGTTCAGCGTTGGGGCTGCCTGTGTTTTGGTGCAAAATTAAGTGCATCCATAGCAACGATTTATTTTCAAATTTTTGTTCAACGGCTTAATTCTGCTTCAAAACCGTTACTATGGATACTTTTTATTATTTCTGCTTTGTTTTATAATCTGCGATTAAAGCATTGATCAGTCGGAATATTTTCTGATTTTGAGATAAATTCCCCTGTCATCGGCAATTTTCTGACAAGCCTTGATGTCTTCTTCGGGGATTGTATCTACGATTGAAAACTGCGTATGTTCAAAATATTTCTTTGCATCCTCTGCAAATTTGAGCATTGACTCATACGCATGGTCAAAAACAGGACGGCAAACTTCGTCATACTTTTCCGATGAACAGGTATTGAGGCTGATTGAAACAGAATCAATATACTTTGAAATCAACTCAGCTGTGGGCTTGTTGTTGATTCTGTCAGAAAGACCGTTTGTGTTGAGTCTGAGTTTGATGTCGGGGTGCTTTTCCCTTACATATTTTGCGGTTTCAAGCATATTGTCAAGAGTTGAAGTCGGTTCGCCGTAGCCACAGAATACAAGCTCCTTGTAGCCTGTGAAATCAAAATCATCAACAGCCTTTTTAATATCCTCCATACTCGGATCATGCTTGTGCCAGAGTGTATCTGCACTGCCGACCGAATCGGTATTGTTGCGGATACAAAATGTGCATCTGCAAGGGCATTTGTTCGTCAGATTAGCATAGATAGATGTTTTGTACACATAAAGAATATCTGCCATTATGTTTTCTTCTCCTTATTGAAACTCACATTAAAGCGAGAGTTTTTTCTTGAAATTGATTTTATCAAGACCGATGCCCACAACGATGAAGATTAAAGCTCCTACACCGGGCTGCAACCAACATGTAGGAAGTTCCGCAATTGCGGCACCAAAGTCATACATAAGACCGTTTGCAATAAAGTAACCGCCGATTGTAACGATTGTTGTTGGAATGAGCATAAGAAGTGATGACGGACTGATGATTTTTTCATCTTTGCCACGCTTTTTCATTGCCATTCTGCAAAGCACAAACGGAACTGCGTTAAGAGCCTTGATAATAGCTGTTGGGATTGCCCAATGCGGATAACCCGAAATAAGGTCGGCAAGAGCGCCGCCGATTGATGATGCGATAATTCCGAATGGACCGGGAAGAATACTTGCGGCGAGATAAATCATAGAGTCGCCTGCATGAGAGTATCCAAGCGGTGACGGAATCTTGATAAAAGCAGTCGTTACGGTAACAAGAGCCGCACACATTGCCGTAATTGCAATCAGTTTTACATTAAATTTTGAATCGGTTTTTGAAACAGTTTTAGCAGTCATAGTAATTTCCTCACAAAAGCATTTTTAAATGTTTTTCAAATTCAATGCCCTCATTGCGATGAATGCCGAGTTTAACGGTTTCACAAAGAGAGGTCTGTATGAATTTTACCGCCAGATTTACGGTATCTTTCAGGCTGTCACCACGGAGCAGTCCCGAAAAGACAACCGAGGCAAACAAGTCACCTGTACCCGAATAGCTTCCGCCCGTCTTTTCACAGCTGACACAAAACACCTCATCATCGGTTGCAATAAGATTGTTAATCTTTGTAACCTCATCGGAAATTTTATGCTCAATGCCTGTAACAATCACGGTTTTCACCTTGTAGAGTTTCAAAAGCTTTTTGGCAAGCTCTGCAACCGTATCGAGAAAATCGGGAGAATCGGCATTTTCAATCAGTTCTGAATAGTCGGTATCGCACAGAATACAACATTCGGTAAGGTTCGGGGTGATTACATCGGCAACAGAAACGAGTTTTTTCATCTTTTTGCCGAGAGTTTCGGTATAAAGACTGTAGGTTCTTCCACCGTCACCGAGAACCGGATCCACAAGTACAAGCGTGTTGTCGGTTTCAAAGCTGTCTATAAATGAAAGAATTTTGTCCACCTGCTTTTCGCTTGAGAGGAAACCCGTATAGATTCCGTCAGGCTGAAAGCCGAGTTTTTTCCATTCACTTGTGTAATAATCAAGCTTATCAGTGCAATCGTTACAGTAAAAGCTTTCAAATCCCGTCTGACTTGTCAAAACGGCTGTCGGCATAGGACACGCCTGAATGCCCATTACGGACAAAACAGGGATTGCCGCCGTCAGCGAACACTTGCCAAGCCCCGATAGATCATTGATTAGTACAGCTTTTTTTGTCATCATACCACGCCTTAAAATTTCTGAACAGTTCAACATTTATCTTGTGATGTTGTCATTATACAACACCACTGTCATTATTTGTATGCACAATTTTAAGAATTTTTATAGGTACAGTTTGTGAGGCGTAAAAAATGACATCCCACTTTTGAGATGTCATTTTAGTACATTACACTGCTTTTTGGGCTTCAACCAAATAAACCCCGTCAGAGCCTATAAGCATATCTATAGGTTCATTATACACCTTATTAAGCATTTTTATATTATCAAGGAACGGAACTGCACACACATCAGCATCCTTGGCTAAATCATCTATAATATCTTTTGACTTTTCGGTATTCCATTTTTCAAGTTGGTCACCTGCTCCAATAAGACCTTCATCAACAGGACCTTCACATATAACAGGTATGCTTGCAATCACCTTGCCAAAACCTCTGCTCAAATCTGATAATCCTTTTGTAAAAAATGTTTCCACAGAAGATTTAGAGGCTTTTTCAATTCTCTTGCAACATTCATCAAAAAACTCATCATACTTTTTGGATTTTTCTTCAATTTTGTCAGAAATACTATTCAAGTAGTCTTTGTCAAAATTTTCAAGGAGCATTACCTCAAGAAATGAAGCATAGGAATACAAAAACAAAGAAAGCTTATAATCATCAAATTCTGCTTTCAATTTATTCTTAACCTGTTTTACATCATTGTCCCAATGCCAATCATCAGATTTATTTAAAGTTTTGACAATTTGCTCAGTATGAAGCGACAATGCTTGTTCCGACTCTTTTTTGATATCCTGAACAAGAATATGTTTATTTGTTTTATATTTCTCATTATTGCAGTTAAATTTGTAATTGCTCATAACATCGGACAAGGTATTTATATCTCCACGAATTTTTGCCCTTTGAGTGGATTTTACATATTCAAGCATTTCAATCTGTATGTTTTTAATTTCATTAAACTTTAATTCAATACCAACCAAAGCAACCGCTAAACAAATCATTGTAGGATCACAAGGTAATTGCATTAACCTTGCCTGACCGCCGCCTACTGAACCTATATCAGTTTTAAGTGAGCCTATAAAATCAGTACTTCCTTTCTTATGAAACATCTGTCTGCCCATAGTATTAACAAAGTATAAACCACTTCCGCCTTCACCTGTTATTCGTTGCTGAAGCATAGACATTATCGGTTGAAAAGCAACTCCGAGTGCTGCCAAATCTGTAAAACTAAATTTTTTGCAATTATATTCTTCCGCAAGTATTTTTTCATCCATGTCAGGAATCAATTCCATATCCATTAAGGACATAGCCATTTCTTCCCTTTTTTCTATCTCATTCATAATACATTCCCCTTTGAATATATAAATCATAAGTAAATATTTAACTCTATAAGGAGATTATACCACTAAGAATTACACGATGCAATAATTTTCGAAATATTTCATCTGTATTATGTAATATTTGCACAATCATAATAGTATAATCTATTTTATAATTTCTATGCTAATTCAGTTATCAACTAATGGTCGGCTCTCATTATTGCTAATGTATAGCGATTACTTACATAAACAATCGGGCAACAGAAATTTTGCATCTTGTAAATCTGTTGCCCGAACTAAATTTTAATTTTCAACTTTCAATTTTAGAGACTTTTTATAAAAGTGCAAACGAATAACAGACAGCAATTTAAAAGCAACGAAGTTTTTGCTCCGTTGCTTTTTTGTTAACCTATAAAATCATCGCAAATTGCAATAGCAAGTTGAAACAATTTTTTGAGAATATCATGTTCATTGGAGTAGATATTTGTAAGTCACCGCAGTAAGGAATGTTGTATCAAATATTTTGTTGAATAAAGAAGCAACCGCCTGCTTAGTACACCTAAACAAGCGGTTGTTTTTGTTTATTTATTTTGCATATTTCGGTCTGCAACAACAGGAAATATTACTTTTGTATCTTGTTCTGATTCTGAAATCGTCGCACTCTGTGCCGCCGTTATTAGCACCGATTGTTGTTATGGTAGAACCGCCCACAGCGATACAAAGCTCTATGTGGTCAAGTGACTTACAGCCCTTGGCTTTCAGCCTTGAATCGTATTTTGTAGGTTCGCCGCTCCACGAAAAAATAACAAGGTCGCCCGGCTTAACATCACTCGCACGGTAAAGCTGTCCTGCCTCTAAAAAGTTCACGGCAACTACACCGCACGATGTGGTTTTGCCGCCCGGAATCATATCCAACGCACCTGCTTTATTAAAAAGATACATCTGACCTGCACAACAGCACGCAACAGCATTGACTGTTGTATCATAATTTCCGTACCATTTCATAATGTCGCAGCCCTTGCCCGCATCCTTGCCGACAAGTGATTTTGCCGTTGAGATGATTTTATTAGCCTTAACCGGCTGAATGACAGTCACCTTGCAGGTTGCGGAATAGCCGTTCACTTTGGCGGTAATTGTGGCAACACCCTTTGATTTTGCCGTTACTTTGCCGTTTTTGTCAACAGTAGCTACCTTTGAATTTGAAGATGACCATACTGCATTTTTGGTTCTATCGGAAATAATTTTCTTCAAAGTATAGCTTTTGCTTTTATAAAGAGAAAGTTTAGCCTTGTCAAGCATAATATACGGCTTATCGGCAGCATTTACGGTTATACCCTTTGAATCAAACCCACTCATAAATGTATTTTCGGATGGATTTATACATCTTACGGTGTAGGTATATTCCCCCTTGCTGCCTGCGGTTTTATCCGTAAATTCCGTTGATGTTGTGTCGGCAAGCTTTTTCCAGTTCTTACCGTTCTTGACATACACACGGTATTTTTCAGCACCGATAACTTCTTTCCACTCAATTCTTATTCCGCCGTATGCAGCACCGGCGTTTAAAAGCTTTGGGGACGCCGTATATAAGATTGACTTGCCCTTGCCGTCATAACCGCTTGCAAAATTTCTGCCGTCTTTTGTGATACACCTTACGGTGTAAGTACAGTTATGATCTGACATTGCCTTGGTGTCAATGAATGATGTTGAGGTTGTATTGCCAAGACCCTTCCACTCATTGTTTTTCTTGCAATATACACGGTATTTTTCAGCACCGCTGACCCTGTTCCAGGAGAGCTTTACTCCGCCGTAAACATTTTCTGTCTTTGTTATTTTCGGCACTGACAAAAACTTTACGGATTTGCCTTTTGAGTCATAACCGCTTGTGAATCTCTTTGCATCTGCACTAATGCATCTTACCGTATAGGTATAATTTCTTCCCGATGAAACGGCTTTGTCTGTGTATGCAGTTGAGGTTGTGTCTGCAAGCCTTGTCCAGCCCCTACTACCTTTGTAGTAAACTCTGTACCTTGCAGCACCGTTTACCCTACCCCAGCTTATTTTCACACCGTTGTTTACACTTTCTGCCTTTGAGATTTTCGGGGTTGCAAGACTTGACCTTGCCGACTGTGATGAAACGACGGGTGCGTTTAACTCAGCCGCACTTGCCTTAAACGGAACTGCCGTTACTGCGCCTGCTGTCATTATCACGGAAAGCAACAACGGCATTATTCTTTTTGTTTTCACTGCTATTCCTCCGAATGATATATTATCAGCTGCTTTTTAATATATACTGTCGGAAGCTATTGTTGTAGGCTCTGTTTCAGGCTGAGTCGGTTCTGTTGGCATTTGTACCGACTCATATGATTCCTGCTGAGATACCGTTGTCGGTTCCTGTACAAGCTCATTTTCTGCCGCAGGCTGTGTAGGTTCGGTTGTGTTCTGTGATGAAACAGCCTGTGCTGATTTTTTTGTTGTCTTTGTATTCTTTGCAGGTGCTACATATGTATAACCGTAATATTTACACAAGCCCTTGCATATTGCTTCGCCTATTTCATTAATATTCTTGCGAATCCAGTTTGAGCCTGTTACGGTATCATGAAATTCACACTCAACATACAAAGAAAGTGCTTTCGGAACATTGATTTCATAAAGATCTTTCTTGTAGATAACAGCGTCATCTTTACCCGGAGTGATTGCACCGAGTGAATTGCATACAGCCTGTGCGGCTTTTTTACCGCTTGAATTCAGGCAAAATACTCTTGTTCCGCCTGTGTAGTTACCGGAACCGCTGGCATTTGTGTGAATCGGCATATGAATGTCTGCACCGAACTTGTCCGACTCGGGACAACGTGTCTGCATAAGTGTACCCGACTTGGCAACCATAACCTCAAATCCGCAGCGATTAAGTGCTTTTGCTGTTGCGGCTGCAATTTTGTCGCACTGAGCCATTTCGTTGGTATTGCCCGTTGCATAGGTGTTTGCATTTTGATTTGACGGACTGAGATAGATTTTTATAACCTTTACTGTTACTTTGCATTTGGTCTTTATGCCGTCAACCTCAGCTGTTATTATTGCAGAACCTTTGCCCACTGCCTTTACTTTTCCTTTTTGATCAACTGTTGCAACCTTTGCGTTGGATGTTGACCAGGTTATAGGCTTTGATTTGTCTGCCACTGTAGTTTTTATTGTATAGGTTTTGCCCTTATCAACCGTAACGCTTGTTTTATCAAATATAACAGGCGGTACCGGGGATGTTGTCGCTGTAAAGCCTTTTGAATCATATCCGCTTGCAAATTTCTTTCCGTTCGCAGTAATACAGCGTACAGTATAAGTATAGCTTTTCTCAGCCGACAGATTCTTATCCGTTACGGAAGTTGATTTCGTATCGGCAATTCTTTTCCAAGTGTTTCCGTTCTTGCGGTAAACACGGTATTTTTCAGCACCCTTAACCTTGTTCCAGGTAAGCTTTACGCTGTTATAGGTGACATTTGTTTTTGTAACCTTTGGAGTGGCGATATACTTTACGGACTCGCCGTTTTTGTCATAGCCGCTTTGATACTTTCTTGCGTCATTGCTGATGCATCTTACCGTATAAGTATAGTTATTGCCGGACAAAACATCGCTGTCAACGCAGGAGGTTTCTGCTGTATCAACAAGCTTTGTCCAACCGTTCCGTCCTTTGTAGAACACGCGGTACATTTCCGCACCGCCAACGCTGTTCCATGAAAGCTTTACACCGCTGTTTACGCTTTCAAGCTTTGAAATTTGAGGAGTTGCGATATAGGTTGTTTCTGTTCCTTTATGGTCAAAACCGCTTGTGAAGCTTTTTGCGTTGTAACTTATACAGCGTACCGTGTAAGTATAGCTTTTGCCCGACGCAACATTTTTGTGAACCAATGATGTTGAGGTTGTATCACCTATTCTTATCCATTGTTTGCCGTTTTTTAAATAAGCTCTGTACTTTTTAGCTCCTTTAACCTTATTCCATGTCAGCTTTTCTCCGCCGTTGACGCTTTCGGTTTTTGAAATTTCGGGAGCGGCAATGTAGGTTAGCTTTGTTCCCTTAGAATCGTAACCGCTCGAGAATTTTTTTCCGTCTTCGGTGATACATCTTACTGTGTATGTATAGTTTCCGCCTGAATAAACATCACTGTCAATACAGGAGGTTGAGGTTGTATCGGTCAACTTTGTCCAGCCGTTTTTACCTTTGTAATACACACGGTACAAGGCAGCACCGTCAACATTGTTCCAACTGAGTTTTACGCCTTCGTAAACACTTTCTGCCTTTGAAATTTTGGGAGTTGCAAGACTTGTCTGTGCGTTATGTTTATTCTGCACAGGTGTTTTTGCAACCTCAACTGCATTTGCAGTAACAGATACTGCTGTTGTGATGCCAAAGGTTACCATTGCTGAAAGTAATATTGGCAATATTTTTCTTGATTTCAAGCTTATCTCCTCCTGAATAGAATATCTTAATAAGTATTATCAACAATTAAATCTTATACCCTTAAGCTCTATCAGTCAAGACCATTTGGATGATTTTGTATATTTATATATGTTTTTGTCAAAAATGAACAATTATATTTTCAATATACCTACATAAGCAGTTGCATTTATGTGCTTAAAGCACCAATCAGATTGGCAATAATATTTTCACATCTTGTATTTTTGTTTATCACATATTTTTCTTCGCTTTGGTGCAAACAAAATCAGTTAATATACAATTACCGCCTTTGAAAAATACAAGTATATTTTATGCAAATATGCAAAAATCGGACGGTCGTTACGACCGCCCGATTTGATTTGTGTTCTGAAGCTTTATTTATCTTAGCCTTGAAATAATGCGGCTTGCGGTGATCTGCACAATCAGAGTGCAAGAACTCTCGGAACAATTTCCGCAGGAGCTGCCACTGTGCCGCTGCATTTATATTTCTCGGTTTCTTCTTTGGTTCTGAAGCCCCATCCGTAGAGAACGGCGAGAAAGTCCATACCGATTTCTTCGGCACCGTTTGCTTCAATAGTGCCGTCGCCTACAAGGACACTTTCCTCAACTGAAACACCTGTCTGCTCACACGCCTGCAAGAGCAGATGGCTCTTTGTTAGGTTTGTACCGACATCTGTTGCACAAACTGCGTCAAACACATCCGCAGCATCGTAGTTTTCAAGCATATCTGTTGTAAACATTCTGTGCTTTTGAGTTGCAATTGCAAGCTTAAAGCCGTTTTTCTTGAGGTCACGGAGAGCGTCATAAATTCCGTCATAAACTGTGAACATCTCTTTTCCCTTTTGAGAATAGAGCTTGCTGTAGTTCTTGACAGCATATTCAATTTCATCATCACTCATATTAAACAGCGTTTTAAAGCCGTATTCAAGCGGTGTGCCGATTACGCCGTAGAGTGCGCTGTGTTCAACAGGCTCATAACCCATTGCAACTGCCGTTGTATTGAAACAATATAAAATTCCGGGGGCTGTGTCGGCAAGAGTACCGTCAAAGCCAAAAATAACTAATTTTTTCATAAAACCGCCCAATCTGCAAATAGATAAAATTCATAAATTACCTGAAATCAATTACAAAAGTCTTTTGCCCTGCAAATATGGAAATACATCTCTGCGTGAATTATACCATTTTTGGAAGATAATTACAACACTTATTTTGCTTATGAGTATAATTTCTAAAATAAAAGCGGTGCAAAAATATGCAATTGTTGTTTTTTTGATTATATAACAATAAAATTTATTTGAAAAACAGGACTTCTAAACAACTTTATTTCTTGACAACATTGTGCGTGCGTTATAAAATTGAAGTATATTACATTGAAAGGTTATTATATTATGGCTTCTACAAAGCATAAAAATCCCGCTGCTAAGCCAAAAGAAAAATATTCGGTACAGCAGGCGCTCACAAACTATTATCTGCTTGTTATGTTCACGCTTTTTCCGTTGTTTTTTACCGACGCATATTTTAACATCAGACATGACAAGTATTACTTTTTCATTATATTGACGGGTATTCTCGTTATTGCGGAATTTCTTCTTATTATGACCGCAAGCGTTGATAAACCGCCGGAAGACTCAAAGCTTGAAAAGCCTAAACCAAAGCATTTGTATGAAGAGCTTTCGTTTATGGACTGGGCATTTATTGTATTCCTCGGGATAAATTTCATTTCAACGCTGTTGTCCGCAAGTCCTTTGGATGCGCTTTTAGGCTCTGACGGACGAAACAACGGACTTTTGCTGATGACATTTTACACCGCAGCATATTTTATGATTACAAGGTGCTTTAAATATTTTGAATACATATTCGTTGCGCTTGCGTTCGGTTCAATGATAGTTTATGCACTTGCGGTGCTTAACTCATTCTATATTGATCCTCTCGGGATGTTTACTCTTCTCACCGACCAACAGACTATTACCGACTTCACTTCAACAATCGGCAACAAAAATCTGCTTTCAAGCTACATCTGCATCGCTATGCCTGTTATGATTGCAATGTCGGTTATCACGGAGAAAACCTTGCTCAGGGCAATTTATCTTATTGCAACAGGATTGGGCTTTGCGGCTCTTATGACTGCCGACAGCGATTCCGGCATTCTCGGCATGGCTGTATTTATGATTATTTACCTTGTATGGTTTTCAAACAGCCTTGTCAGACTGAAAAGATTTTTCCTTTCGGCAACTGTTATGCTGTCGTTTGCAAAGCTGCTCAGATTGTTCTCGCTCTGCTTTGACGACAAAAGCAAGGGCTTTGATAAGTTTCAGGAAATTTTCGTTTTCTCAGGCATCGGCTGGATATTGCTTGCAGCTTGTGCCGTTATTACAGGGATTTTGTATCTTATTGATTACAAAAAACCAAACATCACAATTTCAAAAGCCGTGCCGATTGCTCTTGCCGTTGTATTCGGACTTTGTGCTGTTGCCATGATAGGAATTATGGTTTATTTCAGCTGTATTGACACCAAAACCGACCTCGGCAGTTTTGAAAGAATTATCCGCTTTAACGACAGATGGGGTACTCACAGAGGCTTTATGTGGATAAGGTCGATATGGATTTTCGGCGACGCTTCATTCATTGAAAAGCTGTTTGGCGTAGGTCCCGATATGTTCTACTCCGCATTCAGACCGTACTTTAACGACCTTTTAAAATACGGTGACAGCTCAACAAATGCCGCTCATAACGAATATCTAAACTACCTTATCACAATCGGAATTACGGGACTTCTCTCCTATCTTGCCATTGTGTGCGGTACGATTAAGAACGCAGTTAAGTATGCAAAGGAAAATCCGATGCTGATTGCGTGCGTTTCGGCTGTTATCTGCTATGCTGTTCAGGCTATTGTAAACCTTTATCAGCCGATTACAACTCCGCTGTTTTTCATCTTCATAGCTTTGTGCGAGGCTTTTGTAAGAAATGCCAAAGCTGAAAAATCTGCCGTATAAATATTATGACTGCGTTTCAATTCGGATAAGAAGGTTCTGCATTGATTCGCTTCGGTCACGGCGGTATCGTCCCAGCTCGTAGAGGCTGTCGGGATTTTTAGTGATTATATTGGGCTTTTCCGTACAGGTTAGTGTACACGAAAAGCCCATTTCTTTTATCAGCTTTTCGGTCAGGTCATTTTTTGCACCGAACGGATATACAAAGCAGGTCGGTTTTTTCCCTGTTGCATTTTCAAGCAAGGCTTGAGCCTTGTCAACATCTTCCGTAAGAATAGATTTATATGCTTCGTCACTCTCCCCTGCTTTTGGCAAAACACCCTTTCGTGATTTCAAAGAATGCATATCGTACGAATGATTCTGAATTTCAACATAGCCCGAATCGGACATTTCTTTCATATCGTCAAAAGTTATATGACCGTAGGTCACGGAAATATCCTTGGTTTCGGTGAATTTTTCAGACACTGACGCAATCGGAGATATGACCGCCTTGCAGTTGTATTTTTCAAGCAAAGGGAGTGCATAATAATAATTATTATAATAGCCATCGTCAAAGGTCAGCATAATACATTTTTCGGGCAATGATTTTTTGCCGTAAGCATAATCGGTAAGGTCATTTACAACAACGGTTGTGTAGCCGTTTTCGGTCAAATATTTAAGGTCATTTTCAAAAAGAGTCGGTGAAACGGTGTAGTCATTTTGCAGCTTTTCATCCTTTAAAAGTGAGTGATACATTATTACGGGCAGTTTTACGCTGTCGGTATCAGCCGTTGTTTCTTTTGTTGCACCTGTCATTACCGATATTAAAATTACCGCAGACAGGAAGAATGCCGTAAAAATGATAATTTTTACTGTTTTGTTTGATTTCACTATATTTCCTCCCAATTCTTTGTGCAAGATTTTTTATCTATAATTCTTTATTGTAAATATAATCAAACATCTGCGTGATAGAATATAGCCAAAGTTAATACTGATTACTGATTTCGGTCAATCGGTACTGACTAATATTGCATAAGGATTTATGAATTATGGCAAAAAGAAATTTCAGCTCAAAACGCAATGCAATTTACAACGCTGTGTGCGGTACGGACACTCATCCGAGCGCACGCTGGGTTTATGATAAATTAAAGCCCGAAATTCCTGACCTTAGTCTTGGCACGGTTTACAGAAACATTGCTCTTTTTAAGGATGAAGGAAAGGTCAGCGTTATATGTAATGTAAACGGTGAGGAGCGTATTGACGGCAACACAGAGCCGCACCCCCACTTTGTCTGCAACAAATGCAAGGCGGTTATTGATGTTGAAGACAATCAAAATGCTGATGACCTTGAGTCACAGCTTGCCGAAGAGGGATTTAAGGTAGAAAACAGATTTGTTATCTACTACGGCATATGTCCCAAATGCTCGGCAGAAGTACACTAATATTTATTACAAAGGAGAAGTAATTATGAAATGGTATTGCACAGTATGCGGTTATGTTTATGAAGGTCCCGAAGCTCCCGAGGCTTGCCCTGTTTGTAAGGCACCGAAGGAAAAATTTAAGCAGATGGACGAGGAGGCGTCTTTCGCAACAGTTCACGAGGTTGGCGTTGCTCAGGGCGTAAGCGAAGATATTCTCAAGGATCTCAGAGCTAACTTTGAGGGAGAATGCAGTGAAGTCGGTATGTACCTTGCAATGGCAAGAGTTGCCGACAGAGAAGGCTATCCCGAGGTTTCTGCCGCATTTACAAAGTATGCTTTTGAAGAGGCTGAACACGCTGCCAAGTTTGCAGAGCTTTTAGGCGAAGTTCTTACAGACAGCACAAAGAAGAATCTTCAGATGCGTGTAGATGCAGAAACAGGTGCTTGCGAAGGTAAGTTTGACCTTGCAAAGCGTGCAAAAGCTCAGAACCTTGACGCTATTCACGACACGGTCCACGAGATGGCAAAGGATGAAGCAAGACACGGTGCAGGCTTTAGAGGTCTTCTTAACAGATACTTTAAGTAATCATTAAAAAATAAAAAATCAAAAAAGTCAGCTTGATAATCGTATGACCAACAACTAACCGATTACACAACAGACTTTGAACAGGAGATTTGATAGTATGAAATATGTATGCGATGTTTGCGGATATGTTTACGACCCTGAAATCGGCGATCCCGACAACGGCGTTGATGCAGGCACGGCATGGGAAGATGTACCCGAGGATTGGGTATGCCCTCTCTGCGGTGTAGGTAAGAATGAATTTTCCGCAGAAGAATAATTAACAGATTGGCAATTTGGGGGCAGGCAATGCTTGCTCCCTTTTGTATGTACGGGAGTAAATTATGAAAAAATTGATTTCGTGGAATGTAAACGGACTTCGTGCCTGTGTTACAAAGGGCTTTGAGGACTTTTTCAAAGATGTTGACGCAGATATTTTCTGTCTTCAGGAAACAAAGCTTCAAGAGGGACAGATTGACCTCCTGCTTGAAGGGTATCATCAGTATTGGTGCTATGCCGACAAAAAAGGCTATTCGGGAACAGCTATGTTCACAAAGGAAGAGCCGTTAAATGTAAGTTACGGAATCGGCATTGACGAACACGACCACGAGGGCAGAGTTATCACGGCAGAATTTGACAATTGCTTTGTTGTCACCTGCTACACTCCAAACTCGCAAAGTGAGCTGAAAAGGCTTGATTACCGAATGAAATGGGAAGATGATTTCAAGGCATATTTGAAAAAACTTGAAGAAAAAAAGCCGGTTATTATGTGCGGTGATTTGAATGTTGCACACAAAGAAATTGATTTGAAAAATCCAAAAACCAACCGTAAAAATGCAGGCTTTACCGATGAAGAGCGTTCAAAGATGACAGCGTTACTCGATGACGGCTTTATCGACACATACCGCTATTTCTATCCCGATACAGAGGGCGTGTATTCGTGGTGGTCATACAGATTCAAGGCTCGTGAAAAAAATTCGGGCTGGCGTATTGACTATTTTATCGTTTCAAAAGCTCTTGAAAGCAAGCTTGACGGTGCAAAAATCCATACCGAAATTTTTGGTTCTGACCATTGCCCCGTTGAACTGACGATTGACATTTAAAAAGCAAAATAAAACCCCGACACAGCATACACCGTGTCGGGATTTTTTGTATATTATGAAAAATTTTCAAAGACTGACAATACAAATTTCAAAAGTGTCAATTGACAAAACGGGAATTTCGTCTTGACAAATGATTTTTTGCAAAGAAAATGCTCCGACGCTAAAAAGTATCGGAGCATATATGAGCTTTTTTATAATTAACTGACGGTAATTTTGTTTTGACCGCCTGTTATGTCGGAAAAATTGTTTTTAGCACTTTTAACGAATGCGAAGATTGTTTTCAAAAGCATATTTCTCGTTTTGCTGTCAAGACCTGCAAAGGATTTTAGAATTGTTCCCGTGTTTTTAAGCGGATTTTTCAGCATCTCATTAAAGGTTGCGGTTTCGGTCAGCGACAAAAGGGCAAAAACCTCTTTTGTGAACTCCCTTCTTTGAGCAATTGTCAGCGATTCAACAAATTCTTTCAGCGTGTGGTCAAAGAAAACGCTGAAATTTGTAGTGCTTTTCAGCCTGATAAGACTGTTCTGCTCAATCTCCCATGAATAGATATCGTGCTGAAGAAAACCTTTTTGATTGCTCTTTACAATTGTGTAGCTCTCCTCATGCTCAAATATCATGCCGAAAATGCTTGACTGCGGAACAAAGGTGTAGATTCTGTCGTCAATTTCATAAAATCCGCTGTCCCTGATTTTGTCAAGAGAAAACCCCGGTCCGTCAAAATTGTAAATATAATCAATATGATTTCTTGAATTTTCATCGGTGAAAGCACCGGCATAAACCGCAAGATTTCCGCCCTTTGAGTGACCGCCCAGAATGAATTTTCCGTTGAGCATACGGACTGCCTTTTCAAAATAATCAAGAGCCTTTTTCTGTGACGGCAACGGAAATGTGAAGAACATATTAAAGTCCTCCTGCCAGCCGACAAGAGAATTGTCCGTTCCTCTGTATGAAATAAAATAATTCTTTTTGAGAAATTCAAAAGTGATTGCGGAAAACTGCATACTCACATCGGACTCAACCTCGTTTACATACCCCGATACAAGAATTTTGCCGAATCTCTTGCTCTCTGCCGTTGCTTTCAAAAGGTCGGCGTCGCCCTTCCACAATAGATTTTTCTCATAATCATCGGTTGCAAACACACGCATTGCCGCCTGTTCAAGGGTAATTTCATCAAACAGACAGGACGATACCGCACCGTCAAAAGGAAGATATGAAAGCCGTGAAAGCACAAGTGCGTCAAGCTCGTTAAAACCATCCTGCTCAAATGTCAAATCGCCGCGCCAGCTTATGTAATCAAATATGTCAGCCATACAAATGCCTCCAATCTGTTTTCTCTCCGTAACTATTGTATCACTTTGTGCTAATTATTTCAATACAATTTCGATAATTGTAAAAGAAAAGGACAAACGGCTTGCGTTCATCCTTTAACAGTATATGAAGTTATCTGAATTTTGCGATTACTTCAAGAAATTCTTTTCCGAATTTTTCAAGCTTTGTTCTGCCCACACCCGAAACTTCAAGCATTTCATCGGGTGTTTCGGGACATTTTTTGCACATATCAATCAGCGTTGCATCGCTAAAAATAACATATGCGGGAACGCTCTTTTTGGATGCAATGCTTTTTCGCAAAGCCTTGAGTGCATCAAGTAATTCGGAATCGACAGGCACTTCGGGGCGGTGCGTTTTGACAACCTTTTCGGAGTTTTCAACTTTCTTCATCACAAGCCGTTCCCGCCCGAAAAGCACATCTCTGCTCTTTGGCAAAAGTTTTAGAGCCTCGGTTTCATTGTCGGCTGAAATATACTCCTTTTCGGCAAGAAAGTCAATTGTGCCGAAAATATGCCTTGCCGTAACCTCTTTCATTATTCCGTAGGTTGACTGACTGTTAAGCTCAGCTTTTAGAATTTTCTCGCTTTTACTGCCCTTTAACACATCACAAATCACGGTTTTGCCGTATCTTTGTCCTGTTCTTGCAATGCAGGACATAATTTTTTGAGCGTCAATTGTGACATCAACAAGCTTGTGAACGGAAAGACAGTTGGAGCATTTTCCGCAGTAAGCCTTTTTATCACCGCCAAAATACCGCAGAATAAATCCACGCAGACAATCGTTTGTTGTGCTGTAAAAGGTCATATGCTTTAAGCGTTCAAAATCACGCTCACGAATTTGCTCGTTTTCTTCAATTGTAAGCTCATCGTTCCCCTCGGAATTTTCAATCATAAAGCGGTTCAATCGGACATCCTTCGGACTGTAGAGCAGAATACAATCAGCCTCACCGCCGTCACGGCCTGCCCGTCCTGCCTCTTGATAGTAGCTTTCAATGTTTTTCGGCATATTGTAATGAATTACATATGTAACATTTGACTTGTCAATTCCCATACCGAAAGCATTGGTTGCAACCATAATATTTTTTCGGTCAAAAACGAAATCCTCCTGATTTTTCCTGCGTTCGTATTCATCAAGTCCTGCGTGATATCTTGTAGCCGAAAAGCCGTTATCGCAGAGCAATTCGCAGACAGATTCAACATTTTTTCGGGTTGCACAATAGACAATTCCCGACCTGTCACCGCGCTCCCGAATGAGTTCAATTAGCTTTTCGTCCTTTGACGATGACTTTATTACACCGAAGAAAAGGTTGGGGCGGTCAAATCCCGTTGTAATTTCAAACGGATTTTCAAGCCTGAGAATTTTCTTTATATCTTCTTTTACATCATTTGTAGCCGTTGCGGTAAATGCTCCGACAATCGGACGATTTGCAAGGCTTTCAACAAATGAAATAATTTTGAGGTAACTCGGTCTGAAATCCTGTCCCCATTGTGAAACGCAATGAGCCTCGTCAACTGCAACCATTGAGATTTTTATCTTTTTGCAGGTGTCGAGAAATCCGTCAGTCAACAGCCTTTCGGGTGCAACATAGATAATTTTGTATTTTCCGTGTTCAACATTTGAAAGCACTCGCAGAAATTGCGGATATGAAAGCGAGCTGTTTATGTATGCCGCAGGGACTCCCGACTGAACAAGCGAGCCGACCTGATCCTTCATAAGCGAAATGAGAGGTGACACAACAATTGTCACCCCGTCAAAAAGTAATGCGGGAATCTGATAGCACATAGACTTGCCTGCACCTGTTGGCATAATGCAAAGTGCATCTCTGCCGTCAAGCAAAGCGTCAACTATCTGTTCCTGTCCGTCTCTGAAAGAATCGTGTCCGAAGTAATCTTTCAACACGCTTAATTTATCACTCATCTTTTTGCCCTTGTCTATCATTCTTTATTGGAATTATAATCATTGTATTCCCGTTCAATCCAAGCCATAAGCAGATTTACAATTTTCTGCTGTTCGACCTCGTTAAGCTGTTTATCCCTTGCAACTCTGTACCACTTGTTAAGACACCCTCTGCAACAACATGCACAGGCGTGCTGTGCGATAAAAACAGGGTGTCCCCTCATAGGCGTCTGCTTTCCGTCATTCGGAATATATTTTGGTGCAATCCGTGTTCTGACAAAATCTTCTGCGTGGGAGCGGATTTTATCCATTCCCTTTTCATTTATGTAGTCGATGTCCTTTTGCTTTAAATGAAACCGACTGCGAAAATCAGACTTTTTCAGTTTATCAAGTGCCTCATCTATTGTTTGCATCGTTTATGCCTTCTTTTATTGTCATAACTTAATTATAAACAATTACTACGGTAATGGCAAGAAAAAATGCGATAGTTTTCTGTTGCAAAAAAACAACCCCCTCGACTGTTTGACCGTGGGAGTTGTTTTCATAGGGTTGCTTTTCAATTATTTTTAGAGATTAAACATCTTTGCAATATTTTTCAGCAAGAGCAAAGAACGCTTTTTCAAGCGAATCCAAGGTTTGTTCCGTCATACTGACCGACATACTGTTTTTGTCGGAAAATATGATTTCAACGATTGTAACCGTGGCGTCATCGACTGTCAGTTCTTTGTTTTTCGGATTATATTTTTTCAGGATTTCCAATGCGTCTTCGGCAGCGTCGCACAACAACTTCATATCAGTTTCGTTGATCAAAACATTTTCAAAAGCGATATAGCCGCATTTGCAGATAGCGTCAAAAAGGTAAATCGTGCCTTCTTTTCGCACATAAAAAGAACAGCAGTAGTCAAAATTTGAATGATTTTTTGAATAACTCACGGACACTATTTCTTTTTTTGCACGCATTTTTCGTTTGGAAATATTATGAAATAACGACCGTAAAGTCATATCGGTTATGTCATGGTCGTTCCGCAGAACGGACAGAATTTCGGAGGATTGCCGTCAGGCTTATAGCCGCAGGCAGGGCAAACAATCGCCGCAGAGTTTTGCGGATTAAACGGCTGTTGCGGCTGCTGATTTCCTGTGTTGCTCTGCACAGGCATTCCGTTCTGCTGATAACCTGTATTGTTCTGCATAGGCATTCCGTTCTGCTGATAACCCATATTGTTCTGCATCGGCATTCCGCTTTGCTGATAACCCATATTGTTTTGCATGGGCATTCCGTTCTGCTGATATCCCATATTATTCTGCATGGGCATTCCGTTCTGCTGATAGCCCATATTATTCTGCATCGGCATTCCGCCTTGCTGATAGCCCATATTATTCTGCATGGGCATTCCGTTCTGCTGATAGCCCATATTATTCTGCATCGGCATTCCGTTCTGCTGATAACCCATATTGTTCTGCATACCGTTTCTGATTTGTTCGCATAATCTCATCAACTGCATTCCGTCATCAAACGCTCTCATAAGCTCATTTCTTACAGTACCGATTGACGAATCAATATACATTGATATGTCGGTTATGAACGGATGATTTACGATGAATTTTGCTTTTAGAGAAGATATTCTTTGCGGAGATGACGATGTGTTTGTATCACGAACATACGGCTGAAGTGCAAGCGGAACATCAAGCATACCGTTTTGCCCGGAAAATGAGTTTGTTGCACCAAACTGACTGCCAAAACCGCTGTTCATACCCTGACGGTTATCATAGCGGTCGTACTCATCGGGAATTCCGTCACGGTCGGAATCCTGCAGGGTTGTATATCCGAGTTCAAGCCAAAAGTCCTGCAGCTGTGAAAAATCGAATATTTCAGGATTGCTGTTTTTAAAATCTCTGCCTATTGTGAAATAGAATTTTCTGTTATTAAAATCAACAACAAGCTTTTCATTTGTGCCGGCACTTGCCGACTGAACAAATGCCGAATATTTCTGTCTGTTCTGTTCACGCTGTTCAAGATGAGTTTTAACATCAGCTATTGTTCTGTTTTTCCAACCTGATGAAAGCGAACTTAATTTGTGCTTGCAGTCGCTGCAAAGATAGCCGTCTGAAAGCTTTTGCCTTGTGAGGGCATTTACCTTGTCACCGCAAAGGTCACAATATTTCTTTTCAAATAGTCCCATAAGCGTTCTCCTTTACAAAAGACCAACGATTTTCTTTTGAATGTTTGTAGCGTCTACGACAGAAATTGTCCCGTCATTATCTGTGTCGGCGAGTTTTAATTGATAGGAATCAAATTCAACATTATGAACAACCTGTTTTTGAACAAGTGTTGCGTCAATAACATTAACCACACCATCCATATTGACATCATACGGAACTGTAATGTTTACATCAAAACTAATATCGTCTTTATACAGATATATCTCATACACCCTTGCAATACACTGCGGTTTGCTTACAGTAATGACATATTTGCCTGGGGATGTATCAAAAACCAAATATAAGGGTTTTGCATTACTGTTTACCGTTTCATCTTCAAAGCCGCCCTTATAAACGCCGTCAAAAGTATATCTATCCACCTTAACAGTAATAGTATCATCCGGTGAGCCGCCTGTTTTTAAGTTCATTGTAATTCTGGCCTTAACCTCTTGCGTCACTTTAACCGATACACTGTAAATAACATCACCGTTTTCACCCGTAACAGCACACCTGAAATGAGTTTCATCAAAATCCGTATTCGGTCTGATGGTCAAAGCATTTGTTTTTGTTCCCTTGAAGGAAAATTTGTTTGATGTAGATGAGTTGTCATCTATGTTTCGCCACACAGTTCTTGTTACACCGGTGGGTGTTCTTCTCCTTACTTTCATCTGCCACTGATAGCTTGCGGCATTGTTGGCAGTAACCGATATAGTTCCTTCTTTGCCTTTCATAATTTCTGCCTCAGTGAACTGATGTGAAAATGAAGGTGATTTATCTGCAACAACGTAATATGCCCAAATATAATATTGACCTGTGGTTTCATCCTGAAGAATTGTCGCCTGACCGTCGTCGTTGTACAAGCCACATACTGCGTTCTTGGCAACCGCATATCCTCTGTTCATATTAAAGTATAGCTGACAACAATACATACCACTGTCAAAAGCTTCTCCGTCATTGAGCTTTCTGCCAACTTTGTTGTTTTTGTACTCATACCACTCAATATAATCAAAACTGTAGTAAGTGCTGTTTATCGGAGTTGCCGTAGTTGAGGGGATTTTCCGCTGTTCAGGTTTCTCCAAGCCTAAAAATCCAATTGTAGGAATTTCTGTCTTCTCAAGAAGTCCCGGAAAGTTACATTTTCCCGAATAAAAAGTACCGCTCTTTGAACCCGTTACTTTACATCTAAAGACAACATCTTTCCACCCTGAGCTGGGTCCTACAAGTTCTGCGTAGGTCTGAAATTTAAGATGGTCTGTAAAAACACCCGAAAATTTCGAGTCGGGTCTGTCGGTTTTATCGGAGAGGTTAACCCAGCTTAGGCTCGGATACTTTGCCTGCCATTGATAGGTAAAGGTTTCGTCTGTACTGCCGCCGTTTACTCCCACGATAATGTTAAGGACATCTCCTATGTAAACCTCGGTGTCGATATATTTGATATAAGCCTGAGCCGCCGCATTTGCGGTTACGGCTGTAATCGGAAGAGCCGTTAAAAGCATAAGCACACACAGGGCAACGCTCGAAATACGCTTTGCTTTTTTCTTGATTTTCATAAAAATCCCTCCTTTATGCCCAAGGGTCATCCGAAGCGGGAGTTCGTATGTCGGAGAGTGCAAGATTGCGCCACAAGAACCATTGATTGCCCTTTCTGCGAAGCTCAATCGGGCGAGGTGAGTCCGCTCCCGACGACTGAACCTGAACCTTTGCATAACCCTCGCTCTGATAGGTATATGCATACTCGGAAACGGTTATTTTGTACGGAACATTCGGTGTATAATCGTTCTTCACGGATGAACCCTCAAAATATGAGCGAGGAATATATCCCCTGCCCTTGATTCTGTCACGCAAAAACTGAATATCCATCCCGTTCATCGGCTGAGGTCCTTTTAATACATTGAGCATTTCTATTGTGTTTTCCGGACTTTCATCATATTCAAGCAACACAAGCATTGCAAATGCCGCTGTTGAAAGAGGTGACGAAAAGTCAAGCTCCGGCATTTTTTTGAGTTCATCTGCATTTTTCGGATAATCGGCAAATACAAATGTTTTGCTTTTGTACCTTGCATTGTTTACTGCTCCCGAAACAGCCTTTGTAACATTGTTTTTTACAGTCTGATTTGTCATATTTTTTAAGCTGTCAAATATGCCCATAAACAGTACCTCCTTTTTAAAGTGCGTCAAGTGCGGCAGCAAGATAATCTGCCGTTACGGATGAATAAAAAAACGAGCTTATTTTTCCGAATTGTTTTGCCTGTTTAACCCTGTCGGCAAGATCGGGGTATGACTGTTCATCACAGAGCAGAGCCGTTTTGCAGTTTGGCAAATGTTCTTTTATTTTCTCACAAAGCTCAAGCCGCTTCTCGACAGTTGAATTGGCAAGTCTTGTGACATCCATAAGCAAAACATCAACTCTTTGTGCAATGCACAAATCAAGAATTTCTCCGTCCTGATTTGGCGAAACATTTTCAATGCAGAATCTTCCCTTCCTGACAAGTGCATTTTGAATAGCCTCACTAAGCAAATTGTTCTGAACACTGAGCAAAATTTTCTTCAACGGACATCACCCCTTTTCACCTATATCTTTCACTTATATTGTACAATTTTGCGGTACAAGATGAATGTGCCAAACGGCATATTTCACAACATAAACAAAAAAACACAGCCGCCCGATTGCTCGGACAGCTGTGAACTTGTGCTAAAAATATCAATGGTGGGTAATTAAAAAAGGGGGGTAAATAATAAAATAATTATGCTTTGTTCTTAACAGCACCGATAATGTAAAGTGCAGGAATAACAAGACCGCAGATAAGAGAGAACACATTAAACTGTGAGCCGCCTATCATACTGATAATTTCGCCTGCAACACACATAACCGCAACAATAACGCCCCATACAATACATGTGTTTGCCTTGTTCGGAAGTTTTGCATTGATAATGCCGATAATACCTGCAACAAACTCAGCAACCGCACTGATAAGTGCGAAAACGCCGCCGACATAAAGCATAGTCATATCGTATGTACCGTCGTTAAAAGCTGCAAGTGCGGCGATACCGAGAACAGCGATGATTGACACGATCAATGCAATAGCACCGAATACAATCATAAGGATTCCCGTTACTTTAAGAAAAGTTGAACCTTTTGCCTCCATAGTTTTTCCTCCTGTCATTAAATAATAAATTCTATGCGCCCTTGCCTTTAAATATTAACCTGACAAAGGGAGCATTTTGTACAAAAGATATCACCGTCCAAGCAGTTATATCCTGTAATTGTATTATACTGTTTTAACAGCAAAAAAATATGTGCCAAACGGCACATATTCAGAAAAAAGTATTTATTTGTCGTCATTTTTGTTATCAAGGATTACAATTCCCGCCTCTCTTGCCTTTACGGCAAGCTCTGTTCTCGACTTAAAGCCTGTTTTTTCAAGCATATACTGTATATAGTTTTTGACAGTACCGGGAGCAATGTAAAGCCTTTTTGCAATTTCCGTGTTTGTATCGCCGCTTGTCAGTTCACGCAAAACCTCAAGCTCTCTTTCCGTAAAATCCGTACTCATTGCATTGCCGAATCTGATTTCGGGAGTTGTGTCGGGGAACACACGCTCACCGTTCATTGTTCTGTCCATAAGCTCAATGATAGGTTCGGGACTTACCTCTTTGTACCAAAAGCTGTCAACTCCTGCCAGTCTTGCCCGCTTCAGGTAGGAATATTCAGGCATTGAGGTAACTATGATTATCTTGATTTTCGGGAACTTCTTTTTAATTCTTTCAGCCGCCTCAAGACCGCTTGCACCCATGGCCGTACAAATATCCATTAAAATCAAATCAACATCTGAATTTTCGCAATGATAATCCGCCATATCGGCATTGCTGATTGAGCCTGCCAGCGTATAGCTTTCACTTTGATTTACATACATTTCAAATAAAGTTCTCGGCATTGACTGATCTTCAACTATCAGTACTCTTGTCATATTGAAGCACCTCACTTTTTGGAATTGTGATTTCAAGAACAAAAATTTCGGAAGTCGATATTTTCATGCTTCCGCCGATTTGCTCCGCTTTTTTTCTTACGGAAGAAAGTCCGCCGCCCTCGTTAATTTTTCGGGGAGGTTTTCTGCCGTTATTCTTGAATTTAAAGATATAATTTTCACCGTCGTCAAGACTTTCAAGAAGCATTTTATCCGCCTTGGCGTGTCTTGCGGCATTGTTAAGGCATTGCAATGCTGCAAAGGTCAGCACCCGTGCAACCGCATTATTGTCTGTCGGAAGATTGCCGGCTATTTCAAGCGTTATGCCCACCAGCCTTGCGGCATTTTCAATATCCTTAGCAAAGTTTTCGTCTTTGCGGTCGTTCTCTGCGGTGTTTAAAACAGCAATATTGTTTCTCCACATTTCAAGCAATTCTTTATTATTTTCAGGCAGATTACTGTTTTCGAGATACTTTCTTGTTGCTATGAGAGTGCTTCCGAGCCTGTCATGAATTATCTCCTTTGTGCGGAGAATTTCTTCTTCTCTTGTCAGGTCACAGACCATTTCATTGTATTTTTTCAGATGAACATTAACCTTTTTCAGCTCGCCTATCTCATATTCCAAAATTGAAGTCAGCTTCGTAAATTCTGTTATGTCGGTTGCGACAAGCTGAAAATATGACTTTGAAAAAATTTCCGTTTCCGACAACGAAAAGCTGAAAACTCTGCCGTCATTTAATCTGACTGTAAATGTTCCGTCATTTTCATATTGAGAAACCTCTTTTATCTTTTCTCTGAAAGGCGCTGCAATGTTAAGCGATTTACCCGTAAGCTCAAGGCATATACTCTCCATAAGGTTATTTTTCAGCACAACAAGTCCGTTTTTATCAAAATAGCAAAGTCCGGCAGGCAGACCGTCAAAGCTCTCCTTGATTGACATTGCGGAAATATTGTTGTTCCTGCAGCGGTGAAGCCTTGCCGTTATGTACACAGACATTGCCGTGCAGTATGCCGTTATACCGACAGACAGAGCAAACGGCATTCTGCCGAAAAATTCAGCCATTATGTTAATTGAATTGTCATAGTAAATTTTACTCAGAATCTGAGTGCTTACCAAAAACATCGCCGATGAAATCACCGCAATAGCAACAGCCGAAACCGACCTCCACAATTTGATTTTATACAGAAAAGACACTGTTGCGTTGTGGATTGCCATACAGGTGACAACAAACTGTACGCTCATCAGTGCAACGCAAATGAATGAACGCATTTCAAACACGGGAGTCATATGCCGTCACCTCCGCTCTGCATACATACAAACACAAACAGCGTGTCGCCGTCATATTCCGTGGTGACATTTCCGCCGAGTTTTGTAATATCGTCAAGTAAATCATCGGGAATTTTCATTTCATTTTGGCTGTCACAATTGATTTTTAAATCAATAAATTTATTATCAGCCTTTAAATTAAACAGCAACGCATCTGTGCAATTCATTTTGAGTCTTATAAATTCTCCGATAAATTTGAAGATTGCAATTGACTTTTCAGCGGATATTTCTCCCGATACATTGCTGAAAAACGAACAGGAAATTCCGTAAACAGAAATGTACTCGGCAAGTTCTCGGATACTGTTTTCAAGCTCAAAAGCATTCAGCATTTTTCTGCTTTTTGCCATAATGAACAGATTGCTTATTCTCTTGATGTAAACATTCACAACACAGGCACGGGCATAATTGACCGAAATATCTCCGCTGTTATTTTCAATGTTTTTGAGTATATTTTCAAGGTCGCAAAGCTGCGGGCGGATAAATTCGGTTATGTTGTCATAGAGCTTGTTCTGTTCGGTTACTGCCGCTCTGCGTTTTTTCAGCTCTGCCTCTGATTTCAAGATTACATTGTATTCTGAAATCTGTTCCTTAATCTCCGAAAGCTCTCTGTTAATTCGGTTAATTGCCGATATGTCTTCCGTCCAAACTGCCTTACCGCCTTTTATATTATGCTTTTTAAGAATTATATTTTCATCAATCACAACGCTGTTACCGTTTTTCAGAACAACATTTTTTGAAACATTTGCCGCATTTTTTGAGCGGTATTTCATATTGCCCTCATTGTCAAATATGAGAGCGTTAAGATTTGACGCATTGAAAAAATTGCCGTAACCCGTATTTGACGGCACAAGACCTATCTGAATAAGGCTTTCCCATAAAGCAATTGAGGCAAAACAGAACACCTCGGGAACATTGTAAATTCTGAGTCCCGAATATCCGTGATTCAGATTGTTCCAAACGGTATAAATTATTGCGACAAGAATTATTACAATCGGAATCCACAGCTTTTTGCGTGTTGCGGAAATTCTGCATTGATTGATTGAAAGCACAATTGACGAAAGCACAAGCATAAAAATCCACACTACAATTACATAGTAAACAGGACCGTAACTGTATTGTTTGTTCCAATTGTGAAAATCGGGTTCAAATACAAAAGCAAGCTGATGAAAATCGTTTGTCATAACAAGCAGCACAAGAACGGCGGCAGGTATAATCAAAAGATATTTTCGGTTATTTGTATTTTCAGGCTTACCGATATTCAGCGTTGCAAAAAACATCATAAGCGGCAAAAACACCATTGCTATGTAATATGAATACCAAAGGTACCGTCCGTATGTGTTGATGTCGGCAGGGCTGTTGTATTTTATAGCACGAAGAGCCATCCACAAGAGCATAAGCGTTGCGGATATCACAAGGCAGATTCTTATATTCTTCTGAACAATGCGATATGAAACAGACACACCCCAGCCTATAATAAGCCCCGAAAAAATAATAACATCAAAATTTTCCATATAATTATCTGCTGAGGAAGTAAGATGAGAAAAAATTCTCACCGCACCGCCAAACAGGAATATAATTATCCCGATAACAGTCAGAAGTTTTGTTTTGTCTACTTTGCGAACCATATGCCACCAACCGGTTAATTTTAATAGATTTTATGTGAATCGCCAAATTAAGATTGTATCACTTTATTACATAATAACACAAAGATATTGATTATACAATTGAATATCTTCTTAAAAAACAAAATTAGGGTTGATAAATTCCGACTCTATATCAATATCGGCACCGACAGACAGAGTCATACTTTCAGATAAAACACAAAGGCCCCTTATGACAATTATTATGATATTGCCATAAGGGGATTATCGTTTATTCGTTTTTACTGCTGTTCATAAAACAAATCTGCTCAGGTTTAAATTTTGTTTCTTCGTTTTTTCATATAGATTACAGCTGCGGCAGAAATTATCAGAGTGAACAAAATTGCTGTCAATATTATTCCGCCTGTTTGAACTGTGTCTGCGTTGTTGTTGATTTGAGTGCCGTTGCCTGAGGAGTCAAGCGGGGTTGTTTCAGATGCAGCCGAATCTGAAGAATCAATGGGTTTTGTTTCAGATGCAGCCGAATCCGAGGGGTTCGGTACGGTCGGTTTGGTCGGTGTAACAGCTGAATTGTCAACGATTACATTTGCGGTATCGGTAATACCGTTTGCCGCTGCAGTAATGACAGCTTTACCCTCCTTATGACCTGTAACAACACCAAAATTGTCAACCGTTGCTATGCTTTCATCAGATGAAGTGTATTTAATCTTACTGTTTATCTGTGAAGCAACAGGCTGAACAGTCTTGTCAAGTTTTTGGGACTCATCAACCTTTACGGCAACATCGTTTATGCTCAGGGACTGAACTTTTTCCGGAACAGGCTTTGATGTGAGTCCGGGATAAAATTCAGAGATTACATTTATATCTTCCTCTGAATTGCGTGTTTTCCAATCCTTTTCGTTCTTATCGGAAATCAAGCATTCAAGATATGCCGTATCGGTTCCCGTCTTTTCAAACACCCGTGAAGGGATATCGTCGGATATAAAGCAGACCTCGGCAGTATTTCCGATTTTGATGCTGTTTATCTTCTCTCTGCCAAAGGAGGTGTAAATCGGATTTTTCGCCTTATAGCCATCCTCCATTGCTTTACACATTTCTTCAACATCATAATCAACAAGCCTTACATAATCTCCGCCCGAATAATCTTCATTGCCCTTATTTTGAACCGTTGCACGAACAAAGAACTTAGCGTTGTCGTTATCATCGGTAATCAGGTTGATTTCGGACAATGTCAGTGATGTAATGTCAAGGTCTGCACCCTGCTTGAAACTGAATGAATCGGAAACGAGCTTTTCTTCTCCGTTTTCAGTTACTGTGAAATACATTGAAACCTCATCTGCTTTCTTATCATCGGGAAGAGTGTAATAGAAATCAAAAGCTTTTGCCTCTGCCGAAAGCCATACGCTTTCCTTTGTACTGTCATAAGCTTTTCCGTTTACATACAGTGTTACGGTTACATTTCTGCCCGATTTGATGCCAAGATTTTCAGCGTGACAGGTAACATTGACCGTTTCACCGCCCGTTGGATAATCGTTGCCGAACTCAATTGCATCTATCGCCTCAGGCATATGATATTCGGAATCCGTATTATATTCGGAAACAACAAACATATTGTTTACATATGTACAACCCTCATCCGTAATCTTTCTGTCAAAGGCATTAAATGCAGTAAGCAGGTCGCCGTTTTCAAGAACTACCGCTGAGAAATTACCTTTATACAGACCTGAGTTTTTGCTTCCGTAAATACCGTTTTCTGTAAGATAGGTCTTGCCTCCCCAATAACCGTTAAGCAGATATATCGGGTTGTCAAGTTTTTCGGTAATCGGATTTGAATTTTCGTCATACATAAGGACTCCGTTGGAATCGAGTTTACCTACTTCCGTAACCTTATCAAAACGGTTGAAAACAAACTGCCTTGCCCATATTTGTTGTTGATTGCTCTCGGTTGTTGTCCACAATGCGTAGATATCACCGCTGCCATTGGTGAAAACCGAGAAGTCATCGTTTGTGGTATAATCGTCTTTTTCGGAAATGAAGTTAGGCTCAACATACGAGTCGCTTATCTGTGAATATCCGTCTGCGTCACTGTAAAGTCCGTTTGTAAAAATGTTGGTAATATTCTGATAAGCATATGCTCCGTTACACTTGTAGAACAACAGAGTATTCTCAACACCCTGAGTGTTTATGTTAATAAACCTTGGATTAGCCGTGACATATCCGTCCTTTGTAAGACGCATTGGATTCGATGATGTCATTTTTCCGTTGTCCATCTTAAAGCTTCGGATATAAAGAGAATTGTTTGTTTCAAACTGCGATGAGTCAAAATCGCTTTCAACCTCAAATTTATCAATAGAATCAAGTGTAAAGCCATATGTGTCGGAGGCAACATATGAAAGCAAGGTTTCGTCACCGTATGAAACGGCGTCAAAATATTTGAGATACTTTCCGTTGATTGATAACGCCTCACCTGCCGACCATTTTTCCGTTTCAGCACTGTAGGTGGATGTGAGCAAAGCGGTTGGCATTGACTGCAGCTCCTCAATAGTGGTATCAAGGGTAACCTTTTCCATGTTCATTGACTGGTAGAACATCTGAACAGAATTGCTCTCGCTGTTGTACACAACCTTCGGCATCATATACAGCTGCTTTTTGCTTTTATCCGATATCACCCTATAATCGTGGAATTTGCCGCTTTCCTTATTATAGAAAATAGTTGCAATGCCGACTGAATTCAACAAATCACGGTTATTGCTGCGTGACGCTATCATACACTTGTTCCAAGCGATAAGGATATCATCTCCACAGTCTGTCATAACTGCATCGTGGTCTATTTTTTCGTAATCCTCTGTAAGCTGTGAAATTTTTTCAGAGGTTTCTTTGCCGTAAGCGTCTTCAACCGCACGCTTTAAAAGTGAGCCTGAATCAACAATGCTGTCTGATTTTTCATCATAGATATAGAAATGAAGAACATTATCCTTAGATGTTGCGATATCTGTTGATGTACTTACGATAAGATATCTATCATTGCCGATTGAAATAATTTCGGGATTTACGAGTGTGTCGGTTGACTGCACAACCTTTTCTTCGATCGCATTTTTCGGAACAGTCAATTTTTTGGAGGTTTCTGCTGTTGAAACAACCATGTCCTTTATCGTTGTATTTTTAAGCAAATCAGTTTCAATCTTAGACTGAAGCCTGCTCAAATTCATAACATCATTTGAATCGCCGAGAGTGTTGAACATTTCGGTTGTAAAGAAGTTATCGCTCCAAGAAGCTTTAAGGAACAAAAGTTCAAGCGTTATACTGCCTGACATTCCGACAGTTCCTACTCCTCTGAGATAATCATTGAATTGGATATCAAACTTAAAGTCAACACCGCCCGATGCAGAGAGCAAGCCGTCAAAGCCAACGCCGACACCCGCTCCGAGTCCGATTTTCAGCTCATATACACCCTGGAAGGTTGAAGCGTTTGCATCATCGAGCTGATCGAGAGTAAGAGCAACCGATGAACCTGTTTCACCGTCATTGTTTGCAAAAATGCCCATATAAATGTTCACATTGATTGAAGCCGTAAAATATGCAAAACACGGAATGTAGCACAGCACAAACGGCATACTCACTCTTATTGAACCGCCTGCGCCTGCAATAAACAGGTTTCCGACAAAATTCCATTCGCCGTTATCGTCAACATAATAGTTGCCCTGATAACACAATGTAATGCTGAACGAGAGTTTTACCGCCGTTTTCATATTCAGCGAGTCGGTAAGTGCTTGACCTATGGCGTTTTTTGGAAGACCTGCGGATGAATTGTTGGCTGTATCGTAACCGTCCAATATGCTTCCGAGCTTTTTCGCCTTATCAAGAGGACCTGCCGACGCCCATGTGCTGTCTTTTGAAGCGGCATCTTTCAGCTTACCGAAGCTTACTCCGATTGTAAGTGTATTGATTTCGTGACCGTCCTTGTCTTTTCCTGCCGTACCTGAATTGATAATCGGGGTAAAACCTTTTAATGAAACAGTAGGACTTACATTGCCCAAGACAGGGATAGGCTGAGCCATTGTACTCGGCGCACCCACATCAGGCGCATAGGTTATTGTATCTATTACTGAGGTTGCAACAAAGTTGTATCCTGTATCAAACTTTCCGTAGCTTGAATAGATTTCGTTTGCATTACTGTCGTAACCTTTCCATAACATTTCAACATAAAGCCTGTCGCCCTGCTTTACCATTTCCGAAAGTGTACTTGCCCAATGCGAAACTGTCTGACCTTTTTCAAGCTCAACATCATATTTAGATTTTATTCCGTCCTCATTTTCAATGCTCCAGCGAACAAGATTGACAGGTTTGTCGGCACTCTGTCCCTTTGTGTTCAGCGACAGGTCAAACTGAACGGCATTTGCGGTTATGAGTGTAATTGTATCGCCGTAAACCGTTCCGTCCGAAGAAACTGCGTTAATCCTTGTGGGAACAACACCGTTTGTTTTATACTGCAATTTTAGCTGTGCTGTTATACTTGTTTCATTACCTGATGAAAGATAGTCAGCCATATTGATATCGCAAATATAGTAACGGTGATTGAAAAATACCAACGCTCTGTGGATTTCGTCCTTTGATGCCGAAATTTTTACTATTTCGGAGTTTTCACCGTTAGGATTTGATTCAAGACAAAATTCACCGTTCTCATCCGACACAGCCGAATAGCTGTCCATAGTAATCTGTGCTCCGCTTACAAGGTTGTATGTATCGGTTTGGCTTGTCGGCGGATTTATAACCGTACCCTCCTGCAGCATTGTTTGTCCGTAGAAGTTAAAGGTTTGATAATCGCTGCCTGTTTTTTCAAAGGTCAATGTAATATGGTTATCATTGACATCGTAAGGGTTTTGTATTGCAAAGAAGAAGCTGTTTCCGTAATAGTTTTTTGTCTGATGCGACGCACTGTCGGTATAGCTCCACCTTGCACGGTAGCCCTTGTCAGGCTGAGCATAAAAAGTGATAATTTCATTTACCGACATATTATTAAATACAGTATCGGTTGCACCGTCCTGTGCCGAGTAGCCTTTAAGTGTAACCGAGCCGTCGGAGTTTTTAACTGCATACTTTCCGTTTTTGCCGATAAAATCACCGTTGTCGGGATTTGTAACCTTTAATACAGTTGTTGTATCTGCAAGGCTGAAATTCGGAGTCACCGAAAAATACAAATCCGAAAGCTGTACATCAACCGAAAGCGTTCCTGTATTTTTGGTTATAATATCGGCAGTTGACAGCAAATTATCCGTTGACGCCGCCCTTGTGTCAAGCTTCATATTCCAAAGATGTGACGAAATTCCATCGGCATATTCAAAATTGAATTTAAGTGTATCCGCAACAAGGTAGTTATTTGTATTCTCTCTCGGCTTAGTCCAGCTCAGCGTACCGATATGCTCGTTTGAATAATAGAATTCGCCCTTGCAGTTTTCATTATCGGCAACAAATTTCTGTCCTGTTGTTTTTGTGTTGTCAAAGCTTTCAACACGCAAGGAAGAATTTGACACCGTATACACAGGCTGAATTACTATCTTCTTATCCTTTATATACGAAGCATATTTTTCAAGAATTTCAGAGGTAAGAGTAAACGAATCGCTGTCAAGCTTATAAAGCTCAGAATGATTTGAGGTTTTTCCGCTTTCACAGAAATACACACCCTCAAGCTTTACCAAGCCGTTAAACTGAGTGTCAATAGCCGCAGAAACAGCCGATGTTTCATCTCTGTAAATATCAAAGGATGCGCCTGTGTTTCTGTCGCTGTCATGCATAGACGCAGGATCAACCAGAAGAACATTTTTTGCGACCTGAACATTTGAAAGCTTACCGTCAACATAAATTGCCGTAGTGTCAGGCTCAATAATGCTCAGGTTATATTTTGTCATATTCAATCGAAGATTGTGGTTAAGATTTTCAGCACCGCGATTATAAACCTTGTAACCGGCATAACCCACTACTGCACCCTTGTGAAGAGCGAGATAGAGATAATGATCTCCCTTAACCTGATTCTGATCAAGATTAGCTGTTCTTTGAATAAACGAATCGCCGATATTTGTCATATTCCAGCAACCGCCTATACCGCCGAGTTCATGCACCCAATCATAGTTAGAGGTATTCGACTGAAATTTATCGGTATCGGCAACATAAAAAAGTTGGTCGTCAGACGCTGTTGAGCCACCGAAGTTATCAATTGCAATTGTGATTGAATCAACACCGGTAAAGTTAATTTTTTCTCTTGAACGGGCTGAAACGCAGTTATTCTTACTGCTCCAGTTGTTATCGTATTCAAGCTTCATGTCAGCACCGTCCGCTTTATATGCGTGATTCTGACTGCCTGTACCTCTGTCCGTAGCGGTAGCAACATCAAACTGTGAGGCGTCAATTATCTGAACCCCTCTTGTACCTGTGTTTGTGTCAACCATTGAAGATGAAACATATTCTTCCGAAGCCGTGAGAGTGGTTAGATGTCTTTTCTCTGCGGTTGTCATATCGGTAATGTTCACTTTTTTTGTCTGACTTTTACTGTCGGCAACGGTTATGTCGTCAAGACACACATTAAAATATGTGCCGCTTTTTGCACCGTCAAGCATTGTAACCGGAATTTTAATTTCAGACATTCCGGGAGTAAATTCAAGCGGCATTTGAACAGCATTGTATGCCTGACCTGCTTTTGCGGTAGCGGATTCGGTTCTTATTGAAAATGTACCCGTAGTACCCATATTACCTGTTCTTTTTACGGTAACATAAGCTTCATCGCTGTTTGGGTTTACGCTTGTATCGACAAGCTCAAGATATGTAGGAGGAATTTCCCTGTCTTCAAGTATTGTAAAGGCACAGCTTGTCTGAGCGCCTATACTGCCGCCCTTTGGATTGCAAAGATTCAGTGTGAATTCAAGATTTGCCGTAACTTCATCCTTTTGATGAGTCTGAATATATACGGTCTTTGATTTTTCGCCGTCTGCAAAATTAAGAGTAAACTCACTTGAAGTCGGCATTACTTCATTAAGAAGATAGTCGTTATGCTTGCTCGCATTTTTACGCACCTGCTGAGTATTTTCATCATTGTTTGACGGATAAATCCTCTCGCTTTGAGTGTGCGTTGCAATAAAGCTGTATTCCTCCATATCGTAATAAGGATTTGCTTCACCGTCAACGGGCGTTGAAGAAGATTTGTTATCAAGAAAAATCTCGTAATCAACACCGTAACAGGCTGTCAAATCGACTGATTTTACCGTAATGGAAGCCTCACCCTTTGTTCCGCCCTCTCTGAACACATCAACAGCATAAAATTCATCCTGTTTAAGCTGTGACGATGAAAGAGGAAACATAAATGCACCGTTTGGATATTCGGACTGCGCCTCCTCGTTTTCCGAAAGATAACGCTTTGCAAGCTCATCATAATCATACAGCCGTGTAAAATTCTTGTCGTTTTCTTTTGCCGTAACCGATAACGATGATATACCGCATAACAAAACCGACAGGCTAAGAATCAAAGCCAGACTCCTTTTGCCTGCTTTTTTAGCATTTTTTACTACGCTCATTACAATTGTACCTCCTGATTTATTGAAACCTGTTAATATTATTTTGCTTAAATTTTACCACATTATACACAATATGTCAATTGCATTGCTGTAATTATTGTACAGTTTTTGAAATAAAAGTTATTTTATAATAATCTTCACAAACAACAAAAAGCACCTTACATATTCGTAAAGTGCTTAATCTGCTTCTTCTGTTTTAACCGTTCTTGCTCTCGGCTTTTGGGGAGCGTCAGACTTGACCTCTAAAAAAACCGCCCCTTTTACGGAGCGGTTAAGATTCATGCAGGAATATATTCCGATTTTCTCGGAATTTTTAAAAAAGAATTAACAATAGGTAAATCAACATCATAAACGGCGGTTAATTTTCGCAGTAGCTTCCGCCTTTTCACTGCTGTAAAACCTACTTTGGAAAGTGAGTGAAATTAAATTTCATTTCTGCCCTCAAGAGCCTTTGCAAGGGTGTATTCATCGGCATATTCAAGATCGCCGCCAACGGGGATACCGTAGGCAAGTCTTGTTACCTTTACACCGAGCGGCTTTAAGAGCTTTGAAATATACAAAGCCGTTGCGTCACCCTCAACAGTCGGATTGGTTGCCATAATGACCTCTTCAACCGATTCCTCGTTAAGCCTTGAAAGCAGTTCTTTTATAGTAAGATTGTCGGGGCCGATACCGTTAAGCGGCGAAATTGAACCGTGGAGAACATGATAAACGCCCTTAAATTCGTGGGTGTTTTCAATTGCCGTAGCATCTCTCGGAGTTTCAACAACGCAGATAACGGAATGATCCCTTGCGGGATTTGCACACACGGGACAAATGTTTTTGTCTGTGAGATTACAGCATTTACTGCAATAGTGAATCTTAGTGTGAGCGTCCATCACAGCACCCGCAAGCTGTTCCGCTTCTGTTTTTGACAGATTGAGAACATAATACGCAAGCCTTTGAGCGGTTTTGTTGCCGATCCCCGGCATTCTTTCAAACTGCTCCACCAAATTTTCAAGCGGAGCAACATTATATCCCGACATAATCAGAACATTCCCGGAATGTTAAGTCCGCCTGAAATTGTTTCCATTTTGCTCTCTTTTTCCTTGGCGGCTGCTCTGATTGCTTCATTTGCGGCTGCCATAACAAGGTCTGCGAGCATTTCTACATCTTCAGGGTCAACAACCTCGGGTGAAATTTCAACCTTTGTAAGTTCCATTTTGCCTGTCACGGTAACCTTTACCGCACCGCCGCCTGCTGCTGCCTCATACTCTTTTGCCTCAAGCTCCTTTGATGCTGCCTCCATATCGTCCTGAAGCTTCTGAGCCTGACGGGCAAGCTGCTGAATGTTGTTTGCTCCGCCGCTGCCGTAACCCTTTGGTAATCTTGCTTTCATAATTTTATCTTCCTTTCGGTTATTTTTGTGTTATTATTACATCGCTTCCCTGCAAGCTTTCAACAAGCCTGTCAACGGGATCGGTTTTGTCTTCCTGTTTTGCACTCGGTCTTTTGTACGGACCGAGGTTATAGTGCTGACCTGTTGTTTCAAAAATAAGCTGACGGATTTCCTGCCGTCTTTCGTTATTTTTGAGAAGTTCAAAAGCCATTTCGTTATCTGTGTCAATCAGCATATATTTTCCGCTTGTGTAAGCAGAAGAATTTGCAAATGCCGCCGCAATCGTCCTTGAAACAGGCTTCATATTGTTGACTACCTCCGCCCAATCGGGGAAGGGCTGTGCGTTGTTATAGATTGCGTCAAGGTCAACGCTCTGCCTTTGCACTGCTTTTTTAGGTGCGGAAGCTGTCAAAACAGGCTGTTCCTGTGCAGGCTGACCCTGAATTTTCGGTGTCGGAGCAACAGGCTCATCCTTTTCCGTTTCAACAACAGGCTTTACTTCCTGCACTTTTTCGGGTTCGGATTTTTGAACCTCCGGTTTTGGAGGTTCACTCTGAACAGGCTGTGACACAGCTTGTACCTGTTCGGGAACACAGTTTACCCTTATTCCCTTTTTAACTGCCTTTTCAAGGGCGGTTACCCTTGCGGTCAAAGCCTCAACCGTTCCGTCAAGCTCTGCCGACGACAGCTTTACAACCGCCATTTCAAGCTCTGTTCTGTCGCCTGTTCCCCTGCCCATATTCTGATATGCCCTTGAAAGCACATCCATATAATAAACAATGTCGGCAAGTGACAGATAATCCGACTGGACTTGAGCCTGCTCAAACTCATCGTCAGCCATAATAATGATATCTCTCGGATTTTTCACCGACTTTATCAGCATAAGCGTTCTGAAATGCGAAAGCAGTTCATCGCAGAGCCTTGCCATATCCTTGGACTCACCGTAAAGCCTGTTGACAATTTCAAGAGCCTTTGCGGTATTCTTATTGATAACGCAGTTAGCAAGCTCAAAAAGATAGGTCTTTCTTGCAAGTCCTGCGGCACTGCGAACAACATCTTCATCAATGTCTGAGCTGATTGCAATACATCTGTCAAGAAGAGAAAGAGCATCCCGCAACGCACCGTCGGCAACAGATGCGGCAAGCAACGCTGCACCATCGCTCAGCGTCACTCCCTCCTGACTTGCAACATAGAGCAGTCTGTCTGCTATTGCACGGGGTGGGATTCTGTGAAAATCAAAACGCTGGCATCGTGACAGAATTGTCTGCGGAAGCTTGTGAACCTCGGTAGTTGCCAAAATAAAAATTGCGTGCTCGGGAGGTTCTTCAAGCGTTTTGAGCAAGGCATTAAAAGCCTCGGTTGTGAGCATATGAACCTCGTCGATAATGTAAACCCTGTATTTGCACTTTGACGGCTTAAACTGAACCTCGTCAATAATCTGGCGAATATCGTCAATTTTTCTGTTGGAGGCGGCATCCATTTCGGTAACATCAAGAATACCGCCGCTGTCGATACCCTTGCAGATTTCACATTCACCGCAGGGATTTCCGTTTACAGGATGCAGGCAGTTGACCGCCTTTGCAAGAATTTTTGCGCAGGTAGTTTTGCCGGTACCCCTTGAACCCGTAAAAAGATACGCATGGTTAAGACGGTTGGTGCTAAGCTCATTTAAAAGAGTTGTGGTTATATGCTCCTGTCCCGAAACATCGGAAAAGGTTTTAGGTCGCCATTTTCTGTAAAGTACCTGATACAAAAATTCACCCCTCAATCAACAAAAAATGCAAGCCGTCAGCCGAAACAACGGCAATCGTACAAATGAGTGAACGACAGACTTACTGCATCGCATCGGCAATACTGCTTAATGCTGCTCGGTTCCCCGCCTGACATGATTCACAGACCCCAATCGCACAGGGCCTGTCGCTCACTTAATTGCACGCTTTTTGACTTCTTGCAATTCTGAACTGAATTATTCATTTCTTTGTTCGTAAAAAGAAATATATTGTACAAAAGGACACCATTGCAAGACAAGCTGAATATCCAGTCTGCTTCACAATGGGTTCATTATACCATAACCGATTGATAAAATCAATAGGTTATGGTTATTTTTATTGTTTGTAGTCTCAGAAAGATATCGTCTGTTTTGCAACGGCAAACCTTGTTCACCGCTGCAAATGAATACACATTTTTGATTAAATCATAAGTTATGTGAATAAACAAAATGTTACATCAATGCGGGCGTCCAATGAACGCCCCCACAGCATAGACTGCATAAACACTTGCAATTTTGCACTCGGGCATAATATGCTGTTTATTATGCAATCTATCTTCACGAATTGGGAACGGCGGCTCGCCGTCAATTTTTAATTTGCTAAGATTTCCCTTGCAACGAATACACCGCCGGCGCTGGCATGAGAAAGTGAATGTGTGACACCGCTTCCGTCACCGATGATATAAAGTCCCTTGTGGGGCGACTCGAGATGCTCGTCAACATCAACTTCCATATTATAGAACTTGACCTCAACACCGTAGAGAAGTGTGTCATCGTTGGCTGTGCCGGGGGCAATTTTGTCAAGAGCATAAATCATTTCGATGATACCGTCAAGGATTCTCTTTGGAAGCACAAGACTCAAATCGCCCGGTGTTGCGTCAAGAGTCGGAACAACAAGTCCTTCTTTGATTCTGCTCGGATTGCTTCGGCGACCTCGAATCAAATCACCGAAACGCTGAACAATTACACCTCCGCCCAGCATATTGCTAAGACGGGCAATGCTTTCACCATAACCGTTGCTGTCCTTGAAAGGCTCTGAAAAATGCTTGCTGACGAGGAGTGCAAAGTTTGTGTTCTCTGTCTGCTTTGCCTTGTCTTCATAGCTGTGACCGTTTACTGTGATAATGCCGTTTGTGTTTTCGTTTACAACGCAACCCTTCGGATTCATGCAGAATGTACGCACATTGTCCTCGAACTGTTCTGTGCGGTAAACAATCTTGCTTTCGTAGAGTTCGTCTGTGAGGTGTGAAAAGATTGCAGCAGGGAGCTCCACACGAACACCGATGTCAACACGGTTCGACTTTGTGGGGATGTTAAGGTTATGACAAACATGTTCCATCCACTTGCTGCCGCTTCTGCCGACTGAAACAATGCACTTTTTGCACTCATAATTTTCATCGGCTGTGTCAACAAGATAACCTTCCTTATCATTGCCGTTCTTGAGTTCAACATTTTCAACAGGTGTATCAAAGTAGAAATCAACCTTGTTTTCAAGGTAATCATAAAGATTTTTAAGCACAATGTAATTGATATCCGTACCGAGATGACGGACTGATGCGTCAAGAAGATTAAGTTTATTCTGTAAGCAAAGCTTCTTAAAGCTTGTGCCTGCTGTGGAATAAAGCTTTGTACCCTCTCCGCCGAACTTCATATTGATTTTGTCAACATATTCCATAAGCTCAATAGCTTTTTTCTTGCCGATATGTTCGTAGAGCGTGCCTCCGAAATCGTTTGTTATGTTGTACTTGCCGTCCGAAAACGCACCCGCACCGCCGAAACCGCTCATAATGGAACAGGTTTTGCATGAAATGCAATTTTTAACTTTGTCACCGTCAATCGGACATTTTCTCTTTTCAAGAAGATGACCTTTTTCAAATACGGCAACCTTTATTTCAGAGTTGTTTGTTACAAGCTCATATGCAGAAAAAATTCCGCCCGGACCTGCGCCTACAATAATAACATCGTACTTTTTCATTATCATTTTCTCCTTTATTTGTTGTGGGTAACATTTAAGGGGAATAAAAAAACCGCCAAAACATAATACTACGCCCCTTAACGGGGATTATAGTAAACTGTTTAAGGCAGTTTGTAGAAACACCCGTCCGTATTACGGGCTTATACAATCCAACTTCTGCACACGGCAGAAAATTGTTCTGATAAAAGTCATCAAAACCTTGGTTATTGTAACAAATAACATCACAATTGTCAACAAAAAAACGCAAAAATTTAAAATCTGTTATTTTTCCTTTATCGCATAAAAACTACACAATAATTATGCTTGCCGACAAATGCATAATTATTATTCAAGCTTTTCGGCAACCTCGCCAAGACGCTTGTAGATGCTGTTTTCGGGAACATAACCTCTTACAAACGAAAGCGGATAGATGTTGGTGTTTCTGCCGATTACCGAACCGGGGTTAAGAACGCTGTTGCAGCCTACCTCTACATGGTCACCGAGCATTGCGCCGAACTTTTTAACATTTGTGTCAACCTTTTCGCCATCGCAAAGAACGGTTACAAGGCTCTTGTCACTCTTAAGGTTTGATGTGATTACACCTGCGCCTGTGTGTGACTTGTAGCCGAGAATACTGTCACCGATGTAGTTATAATGCGGAGTCTGAACACCGTCAAAAAGAATTGAATTTTTAAGCTCTGTTGAGTTGCCCACAACTGCGCCTCTGCCGACAATTGCGTTGCCTCTGATAAAGGCGCACTGTCTGACCTCGGCATCTTCGCAGATAATGAGCGGTCCGCCGAGATATGCGGAGTCAAAAACCTTTGCACTCTTTGCAACCCACACATTTTCTCCCCTCTGCTCGTAGATTTCGGGATCAAGAGTTTTTCCGAGTGCAATGATAAATTCGCTTATTTTCGGAAGAGCCTCCCACGGATAATCAACGGTTTCAAGCAAGGGCTTTGCAATAGTCCTGCTGTAATCAAACAAATTTTTTGCCAGTAATTTTTCGTTTTCCATTTTTAAAATTTACTCCCAATATATATTATTCTTTCAAAGAATTTTACAGTTTTATACCTCAACAAAGAACAGCCAGTAACCGCTTGCGTCCTTTCCTGCAACGAACTCAACTCCTCCGCTTATGTACTTTGAAAATACATAGCTTTTGCCGTTCTGAGGATTTGTCACGGTGGCACAGCTGCCCTCATGAATCCAATGCTCGTTGAAAACATTTATTCCCTTGATGAGAAATTCTTCTTTTGAAGTTTTGCCTACAAATCTGTAATTTTTCATAAAATCAGCCTTCTTTGACCTTTTGCGGTGACAGCCTGTTGTCAAGACCTGTCTTTTTAAACACAAGCACAACGACAACGGCACAAATCACACCGAGTAACATTCCGCAGAGAACATCTGACGGATAATGAACATAGTTATAAAGTCTTGAGAACACAATCAAAAGTGCAATCACAAGTGCCGGTATTCCGAACCGTTTGTCCTTGATGAGCATAACGGTAGCCGCCGCAAGCGACGAACAGCTGTGTCCCGACGGAAAACTGCTGCCTGACGGAATGGCTATGTTAAGCCCAGAGCCGGGATTCAACTCAGACGGTCTTGTTGAATAATCGATATTCACCATAAACGGCCGTGGTCGGTTTATAAGATTTTTTATTCCGATTTCACCGATAAGAAAGCCGATTGCCATTGCAACAAGCATCATAACTCCCATTGAGCGAGTTTTTTTGAAAATTATAAACACAATGCCGACTGCAATCCAGAAAAGTCCCATTTCACCCACATAGCTGAAAAAAGCCATAATCGGATCAAGAAAAGAGCATTTAAATGTGTTCTGAATAAATTCAAGAACCGAGGTGTCAAATGATTGAATCATATCAAAGAATGACATATCATTTTCCTTTCACAATAATTATAACAACCAAAAAACAGAATGTCAAATTAAATAAATTTTAAGTTATTCACATTCATATTTTGCAAGTTTAGCATAAAGTGCTTCATCAACAACAGCCTCAACCGAAAGTCCTTCGGCAACATATTCTTCATAAATGAGAGTGCCTTTGTTGCGGATTTCATTTGCAAGACCTGCCTGTGCAAACGGCAGAAGAATTTTTACTCTTTTCATTCTGACAGGAAGATTGTTCTCAATTGCATTAAGAAGTTCGTCTATGCCCGTGCCGTTCTTTGCGCTTATGCGAACACAGGCTTTGAAGTCCTGTGCAAGCGTTGTTTCATCAAGCAAATCGCACTTGTTGAGAACGGTTATAATCGGTGTGTCACCGCAGCCGAGAGATTCAAGCAAGTCGGTTGTAACCTGCATATGTGTTCTCGCCTCGTCACTTGATGCGTCGCATACATTTAGAATAATATCCGACTGTGCCGCCTCTTCAAGGGTTGAGCGGAACGCTTCAACAAGGTGGTGCGGAAGTCTGCGAACAAGTCCTACCGTGTCAATCATCATAACGGTTACACCGCTCGGAAGCTTCAACGCTCTTGAGGTGGGATCAAGCGTTGCAAAAAGCTTATCCTGTGCAAGCACACCTGCGTCCGTAAGGCAGTTCATAAGAGTTGACTTGCCTGCGTTTGTGTAGCCGACAATCGCACAGGTTATTACACCGTCCTTTTTTCTGCGTGAACGCAACATCTGACGATGCTTTTCAAGGTCAGAAAGCTCTTCTTTCAGGCTTTCAATTCTTCTGCGGATATGTCGTCTGTCGGTTTCAAGCTTTGTTTCACCCGGACCTCTTGTACCGATACCGCCGCCGAGTCTTGACATTGCGATACCCTTGCCCGTAAGTCTTGGGAGCATATATTTAAGCTGTGCAAGCTCAACCTGAAGCTTGCCCTCTTTTGATCTTGCTCTCTGGGCAAAAATATCGAGAATAAGCGTTGTTCGGTCAATTACTCTGACATCTGTTTCAGCCTCGATATTTTTAATCTGTGTCGGAGAAAGCTCGCTGTCGAACACAAGCAAATCTATCTCCTGTGATTCGCAGATTTCGGCAATCTCGGCAAGCTTGCCTGTGCCGACAAAAGTACCCTTTTCAATTTTTTGCAGATTCTGCGTTACCGACAAAACGGGATCTGCCCCCGCACTTTTTACAAGTTCAAAAAGTTCGTCAAGTGACGCCTGTGCGTCATATTCGCCCGTGTCAACACTGACGAGCAATGCACGGGTAATTTTTTCTTCATTACTTTTAAGCTCCATAAAATCCTCACTTGAAGTTATTTATTCATACCTTTGTCAAAACAGGTTTTCATATCCTCGTCCGTGATTTTTCGGATAGGCTTGCACGGATTACCCACGGCTACGCAGTCGGAAGGAATATCCTTTACAACAACGCTTCCGCCGCCGATTACAACATTACTTCCGATTGTGACTCCCGGCATAACCTGAACTCCTCCGCCAATCCACACATTGTCACCGACGGTAATCGGATAGGCATATTCAAAGCCTGCGTTTCTTCTCGGATAATCAACAGGATGACCTGCCGTGTAAAATCCGCAGTTTGGTGCAACAAAAACATTGTCGCCGAATTTCACCTTTGCACAGTCGAGAATCACCATATTGTGGTTTGAATAGAAATTTTCACCGAGTTCGATATTGTAGCCGTAGTCGCACCAAAACGGAGCGGTAATGTAGAAATTTTCCTTTGTACTGCCGACAATTTTCTTTATAAGAATTTTTTGAGTCTCTTCATCTTCAAACGGAAGATTGTTGTACTCTCTGCAAAGATTTTTAACCGAACAGCGTTCGTTACGAAGCTGTTTCTCACCCATTGCGTTATACATCTGTGAATTAAGCATTTTTTCTTTTTCAGTCATAGTTTTCTCCGTTAATAAATCACATAACAAAATTTACATAACAATGCTTATTATATTATAATTTCACCTTCAATACAAGTAAATTCGGAACAATTTTACTTTTCAGCTGTCAACAAAATCTATATTTTCAGAATCATAGGGAGGATAATGGGACAGCAGGCTTTTGTATAATATAGTTACATTGAAAATATCAATGTAATTTGCAGGAAAACAATGAAATTATGAAATGCAGTTTTGTTTTTGAGGAGGAATTTTTATGGAAGAAAAGAAGAAAACTTTCACATCAACCGAAGTAAAACGCAGATATAACGAAAAGGTTTACAGCCAGATTTCATTTTCTGCACCGAAAGACCTTGTTGAAGAATTTCGAGAACTTTGCAAAAAGATGGAAATTTCACAGGCAAGCGTTTTCAAAAGGTTTATCGCCGAATTTATTGAAAAGTACAGGTAAACAAAAGCGGGTGAAGCAACACTTCATCCGCCTTGTTTTGTCAGTTTGTTAAAGATTTTTAATCATCTTAATGTGTGGGCAATGCTCATCAAAATAGGTTTCACCCACCGACACATAGCCCTGCTTTTTATAAAAATTTTCAGCCTGAACCTGAGCCGAAACCGTGACGGCAGTACCGCCGATTTTTGCGATTTCGTCCTCGCAGGCTTTCAAAATTTCAGCTCCGAGATTTTTGCCACGGTACTCTTTTTTTACGGCAACCCGTCCGACAATGTATTCGCCCTCGTTTTCTGACGGGAAGAATCTTCCCACAGCAACGGGATTATCGCCGTCAAACATTACAATGTGCGTTGCAATCTCGTCAATGCTGTCAAATTCATTCTTGAACCCCTGTTCTTCAACAAAAACAAGCGTTCTGATTTTGACAGCCTCATCAGGCAATTTGTCAAAACATTTTATCGTCATAAGAGCACCTCCGAAAAATCAACATTACCATTATAAATTTCTCCGCACTGAAAGTCAATAAACAACACGACTCAATTATCTTTATCAACAAAACAATCAGAAAATAATTGTACAGTTTGCTAATATAATTGAAAATTAAAATGCCGTATAATATTGATATACTTCTATTGATTGTAGGTTGATATCTATGTGGAACGAACTTCGTACACAACAAGAAATTGACGAATTTATGAAAAAAATTCACAGATTTCACGACAGTTGCATAAAAGAAATAAAATATTCAAGCGGGGCATATGTTGATAAAAACCTGTCAATGCTTCCCACAAATACAAAACGAACACTAACTGTTCTTATTCAGCGACCATTTGATGATATTTCCGCACTTGAACTTGAGTTTTCGGAACTTGAGTATATAAGAATGTACCCTGTAAATTCGGACTTCACCTGTGAAATATTGGACGCATCATTTTTCATAAAAGACGGTCTTATTTATTGGTGCGATAACGGTGATGTAAAGGAAGATGACATACACAATTATAAAGGCACGGTCATCTGCTCAAAGAAAGTTCGTTGGAGAAATGCAAGCGAACTTATCGGTGAAAATGAATTTTATAGAAGTACAAATGAATAATACCAAATAACAGTTTAAAAGCAACGAAGTTTCCGCTCCGTTGCTTTTTTGTCAACCTATAAAATCGTTAAAAGATTTTTGTGCTATATCCGATACGATTCTCTGCATTTCACAACGGGAATTTGCGTTTCTCGCCCTGTCAATGCACCTGTCACGGTGCTTTTTCGGCATACTTGCAAAGGCAAGCATAGCGTCGGGATTTTCACCGAGAGCCATTGTAAATCCGAGCGGCAAGTCCCATTTTTCACCGAGTTTTTCAGCATTTCTGTTCACCGTAATCACCCCTGTTTTAGTTTTTGCTCAGGGATTTGAGATACAACAGAGAATAATCGGAAATTAAAAATCTAAAATAAAATTACTTCTGCTCTGCAACAACAGCAAAGAACACAAGGTCAGAGTCGCTGTCATTGATAAGGCTGTGTGTATGACCTATCGGGCAATAGTGGCACATGCCTGCCTCAACCCTTTCATACTCGCCGTCCATAAGCACCTTGCCTGTTCCCTCGATGATGTAGAACATTTCGCAGTTGCCCTCGTGAGTGTGAAGTCCGATTGACGCACCGCTTTCAAGGCGACCGTGCATAATCATATTTCTGTCATCCGTGAATTTCTTTACGGCATACGACTTTTCTCCGCCTTTAAAATTCGGCAAAATCTGTTCTTCCATATGCTTAAAATCAATAATCATATCTCGTGTCCTCCTGATTAAATTGAAATTTTAAAGTTCTTTATAATAAGGACAGATGTCCTCATAGTGACCGTCCTTCATCAAAAAGCCTTTCGGAATAACTCCGAGTTTTACAAAGCCAAGGCTTTCATAAAGTTTTCTTGCAGGTTTGTTGGTTTTTACAACAGCGTTAAACTGCAAAATTTTGAAACCGTATTTTTTAGCACGCTTAAGACAATCCGACACAAGCTTTCTGCCAACACCTTTTCCCCTTGACGATGAGGAAACCGCATAGCTTGCATTACAAATATGACCGCATCTGCCGATATTATTTGGATGAAGAATATACATTCCGAGAACTTCACAGTTTTCATCGACTGCAACTGCGCAACAGCTTTGCTCTGCAAAAAACTTTTTTCCGCTTTCAAAATCAAGTTCTTCAGTCTGCGGAAAGGCAACTCCGTCCCTTACAACTTCATTCCATACGGAAATCATACCCTTAATATCATTTTCCCCGTATTCTCTCACGGTAATACTCATTTGCAGTCACCTCGGGTTAATTTTAGCACTATAAGTTAAAATTTTCAATCCAAACGGCTGAAATATTTACTATTTTTACCTTTTTAAAATTGCAAATAAATCTTGAAATTTGTCGAAAGATACTGTATAATTTATTTATAGAATTGAATAAGAATGATCTTATCAAGAGTGACTGAGGGGACAGGCCCTGTGAAGTCCGGCAACCTGCGTATGCAAGGTGCCAAATCCTGCGGTATTTACCGAAAGATGAGTAAACACAGCACCTTTCGGAAGAACGGTGCTTATTTTTTTGGAAGGAGTTTTCTAAATGGCTAAACATTTATTTACATCCGAATCTGTAACGGAAGGTCATCCCGACAAAGTGTGCGACCAGATTTCCGACGCAGTTCTTGACGAAATCCTCTCTCAGGATAAAAACGCTCATGTTGCCTGTGAGGTTACGGCTACAACAGGCATGATTCATGTTATGGGTGAAATTTCAACCGATTGCTATGTTGACATCGCAGATGTTGCAAGAAAGGTTGTAAACAACATAGGTTACAACGATCCGAAGTGCGGTTTTGACGGCAACACCTGTGCGGTTCTCACATCAATTGACGCACAGTCACCCGACATTGCAATGGGCGTAAACGAAAGCCTTGAGCTTAAAGACGGCGAAAGCGATACCGACAATCAGATTGGTGCAGGTGATCAGGGCATGATGTTCGGTTATGCGTGTGATGAAACACCCGAACTTATGCCGATGCCTATTTCCCTTGCCCACAAGCTTGCAAAACAGCTTACAAAGGTAAGAAAAGACGGCACTCTTTCATATCTCCGTCCCGACGGCAAGACTCAGGTTACTGTTGAATATGACGATGACAAGATTGTCGGCATTGACACGGTTGTAATTTCAACACAGCATGATGAAGATGTTACACTTGAGCAGATTAGAAAAGACCTTATCGAGTATGTTATCAAACCGATTATCCCTGATGAGCTTATGAACGAGAACACAAAGATTTTCGTAAACCCGACAGGCAGATTTGTAATCGGCGGCCCGGTCGGCGACTCAGGTCTTACAGGCAGAAAGATTATTGTTGATACCTACGGCGGATTTTCTCGTCACGGCGGCGGTGCATTCAGCGGTAAAGATCCGACAAAGGTTGACCGCAGTGCCGCTTACTACTCAAGATATATTGCAAAGAACATTGTTGCCGCTAAGCTTGCTAAGAAATGCGAAATTCAGCTTGCATATGCAATCGGTGTTGCAAAGCCTGTTTCAATTATGGTTGACACATTCGGCACATCAAAATATTCAAACGAAGAACTGGCAAACGCTGTTGAAAAGGTATTTGACTGCCGTCCGCAGTCTATCATCAGACAGCTCAAGCTCACGGAAACAAAGTATCTCCCACTTGCCGCTTACGGTCATATGGGCAGAGAAGAACTCGGTGTTGAATGGGAAAAGACAAATAAGGTTGACGAACTTTTAAAGGCTGTCGGCTAATAGAATTAAATTGTTCGATAAAATCGGGAATAAGGTTTGTGTACAAACGCAAATTCTTGTTCCCGATTTTTTTATTTTAAAAAATATTGTTGATGAATTGTACAAACAATTACAATGCTACGCTCGGGCTTGATATGTTTTGTGGGCATTACAAACTATCTGCACAAATTGGGTACGGCGGCTCGCCGTGCGGGCGTCCAATGAACGACCCTACCGGATTGTGGTATTCATAATTAACACAAAAATCCCGATTAACTTTTTACGGTTAATCGGGATTGTGATTTTTTATGTAGATATTGTTTTAATTCTTAACCAGAATTAAACTTCTGCAATAACCTCAACTTCAACAAGGACATCCTTTGGAAGCTGTTTTACTGCAACACAGCTTCTTGCCGGCTTTGATGTGAAATACTTGCCGTAAACCTCATTGAAAGCACCGAAATCTTCCATATTTTTTAAGAAACAAACTGTCTTAACAGCTTTTTCAAGTGAACTGCCTGATGCCTCAAGAACATTTTTAAGGTTTGTGCAAACCTGTTCTGTCTGAGCCTCAATTGTTGCAGCCTCAACATTGCCTGTTGCAGGGTTAATTGCAATCTGACCAGATGTAAAAACAAGACCGTTTACCTTTACAGCCTGTGAATACGGACCGATAGCATCGGGAGCATTTTTAGTATAAACCTTTTCCATTATAATGACCTCCTGTCAATATATTAAAAATTACTGATTAAACAAGCTTAAAGCCTGCGTCAACAAGTGCGTCGTGAATTTCTTTAATCTGAGCAAAATCTCTTGTTTCAAGAACAACACGGAGGTAACAACCGTTTACATCCGTACCCTCTCCGCCTCTTTCGTGGTGGATAGAAATTACATTTGCACCCTTTTCTGCAATAATATTTGAAACGGCAACAAGCTGACCGGGCTTATCCTGAAGTTCAACGCAAACAGTCTGCTGTCTGCCTGTCATAAGAAGTCCACGCTTGATAACTCTTGAAAGGATTGTAACATCAATGTTACCGCCTGATACAACGCAAACAACCTTCTTGCCCTTAACGGGGAGCTTGTTGAACATTACAGCAGCCAAAGGAGCTGCGCCTGCGCCCTCGGCAATCATCTTCTGTGACTCAATAAGCTTGAGAATTGCAGATGAGATTTCGTCATCACTTACCGTTACGATATCGTCAACATACTTCTTAACATATTCAAATGTATGCTCACCCGGTTCTTTAACCTGAATACCGTCGGCAATTGTAGAAACGCTGTCAAGATGAACAGGCTCGCCGTTCTTGATTGACTCAACCATTGAAGGAGCGCCCTCAGCCTGAACACCGTAAACCTTAATGTTAGGATTAAGGCTCTTGATTGCACAGGCAACACCCGAAATAAGTCCGCCGCCGCCGATTGCACATACAACAGCGTCAACATCGGGCATTTCGTTCATAATTTCGATACCGATTGTACCCTGACCTGCAATAACATTTTCATCGTCAAACGGATGGATAAATGTGTAGTTCTTTTCATCACGAAGTCTTAAAGCCTCGTTATAAGCATCATCATAAACACCCGGAACCATACAAACCTCGGCTCCGTAGTTCTTAGTAGCCTCAACCTTTGAAATAGGTGCACCGTCAGGCAGACAGATAAGCGACTTGATACCGTACTTTGTAGCGGCAAGTGCAACACCCTGAGCGTGGTTGCCTGCAGAACAGGCAATAACACCTCTTGCCTTTTCTTCTTCGGTAAGCTGAGAAATCTTGTAACCTGAACCTCTTACCTTGAATGAACCTGTAATCTGAAGATTTTCGGGTTTGAGATAAATATCACAATCATCACAAATACCCCTTGCCTGAACGATATTAGTCTGTCTGATAACATCCTTCAAAACATATGATGCGTGATAGATTTTGTCTAATGTAAGCATACCAATTACTTCCTTTTCTATATGTATCCATTGCTTATTTTAATACAACAAGGCTTTAAAATCAAGTTTTTTTGGAATAAACAAAGGGAATTTTTGCAGGATTTTTTAAAGTCTTATTCATAATTCGCAAGCAGAATAAAAATAATAATAACGAACAAATAAAAACACCTGCTTACAGGTGTAAACAGGCGTTTCTATGAAATTATGAAATTGGTATTAACTAATTGAATACTTACAGCCTAAGTTAAGCGAGTGATGCGCCAAGCTTTTTGCAAGCCTCAAGGGCGTCGTCATCGGGAGCATCGTTACAGATAACGCTTTCGCAAACAAGGTTTGCACCGTCACCCTTACAGGTGTCTTCCCAGTTTCTCATCCATTCGCCGTCACCCCAGCCGTATGAACCGAAGAGGGCAATGCTTTTGCCGTTTAACGCATCTTCGCATTCATTGAAAACAGGCTCAAACTCGCTGTCCTCAAGAACCTCCGCCCCCATTGCGGGACAGCCGAATGCAATGCCGTCAAAATCGGCGACCGATGAAGAATCAAAATCGTTTACATTTGCAAGAGTAACTTCTGCGCCTGCGGACTTTGCACCCTCGGCAACGGCTTCCGCCATCTGCTCCGTGTTGCCTGTACCGCTCCAGAATACTACTGCTACTTTACTCATATTTCTGTACTCACCTTTCAGTTTAATAGTTAATTGCACCTTAAATCAGTTACACGCAACCGTCAGCTTTTGGATAGGTGTGCCTTGTAACCACTTAGAGTAATAGATGTCAGAACATTTTTTGAATTTGGCAAATTCTTTGACTGCTTTTTCTTCATTACCGTAAACCTTCCAGCAGCCTGAACATTTACAGCAATTTCCTTTATGAAGAATAAAGCCGCGGACATCTTCGGGAGGATAACCGAGGAACAGTCCGATTTCGTGCGGGAACTCGTCTGAGTCTTTAAGACGGTGGCGAAGCTCCCTTATACAGCGTGCGGCATCATGTGAATGATACCCCTGCGATTCAAGCAGCTTACACGCATATTTATCGGACAAATCAACAGCAAGCTTGGACGGGCGAAAAATATAGATTAAAGCCTTTCCGTTGCTGAATTTCAGTGGCAAAACTTTTATTCCCTTTTTGCAGAACATTTTATTCAGCTTTCTCACATCACATTCGCACTCAAGCCGTGACGAGTACGGACAGTTGAAAAGATTAGCCGTTTTTATCCCTGCAAGCGTTGGGGAACAATGCTTGATAATTAAATCCTCTGACATCTTTTCCTCTAAAAATTGAATGATTTGAATAGAGTTGAATTGAATAAATACACCACAGTGATTATCCGATAACTGTTTTATAGTTAGCTTTCGCTAACTTGATTCCATAAGCAAGACTTGTTTGTTGTCTTTATCTTACAGTTAAAATATACCATCAATCAATGTTGTTATCGGCTCTTAAAAGGTTTTCTACGCTCCAAACGGACAGACAATTTCAGCAAAGATTTAGGGACAGCAAACGCTGTCCCTGAAAGGAGAAGAGATATTATGAATAATTACCCGGCAAAGTAATCATCAAATACTCTGCGGATATTTCCGCAGTCTGTCAGAAAAGAATATAGGCGTATCTTTTCGACAATGTTATTATAGCACTTTACAAAGTCTTTTTACTGCTCTTTACGGACATATAAGGCTCTGTTCAGACGAGCGATTTTCTGTACTCATTCGGTGATTTGTTCATCACCCTTCTGAAAGCACCCGCAAACTTACTGCCGTTGTTGTAGCCGACAATTCCTGCAATTTCAAGCACACTTTTGTCGGTGTTTTTCAAAAGCGAGGCGGCCTTTTGCATTTTACAGTTCGTTATGTAGCCGTTAATCGTGTCGCCGTAGACACCCTTAAAGCAAATTTTAAGAGAAGTTGAAGAGATGCCGAGCATATCGGCAAGCTCCGTAATTGTTATATGCTCGTCAAGGTGAGCAAGCAGATATTTTTTTGCCTCTTTTGCGGCGGTAACCTGTGGGCGTGAAAAATACCGTCTTTCCTCACTCTCACCCTTGTATTCAAGACCGCTCAAAAACAAAAGAAGTTCAAGCACCTTAACCTTGTGATAACCCTTTCGGATATTTTCGGGAACGGAATAGAGTTCCGAAAAAATATGCTCAATGCTGATATTTTCACGCATAATTGAGTACGGCTTTTCGGAACAGAATTTCATTTCAAGCTCTTCGGGGCTGACAAAAACATCGTCAAGAATACACGAAAAACACCTTGGCACACGGTTCATATCAATTGCAACCGACACACCGTGGTAGTGGCTCAGCGGACAATATCTGTGTCGGATGTTCTCCGTGTTCTTCTGTATCGACAAATCTCCTGACGCAAGGTATAAATATTCGCCGTTTTTGTATTCAAACTCGATTCTGCCCTCCTGACAATGCGTGATGATGAGCATTTCTCTGCCCTTGGCAAGGTCGATGTCACAGCTTTGCATATGCACATCGTAATACACAAGCTCAATGCCCGAAAACACAGGGTACACGGTGATTTCACAATCGCCCGTGCTGTCCTGTGAACGGTATATACTGAACGATTCGCCGTGTTCAACGGTCTGTATCATACCGTACGGATTATCAATTTTCTGCAATACTGCCATAAGGTCGCCTCTCTTCTCCTAAAAAGCCTTACTCCACCTTCATAACGGTGTATGCGCCTATACCGTTTACTGTCTTTTTGAGGACTTTATCCTCAATTTCATTTTTCATTCTGACTGTAACCCTGCCGGAAGAAACATCGGCTTCCGCCCACACACCGTCAATTGAATTGAGTGCGTTTTCTACTCTTGCGGAACAGTTTTTACAGACCATTCCGTCAACAACAAGAGTTTTTTCATAAGGATAATGTGACTTATCCTTATCGGCAACCTTGTTTTTCTTAACGCTTTCGTCACTTGCACCGCAACATCCGCTTGCAAGCTTTTTCCTGTAACTTCTGATTACGAGAACCACAAACGCAATGAATGCCACGGCAAGCAATCCGTAAAAAACATACTCCATATTTATCCCTCCTTTTATTTTTTACGATTCAGAATATAGTTCTGAATACACATTACTCATATAATTTCTTCAACACCAAATTCATAATTTCAATAACAAACAAAAAAGGGTGCAGCTTTTTGGACTGCACCCCTGCAAAACATTTACCTATGATTATGGCAGTCACCGCGGCACGCACAGTGCGCACAGTTTGCACCGCAGGAGGATTTGCCCTCTTTTTTGTCTTTTACCATACGGAAAACCACAAAAGCAATCACGGCAATAACTATCAATGCAACAATGATTGTGCCGATATTAGCCGCTAACCATTCCAACATATTTATTCCTCCCATTGTTAATCAATAAATTTATTACTTCTTAGCCGGCTTAACCTTAAGAGTTGTAGCCTCTTTGTAAGGTCTTACGAGCATATAAATCATAAATGCAAATACTGCAACGGCAAAGATAAGACCGATTACATTAAGACCGCCTGCAAAGATTGAACCGAACTGGAATACCATAAATGCAATTACATAAGCAAATACACACTGGTAACCGATTGCGAACCAGAACCACTTGATGTTGTTCATCTCTCTCTTGATAGCACCCATAGCGGCAAAGCAAGGAGCGCAGAGAAGGTTGAAGAGAAGGAACGAGAAACCGCTGAGTCCTGTGAATGCGGCACCGATTTCTGTCCATCCGCCCGGATAAAGGATACCCATTGTACCAACGATGTTTTCCTTAGCAACAAGACCTGTGATAGATGCAACGGTTGCCTGCCAGTTGCCCCAGCCGAGCGGTGCAAAAATCCATGCAAGACCGTTACCGATTGCGGCAAGAATTGAGTTTCCGATTTCGTCCTCACCGAGCATACGGAATGTACCGTCAACAAATCCGAAGTATGTTGTGAACCAAACAAAGATTGTAGAAAGGAGAATAATTGTACCGGCTTTCTTGATGAATGACCAGCCACGCTCCCACATTGAACGGAGAAGGTTGCCTACTGTCGGAAGATGATAAGCCGGAAGCTCCATTACAAACGGAGCGGGATCGCCTGAGAACATCTTTGTCTTTTTAAGCATAATGCCTGAAACTACGATTGCAGCCATACCGATGAAGTAAGCCGATGTTGCAATCCACGGTGAACCACCGAAGATAGCACCTGCAATCATAGCAATGAACGGCTGTTTAGCACCGCAGGGAATGAATGTTGTTGTCATAATAGTCATACGGCGGTCACGCTCATTCTCGATTGTACGGGACGCCATGATACCCGGAACACCGCAGCCTGTGCCGACAAGCATTGGGATAAACGACTTACCCGAAAGACCGAACTTACGGAAGATACGGTCGAGTACGAATGCGATACGAGCCATATAACCGCAGCTTTCGAGGAAAGCAAGGAGAATAAAGAGTACAAGCATCTGCGGAACAAAGCCGAGAACCGCACCTACACCGGCTACGATACCTTCAAGAATAAGACCCTGAAGCCAGTCTGCACAATTGATTTGGTTAAGACCGTTCTCAATAAGTTTTGGAATACCGGGAACCCAGATTCCGTATGTTGCGGCATCGGGAGCGCCGTAACCCTCTTTATAATCTGTGTTGAGGTAGTTTGAAACAGCCTTTTCAAGATCAGATTTCTTAGTGTCGGGAGTTTCTGTAATTTCAAGAGTTTCTTCATCCTGAACAGAATATGTAACACTTGCGTCTGAAGGTGTGAGATTTACGAGCTCTGTAAGAGCGGCCTTAGCGGCATCTTCGGAATAATTTTTAGATTCAAGGTCAATCGCTTCTGCAATGTCGTCATTACCGTACTGAGCATTGAACGCCTCGATAATTGCATCTGAATCGCCGTAGGTTTCTTCAGCCTCGGCAGCCTGTGATGAACCGATACCGAAAAGGTGCCAGCCGTCACCGAAAAGACCGTCATTTGCCCAGTCCGTTGCGGCAGTACCTACTGTCTGCATTGAGATGTAGTAAACAAGGAACATAATAACCGCAAAAATCGGAAGGCCGAGCCAACGGTTGGTTACAACCTTATCAATCTTGTCCGATGTTGTAAGCTTACCCTTGTTTTTCTTCTTATAACAGCTCTTGATGATTGAGGCAATGTAGATGTATCTCTCATTAGTGATGATACTCTCTGCATCATCATCAAGCTCTTTTTCAGCCGCCTGAATATCTTTTTCAATGTGGTCAATAACATTCTGCGGAATGTCAAGCTTTGCAAGAACCTTGTCATCACGCTCAAAAATTTTGATAGCGTACCAACGCTGCTGTTCCTCGGGCATATCGTGAACCGCAGCCTCTTCAATGTGGGCAATTGCGTGTTCAACAGCACCGTTAAAGCTGTGCATGGGGATTGTCTTTGTTGAGCCTGCGGCTTTGATTGCGGCCTCGGCTGCTTCCATAATGCCTGTGCCTTTAAGAGCTGAAATTTCAACAACCTTACAACCAAGCTGTCTTGAAAGCTCATCAATGTTGATTGAATCGCCGTTCTTCTTAACAAGATCAATCATATTGATTGCCACAACAACAGGGATACCGAGTTCTGTAAGCTGTGTTGTGAGGTAAAGGTTTCTTTCAAGGTTTGTACCGTCAATAAGGTTGAGAATCGCATCGGGGCGTTCACCGACAAGATAGTTACGGGCAACAACCTCTTCAAGAGTATAAGGTGAAAGTGAATAGATACCGGGCAAGTCCATGATTGTAACATCCTTGTGCTTTTTGAGCTTACCCTCTTTTTTCTCAACAGTTACGCCGGGCCAGTTACCGACAAACTGATTGGAACCCGTGAGTGCGTTAAACAAAGTTGTTTTACCGCAGTTAGGGTTACCTGCAAGAGCAATTTTAATTTCCATATATCAGTTATCCTCTCTTAGATTAGCAAAAGCTAACCGTAATGTTATAAAAATACGGGATTTCTCCCGTAGAATTTATAAGTATAAATTACTCAACTTCAATCATTTCAGCATCGGCTTTTCTGAGCGAAAGTTCATAATTTCTTACAGTAATTTCAATCGGATCTCCGAGCGGAGCAACTTTTCTGATGTAAATTTCAACACCCTTTGTGATGCCCATATCCATAATTCTGCGTTTGACAGCGCCCTCACCGTGAAGCTTAACAACCTTTACGGTTTCACCTACTTTTGCCTGTTTTAAAGTTTTCATAACAGTTTCCTCCATCTAAAATTGAGCATAAAGCCGTATAAAAACACCTCTCGGAACAACTCCGCCGTGTGTTTGTTACATAGAATCAAATCATAATTTTACGAGCCATTTCTTCGCTGATTGCAACCCGTGTTTCCTTTACATTAACGATAACATTTCCGCCGAGTGACGAAATAATAGTAACCTCTCCGCCGGCAACAAAGCCGAGATTTTCAAGGTGCTTTTTAACCTCGGGAGAACCTCCGACTTTCTTTATAATATTGGTTTCACCTGTGTTAGCAAACATCAAAGGCATCATAAAATCAATCTCCTTTAAGTTAGCAGATACTAACAATATTCGTTAATCAAAGGTTAGCTCTCGCTAACCGATTATATGGTACTATAAAACTCGAAATATGTCAATAGGCTTGCGAAAAAAAATTATTTTATTTTGAATTTTGGCAAATTGAATATTTCACATCTGTAATTCGGATATTATTTTTGTTGATTTCGGTAAATCGTTTTTTCATAATTATTGAAAGCGTAATTTATTTTATTGATTTTTTGTTCATATCATGATATGATTAGACAATGTAAAGGAGTGCAGACTATGCAATTAAAAGAATCAGGTGAAATGTACCTTGAAACAATATATGTTCTTTCAAAAAAGAGCAATTATATAAGATCAATTGATGTATGTGAAGAAATGGGATATTCAAAGCCGAGCGTCAGCCGTGCCGTTGGTCTTCTCAAAGAGGGCGGTTATCTTAAAGTCGGTGATGACGGCTCGCTTATTCTCACCGACCTCGGCAGAGAAATTGCAGAAAAAACATATGAAAGACACACCGTTCTTTCAAAGCTCTTTGTTAAGCTCGGAGTTAATCCCGAAACTGCCGCCGCAGATGCCTGCAAAATGGAACACATTATCAGCGACGAAACCTTTGCCGCATTGAAAAATCACCTTGAAAATCATATGCAGTAAAAGGCTGAATAATTACCGAATATTACACACAAAAGGCTGACGAGAAATCGTCAGCCTTTGTTTTTTACTCAACTGCTTTCAATAAGGCGATACACTTTTTCGATTGATTCAACAATTCAACACGCTTAAATAAAACGCAAAAATAACAATAGTACAAATTATTGCAACCGCCTTTTTCATAAGCACACCTCGTCATTGTAAATAACATCAAATGAACTTTGTTAGCCAATTATCCAAGAATTTCACCTGTTCAGCTGTATGAAACCAATGTTCACCGCCGTTCATAACAGTAAGGTCAGCGTTTATCTTCTCTGCAAATTTATTGATTATCTCAAATGATGTAAGGTTATCATTTTCACCGTATAAAATTGAGGTGGGAACATTCCAAGAAATTTGGTTTTCACGAACATAGCAAAGATATTTCCAAGATAAAGTTTCACCAAATTCAGTAGAGATTGTTTTCTTATCACGAAGTTCATTCTCTGTTACATTCGCCCATTTCATCATATTGGTAATGAGGTTTTCCATATCTACAACAGGCGAAATAAACATAGCTTTGTCAATCTGTTTATCTGAAAAGGCATTCATAGAATAAAATGCACCTATGCTATTCGCAATCAGAACTATATAATCATAATTTTTGCAATAATTATCGAACAGATTTGTAAATTCCTGTTTTGCATCCCACGGTGTTTCTGATTTATAGTCAAAGCCTATAACATCATATTCAGGTAGCAAAGGTTTGTAATGCTCCGATTCTGTAGCATTACCACCCTTTCCGTGTACATATACAGCCAGTTTACGCATTTAAAAATCTCCTTTTACGGAACAATATCAACAGTTGCGGAATAATGCAAAGGTGATTTGCGGAACAATAGAACTGTCTTTTTGCTTTATTCGCATTAAAATTTCATTGTGAGAGAAATTCTGTTCTTTTCGGGATCAACTGAAAGAACCTTTACATTTACAACATCACCGACTTTGAGAACCTCGGCAGGATGCTTGATGTACTTATCGCAAATCTGCGAAATATGAACAAGTCCGTCCTGATGAACACCGATATCGACAAATGCGCCGAAGTCGATTACATTTCTGACCGTGCCTTTAAGCTCCATTCCCTCTTTCAAATCCTTGATGTCGAGAATATCGCTTCTAAGCATTGGCGCAGGCAGTTCATCACGGGGATCTCTGCCCGGTTTGGAAAGTTCTTTTACAATATCATCAAGGGTCGGAAGTCCGATTCCGAGAACATCGGCAAGTGACTTTGTTCCCTTTGCCTTTACTCTCTGCTGAATATCGGAGAAGTTGCCTGATTTTATTTCTTTGTCAGAATATTCAAGAAGTCCTAAAAGTTCTTTTGCACTCTTGTAGCTTTCGGGGTGAACGCCTGTGTTATCAAGCGGATTTCTGCTTTCGGGAACACGCAAAAATCCTGCACACTGCTCAAACGCTTTAGGTCCGAGTTTCGGAACTTTCTTGAGTTCTGCTCTTGATGAGAACGCACCGTTTTCTTCACGGTAAGCAACAATATTCTTGCACACGGTTGCGTTAAGTCCAGACACTCTCGATAAAAGTGCAGGCGATGCCGTATTAAGATCTGCACCAACCGAGTTTACGCAGTCCTCTACAACACCGTCAAGTGTTTCACCGAGTTTTTTCTGCGGCATATCGTGCTGATACTGACCGACACCGATTGCCTTAGGCTCAATCTTAACAAGCTCTGCAAGAGGATCCTGAAGTCGTCTTGCAATTGACACGGCACTTCTGAGTGTGAGGTCAAGGTCGGGAAGTTCTGTTGCGGCAAGCTTTGATGCCGAATAAACCGACGCACCTGCCTCGCTGACTACCATATAATAAACGGGGTGGTCAGCCTCTTTGATTGTTTCGGCTGTGAACATCTCGGTTTCCTTGCTTGCAGTACCGTTGCCGATTGAAATAATATCAACATGATGCTTTTTGATGAGGCGGAGCAAGGTCTGCTTTGATTCCTGAATTTTTTTGTCTGAATGTGTAGGATAAATTACGGTTGTATCAAGCACCTTGCCCGTGCTGTCAACAACGGCAGTCTTACAGCCTGTGCGATATCCCGGATCAAGTGCAAGCACGGTTTTGCCCTTTACAGGCGGCTGCATAAGCAGCTGCTTGAGGTTTACGGCAAAAACCTTCATAGCATTTTCGGAGGCGGTATCCGTAAGGTCGTTTCTGACCTCACGCTCAATTGAGGGATAAATAAGTCGCTGATAAGCGTCTGTGCAAGCCTCACGGATAATGTCTGAACAAAGCTGATTTTTGTCTGTAATCATTGCTCTGAAAATTGAATTAAGCGGTTTTTCGCTGTCGGTTTCAACGCTGACTTTGAGAAATCCCTCTTTTTCGCCACGATTCACGGCAAGCACTCTGTGACCTGCAATCTTCTTAACAGGCTCTTTGTAGTCATAATAATTTTTGTAAACGCTGTCCTTTTCTTCATCTGTTGCAACAGACACAAGCACACCGTTTGCGTTTGTAAGATTTCTTATTCTCTTACGGATTTCCGCATTATCCGACACAAGCTCTGCAATGATATCCATTGCGCCCTGAATTGCATCTTCAACGGAGGTAACTCCCTTTTCTTCGTTAATATAATCAACTGCCGACTTTGACGGATCAAAACCTTTTTCCTGCTTTAAAATATCGTTAGCAAGCGGTTCAAGTCCCTTTTCCTTTGCAATTGACGCCCTTGTCTTTCTCTTTGGACGGTACGGGCGGTAAATATCCTCAAGTTCGCTTAGTGTGGCAGCCTTGTCAAGTGCAAGGTTGATTTCATCCGTGAGCTTTTCCTGTGCGTCAATGAGTGAACGGATCTCATCTCTGCGCTTGTCAAGTCCTCTTAAATATTCAAGCTTTTCGGCAAATTCACGAATCAACTGGTCATCCATTGAACCGTGCATTTCCTTTCTGTATCGTGCAATAAAAGGAATAGTGTTGCCGTCATCAAGCAATGTGATGATGTTCTTTGCATACTCCTCTTTAATATTAAACTGCTGTGAAAGAATCTGTGAATAATCCATTATATCCTCCGTTTTTGTTTTGTAAGGCTTATTATAACATACTTTTAAATAATTTGCACTAAAAAGAAAACGAGCAGTCAAAACGACTGCTCTCATGAATTATTTATATTTATGTATTTTAAACACTTTTCTTTTTGCGAATATAAGCAAAATAGAGCGGAAGTCCTACAAAGACCATACCGCCGATTATGTTGCCGATTGTAACGAACAGCAGAGATTCACAACCCGAAAGATTTGCAAGGCTCTGACATTGCTGTGCCGTAATGCCGTAAAGCTCCTGAGCTTTTGCAACATATTCGGGATTCATTGCCGCCATAACACCTGTCGGAATATAGAACATATTTGCAACGCAGTGTTCAAATCCGCAGACTACGAATGCACAAATCGGGAAAAATACACCGAAAATCTTACCTATTGCATCTGTTGCGCCTGTTGCCATAACGATTGCAAGGCACACGAGAATATTACAAAGTATACCGCTGATAATTGCCGTTGCAGGATTTATTGTTGTTTTGGCAAGTGCAACCTTGATTGTAAAAGCACCGAGTCCGCCGTTTGAGTAATTGAGCTGTCCCGAAAAAAATATCAGCAAATCAATAATCATTGCACCGACAAAGTTTGAAATATAAACAACTACAAGATTCCTTAACATTGAAGCGACTTTAATTTTCTTTTCAAGTGTCGGAATAATCATAAGGCAGTTGCCTGTAAAAAGTTCACTGCCTGTGAACACAACGAGCATAAGTCCTACAGGGAAGATTACGCCTGCAACCACTCTTGCAAGCCCCACATCGGCAACTCCGTGCATTGCAACATCACTTGCCGCACCGCCGAATGCGATAAATGCGCCTGCCATAAGTCCGAGCAAAATCATTTTCGGCAGAGAAAGCATTGATTTTGTTACACCTGATTTTGACACCAGCGACGCAATTTCAGCCGGTGAATTAAATCTGCTGTCCATTAAAAAACCTTCTTCAATTAGTTTATCAATTGTTGCAAAATTTACTGCCATTCGGCAATAAACCGCAAAATCACAGATTACATATTAGCACAAAAGCAAAGTGTTTGTCAATTAATATGCGATTATCTGTAACATTGCACACAAAAGACTTTACAAATTGTCAAATACAGTTTATAATTATACTGTAGATATTACACAACCTAAAGATGTGTAATATTCGTAATCAGAGTGAGAATAATCACATACAAAACGGGAGCTGTTACCGGCTGAGAGGAAATTCGATTTCGACCGTCAACCTGATTTGGATAATGCCAACGAAGGGACATATCAAGCTTGAAGTGTACGCACTTGGAGTATGTCTTTTTGGCATACTCTTTTTTTGTTGTGTTTTTTCTCCGAGAGAATTTTATTTTAAGGAGTAGTTTTCATGAAAACGAACGGTAAGAAAAATGCACTTATTATGTGCGAATGTGCAATTATGATTGCACTTGCGGCAGTTTTAAGCTTTGTAAAAATCCTTGAACTTCCCTACGGCGGCAGTGTTACCGCATTCAGCATTGTTCCGATTGTAATTATCTCATATCGCCACGGTGTAAAATGGGGATTGCTTTCGGGATTTGTATTCAGCATTATTCAGCTTATTCAAACTGCGTCAACCCTCTCATACGCAACATCATTTTTGGCAGCTGTAACAATCATTTTCTTGGACTATATATTCGCATTCACGGTTATCGGTCTTGCGGGCTTTCTCAGAAACAAGGTCAGCAATCCGTCTGCCGCTGCCGTAACAGGCACGGTAGGAGTTTGTGCTTTGAGATATATCTGTCATGTAATTTCAGGCTGTACCGTATGGGCAGGTGTTTCAATCCCCTCAACCGATGGACTTCTCTATTCACTCAGCTACAACGCTACATATATGATTCCCGAAACAATAATCAATGCGGCGGCTGTATTCTGGATTTTCGGCTGTCTTAACTTCAGAAGTGAAAAAATCAGCGTTGCAAAGAAAATTGAAAAGAACCTTACAGAAACCGTTTCGGCATCAATTTCAATTCTTTCACTTATGGTTGCCGTAATTGTTGACGCTGTTGCAGTTTTTGCGTCACTTCAGAATCCCGACAGCGGTGTGCTTGATTTTTCACTCATTTCAAACACAAACTTTACTCTTGTAGGCATCGTTTCGGCAATCGGAATTGTGCTTTGCGTAGTTTTTGCAATCATTGCAAAGGTTACTTCAAATTCTGCCAAAAAGGTTAATTAACATTTAATCGGATATTCACGGTAAAACCTCTCTAACAGGGCTGACGGCATTGCTGTCGGCTCTGTTTTTTTATTATGTAAACACAAGTATGAAACGGGCATATTATGAGAATGAACAGCAATGTTCATAAGTTTGAACAAAAAGGAGAATTAAATTGGATATTAAAGAAATTATTTCTCAGCAGTACGGAATACCGAGTCTGCCAAAGAGAACGAGCGAGGCTATGGCATATGTTCCCTTTCAGCAGTTCGACTCCCCAACCTACAGCCCGTTGCAGGGGCTTGAGTCGGGTACAATGTTCCCCGTTCTCAACAAACCATTCTACGGAAAGAAATGCGGTGAGGGACTTGACTGAAAGAGAAATTCTTTTAAAGAAAATTTCAACCTACGAATTTGCCGCACTTGACCTTCAGATTTATCTTGACACTCATCCGCACGATACGGCAATGATACAAAAAATGAACGGTTTCAAAGAAAAATTGAAACCGCTTGTTGAAGAATATGAAGAAAAATTCGGTCCTTTGAAAAAGAGTATGACAAGCACCAATATGTGGAGCTGGATAAAGGGACCGTGGCCGTGGGAAAACGAGGAGGATTGCTGATGTTTGTCTATGAAAAAAAGTTACAGTACCCTGTCAATATCAAAAAGCCGAACGCAAAGCTTGCCAAGATTATCATAACGCAATACGGCGGTGCGTAAGGCAAAATGTGATACTTTTTATTTTCGTATAACATCCCGATAAAAATCAATAAATGCATTAAGCGCAGGAGATTTCCACTTGTTTTTGTGGATAAGCAACTGCGTCCACACCGAAACATCACAATCGTTGACGGGAAGATGTTTTATCTCTCCCGAATTGTAGTAATCCTCCGTGATGAAATCAGGCAAGAACGAGATCATTTTGCTGTTTTTGATTAGAGAACAAATTTGTAGAGGGTTTCCTATTTCCAAAACAGGGTGAATTTCAAGCGATTGTGCGGCAAGTTCATTGTTGAGCAATTTTCTGTAGCTCATATTACTTTCGGTCAGTACAAAATCCTCGGTGCATAATTCTTTTAGCGAAATATTTTCTTTATTCAAAAGTGGATTGTCAACTGATGCAAAGAAGTGAACCTTTTCCTCATGCTCTGCACAAATTATAAATTCCGAATCATAAATGTGGCTGTCAAGCGTAAAAATCAAATCAACCTCATTTTTGCGTAACATATCAAACATCTGCTCTGTACCGCTTTCGACAACGACAAGGTGAATATTAGGAAAATGCTTTCTGAACTCAAGAAAATCATCTTTAAAAAATCGGTTGCAGACAGAACTTGACATTGCAAGGCGAATGTTGCCCTCAATTGTTTCGGGGGTACGCAAATCTTCAAGCATCTTTTCGTGAGATTCAAGAATTTCTCTTGCGTGTTGCAGAACCGTTATGCCGTCGGAAGTCAGGCTGATTCTGTGGTAAAAGCGGTCAAAAAGCACCGTGTTAAGCTCGCTTTCCAACTGTTTTATCTGTGATGAAACGGTTGACTGGGTATAGCCGAGCTTTTCCGCTGCAGCAGAAAATCCCGAATATTCGCACACAGCTACAAAGGTTTTAAGCACATTGGTATCCATAACTAAATCCTCTTTTATACGAACGATATCTTCGTTATTATAGCACAGCTTTATCAATTTTACAAATGGTATTTTATTTGCTATACTACTCTTTGTATTGCAAAATAAACAAAGTAGCAGTATTTATGACGAAAAAATATTGTGTAGATAAAATAAATTCGGCAGGAGGACTTGTGTTGTGAATCGTGAAAAATTAGGAAGCCGACTCGGCTTTATAATGCTTTCGGCAGGCTGTGCAATCGGTTGCGGAAATGTGTGGAAGTTTCCGTGGATGTGCGGACAATACGGTGGCGGAAGTTTTATGCTTGTGTACATCATCTGTCTTATTGTTTTGGGAATTCCGTGTTTGATAATGGAATTTTCGGTGGGCAGAGCGGCACAGACAAGTCCGATTAAAATGTACCGCAAACTTGAAAAGCCAAAGCAAAAATGGGGCGGTTTCGGTTGGGCATGCCTTGTGGGCAACCTTGCAATTATGGCTTTTTACACAGTTGTTTGCGGTTGGATAATTTACTACTTCATAAATTTTCTGACGGGTAACAACCGTGACCTCGGATTTACCACAATGATTGCAAATCCGTCAGTCAATGTTATTTTTATGATGATAACGGTTGTTATCGCCTTTGTTATACTCTCGTTCAACATTCAGGGCGGACTTGAGAGGATAACAAAATATATGATGATTGCTTTGCTTGCACTTATGATTGTGCTTGCAATCCACAGTCTGTTTTTGAGCGGTTCGGGTGAGGGTATGACATTTTACCTCAAACCCGACTTTTCAAAAATCAACGGTGATGTTGTTGTGGGTGCGATGAATCAGGCATTTTTCTCGCTGTCAACAGGTATGGGCGGTATGGCTATTTTCGGAAGTTATATCGGCAAAGACCATTCACTTATGGGCGAGGCAATCAATGTTATCTCTCTTGACACACTCGTAGCTCTGCTCGCAGGCATAATCATCTTCCCTGCCTGCTTTACTTACAACCTTGAAGTTAATTCAGGTCCGAACCTTTTGTTTGACACAATGGCAACCGTGTTCAACAATATGCCCGGCGGAAGAATATGGGGTTCGCTCTTTTTCCTGTTTATGGTGTTTGCGGCAATGTCAACCGTTTTGGGTGTTTGCGAAAATATTCTTGCAATGATTCGTGATTTGACAGGCTGGTCAAGAATAAAAGGCAGTCTTATTTGCGGAATTGTAGTGTTTGTGCTTGCACTCACAACGGCTCTCGGATTCAGCGTTCTTCATTTTCAGCCGTTTGCAGAGGGTACAACATGGCTTGATTTTTGGGACTTCATTGTTTCCACAAATGTTCTTCCTCTCGGTTCTCTTGTGCTTGCTCTGTTCTGTTGCAACAAGTTCGGCTGGGGTTGGGATAACTTCATTAAAGAAGCCAACATGGGCATCGGTATGAAAGTGCGTTCGTGGATGAAACCGATTTTCAAATATGTAGTTCCTACAGCTATCGCATTTATCTATGTTTACGGACTCGTCACCTTTAAATGGCAATAAATAAAATTTGATACACAAAATAAAATCCGTATGGAGCAATCTTCATACGGATTTTTTCGGTTTAAATATTCATTTCCTTGTATTCTCTGTAGGTTTTGAATCCTACGGAATCATAAAACCTCATTGCACCCTCGTTGAATTCCCACACATCAAGTTCCAGCCTGTCAAAGCCTCTGTTCTTAGCCTCTTGTTTGCAGAAATTTATCAGCTTGGTTGCAACACCCATTCTGCGGAAGTTTTCATCAACTCCGAATTCTGCAATCTGATAGAATTTTCTCTGCAAACCGTAAGGAGATTTTTCCTTGACTATGTATTCAACAGTTGCAAATCCGCATTCAATTTTCAATTAAAGCGTCAGCTTAAATCATCCAATACCAATACTTGTCCTGATTATTTTCCGAAAGGTCGGGACTGAACTGGAGTTCGGGGTTTTTGATGCTTACTTTCATACCCTCGGTAATTGAGTTCACGATAAAGGCGTTACCGCCGATTGTTGCGCCCTTGCCGATTACGGTTTCACCGCCGAGGATAGTTGTACCCGAATAGATTGTAACATTATCACGGATAGTAGGATGTCTTTTGACACCTTTAAGCTGCTGACCTTTTCTTGTTGACAACGCACCGAGGGTTACACCCTGATAGATTTTTACATTCTCGCCTATCTCGGTAGTTTCACCGATTACGATACCTGTGCCGTGGTCGATGAAGAAATACTTGCCGATTGTCGCACCGGGGTGAATATCAATTCCCGTAAGTCCGTGTGCGTACTCCGAAAGCACTCTCGGAATCATCGGGATTTTAAGTTTCCACAATTCATGTGCCACTCTGTAAACAGTGATTGCAAAAAATCCTGGGTAGCAGAGAATGATTTCATCCGTACTGTATGCGGCAGGATCGCCGTTAAAGGCCGCAACAACATCTGTTGCAAGGTAATCACGGATTGACGGAATCTTTGAGAGAAACTCATAAACCAGCTTTTCTGACTTTTCCATAACCTCATCATATGAAAGGTCGTTGCACTTTTCGCAACCCTTTAAAGCCTTTGCAATCTGCTTTTTAAGGTTGTACTGAATAAATTCTATTCTGTCGCCTACAATATAGCCGATGTATTCTTCTCTTACTCTGTTCTTGTCAAAGTAGCCCGGAAACAACAGCTTGCGGATTTCTTCAAGCACCTGAATAAGCACAGATTTGTTGATAATGTTATCCTCCGAAAGTCTGCAAGTCTGTTCATGCTTTGAATAGCTTTCGAGAATTTCATTGACTGTTTTATTTATATTATCATTCATATGAATACTCCTTTTTCAAAATCCTGTTCAATTCACTTACAGGAAGTCCTACAACATTAAAATAGTCGCCGTCAATCTTCTTTACAAGCAGAGAACCTTTGCCCTGTATTCCGTATGCGCCTGCCTTGTCAAAAGGCTCGCCCGTTGCAATGTACTCCTCAATTTCCGAATCGGAAAGTTCAAAAAATTCAACAAGCGTTACATTGGAAAATGATTTTGCAACACCGTCTTTGACGGTACAACAACCCGTGATAACCTTGTGCTGTCTGCCCGAAAGCAGTTTTAACATATTCTCGGCATCTTCCCTGTTCTTAGGTTTGCCGAGCATTTTGCCGTCAACAAAAACTCCCGTGTCACAACCGATTACAATATCTTTTTCATAGCCGTTTTTTGAAATATGCAATGCCTTTTTGACGGCAAGATATTCGGGACGCTTTTCAAGCGGAACATTGTTCTCAACCGTTTCGTCAATGTCTGCGGGAACAATTTTAAAATCTGTTGTTATAAAACTTAAAAGCTCTTTTCTTCGCGGTGAAGCGGATGCAAGTACAATCATAATCTATCTCCGTAAAATTACTTTTGACTATTGTAACATAAAACCGAAATAAATAAAAGGTGATTATACAAAAAACACAAAATGCACAGCAATAATCAGCTATTCGGATTGACCGCACTCCGTACTTTGTATTGACAATAATTTTGCAAAGTGTTATATTTAAGGACAGCGGTAATCCGCATAAAATAAGCACAATTCAACGAAGGGAAATGAAATATATGGCTAACATTAAGCTTCCTGTTCCCGTAACGCTTCTTACAGGTTATCTCGGTGCAGGCAAAACTACTCTTATCAACCATGTCCTTGGCAATCAGGAGGGCTACAAATGTGCCGTTATCGTAAACGATATCGGTGAAGTAAACATTGACGCAGAGCTTATTCAAAAGGCAGGCGTTGTTACTCAGAAAGATACAAACCTTGTTCCGCTTACAAACGGCTGTATCTGCTGTACTTTGAGCGTTGACCTTATCAACCAGATTACAGACCTTGTAAAGTCAGGCAAGTTTGACTACATTCTCATTGAGGCGAGCGGTATTTGCGAACCCCTTCCGATTGCACAGTCAATCTCAGTTCTTGAGGGCGATAAGGAAAACAATATACCGGAGCTTGTCCGTCTTGACAACATTGTTACAGTTGTTGACGCACTCCGTATGGCAACGGAATTTGGCTGCGGTGACGATCTCCTCAAGGAAGATGTTGACGAAGAAGATGTTGAAAGCCTTCTTATTCAGCAGATTGAGTTCTGTTCAACAATCATCCTCAACAAGGTTGACAAGGTAACAGAGGATCAGCTCAAGAGAGTTAAGGCTATGATTAAGACACTTCAGCCAAAGGCACGAATTATTGAATCACAGTTCGGCAAGGTTGAAGTTAAGGATATTCTCGATACAAAGTGCTTTAATTTTGAAGAAACAGCCGCATCCGCAGGTTGGGCTCAGATTTATGATAAGGATGAAGATGACGAGGATACAGACCGTCACGGTCATCATCACCACCATCACCACCACGATGAAGACCATGACGAACATGAGCATCACGATCATGACCATGATGAGGACGGTCTTGACCACTCTCATTGCGACCACGAACACGGTCATTGCTGTCACCACGACCATGATCATGAGGACGGCGAAGAAGAGTACGGCATCGGTTCATTTGTTTACCACCGCATTCGTCCTTTCAATCAGGACAAGCTCCAGCAGTTTGTTGAGAACTGGCCAAAGAGCGTAGTCCGTGCAAAGGGTGTTCTCTGGTTTGATGACAAGAGAGAAGATGTTTATGTATTCGAGCAGGCAGGCGTTCAGATTACTGCTACGGAACAGGGCAAGTGGCTTGCCGCATTCCCAAAGAAACAGCAGAAGCTCTATCTTGCAGAGTATCCCGATATGGCTGAAAAGTGGGACGAAAAATACGGCGACAGAGAAATCAAGCTTGTATTCATCGGTCAGCATATGGACAGGCACGCAATTGTTGACGCACTTGACGAGTGTCTTTCAGACTGATAAAATCTTATAAAAATTAAGGGCAACGGAATTCCGCTGCCCTTCTTTTTTTGTTTATACAAAAACGGCAGTCCGATTTGGACTGCCGAAATTTTTGCACCGTTAAGTTTTATTACTTTGATGATTCTGAATTAGAAGATTCGGGCTTGAAGTTAGCGTCAAATGTGAAAACGAGCTTTGTACCATCTTTTTCCATTGTAATAACACCGTCTTTGAGTGTGTATGGAATGCTATCGCCGTCTGCTGTAAAGTTCTTGTCATCGTATGTGAGCTCCTGCTCCTGACCGGCTGCAGAAAGCTTAGCCTTGCCGTCTTCTTTAAGAAGAATGTAGCCTTTATCCATACCGACAGCGGCAAGAGTACTGCTGTCAAAGCTCATACCGCTTGCTTCTGCACTTGTAAGCTTGTAATAGCCGAGTGTTGAATTACCGCAAGCTGTAAGTGAAAGCACCATAAGAAGTGCCATAACAGCCGCAACGCTGATTGTGAAAATTCTTTTCATTTGTTTTTCCTCCGTTTTCCCTATCGGGATTTCTCATTTTTTCAGGCTTTGTGCCTTTGTCAGTGAATGACACAATTATTGTAGCACAATGGCATAAACTTTTCAAGGTTATTTGCAAAAATATGTAAAAAAGCACCCTTTCGAGTGCTTTCCTCACCTAATATTCAGTTATCAGTTGAACCTTGACAAAAATGCCTGGGTTCTCGGATTTTGCGGATTGTTGATTACCTGTTCAGGAGTGCCCTCTTCGGCAATTACACCGTCAGCCATAAAAATGATCTTGTCGGCAACATCTCTTGCAAACTCAATTTCGTGAGTTACAACAATCATTGTGCTGTCGGAGGTTTTAAGACTGCGGATAACATTAAGCACCTCACCCGTGAGTTCGGGATCAAGTGCGGAGGTAGGCTCGTCGAAGCAGAGAACATCGGGATTGAGTGCAAGCGCTCTTGCAATTGCAACACGCTGTTGCTGACCGCCGCTGAGGTTACACGGATATGACTCGCTCTTTTCGGAAAGTCCTACCCTTTCAAGCAAAGACTTCGCATTGTTCTTGATAATTTCAAGTGCCTCTTTATAGCTTTTTGCGCCCATATATTCGCCTGTCTGCTTTATCTGCTCTTTTGCGGCAAGCTTTGGAGCAAGCATAACATTCTCGATAACCGTATATTGCGGAAACAGGTTAAATGACTGGAACACAAGTCCGAAGTGAAGCCGTCTTTTTCTGATTTCGCTGTCGCTCTTTGCAGAGCTGTCATTGCTGTCAAAAAGCACCTTGTCATTGACGGAAATCTTGCCGTTGCCCGGAGTTTCAAGAAAATTAAGACACCTTAACAGCGTAGTCTTGCCCGAACCCGATGAACCGATAATCGCAAGCACCTCGCCCTTTTTAAGAGAAAAGCTGATATCTTTCAAAACCTCTGTTTTGCCGTAGCTTTTACGGATGTTTTCAACATTTAACAAAGACATAACCTTTCCCCCTTAACCCTTGTAGTAATCAAGCTTTTTCTCGATAAATGAGAAAAGCAAGGTAAGAATTCCGCAGAATGCGAGGAAGAATACTGCCGAATAGAAAAGCGGCCAGATGAGTCCCTGCATTGAGAAGTCCTTTGCTCTCATAAGAATTTCCGGAATTGCGATAACGCTTGAAAGTGAGGTATCTTTTACAAGAGTAATAATTTCGTTGCCCATGGGTGCAGTAATTTTCTTTACAACCTGCAAAAGCACAACCTTAAAGAAAATCTGACCCTTTGTCATGCCGAGCACCTGACCTGCCTCGTACTGTCCCTTTGGAACAGACTCGATACCGCCACGGAAGATTTCAGAAAAATATGCGGCATAATTGATTATAAATGCGATAAGTGCGGCGTTCATTCGTGCAAATGTCACACTGCCGTTTGACACAAGCGGCGGAACATAGAACACTACGAAAAGCTGGAGCATCAGCGGAGTACCTCTGATTATCCACACAAATGTTTTTGTCAGCCATTTTAACGGCTTGAATTTTGACATTGAACCCATTGAGATAATAAGTCCGAGCGGAATTGCCGCAAGCAGGGTTACAATGAAAATTATACAGTTTTCGCCGAATCCCTCAAGCAACTGACCGCTTACATTAAAAAATTGATCCATTTTATATACCACTCTATCCAAGTATTTTCAGTTTTGAATATATCAAAAGGCTTACAAATTTGAACCTTTAAATTTATAATCAATAAAAAGCACAACGGGCGAACATAGTCCGCCCTGTATGTACAAACTTATTTTAATTAAATTATTTCTTTTTTACAAGAAGAAGATCCTGAAGGCTATACTTCTCAGCAATCTTATCAAGTGTGCCGTCATCGGCAACTGCCTGAATAGCATCGTTAAGCTTTTTGAGTGTTTCGGGGCTGTCCTTACGAAGTGCAATACCGTACTGCTCAGGTGAAAAGTCCTTGCCGTCAACAACCTTGAGGTCAGAATAATCCGAACCGCTCTTGAGTGTACCGATTGACATTACATAGTCGATAACCGCAACATCTGCTGTGCCTGACTTAACCTCGAGAAGAGCCTTAGCCTGTGCATCAACTGAAACATACTTTGCACTTGAGAAGAACTCGTCTGTCTGAGCAACAGTTTCACCTGCTGACTTCTTCTCTGCAACTACTGTCTTATCCTTGAGGTCATCTGCTGACTTGATTTTGTCTGCAACATCAGATTTTGCAACCATAACCTGCTTGTTTTCCATATAAGGAGTTGAAATATCCATTGTTGACTTTCTGTCATCATCAATTGTAAGGCCGTTCCAGATGCAGTCGATTGTCTTTGAGTTAAGCTCAACCTCTTTTGAATCCCAGTCAATTTTCTGGAACTTTGGAGTAACACCCATTTTCTCGCAAACCGCCTCTGCAAACTCAGTTTCAAAACCTGTAAGCTTGCCGTCTGCATCAAGGTAGTTCATCGGCTCAAAATATGTAACACCGATAACAAGCTCTCCCTTGTTTGAGATATAATCCCAGTCTGTTGCAGAAGAACCGCAACCTACAAAAATTGACGCTGACATTGCACCTGCAAGAAGTACAGAAAGTAACTTTTTCTTTTTCATAATTATTCCTCCGTAATCTGATATACTCTCTACCTATGTTCTGCAAATCACCTTGCAAAACAATCTCTGTATATTATACATTAGTGCGTTAGCAAAGTAAAGTGTTTTCGAGAAATTTGCCGAAGAATTTTCTTCCAATCGCAGACATATTATTGCATAAAAGAATTATTACTGCAAGAGGTGGCTAATTTGTCTGATTATTACAACCAAAATCACTATGCGGCGGCATACATAAGGGTGTCAACCGAAAATCAAACGGAGCTTTCACCGTCAAGCCAGCTGAAAATCATCAGAAAATTTGCAGATGAAAAAGGCTATCTGATTGATGAGGATTTCATTTTCCGTGACAACGGAATTTCGGGAAGATATGCCGACAAGCGACCTGAATTTAACCGAATGATAAGCCTTGCAAAGCAAAAGCCTCCCCTGTTTTCAGCCGTACTTGTCTGGAAATTTTCACGATTCGCCCGCAATCAGGAGGAAAGCATTTTCTATAAATCGCTGTTGAGAAAAAACGGTATTGAAGTCATCAGCGTGTCCGAACCCGTTGATGACGGTCCCTTCGGAAAGCTGATTGAACGCATTATCGAATGGTCGGACGAATACTATTCGATTCGGCTTTCGGGTGAGGTAAGGCGAGGAATGACCGAAAAAGCCGAGCGTGGCGGCATCGTCAGCATTGCACCCTTTGGCTATAAAGTGACAGGCGGAAGGCTTGTGGTTAACGCTGAAAAAGCCCGAATTGTCAGTAAAATTTTTGCCGATTTTTTGAATAATAAAGATATAAAAATGATTTGTGACAACTTGAATTCGTCAGAAATCAGAACCACCAAGGGCAACCTCTGGGATTGCCGTGCCGTTGAATACATTTTGCAAAATCCCGTTTATATCGGCAAAATCAGGTGGAATCCAATCTGCAAAACGGGCAGAGATTTCTATAACGATAACCTGATAATTTCAAACGGCATTCACGAACCTATTGTTGATGAAGTAATTTTTGAACAAACAAGGCAAATATTATTCTTGCAAAGAATAATAAGTAAAGCACATTCCCATAAACAAACCGAAATTAGACACCTTATTCAAAATCTTGTCAAGTGTTCAAACTGTAATTCAACCCTCGTTCCGATTAAAAATAATTTTCTCCAATGCTCCGCCTACATTCACGGCAACTGCCATTCGTCACACAGCGTAAAAATTGAAAAGATTGAAAGAGTTGTAATTAAAGCAATAAATATTCTTATAAAGAACAATTTAATTAATGATGCTTTCACGATTAAAGAAACTTATCCCTTAAAAACGCAAAACGACTTACTATCCATAATTACAAAAAGAATAATATTTGACCGCAAAGCCTCCCACCTCAACATATTTCTCAGTCAAAATAAGTAACATTCTGCCATACGGCGGTCCAGACGGTGAGTTGGGTGCGTCATTGCGATATCTGAGTCAACGATTTGCAATGCCATTGCCAGAACTCAAGGGCACTCTCACCGACATAGGCACAGAGGAACTTAATCATCTTGAAATGATCGGTGCAATAGTATATCAGCTGACGAAAGACCTCACCGAGGATGAAATCAAGGAACAGGGATTCGGTGACTATTTTGTTGACCACACAACCGGAATTTTCCCACAGGCGGCAGCAGGTTTTCCCTATACAGCTGCATCAATGCAGGTTAAAGGCGATCCGATAACCGACCTCCACGAAAGTATGGCGGCTGAGCAAAAAGCCCGAACAACCTACGATAACATCCTCAGATTCTGCGATGACTACGATGTAAAAGATCCGATTCGCTTTCTGCGTGCCCGTGAGGTCGTTCACTACCAACGCTTCGGCGAAAACCTCCGCCTCTTGACCGATAAACTCAACGAAAAGAACTTCTACGCCTTCAACCCCTCATTCGATAAAAAATGCTTCAAAAATGAATTGAAAAAGAAGAAAAAGTAAAAAATATGCACAAGTCCAAGTATTTATGGGCTTGTGCATTTCAATAAGCTTTAAATATAGTTATAACATTATCTAACTCCGGGTATTTTGGGGTAGTAAAAATAATTTTACCCTTTACACCTTTCTTGTGTATCAGTGTAAAATTAAGAGTATCGTCTTGACAATTTCATCTCAGATTTTATGTTGTAACTTAATTCTACTACAAAATCGTTTCTATGGAGATTCTTTTTTATTGTTTCATCTTCATTTTATAATCTATATATTTATTATTTTATGCAAATTAAATTTCTCCTTTTACATCGCATATTTCAAAAATGCGAAGAATTTCACATTTCTGTTTAAAAATACGAGAGCCAAACCTACTACTGTTGTAATAGCAGAAATAATCACAAAATATAGCAGACTATCCAGTTTACTTCCGTCAATAAAAATCGATAAAACAACAATTACCAAAGGATGCATGCAGTAGATTATTGTACTTAATCTTCTCAATATATAGCTGTGAGCTATGCTTATATTTATATTTCTGACAGACAAAAAGATAAATACAACTGCCGGTATTGTAAAAATACTATAAGACGAAACTATCTCAGGTGAATAAAAATTGAGAATCATTACCTCAGCAGAAAACGCCAAAAAGAGCATGAGTGATTATAAGACGGAAGACATACTGTTCTTTTCAGATGTAATCAATGGACTGCCAAGAAAAATACTTAACTATCACACACCTGAGGAGCTGTTTGAAACTCAGTTAGATAGAATATACGCCACTTAAATATTTGATACAACATTCCTTACTGCGATGACTTACAAATATCTACTTCAATGAACGTGATATTCTAAAAAAATGTTTCAACTTGCTATTGCAATTTGCGCCTAAAAAACTAATATCACAAATTATCTTTCAAATAAGTTATTGCACTCTCTCTGTAAGTTTTCAAAAGTTTCAAAATATTCAATTTATCTATTTCCTCTGTGCATACATCTTTAATATTGCTTACATCATTAACTGTGCGACTGCTCAAATCAAACTTTTCCAATAAATCTGATAATTTTTCTATATTGCTTGGCCTTATTAAAGTTGCAAATGGAGTCTGGTATTTTATTGAAAATACCGTTCCATGGAAAGTATCAGTAATCACATAATCTGCATTTTTTATGTATGCCAAAAGTGTAAAAGGATCAACATTTACATATAAATCTGTAAATGATTGTTTGACACCTATTGACAATGTTTTTTTACCTTTTGAATGTGCAAAGGCTTGTATTGCCTCCGCCTCAATTTTATTTATTCTTCCTGAATATGCATAAACAACAATATAGTTTGACAAATCGACATCTATGTTATCTACTTCGTTTGAAAAATCATACAGCAACACTGGGTCTATAGAATCAATAGGATCAATTGCTGTCAAAGTTTTTATTATATCATGGCTATTTTTATCCCGCACAGAAATAGCATCAAACTCTTTTAACAAATTAGATATTTCTGTTGTTTTTCCGTATTTATCCAGCTTTTCGATAGTGGTAGAACCAAATGATGCCGCATAAGTAATCAACTTTTCAGCACTATTTTCATATCCGAAAAGCTGAGGGCTGTAACCGACATCTAGATTTGGCTGTGTACAGTTGAACACCTCATCACTTCCGATTACAAGCACATCAAGTTTAGGAGAATATACTCTTTCATCAGTAACTCCTAACATTGGCAGCCACTCATTTTGAAAAGTATGACAAAAATTTGAAAAGGCTTTTGATGAATCTATGGACTGTTTTCTATTCATCCTGTATGGCGGTGAAAAAAATACTTTCATCATTCTCTTAAACTTACTTTCAAATTTCTGATTAGAAGAAATGCTTTCTGATACTAACGGTTCACCTACTCTGTAATCAACGAAAGTTACAGTATGCCCCATATTCTGAATTGTCTTTTTTAAGCCATATGCTTGAAGGAAAGAACCATAATTGATTATTCTCTGCATCGACATTATACCAATGTTCATACCCTATCTCCTAAGTAGTTTATTTATATACGCTCTTGCTAAATTTTTTATTTCATTTTTTTTGACGATTGTCTTTTGTTTTTTTATTTCATCTGAATAAACTGATTCTGCCGCTTTTTCAAAACCATAATTCTTGTACATATTCAAAAATTTATCTCGATGCGGATTCATTTTTGAAGGATAATTCAACTGTGCATTACCTTCTATTGCTTCATCAACAGGTCTCTCTTCGCAAAAACATTTATTTTTAACCCTATCAAAAAAAGAAACACCCTTTTTAGTGTTGATCAATACAACTGAAACAGCGCCTGAGTATCCATGTTTAAAAGGTTCTTTTAAACCGAGTCCCCAGAAATCTCCGATAGTAATATCTGACACTCTTTCATTGCAGGCATATTTACAATCATAACACGAATCATAATATGTTAATGCCTCAAAGAACGACAACAAATATGTATCAAGATTTTTATGCATCGAAACAAATGGTTTTACTGTATTTGAGGATTTTAGTGAAAAATAAAATTCATTGTCCTGCCTAAATCTGATTTCATCAGCTTTTCTGCTTTTTTTATTTTCGAAATAATGTATATGTTCATCAAGATACACCTGAGGCGGAGTTCCGTGACATATTATATCCACAAGTATCAGATTTCTAAAGTCAATCTTTAAGTATGTGCGCAATGCCGCTACCTGACATGGCAGACCAATGAAAATAACTTCATGTCCATCTTTTAGTTGATTTTTGATGTCAAGAAAAGTACTTCCCATTTTGCTATGTACATATTTTGAATTTTTAAATTTGAGAATGTTATTGTCATCATAACCTTTTATCACCACTTTCAGGTCACTATCATACACCGCACCGTAACATATACCTTTATTCTTTAAAACCTCATTATAAAAGACCGATGCCGCACCGCCTGATGTGCTTGTTTTTCTATCTTCAGAGTCACTACTCCAGACAGCATATGCCTTTTGCGGAATATTCCCATTTAACTCATTAAGAACATGACATGATTTTCTACATAAGCCACAATCTATACATTTTGCATCGTCTATTCTAGGATAGCAAAATCCGTATTCATTTGTTTCAAAATATATCGCGTTTTTGGGACACGATACCGTACACGCACCACATGAAGTGCATTTTTCCTTTTGACATAACTGCATAATGTATCCTTTCTAAACGAAATTACTTGTTGTGACCAGTTAATATTTTTTCTTTTAAATACCTTGCTTTATCAATACAAAAGTTTATTATACAGTATTCCGGAGAGAATGATTTTATTTTTCTGTACTGTTCACATATACTCAATCTTCTATCTCTTATCCAAAAATAAGTATAATTATTTTTCAATCTTTTTAATGCAGTTTCATAATTTTCATTTGCTCTTTTATTATATTTTAAAGCGACATTTTTTATCATCTGCAATCTTTTTACCGCATCTTCAGCATTACCTCTTGCAAAATCTGACATAAGCGTATTTTCTGATAATTTTGTATAATGATACAGATGCGCAGAAAAAGCATAAACAAACTCTGTATCAGATTTTTCAAAATATTCTACTGAAAATCTTAAATCCTCACCCATCGACAAATTCTCGTCAAACCGGACATTGAACTTTTCAATAATCTGCATATCAAACAGTTTATTCCACAAAGCGGTAAGGTAAAGCTCTGCATTAAGCTTAAAGGCGTCGCCCAGGCTTACCTTTTCTTCTCCGCCGCTCCAAGAATATTTAACAGGTTTGCAATGATTAACCTCATCGTGATATATAAATCCACAAATTGGCACTGTATTATACTTTTTAAAATTATTCAACAATTGTTCAAGGTAATCGGATTCAACATAGTCATCACTGTCTACAAAACAAATGTAATCTCCCTTTGCTTTTTCAATCCCGTTATTTCGTGTTGCAGAAACGCCTACATTATAAGGATTATCTATAGCGATTACATTAGAATATTCTGACTCATACTGTTTACATATACTGCGACTGTTGTCTTTTGAACAATCGTTTACCAGAATTATTTCCGTATTTTTTAAAGTTTGTCCAATGAGAGAATCCACGCATTTTTTCAGCGTTTTCTCAGCATTATAAACTGCTACAACTATACTTATTTTATCCATAATCACTCAAACGCTTTCCTGATTGCTTTGATTAGAATTCCGTCTTTGTAATAACGCCTGCCCTGTATTATATCCGGCAGATACTCACAATTCTCGTATTGAGAAAAATAAACCGAGTCTTCACATTCATACACTTTGTTATTTACAAAGAGAATCTTCGGATATTTAATTTTTTTGAAATTTTCGAAGTCCTCTTTTGAGAACCCATTCTGTTCAACCATAATTACAAATATTTTTTTGGGATTAACCCTTTTCTTTCTATCTTCCCATTTTTGTAAAGCATCTTCACACGAATCATAGTGCATAAAAAATATCTTTATGTCATCAAGTGTTCCAATCGGATACTTCTCACCCATTTCAACTACAGGTGTAAAAGATAAATAATAATCAAGATCATTTACAAATTTAATAAAATCGCTTGCTGTAAAAAAGAGATTTACCGTAGGGGTTAAGAATTTGCAATTCATATCATGATAAAAAGTTCCGCCGATACAATTCATAGATATAAGCGAAATATCAGACAAGTACACTTTGCCCTGCACCTTTTTAATCATAACTTTATTTCTGATTATATTGTAATACTCGGTTAATTTCATAGCTAACTCACTCGAATAATATCAGATTTTTGTTTTCTTCGAACCGTTCTGTACCCTTTTTTTTAGAAAATTTATTAAAGACTTTAATCAGAATTCCGGGTTGTTTATAAGGATATTTTTTAATCAAAGCGTTTAATTCTTCGCTTACATCAGTCAATTGTGACCTATAGAAAAGTAAAGAATCGGACAATTTATTGTAATATGTCTTTCGAAGTTTCGGAAATCTACTACTTACATATTCATATCTCTCAACAAAACAATCTATTCGATCATAAATCAATCTATTTTTCGCATTATTATTCATAACGCTTGATTTTCTCATTCTGTAAAAATAAAAGGGCTCTGTAGTATTTACAATCCTTTTTGCATTACATACAAGCTTATATGTAAAAAACTCATCATCAATTTTTCTGCCTACTGGAAATCTTATGTTATCTAATAATGAAGATCTAAAAAGCTTATTCCAAAAAACAGCAAACTTCCAATCAGATAAAAAGTGTTGCAAATATTTTTGCCGGGTTAACACTGTGCACGATTTTTTGAGAGTGGAATACTGCCTCATGATAATTTTATTTACATACACCTGCTTAAATAAACATTGCACAATATCAGAATCATATTGTTTCATCAAAGAAACCATTTTTTCGTACATCGATAAATCTATATAATCATCACTGTCAATTATTGAAAAGTATTCACCTTCAATCAATTCAAGACCTGTGTTTTTAGCGACACCTGCACCCTGATTCTCTTGATGAACAACTGTAATACGACTGTCTTTCTTTGCGAATTCATCACAAATTTTGCCCGAATTGTCAGTTGAGCCGTCATCTACAAGAATAATCTGTAAGTTCTTGTAGGTTTGATTTACAATTGAATCAAGACATTCTCTGATATATTTTTCAACGTTATATACCGGTACAATTACAGATATTAATTCTAAATTCTGCATTTCTTCTCCTTGCTAAAAAAGTGACTCATCAAAATCAATATTCAATGCTTTTAATCGCTCTTTTGTTGACTCATTTTTCGGTACGGCAGGAACTCCAACTAGAACTCCATATCCTCTCTTGTAATCTCTTATCACTACTGCATTAGCTCCAATTCGAGTATTATTACCAATTGTAATTCCACCTAAAACCTTTGCTCCACACATAACCATGACATTGTCCCCAATAATCGGAGATTTCATATCATCATTATATCCAATAGTAACCTGTTGATTAACAGAAAAATTTTTACCTATTTTCTGAGCTGCAATATATGTTGCAAACCCATGTTGAATATAAAAGCCACCACCGATATCAGGACACTCTATATACAATGTTTTTTCAGGAGGATACCATAAAGCTACCCACTTACAAAACAATCGATGCGGTTTTGCATACCTGTTCCTATATATGAATAAATTTCGAAATTCTTTATATTCTGATAACAAAATTATAATTTTTTTTAAATACGAGCATTCTGATTTTGTCCACCTGACAACATCTTCTTGCAACAAAATATTGTTTCTATATATAGGATAAAACAATAATATCGGAACAAACCTAATAAATGATAATAATAAACGCATAATAAAACAATCCCAACATTAATCCATATTTACTTTTTTAAAAATCTTTTCAAAGGTTTTGAAAAGATATCTTTTTCATAATGATTCATCGAAAAAAACCAACATGACAAAAAATAAACTAAAACAAAACCCAGTATTACAAACAGCAAGTTCCAATATGAATTTATATTTATAAAGCAATTTATAAAAACACCATACACAATAGGAATAATCATACCCGGCAAAATTCGAAATATACTTTTCCAAAAAGCAGGAATATCAATACCAACCTTTTTATAATTGTAAATATTCATAAATATAACGGTGCCGATAAACATACACAAACAAGTTGCAAATGCAGCACCAATTCCACCGTATAAAAGTGAAAGCGGTATAGTAATTATAATATTCACAATAGCAATAAGAAAATATACAACACTTCTCGCTTTATGCATATTCTTTGCTTTCTGTATTTCAAGACCTATATTTTGAAAACACGGTACATACACAGAAATCATAAGTAATAATCCAATCCAATATGCGTCACTATATTCATTACCTACCCATAAATACACAAACTGTCGTCCCCAAAAAATATATCCCAAAAGAATTAAAGTTACAATGTAAAACTGTATTCTTCCAATTCTGATAAAAATCTCGTTAGTTTCATCATCAGATCCGCTTTCTGCTATAATTTTGTTAATTTTAGGTGCAAATACACTTGATGCTGAAGTTGAGAATGCCATAAAATAATTTTTAAAATTAGAACCTACAGAGTAAATGGCAACCATTATCGAACCTGAAAAAATACCTAAAATAATGTTATCAGTTGAGAAAGTCAACTGATCAGTTATCGTATTTAGGAACAGAAAAGCCGAAAACACAAAAATATTTTTAAATAAATTCTTGTCAAAATTATCAAATTTATATTTTAGATCCAACACTTTTTTTGCATAACAATAATAAACTACATATGTCAAAAAACTTATAACAAGAGTTGCAACTGAAATTGTTACAACATTTCCGCCGTGATAAAGCAACAATAAATTAATACACGGTTGTAATACACAAGCGATAATCAAACACAATCTAATAAACACAAATCTTTCATATGCTTGAATCGTCATAGCCGTGGTATTAAATAAAAATGTGATTACGAACTGTATAACAGTACATATCATAATCCACTTTATTTCCTCTAATTGAGTATCAGAATAATTCGCCTGAAAAATATATGGCGATAAAAAAACGAGAACCATACCAACTATTAGGGTAATAATCGAAATGACAATGTATATTGTTTGAAACATACCATTAGTTCTATATTCTTTTTCCTTGTCACCCGTAGCTCTTGCCTGTGCGTTAAATCTAACATATGATGCACCTATTCCCATACTTAATAAGCTTAAATATGATGTAATTGAATTTGCTGTTCCAATAAGTCCATATTCACTTTGACCTAATATTCCTAGCATAATCGGAGTATATATCAGCGAAATTGTATTACTGAGAAATATGTAAATATAAGAGAGTATAGAACCAGCTTTTCTTTGATTTAATGCCATAACTTTATCTTTTCCCTTAAAATGTAATAAACTTTTTCTTTGAAGTTAAGTTTTTTATAATAATCTTTTTCATCAATTTTATGAATTAAATCAATAAAATCTGTTTTACCGAATTTTTTATAAAAAACATCACTGTATTTCCCTTTGGCAACAGGAGTTACTAAGCACGGATTCTCCTTAATAATTTGTTCTAAAGGTGTGTCCATAGAAAATAACTTATCACTGATTTTTTCAAAGAAACTTTGCCCTTTGGAGGAGTTCAATAGCACTACCGAAACACCATTGTCATCAGAAACATCATAATACTTGTCAAATCCCCAATAATCACCCAATGAAATATCTGAAACACGAGGCATTTTCTTAAAATTGCACTCATAGCAACAAGGCCTTAAATATAGATTATGTTTTAAATAACCAATCATATACTCATCAAGCCATCGTTCTTTTCGATAAAATGATCCATCTTCAAAAGAAATCTTAGTTGTTGAACTATTCCAGCCTAAATCCTTATTTCTAAACTGAATTTCTGTAATTTTCGATTTGGTATGTCTTTCAACTGATTTAAGATAGTCTATATATATTTTTTGACTAATTACTCCCCTACAAACCAAATCAATTGTCAAAAGTTTCTCATAATCTTTTAGTAAAAAATTTTTTAAACCGGCAACCTGACATGGTGTACCTACAAACATAACATAATTATCTTCATAAAGTAACTTTTTTATTTTAACAAATAAATCAGACAACTCACTTTGTGCATATTTGGTTTGTCTGAGTTTATTTATATCTTTTTTATCAGAAATTATCGTGTGCTGAATTCTAAAATTTTCAACAAACTCAGCTGCCACTATATAACCGCCATTTGAAATAAATTTTTCGGCTATTGCTGAAAAAACTCCACCTGATGTACTCTTTACTCTTATATCATTATCCAAATTCCATGCAGCTTTAACAATCGGTTCGGCATAGCTATTATCTGTACACACCGTGTTTATTTCAGGGCATACTCTCTCACAAAGGTTACAATTAACACATTTGTCAACATTAACAGTCGGATACTTAAAACCTGAAAAGTCTTCTTTCAAAGTTATTGCTTTTTTAGGACAGATGCTATAACAAGCGCCACATCCGGTACAATTAGCTTTGTCGTTAATTGAAATCATCGTGTTTATCCTTTCAAAATAAATATTCCCTCAAATATAAAATACAATAAAAGGTTATTTTAAATTTCTAAGTTCACCGACTGCAATACCTGCCTTTTTCTTGTATTTAGGAATTATATCGTTCAAAGTATTTTTTATTTGGCTTTCATTATCAAAAATGTATTTAAAAGCATCTGTAAGCTCAGAATCATTTTTCATATTCTGGACAGAAATAACATAGTTCTCATATGACCCGAATAAATCTGTTGCAATGCCTCTTGACTTGATTGAATAACCTACTGCAAGAGCCGGAACACAAGTTGAATATGCCGCAATAGTCGCATGTGTTCTTGCACCTACAAAAAATCTACATCTGCTGATAAACCCTTTTAGTTCTTCACAATTGTGATCTTCAAGCAAAATCACCCTGTTTGTATCTTTGAATTTCTTATACAAAGAAATAAGAGGTTTTCTATCGTTATTATACTCCCACACAACATGGGGAATCAAACAGATACTCATATCGGTTTCGGACAAAATGTACTCAATCAACTTTACATAGTTGTTAAATGCAATACTGTCACCATTCTCGTAATCGTTAATAAGAGGACTAATATTAATACCTACTGTATTTCCTTCAACAAATCCTTTTGGAAGCGGAAGTTCTTTTTTATTAAGCAAAAATGCTGGATCTGCAACCTGAACAGCGGAAATGCCGTAATTCTTCAGCACCTCATAAGAAAGCGGTTCTCTAACGGTGATTAAATCAAAACCTTTCAAATCCTCAACAACTTCGGGAGTCATAAATTCTTCTTCAATTGAACAACCCCAGAACACATTTTTTCTACAATACTGTCTTATCTCTTTGTCAAGCTCAACTCCCTGTTTAGCAGACCACGGATAGCAATAATTGTCACCGCCTATTGAAATTGCGACAGAATCCTTGAAAAGCTTTTTTATAAACAATTTATGTAAAGCATCGCTTTTTTTTAAGATTTTAAATTTAAAATATGACCACAAAAATGAAAGACTTTTCTTGTTCACCTCATCAGTTGCAACGATTTCGTCAACAACATTTGAAACACCATACTTGTAATCCTCTGACACATTTTGCGACCAAAGAATTACATCCGAACCGGTTGCATCTTTTGCAATTTTAGTTGTAGTCCTGACGAGTGCCTCACATCCGTGATTTCCACTTCCGCCATGCATATACAATACTGTTTTCATAAAAACCTCATTAAAATCCAATTTTTAAAACTGATTTTATCTTACAGCAAAGATAAAAATTAAACTTTGCAAGCATAAAATATTTTTTAGAACTGTCTTTTATTGTATTTATTTCATCAAAAGACAAATTACAATTCTTTTTATACTTTTTTATTATGCTGAGGGCCTTTTTCTTATCTGCACCTGACATAAATTTCAACACAGACTGATAGGCAAACATACATGAACCATACAAATCAATCTTTGCTTGCATACTGAGGTCAGGAAAATTGTTCTCAATATATTTTTGCCGATTAGCCTTGCCCTCAAGTGCATCTAATCTGCGAATATTATAGCCAACGCCCATAATACTGCTGTTTCTCTGGAAATAATAATACATAGTTTTATTGAGCTTTGAAACCTTGTTTGCTCTGCCAAATACCTGATAAGTCCAGAATTCATCCTCATTCAGCTTACCGACAGCATACGGAATATCTTTGATAAGTTCTGTTTTATAAAGCTTATTCCAAACATGCTGATGAAAGGGATTTTCTGCAATCAATGCAGACATTGCGTCCTGAGTATCATATGTTTTTTCCAATAAATCATCGTTAAACTCATCAAAGTGGTTATCCTCATAGAATTTTACAACACTGCACTCAGCAATATCGCTGTTTTCTTTGTTCATAACATCCAACAGACATTCAAAAAAGTCGTCAGACACATGATCATCGCTGTCAATAAAGCTGATATACTCGCCTGTTGCAACAGCCATTCCTGCATTTCTGGCATCGGAAAGTCCACCGTTTTTTTTATGAATAACCTTGATTCGGCTGTCTTTTTCGGCATAATCATCACACATCTGAGGACAACGGTCAGGTGAACCGTCATCAACAAGGATTATTTCAAGATTTTTATATGTCTGATTTACAATGCTGTCAACACATCTTGCAAGGTATTTTTCAACATTATAAATCGGTACTATTACACTTATCAGTGGGTTCATAATAAACTTCACCTATTCATACAATTTTTTCTGAAAATGCTTTGAATAAAATCTATACATTGGATCAAATAAAAAAGGCAAATAAGTAATTACATTTCCAAGAAATCTTGTTTTCTTGCTTAAAAGAGAGATTTTATTCTTCTTATTGACAATAATATGCCTAACTGTCTTCTTTTCATTAAAAAAGATTTTTCTTATATCTTTATCAGCACACACAATAGTTGAATAAACATTTATACATGTGTTCAAATAAGCAGCTTCACCTTTTTCTTTTAAGTTAACATCAATGCTGTCAAGAATTATTTTTGTTACTTTTATTGGATCAAATATTAAATTTTTATTCAACTTTTGTCTTGATGCGGAAGTCATACGAACAATATAGTGATACGGGCAAAAATCTTCAAAAACCGATTTTTTGGATTTTAAAAATAAATAATAATTCCACAGTAAGTCTTCGTTAATTTTTATATTCAAGTCTACTTTATCAAAAAAATCGCTAAAAAGCGAAGATTTATAAAGTTTATTACATAGCCCTGGCTCTACTATTGAACCGTCAAGTAAATCTTTTATACCCGTGTCTTTATCCTGTATTCTAATTTTATCGGTATTATGGAAATAATTTATTCTACCGTCAGAAAAGACCATCTGATAACCGCAATGTGATATATCAGCATTATATTTTTGGGCATTATCAAACAATCTCTCATACATATCAGGTTCTATTACATCATCACCGTCAGTAAAACCTATCCAATCGCCCTTAGCCGCCAAAACACCTTTCATTCTCGCAACCGACACACCGCTGTTTTTGATATGTAAAATCTTGATTACATCTCTATGCAAATCGGCATAATCATCAATAATTTTAGCAGATGAATCAGTTGAACCGTCATCAACAACTATAATTTCAATGTTTTTATAAGTCTGAGATAAAATACTATCTAAGGTTCTTACAATATAATTCTCTAAATTATATACCGGAACAATTACACTTATTAAATCACTCATCATAAAGCACTCAACATTTCTTCAACAGCTTTTACTGTTTTTTCGGTACTGAAAGCTTTACCACGCTCTTTTGCTTTTGCGGCATAAGCTTCAAGCAAATCAGGCGTTGTCAGCATTTTCTTGATGCCCTCATAAAGTGCATCTTCATCATTTTCTGTTACGATACCGTACTCGTTGTTTTTACCTAATAATTCGTACGCACCACTACAATTTGTGCTAACAACAGGAGTTCCGACAATCAATGCTTCTGTAACAGCTGTACTGAAGCCCTCTCTTCTCGAAGAACAAACATACAAATCTGCCTTTCTAACATATTTATACGGATTATCTCTGTAACCTAAAAATGTAAAAGTATCGGTAAGATTATTTTCTGTCAAATACTTTTCGTATTTTTCTTTTTCTTCGCCTATTCCGAGAATATAAATATGATTTTTTATATTTTCTTCAATAAGCTTTTTATGTATCTTCATTAACCTGTCATAACCCTTTGAAGGTACAATTTTTGCTACTGAGATAATATTGATTATGTCCTTGCTAAAATTAACATCATCAACTTTCTCATCGGAAAGTTTTTTTATTTTTTCTGATTCATTTGTATTATACAGAACTTCAACAGATTTCTTAGTATCAAAAATTGATTCAAAATCATCTTTTACAGTGTCAGATACACAAACAGTCCTGTCAAACTTTGAATAGCAATCTAATGCTTCTTTATAGCTTCTAAAGCTCTTGGAAGCAAGCTCTTTTGTATGCTGTTCTATGTGAATCCAGCTGACAAGCTTAGTATTTGGATTAGTGCAACCGCTTACAATTCGTGCGGTAGGACCTTCAAGGTAAGAAACGATTATGTCATAGTTATCTCTGATAAAATACTTAAACAGTTTTTCAGGAGAAAAAAGTTTCATCACATATGTATTGCCACGAGGCATTCTCTTGAACCCGCCGATATATTTTACATCAGAGTTAAGATACTGTCGATTAACACCTACATCGAACAAAGTTTGAACTGTTACATCAAATTTTGTTTTATCCATATTATTGGCGAGATTAACCAAAACTTTTTCAGCCCCACCGTGTGCGAGATTAGGAATAAGAAATAAAACTTTTGTCATATCCAGGATTCCTCACTCCAACTATTTACAAAGAATAAAGATCGTTCATGCCAATTTAAGCCATATGCAAACAACATCTGATACAAAAAATATATTGTAAACAAACCGTATGATGCAATTTTTACCCAGTGATATTTTTCAATATGTACCATCTCATTAATGTTCCACACTAATAATGTAACAGCAAATATTTCAAAATACAAATTAAATCTGGCATATACAGCGGAGAAAATGCCAGCCGTAGTGAACATCAAGAAAAATAGGCTCATATTAAATACTATATCATAATATTTGTATTTTTTCTTCATCAAATCTCTATTTATGTATGATATAGCAATCGGTACAGAAGCAACTAATACTCTAAAAATATTTATACTATAATTCCAATCGTCCTTCACATATTTTACTCCATAAACAGTATCAGAAATAAGGTTATCGATAAAACCTCCCATAAATGGCGATGCAATCACTATTATCAATAACAATATTATAATTAATTTAGTCATTTTACCCCAAGCTTCTGCATACAAAAAGAAATACAACACAAACCATATATAAGCCGATGTATGTATTTGTGCAACTACAAAAATTAACGGAAAGAATATATACCATCTTCGTTTTGCAATCAAAGGAAAGCAAGCAACAATAATTGATGTAACTAGATACTGTCTAAGACCATTCAACGAATGATCCCAACAACCAAATGTTACAAAAATATAAAATGCGAACTTCAAATCACCACTATAATTATACAAAAAATACATCAATGGAAAAATTGTCAAAAAAGATGTAATTTCAATAAACACTCTGGGATTACTGGAAACATATGTATGCAAAAAAGACAAATATAATTTAAAAAGCCATTCTTCACCTATCTTAAACGTAGATAAACACTGATTAAACGGCATCACATTTTCAAAGAAATGCATATAAGTTACAGTATCTCCATATGCATATCTTTGACCTGAAACGTACACTAATAGAAGAGTTCCAAGAATAAAAAATAATTTATTAGTATCTCGTACAATCGTTCTTTCACTAGTTATATTATACTGATCCACTGGTATATTGCCAATATAAAAAAGCAAAAAAACCAATAATGGTGTAAAAATAAATACATTCATTAACTAATCCCCTTCAACTCGCATATGTGAAGATTTAGATTTTTTTATTATCACTAATTTTAAGAAAAAACCACAAGGAATACTGACAATTGTAAGGGCTTTTTCAGGAGATTCAGATATAAAGTGCTTGTTTCGGGCAATTAATGAACTAGACACATAATGAATACAAGCTTTAATTTTTTTGCCAAAACTTTCACTGTATTGCATTTGTATCTTTCTCCAGAAAGCAAAGCTCTTTGGGCATTTCATGTACTGCTTATACATAATGTGTGAATTACCGTCTTCTTGGTATTCTACATCGCACACTACTTCATTTAAAACAGCAAGTTTATACTTCTGATCTATCAATTTATATTTATATGCAAGTGCAAGATATTTTTCATTATCAAATACCGGATACTCAGGGACTGAATTAATAATATCAGTACGATAAATGAGCTTCTTATCCCCTGAGCCACCTGACGCATAATAACCCGACAATGTGGTTTCTGTCATATCTTTAGGAAAGCCTTTTCCTATAACCTTTCCCGTATTCATATTGGCGTCGAGTGCAATAATACCTGCATAACCCCTGCTTTTTACCTGATTCCATTTGTTTATAATTTTTTCAACAGCGTTCTCAGATAAAGCGTCATCAGAATCTATACAAGTGTTGAGTTCGGTATTTATATTTCTATACGCAACATTGTGTGCGGTATGCATACCGCCGTTTTCTTTATATATGTACTGAATTTCAAAGCCGTTATCTTTGGACATCCAGTCTTTTACTAATTCAGCAGTATTATCAGTTGAACCGTCATCAACTATAAGCCACACGAAATCCTTGCATTTTTGGGAACACAAAGATTTATATGTACGACCTATTGTATGTGCCCTATTATAAGCAGGTGTAAACACTGTTAAAGTCTGCATAACTATTATTCCTCAACCGAATTTAAATAAAATTCTTCAAGTTTTACAACATTCTGTTTAACATCAAAACCTGATTTTTTTATATCATCAATCGTGTTTTTTCTAATCATACTTTGTTTTTCTAAGACAACATCCGCCCACTCATCAATCGGCAAGTTCAAATCTAACGACTCAGCAAGGTCTGTAACTCTGCATCCAGACGGAACACTGTCAGAAATGATACACGGCAATCCTGCAGCCTGCGCTTCTATTATTGAAAGTGGCAATCCTTCATACAAAGACGGAAACAAAAAGACATCCATTGCCTGTAGTATTCTATTCACATCTCCCCTGTTTCCTAAAAAAAACACGGAATTCGATAAACCAAGATTATCAACTTTTTCTCTTATATTACTCTGTCCGTTACCTGTTCCTACAAGAAGCAGTTTGGAATTTCTGTTTTTATCATGTACACTCTTAAAAACATCAATCAAAAACGGATGATTCTTTTGAGGATTAAATCTTCCGACATGTCCAATTACAAAATCAGATTTGCTGATTTTCAGTTCGTCACGCACTTGATTTCTTATTTGACAGTCATACCGATATTTTTCAGCGTCAATTGCATTATTTAAGACAGTATATGCATTTCCGCCAAACATCCAATCTCCTGCCTCTTTACCGCAAGAAAAAAGATGCGTAGCGTACTTAGGAATTAAATGTTTTGAAAGAAGCTTAATGGGATACTTTAAATTTTTGTCTTGGCTTTTATTATGCGAATGTGCAATTCTCACCTTAACGCCATGTTTTTGTGCAATTTTCAAAGGATATGCACTCATGCAATCCAAATGTGAATGCACAATATCGTACTTATGATTATCAAAGAAGTCATCAAGCGCATTAAAATAGGCCTTAGAAAAGGGATTCAGCATAGGCATATGATAAATATGTCCGCCTAAAGATAATATCTCATCATCATAATCAGCCTTTTCCTGACGATGTACAAGAAAATCAAATTGAATTTTAGTACGGTCTATGTTTCTGTAATAATTCATAATCATAGTTTCAAGACCGCCACGCCCCATGTATGTTACAATATGTAATATTCTTAACATAAAATTCAATTACCCTTCATTTTATAGAATTAAAGTTTTAAAGCCTTTATTGTATCGTTTACAACGATTTTTTTATCAAATTCGTCCACCATTTTTTGTCGGGCGTATTTACCCATAACTTCTCGTTTTGAAATATCTGTTTCAAGAAAAGCTTTCATTTTTTCATAAAGGCTGTCAACGCTTTTAGGTTCACAAAGCCAACCTGTATATTCATTTTCCACCGACTCTCTGCAACCCGGAATATCGGTGGTAATGACAGGTCTGCCTGTTGCCGAAGCTTCGAGATTTACATTACTCATACCCTCGTGATAGCTTGGCATTACAACACAATCGGCGGTCGCATAGTAAGGTCTTGGTTCTTCCTGAAATCCATGGAATTTTACAACGCCCTTACTTTCAAGTAACTCAACTCTTTCCTTGTATTCATCTTCAAAAAAGCCTACAAGGTCAAGTACAAATTTATAGCCGTCATCGTGAAGCTTCTCAGCCGCAGAAAACAATTCATCCATACCCTTTTCCTTCATGATTCTGCCAAGATACAAAAAATGCGGCGGATCACTTTTCGGGTAAGGCTTGTACTCATAAATTTCAAGATTGATTCCTGCGCCGTTCAAAATAGTTTCTTTCTCGGCAGAAATAATCTTTCTGTCAACAAATTCATCTGCATTAACCTGATTTTCAAAAAATACCGTTTTTACATTTTTAAAAGCGGTTTTATAAAGAACTGTCGCAAACTGAGCAAGTCCGGGCTTTTGAAATGCCGTTCCTAATCCCTGAACATTCGCATAAAACGGAATATTTAACTTTTCACACATCAATCCACCGTAAACATTTGGTTTGATAGAGTATGTAATTACCAAATCAGGGTTTTCTTCCTGTAATATTTTTTTATAAAATTTCATAAGTGAAAAATCGTGAATCGGATTAACCCCTCTGCGCTCCATCTTAGTTTCAATACAGCGCAGTCCCATATTTATGAAATCCTCATGATGTCCTACAAAAGGCATACTCAGTACGACCTCATAGTTTTTCATAAGTTCTTCAATCAATTCTTTTCTGAAACGATACAGCATGTAAGAATGATTGGTAAGAATCATAACTTTTTTACGATTATTCTTCATCAGCAATTGCTCCTGTTCCGCCCTCAACTACACCATCATGCTTAAACACGCTTACAACTGTCATAAAAAGGCATTTTAAATCAAAAACAAAACTGACATTGTCACAATAAACCTTATCCATCTGAACTTTTTCAGGGATAGGAAGCTCATCTCTGCCGTTAATCTGCGCCCAACCCGTCAAGCCGGGTTTTAAATCATTTATACCGTACTCATCTCTTTCAGAAATCAAATCATCCTGATTCCAAAGTGCAGGTCTTGGACCGATAACCGACATATCGCCCTTAAAAATATTAAAAATTTGAGGCAATTCGTCAAGACTTGTCTTTCTTAAAAACGCACCCACCTTAGTTATATACTGTTCAGGATTTTTAAGAAGATGTGTAGGACAATCCTTGGGAGTATCAATTCTCATTGTGCGAAATTTCAGAATATTGAAATATTTTTTGTTTTTTCCTATTCTTTTCTGCCTAAAAAAAACAGGACCTTCGCTCGTGCATTTTATTATGGCACATATCGGAAGGTAAAGTACTGACAGACACACTATCGCTGCAAGTGAACAGATAATATCAAGCATTCTTTTCACAATTCTGTTATAAAACGACATTTTTCTGTCTTTCATATTTAATACTCCTCAACCCAAAACTAACTTACGCAATACATCTATAGAATTATACCACAGAAAGCATCAATAAGCAATAAAAAAGGAGAATATGGAAAAAAGCAATTAAAAAAAGTGTTTTTTAACAAATATAGAAATAATTACGCAAGGGTTTGTTGTAATTATGATTTAATTTTGCTAATGCAGTAAATAATTCTAATTGTTTTTATTGATTTATGCAATTTTCTTATGAGATATAATAACTCTGCCGCAAAGCAAGCACAAATTTTAATGTCAGAATGCACACTTTCAAAGGAAACACAAGACCTTTTATACAGATATTTTGCGGCTGCGGCAAATCTTTACGGAGTTATCGAAATCGGCAAACTTCTTAAAATTTACAACAGTCAAAACGAGCCTCTAAGCAAAGAAAATTTTCTGTCATTTGTTGAAAATATGAATTTTAAGGTCAAGCATTTTTGACGAAATTTCTTTTGTACCCGAACGGAACCCATCGGTATCAATTTTTGTATCAAATCTCAAAATACCGTCAACCGCCATTTTTTCATATCCTTTCAGTTTTTCGGGTGTCTCCTGTAGTTTAATGTCTTCAGACAATAAAAAAGTACTCTGATTTCTCAAAGTGCTGATTTGATGTGTTAAATTTTGTTACGGCAAGTTGCAGGCAAGTTAAATAATGCCGTAAATAAGCCGTTTTTCTTGCTCTGAACATATTCTCGGCAAGTTAAACAACAAAACCGCCCTTTTTACGGAGCGGTTAAGATTTATGCTGTTTCTCTTTGTGTTTTGTTTTGTTTGGGATTATCGGGCATATCAGTCATTTTTGACATTCTCGCAAGCATTTCTTCTATGCCTTTTCTTCCTCTGTCCCTGTCGTCAATATTCATAACAGATTTATTTTGATTTTGCATACTCAATGCCTCCTTCATAACAACGCTTCAAAAACTTTTTCACAAAATCCCTGTCATCAATATCACCATTCGGATACGATTGATAAATCTCGTTTAAAAGTTTTCTTGTGTTATTAAAACTATAATTGTCAAGTTTATTTAAAATATACACTTCTCCCTGATTTGTTACCACAGATATTGCTTTTATCGCTTTCTCACACACAAAAGTATCTATGTCACCAACAGAAAAAATATTTGTACTTGGATGATTATGCAGGTAAATAAGCGATTGCCTTTCGGCGTGAGCGATAACAGAAACAGCAAACGGATTTTTTCCCGGTGAAACAACAAATTCATTTCCTGAAATTCGCACTTCATTATTAAAATCCAAATTTTCAATAAAAAGAACCTCATTACTGTTGTTTTGTTTTTTGGCAACATTCAATAATTCTTTGTGTTTTGATTTCATCAGAGAAGCCTGACTGTATGAAAAATCACTTGGCTTAACCAAACTCACCTTTTCAATAGCTGTATCAGTAATAAAAATCTTATGGTCACGCTTTTTCGCTTGTTCCAAGTTACCCACATCCTCTGATTTTATTATAACAGTTTTTTGAGATTTTGCAACTGCTTCACTTGAAATCTTGTTGACATTCCCTGCTTTTTTCGCCTTTTCTTCAAGCATATTAGCCCTATCGTGCCACTCATCGGCTCGGGTTTGGGCTATTCGTTTATTGTCCTCGTCAAGGCTGTATTCAGCACGGCGGTCAAAGCGTTCTGCCTGACGTTAAATGCTGTTGTTACTCTGATTTTCATTCTGTCACCACCTTTTCAATATTTTAAACTGGTCGATTTCGACCGGTTTAAATGCAATAAAAAAGCACTCTGATTTCTCAAATTACTGATTTGATGTGTTAAGTTTTTTCGGCTCTATAATAAAAGTTGGGGTAGAAAAAGAGCCTACAAATAAAAAGCAAAAAAAATAGAGCATATTTTGTCAAAATCCGTTAAAAGGAATTGCTTAAAAACCTGAAACGGAGGACAAAATATGCTCTACAGATATTTTACAGAAAAGCTCTTAGGGTTCTGCTCGAATGTACTCAGCCAAAGACATCGAAGAACTTAACGCTAAAAATATTGAATATCCTGACGGCTCAATGCACACGCTTTACGAAGCAGAACAACAGCAAAGAGCTTTTGAACGCAAAATCAGGGCAACCAAAAGAATACTTGCCGCTTGTGATGAGGCTTTGAATAACCTCTCTGATGAAGAGCTGTTACAAAAGTTAGAAAAAAATTTCAGTCATTATTCCGTTAAGATGAAACGGCAGGAATCAGAACTGAATAGCTTTTGTAATAAGACGGGATTACTCAAAGATAATTCACGCTCTCAGGCTTACGGATTTAGCAGAAGTACGGCTCAAAAGGCGGTTTCATCTGCCAACAAGCATTATGTGACTTGGAGTAAAGAACATAATATCAATAACATAGAAACACTTGCAGAATATTATAATGTGAAGTATAATGATAGCGAAAGATATGCTATTTTGAAAAAATATGTTAGTTCTATTGATACAGGTATGTTATCTCCATTAACGGGCTTTGATATATATGAAGAGTACTATAACATTATACAAAACGAACTTATAGGATTAACTGCTTCATCTGGTATAAAAATTAAATCACAAAGTAAGCATTTCCTTGAACGTGTGTTTGGCACTAAAAATGATTCTACGCATGAGAATGAATCAAGAAGTGGAGTGCCTTTAGATGATATAAAAGATGCTATACTCAATGGTGAAGTAAAAATTACACATGGTGGTAATAGTGTTTTACATTCAACAGAAAAATGTGGTGTTACTATCAATCCATATACTGGTAAATTGATACAGGCGAATCCAAAGTAGGTGATTATATGATTTTTACGCTGCCTAAAAAGGACTTTAATTTTTTAGAGGATAAAATCCCTCTTGCTTACAAGTTGGTAACAATAAAAGAAGAGAAAAACAATATTATTTATTTTGATGTGAAAGAAATTAGCAATTTTCAGGATGAAATCACCATGGAGATTGTTGATAGCGGTATGGATGATGAGGATACTGTTAACAAGTTAGGAAAAAGAATGTATCAGATTTATGACAATCTACTTTATCAAAAACGCAATAATGTTTAAAGTGTTTATTTGCCTTGTATCAGCTTTTGTTGCTAAAAGGTAAAGTTACATAGTCGATTTGATTAAAACAGAATTAAACGAATTTAAAAGGGTATTAAAGGGGTGTTTGAAACATCCCTTTAATACCCTTATTTTTACGATTAGAAGGTGTTTTTATGGCTAAATACAGAAAAAAGCCCATTGTGGTAGAGGCAGAACGCACGGATAAAACAGTTGTAATACACGCCCGTGAGGGTGATATGACAGCAAGTCCGGGCGATTACATTATCACCGGCATAAACGGCGATAAATATCCTTGCAAACCCGACACATTTGAAAGAATATACGAACCAGTAGAATAAAACAGGTTATAAGCTCCCGAATTTCGGGGGCTTTTAATATTGCTCAAATATCTGAGCATACACACAATTGCTAATAAATTGAAAGGAGCAAACAAATGGACTTAATGGAAATTTTAAAAGCCCTGTTTGGCGGCGAAGCATTGACATTTGAACAGTTTGCAGAAAAGGTAAACAATGTGGCAGATGTTAAGCTCGGCAACCTTGCAGGCGGTCAGTATGTCGAAAAGGACAAGTATGATGATGTGTCAAAACAGCTCAAAACTGCAAACGCTAATCTTGAAGGTTATGACCCCGATTGGCAGAACAAGGTTAAGCAGGCACAGACCGGACTATTCTCAAAACACAAAATTCACGGCGGTCTCCTTGATTTAAATTGTCAGGCGACTCCCGTAGTAATCTCAGCAGGTCAGTATGATAAAATAGCGCCTGAACATTCCTTTTTCGTGAGTATCTTACATTATTTACTTCAAATTCAGCTTCTGAACGATAATGTTATTCCAATTCTTTGATTCCTACACTTTTCAAATACCGGTAAATTCCGTCATAATATTCTGGTTTTGCAGTCGTGTCAGTTTCATCACCTGACGGTACAAAAATAACAAATCCCTGTCTTGCCCTCGTCAGGAGGACTCTATAAGCGTTTTTCAAGTAAAGAATATTATCTGCAGATTTTATATTTTGCCATTTTGTGCCAACAAATTTCAGATGTTTGAAATCACCGTTTTCAAATCTTAAATCTGCATCCCAACAAACAATTGTCCAATCAAGTTCAAGACCTTGAATGTCGAATTCTGTTGCGGTTTCCTCTAAATGAAATGATGAACGAACATCGTTTTTACCGTTTAAAAACCAATTCGTGGCTTCAATTTTATTTTGAACCCATATACCGTATTTTCTGAGTCTTTTGGCACCGGAGCTTGCAGTAAGCCCATATCTTTGCGATCCTTTTGCCTGACTTCTAACCCATAGTTTTGCTTCGTGTAGATTTCGAGTCACAAAGACAGGATAATCATTGTTAAACTGCTCATACAATCTTTTAGCAGTATCAATATCCACATCAAGAAGAGCCTTTACAAAATTTGAAACATTTTCACTTCTGAATGAACGTAACGAAACGGCTAAGTGCAAATCTTCAATTATGTTTACATTCATATTTTTCGTCATTTCGGCAAAATTATGCCCTTTGGAATATTCATCATCAGTGATTTTATCGGAAACGTAAATGTCCCAGTTTGGATAATTATTTCTCAAAGAATCAAACCATCCATAAATACCGGCCGATTCACCCTTATTGATTTCTTGACCACCACCGATTAAACATATTATTGTTGCCCAGTCATTGTGACGGTTTAATATACTAATCAGGAATTCAGGTTCTGACATATTAAAATCTTCAATGTGTTTCTTCTTTTTCATAAAATCAGTCAAATTTTGTTCGTCCCAGGCTCGTTGAGCTTCATCGAAAATTGCAACTTTTTCAACAGGAGGAGTATCAACAGATATTGCGTCATCCCTAAAATGATGAATAATTTGTATAAATTCTTTTACATTTCTGGAGGCTTCTTTCCTTGAAATATGATTTCTCTTTGCATCATCACGAGCAAGTGCTTCTTGTAAAACATCAACAAGCGGCCCATTGCCCGAGAGAAATACAGCATGCTCATCTTCAGCTATTTTCTGTCTTTCTACAGCTATATTAAGACCTGCAAGAGTTTTTCCTGCACCCGGAACACCTGTAATAAAACAAATTGATTTTCTGTTATGAACTTTGCTATAATCTATAATTTTATTGATTGCTTTAGTAGTTTGATTAAGATTTTTCGCACTTGCATCATTTCTCGAAATATCTTCAACATTGTGACCGAGATACAAGGCCTGTGCAGCCTCTATAATCGTCGGTGTTGGCATATAAAGTGAGTTAATCCAATCATCAGGTATTATTTCATCCTGAATAAATTTTAAAGAAACTTCTGTTATGTATTTGGCAATTTCGTATTCGTTGCAACAAATCGTTTCTAAAACATTATCTTTTGAAATCCGAATTTCTTGTTTTACGCTGTGAGCCTTAGTAGAAATTAAAATTGGAACTAAAAGTCTGTTATGACTTTCTTTGTGAAAACAACTTAAATCAAAAGCATAGTCAGTTACTTGTTCAATAGCATAAGAAGGGTATTTCTTTTCACCAACTTTAAATTCTAACAGAAAAATTATTCCTTTATAAATAACAATATTATCAATTCGATTACCTATTCGTGGAATGGTATATTCAAATATAATATGTCCATCTGAAAACTGAGATAACTCTCGCTTCAAAATTTCAATTTCTCTATTCCAAGTATTCTTTTGTAAGTCATCAGCAGAAAACTGGTCATTCGTTGTTATTTCGCCAAATATACTGTAATTATCTTGATTTAGGAAACTTTGAATGTCATTTGAATAATATGATCGTTTTACCATTATGTATTCCTCATTTAAAATTAGTTATATGATTATCATAACATATATATGTATTATTGTCTATTGTATGGTTGAAAATGTCAATGTAATAAATGATAGATTAAAAAGTTTGGCACCATGCCCGCTGTGATATTTTAAGATTTATAGTCAGGCATATGTTCATAAACATGTTAATTCAACAACAAAACAAGCGATAGAATAATTCCTGTCGCTTGTAATTATTATATATTCTGTTTTTTCGGGTTACCCCAACTATTGACATTAAGCCAGATAAAAAAGAAAACAGAGTAGTCAAAAGACTACTCTGTTGTGGCTCCCCCAACTGGGCTCGAACCAGTGACATCATGATTAACAGTCATGCGCTCTGGCGAGTGTAGGGAAATAGCTGATAAAATCCAGTCTTAAATCGACTTGGCAATAATAGTTAAATAGATTTCATATTTTTCATTTAATAATGCCGCCTTATTAATTCTAAACTATTTGTTATTAATACAGTACCTTACATTTGCATTAATCATATTAACAACATCATTATATTCTTTAAGTATTTTATTATATTCATCATACAAATAATCATTATATAATACATCGTTTTCTACACTATTACATATATATTTCAATGTGTTTAGTTGTTCATTAAATATTTGGCGTATCAATAAAATATTTATGTTTTTTAAATAATCTATATAATGTTCGCTTACATTATTATTACTACTAATCGTCTCAAAAATCCCTTCACTATAGATCATATACATTATATCCTTATGTGAATTCAATGAAGCAAGCAAAATCATACGCCAATGGCTAATATTAAAATTTGTCAGCGAATCTCTTTTTGATAAAAATTCCACCTCTATTTTATTGATTTCTAATATATTGGGTATTATATCATTCCATAGTAATTCTTTCAGATACTGCCGATGTTTCTTTGATGATTTACTGTATATTCTACTTTGAATAAAAGAAATAATAAAATATATTACGTAGAAAATAACGATAACATCTAATGCCACATCTATACTGCGGGCAAAAATACTGGCCAAGTTCTTTAGCGCTGATATAAATATACTTCCGTCTGTATCATTACCGAAATATGTTGTACATAGCCATTTATATATTGTGTATAGAGGTCCATCGCCATCACGCGAAATATTAATTGCAACTGTTATCAGAGCAGTAAAGAAGGTTGCAAAAAACTTAGTGCGTAAATAAGGCAATGCTTTTTCTTGTTTATATTCTTTTAGTTTAGTTGTCAACCTCATCACCACCATTTAACTGTTTTTTTACTGTCGCTTTTTTACTACCGCATTGATTAGTAAAATCGTAGGTTTTCGCAATTTCTTCCATTTTAGAAATAATTTGATTAGATATATCAAGACTTTTCGAGGAATAACCATCATATTTTTCTATGTTATTTAAAAACACATATATAAACCCTAATATACTTGCAGAACAATCCTTTGGTAAATGATTTATATTGACAGTTTGGCGCTCACATTTTTTCAAAATGTCATTAGTAAAAATATGCCATAATTTGTTGTTGTTATAAATATATTTAAATAATATATTTAAAATTTCTGGCGCATTTTTTGGTACACAGACAGGTCTAGCCCGATATGTATCACACAATTTTTTTATGCGTCTTCCATAAGTCTTAACATTATTTTTATTTAGTAAATCTCTCAGTGCTCTTACGCCAATATTATAATAGTGGTACTCGCCAGCAAAACACCCATTATCATGCTTCGATTTTTGTTCTAAAACATCTGAATAATATTCTAATATATCTTTATCTAAATTTAAACTACTATTATAATCTTCATATATCCCAAATAATATTACAATATCTTTTATCATATTCGACGCTTGAGTATCAAAAGATGTTTTATCGCTTTTCTTACTTCTCAAATATATTCTGCTCATAATTACGTCAACATCCTTTATTATTTAAGTTTAATTACATATTATTAATCGCAATCAATTATACAATAATTCTTTCATGTAAAAATCATTGTATCACTCGTTTATTATTTCTACAACTTTTCCCTGAATAACACAAGAAGAAACCTCGCTAACTTTAATACTCTTATACTCACCTGAGTTATTATCAGGTACTAAAACTATACCTCGCCCAACCTTTTTATATCTTTTACACATAGATTGACCATCCACATTGAATATTCCTACATCATTGTTATTCAATTCTTGAGCTTGTTTTACAAGAGCTATACAGCCATCAGGAATTTTAGGCTCCATACTATGCCCAGAAATCTTAACAGCATAATCTGCCTCTTGATTGATTACCCAATAATCACTATGTTGAACTCTTTCATCAATATAAAAGCCATCCCCTGCACAAGCAGACAATTCAAAAAGTGGTATCTTTTTTGAATTTTCTGGTTTAGATACATTGTTATCATTACCATTGGTATCACCAATTTCATTAAATATATCTCTAAATATTTTGTTTAACCAATTGAAAATATAATTGCCTTTTTTACTAGGGTCATTGGTTATTTCATTATTTAATTCTATATCAACTGATTTATTTTCGCCTTTATATATGCCATTATAGAACTTCAATGAATCAAATTTCAAATCGTTTTCATTAATGCTAAAAATAATATTGTCTGATTCCAACAATACATATTGATTGTCTTTATAGTCCAGTTTTATTATTCTTTTCATAGCGTTTCCACCTTTTCTTTATTGAATCTAAACCTCCGTCAATGTTATTGGCCACAATATCAAGAACATCATACTCATCACATACAAATTCTAATGCACCTGATTGAACTTTAAAAATTCCAGCCTCTTTTGAAATATAGATTATATTATCAACATCTAAATTTACAATAAACTGAGGATTATGAGTAACCATAATAACTTGGCGATTTTCCCCCATTGCTCTAAAGCAATCTAAAAGATATGTTTTTATAGCTTTTTGGGATACATTATCTTCTGGCTGATCAATAATGTAGACTCCATCTTGCGTTTTTTCGTATGAAAGAAGATCAAAATATATTTGTGCATCAAGACCGGACGACAGTTCTGTAAATTTATCCATTCCACAATTAATAATGGTTTGTTTGTTTTGAAAATCATTTTCTATTACCGAAAGTAAAGCTTCTTTAAAAAACGATAATACAGGAGTTGAACCATCATATCTTAATAACATTTCTTTCAATTTTGATTCTGTAATCGTTTTCCAATCAATTTTCTTTTTAGATTTAATTACTTTATTGATGCATGAAATAAAATATTCTGTATTAATCTCATCAATTTTTAATTTTGAAACAAATTCATACGTATGTATCATATTGCAGTGAGGAGATATTTGAGTTTCTTCTATATATGGCACATAACTCGGCAACTCTTCCTTTAACTTAATAATATTAATAATTTTTTGAACTAATTCTGTTGAATTATCCCAAAAAGCTGTTTCTCTTTTTTGTCTATCCGATATGCTTCTATCATGTTTTTTAGATATCCTATCAATAACCCTTGCAACCTTTTCAATGTAATCATTTTCAGTTTTTATATCATTATTTCTATTCTCATACTTAATTTGTAATTCTTTTACTTTATCAATTTGTAAAAGTATGTATTCTTTATCACTATCATCAAGTTTTAAATCTTTTAATTGTAATAATAATATTTCTAGTTCTTTTATTTTGGAAATAATTTTGTCAACATCTTTGGTATCTGATTTAAGTGTCCTTAAATTATTAATAAACGATATACTTTCCGGAATTCCTTCTGACACAAATATAGTAAATTTGTTTAGCTGTTGTATTTCAGAATCAATCTTAAATTTTTTCGTCAAATAATCAATCATTCTGTCAATTTCATTTTCTACAACACTTTTATATGGTTTAGGATTTACATCTTCAGTAAAATATCTTGATAAAAATTCCGTAGCATTTAAATTGTTCTTCTCAAATTTTTCTCTGACCTCTCCCTGCATATCGAATCCAAATATATTTGCTTGTGTTAATTGTTTAGATATATTTAATTTATTATCCTTCATGTATTTCTTATATCCAGATTTTACACTTGACGGCAAAGGCATACCAGATTTTTCAAAATTAGTTAATGAGTGAAGTATCATCGATTTTCCTATCGAATTATCTCCAATTATAACATTGATACCCTTTGATAAGGGAATTTCAATTACTTTTTCATTATTTTTTATTTTAATATTTTCTAACACAAATTTATCCACATTAAAAAAACTATTGACCAGTTTTAAACGCGAAGAATCAGTGATTGCCATAACAAGACCTTTAAATGTTGGCAAACACTTTGCATAAGTATATGGGAAATCCGTTACATTATCAGAATGATCTTCTCTAGGATAAATAGACCAATCATGACAGTCTGTCCCAGTTACAAACCTAAGACTATCCTCTAAATTTTCCTGTAACAAAAAATTTTTATTTAAAATTTCGTTTCTTTTGTTTTTAAATTCAAATGCTTCAAAATAATCTGAATATACAAATTCAAGAAATTTATTTTTTCCTAATGAATTTGCATCATTTTTTCTTTGGCTATGACTTGAAAGAGTATTTTTTTGATGTGCAATAAGTATTGTATCAATATTTATTGTTCTTAAAATATCCAGAAAGCTCTCTTCAGAATATGAACCATTTTTATCTGTTGGCACTTGCTTCAACACAGCTTCAATATTTTTAACTTTTTCATCGTTTTCATCAGAAAAAATAGCTATAACATGGATTACTTTTTCATCTGAAGATTCATTTTTGAATCTAACTGAAAATTCTACACCGGGCAATACTTTTTCTATTGAGTTATTCTTATTCTCTGATTTTTTTAATGCTTGATACATATCATATGAAAATGCATCATGATCTGTAATAGAACAGATATTTACTTTTTGACTATCTAAATTTTTCACAAGCGTGGAAATATTTTGTATAGTATTATTTATTACTTTTTTTCCATCCTTTCGTGAAGAAAAACAAGAATGGATATGTAAGTCAATTTTCATACCGGTATTAACAATTTTGTTCATACGCTCAACTCCTATCAATTGCTTTTCAGACTGAAAATAATAAACTAATCAAATACATTGTTTTAAATCATTCTTCATCTTCATTAAGATTTTCAACAATCTCATTGGCTTTTTTGTTGTCGTAAATAATATGGCAACAGTATTACTTCTGCCCCAAAAATTTGAAATTATATCTTGCTTAAATTTAGGTGCAGTATCTCTCAAAATAGCTATTGCCGGAATATCAAAAATCTTTGCAGAATATGCTGTTACAATTGCGTGACTTCCAGAAGATGTCACCACAACACCATTTTTTAATAAATCTTTATCTTTAACTATTTTATTTAAACTACCACGAATTTTAAATGAATGGGTTACTTGCAGATTTTCAGCTTTAACAAATACCCTACAACCAACAATTTCATCAAGCTGTTCCAACCTAATAATAGGGGTTTTTATTATGTATGGAAATATACGATTGTAAGCTTCAGTAATTTTATCATTGTTATCATATTGTTTTCCTCACTTAGTATCTTATGATATTTTATATATACTCATTTTATAGTTCTTAAAATATTTGTTAGGAAATAATATAAAAATAAAATAAGTGGACAAAATCATATTGAACCGAATTCTAAATTATTTTTCTTTTCATAGCATTACTATCTATATCATTCAATAATCGCCTTATACAAACTTATCATATAATTATTAACATAGATATTTCTATTTTTTGGGATTGTGAGCCTTATTCCAAGGCAAACTGTATTCATCAGTATTTACTTGTTTCCACGATACCTGCGGAATTTGCATATCTTTCATAATTTGGAAATCTGCAACAAAAGCCATACTATGTATATTTTGAGCAGGTATTCCGTTATGTATAAGAGCTTTAGTTAACTGTTCTATTGTTTTTCCTGACCGTGTTATATCATCAATTATTAAGATTTGTTTATCTCTATACTTTAAAATCTCATTAGGAACAAAACATATCCATTTCGGAGTAGTAAATTGGATCCATTCTTCCGGAAACAAAAAGCTTTCAGAATGCATACTGTCTTTGAGCAAACAAGTATATAGAGGATATTTATTTTTTAGCCGAGATAAAACCAAATTTGCCGCTATACCGCCTCTTCCTGAAAAAGTTACAATAATATCGGGATTAATCGTTTCAACCTCTTCTGCTAAATATCTAGTTCCTTTTTCAACCTTTTTCCATGATATATGCTTTCGATCTATTACCTTCTTAACGATAAAATATATGGCACTTGGCAAACTAAAAATACTAAATATAAAACCGATAACACTAAAAATCGTATTCAAATCCATTTCTATTCCTCCATATAATAAATTTTACATTTCATCCTTAATCAGAATTAACCAAATAAAGGATAACTTCTAATTATCAATTAAAAATAAGGATATGGAGATATATGGATAAAGAAACATTGATTTTAAATCCGACGGAAAATATTCCAATGGATTTTATGAAGGAATTTAATGATATTACTGGATTATATATTTCAGATGATTACAGAAATGAAGAATCAAAAGTAATATTTGCCGGAAGGGATATTTATACCGACAGATTTTACGAATATAAAAGACTTTGGTGCAATATATTAAAATCTGCTGACATAGATTTCAGATGTCTTTCAGGTTTACATGCACATATTATTACATTTATGTCATTAGGTAATATTGGAGATACCATATTATTATTGCCGGAGGAGGCCGGAGGTCATTATTCTACCGAAAACATTTTAAATAGATTAGGTTATAATGTTATATCTGCGAAAATTGATTATAAAAATTTTTCTGTTGATAAAGATGAAACATTAAAATTAATATCTGAAAAAAATCCCAGATTCGCATTTATAGACAGAAGTGAGGGCTTGTACTATGAAGATTTTTCGTGGATAAAAGAATCAGGTATTCCATATTGTATTTTTGATGCATCACAGTATTTAACACAAATCTTAAGCGGTTATTATATATCTCCATTTGAGATGGGATTTGATTTAATTTTATCAACCTTACATAAAAATTTTCCGGGTCCTCAAAAAGCAGTATTAGCCACAAAGTTCGCGGATTCTTATTGGGATAAGATTATACGCGGAACATCTACATTCATCTCAAATTCGCATCCAGAAGAAATGTTTATAGCCGGAGAATCAATTACACAATTTGATAAATTAAAAATATACAGTAATGAATTGTTGGAAATAAGCAAAGAATTGGAATCAAATTTATATTCTCTAAATGTAAATGTCTTAAAAAAAGATAAGGACAAAATTCCAACACAGCATATATGGATATTATTTAACAATAAAAATGAATGCTATTCATCCTTCAAAAGCTTAGAAAAAATCGGATTGTGTACAAATTACAGATTATTACCTTATCGTTTAGGATATGGATTAAGAATCGGGGTTGGCGGAGCAATTCAATCCGGTCTAAGAAAAGAAGATGTTCCAGAACTGGCAAAATTAATTAGCGAATGTATAAACAAAGGCTACAGCTCTGATTTAGATGGAAGAAGTAGGAATTTCATTAAAAGAATAAAGAAAAACGGTAAACTCTTATAGTATATTATCATTGAAGTATAATTGGATAGTATGTAAAAAAATGATTTATCAAACCACTATCAATACTTTTTTTATCAAGAATATATTCTATCATTTCTTTTTCTCTTGGATATTTTTCATTATTAAGCTTACCTAATTTATGTATAAATATATTTTTTGATGAATTATTATGCATATTAAGCGAATTAAAGAAATCAAGAAAGCAGTTTATTAATTTGATTCTATATAAACCATATTCATTACCGAAATCTTTGTAATGTTTTTCTGCTTCTTTTAGCAAACTATTACATTTATCATATGTTTTAGTAGGATTAGAATCCAATTCATTACGCAAATAATTTAGAAATATAGCCTTACACAAAATACAATCTGTAAAAGCTATGTGTAAATAATTATTAGTTTCAACAAAGAAATCTTTGATTTCTCTCAACTCATTAATTATGTTGATTAATTGTATTTCTTGAGTCAAACGCAATTCGCATTTTCTTACTGCAACGGTTCTCCAGGCTTTATCTCCCCTGTCTTTAAAGGCTTTTTCGCATTGAACATAGTATTTTAATGCTGTGTCCACAGATGTATTTATATTTGGATTATTGCCATATTCATTCTCAATACATTGATGCAATAAATGACCATAAAATCCTAATTGAAAAACAATATCATAATGTCCATAGTGAGCTTTAGTTAATAAATTAAAAAATTCCTCATATTCAGAATGATAATTTTTTAATTGACTATTTTTCATGAGATCTATTAATTTATAGAATTTTTGGTGATCTATATTTTCACCTAAAAAGTACACACGAGCAAGATCAGAAAACATTCTTCTTAGAATATGATAGTAATTTAAATAATTGTTCCAACATTGCTGATGTTTAAGATAGTTGACTAATATTTTGTTTAGATTATCGTAACTAAACTTTCCTTTTTCAATATTTATATGTTCTTCCCAATACTGAGCTTGTGACTTTATAAAGTCATTTTCTGAACTTTTAAGTTCTTGTAGATCAACTAATTCAAGACTATTGTGATGTAATATTTCAAAGAGGAGAAGTTTCGATTGCTGTATATCATAAATAGATGTTGAGATTTTTATATACTCAGATAAATATTCTATGGCTTTTTTTCTGTTTCCAACCTTTTCGTTTAGGTAACCAAGCTCTTTATAAAACAAAAGTTCAGCTTTAGGATAATTGATAATAATTATTTGTATCTTTTCCAACAGATAAGTAAAATTCCCCTGTAAAAATGCGTTTTGAAAATATTCACTTCCTATGTTACCAGAGCTATTACCTTTTGTTGAAACATATTCTACATAATAAAGCCAAATATCAGAATAGTTCTCTATATCAACATTTAAGTAACTTTCAAAATAATCGCATAATTTATTTGAATAATGAGAATTATCGTGAAAAAAAGCAAAAAAACAATCAGAAACATTATGATTAAAATAAATTGTAAATTTATAAAAAGGAAAATATGAGATTATTCCAGCTTCAAAAAGCAAATTGAGATTATAGTAAAAGTCAAAAATACCGTATAAGTATAATCTCTTCACGATATTTATATTGACAAGATTAGAATGTCTGCATGTTACTAAAACGCAAAGAAATAAATCCGTCAATTTTTCATTTTTGCCATCTAATAATTCATTTATTACAGCTTGACCTTTGGTGTTTTTTAAAATTTCAGATATCCATATTTTAGTATTATTATCAGTAATGTTATGCTTTTTGCAAAGACTCAATATTTCAGCATCATTGCTTGATTCATAGCTATAAGGTGTACTAATTTCAATTGGAACAATGTTAGAATCGTTTTTGGGAATATAATAATTATTTTTATCCGCAAGTATCATTATTGACTTTGCATAGCTACCCTTTGAATTGCTATATGGGATTATTATTTTATTCTTGATTTGAATTTTTATTAAATCAGATAACTCGACAAAGTCATCAATAAGTATAATGTTGTCTTTATAAACTTCTGAAACATATTTTGAAATAAATTGGTTAATTTGTTTATCACTATTATTTTTACAAATATAAATTATGTTGCAGTTAAAATCAGAAAAATCAACGAGGCTTTTATTTGCCCCCTTATCCATAATAAAATATAGTGTTCCTGTTTTTCCCGAATTTTTCTCACCAATAATATACAATATTTTTCTATCATATTCGTTGTTTAAAAATGAGGCTACTACCCTTTCTTGAGAAGAATTTGGAGTTTTGTATAATGAATAATCATAAATAAAAATGTTTTTTACAAGCTGATTATTTAACCTAACACGCAATTTACAATATATAAATCTATTAATACAAGCGCAATAATATTTTATATTCTTAATAAGTTTAAGTGAATGATTAAGTAATGCAAAAATTATGAATTCAAAGAATAACGATAATATTGTAATTATATAATTTTCTTCATTGGAATTACACAAACTTAGCTTAGTATTTATAAAATTTAAAGAAACACTAATAAGAAGATATATGACAACAAAAATGCAGAATGTTAATAATATTATTAAAACAAACAATAATAGCATCGTTATAATTTTGCTTATATTTTTTAAATATCTGGATTTATATACTTTTTTCATAATAAACCTACCAAAGGAATGAGATTAATGAATTGTGTTAAAGACGTATTTTTTTAAAATTCTTTTAGAATCGCTAATAAAGTACTAACAAACGACATTTCAATATTATCAAGTTATGCTCTTATGATAGTAAAGCCTGAAACTATTGTTTTTCAAAAGTTAGGTATATTGTTAAAACTTATTAAGATGAATGATTTTATAATTATTTATTGTAAAAAAGAAAATATAAATGGTGCGCAAATAATATCTCTTTGGGAATGGTCTTGGGATAATGCTACCATAGAACGAATACTACTAAATCAAAAACTATTTGAATTATCATATAGTCTAGTATTAATTTTAAAATATGTTGGGAACAAGAACTGTATTGCGTCGGAATATCTCACTTTTTTGAAGAGTTCTTCAAATATTGAAATAAGGGAAAAAAGGATCTTTTAGAGATATATTAAAGTCATCAAATTTCTTAATCAATTTCATACATACATCAGATTATGTTGAAAATTTCATCCGTGAAATAGGTGTCTTATTTTCTAGTGACGAGATTATAGATATATATACCTTAATTTTGAATGATTACGAAAAACAAAATACTGCCCAACCTAAAAGTATTTGTAGGTTACTTAAAACCATTAAGAATGATTCATTAAAAGCTAACAATAAATTTATATTTAATGGTGAGAAAGATTTTTATAATTTTCTGGAAAATATTAAAAATAAAATAAATATAGAGGATCACTACATTAATCATTTATTATCTAAAGCACAGAATAATAAAGTGATTAGTAATGACTTGTTATGGTTCTTAATCAAAAATAAATTAATTGAATGAAATATTAAATCACTATCAGTATTGACTTTGTATGCCATTTATTGAATAAATGATAATTAGAAGTTATCCTCTATTCATTATCTTTAGCCAAAGTCAAAATACATTTCTGTCAATGAGAAAGAACTACACATCTTACATCTAACGAATGTATATATGTGTAACACTTGTACAAGCAACCCTCATCCTAAAAATGTAGTATTAAACTTAACTAAGCCTATATTTGAGGTAGATAATATAAAAATATTTATAATCACCCTTTATGGTGTCAATTATAACATAATTTGACAAATATTTAAATAACTTTTACGCAAATCAGTTATAAAATTTCACACGGTATTTTTATGTATTTTGCATAATAGAATCTTGTTCACTGCTTTATAAACATACTTTTATGCAAAATAAATCTAGGCATTTGAATAGACTTTCTTTGTTTTCTATTGCATAATAATTTTATTAAATATAAGGAGCTATATGCGATGGAAATAAAAAATGTACAAGCAAATAATCTAACAACTGATTATCTAAACTTTTGCCTTTCAAGAAAAAATCTTGATCAGAAAACGATAAAATCATATACTATTGATTTAAGGCAGTATTTTGAATTCACTATGGAATCTGCTATTGAATGGACAAACAAAAAATCCATTGAGCAATACATTGATTTACTGCATTTTAAGTACAAACCCAAGAGTGTGAAGCGTAAAATCGCTTCGCTAAAAGCATTTTTTCACTATCTTGAAATTGAGGAACTTATTGATATTAACCCTTTTCATAAGATACAAATCAAGTATAAAGAACCCTTTATTCTCCCAAAAACTATTCCCATAAATAATATTGAGCAAATTATTAGGTTTGCTTATCTACAACTTACCAAAGCTAAAACTGACTATACTAAGAAAGTTGCTCTGCGGAATGCACTCATACTTGAGTTACTGTTTGCCACCGGAATGAGGATTTCAGAATTATGCACACTCACGACTGAACAAATTGATTTTAATGATTACATAATCAAAATTTACGGAAAGGGCTCAAAAGAACGCCTGATTCAAATCTGCAATCAAAATGTTCAGGAGTTGCTCAAAAAGTATATTCAATCATTTAAATTTGAAATAGCAAACAACAAATTTTTCTTTATAAATAGACTCGGCAACCGTCTATCTGAACAATCTGTTCGTAATATGATTACCAACTATGCAATCGGTGCAGAAGTGCCGCTGCACATTACTCCGCATATGTTTCGTCACTCTTTTGCAACTCTACTGCTTGAAGAAGATGTTGACATACGCTATATTCAACAAATGCTGGGTCACAGCTCCATTACCACAACGCAGATTTACACGCATACGAGTATCAACAAACAGAAGAATATTCTGTCTTCCAAACATCCGAGGAATAAACTTGAAATTGGGATATAATAAAAGCCTTGCGGGATTTTTTAACTCACAAGGCAATCAGAATACTTTATTCACTTTTATCAAAATCATTTTCTATTACATCGGAAATGAGATTTGAAAAATCGACGGCATTTTTTGAAGTAATCACGGGTTTTCCTGTTCTTTCCTCGATATCTTTTCGTGCATTTCCGGCGACTTCTCCGCCCTCTTTTGCAACACTTCTGTTTTCAGAAAAAGATTGAGGATTTTTCTCTTTGGAAATCTCAGTTGTGGTAGCTTCTGCCAACATATTCAGTACCAACTCAAGCGTACTCATATTATCTCTCAGGTTTTCCTTTTTCAATCCTTTGAGATTTTTATACTGGCGGGTTGTCATTCCTGACCACGCTTTTGTAATTTCATCAGTCAGAATTGCATATTCTACACCCTGCTTTACACCACGAGAATCCCATTCATCAGTAAGCTCTTTTCTCACCTGTATAGCCTGAAGTCTTTGATTTATCCACTCTCTGCTATATCCTTTTTTCAGGTATGTTTCAAGAGCTCTCTCTATGGTAAGTTCGGGATCAATAGTTTCATCTATTCTTTCTCTGCCAACTTCTGCAAGCCACATTTTAAATGGTTCTGCTTTTGGTGACGGAATAGATTGAATTATTCTCAAAAGTTGCTCTGTATTTGCAACATCTGTTTTGTAATTTTTACCATCCTTAGGAGATTGCATTTTCAGTTGTACGATATTTTCGTACAACTGGTTTGCTCCTTCAGCTTTAAGCTTTCGCTTAAGATCGCTCCAGTAACGACGAGGTTCGTTACTGTCAGTCAGAACTGAAATTACATCAACTATGGAAAAATACCATTCTTCTTCCGACTCATTCCACGCAGTACGAATCTTTTTATCTTCAAAAATTTGTATCTTATTTTCTTCGCTCATATATATCACCCACTTCTAAGCTGAAAATATTATAGCAGAATAAATTTGTAAATTCAATCTATTAGGCTTTATAGAGATAAGAATTGTTCATAATTAAGGTCGAATATAATCTCTAATTCATAACCTCGTGCGACTTTAACCTCTTTGATAAGCTGACAAGCTATCATTTTCTTCTGTTCCATTGTGGAGTTATCAAACTCATCAGCCCAAGTTCTGAATTGTGAGTAATAAAAATCAAGCTTACCCATCGCATTTTGCTGATTGGCAAGCTTGAACTTTATATCATTTAATTCAGTTTCTTTTTTATGGAGTAAATCGTTTGTATTATCAATAGAGGTTGATAAAATATCGGGAGTGAAGCGACTTTCGCCGAGTAAAGAGCGTCCTATTTCGGCAGATAATTCAACTACCTGCCTTTTCAGCTTTTCAATTTCTTTCTCAAGCTTTGTCTGCTTCCTCCTATGCTCCGATATTTCGGATTTGTAGCGTTTTTCCAGTGCTATATCTTTTGGTGTTGATTTGATTTTAGCGAGATAATCTCTCAATGTTGCAAGTACAGCACCGTCAATTCTGTGCGCTACATAAGCCGACTGCCCGTCACATGCACCTCTTTTCATCGCTTTGTTCGTACAGATATACCTCTGTCTGCGAACTCTGTACTGACTGCCGTCTGCCCTGTCGTATCGGTCGATATAGCTTGTTGATACCATCTTCTGACCGCAATGAGCGCAATAGATATTTCCGGAAAGTAATGTACTGCCTTTTGTAGTTCTTGCAATTTGTTTCTTCTCTTCATTTTTGTTAGAACGCTGACTTAATATAAATTGTGCTTGTTCATATACATTTTCATCAATGATGTGAAGTCTTTCTATGTATGGGGATTCAACACCGCCTGATATCATATAACCGCAATATAGTTTATTTTTTAGAATACGATTTACTGTGTTGCATTGAAATTTACTGTTGTTATGAGTTCGTATACCGTGACTGTTAAGATAATCAGCCATGCGATATGAACCATACCCCTCTTTAACAGTCATATTAAATATCATTTTGACAATTGTAGCTTCATCGTCATCAACGACTATGTCCATAAGTTCTTTTCCCTTTTTATTGACTTCACCGCTTTTTATAAGTTTGTAACCGAATGGTGCAACACCTCCGGTAAATTTGCCGTCTAACGTCATTTGGTTAAGGCGAGTTTTAACACGTGCTGACGTTTTCTGACTCTCACCGTTGGCTTGCCAAAATCGTATGTAATTCATAAGCTTGTCCACATGATTATCCATACGCTGTTCGCCCTCATTAACGCTCCAGATCTCTATACCATGTTTGATAAACCATTCGACGACAAATGGGGTTTCGTCATCAATTCTGCCTATTCTGTCAAACATAAAGACAAGGAGTACATCAAATTCTTTCTTTTCTGCGGCGGCTTTTAAATCCTGAATAGCATCTCGGTCACTTGCCGAAACCTTGAATCCCGACACACCTTTTTCCTGAAACTCTTTCAGAATGGTCCAGCCGTTGCGTTCTGCAAATTCTCTGCACGAGGTTTTCTGCATTGGAATATCATCTTTATCAACCTGACCTTTGGTTGATACTCTGTACAAGCAGTATACTCTTTTCATTTTATCACCCTTTCATACGATTTTTGCAAACCAACAATACTACATAATTTCTATAATATCCAGCGAAATCTGAAAATGAACTTAAAGAAATTCAGCATCCAATCTGTGCGTTCATTCTGTTCTCAAATGTATCCAAAAGGTTTTCCAGAACATTTCTTTCAACCAGTAAGTTTCTGTTTTTAGAAAAGCAGATTGTGACCTTGCAGTCGTTTATAACAGATTCTATTCTGTGTTCTGAATCAATGTTATTTTCTTTTATATAGTTTTCGTTCAAATTATCACCTGTTCCTTATTTTTTGTTTTTGTCATTTATATGATCTTTCATCTGCTCATCAGCTTTTGCCGCTGCATTGCACAAGCACATAAAAACTACACCTATAAAAGCACCGACAAAAAGTCCTATAATAAATCCCAATTAAAACACCTCTTTCATAAAGTTTATTTTTCACCGCCCGACAGCAGAAGATTTTTAATTTTCTGCTGTCGGGATAACATCAATCGTTTTGGATAGTTCTAAATTTCACACTATCCGATTGTCGCTATTTATCCTCAATGCCCTGCTACAAGGAACACATCAAACGGCTTTGCATATAGCTCCATTGGAATTTCACCACCGTGAGGATCTCCCACAGCCGCCATCTTTGGTTGCGACGGTTTTATCACGCTCGACTTTTGACTTGACGGAAGTATCATTATACCATCTGCCTGTCATCGCCCTCATTGAATTTGCCTTTCAATGTCTGAGTCCTGAAGTTCTGTATAGAAGTTCGCTCATTTAGCTTGTCCGCTCGAACAGCAGAAGGAATGTATCTGATGTGCTGATATTTTATTTTCAAAGAACAATGCCTGCTCTATTTTTGGCGAGTATAGAAAACAGGCAAAAGAGAAATAATCCCTTTCACCTGTTTCCTCACTTAAAAGCTAAAACACACCCCTAATTTATAAATTTTTTTATAAATTTTTTAAAATATTTTTGATTTTTTTCACTGCGCGATACACGGATCTTTGAATACTTTGATAAGTACAGCCTTCTTCAAACGCTATTTCGTCAAAAGTTTTTTCTTCAAAATAATACTTTTTCAGTCTGCGTTTCTGCACTTCCGGCAAATTTTTTATCGCCATGTGCAAATTTTCCATATCCTGAGTATTATCCAAGTATTCTTCCATACATTCAACATTTATAGCGCCTCTTTCGTGTAATGTGCTTTCGTATATTTCAGAGTGTTCATAATGCCTGTCGTATTCATTCATCCAAGAAATATCTTCAAGCTCAAATTTATTAAAACTATCAAATATTTTCTTAGATATTAAAACTTTTTGAATACAATTATTAGCATCTGTAAATGAGATATAGTACTTTCCCTTTTCTGTATGTAATGTGTAAGGATTATACTTATCCTTTCTTCTTTTGGGACGTTTGTTGTCCATATTTTGTCCTCCAATCAATCTGAATTTAAAAAATCAAATTGACTGGAGGACTCCTGCTCTTGTATAACAATAAAGTCCTTTCTGCTTTCAATGTAAAAAAGAGCATAAAAATGCCGACAGGTAATAGCATTAAAAGCTAAAACCTGTCGGCATTTAACAAGCACATATTAAATATCTTCTTATTTTTTCTGTTTTTGTTATTTCCCTTTCTCAAACACATACAGATACAAATCCTCAAGGGTTGCTTTTACGGATTGTATTTTATAGTTTTCAGGTGGGATATCAGTTACTAATCTTACAATGATTTTTTCGTCGTTATGATAGAGATTTGACACACGGTAATTATCTTGAAAATATTTAAGTTCTTCCTTATTAATTTCGACTTCAAATACCTTATTTTCAATTTCTTTTGTAAGGTTGGTACAGGTATCATGCGACACAAGCTGACCGCTTTTGAGTAATATAATCTCCTTTGCAATAAACTCAATGTCCGACACAACGTGGGTTGAAATCAATACTATTTTATCCTCCGCAATTTCGCTTATAAAGTTGCGGATTCTTATCCTCTCTTTCGGGTCAAGCCCTGCTGTCGGCTCGTCGAGAATTAAGATTTCGGGATCATTTAAAAGGGCTTGTGCAATTAAGGCTCTCTGCTTCATACCACCGGAGAATGAGCCCAATTTTTTATGTGCCGACTCTTTAAGATTGACGGTTTCAAGAAGTGAAGTGATTTTTACCTTTGCCTCTTTTTTCTTCAATCCCTTTAAAGCCGCCATATACCACAAAAATCGGTTGAGCGTAAAGTCATCGTACAAGCCCTGTTGCTGTGGCATGTAGCCGAGAACTGTTCTGTAGTCTTTGCCGAGTTTTTTAATTTCCTCGCCGTCATAGAGAACTTCTCCGCTGTCGGCGTTCAAGTTGTCGGTGATGATATTCATAAGGGTGCTTTTGCCTGCGCCGTTTGGTCCGAGCAAGCCATAAACGCCCGGCGTTAAGGTCACACTGAAATCATCAAGTGCCTTAACTACACCTTTTTTATATGTTTTACATAAATTTTTTATTTCAAGCCTCATTTTTACACCTTCTCATAGCTTTAAATTCAATATTAGAAAAGTTAAATGCAATTATAGTTAAACAAATCATCAGCAGGAATACGCATAATACTATCAAACTCGGGACAAGCCACATCCAACTGCCTTTTTGAAAGCTTGTGTATAATCTTATATCGGTCAAATTCATACATAACAGGCACGGAAATAATACTATCACCGCCCCGACAATCATAGACAATATATTATTCTTTAATACTTGAGAAAGCATAGCAACCGCCGTCATAACCGAGACAGCCTCCGCTATATGCACTGCCGCCGTAATAAAAATCATACTGTTTATGGAAATTGTACTGCCAATATTTGCAAAGTCCTGCATAAATACAACAGGAGTGTTTAACGACTCTGTTCCGAAGGTTTTTATAAAATTTATATAATAAGGTAAATAAATTAAAGTATATGATATAAGCGTGGTAAGCGAAAGTGTCATTACTTTTGAAAGTACAAGCCTCAGCTTGCCCTTTTTTGTGCAGCGAATTAGATCAATCATATGCTTTTTATGCTCATATGCAAATATATCGGACGATATAAATATTATTACTGCCATAAGCAATGTAAAATACTGCCATTCTCTTGACGGATTTTGGGCAAGTCTTTTATAAACAATATAGTTAATGAATATGGGAGTAATATGATAACGCTCTCCGACCTCTTTTATGTACGAGGCTTGATTTGAAATCTCCTCAAAGGCGGCGCCCTTGGTTTTCAAAATCGAATCTATAGCCGTTATCTTTATTTCTTTTTCTTCAGCCGATAAGGACATATCAGTTGAAATGGTGTTAAGCTCTTCATTCAGTCCGTCAAAATAATCCTGCTGTCGCCGCAAATAATCTTCTTTTTCCTGCGTAAGCTCGCCCTCAAGCTTATCAATATACGCGCTGTATGCGCTTTCCTGAGCCGAACTGTATACAACCGAAATATCATCAGTAGCATTACCGTAGGCGACAAAAACAAGCAGAATAATCGCTATTATTGCCATTGAGCCTTTGTAGTGCTTAAAACATTCGCCTTTGAATATTGAAACGCCGCCTTGAATTTTATAAAACCTTCGTCTGAATTTTTCAAGCATTGGCGTAAATATATTGTTTGTCGTTATTTGCGCGGATTTTACAAAAGACATGCAAATTACCGTTACGGAAGCAATAGCGATAAATATCATAGCTATAACGTAAATCAGGGTAATATTTACAGTATGTGAAAAAATATTGATATTAAGATAATTTCCGAAAATATTATTTCCGCTTAAAAAGTATAAAAAGTTTATATACTTAAGCTGATTTAGGGGAGAGTTGCTTCCTATTGCAAGATAAAGAACTCCTTCAATGAAAACCCAAAATGCGGTAACGACAAAAACCATTCCCGTATTTTTTACTAAAACAAATATAAGCGCGATAAAAAGGGCAAGCACGCACATCGTGATTATTTTTGATAAACCCCACAAAACAAGATATTGCCAAATTTGCAGCTTTAAATTACAATTCATAAAAAGCTCGCAGGACTGAATATTCCTTGTCATATCGCCGAAGCCGCTGTACAATCCGCAGAGTGCAATATTTGAAGAATAATATACTGCGCATATTAAAATCGTAAAAAAGATAAGGACGAATAATTTTGAAATAATAAGCGGCATACGTCCGTATTTTGCGGTTCTGATAAGCCCGTATAATTCCTTGTCCCTTTCCAATGTAAAAATATAGATGCACATTAAAAATACAAGCGCAAATACGAGCAAATCGGTCAGAACAAATGTTGTTGAATTTTCTACGGCAAAATTGTTTCCGATTTTAAGCTTTGTATTATTAACATCTTTAAAATCCTCGGCGGTTTTTAATATGTTGTTGTATGAAAACGAACCTTCTTCCGCAAAAACCGAGAACTTTGTCTGCATCTGCGCGCGCTCATCCATATCGCCTATAAAAGAGCTATAATCAACTAAAGACTTGCATTGATTTACCAAATTTGAAAGATAGGTTTGTTTATCAAGAAGCTCTTGTTTTGTATAATGTAACGCCCGCGCCTTTTTGTATTCCTCCGGGTTCTCCGCCTTATATTGTTCGGTAATTCGCCCAAGATTTTTTAGATCATCGCCGTTGCTGTTATCTGCCGTTCTGTCAAATTGAAGAGCGATTTCAACTGTTTTTAATTCGCTTTCAAGTTGTCGTTGTGCTTCAGTCGGCACATAATCTGAATATTTAGATATTATATTCTCATAATCAGATAAATTAGTATGTACTGTTTTTACTTCAAGATTATTTGATTGAGTGTAAACCAAGAATATTGAATTTGCAGTAAAAAACAAAACAAGGCATATTAAAAGCAGTTTTTTGCTGAACAGTTTGTAAATCTCGAACATAATCAATTTCATATTATTACAACCTTAATTAAATGAGTAGATTTCTCCGCCAAAATCAGTGCTGTTAATTGGCGAAATAGGTTCATTTCTTATAATAGAAACTAACATATCTTTAATTTCTACGGGAATTTTATCAACAGATACAAAAGCTACATATTGACCATTTACAAAAGAAAGAGGATTTTCTTTAACGAATTTTTCGGCATTAGCTGCGGTTTTAAATTTCAATATTTGAAAATTTGCAGTATAATTACCTCCGTCACCCGCCCAAGATAAAGTTACTGAAAAGCCACTATTGACTTCATCAGAAAGCGTTTTGTCATATGATGTTGAAATCTTATACAACTTATTTTGTGTATTTTCAAAAACATTTTTCAATTCATTATCATTAGTATCAATTTTTTCATTCTCATCTACTTGGCTTAATGCGTTATTATTTTCACCCTCGACATTCACGGAACTTAATAATGTTTTATATTCCACTGTTTGTCCTGACAGAGATTCTGTTTTTGACTTATCAACAAAATAAATCTCGCAATTCATATTATCCACCTGTTGAACAAATATGAAGCAATCTGAATCCTGGGGAATGTTTAACACTGAACATTCAAAAGGTATTAAAAACGAACTTTTTTCATTAAATGAAGCGTCAAGAGACTTAACATTATCTCCGTCACTTTCAGTTGCTGCGTTTTCATCTGTATCTTCACTAAAGTTCTGTAAATACAGCTGTGATTCATTTGCAAACAAATTATCGCCGTAATTCATTTCCGTTAAAAGTTTGGGATTGCTTCCGTCGAGTTCACTTGTAAAATATTTAAACTTACCGTTAGTATCCGAATTATCAATGAGATATGTTAGCTGTCCATTATAGAAAAACGGCGAGCAAACATCACCTTCATCATTTCTAATTTGGTTTATTTTTATCGTATTGATATTAATCGAATAAAATTCCTGATACGTAGAAACTGTTACCTTTCCGCTTTCCTCCTGCTTTTTAATTTCATCTTCTGAAATAGGAAGAACCGGCACATAAATATAGTCATCATATGCGGTAAATTGGAAAGTACCTCTAAGATTATCACTGTAATTTTTGCTGTTAAAGATTTCCTCCGGCTTAGATTTAATGTTATTTATTTTATATCTTTTTATCGAAAAGCTGTCATAAACTGAGGACGAATCAATATCATCGGCAAACTTATCCTGTGAGAAATAAAAATAACCTTTATGAATCAACCAATGCGAAATGCCGTCTTTAAATTCAATCAGTTTTTCCCTTGTTGATCCATCGGGTGTAACTTTGTACAATATATTTCCGAGAAAATTACCCATAGCATCTTCATCTTTTACAACAATATATAAATTACCGTCATAATATTGCACAATATTAGCTGATTCTCCTGATGCATTTACAAATAAATTAAAGTATGCATTACAATCAACACTGTTATGCGAACAATTAGGCTTGTTACATAGCGGTGTTGCCGCCTGTGATTTACGGTCAATATAGTAAAGGTAATTATTAGGCAAAAACACATAGTACCCTTTTTCTGATTTTGTCACAGGAAAATTTATTCCGTTCAAGTTACTGTAATAATATTGAAAATTTGTTGTGTAGTCAAATGATAATTTATCATCTGAAGTTTTGCTTGCGTCATTACATGCAGACATCAACATCATAGTCGGCAACAATAAAGCAATTAGTAACGCACTTAATAATTTTTTCATTTACGGTATCCTCCAAAAACAATTAAAGAGTTATGCAATATCAGAATGTTAAAAACAAACCATACCGACATAACTCTTTGATGAATATTTGCTTTATTATAGAACTATATAAGGAATATCATATCCATTAGTATTACCTTCACACTGCGCACTATCCCATGTTACATAAGAACTAATGCGTACTTTATGATAACTTTTAGCACTTTTCAAAGAAACCCCGTTCTGTGCTGATACAGATGTTTCAGCATAGTTTGAACTGGAATCGGTACAACGATTGAAACTATTAGTGTTATAATTTCCACCTGCTTGTGCACTAAGACTTGTTAACTTTCCATTTGCAGTAGCAACATAGTTTGCCTTAACTATCTTACCCGCTCTTGCAAGTTCGCAATACGTTAACGAAACAAGTGTTTTACTCGTCAATGTAAGTTCACCATATGACATTTCTTGATATACATAATATGTATTTGTTCTTGCAGTCTTTGCTGAAGCTGTAACAATACATGTTGATGCAACTGCAATCACAGCTAAAAACACAGAAATTGTCTTTTTAAATTTCATTATCATTACCTCTTTCTTTTTTTAATTAGTTTAATATTTTGAGTTGGAATCTGTGATTCAATTTCAATTCACGCTTCCCTCCTTTTTGATAACATAGAACACAAATGCAACTAAAACATTAACAAATATTGTACCGAAATTAAATATGCAACTACTAAAAGTATGTTACATAAATCCCATAGCTACAAAAATACAATTATTTTTAGTTTTATATTTTATATATGAACTTTCGACATCTGCACAAATGAATCAAGCATAAGATATACAAATGCCAATTGCTGTAATCCATATAGCAGAAAGTATCATCTTCTATTGCTTGTCTAGTTTTTCAATATCTTTTACATTAGAAAAATAGGCTTTAAGCACTTCAGGCTCTTCTGGCTGACCACTACCATACCAGGAAGCCGTTCCTGAAGCCTCTTTTGCCGCAATCATAACTAACTTTGCAACAGAATGTGCGATAAAAGATTTAATTTTCATTTTTATTTCTCCCGTCAGACATACTGCTAAGCTTTTCCAACAGCGTTTTGTCAATGTAAATTCCGCTGTCCGGTAAAATTGTTTCTGCCGATACCATTTGTACAAAGCTTGATCCGCACAAACCTACAACTAATGCACATGATACAATAGTTTTTATACCTTTTATTTTTTACATTTTCTTTCTTCCTCCTCAAAATGATATTTTAATAAAATTTCTAAGTTATAAGAATTTCATTCTTTATATGATTTCTTATTCTTTATAAAATAGTTTCTGAGTAACTCAGGTTCTTTGGGCTGGCAAAAGCCACATAATGATGCTGCCCCACTAGCAAACTTAGCTGATTTAACAGCAAAAAATCCAATAATTTTTTTTGCCATTTTCATTGATTTCTTCATTTTTTATTTCTCCTTTTTGATAAAATTACTTCAACAAGAACTGATATATCTATTACAAAAAAAGTAGGAAATATTACCAGTGCCTGATAAAAATGAAACATACATAAAATCAAAATTGCAACAAATGAACTTAACACTATTTCTATAATTGAAAGTCTTTTAAACTTTTTTTTACTCTTTTCATTAATTTTTTTATTTACATTTTCTACAGGTGCATACAACCAAATAATGATTATAGATATAATCATTATTATTAAACAAAAATAGTTATTAAAAATTAAATATTGCTTAGAAAGAAAATTGTAAAATTTTATAGTACACAAAAAAGAAAAAATATAAATTAAATTACACTTAAAATATGTTTGTGCATGATATCCACCTGTACACGAACGGATAATAAATAACGTTATAATATAAAGTATGCCTTCAAAAAAGCGCCCGATCATAAAACTAATTATTAAAATGGCTATTATTCCTATTAATGATGAAAGGCATATCTCAATGCCATAGATATATACTTCTAAAGGAAATTTATCATTGTCATCAAATAAAAAAACTGCTATATTTCTAGATAAAGAATGTAACATAACTCATAAGCCTCAACATATTCTTTATTTAAATATAGCAGTTTTTATTTATTTTTGTGTAATGTGGTAAATATTACTTGTTTTTTGGTAAATTTTGTTTCTTTAAAATTATCATTGAATGAAAGTACCCATCTTTTTCAAAAAAGTTCACCTCTCCATCATATTTTTTTGCAACAGATTTTAATATATCTATACCCTTACCATGATTTTCGTTAGTCTTACTTGTCAATAGATTTGGATTCTCATTTAAAATAGATTTTTCTACTTTATTAACACAGTCAACTATATAATGATTACCGTGTATATATATTTTAAGCCACATTTTTCGATTTATCTTATCAATTTTTATTAAATACTCTATTGCGTTATCACACATATTTCCAATAATTGACACAATATCGCTGTTTTCAGAAAATTCAATCATTTCATCGGCAATTTGAATACTAAAATTAATATTCAAAGCAACTGCTTTTTCTTGCTCAACATTTATTACCGCATTAAGCAAAGGATTTTTTGTGTCTATAGGGGTATAAATAGCTTTCAGATTTTTAGAAACCTCACCACAAATCTTTTGGGCATCTTGATATTTCTTGTTTGAAATAAGATTATCAATGCACAAAAGATTATTTTTCATATCATGTTTTATCCTTGAGATTTTTTCAATTTGCACATTGCTTTGTAAAATGTTATGTTCATAAAGATCGATTTGCTGTTCCATAAGCAAAAGTTTTGTACTTGCTTCATTTTCCCTGCTTATTCTTGATACCGCATACCATACTATTGCAGTAACAGTAATCATACACAGGCATATTACAGAAAGATACACCATTATATTAGCCTCATATTTAGTGATTACCATAATGTAAAAAGTACAGTAAACGATTAACAAAACTATAACAGGAAGGATAATAAAAGCTATAACATCTGTTATTTTTCTTAAATTGACTTTATGATTTCTAAATTTTACAAGCATTGAAAAAACTAATACATCAGTCAAATTGATAACCACTATACAAATATATCTGTAAATCGTAGGTTCAGTTACCAATTCATAGTGTGTATATCCTGTAAAAAAGCTTACAAAATAACTGAAAGCAAAACTTATCACTGTGTTAATCAAAAAGGCAATCAAAGGCATAAATATTCTGCTAAAAATATTGCCACGCAAACATAACAGAGAGTAAATTTCCAGTACTGCCAAAAACATTAAATCATTTATTATCATATAGTATTCTACAAGAGATGAATACAACAAAATGCCAAACATTACTGTACTGAACAGTAAAAAGCAAATTACATTTCTTTTTCTGTTATCGGGTTTCTCCATAAATAGATATAAAAATCCACAAAACATCAGCGGCTGAAATAAATCAGTCACTATTTCAACAAAAACATCAAGCATACTCTTTCACCAACCAATCATAATAATTTTTCTTTGCAATATCTTTATATTTTTTGCTAATAATAAATTCCTTTCCACAGTCTAGGATCACCCTGTTCGTTTCAAAAGTTGAAATATGTTTTGCATTCACAATACAACCAATATGAATTCGAATAAAACCTTTGTTGTTTAAATCTTCATACTTTTCATCCATTGTACTTCGTTCTTTGTATGCCAACTGCTCGGAGTAAAAGAAAACATAATTTTTTTCTTTTTCAAGATATAAAATGTCATCCAAATTCAAAAGAATAAAATCTCTCCCACTTTTTATAATATAGTCATTACTTATATTTTTTAATTTACTAAAAATAAGACTTATACAATCAAATACATTATCGTATAATTCAGATTTTCGTAAAAATGTATATGGTTTTTGCTTTAGTGCCTTAAAAACCATATTATCCTTGCTTGTAAGAAAAATAATGTATGGTATATCTGCTACACCTTTGTTTTTATTGATCTTTTCACATACTTTTATTCCGTTTATCATAGGCATATCAATATCAAGAAAAATGATATGATACTTTTTATAGTTTTCAAGTAAATCATATCCATTTGAATATTTATCAATCGTGCATTCCACCTCCATCTTTTCACAAAATTCTGAAATTTTATTAATCAAATTGTTAATAAAAATAGTTTCGTCATCAACAATAGATATATTTAACATATCCTCACCACCATTTTAATTCTAACAAATATTAAAATGTTTTTCAATATACGCTTAGATAATTAATTGTTTAAGTTTTTACTATAAATTTTATAAGTTAACGAGCTATTACCGCCGTTATCTCTGTATCTTTGCTTGGTTACTAGCAATTTGGCTTTTCTTAAATCCTTAATTGCCCTTCTTACTGTAGCAGGCGACAGCTTTATGTCGTCTGCTATTGTATTTACGGAGGGCCAGCATTCGCCGTTTTTGTTTGCTCGGTCGTGGAGGTAGGTATATACGGCAACGGCTCGGTGAGGTAAGTCCATTTGATACAGAAAAGTTAATCTACTCATTGCTGTTATCCCCCTGTGGTGGTCGCTCGGTTCTGACGACTACTTTTCCCTGCTTATTTTTGTTCTGTTCAACGCTTGAATTTTTGGGTTCTTCTGTTGGCTCATATTTCTGTTCAGAATCGATAGTATTTCCACTGTCGGCTTGTTCCGCATTTGGCGAGGTTTTAAGATTTTCATTTTTCTTCTTTTTTTCACCGCTTGCTTCATCAAAATCCGAATCAGTAACAGTCTGTTCAAGATAGTGAGGGCAGTATGTTTGGATTATGTTGTTGAACAACTCCGAACGGTTGGCATAGTGAACTTCACGGTTGCCGTTTTCCGCTACTTCATACTTTTCTTCAAATTCGATGCCCCATTTAAAGAAAAGCTTTAGCTTTACTTTCATAGGATAAAAGCCTGTTTTCATAACAACAAATGTGCCTTTTGGAAGTGACTTCAACTCATCGGGAGTCATCAAAGGTCGCTCAATCATCTGCAATGATTGGGACGGATCATTTTTGCTTCTGCCTACAGAGCCTGACATAACAGTTCTTGAACCGAGTGCTTTTGATAGGACTTCCGCACTTGTGCTGTTTGGAGCAAAGCCGCCGAAAATGGTCAGCTGTGTGTTATCTATGATAACATCAGCACCCTCTTTGCCGTAATTCTTCTCCAACTGTGCAAAGGATTGAATGATTGGTACTATCTGCAACCGCCTTGAACGGGAGGCTGAAAACATCATTTCTGCTGAATCAATCTTTGGTAAAGTTCCAAACTCATCGCAGAAAAACACACAACGATTTTTCAGCACACCTCCATTTTCATCTGCAACTGAAAGTATTTCACGGTAGAGCTGTTGGATTATGAGTGACACCATAAAGAAGGTGTTGGGGTTTTCTTCGGGCATTACAATGAATATTGCACACTTTTGATTGCAGAATTTTTCAGCGTCAATCTCCGTATCAAAACACAAAAGTTGTTCAAGCTCGGAGTCAAGAAAAGCATTCAGCCTTGAAAGTGCCGTACTCATAACGCTTGACATACTCTGCTCGGCTGTGTTTAGTGCCGCCCCTGCAAACCATTTTGCCTTGTGGTCGTCAGGAAGATAGTCCATTAATAGCTGAAACTGATTTTTGCCTTTCTTGTTGGTCGGAGCAAGTAACTCCTGAATGATTTTGAATACCGAAACAATATGCCGTTCTTCGTGTTCGCAGAATTCCGAAACAAGCAGAATAGTTGCTGTTAAAAGTCCCTCTGCCGCATCATAAAAGTAAGCGTTCTGTCCGAATGAAGTCGAGTCCATACCTGAAAGAATAATCGTTTTTGAAATGATTTTTGCGTATTTTTCGGCTCTTGCCTTGTAAACAAGCTGTTCGGGCTCGGCTTTGTATAAGTCCATATACTTATTCACAAGATGCAGGAGATTGTTGCCGTGAGAGCGTGTTGGGTTACGCAAATCTATTACTGAAATTTTGTAGCCGTAATACTTTTCTGCAATCGTTCCATAATTCCGAACTACATCACCCTTTGTGTCGGTTGACAAAAATGACATACCAGTAGCGCAGGCATACTCAATGCACGGGTAAAGCCAATATGCGGTCTTGCCGACGCCTGCCGCACCAATCATCAGAGCGTGGACATCGCCTGTATCAATCAATGCGGTTGTTCCTTTTCTGCTGTTCCTACAGCCAACAACTATTCCTTGTTCAGTTGGTCTGCTTTCAGGATTATTTCTCCACTCGTTAGGCTGAAAATCAATTTGCATATATGTTCTCTTGATTTCCTTTTTTGTCGCCCAACGAGCCGTTCCGTGTTGACCTTGTCCGACTGTTTTATTCTTTATTCGGTTGAGTGAATAGTGATTGCCCACCATAGAAATAATTATGAACAAGGCAAACATTGAACCTGCAACAATAATCAGAGTTATAACACCTGACGGCATATTTCATCAGTCCTTTCACCGTTTAAAATATCCTCATTCCAGTCTTTATGGATAGGAATGAGGATTTCGCTTTTGATATTCATTGAGTTTAATTTATCGGCTATCCGTTTGTTTGCTATCTGTCCTGCCTCGTCATTGTCAAAGCAGAGAAACACATTTTTGATGTTTGGATTGTCTTTCAAACATTGAAAAAGCACCCTGTCCGAGACGGAGCAGGATGCCGCATAGCTGTGTTCTTTCCAATTTTCCTTGTGCATTGAAATGTAGGAAAGCATATCAATCGGTGCTTCAAAGAGATAAATTTTATCGCTTGTGCCGTGCCAGTGAAAACTGAATTCGGGTTGACTTCCTGCAGCATTTCCTTTGTACGGATTGTTCATCACAGTTCCTCGCTTGTGGGCGTGGCGAGGTTTACCGTTTGAATCGTAGCCGACAAAGACAGCGTTGTGATAATCGGCAGATTCATAAATCATTTTGTTTCTCACGAACTCATACAGCACATCTTTATCAATGCCACGAGTCAACAGCAGATAAGAAAAAACTCTGCTCATTCTGACATTTCTCGGCGGCAGTTCAAAAGGTTTGTGACTTTTTTCTATGGTTGGTGAGGTTATGATTTGACCGCCACAGTTATCCAAAAGTATTTCCACCGCTTCGGCATAGTCCTTGTTGTAAAATCTGCGAACGAAGTCAACGGCATCACCGCCTTTCTGTTCGTACTGATGATACCAGAGGTGACCTCTGATAGTTACCTTTTGCGAGCCGTCAAGCCATTCGTATTCTGAACCTGATTTCCTGACTTTCTCGCCTTGACGGATTAAAAAATTAGCAAGGTCAGTTCGCCTTGCCTGCTCTCGCTGTTCTATTGTAAAATGAATGTATGTTGATATTGTTATCACTTCCTTGTATATATTTTTTTCTGCTGTAATATCTTATAGTGGGTAGTTCTTCTCTTATCACTGTGACAGGTGGCACCTGTCAGCGTTTTGGTGCAGTTACTCCTTGGCGGGAATTAAATATCTTTCTTGTTTAAAATAACATACTGTGCTATAATTTTATAAAAGCATTGAAAGGTTGTGAAGTGATGAATGGAATAGAAAACAAATTTGCTAAATTTTCTAATCGATTAGATAAAACTCTTGGTATCAAAATCTTTGCTCTTATATCATCAGTCCTGCCATTACTTTTTTATGTTAATTCTTTTATGTTTTCAATTAACTGCCAAAATTTGTACGGCATACCATCAAAATATTTTAGTATTACTATGCACGATATCATGCCATATGCTATCCTATTTTTCTTTATTGTTGTTGCCTTTATTTATAATTATTTCTTCTATAAAAATAATAATTTAGGAAACAATCTATCAAGTAAGATTTTTTATTTAAGTGGCGCAATAGTTCCTGGTCTTGTTTTCTCTATAATTGAATTCACGCTTTTTTATATATTTTCATTAAAATTCAATTGGATTGAAAATTTTCTAACTCCTCTTTTTGTAACAGTAATTTACATTGTAATGCTTATCGTCAGCACATTCTCGTTTGTGAAAATTCCAGATAGTATATCAGGACACCTGAAACTCAAAAAAAGAATAAAAAAATCAACTGTATTCTTTTCTGTTATTATATATGCATCTATAACAATAAGTTATATTTTTCTATTTTTCAATGCAACTCCAATTAGCAAATCATATGAAACAACTACAATAAACAATAATAAATATGTTATTTTATCCGAATATGAAAGCGATTATTTAGTTGTAAAATATGATGATACAAATGAAACCACCATATTTTTTACGAGTGAATATCAACTTGTAAATAAAGAAAATCTAAATATAAAACCTTTAAGTTTCCCAAATATTGAGTATAAATAAGATCTTTTTTCGAACTACTAATGTATCCCCAATCCCTGCTTTTTATCATTAATCTTCTGTTGTAATTTTTTATCCGTCCTTTGCGCTTTCTGCTTTTCTTCAAAGCGGAGTTGATTCTGAATCATATTGCCGAGGTAGCGCAGGAGATAAAGAGAAGAAACTGCAACGCTGTTGCGGTTGGTTTTAATTGAATAATGAGGATACAGAACACCTTTGTCTGAATCAAAAACTGATTCGGCAGAGGTGTTTTCTTCATATTTAAAGGGACTTGAAACAGATTCATTGTCCGAATTTTCGCTTTTCTCAACCACATCTTCAGTGAGATTTAGTTTCAACGCTTCCTTAATTACAGCGTTCTTGATTGACTTAAATTCCTTGTTTTGGGCAAGAGGAATCCTGTCAGGCATTTCATCTGTGTAGGTGCGGATTGTATTTTCCTTTTGCTCGTACCAGAGGTCATACAGCTTTTTAATTCTATTGTCGTTGGCAAGCTCATCAACAATGGAATCAACGATTGCTTTTACATCGGGTTTCAGATAACCGTAAACCTTTTTACCTTTCGTTTTTGAAAGCCTGTCGGCAAGCTCTAACAGCTTATGCTGAATTGACGCGCTGATATATATTTCAGAGTTAATCTTTGAAACCAAATCCTCTACTATGTCACGAGCCTCAGCACGGAGCCTATCTCTATGTTCGGTTTGCTTCTGATAAATACTTATCAAGTCCTGACGGAAGATTACCTTTGCAAGATTTGACTTGATATTTTCAATGCCATTTTCCGTCAGGTACGCTTCGTTCGGTTTTGTAGAATATGCAATCATATGAATGTGAGGATGATGTCCCTCGTTATGAAATGCCGCATACCATCGGAAATTTTCGGGAGCGATTTTCATATTCTCCGCTATCATATTTCGCTGTGAACGAATTAGATTCATCCAAGCTTTTGCATTGTTGTATCCGAGCCGTTCCGCATCTTCTCGCTTGAGAGAAATGATATGCGTCCACACATTACTCTTGCTTTCTGCAACCTCTTTCTGCACATTGGATAAAACTATCGGCACACCGCCATCGGTAAATAAGCCGTGTGAAGATATTTTCTCAACCCTCGGTCGCTGTGCGATGTAGCTTACATATTTTTCTCGGTCGCCGAATAACTCTGCGTGAGTTTCGGCAATCCGCAAAATCAATTCATCTGCATTACCTCTGTTCGGCTTATCAAGATAATCCTGATACTCATACAAGTTCTTTGAATCGGGATAATCAGAAATCAATTTCTTAATAATCTGCTTTTGTTTTTCAGTCGCTTCCATGAACTTTTGTGTGCTGTCAGCCTTTTCAACTCCGTCATGAGTCGCAATGTAGGAAACATAATTTCCGATATGAGTTTTGGAATTCGGCTTGATGTAGGGCGATTTCATAATAATTCTCGGCATAGCTTACCCTTTCTGAAACCTTACAGCATCATCAAACTTATATTTACCGCTGTTTCGTTTGACCTCATCAACACATATTTTTCTTAAATCTCTCAGCTGATCTTCGGTAATTTCATTTGTCGCCGCAACAACATGCATCAGCATGGCAAGTTCCACACCTTGCTTGAAGAGAACTCTTGCGAGCCTGTCCTCAGTATCAAGAATTTTTGAACTGATGACAGATTCAAGTGCAGGAGTAAGCACACGACTTACATTTTTTGAGTTTAGCCACGCAATGTAAAATTCTATTGCATCGGATATGAATTCACTTCGTGATGTTGCATTGGTTATTGAGATTGCATTATCACAGGTATTAAGCAAATCCTGATTGATATACAGTCCTATTCTCTTTGAATCGTTGTCCATTTTTCACCTTTCCTTTCAGTAACACTTCGGGTATTCAGAGAAAACCTCATCAAAACGGCAAAATCGGGCAGTTCGGAATACAAGCGGTAACACAATCCGAAAAATGTAACACCTTTGAAAATTCCCGAACGGCGTTGCCGGTCGGTGTGTTTCGGCGAATCCGTGCTTGCACGGAATACGCCTTTATCCTGCTTAAAATTCCACCCTTGAAAAACTGCCCGAATTGCCGTAACTCCGATTTTTCACACCTTGCCACAAACCTCCATGTTTCTATTTTCCTTTGGTTTCGGATAACTTTCCCGACTTCTCCATTAAAAGCCAACACAGGGCGAATGTGGCGAGAATATCACTGTTATTCTGCTTTTATTGATTTACCGTTTATCACTTCAAAATTACACTGGGTATATGACAGTCCGTACTCATTGACTTCACGGTTCAGAATATCGAACATTGACTGCTCAATACTGCGAGGGGATAACCTGATTTCATCACTTAATGTGTCATAGCAGATCCATTCCTCGCTGTCGGGTGTGTCTTTTACGAGAATATCAAATCCGAGGAGCATTTTATCGGGTGTCGGAAATACAACAGCATTGATTTTCACACAGCCGACTGTAAGTGAAGCAAAGAGGGTATCGTGCTTGTCCCTTGGATTTTCGGAAAGTAATTTCTTAACTTCGTTTACCGACAAATACATTTTGAAAATATATTTGTCATCGAGTTGCTTTTTCAGTTTCTTTCTCTCGTTCATAAACTAATACCGCCAATCTCATTTGTAAAATCTTCGACCTCATCTTCATCATGTGAATCAAACAGATTGTTCTGTTCAAGGTTTTCGTAGTATTTCTTTGCACTGTCAGTCACCGCATCATTTAGAATTTTCATATCAAAACCGCAGTCCTTGTAACCCTGTGACACTGTATCGTAGTAGCTCGCACTTGGCAATCCGAACTGCTGTTTCAGATTCATAATGTAAACCATTGCAGTTATCTCTGAACCGCTATTCAATTTCACTGGCAAGTCCTGCTTGAAGTAGTGGGAGGGATAACCCTCGTAGCGGTCAAGCAATCTTTCATCTCTCGGCTGAAGTTCCCATAAAGCAACGGGAACTGACTTGCCAATACAAGGTGCGATTGTTGCGTATGAACAATTTGGCATACCCTTGAACTGTAATTCGTAATTTTCAATTGTACCTTTGCCAACAAGTTTTGCAGTTGGGCAACGATATTTCATCTGATTGAGATTAAGGTTACTGCCATAGGCAATGTATAATTTTTTACTCATAATAGATTTCTCTCCTTACATACTCATAATAAAACCCGAAGTTTCTTCCTATTCATCATTTGGGACAAGATTGACTTCGGGTTCGTTGATACTTATATTTTCATTTCTATTTTGAACTGTATCGTTCAACTGTGAGACTCGTTTTTGAGCAAACCTTTCCTTTTGCTTTTCAGCCTGTGCAGGATCCTTCCACGCAATGTTTCCGTCAAGATTTTTCAGCAGATGATGACGAGCTGTCTTAAACTCGTCACCTATCAAACCCAATCTCAAAAGCCAAGTTCTAAAAGTGTACTTTTCATTATCCGATACAGTTTTAGCGTGTCTTGCAGACTTCTGAATTAAAGCCTGATGACTGATTGCAAGGCACAGCTGAATTGCACTTTTGACTTCTCCTGCGTGTAAGGTGGAATTGAAAAGACGGAATTCAATCGTACCCTTGTAAAACACGCTGTGTAGATTCAGTGCGTGGTAGCGTGTATCATCATAGTGTCGGTAGCTGTAGTCCTCGCCGTCATACCACATTGACTTGAATTGCTCCATAGACATCGGAGGACGGTTATTGATTTCATCAAGGAAGCGTGTGTCCATCTTTTGACAGTAATGTTCTCTTGATACATTCACTTTTAATGCCTTGTAGAGCAAATCCTCTTTCGCCGCCATAATGTTTACGATATTGCGAAGTGTTTTCGGGGTATGCGGAGCCGCATTAATATGGCAATGCAAACCACAGCTTGAGTTGACTCTCGCTCCTGCGCCACGAAGCTTTCTGACTAACTCCTGTATCGTTTCTATATCGTCATAGTTGCAAATCGGAGTGACAAATTCAACCGAGTACAGAGAGCTTGCATTCTGTCCCGAACGGTTTTCACATCTAACACTTGCGTCACGCATAATCTTCCACATCCTGCTGTCATTATCACGGACAGAATAAGCGTCATAACAGCCGCCGACATGAGTTGCGTCTGTATGAAAATGACCGGCAATCACTTTCGCCGCAGTACTGCGAATGATGCCGGTCATTTCAATTTCTATTCCGAAGTTTTGATTTTTCATATTCAGTTATCAACTCCGATTTTATCTTTTGGTAAGTCAATGCTTTCCGTTTTTTCTTTTTTCGGCTTTGGCAGTTTTATCTGTGACCCTTTCATATCAATAAACTCCCTGACATTTGCAGGAACATATTTTGCGTACAGAGCGTCCACAGATTTTTCAAACTCTTCCTTGAAATCTAAATCACGCTGTGACATATACAGCCTGATTGCATTCAGCTTTTCGTCATCATACATTATGCTCACGCTTGTTTTCTTCATTAAAATCACCTCGTCATTTCTTCTTTTGATTTACATATTTTATATTCGGTATCTTCAGCCACTTTGTCCACCCTCGACCGTTAAGCTCTGTTTTGACAACTCCGTAGGCTGTGCCTTGTGCTTCAATAACTTCACCGTTGCCGATATACACACCTATGTGACCGTCCATCCAGACAGCAAGTCCGGGTGTGTCGGGCATATTTGAAATCGGACCGCTTTCTGTAACATTGTTCCAAATAGAATTTGCACCGCAATCCGTAAACCCGTTTGAACCTGCGACAATTTCTCCGCTGTCAGCGTTGTACCAAGCATATGATTTTATCAAACCTATGCAATCACAAACTCTCTTGCCGAGCCATTTTTCACCGACCTTTCTCATCTCACCACCTGCCTCGTTATTTCCGGGAAACAACGACGCCTGTTGGTCGAGATATTGTTTTGTGCAGACCTGACCGTAACCGCCGTACACATAACCCCAGCCATTTTTGTATGCGTTCTCGCACCACTTGACAAGGTCGAGATTGTTCTTCGTGGTCTTGTCAGTAAAGCCTGCAGTACTGATTTCCGCACCCTTGATTGACTGCATCATCTTTTGAAACTCGTCATACTTTATCTCCGTTCCGAATTTCTGATTGACGGTTTTTATCAAATCCTCATCAGACTGATTCTTCTTGAAACAGGATACAAAGTTTTTTACAAAGTCCTCATCCTCTGATTTATCGGACAGAGAAAACAGATAGATAACCTCTGCCTGTGTGTTATAGTCGGACAACTTTTTATTTTTCAGTTGATTTTCAACCTCTGTCATTGTGTCGTTAATAAGCTGTAGATTGTCCATCTGCTCTGCTGAGATGTTTTCTTGTATAGACTGATTGAGTTTGTCGGTATCAATATCCATACTTCCGTTGAAAACGGAAACAACAGCAACAATCGGCATAACCACAATTATGATTATGCCGATTACTATACCGCCTATTGTTTTTATTACTTTTTTATCTGTTAGCAGAGCAACTGCTATTTTCTTCAGTGCCGCACCTATGGTTGCACTCATTGGAACTCACCTCCTGAACGCAAAAAATCCGATTGACTTCATATGAAAATCAATCGGATTTATTACTTTGATTAAATTGTAAAACTAATTAACAAAATGGATTTTAGTTAGCTTAAAACATATTTTCTACATAATTCAAGACATGACAACAACATTTCAATAAACAAATAATAAACATCAATTCTATCTATTTTTATAATCATTGACTACATCTGATATCTTTTCATAATGATAATGGCTATCAAATCCTTTATTATATTCACCGTAATAATGCTCATGCGTTTTAGTATCAGAATTCGAATTAAGATATTCGATATCTTGATTTATATTTGATAAAGTCTCATCAATTAATTTTGAGATTTCGACAAGTTCTGAATCACTATATTTTTTAATAATATTTTCCACCTCAAAATCCATGTGAGGAGCAATTATTTCATTTTTATAAATTAATCCCAGTCCAACAGTATGATATTCTTTTTTTGTATAAACAACATAAGAGTAATATTTATTTTTTGACTTATTAATTAAAGTAAAGGTCTCGCCCCTTACATCTATTTCTTCAAGCCAATCAACATTTGATATTAAATGTCGTCCAATTTTAACCTGTGTGTTTAATTCATTTGATAAATCTTGTAAAATAATTCTTTGTTTTAATTCTGCAAGCAATTCATAAAGAATATTTAACCTTTCGCTAAATAATTTACATTTACTTTTAAAATCATTACTCATAAAGTCCTCCTATATATTATTCAAATAAAGTTTTGGAAGCCTATAAAACCTAATTTGTCAATCAGTTGTTCTATAATTATCATACCACTCCCAATGGAAAAAGTCTATCAATATTTTTATCTTCCTCCTGCACTTCCAAAAATCTCAGATTTGTATTCGGGAGCCTGAACTAGTAAAAGATAGCGTTCATTACCGCACCTATACAGACAAGTGCCACGCTCACCGAATTTTATTAAATCGTATTCGGTCGGTTCAACCATCAGTGCATCCTGAAAATCTTTAGGATTGATATTACCGGGGAAGAATAAGAAGTGATGAGTCGGAATTGAGAACAACGGCTTGGTATATTCCTTAACGCTCGGAATCAGGAAATCCTCAATGTTTTGACTGGCTAAAATCACTGCTGAGTCCTTCTTACGGACACGCTTCATTGCGTTGCGGATATACTCAATAGCTGTGAGGTTAGACAAAAACAAATAGAGCTCGTCTATTGATGCAACGGTGTTGCCCTCGCCTAATAACTTGTTTGACATATAGGAAAGAATATTAAAGAGCATTGCATCTGCGTAATATCATTATTGTCAGAAAATATTTCTTTTACAACCGAGGGGAAATTTCGCCCCTCGGCATCTTGATTTATGCGGTTTTAATCTCTTTATGCCATACATTAAGCTGTTCCTTGCGCTCAACGGTGAAGTAAATCACAATATCATTTCCGCATTCTGTTGAATGCCATTTTGCCTTTTCGTGCACCTCAATTCTGCTGATGAATGCTCTGAGAATTTCAGGCGTCAGTTCCTGAATGTCAATGTACTTCTTTGCATTTTCAATAAAGTCCTGAATCAACTGCTCTCGCTTTTCGTTCTCATCAAGAAAGGCGTTCATCTCATTAAGCTTAGTTTTCAGTTCTGACTGCTCGGTTTCATATCCTGATGACAATGATTCGTAGCGTTCAACAGAAATTCGTCCGAGCACTCGGTCTTCGTACAGACAACGGATGATACTTTCAAGCTCTGCTATTCTTTGTTCTGCCGCTTCTTTTTCCCTCAGATAAGTTTTCATTTCACGCTCGGCTTCGGCTCTTGCATTACGGCTTGCTATTTCATAAAATTCTTCGGGATTCTCACGTACATATGCCGTTACCTCTCTCAGTTTTTGAAGTATCACAGCGTGTAAATCCTGTTCGCTGATTCTGTGTGCCGTACAGTGATTATTACCGTATCGCTGATAGGTTTTGCAAAGGTAGTTGTTTTCTTTAGGATACTTAAGCACTCGGCGAAGATACATTCTGCTTTTGCAATCGGCACAATAAACTAACCCGGCAAACACATCTGTCTTACCTGATTTATTCGGTTTTCTTCTTCCTGCAAACCACTTCTGCACCATTTCAAAGGTGGATTTATCAATGATAGCCTCGTGGGTATTTTCAAATATTAGCCAATCCTTGCGGTCGTTGTGAATTTGCTTTTTCAGCTTATTTGATTTGGTGGTGGTTTTGTAGTTCGCCGTTGTGCCGATATATACCTCGTTTACAAGCATTCCTCTAAGTGTAACATCACTCCACAGATAGGGATTATTCAGCTTCAAGCCATTTTCTTTTCTGCCGTATTTGTAGTAGGCATATGCGCTTGGCGACATAATTTTATCTCTTTCAAGAGTCATTGCAATCGTACGGGTTCCCACTCCGTTGACATACATATCAAAGATTCGTTTTACCACGGGAGCAGTGTCGGGATCGGGTACTAACCTGTTATCTTCGGATTTCATATATCCGTAAGGAAGCTTAGAGCCTATCCTTTCACCACGCTCTGCCTTTGCTCTTTGGACTGCCCTGATTTTTTTGGATGTGTCAGCAGCAAAGAAATCATTGAAGTAATTACGGATTCCGATAAATTCATTACAGCCTTTTTCGGAATCAACACCGTCATTTACGGCAATATATCTCACATCGTTCTGAGGGAATATAATTTCAATATATGTACCGGTTTTAAGGTAATCTCTGCCGAGTCGGGAAAGGTCTTTTGTGATAACAGTTCCAATTTCTCCTTTTTCCATATCGGCAATCATACGCTTGAAGTCAGGGCGTTCAAAGGATACTCCGCTGTAACCGTCATCAATATAGAACCGACAGTTGCCAAAGCCGTTATCGGCGGCATATTTTTCGAGCATACTTTTTTGATTTTTAATGCTGTTTGATTCACCCTCTAACTCGTCCTCCTGAGAAAGACGGCAGTAGAGTGCGGTAATCTTTTGTTGGTTTGATTTCATAATTTTTTCATCCTTTCCGAGCCGTTCAGGCTCTGTTGAATCAAACCGAATAGGATTGCAAGTCAACAATACTCCTACTCGGTTTGAATGTCCAGTAAAATATTTATCCCGTTTTTCGTTCAAGTAAATTTTTAATTTTTTCATCGGCACTTGGGTTGTCACCGTTCTCGGTTCCGATAGGAAATACCGATGTGACTAAAAATGTCTTTTTGCCGATTTTAACCTTATCGCTTTCGTACAGATGACGGCGGTTAAACGCAATATCGTTTCTTGTGATTGGTGTTATTCTATTTTCAGTTTCGTTCATGGCAATCCTTTCTTTACATCTTCATACCAAATCCGCCTTGTGGATTTTCTTGTATGTTCTTTCTCTCTTTACGAGGTTTTTTCATTGTAGTGCAGTCCTCTACAGGGTGGTTGCTGTCTAAAATATTTGTGAGATTTGCGACCAGATATGCAATATCATTTCCGTTATTGCTGTAATAGCTGTCGGTATCAAAGCCAGGAAAAACAGTATCCTCACATGATGATTCAGTTTCTCCTCCGCCTGACTGATACTGTATGAATATTTCTCGCTCGTGCTCCCAACCTGTTGTGAAGCATTCTTCGCCGCATTGTTTATCTGACTGACGTAATTGTTCGTCATATCCTGAAGCTCCTTCTTGAAGGTCTGCGCCATTGCATTGGAATTGTCGATAGACTTCTGCAAGGAATTCATCTGGCGGTTGAGGTATATCCGTATTTCCTCTTTCGTAGTCAGTTCTGAAATTTCGTCCAGTATTGATTTCAGCATATCTATCTGTGCTGTCTGAGTTGAAATTAATGCTTTCCAGTTCTGCTCCGTAACCGCTACGCAGGGTTCTGCTTTTGAGGCGATTTGCATTTGCTTTTTGGCTTGTTCCTTTAATTCCTGTGGTGATTTCTTCCCGTATTCTGAATTCATTTTCCATATTCTCCTTAAGATATTTTTCTTCGTGTAATTTATTATCCCTGCACTTCATTCCATTTGGTGTAGTGTAGGTAATGCTTTTTCTTTCTGCCATCCATTTAACTTCATAGCCTTCGTTCTCCATCAGGCTTATGAAATGTTCCTTTGAGGTTGCATATTTCATAGCTTCATCAACAGCTATTGCAAGCTGTAACTTCCAGCTTTGACCTTTGTCTGCTGAACGATATTCTCTTGCCGACATCTGTTTTACTTTTGGTTGCTTAGGAATTACAACTGATAAACCGTATTTTCTGCATAGGTTGTCAGAATAATCTCTCAACCGTTGTATCTCATTTTTATCTGGATGATATTTCAATCCTGTTTCAGCACTGACAGAATTTAAAATGAAGTGTGAATGTATATGCTCTCTGTCAATATGAGTAGCAACTAAAACTTCATAACCTTTGAATTGCTCTTGTGCAAACTTCAAAGCAATTTCGTGAGCAGTTTCGGGTGTTATAGGTTCATCGGGGTGGAACGACTGAAACAAATGATAGTACATTCTGCCATCAGTTTTTCTATATTGAATTTTAGTATTCATCATTTCATTGAACGCTGACTCTGCTACACAATTCACTCCGCTCACCAGCTTTCTGCCATCGTACAAAGTTTTCTTATCCTGTTTGCAGTAGGCAAGGATTGAAGCTAACCCTTGCCGTGACTGCATTTGTTTGCTTGCGATAAATTTTACTGTTGCTATTATGACCACCTCTTTCTGTCAAGCAAATCGGTAAGTAGTTTATTCATCTCTGCATACTGATTTGTAAGTTCAGCAAGATTAAAGCAAATGACTTTACCCATATTGCAAAGTGTTGCAATTTGATTTAAGTTTCTGCCGATAGCCTTTTGCTGACGGATAATTTCATCAAGTCCGTCAACAACAAAGATTTGTTTTCCGAGGCAAGCCTTCGTTATATATTCGGTTAAAGTTAAATTTGCCTTGTCTGCTTTATTGTGAATCTTCTGTAAATCGGATTCCGATATTCTTATGCTCATTTTTCTGTCTTTCATTTAGGTTTCCTCCTTTGCCAATAAAGTGGGTTCGGGCTTCTGCCCGTATATTGCATTCGGCAGGTCAGCGACCAGCCGAATGCGTTGCTTGCCACAGCTTAAAAGCTGTGAAAATGTGAACCCCAACTTTACGCTGAATTCATAATCCGTTATATAGAATTACTTTCGCTCACAAACCGCCCAAATTTTGATTTTTGCTTGAAGTCGGGTACTTTATCCGTTTTCTCTTGAAAGTCGGACAAACCGCCAAATTCTGCTCAACATCTGCATTAAGGACGATAAGGACGATAAAAACGATAAATCAAACGGCTATATTTTCATCGTACTTATCGTACCTAACGTACTCGCTATCTGAATTATCAATCTCAAAATCATATTTGATTTCAACCTTTCTGATGTTATTTTCCTTATACGATTTGAAATAAACGTGATTATCATTCAAGTCATACTTCCACTTGTTCATCATCCTTTTCAGAATACGAGCAGAAAGATTTTTGCCTGAATAAGCATTATATCGTTCAAGAAATTCCGCATTGCTTCCGTTGAAATATTTTTCTGCTTTCATCATCTCAATGAGCAAGTTCATTTCATCAGGCAAAAGCATATTCGGATTCTCTGCGCTGTCTGCAGTCATTTTCCAAGTGCAATCCTCTTTTGAAAATGCAAGCTCAATTTCTCTGTCCTCAATATCTCTTCCCGTGCAAAATAAAGTTGCGTTGCCCTGCGTGCGATTGCTTTTTTTCAAAACAAATAGAGCATCGGCACAGCCAGCTATACCATTTGTACCTGAAATCTCATTGATTGGGTCAGAGTCGCCTTGCTTTCTTAAATGATGAACCAGAAGAATAGCAATTTTCAACTCATCAGCAAGTTTTTTGAGTTTCTGTACCTCAAGATAATCATTTGAATAGCCCGAGTCATTTTTTGCAGAACGGATAAGTTGAAACGTGTCAATGATTATCAAGACAGTATCCATATGCTCATCAACAAAAGTTTGAATCTGTTCTTCCAACCTTTCATCAAGTTTTGAACAATCCGTAACAAAATGAACATCACTCGGTACTTCATCGGTTATCGCTGTCAGCCTGTCCTGCAATCTGCTTTCATCATCTTCAAGTGACAGATACAGAGTTGTACCGCTGTCGGTATGCAGATTCCATACATCTTTGCCTTTTGCAATCCGAACGCACCAGTCAAGAACAAGCCACGACTTACCTACCTTTGGTGAGCCGGCTATAATCGAAAGACCGCTTGCAAGAAGTGAATTGATTATAAACTTCTTTCTCGGCAAATCTTTTTCAACAAGACTTGCACCGTCGATTGAATCAAATCTTGCCTTACTGCTCAACTCCAAATTTAAATTCTTAATCATTTTTCTCCTTTCCCTGTTACTCATACCTCATATGATTTCAAAATATTTTAGCTTTGGTATGGTTATTCAGTTGTAATCCAAAAGCTGTTGGAATTTTTTCACCAGTGTGATACAATAATCTCATACTTTTCAAGAAAAATATATGACAAAATGAATTGAAGTGATTTTTATAATTTTCACTTCAGGACAGAGGTGTATATGGCAAAGCACGAAGGTTTATTATTAAAAATTGATTTCAAAGGAAATATTTCCGGCTATATGCAGGAAAATAACAATAAGATTCCAATTGAAAATACTACTATCAAAAATGAGTTGATTAGTTTCTCAGAAGAAGATTTTGAAGAGTATTCTGAACTGCAAAATGAAATAAGAAAAGTTTACAGAACATATCCTGATGAAAGTGAAGAAAGATTTGCACTGATTAAAAAGTTAACTGCAAAAGCAGAAAAGGCATTGGCGGAATATAGAACTTTTTACGGTCTTTTGAACAGACTTATGATTGAGGATTTTTTAGGAGAGAACGACGGAACTGAACATTATCTGCGTGAATATGCAAGCTATCTTGACCAGATAAAAACCGTGCAGTTTTTTGTTTTGCACTTTTTCAGCGATTTATCAAATCAAATAGAAATTGATGTTAACGAAGATTTCAATTACAACAGCGTACAGATTTCCACCGTATTTTATTTTGAGGATAACAAATCCAGACAGATGTACCATATCCGTAACCTGACAGAGTATTATTTTCTGCTGTTACATTTATTTGTTGAGAACGGATACCGCCTCTGCCGCTGTCAGCTTTGTGGCAGATACTTTGTGCCAAAGACAAAAAAGAAAACCCTGTACTGCGACAGAGTTCTGAATAATGGTAAAACTTGCAAGGAATTTGCGCCGAAATTAAAGCACCGAATCTTGGCAAACAGAAATGAGGTGCTGAAAACTTTTGACACACAGCGAGGCAAAATGTATAAGCGTTATGAAAGAACACTTAACACACCTGGTACTGTGGAAAAGCCTTTAAGTTTTGAGGAATATTACGATTGGCTTGAAAAAGCGAGAACTGCGAGAGATAATTATCTTGAGGATAAAATTTCCAAGGAAGAAGCATTGAATATAATTTGTATTGAGTAAAATTTGCAAAAAGTAATCGGATAGGCAGTCAAATTTCATTGATTGCTTATCCGATTTCTTAATTATTTACTACATCAATGATAATTCTTGCACCCATCCGAAATCCGTTCAGGAATATTTCTCGCTCACTGATTTCAGAAATCTCACGATTGCAGTCCTTGTATTTTTCGAAGGTTTCTTTCTGTACCTCAGTCAGGGTTGCCACAAACTTTTCTTCATTCCTGTTGAGCAGTTTCAATAGTTCTTTGACCTCATCGTCAAGCCTTGAACATTTTTCGTGAGGGAATAAGTTTCCATAATATAAATCTTCAAGTATATCCATATCTTATGCCACCTTTCGTAGAACAAACATATCCCACATAACTTTGCATAAGTCCTGATATACTTACCTTTATTACTTTAATTAAGTTTGAAATTTATTTTTATTATTACTTTACAAAAAGCAATACAAGAAGTATAATAGATATCACAATTTAGTAAAAAATGCATAAAATCAAAAATCTCAAATAATTTCCAGTTAAAATATATAATAGGAATAGGAGCATACAAATGAAAAACAAAATCTTATCAGCAATAATATCCATCGTGCTTATGATTTCACTCGTAGGATGTCAGCAGAATAATAAAATTATTAGGCCTGATGTAGAAACAAAAACGGTAACGGAAAACAGCCAAGAAGATTATGTAACTTTTTCACTTGACGTGCCATCAGATTGGAAAGTATTAACTCAAGATTATGTTTCTATTGCCTGTTTTAGTTCTAAAGCAAATGAAACAAATGCCAGCGATAAAATTTCTCCCTACAAGTTAAGTATAGAAAACTATATCATTCCATCTCTAATGCCAATTGATGACAAATATAAACAAGCTTATAAAGATTTATTTAATGGCAAATATGATGGTATAAAAGATTTAATTTGCGATAATATTGAATATATAAACATAGGTAAGGTAATGGACAGTTTCCCGGATGTTACTTTTGAAACTCCTGAAAGCATTATGGATTACTTTAATATGCTTGTTAACGGTATAAGTACACCAGATGTTACAACGCCAGAGTCATGGAATGACAAAAAATGGGCATTTGATTTTACTTTCAGTGAATATAACGGTAAGAACGGAAATATCATTGCGGTCGAATATTCCTACATAATTATAGATAAAACATATAAAGCTATTAATTGCTACCGTGATGACGATTTTTCCGTATGCGGAGCTTTTGACGATAATACAGAACTTTCTTCGGGCGATTTAGCGCTGTGGGTTGCTGATAATATGGAAATTACCAAACACTATAAAATTGAAGATAATATGCTAAAACAAGAGGGAGTAGATTATTAAATTTTATGTTTTTTAAATCTACGTATTGTAATTACAGCCGAAGTATTTTCCTACTTCGGCTGTTGTTGATGTTGTTAATATATTTATGCTTTCATAAATTCAAAAAGTGCTGCTTTATCTTGAGGTAATTCACTTAAAGGATTCATTTGAGGCAAAATATTTATACGATCAATTTCTGTACCCAAAAAATCTTTAACAACAATTTCAATTTTTTCACTATTATATATATGCGCATATTCATACATTTTTCCATCTTTGCCACAGAAAATTTGAGATACATATTTATCCTCTTTTCGTCTTTCATCAAATGTAAATATAATATCATAGTTATATGAGTTATTTGGTATTATTCCCTTAAATTTTGCATACTGTCCTTTTGCAAAATCATTAACAGTACTTTCCCATACTTGAGCAGAATACATATTAGCTCCTGACCAGCGTCCATAAAGAGCTCTCATAGATTGATTTTTAAGTGATAATAAATTATTAAAGAAATTGCAATACTTTGATTCACCGCATTCAATATTAGCCCATCTTCTACCTGAACTTTTTGCCTTGTAGTATTTAACATCAATATATAATGACTCCCAGCTTTCAGAAAACGATGTAATACCGCCAATAACAATACCATAAATACTGCCAATAAGTGGAGCTTTATCCATTTTATCTACCAAACTATCATCAAAAGCAAGTCCTGAAATAAATTTTGCTACATCAAATGAATTTTTTACTAATCTGGTTGTTTTTTCTTCATTTATATGCTCTTCTTTATAATAAGACTTACCATTTTCATAGTATTCAATCGGATATATTTTTCCATTTATGGGATTTTTAACTGCACCATATTTATATACAGGAGCAGGCGTTGGTGCAGGAGTGCTAGTATCCTTTTTTTCAAGAACAATAGCCTGATAGTTTAAACCTTTATACGCCACTTCAACGGAAGATTTGCTATAGTAGGTTTGTGGTTGATAAGTCAAAGGGTCATTAAAAATATAATGGCTACTATCGTATCCCACTAACAGCAAACAATGTTCGGGGGCTATCCAGTTAATTGTTTTTCCGTTGTAGGTCCACGTAGAACTTATGTATGGAGTATTCATATACATAGTAGCCCAAAGAATTACCGGTATTCCTTTGTCTATGTAGTTAGAACATAAATTTTTCAGAGAAACACCATATAATTGTTTTGCAGTATATTTTTGTCCGGATAAAGCTTTATCCAATGCCTTTTTTATTACCGGTGCATAACATCCATACCCACTCGTATATCTGGGATTTCCTCCAAATGAAATATTGGGATCAAAAGGAACTCCTGTTTTAGTTAAGTACGAATCAATAAATTTATCTACAGATATATCTATGCCAATATGATTTAGTGCCATAACTGTTGTAACACTTTCGCATCCTGTTGGATATTTGCCTAATTGGGAAATAAACGGGGCTTGAATTATTTTACTATTACCTATAGGTGTTTGCGGCTTAGTATGAATTTCATTCTCCTCATATATATAAATTTCTACTCCGTTTATATTTTGGCCATCTATACCCGCATAGGAAGCCCCTGTGTCCAAAGTGCCACCTAAATTATACTTTGTCTTTACACTACGCATCCATTTTGGATCAGCATTACTTACCCAAGGCAGCCAACTTCCTCCTACATGCACTCTGTACATAACAACTACACCTGATGTTAGTTTTACATCATCCTTACTATATACTTGAATATTCAATAACTGCACAATGCCACCCGGATATCCTGCATAGTCATTTTCAGTGCTTTTAACAAAAGGATAATAGTATGATTTTCCTTCATTCCAAGTCCTGTATAAAAGGTAATATGGCTTATCCTTGTCGGTTTTAATTTTTATACCATTAATATGAACAGAGCTTGCAGTTGAAGTAAAGCTATGCCAATTAGAATCTTCGTCAATATAGCTAAGTGTTGAAGCTACTTTGCCTCCGGATAAATTACCGATTGATGATGAGATGGATTTGCCATTAAACACATAGATTTCAACACCGCTTATATTTTTACCGATAATTCCGGCATATGATGAACTGACATCCAATGTTCCACCTAAATTATAGTTTTCTTGAACATCCTGCATTCACTCCGGATCAGCATTACTAACCCATGGCAACCATCTTCCATCAACATAAGCACGATACATTACAACAACACCGGCAGTTAGCTTTGTTCCATCCTTACTATATGCACTTATACTCAGTCCCTGAATTGGTTTATTTGGATAACCTGCGTAATCATTTTCTAAACTTGTTACTTCAGGATAATAGTATGATTGTCCTTCGTTCCATGTTTTGTAACGCAAATAAAAATCCGAATTTGAATTGGTCTGAATTTTAATACCGTCAATAGGAGAAGCCATTACTTTATGATTGAAACTTTTCCAATTAGATGTACTATTTGCCATATACTGGGTTGTTATTAATTCTTCAGAACCAACGAAACTACCTGAACCCGCATTTAACGAATCTTCTTCAAAAATACGAATTTCAACGCCACCAATATTTTTACCGTCTATGCCGGCATAAGATGAACCTGTATCTAAAGTACCATTCAAACTATATTTAGTTTTTACATTTCTCATCCATTCAGGATCAGCGTTACTTACCCATGGCAACCACCTTGAATCAGTATATACTCTATACATAACAATAATTCCGGAAGTAAGTTTTGTGCCATTATTTCTATATACATTGATACTTAACCTCTGAATAGCTTTTCCAGGGGAGCCTGCATAATCATTTTCTGTACTATTTACGGCAGGATAATAAGATGACTGTCCTTCATTCCATGTTCGATAAGTTAAATAATAATCCTTGTTACTGCCTGTCTGTATTTTTATTCCATCTATTCTGGATGACAAAGTGCTTTTTGAAAAAGACTTCCAATTAGATTCATTTCCAACCATATAGCTTAGCGAAGGATTTGATTCACCACCAGAGTAGTTTCCTAACGATGATTCTTTATAAACACGAATTTCTATTCCGCTAATATTCTTTCCGGAGATACCGGCATACGAGCTGCTGGTATCTAAAGTGCCACCCAGATTATATTTACTCTGTACACTATCCATCCATTCAGGGTCAGCATTACTTACCCATGGTAGCCATTTATTTTCTACAAAGGCTCTATACATAACAACAATACCTGATACTAACTTCGTACCATCATTCCTGTATGCTTGAATCTGAAGTTGTTGAATTGGCTTACCTGAAGAACCTGCATAATCGTTTTCAGTACTTTTTACATATGGATAATATCCATTCATTCCCTTATTCCAAGTTCTATATTGTAAATAAAAAGATTCATTTGAACTTGTTTTAATCTTTAAGCAGTCCATAGTAGATTTTGTCTGATCACTAAAACCTATCCACTTTCCACCGTATAAATATGAAAGAGAAATTGCTTGCTTACTCAATAATTTTTTCCTCCTAATAAATAATTAATATTTTTGATCGATCGCATAGAACATATGTTCTATATATAATTTTAGCGTATAAATTCAAAGTTGCCAAGAGAATCAATAATACTTTTTTGCAAACTAGTTAATTAAAATAGTTTTTGAAATATAAACATATTTTTCACTAAATAAAAACGAGATAAACAATAAAGGTCATCTCGTTTAATTACATCCTATTCGGTTTCGAACAATAATTATATTTAACATCTTTTAATCTGTGGTTAGTGTCAAGCAAACCTTTAACACCAAAGCACAGAAATTTGTCATCGGTGATATTCGTGTGACCGTTGAAATACTTTGATTCTGAACCTACACACATACTATGAATACCCAGACAAACCTCCTGCAAAATTTCTTCGGTGTAAAGATACTTTCTCTTGTTGTCGTAGGTCATATATTCTTCTTCGCACAAATCATAGAAATCACTCATCACAGGGAAGTCAGTAGGCTTTTTTGTACTGTAATCTGTTGTGTCTGTAATGCCGAATCGTGCATACAGCTTCATAAGCAGAATTTCAATTGTATCAAGCTGTGCGTCCGTGAAATCCTTGTAGGTTCTAAAAAAGTCTTTTAGAAATGCAATATGCTGTGATAATCGGGTAACTTTGTTAAATGCAGGCGGTGCGTCTTTGTCAATCTCATCCTGTCCGTCATTCCAAGCTTTAGGCTCAAGGGGATTGATTTTGTATTTGCCCGACATAAAATCAATGTAGCAACCGCCGAGGGCATTTGTCAGATCCTCATACTCCGCTTCGGGGTCAAGGCATAAGATTTTCTTTCCGCTTTCACGAATGTTTGTAAGGATGAGTTTCAATAAATACGATTTGCCCTGACCGCTGTTTCCGAGGATAAGGATATTTGATGTAGTTTTGTCCTCTGTCCTGCGGTCGAAATTCACAAGGATATTAGTGCCGTACTTATCTCGCCCGATATACAAGCCGTTAGGGTCTGTCTTACCTGAAAAATTAAACGGGAACAGATTTGCAACAGATGAAGCAGGCAGAACACGCTCATACAAACTTCCGAATTGATTTGAACCTATGGGGTTCACCGACAAGAAGCCTTCTTTCTGTCTTAAAGTCAGACGGTCAACTTCAATTTTTGAGCGAGTAAGCTCCATTGCAATATCAGTTTGCAACTCTTTTAATTTCTGTTTGCTTTTGGCTTTAAGTTCGATGAACACAGAACAATGCAATAAAGCCTCTTTGTTCTTTCGCAGATTTGCCATCAGCGTGACAACATCCTGCAAGTTGCCCTGTGCTTCAATGGTTTCGTTTACATCGTTACCGCTTGATTTGAGCTTATTTTTGCGTGTTGCGTTTTGTATGATTTTACGCTGTTCCATACTCTCCACAAGTCTGTGATAGATGCGGAGAGTTACTCCGTTTCTGTCTGCAAGCTGTGAGAGTATTGCCTGTTCTTCCGTGCTCGGCGGATATTCACGAACCGCCCATACAGTGCGGTATGAGTCGCCGACAATGTAGTGGTCTGTCAGGAATTTTATCGTTGACGGAAGAATCATATCAAAGAAATCTTTGGTGTATATTTCTTCTGCCTGCTCGGGTGTGAGCACCTTTGGTTTTCTTTTGAATAGTCCCATATCATAAGCCTCCTTTTAATTTTGGACTGCCAACACAAGTATGCGGTCATCCTGATTGTAGCCATAACAGGTTGAAAGCGTTAATATCTGCTGACCGCAAACAGGTGTGATTTCTGTGTTGTATATGGATTTCTCTTTTGCATATTCGATTCTTGTTTTATAACTTTTTTCCATTCCTACGGTTGTGAATTTGTACCAATCATCATCGGATTTTATTTTCATAACTGAAAAGACAGAGTACGCAAATACTCCGTCTTTCGTTTCAAGCACAACTATAGGATGTTCTGTAAAATAAGAATAATCGGTATAGTTGCAAAGGTCTGCAAACATTGTGCCATTGTTCATATGATGACCGTATATGATTAAATTTGTACTGTCAGCAAAACATCTGCTGTCCAGAAACGGTGTACCGCTATAGCTGTACTCGCCGTAAAAGTTTTTGTTCAGATACTTCTGCGGATTACTCGGTGTGTGCATAACAGGGTAATTAATATTTGTGCCTGCTATGCTTATCCAGCCGAAACATTCGGAATTCATTGAAATAAGTTCTGATATTGAATGAGGTTCATAATAGGTTGTGTAATACACAGGCTGTTCAGTTTGAAATTCATCATCCGAATCGCTGACTTTTAATAAATTTGGATTTATGAATTGTTCTTTTTCAGTATCATTACCTGTCGATTCCTCAGTAACAATTTCTGCAAGGTTTTTAAAACTTTCATTCTCTTTGTACTCTGTAAACACCTGCGAAAATATTGAAACCAGGCAGGAAATTATAACAACAGAAAATACGCCTATCACAATTCCTATTTTGATTTTTTCTTTATGTTTCTTCATAGGTATGCTCCTTTTCATAATACTGCTCGCCGTCATAATCGGGCATCAAATCGCCGTTCATACTTGCGTCAAAATATATTGCAAGAAAACGCTTGATGTCTGCTTTCTTCATTCTTGTAACCTCAAAGCCCTGATCGGATATAATCTTCTCAACTCTGTTTGCTTTCTGCAAAACATTTTCGGATTTTGAAGATTTACACCTTGCGATAAACAGGAACTGCCTTGCGGTTGAAGTTTCGGTCTGAATGCTGTCGAGAAAGTCAAGGTCTTTAGCAAGAATTTTCCTGACCTTTTCGTTCTGTTCAGCTTCAATTCTGCCTTTGATATAGCTTTTGTTTGTATCGAAACACTCGCAGGAATCGGTACAGGTGATCTCAATATCCGGCACAGCAGAAAGCACCATCATCAGGTGGCGCACCTTGATTTCGATATTCGTGTGGGAAAGCACAGAAATATTTGTAGGCTGAACCATATAGAAAATAAATTCTTCCTTGCCGACCTTTAAACCATTTTTCGTAAAGGTTTTTATGCCCAGCAAGTCCTGAACGGACTTGCCTTTTCGTTTTTGCTTTTTCACTTTTTCTCCCTCCAGTAAAAAATTTGTTGTGTTGAAATAAAATACTTCACAGCATAGCGGATAAAATCAAGAATTGTTGTATCTTCAAGCCTTATTGACAAAAACCCGAAGCAAAGTGTCACTGCAAGCGGTACTATTATCCCCGTCTGTGCAAGTATCAAGATTGATAATAAAAGTGCTATGCTCATAATTGCAAAATCACGTAAGCTCCACAGCCATAGATTGGCGGTAGCTTTGAGGTTCTGCGGATATAGATAAGTTGTCATAATATAAATTCTCCTTACTTTGCCGCCCTTGCAACACTTCTTGTCAGGTTCACGGCAGTTGTAGTTGCGTGAACAATGCTCGTCATATTTACCTTAACTGATGAATCCAGTCCGAATTGCTGTGCAATTCTCGGCACTTCGTTTGATGCAAGCATAATTCCAAGTCCTAAAAGCATATTGCCGGGGAATGTCAGCAAACCGAGGAACAGAAGAGTTGTCTGCATAAATGCCGTCAGGCACAACGCCGCTATCTGTTTCATCCACTGATTAAAGCCGTCCTGATATCCTCTCGGAACGCTGAACATATACAGTGCACCTACCGCCATTTGTATGAGAAGGATTCCGCCTCTTTTGATGTTGGCAAAAAAGATTTTTATTACGCAGTAGGCAAAGGCTATCAAACATAACAGATTCAGCAATCCGAATGTTGTCTGGTTTGCGACTGCAAAACTGCCCTCTAAAACAATCGTACTCTGTCCGGCTAAATCAATGCTTTGTTGCCCTGCCATTATAGATGACAAGTCCTTTGAGAATGTGTTTTGCAGGCTGATGCAAAATTTATACAGTTCCACAGGCACAACGCCGAACAGCGAACAGGCAAAGAAACCTTTTAAGACATTAATTGCAGTTGTCTTTATGTTCGCTCTGCCGTTCTGATACTCTATTGCCACATCAAACACGGCAACAACCGTCCCTGCGGCAAACAATGCCCAGCCGAAAAGCGTAAACAGATTTATTGTCGCCTGCACCCATTCAAGGTCGAACACATCTGCTCCCATATTTCCCATCATCGTAAAGAAGTCTGCAACAGCGTTGTATATAGTTTCATAAAACCACTGAAGCATCGTGTTCCATATAGCATTTGAGATTTGCTCACCGAGGTAATCGAACACACCTCCTATGGCACTTCCGATACCACCGATAAAATCTCCTAACCAGTCAAAAATATAAATCACCTCGCAAAAGGCTGTTATGACTCAACACAACAGCCTTTGTTTTTATTGTTATTAGAGTACCGTCCAGATGTATAGCGGTGCAGTCAGAGAGAACACAAGACAGCCGAAAAGAATTGCCGGCGCGGTGAATTCAAACTGTCCGTGCTTGCGGTAATCGAGATAAGCAGTAGCAAGTTTAACAAAGAAAAGTATGGCAAGAATCATATCTACCGCAGGAAAGACAACATTGTTTACAACATTTTTAATCTGTGTTTGAGCCGATGTCCATGTGCTTTCGATTGCTGATGATACATCTCCTGCGGCAAAGACTGTTACTGCCGATATTCCGAGCATTAACAGTATTACTGATACGCCTGATAACCATTTAATTAACTTAGTTCTTCTTGATTTTATCATTTTTTACCTCCGATTTTCTTAAATCATTCTCCGATATATATCTGACTTCGATGTTCAGTTTTTCTGCAAAGCGAATTTCTGTTTTCATACTCTCAGTTATTTCATCTCCGAAAACCCAAACCGCATCACAAACCCAAAGCATAGAAAGTCCTGCGTTCATACCGAGATTCCTTTCTTTATCATTTCTGTCATCTAAAATCAGCACATAAAAATGCGGTATGAACGGAGCCATACCGCACTCTAACGCATAACGGGCATATCGTTTTGCGTTTTCAATGTTTACAGATACATTACCGCCCAAAGGCGAACAGATATACACCCTGTGCATTATTCATCGTCCTCATCTTTCTTTTTGAATTTGATGATGAGAAATGCAATTAAACCTCCGACAGCAACAGAACCTAAGCCAATATAAAAGCCAATATTTGAATCGTCGCCTGTCTGCGGTTTTTCAGGTTCAGGCTGCGGATAAATTGTTACAGTCTGATTCTCATCTTCAATGTCAGCGTGTCCTGCAATTTCTGTTTCCTCACGGTAGAGAGTTTCAAACACAACAATTTCTGTTTCTTTGGTAATTACAGAACCGTCAAAGGTAAAGGATACTGTTACTTCGCCGTCTGCTGTTTCGGGTGTGAATGTTACTTCTGAACGAACTTCTTTTGCGTCAACAAGGAATGGCTTGCCCGTGGATTTATCCATAAGCACACCGCTTACGGTGTATTCTTTTCCTGCTTTGAGATGTTTGTAGGAAACGACATCGTCAATGGTAATGTCACCGTTAGTTGTGAATTCCTTTTTGCCGTCAATAGTTGCAGTTGTTCCGAGTTCGGGTATTTTATCGTTTTCAATTGTGATTTCGATAATTTCCTTGTTTTCAGAAATTGTTACGGTATAGTTTTCTTCATTAGGGAGATAACCCTCGGCAGGCTTTAACTCACGGACAATGTATTCTCCGTAAGGCACATTTTCAAAAGTGAAGATTCCTTTCTCATTTGATTCAGCTGTCAGAATTGCAGTTTCTTCTGTGAATTCGGTTTCATTAATACCGAACAATCCGAATAATGCGCCTGCGATATTTTCGCCTGTTTCACGGTCTATCTTCAAGCCTTTGATTGTGCTGTAAATAATGCTGTTGATGATTGGCTCACCGTCATTTACAGAGATATGAACAGTTGCAACATCCTGTCCTGCGTATTCAAACACAACAGGGTATTTTTTCTCAGATAGGATATAGTGGCTGTCAGTGCTGATTTCCTTAACATAGTAACTTCCAATCGGAAGGTCGGTTGTGAAAGTCGCCTTACCTTTTTCATCACAAGTGATTATTTCAATAAGTCCGTCCTTTGGAATAACGGTGCCGTTTGAAGCCTTTAAATCTTCGTCAGCGTAAAGTCCGAATGAAACATTGAAGATTTCATTATTATTACCAATGTTGAATTTTTCGTCCTGTTCAAGAATTTTTGTAAGGTCAATTACAACTTTCTGCCTGTCGTTTGTAAATGATGTTAAGGTGTTAGTTACCTTTTCATTCTGTCCTGAGTAGGTGAGTTCGATATGATTTACAGTCTTGTTCAGAACAAATCCGTAAGGAGCTGTTTTTTCTACAACTCGGTATTTACCGAGGTAAAACTCATTGCTTGTGGCTTTTCCATTCGTCCCTGTGATGACGGTATCTACAAGCGTATCTTCCTTTACTCTGACCGTTCCGTCAGGAGTTGTAATATCTTCATCTGCATAGATTTCAAACACAGCACCCGACAAACCGTTTAAAGAATATTCAGGCTGATAGACTATTTCTTTTTCTCCCGAAGAAGTTACATTTGAGAAAATTTCGCCTGTTTTTTCTACGGTAATTGTACCTTTCTGCGGAGTGTTTTTCTTCTCGGTTTTTACGATTGTGACACCGTTTTCTTCTGTTGTGTTTTCTGCTGTAATATCAAAGTAAATCGGTGTTGAATCAAGCACATATCCGTAAGGAGCCTGCACTTCAACGACCGAATAGCCTTTGCCGTAGGACAGAGTTTCAGGCGTGATAAGGTAACCATCAGAATTTGTATAGAAGGTGTCAATAGTCGTTACTTCGGGATAGGCGTAGGTCATAGTCACGAGCTTGTCGTTAGGATCATAAATCTGAAAGCCTGCGCCTGCATATGGAATCTGTTTGCCTGTTTCGCTGTCAATCTTTACTATCTTTACATAGCTTTCAAGGCTTGCATTATTGATGAGATATTTATATGTTTTACCATTATCATTTACAAACACATCAAAATCAGCAATGAATTCTGTTCCATTCCAGCCTTTGGTCTGATGAACAGTATATGTGCCGTAGGGCAATTCCTTTGTTTCTGCAAAGCCGTACTCATCACAAGTAAGCGTATCTCTTTCGGATTCTTTTGCTTTTGTATAGCTTCCCGATGATTTCAGATACACCTGAAATTCAGCACCTTTTTCGGGTGTTTCAATTTTTGTACTGCCGTCATCGGTGTGCTTTATGATTGCAATTTTTCCTTTCAGTATATCTTCGGTTACTCCAATTGAAACGCTGTTGTTTTCAAGTGTATATTTTTTCGCCTCTGCACCGATATGATATTCGGTTTCGTCAAGCAGATAACCCTCGCTCGACTCAATTTCTTTCAAAGTCCACTTATCTCCGCATACATAGTTTGAAGTTGAAAAACCGCCGTTTTTATCGGTGGTGTACTTGTCAACCAACTTGCCGTTATTGTAGATTCCGTAAACTGCTCCTGCAAGTGTTGCATCACCCTGTGCAGATTTTGTTTCAGCGTCCGTTTTGGTAACAGTAAGATTCCACTTTTTAAGAACATTACTGAAAGATACAGTTGCCGTTTTTCCACTTTCAACATTTACGGTCTTTGATTTTTGTTCGGCGTACTTTGTCGGAGTCTGCTCGGTAACGGTGTAATTTCCGGGAACGAGGTCGGTTAATTCAAATTCACCTTTTGAGTTTGTCTTAACTGTCTTACTGTAACCATCGTCTTTGACAGTAAACTCAATATTTGCAACATTGCCGTCCTCGGAGGTTTTGACAAGCTTTAGGTTGCCCGAGCTTGTCTTGACCTTGAAATATGCCCTTATCGGGTCAGCGTCGTTTTCAACACCTGTGATTACATCCTGCAAAGTTGCATCTCCATATGGGATAAGGGTTGTATTTCCTACGCTTGGCATTAACTTTGCAGAGTTGAATGTTACTGCATTATTGACTGGCGAAGTTGAAGTTAATGTCAGCTTATTACCGGATTTTAAAACGGAAATTCCGCTTGTGGTTTTGAAGCTGAAATCCGAAAGAATACTGTTGCTGTCTGTTAAGGTTAAAGTATATTTTCCGTCTGAATATTTCATCTCATAGGTTTCAGCCTTTGAAGCGATTGCACTTGCAAAACTCGGAGCGGTTGAATAATTTGCAAGGCTTTTTGAGATAGCATTGTAAACTGACTTAACTCCGGGATTTGCTCCGCCTGCACAGATACCGTCAATGAACTTTGTATTTGTGCATTTATAGCCTTCGCTTGTAGAACGACAACCTGAAACAAACTCCCATACAATCAGCTGTGTTGCTACCCATTTCTGATCCTCTGTTCCGCTTAAGCATTTCCCTGAACCGGGTTTGCCGTAAAGCAGAGCAAGGTTGATTGCTTTCTGCTTCGCAGAGCCTAAATTCTTCCAGACGGTCGAGCCGTCCTCGGTCAGCGTATTGCCTGAGTAGAGTGTATGACCGGGTTCAATGCAGTAGGCTTCTTTGCCATCTGCAAAAATCTTGCACAACTCTTCTCCGGGAGTTCCGACCGTGTAGCCGTTGCTGACTGTTGTCTGCTGAAATTTGATTGTGTTTCCTGTACTGTCATAACAGTAGTCAAAGGTAATTGTAACTTTATCACCGCTTGCTGCACTTACAGGGAGCGAGAACATTGTTCCGAATATTACGGCAACCACGAGTAAAAGTGCAGTTATTCTTGTGAATTTCTTATTTCTGATTAACTTAGTCATTTTAAAAATCCTTTCATAAAAAATATGGGGCAAGATTTTACCCTTGCCCCGATTGACGTCTTATTCTGTTTAAATACAATCATAATTTCATCGCCTGCCCTTCATTGAAATCTTCATCTATATCATCGGACTGCTCACTGCCATCCGTAATATTTACATATTCGCCGATAATGTTCAGCGCTTCGCAGTAACTTTCCGAACTCGTAACACGACTGCACATTTCTTTTGCCTCGTCAGCCATACCGTTTTGTTTGAGAGTGTGACTTGCAATTCCTAACAGATTGAATATATTGCCATCCTGACCTATCAACGCACAGTCAGGTTTGACCTTTTCTGCTTTGCTTTGCTCATCGGTAATAAATCCACCGAGCTTGTTTTCCACATAGTCGGAAAGCCAAGTTCCGGCAAATGCTGTGTATGACTGTAATCTCCACATTGCAAGCTTGCCGATATCAAGGTGGACTTCTTCAAATGGATAAAGAATACAGGTAACGCCATCATTTTGAAACACAGAAACATTCTCAAACTTTGTATTGTCAAGAAGTATTCCTTTGTCCGTAAGCATTTTATTGATGCCGTCCATCCATTCTTTAATTTCACCTCCACAGCCCTGCAAGATGAGTCCTTCCTTACCGTTCATACGGCGGAGGTCTGAGAGTGTTATACTATTGATTTTCATTGTCATCTTCCTTTCAAAAAAATAAGCACCCACAATGAAGTGAGTGCCTTGCTTAATCGTCTGTTCAACAATAGACTACATATATTTTGTTGTTTTCTGTGATTACATTGAATGATAAGTTGCTCGGAGCTATGCCACTGCTTTGGTAGTAGTAAGCTACATACTCAACATCACTTTTAAGGTTTGAAGTCAGTTCTGAAGTGCTGTCATAGTATGATGTGTTTGTGGGCGAGAACCAGCTTGCGTTGCCTGTGTTCAGTGAGGAATCGTATTTCATTCCAAGCTGCTGACCGTAGGCTATGCAGGCACTCACCGCATACTGAACATCAACCGTTTTTGCTTTGGTAGGCGGTTGCGTAGGCTTTTGCGCAGGTTTCTGTGTTGGCTTTTCCGTAGGCTTCTGCACAGGCTTTTGCGTTGGCTTTTCAGCAGGCTTTTGAGTAGAATTTTCAGTTTCTTTTTTAGCAGTCAATTCCGATTTTTGCTTATTGCTATTTACTGTATTCCTGCTGTTGTTCTGAACTTCTGTTTGTGTTTTTTGAATCGGATTCGTTGCCGAAACAACCGCCGAATGTTGCCCACTGTCGGCTTTTTCTTCTGTTTTGGTATTCTGTCCCGAAGGCTCTGTTTCTTTTGAAACTGTGGCTTTTTCGGGGATTGTTATTTCAGTCGTTGCCGTTGCAGAAGTTTCCGTAGATTCAGAAACATCCGCAGCCTTTGAAACTACGGATGTCTGAATATCGTTATTTAATTTTTCTTCTGCTGTACAAGCCGTAAATGTTCCTGCTGCTAAAATCAATGTCAGCATTATTGCGATTTTCTTTTTCATATTCTCATCGCTCCTTTCAAGCAACAAGTATATCCAAAGAATTTCAAATGTCCAGAGATTTTTTTATTTGCTGTTACATACTCTGCGTAAAGCTTTCCGATTCATCTTCCGACATATTCTCGGATTCATCTTCGCTCTGCTGTTCATCAAGTGCCTGATGATACGCTTCCATAACCTTGCTGTTGAGTAAATCTCTGACTTCTTTGGAAATCGGGTGAGCAATCTCGCTGAACTTCGTTTCGCCGTTTTCGTCAACATAGTTACTTGCAGGCATTGCAACAAACAGTCCTTTTCTTGAGTTCATCACTCTGATTCCGTGAATTGCCACAGCACCGCCGACAGTAACGCTTGCAAACGCCTTTGTGTTGCAATCATCTACATCAACGAGCTTATCAATCCTTACCTTGATATACGGCAGTTTCCTTTTCTGATTGTTGTTTTTGTTTCCTTTGAAATTTGTATTCTGTGCCATATGAATTTACCTCCGATTTAGTGTTTCAGCTTTTCTGCCCACAACAGAGAAAGATGCAAAAGTGCGTTTCTCTGTTCTTCCTCTGACAGGCTGCCGAGGAAATCTTCAAGGGTGAAATTTTCCTCATATTCTTCTGCTAACTCCTTGCAGTTGTCGCATATTTTTTCTCGCCTGACAAGTACCGAGCCGTCATCCTGCTGGTTGAATGATAAAACATCGTTGTATCTGAATCCGATTTGCTGACGGATTTCATAGGGAATTGTAATTCTTCCTTTTTTACCGAGAACTCTGTAAATTTTAAGCACTACTCGTCCTCGCTTTCCGCAAGCTCTGCTCTGCACTCATCGCAGATACAGTTGCTACAATTACACTTGTCATCAAAATTTTCGCAATCATCATCGCACCTCTCAATCAGAATTGCTCCATCCACAGCTGAAATCTGCACAGCACAGTCGGATGTGATTCCTGATACAATAAGGGCATCAAGCGGTATGCTTACATAAATCCTATTTTCCATGGTTAATAATACACTCCTTAAAGATTTGTTCTAAATCAATTTGTTGTTCTGTTGTCAAGTCAAGCAGGCTCAACTGCAACGGCCTGTTTCTCTGCCGTTCATACATATCGTAGTTGCCGATTAGCAGTTCAGGGAATTGCTCGCCTGCATTAATTCGCTGTTTCATATTGTGAAGCCTTGTGAAATCAAAAAATGAATATCCATCATATAAATTACGTATTTCCTCACAATCATTGTATGATACAAGCCATTTGCCTTTTGCATTTGCAAGTGCGTTTTTTAGCCTTAAATGGTCGTCCCAAGTAAATCCGCATTGATACACATACTCGCTTGAGAAGTATGGCGGATCACAGTAGAAAAATGAGTTTTCTCTGTCATAATGCTTTATCAGGACTTCAAAATCCTGATTTTCAATCACAACATTTTCAAGTCTTTTGCCGACTTGCTCTATCAGTTTGAAAAGACTAACAACCGAAAACGGCTGACAGGCAAAGGATTTGCCACCGCTTGAGTAACTGTATCGCAGAAGTTTCAAAAACATTACTGTTCTGCGCAAGTCGTAATCCTTTTTCATCTTGACATAAAGATTTATGACTTCGTCTGCTTTTAATTCAGACAGGATAATTTTCGTCAACTGCAACTCCTCATCAAGGTATTTATCATCAAACTTTTCCTGCTTGAAAAAATCCCTTATTGCATTGAAATCATCCCTTGAATTAAGCGGATAGAATCCCAACTCTTTTATGAAAGCCAAAGGTCTGTCACGCATACAGCGAAAGAGGTTTACAAGATTGTGGTTGTAATCGTTATACACTTCAAATTTATCAGTTTTTTTCTTGCCTAAAAGTACCGCTCCCGAACCGCCGAAAGGTTCAATATACCTTTCGTAATTCAGAGGAAACAGAGCGTACAAAATATGAAGGACGGAAGTTTTGTTTCCCATCCAACTTACAGGGGTTTTTATTACCTTTCACTCCTCTCGGAACATCAATCGCCCCTGAAACGACAAAAAGCCGTTGATTAAGTTTCTAACTCAATCAACGGCTATATATATTGAAACCAATATCAGTCGCTGTCAGAAACGATTGAATTGGTTGTTGTTTAATTTTTACTTTCTACCTTTTTAATGATTTCACCGATTGCTGAAATCACATTTACTGTAACTGCATTTCCAGCCATCTTGTAAAGTCTGCTATCGGATAGTCCTGTGGCTCTTGCTTTATCGAACTGTTCGTCCGTAAAGCTTTGCAATCTCCAGCACTCCCTCGGAGTAAGCTTTCTTATTCTGCCGATATGGACTTCTCCGTTTGGTTCGACAAAAACAACTGCGAATTTTTCATCATCTGTAAAATCTGTGCTTTTCAACAAAAACTCCCGAATGCTCAGCCTTGCGGTTACTGATTCCCGAATCTTGTCTTGCGGTTATGCATCTTGCAATTTCTGTCAGTTTCGGGTCAGGGTTAAGGTCAATAAAATAGTACGCCTGCGTTGCTGAGGTTGTCAGAGTATGCGCTATCTGATTGCCGACTCTGCCATGCCTTAAATTTTCTCCCGAAAATGCAGTATCAATACTGTCGCCGGGATATGCAACCTGATAACCGTCTTTGGTCTTAGCTTTTATCAGCAATCCGAAATTTTTGATGTTAAGTACCTGCCAGCACACATCATACCCCAAGCCATCCAATGTACGGAGGATTGTTTCAAATGTCCTGCCTTCGTCGTGGTTAAGCAGACCGGGAACATTTTCGAGGAAGAGATACTTAGGTTTTTTAACGGCAGCAATTCGAGCAATCTTGAAAAACAGCGTTCCTCTTATATCATCAAATCCTTTTCTCGCTCCTGCGACTGAGAAGGACTGACAGGGAAATCCTCCAACAAGAAGGTCGAAATCGGGTAACTGTTCGGGTACAATTTTTCTTGCGTCATCAAAGTAAAGTTCACCTCCGGTATCGTATATTGCTTCATATGCCTGCTTTGCATACTTATCGATTTCGCAGTATCCGACGCACTCAAAACCACCTATGGCTTCAAGACCTGAACGAAAACCGCCGAGCCTGCAAACATATCAAAGAATTTGATGGACATAAATCTTCATTCCAAACGAAGATTTATTGATTAAACCTCACCTCACATTCCCATAGTCATTCCGCTATCCTCATCAGGAGTTCCATTTTCAACTTCTGATTTAGATTGGTTTTCTGCTTCAATTTCTTCCTGTGTGAGCTTTCTGAATGAGTCCTCACCGGGAACTACGCCAAGTGAACGACCGTTGTCCCACTCGGGGAATATTGTTCCCATCGAATCAACGAATTTTACTGTTCCTCTTGTGCCTGATGGAACAGGTGCGTAGGAGTCGCTCATACTTAAAAGTTCGATTCTTGTACCCGGCGGATACAATTTCTTTGTACTTTCAGCGATTCTGCGCTGTCTTTCATATTCGTTCAAGTTATACATCTCCTATTTTTTTAGTTTTGATTCAAGCAATATCCATTAGTAGGACTCCTGATTTTTATAGTCATAAAATCAACCTCCTTCTTTTTTTCTGTTTGTATTGACATTTTTGTTGTCAGAGAAATGTGAGATTTCATTTTCATCACACTCATCACTGCGCCTGTCAAAATTCGGTTTCTGACGCATCTCTCTTTCAAACTTCCTGAGTTCGGGTGTGTCGGTAAAATACATTTAAAATCATTCCTTTCAATTTTTTGTAAATAAAAAAAGGCAACCGTTCTAATCAAAAAAATTAAAACGATTGCCAATAAAAAAAGAGCCAACTTTATATTTCTATAAAATTGACTCTGTCATAAATTATTAAGTTTTATCAATCAGTAGCAGATAGATTTGCATTTTCATACCGTTTGCGATATTTATTCTTTTTACTGCAATAATATTTTTCAACCTCATAATAAGGAATCCAAATACCGCACTCTTCAATTTTTTCATAAACAGCAGAAACTATTTCTTCATTTCTTCTTGAATCAGGTGCTTGTCCAATTTTATCGTAAACATTCCTGTATTCATCATAAAGCCAATTACTAATTTTTTCTTTCTGTGAGTTCTTCAGATGTCTGAATTGCTTATCGGTTCTGATAAGCATACCATCAAATTTTATATGATTTTTTCTCGACATTGATTACCTCAAAATATAGAATTCTTATTTTCGATTAAACCTTGTAATTTCTCGACAGCTTCATCTTTACTTTCAGATTCCTTTACAATCCTTAATACTTCATCCATCAAATTCTGAAACTCATTATCAGTCATATATGCCATTCTAATCACTCCTAATTTATTATTATATGGAAAAAGGTCCGTAGATTGCTCTACGAACCTTCGTGGCTCCCCCAACTGGGCTCGAACCAGTGACATCATGATTAACAGTCATGCGCTCTACCGACTGAGCTATGGAGGAATATACAATTTTCTTTGATTTTACTCAAAGATTCTTGTTCAGATTGCATAAAGCAATCTTTTTGTTAGTTAAATCCCCGGTAGTGGATTTAAACAACATATTTAGTTGTTCCTCAGGCTAAGTAATAGTTTCCGGTACATTTCTGTACACTCGCACTACCGACTGAGCTATGGAGGAATATACAATTTTCTTTGATTTTACTCAAAGATTTTTGTTCAGATTGCATAAAAGCAATCTTTTTTGTTACTTAAATCCCCGGTAGTGGATTTAAACAACTTTTCTAATTTTTCCTCAAACTAAGTAATAATGTCAGGTACTTTTCTGTACACTCGCACTACCGACTGAGCTATGGAGGAATATAGAGCAATACACCCTTTTGGGTGTATGCTTTGTGTTGGCATCTCCCTATCTTTCCGGGCCGTCACCAGCCAAGTATTTTCGGCACCACTGAGCTTAACTTCTGTGTTCGGTATGGGAACAGGTGGACCCTCAGCGTCATCAACACCAACTATTCTCTTGTATATAAAAGCTTTTCAGCTTTTTACCCTTTTGGTGACTCGTGCGGGAATCGAACCCGCGTTGCCGGCGTGAGAGGCCGGAGTCTTAACCGCTTGACCAACGAGCCTTGTCTTTCGTCACAAAGGCTAATGGTCTTTGCTCTCATTAGCCCCTGCAACTTCTCTTGGTGCACCATCAGGGGCTCGAACCCGGGACACCCTGATTAAGAGTCAGGTGCTCTACCAACTGAGCTAATGAGTCATAATAAGCATAAATAATTTGGCTGGGGATGCAGGACTCGAACCTACGCATGCATGAGTCAAAGTCATGTGCCTTACCGACTTGGCTAATCCCCATTATTAAATTGGTGAGCGCACAGGGATTCGAACCCCGGACACACGCCTTAGAAGGGCGTTGCTCTATCCAGCTGAGCTATGCACCCACGCTATTCTGGAGCGGGAAACGAGATTCGAACTCGCGACTTCAACCTTGGCAAGGTTGCGCTCTACCGCTGAACTATTCCCGCATTTTAAAATAATGGTGCGGATGAAGGGAGTCGAACCCCCACGCCAAAGGCGCTAGATCCTAAGTCTAGTGCGTCTGCCAATTCCGCCACATCCGCATATTATTTTTTCTGGTGGAGGATGGTGGATTCGAACCACCGAAAGCGATGCTAACAGATTTACAGTCTGCCCCCTTTGGCCACTCGGGAAATCCTCCGTAATTGGAGCTGGTGATAGGAGTCGAACCTACAACCTGCTGATTACAAGTCAGCTGCTCTGCCATTGAGCCACACCAGCATATTAAATTGGCGACCTGGAAGGGACTCGAACCCTCGACCTCCAGCGTGACAGGCTGGCATTCTAACCAGCTGAACTACCAGGCCGCATTTTAAATGGTGGGACCAACAGGGCTCGAACCTGTGACCCCCTGCTTGTAAGGCAGGTGCTCTCCCAGCTGAGCTATGGTCCCATTTAATTTGGAGCGGGTGAAGGGGATCGAACCCTCACAGCTGGCTTGGAAGGCCAGAACTCTACCATTGAGCTACACCCGCGAAATTGGTGACTCATAGGGGAATCGAACCCCTGTTACCGCCGTGAAAGGGCGGTGTCTTGACCGCTTGACCAATGAGCCACGATATATAAAGTTTTAATGGTTGCGGAGGAAGGACTTGAACCTCCGACCTTCGGGTTATGAGCCCGACGAGCTGCCAACTGCTCCACTCCGCGATATTATTGTAATCCTACATGGTGCCGAAGACCGGAATCGAACCGGTACGGGAGTATAAGTCCCGCAGGATTTTAAGTCCTGTGCGTCTGCCAGTTCCGCCACTTCGGCAACTTGGCTCCAAGGGAGGGACTCGAACCCTCAGCCTATCGGTTAACAGCCGAGTGCTCCACCATTGAGCTACCTTGGAACATTACGTGGCTACGTCTTACTCTCCCAGGCGGTTGCCCACCAAGTACCATCAGCGCTCAGGAGCTTAACTTCTGTGTTCGGAATGGGAACAGGTGTATCCTCCTTGCTATAATAACCACATAATCTTTATTGGATTTACTAAGTTCTATTATCTAACTTATAGTTGATAATTTAATTAGTACCCTCAAAATTGCTAACATTTAATGAATGATATTCATTTGGTCAAGTCCTCGATCTATTAGTATCAGTAAGCTAAATACATTACTGCACTTACACCTCTGACCTATCAACCAGGTAGTCTTCCTGGGATCTTAACCTTGCGGTGGGAAATCTTATCTTGAAGTGGGCTTCGCGCTTAGATGCTTTCAGCGCTTATCCTTTCCGTACTTAGCTACCCAGC